>Ga0213841_1000036_pt1 | contig 441073 bp, 406 predicted proteins | sample SWPATP23_FD_160125 | JGI IMG/M metagenome (GOLD analysis project Ga0213841, IMG submission 160125) | Coastal seawater microbial communities from Marineland, Florida, United States - SWPA TP2 #3 | ecosystem: Environmental > Aquatic > Marine > Coastal | place: USA: Florida | collected 2016-08-14 | reverse complement strand
TGCTGAGCTGGCGCCCTTGGAGTTTGATGGTCTTGTCCATGGCGGGTAGTCTGCCATGAACGATTTTGGGAGTCCAGAGGTTTTTGAAATTATTTCCAGTTCAAGAGTGGCTGCCGAAACCTCACCACTTTATTGCGGATATCATGTCTTATCGCAAAACTACGAATAGGAAGAAGGCTGCGTAGATGGCAAGGCGTTCGAGACGTGAGAATCCAGAGGTTCTTCGAAAAGAGCTAATAAAGTTACTGGAAGACTTTGAGCATAAACTTTTAGATGAGGACCTCAGAGAACAAGTAAAGAGTTTAATACCTGCCAATCACACTTTGCGGGATCTTGGGAGCTCACTTATAACTGAAAAGAATGCCGAATCTGCAAGAGATAGAATTCTTGCATATCTCCGTAAATATCCTGGAACCTTTCTTCAGGGCGATGAACTAATGATTGTAGCGGGTATAAGTGAATATGCTCGTAGAATCAGAGAGCTGAGAGTTCAGATGGGCTGGCCTATCGTTAGCGGACAAGCTTTAAGAGATATGCAAGAAGAAGCTGAGGCGCTTGAACAGACTTTTAAATCAGACAGCCCCAAAGTCGATACATATATTTTGCTTGAAAATGAGCAGGATCGTGATTCGGCATATCGTTGGAATATCGCTAACGATATTCGAAAGAGAAAACTCTCGGTCAAAGAAAAAATTCTGACCTATTTGCGAAAGAATGTTGGAAAGAAGGTCACCGGTGAAGAACTGAAATACTTAGCAAAAGACAAATCCGAATGGGCTAGAAGAGTCAGAGAGCTGCGAACTGAGGATGGATGGCCAGTTGTAACTCGCGTTTCAGGAATGCCTGAGCTGCCCGTGGGGGTATACGTTCTAGAAGAGGATAGACAGGCGCAAGTACATGACAGAAAGATTCCTGATGTCGTGCGCGTTAAAGTTCTAGAACGTGACGATTACACATGCAGGTGTTGCGGGTGGAATCATGAGAATAGTAGATCAGGCGATAAACATCGTACATTATTAGAACTACATCATATAAACCACCATGCCGACGGTGGGGAAAACACGGTCGAAAATTTGATAACCCTATGTAATATTTGTCATGACGAAGTGCACCGTAGAGGTATAAATGCAGATAAACTAAGGGAGCTTATCGGGGTTGGATAAGCATACTCCAGAGCAGCGTAGCAGGAACATGAGCGCTGTAAAACAAAGGGATACAGGGCCTGAGATAATTGTAAGGAAACTGTTACACAAGTTGAGGTTTAGATTTAGACTTTGTCGAAAAGGCCTGCCGGGAACTCCTGATATAGTCCTCCCGAAATACAAAACCTGTATTTTTGTTCATGGGTGTTTCTGGCATCACCACGTAGGCTGTAAAAGGGCAACCCTGCCCAAATCCAATAAAAGGTTTTGGCAAGAAAAGATATTGCGAAACCAAGAGCGCGATTCGGTAAATATACATGATCTAGAAGATCAAGGCTGGAAGGTATTAGTTGTTTGGGAATGCGAGACAAAAGATATCGCAAAACTTGAGTTGAAGCTATCAGCGTTGCAATAGAGCAAAGCGAGCATTGATGTGGCGGAGAGCGAGTATCCTAATTATAGGGCTGTAGTGTATTTATTCAAACAATTAGATTCAAGGAGGATAATTGAACCCGTGATGGATTATATTGTGGTTTTTGGTGGTCTTTGAAGCTCTAAAATCCTTCCGAATACTAATTGCTAAAGGCCATAAACCTGCGGTTAAAGAGACACAAAAAAGATAAGAGTATTCGGAAAAATGGCATAACCAATTGAAATATAAGGAAATAATACTATATTGTGATTCCAGTCGTCGGGGGTTCAAGTCCCCTCAGCCACCCCATTATTTCCTTATAAATCAATCAGTTGCGAATTTGTAAGGCGAAGCTTCCTTCACCTTTTTCTCCTTTCCGAATTCTTTTGGCTCTCACTCTGAGCGCATTTGACTCGATTGGCCTGATAGACGGACCGAAGAACTGCCCCGATCAAGTCTGTTTAATCTCCCGGTTCTATATCTTTTGGTGGAGCGGAAGGGCTTATATCCTTTCCTTGAGCGGCCATTGTTAGCGCCTGATCTTCTATTGCCCTAACAAACTGTTCACTGTCTTCCTTCGATAATCCTTTGTCTTTGGCCATAGCTAGGGCTGATTTTTTGGCGTGGTAGACACCCTTTAATTCAGGGTATTCTCTGACAGCTTCTCTCTGCTTCTTTCCGTAGTAGGAGTCGGAGAGTTCAGTTTTTTTAGATGGTTCGTTGTCGCGTTCAACGCATACGGCAGTGGCCTTATAGCGCGTCTGATATGATATTCTAGCATTAGTGCCTAGTGTAATTGATTTATTGAAGGCTTCTTTAAAGTGGCCCACATAGTGCCCGGAATCGGTTTTCTGCAAGTAGTGTAGGGAAGATTCACCCACAATTTTACCTTGATAGGTCGGCTCTTTAGGGTTCGGGATGCTTACTTTTGTTTCCTTGCCTTCTAATGTTTCAGCAATTTTTTTTATCTCTGCGTATGAAGTTGCTGCCGGATTGAGTTTTGATGCACTGTAGCGTTCTAGCTCTTTTGCATAAAGGGTTCTGGCCCATGCCGGTACTTGGCCTGAGACCCTATCTGCAATTCCTTTATCAAAGGTAATAGCCCAGGCGGGGGGCTTGCCCTTTACAGAATTATCGTAAACGTAAGCCTTGTCAGCTTCTATTACTGCTGATCGGATAATCTCTTGGTTGCGCTCGTAGCGACCCCTGATTTTATCTTCGGGTACATTATGGCCGCCTTGTGTGACTCTGGAGGCTACACGCGCTATGGATAGCTCTGGGCTTTTTACGTTGACGTGATACATGATTACACGAAATCCTGCTGCTTTGGCTTCGTGTACCAATGCAAGCTTGGATTTGTGCGAGAAGGTGGATTCAGGCGCAAAGCTTTTGCCTTCCTGTAGATGCTGCTGCCTTCGTTGTTCTGCAATTTGGGCGGCCTCATAAGAAGCGCTAAGGTCCGGATTTTTCAATTCGTCGCGCTGAATAATATCAGCGTTGATAAACGGTGCGGCTACGTGCGGTTTAATTTTTGTTTCATAAAGTGTCGATTTTCCGGCCCCGTTAGGGCCCGCCAACATGAACATAGTCGGCGTTTCTTTCGGGTGTGATTCCATTCTATGCCCAATAACATTAATTTATGATATTGCCCGCTTCGTCCATGCCTGGCCCTTTGAGGTTGGCATAGAACGCTGCCTCTTCGCTGCTAGGCTCAGCAACCATTAAATCATCGAACTCTTTAAAGAAGACTTCTTGTTCTTCTAAGGATAATGAATCAAGGGGGCGCTGTGCAGATAGAGCTTGCTTGACGTGCTGATAACTAAAGCTTTCAGATTGCTCGATAGCTTTGCCTATCTTGATCCAGTGCTCGGCCTGACCATTAAGAGAGCGACTGGAAACGCTGCTTTCAGCTTCAATTTCACTGAAAATCTCATCTGAAACTCGAATACTCTTTGCCACAATCCTGCTCTCCTTTGTTTGTGGCATTTTGCCACATAATGAAATTTTCGCCCTCCCTGGTGTATTTGTCAAGCTTGCTTATCACTTTTCCGAAGGGCAGCCGGGATTCTGACAATATTCACCAGAATTGACGTAACACTTTGTTTTTAAGGGTTTTATTTGTCGTGATCCATTAGGCGTCTTGGGATTTTCGGCGCTTGAGCGGACTTTAACGGTGTTAATGGCGACTTTAATGCCAGTCCAAGGTCAGTTGATGGCCTTGGGTTTCTATCACCCGAGTGCCCAGGGGTTGCCCCTCGCGGGTCAGCGTTGCCGCGAGCCAGCGGGTGTCTTTATCGGACGCCCGATTGAGCCGAAACTGGCGTATCTGCATGGGTATCATGTCAAACCGGATAAGCTGACCACTCAACAGGTCCAGGGTCACAAAGTAGAGCAGTGACAGGTCACCCCGGAACTGCTCGTGGCCATGAATGCCTTCATAATCATTCAGAAAATCACCGCAGCCATAAATAATGGGCTTGCCCCGATAGACCTCGATGCCTTTGGCGTGGTGGGAGGAGTGGCCGTGGACCAGATCGATAGCGGCACTGTCGATCAGTCCTCGGGCAAAACGTTGATGGGCTTCGGCAATGGTGTAGCCCCAATTACCGCCCCAGTGTATAGAGTAGACCGCGATATCGCCCGGTTGTTTTACGGCTTCTATTTGGGCGCTGACTCGCGCCAATGTGTGTTCTTTCAAGTCCGGTAACAGGTGCACCCCTGGCTTGTGCTTTTGGGCTGCCCAATTGGTGGGGATGCCGCTACTTGAGACTCCCGCAGAAAACAGTAGCAGCCGGTGCCGGTGGTTAGTCTTGTTTTCCAGTTCAATCACGGCGGGCGCCTTTGCAGCAGCCAGGTCAGCGCCCGCACCGGCATAAGCGAGGCCTGCCTGGTCCAGTGTAGCCAGGGTTTCGGTGAGCCCTGAGAACCCCCAATCCAGTACGTGATTGTTGGCTAGCGCGCAGGCGTCGATATCAGCGGCGGTAAGACAAGGGATATTCCGTGGGTGCATGCGGTAGTTGATCCCCTTGCCGGGCCAATAATCCTCACTGGTTGTGACGCTGGTTTCCAGGTTGATTAGGCGGACATCAGGGTTGGACTGCGACAGGGCCTCGAGAGCGTCGCCCCAGATAGAGTTAAAGTCCTGCGGCCGGGGAATGGGGCCATTGGCCTCTTCGGCGATCAGCACGTAATCGATAGCACTTTTGAGGTAGGACTCGTAGATGCGCGGATGGCTTGGGTAGGGCAGTACCTGATCGATGCCCCGCCCGGTCATGACGTCGCCGCATACAAACAGAGTGATTTGCCCGGCCCTCGATAAGGGTTTGGGGGGCAGTGGGTAGGGCTCCGCCCTGGCGGTTGCACCGGCACCACCGGTTTCCACGGCGTGGCCACAGGCAAAACAGGCGCTCGCCAGTGAGCCCAATAACTGGCTGGCACGGAGTAAAAACCGTCGACGTTTAATAGTCATGATAAGGCGCAACCCAGTGATACATTCATCGATAATCGGCGCATTTTAAGCAGCGTGGATCTCGACATAAATGACGCTGAGCATAAGCTTAAATTAAGAACCTCGCTGCTATAGTGTAGGCGGTTATGAGTGAAACAGGGCCGAAGTCAAATCAATGAGGTGATGGTTAATTGACTATGGAGAAGGCGAATGATTTTATGGTTGCGGTATTTAACTGGTTTGGCGAGCATCCCGAGGTGGTCGCAACCATCGCCGTTGGCTCTTTGGTATTGGCCTTGGTTTCCGTGGCAGTGGTGGTGGTGGCCATCACCCGGATGAGCCCAGATTACTTTGTGGCGGCTAAGCCGGCGGATGCCAGCTGGGGTCAGCGGCACCCCGCGTTACGCATCCTTTTATTAGTGCTAAAAACGGCGCTGGGTTTGGCGTTATTGATAACAGGCATTGCAATGCTGGTTGTTCCAGGGCAAGGATTGCTCACTATCTTGATAGGGTTGGGCCTGATGGAGTTTCCGGGCAAGCGGAGTCTGGAGCGGCGTCTTGTGCGTGAGCCGCACGTTTTCAACGCCATCAACTGGATACGCACCAAGCACAATCAGCCGCCACTGATCGCGCCGGATTAGTGAAAGCCCGACGCTGCAGCTCCCGTTGTTACGAGGCACTGGTATCGCGTTTTTATATCAACGCGTTATTGGGCTTGCTGCGTGCAGGAGCCCCACTTACAGGTGAACAACGTGGTTGTACCGTTTCTGCAAAAGGCACCGTAGACCTCATCGGGCCAATGGTTGCGGAACGTGTACAGCGTAAAGTCGCCGCAGTCGCTTTTTCTCAGTTGGTTTTCGATGGCGTAGTGTGAGCGCCCAGGCCTACTGCGGGGATCAAGGCTGCCAGCCAACCGCGGTACCCGGTGGGGTGTGTTGTCGAGGTTGCTGTGTAAGCGGGTCAGATGTCGCAAAGCGCTGGCGTCGCTGGTGTTGTTACCGTAATCATTAGCCGCGTCATCGTAGGGCGCAAGGTGCTTTTCACAAATCTTCCGCCGGCTCAACCGCGAACGCTTGTTAAAACCGATAGCGCTTTCGGCCAGATTCTCCTGCTCAGCCAGGAACTTCAGGGCGCCGGGGGCAATGTCTTCTCCTTGGTAGTGTGTGACCGTGGGGGCCAAATCCAGACTGTATTGAGTGTCAGCGGCGGTTACCCAAAGCCAGTTTTGTTGCATCCAGCGGTCGCGGATTCGGTTGGCCTCGGCAGCTGTGTCGCCACCCAGGGTACTGCAATCGCGGGCCAAAACGTCAAGGCGGATGGCCTTACTCAAAATCTGGGTGGCTGCCTGGCTCAGTTCCTGTTGGGTGGGGGGAGTCGGGGGTGGGGTGGCACAGCCGCCGAGGGTGAGCAGGGCGGCGCAGACGAGGGAGCGGAGGAGGCGTTGTCTCACTGCGCCGCATGAATGAAAATTGAACATCTGGGCTCCTTGTTGTCTTACTGTACGGTTCCTCTTTGATTGGCCCAATGATAGTACAGCGTTACCTGAACCGCATTGTTTTTAGAATAAATCACTGTAACCCGATTCATTATTAGATTGATTATTTATAAATTGTAAGGGTTTTGCGATCTTTTGTGGACGTTCGGACGGCTTGGAGTGTTGATTACAGCGTCACTGAGGAGAGTAATTACTAACCGGGCTGTTATGGTGCAGTAGCCTAAACGCTCTAATTTCAAAAAGTTATTGATAGGCCAAAAATGGCTCTCTCTGCATTGCTTATACTTTTAGGAGTGGGAGGCGCATAACGATACACAATGTGGAAGTCTGGCGGCAGGTAAGGCCGGTTGGTAGGTGATTGGTTGCCATACCGGGTGTGGGTCGCTGTAGAGGTGGCAAATGAGTCGGATAAACAGAAGTCTGTTAAGAAAAACAATCCTGATTTGTAGTTGTTCCTTCCTTACTCTGTTAGTCCTGCTGGCGGTAGTGGTTTACAACCTGCCGCAGTTACCCGGTGTGCCCGAGGCGCCGGTGGTGGCGTCCCCTCCAGAGATGAAGCATGCTCCTCTCGCACCCTATCAGGGAATCCATCCCCGGTTTAAAGAGCGGCCCAAAGAATCTTTTGCCTTTCCGATTCCATTAGGGGAGGTTGGGCCTGTTGAACCCCTGTTTGCACCGCAAAACAAATATCCGTTTCTATGTGGTAAGGACAGTAGTCGGGACGCCCAGCCGCTGGTTGACAATCAGCAGGGCCTGGGGGTGCCGGTGTTTGCACTGGATGGCGAAGGTCAAAAAACCGATGTGGTGATCGGCTACAGCAAGGACTGTCTGCTGTCGACGCGGGCCGCTTACTACTATAACCGCGAGGGCACCCATGAGTTTTATCCTCTGGAAGAAGCTGATGACGACATAGAGCAGATCACAGTCGGCGGTCGCAAGATGGATTTTGTGGTGCGACTGGAAACCGGCACCATTAACCGGTTTATTTATGCGATGGCGGTGCTGCGCGGTGAGAGCGAGACCCTCGAACGGCCGGACGGAACCTATTGGAATAAACGCCTGATCTATCAGTTCCGCGGCGGTGTGGGTGTGGGTAAACGCCAGGGCGAGTTCGGTATAAATGATATTGTAAAGCGCCGTTACGAGGAGCTTAAGCAGGGTTACGGTATTGTCTATTCAACCGCTAACCGTACCAAGAATCACTACAATATATGGTTGGCTGAAGATACGGCCTTAAGGGTCAAGCGACAGTTTACGGCGCTTTATGGAGAGCCTCTGTATACCGTCGGTGTGGGGGGGTCCGGCGGTGCTATTCAACAATACCTGTTTGCCCAAAACAATCCGGATATCCTGGATGCGGCCATCCCCCTGTATTCCTACCCCGATATGGTGTCACAAACCATTTACGTGATGGATTGTGAGCCACTGGAATACTATTTTGATGTACTGGATGGCAACGACAGTCGCTGGCGTGACTGGGAAAAACGTAGCTGGCTGGAGGGGATGTCGGCAGACTCCAAGGCCAGTAACAAGTTTCAACGCCTGACAGGATTGGCGGCGTTAATGACCGGAAATGTCCCGCTCCTGGAATCTGGCTCCAGTGGCTGTGTGGAAGGCTGGCGCGGGCTGACACCGCTGGTCAATAATCCACACTTTGTGCATTTTAGTAATAGTTTCTCTCCGGAGGTGGCGAGCCGCACCCACTGGACTCACTGGGAGGACTTAAAGCATTTCTACGGCGTGGATGAGCGCGGTTATGCCAACAGCACCTGGGATAATGTCGGTGTGCAGTACGGTTTGCAATCACTGCAAAAAAGGCTGATATCACCGGCCGATTTCCTGCGCATTAACGCCAGTGTCGGTGGTTGGAAACCACCTCATCAAATGCAGCAGGAAAGGCTGTGGGTGCTGGCGGGCAACTGGTTTCCGGTGGATCTGTCGTTCTGGAGTCACCACAATATGTATCAAAGCGCCGACGGTGGCGAAACTCCTGCCCAGCGAACGGCGGCCAACGTCAAGGCGATTGAGGGCGCCTATCGTTCCGGTCTGGTTTTTTTGGGCTATGCGGATATACCGATAATCGATCTCCGTCACTATTTGGATAAAGACCTGGATATGCACCATGCTGCGGCCTCCTTCTCTACGCGTGCGCGGATGCTGCAAGGGCAGGGCAGTGCCGATAACCAGGTGATCTGGATGACGGCTAAACCTCACAATCCGGTCGCTGAGGCATTTGCGGTAATGGATCAGTGGATGCTGAATATTATGATTCGCCCGGATCTCAGTGTGGCCGACAACAAACCCATGCGTGCAGAAGACAAGTGTTTTGATCGGAAGGGCAGGATTCTGGCCAAGGGTGACGGTGTTTGGGATGGTGACTGGAATGGTCGCCCCGAGGGTGCTTGTATGTCGATTTATCCCCGTCACAAAACCTCCCGAGAGATTGCCGGAGCGGGTATCGAAGGCAATGTGTTTAAGTGTGAACTGCAATTGGTGAGCAAAGCCATCGACAACGGTGTGTATGGCGATGTCGACATGCAACCTTATCTCGAACGCCTGGAGCAGGTGTTCCCGGAAGGGGTATGTGATTTTTCCAAGCCGGATAGGGGGCTGCCGAAAGGTGACTGGTTTACGCCTGTGATGTTGGCGGAGCGGCAGGTTGAGGAACATGCATCATTCATTGAGCCCGTCGTGGAAGTGCCCGCACGCAAACCCATGCCACCGCAGCCAATTACCCTGTCCAAACTGGATTCCGAATTCTCCTCTGTGCCCTTGGATGGGCAGAACTCCAGGTTGACCGAGGCAGTGCCCGCCCGCGAATAACACTCATGATTGAGTAACCAGGGCGTGTTCCAGAGTCTCCGGGGACAGGGGCAGCTTGATGGTAAAGATAGTGCCTTTACCGGGCAGGGAATCTACCTCAATGGTACCCTCGTGATGTTCGGTGATTATAAAGTAGGAAACTGACAGGCCCAGGCCTGTGCCCTTTCCCACCTCCTTGGTGGTAAAAAATGGTTCAAAAATATGGCGACGGACATGTTCATCCATACCGGGCCCGTTGTCTTCGATCTCAAAACACACGCAGTTGTCTTCCTGGCGCGTACGAACATAAATGGTAGGTTCCAGTGGCGCGCCATAGTCTTCGCTGGTAAACGCCTGGCTGGCGTTGCGCAGTAAATTGAGCACCACCTGCTGGATCTCCGCCGCCGAGCAGGGCGCGGGCGGCAGGTTTCGGTCGAACTCCTTGACGATCTTCAACTGCTCAATGCCATCGGGTGTTTTTAGTTCAAAGGTGTTGTTGGCCAGATCCAGGCTGTGTTCCAGCAACTCGGTGATGTCAACGGGCGAGTGTTTGCGGCTGTTGCCCCGGGAGAACTCCAGCATGTTGGTGACAATATGGGCCGAGCGCTCCCCGGCGTCGCGGATACCGTCAATAAACTTGAATATGTCCCTCTCTTTAAGGTAACCGTGGATCTGAGAGACCGTGATATCAAGCTTTTCGGCTACCTTGTGGTTCATCGCCAGATCGGGGGAGGTTCGACGGTAGATATTTTGCACCCCGTGAAGAATGGCGCTGAGAGGGTTGTTGATTTCATGGGCCATGCCTGCAGCCAGCTCGCCCAGGGACATCATCTTCTCATTCTGAATCATCATGTTTTCGATACGCACCCGCATGGTGACATCGTCGACGCGAATCACCGCCCCGGTAACTTCGCTGGAAATCAGCGGATAAACGGTGAGGTCGGTATACCGGGCCTGGCTGCCACTGCCGTACTGGATATTCTCGTTGACCTGCGGCACGGCGCGATCGATAGCTTCCTGAATAGTAGTGTTGGTGACCGGCAGCTCGGGGTAGACCTCGTTGATATGGCGCCCGAGGGCGTCGTTGGCGGCGATGTCGGTGCCGCGTTCGGCGGCGGCGTTCCAGTGGGTGATGTAGCCCTGGCGGGTGACTCCAATCAGGATGGAGGGCATTGAGTTGATAATGCTGTGCAGGTAATCCTGGGTTTCCCGAAGCAGCTCTTCGGTGATTTCGTGTTTGGCGATCTCGTCGTAAAGCTGGTTATTGATTGTACGAAGCTTATTGGTTCTTTCTATGATTCGCTGCTCTAACTCTTTCTGGGCGCGTTTGAGGTCAGTTTTGGCCCGTTTGTGACTGACACGGCTGCGTTGCAGGCCGATGACCAGCAGGGTCTGCAATACGAGCAGGCCACTGATAACCACCAGTAAGGTGCTGCGGATATTCTGGGCCTCCACATCCTGATTGGCGACTGTCAGCTTAGCGGCCTCGTTCGCTGGGGACTGTGCGACAGCAGGGGTCAGCTGCAGTAGCAGGCTCACTCCGAGGGCAACAGCCAGGTTGCACGGCGTAGGGCGGTAGCGAACAAAGGGTCTTTTTATCATTGTCTGCTTGTTCAGTCCTGGGATCGGGGTCGACCTTAATTGTACTCCAAGTTGTTGCGAGGTCTAGGTTCTCGGGGGGCACAAACTAATTGCACATTTTCTCAGGAAAAGGGTTTGACATGGAAATTGAAATCTGTAGAATGCGCAGCTCCTGACGCGGGGGTGGTTAGCTCAGTTGGGAGAGCGACGGCCTTACAAGCCGTAGGTCACAGGTTCGACCCCTGTACCACCCACCACTTTAACGGTAGCGGTTACTAACTCGTTGGCGACTAAAAGTGGCCCGAACTGGAGAGTTCGAAACAAGTCAGGACATTTGAGGTATGTAGCGGACCGGTAGTTCAGCTGGTTAGAATGCCGGCCTGTCACGCCGGAGGTCGCGGGTTCGAGTCCCGTCCGGTCCGCCAATCTCAAACTCACCTTCAGCGCATTCTGCGCTATCCGGTCGAACAGCAAATCCCTGATATCGATCAAAAATGCCTAAATTTCTTAAAATCTTGATCATGTTGTCATATCCCTGTCATTACACCTGCATAAGCTGATTCGGCCGTTGCACGATTTGATGGAGGATTATTATGCAGGACTATCTGGAAGAGTTGCTTGAGCAACAATACGAAGAGTTCGACGAGGATGATGTCGAGGATTTCTCTGAGCTCTAAACCTCATTTCAAGCCCTAGGCCTGGTCAGCGTTTTGTCTGTAACCTATTGAAAATGATGGACTTTATGTCCATATCGGACAGTTTGCCATATTTCCCTAATGCCAGTTGGAATCAATTCCGGGTAGAGACTACCCGACAGGTTCCAACAGCAGTGTTCCACGCGCCACCCCCCACTAGCCAAGCTGGAAAAGTGCTAATCTGATCACAGCGGGATTAATTTTTGTGGCCCATAATACTCATGAACGCTAGGATTACCCGCAGCTGTTCAGGTGTTAATAACAAACACATTATTCCGTTGGGCGGATCGGGGCTATGGTAGTTGCCAGCGAGGTGCAGGGCGAAGCTGTCTATTTTTTTGAGCAGGGACGGATCAGTCGCGAAATGCTCTATTTGGAGTTCGAGGCTATCCTGGATGGCTTTGTGCCGCTGCCAGACTTCGCCAACGTCACTGCTAAAGCAGTCTATGTACGCATAAACCATCAGTTGCAGTTGACAGCGGCAGTCTTTTTCCTGATCTCTTTTGATGCCAAGGGCTTTGGGGATAAGCGCTGGAATGTGCCGCTGGAACAACTGGCCGACGAGTCAGCCCGTGGACCGGACTTGGGGGCGGGTCCGATCCGCCTGGCTTGCGCCAGCCAATGCTCCATCGCCTGGCAGCAAAAAAACCTTTGGGACCCGGAGATGAGTCCCGGGGCCAACGACTTTATCTCCCTTAAAAAAGCCGCCAACGCCAACAGTATTGGCCTGCGCTACACTGAACCCGAATCCCCGCCGGAGCTGACCGATTCCCAGATCGTAAGTCCCGGTAGCGGCCCAGCCGACATTTCAACCCAAATCGCAATGGCTGGCTCGCAACAGCAGGCGCTGCAGCATCAACTGGAAAAGCAGTACGAGCAAACGTTTAGGGATCGCATGGCCGGGTTGCTAAAGGAGCAGCGACTGCGTATCAATACCCTCAATAGTCGTCACCGGCACGCTCTGCAAAAGTTACAGTTTGAGCATCAACAGCGACTACAGGAATACCGAGAGGCGCTGGAGCAACAGCAGCAGGCGTTGAAAGATAGCGAGCAGCGTAACCAGCAGTTGCAGGAAAGTGTTACGAGCCAGGCCAAAAAAATCGAAGGTCTGCGGGAGTATTTTGAGCATAAGCTACAGATGGCGCGAGATGATGAGACCAGCCAGCTGCAGACCCTGCGGGAAAACTACGAACTTGAGATAGAGGCCAAAGTGCAAGCTGCGCAGACCGAACTCAAACAGGCGTTGCAAGCGAAAGAGATGGAGCTGGTGTATCGGCATCAGAATGAGGCGGCCATGTTGCAGGAAATTAAGCGTCTGCGGGGGGAAAACCAAACCTTGCTGGGGAACAGCGGTGATCAGCTACTGGATAAGCTGAGTGGCGCCGGTATCAGCTTTGTGGCTTACCATGCCGGGGCAGGGCACCTGACGATTCCGGTTGAAGAGATGGCGGCCTATATGGACAATCCGCAGGCGTACGCTGCAGACAAGTGCGGGGTTACCATAGCGCAGTACCGCGATTGGTTGGAGCACTACAAAGCGCCCGTGTGTCGGGCACTGACACCGGGTGGCAATAGCTGCGGCACCAGTATAGATCGGGTGTCCACCCCGGTTGACTTTCACCCCGGCGAAAATGACCGCTGTGTTTACCACCAGTCCAGCCCGTCACATAACTTTACGCTGGTAAAATAGTCTTCAGCGCACAATTTTGACAGCTGTCACCGTGCCCAAAGCGATTAAAGTCGCCGCGGCAAGTGGCAAAATAGGGGCCCTGCGAGATTAGAAGAGCTTACGCGTTGGATCAGTTGCAAGAAAGCGTACTACTGGAAAAAGCAATGGCGATACCGCTGCAGCCGGTAAACTGGCCGGCGATGGCGGCGGTGGGCGTTGAGGTGATCGTGCGCCGGGACGATCTGATTCACAGGACGTTGAGTGGCAACAAGTTTTACAAACTGTTTTTTAATCTGTGCGGGGCAATTGCTCAGAAACAATACTGTATCCTCAGTTTTGGCGGAGCTTACTCCAATCATCTGCACGCACTGGCTGCGGCGGGCAAGGCGTACGGTCTGCAAACCATCGGGCTAGTGCGAGGGCACCGGCCCAAACAGCTCAGTCCCACCCTGGCCGACGCTCAAGCCTGGGGCATGGAACTGCACTTTGTCAGTCGGCAGGAGTACCAGCAGCGAAATCGGCCGGACTATATTGACGAGTTGAGGCGGCGGTTGGGTGACTTCTATTGTGTGCCAGAGGGCGGCGCTAATCTGTCCGGTGCCCGGGGCTGCCAGGTCATCGCCCAGGCCACAGCGCAACAGGTAAACTTTGATGGTCTGTGTCTGGCCTGCGGCACAGGAACCACGCTGGCGGGTGTATCGTCTGCTCTGGAAACAGATAAAACGGCCTATGGCTTTTCTGTCTTGAAGGGCGAAGGGTCGTTGGCGGAAGAGGTAGCGCAATTGCGGCAGGCACTGGTAAAGACGGAGTCACCCCTCAGTGAGAACTGGCGCCTGATCGAGGGCTACCACGCTGGCGGTTACGCCCGCTATCCAGAGCCGTTGCACGCGTTTGTGCAACGCTTTGAAGCCGATTCCGGTATTCCACTGGATCCGGTGTATACTGCCAAGCTGTTTTGGGGCATGGAATCGCTGGCAAGGGAGGGGTATTGGCCCAGGGGCACTCGCTTGGTGGCGGTGCACAGCGGCGGTTTGCAGGGCCGACGCGGTTATCCGCAGTACTTTGAATAAAAGTTTAGAAATCGGGAGAACAGATTATGTCTGGCGCAGTAGATGCAACAGCGAAGGAATCGCTGGATTTGCAGCTTGCTCGTCCGTTGACTCCATTAAAGGCAATGTCCGACAGCCATTTGCGGGAGTTGCTGCAAACGGCACACATTGAAATGATGTTTCGGGGGCAAACACTGTTTGAAGCAGGCGATTATGATCGGCAGTATATTTACCTGTTGCACGGTGATATGGAGCTGATCGATAGTAAGGCCCAGGCGACCCTACAAAAAGGCCGCGCCAGTCTCCTGCCTTTGGCCCACCACCAACCTCGGGCCCACACCGCCAAGGCCCTGACCGATTGCAGTGTACTGCGTCTCAACAGTGAGCAGGTAGATCAAATGCTGGCCTGGAGCCAAATCGCCGAATACCTGCTGTTGGATATCGCCTATCAACGGGATCTGGATGAAGACGTAGCGTGGATAAATACAGTGCTGCGTTCCAATCTGTTTTTTAAGGTACCCCCCATTAATGTTGAGGAGATTTTCTCATGTCTGGAGTCTGTGGAAGTCAGGGCCGGCGAAGTGATACTTCGCCAGGGGGAGTTGGGAGACTGCTGCTATTTTATCAAGGAAGGCGAAGCCGAAGTCAGTCGCTTTGAAGAGGGTGCCAGTCGACCGGTGCATGTGGCGGATATTACGGTGGGCCGCTGTTTTGGTGAGGATGCGCTGGTTAATGAAGCCGTGCGCAATGCCACAGTGACTATGTGCAGCGACGGTGTACTGATGCGTTTGGCTAAACAGGATTTTATTCGCCTGTTGAAACAGCCAGACATCGAACCGATGAGTCAACAGCATTGGCTGCAGGCCGTGGCCCCTGGCGTGAGTGCCTGTCTATCGGACCCGATAGCGGGACGCGCAGAGGTTACCCGGGACGTGTTACCGCCCTGGGTGATTATCGATCTCCGCACGGAGGAGGAATACGCAACGGGCCATCTTCGGTGCGCGGTTAACATTCCGCTCAATCTGCTGCGTATCAAAACCCGGTTGCTCAATCGTCAAAGCAGTTACCTTCTTTACTGTGATACCGGGCTTCGGAGTGAGGCCGCAGCTCATCTGCTCAACCGGCAGGGGTTTGAGGCGAAGGCGCTGGATGGCGGTTTAAACGCGCTTGAGCCGATCCATTATGACTCACAAATTACCTTGCAAGACTATGTGTTGAGGGATGGCGTAGTATTCCAGGGCCAGTGATCCGGTACCACAAAGCAGCGCTCCCGTTCCCACCAGATGTCGTCTTCGGCAGCGATCTTGGCGAGCAGCAACGGACGTTGTCTGGTTGGGGTCACCGATGAGTCGAAATAGTCGGCCAGCTGTTTGCAGATTTGTTCAGCGCTCAGAATCCGCGGCGTTTGATTGTCGTCGCTGCCCGTTGTGATACGTGCCGGGGATAACCAGTTGGATTTGGGCAACAATATCCAGTCACATGGTGAAAGCCTGGTCAGCAGCTCCCGAAAGTCCCGCCAGTAGTACCAGAGACCGCGCAAATGTGCGGCAGAACTATGGTGTGGCGGTGGCAGAGGTGTGTGGGCCGGGTAGAACAGATAACCCTGCAATTGCAGCGCTGTCTGCAGTTGCTCAACCCGGATACCCAGCCGTGCCAACTGAACCTGGGCCGCAGGATGATGCGACAGCTTCAATTGGTGTTGCAGCAACCGATGTAACTTTTTGTCTAGCCGGTCATTGCAATTGGGGCCGACCCACTGATGCCATTCGCTTTCTGTTGGTGACGATTGGCCACGTTCCCTGGGTTCCACGCCCAGATAAAACTTTACCGCCGTTTCAATATGCAACCATTTCTGGCGTTGGCGAGCGATAAAATCAAACTCGCCCAGGGTGGTTTTCTCCTGTTTGACCTGCAGGTTCTGGTGCAGTACCCGATGCTGGGGGAAATGCCGCCAGAAAAAGCCGAACAAGCCTTCAAAATAGATGCCCAGACGGGGGCTGCGCGCTTGACGCAGGTGCGCTAACAGCGGACTGGGCTCGCGATCCAGTTGCCGCAACCAATCGTGGAGTTGACCGTTTACAGTGCTGTCCCGGTACCATGGCTCTGGCAATATCAGCGTTTCGACATCGGGTAAGGCATCAAACAGCGGCGGACTGCTGAGACACCAGGCCAGATCCCGCACCGCCTGGTGCTGGAAGCCGGATATTGTCAAATTGGGTGACACCATATCGAGCTGCTGTCGCTGGGATCAATAAGTGAACAATTCGTAGAAATTGTACGGATGGTAATGCTTGTCGCTATAATACCCCACTTTGTAAGCTGAATTTAGCGGTTTTACGGATTTTATTAAGCAGGTCTGACGTAGATAGACCGAACAGAGAGATAGCGCTAATTATGGCGGAATTTTCAAATATAGGATTAATTGGTCGACTTGGCAGTGAGCGGGCCGTATATACCATTAAGCGGCTGATTCGCTTCCTGGAGAAGGAGGGCCTGAATGTTATTGTCGAAGAAAATACCGCCAGTGTATTGCCTGTTCACTCTCAGCAAGTCAGCAGTAAGGATATGCTGGGCAAAACCTGTGAGCTGGTAATTGTGGTGGGTGGTGATGGCAGCCTGTTAAGTGGTGCGCGGGCGCTGGCCAAGTACAATGTACCGATTCTCGGAGTAAACCGCGGGCGTTTGGGCTTTTTGACCGATATTCTGCCGGAAGAGATCGAAACCAAGGTGGGAGCAGTGCTGGCGGGTAAATATATGATGGAGACCCGCTTTTTGCTGGACATGTCTGTCAATAGGCAGGGCAGTCCGGTGGGCGGCGGCGACGCACTCAACGATGTGGTGATTCACCCGGGCAAATTTATCCGCATGATCGAATTTGAGCTCTATATCGATGGCCAGTTTGTCAATGCTCAGCGCTCTGACGGGATGATTGTCTCCACTCCCACGGGCTCAACGGCCTACGCCCTCAGCGGGGGTGGTCCGATCATGCACCCGAAACTGGACGCAATTGTGCTCGTGCCCATGAACCCCCACACCCTGAGTAGCCGTCCCATCGTGGTGGACGGTAATAGCGAAATCAAGATATTGATCGGTGAGCACAACACGGCCTACCCCCATGTGACGTGTGACGGTCAGACCCATGTGGTCACCCAGCCGGGCGATGAGGTGCATATCCACAAGAAACCCCATAAATTGCATTTGATACACCCGTTGAATCACAATTTTTATGAGATTTGTCGATCCAAATTAGGATGGGGCAGCCACCTGGTGGATTAAGCCTTTGAGCGGACAAAGCGGGTTGTTAACTAGAGGTAAGGTATAACAGTTGGCCGGCGGCGATTTCGACATTCACACAGCCTTTGAGGGCTACGATATTATCGGGGATGTGCACGGTTGTGCCGCTTCCCTGGAGAGGTTACTGCAGCGGCTCGACTACCGCAAAGTGGGCGGTGTTTATGGGCACAAGTGCCGACAGGCGATTTTTGTCGGGGATATCGTCGATCGCGGGCCGCGTATTCGGGAGGCCTTGCATCTGGTATACGACATGGTTGCCGCGGGGGCAGCACAGATGGTGATGGGCAATCACGAGTACAACGCCATCGGTTATACGACCCGGGCCAAGCCGGGTACTGGGCGTCAGTACCTGCGCGAGCACAACAAACGGCACAACCGCCTGATCGCCGAAACCCTGGAGCAATTTGCCAACTACGGGGAGGAGTGGCGCGGTTTTCTGGACTGGTTTAAAACGCTGCCGCTATTCCTTGAAATGCCAGACTTTCGGGTGGTTCACGCCTGCTGGGATCACAGGTTGATCGACGCCTACAGACGCCGTTACAACAGTAATCAGGTGGATATGGAGTTTATCCACTCGTCGGTGGATAAAAACTCCTTTGCCGGTCAGCTTATGGATCGCTTGACCCGGGGCACCGATATGCCTTTGCCCAACAATATGGTGATGACCAGTCACGACGGCTATGTGCGGCGATTTTTCCGCACCAAATTCTGGGGGCGCCACCCCAAAATCTATAACGACCTGGTGTTCCAGCCGGACCCGTTGCCTGAGGAAGTGGGTAACGCCCGAATTACCGACCAGGACCGACAGCGAATTTGCTCTTACGGTCCGGAGCAACCGCCGCTGTTTATTGGTCACTACTGGCTGCAGGGCCGACCGCGGCCGATTACTCCCAATGTTGCCTGTCTGGATTATAGCGCGGTCAAGTACGGTCGCCTGGTGGCCTACCGTATGGACGGGGAGCAGCACTTGCAGGCGGACAAATTTGTGTGGGTCTACGTAGATCCCAAAGATGGCGATCCCAGTGACGTATTGGGACGAGTGGAAGAGTAGAGGTCCCGGTGGATTGGACAAGAGTTGTTGATTTACCCCTGGAGCAGGACTTGTCACCCCTGTGCCAGTATCTGTACAGCCGGGGCGTTCAGCACCGGGTGACTGAAGAGAGTGGGCGCCAGGTGTTGTGGGTCACGGACCAGGCCATGGCGGCACCGGTAGCCGATTTGTTGACGCGTTGGTTGAACGGCAGCATCGATTTCCAGGTGAGTGAACCGAGTACAGGTGGAGGCTTGAGTCGGGAGGACTCAGAGGCTGGCAGTGCTACTCACGGCCCGTTTAATTGGCGTCGAGTCCCCTGGACACTGATTCTGTTGGGTTTGAGTGTTTTAGGGCTTGGGCTAGTCAGTGTTAACGAAAGCCTCAGCTGGGTGCGGTGGCTGACTTATCAGGATTTCATCATCAGGGAAGAGTATATCGGTTTCCGGCCGGTGGCTTACAACCTGGTGCACGGCCAGTGGTGGCGCTTTATAACGCCGATCTTTCTGCATTTCAGCATTTTTCACCTGCTTTTCAACGGCCTGTGGTTGTGGGAGTTGGGGCGCCGCATCGAAGCATTGGAAGGCGGCTGGGGGCTACTCAAACTGGTGTTTGTGATAGCACTTCTGTCCAACACGACCCAATATGTGTGGCAGGGGGCCTCCCTGTTTGGTGGGATGTCTGGTGTCATATACGGGCTGCTCGGCTATATCTGGTGGCGCCACCGTCTCTCTCCCCACCCCTACCTGGATATCCCTCCGGGCATTATCGTCTTCATGCTGGTGTGGCTGGTGGTTTGTATGACCGGCGCTATTGGCTGGTTCGCCGACGTGAAAATCGCCAACGGGGCACATGTGGGTGGTTTGCTGGTCGGAGTAGGGTTGGGTGCTCTGGCCGGTCGGCGCAGGGCGCGTTAGCTTTTGCTCACACCCATACAGGTCGGGGTGCGAGTGCCGGGTAGCGTTGCTATAATCCCGCTTCCCTTGCTCGCGCGATGGTCAAATTTGCCCCATCCTGCGGTATATAACAGGTCCACATTGAGCTTTAGTATGAATTTTGAGCAGTTGTTGGTGTCAATCAACCCGGATATCTACGAAAACCTGAAACGTGCAGTGGAATTGGGGAAATGGCCTGACGGCCGAGTGTTGACCCGCGAACAGCGTGAACTCAGCCTGCAGGCAGTGATCGCCTACGAAACCCGTCACCTGCCGGAGGAAGAGCGCAGCGGCTATATCCCGCCCAAAAAACAGGATGGCAGCAAAACGCCCGAGACGGATCCCAATACCGAACAACCCCTGAAATGGAACTAAGACCACTATGACGTCTGTCCTTGGGGTTGGCTCCCTGTCAAAAATGACCTCCAATTTGGCCCAGCCCATTGCATATGCTCTGCCTCTGGGGGAGGAATCTGTCCCGCTGAATGGCTTTTTGGGGCAGCCAGTGCAATTGCGCTACCTGGGGCAGATCTTTTGCACCCACTGTGGCCGTAAAACCAACAAGAGTTTCAATCAAGGCTATTGCTACCCCTGTTTTAAGAGCCTGGCCCAGTGTGACCTCTGCATTATGAGCCCGGAGAAGTGCCACTACCATCAGGGTACCTGCCGTGAGCCCGGGTGGGGTGAGACCTTCTGCATGACCGAGCACATCGTCTACCTCGCCAACTCCTCTGCCCCCAAAGTAGGTATTACCCGGGCATCCCAGGTGCCGACGCGCTGGATCGATCAGGGGGCGGTGGCGGCGTTACCCATTATGGCAGTCGGCACCCGCCAGCAGTCCGGGTTTGTGGAAGATTGCTTGCGCCAACATATCGCCGATAAAACCAACTGGCGCAATATGCTCAAAGGTGTCACCGAGGAGGTGGATCTTGTTGCCCTGGCAGAAGAGTTGTTGGACAAAACAGGCGCCGAGATCACACAATTGCAGCAGCGTTTCGGTATACAGGCGATACAGCGATTGGCGTCGGCGCAGGTGCAGGAACTGGTCTATCCTGTACTCGAATACCCCACCAAGGTGAAAACCCATAACTTCGACAAAACCCCCTTGGTTGAGGGAACCCTGCTGGGTATCAAAGGTCAATACTGGATTCTGGATACCGGCGTTATCAATATCCGCAAATTTACCGCCTATCAGGTGGAATTGTCCGCCTGATTCCGGTGGCCTGCCCGGCGGGCAAGGAACATAAACCCTAATACACAGTGAGTGCAGCTATGGCATCCGCAGCATTAAAAGACGCACAGCCAAAAACCATCTTTCTGAAAGATTATCGCGCCCCGGAATTTTTGATCGATAAGACCGAACTGCATTTTGACCTGGGTGAAAGGGAAACCGTTGTGACAGCTCGCTTGCAACTGCGTCGCAACCCGGAGACTAACAGCGAGAACAAGGCGCTGGAGTTGCACGGTACCGACATGGTGCTGCGACGGGTGGCGATTGATGGCAAAGAACTGCTGGGCAGTGATTTTCTGTTATCGCCGGAGTCGCTGACCATTCCCGCGGTGCCAGACCAGTTTGTGCTGGAGTGTGTGACGGTCATTAAACCTCAGGAGAATACCTCTCTCGAGGGGTTGTATAAATCTCGCACCATGTACTGCACCCAGTGCGAGGCAGAGGGATTCCGCAAAATTACCTATTACCTCGACCGCCCCGATGTGATGAGTGAATTTACCACCACTATTGTGGCCGACAAACAGGATTTTCCGGTATTGCTGTCCAACGGCAATCTGGTGGAACAGGGCGACGACGCCGAGGATGGCCGCCATTGGGCCAAGTGGCACGATCCCTTTAAAAAGCCCGCCTACCTGTTTGCGCTGGTAGCCGGTGATCTGGAATTTATCGAGGACAGCTATACCACAATCTCCTCCCGCAAGGTAACCCTGCGGATTTATGTAGAGAGCAAAGACCTCGACAAGTGCGATCACGCCATGACTTCTCTCAAAAACGCCATGCGCTGGGATGAAGAGGTTTACGGTCGCGAATACGATCTGGATATTTTTATGATCGTGGCGGTGGACGACTTTAATATGGGGGCCATGGAAAACAAGGGCCTGAATATTTTTAACACCTCTTGTGTGCTGGCCAAGCCGGAAACGACAACGGATCAGGGCTTTCAACGGGTAGAGGGGGTGGTGGCTCACGAGTATTTCCACAACTGGTCCGGCAACCGTGTGACCTGTAGGGACTGGTTCCAATTAAGTCTGAAAGAAGGCTTTACGGTTTATCGTGACGCAGAATTTTCTGCGGATATGGGGTCGCGTACGGTTAAGCGCGTGGAAGACGTGAGTCTGTTGCGCACTATGCAGTTTGCCGAAGATGGGGGCCCCATGGCACACCCGGTTCGCCCGGATTCCTATATGGAAATATCCAATTTCTACACCTTGACGGTGTATGAAAAAGGGGCTGAAGTGGTGCGGATGATTGCCAATCTGTTGGGTGAGGAAAATTTCCGCAAAGGTTCAGACCTGTATTTTGAGCGCCATGACGGCCAGGCGGTAACCACAGACGATTTTGTGAAGGCGATGGAAGATGCCTCGGGTCGCGATCTTGCTCAGTTCCGTCGCTGGTATACCCAGGCCGGTACACCGCGTCTGGAAGCGTCGGGTCACTATGATGCAGAGCGCCAGGAGTTTGCCTTAACCATTAAACAAAGCTGCCCGCCCACGCCGGAATGCGAGCACAAATTGCCATTTCATATTCCCATCGCGATGGGCCTGTTGGGTGACGCGGGTGCCTTGCCGCTGTACATAAAAGGTCAGGCCCTTGATCCGGAAACGACAGACAATACCCACAGGGTGTTGGAGCTGACGGAAGTGGAGCAAACCTTTGTCTTTGAGCGGGTGCAGGAAGCGCCGGTACCGACCCTGTTGCGGGGGTTTTCTGCACCGGTCAAACTGGACTATGACTACAGCCGCGATGATCTGATGTTGATTATGCGTGCCGATAGTGACGGCTTCAGTCGCTGGAACGCCAGTCAGGAGTTGGGGGTGGCGGTGATTGAAGACGCTATGGCCGCCTACCGCAACGATAAAGCGGTGGTGGTCGACGAGCGTCTGATCGAGGCCTACCGCGCGGTGTTGTCGGATGAGAGTCTGGATAAGGCGATGGTTGCTCTGATGCTGACACTACCGACAGAGGCGTATCTCAGTGAGATCGCCGAGGTGGTGGATGTTGAGGCGATCCACCACGGCCGCCGGGCGGTGCGTTTGGTAATTGGTCGCGCGCTGGCTTCTGAGCTAAGCAATGTGTATCTGAGTTACGACCACAGCTGCGCCTATCGGGCGACGGCGGACGCTGTTGCGGAACGCAGTTTGTGTAACGTGGCTCTGGGTTATTTGGTGTGCACTGGGGATGAGCGCGCGCTGGATCACTGTTACCAACAGTATTGCTCCGGGAACAATATGACGGATGTGATGGCCGCTTTAACGGCTTTGGTACATTCGGATGCTCCGGGGGCGGAGCGCTTGAAGCGCGAGGCGTTAGCGGATTATTACAAGCGCTGGCAGTCTGAACCGCTGGTGGTGAACCAGTGGTTGATGGTGCAGGCGACCTCTCCGCAACCGGGTACGCTGGATCAAGTAAAGGCGCTGATGGAGCACGAGGCGTTTGATATCAAGAATCCGAATAAGGTACGGTCGTTAATTGGCGGTTTCTGTGGTCAGAATGCAATTAACTTCCATGCCATTAGTGGTGAGGGTTATGGGTTTTTGGCTGATCAGATTCTTGCGTTGAACGCCCTGAATCCGCAAATTGCCGCGCGTTTGTTGACGCCGCTGACCAAGTGGCGCAAGTATGACGAGCAACGTCAGCTGTTGATGAAGAAGGCGTTGGAAAGGATTCAGGCTGAGCCGCAATTGTCCAAGGATGTATATGAGGTGGTGAGTAAGAGTTTGAAGGTGTGATTTGTTTGGTGGCTGGTTGGTGCCATTGGCAATGGCCGCTAATGGCACAATGAGGCCAATCAAGCACACATTAAATACTTGTTCATTTTCCCTTCAATGGTCTTGCGGATGGTGCCCGCTTCGAAGGTAGAGACCTGATTCAGCTTTTGGGCTTTCAAGCGGTGAAGGTGCAAGATAGGGTTCTTGCTATCGAGCTCTCGCAAGTCTTTATTGGTAATGACCGGCAAAAAAGGCTCGTCTTCGGGCATTTGTTCGGCAACCTTACGCAACCCCTTGTCCAAGGGCACAAAGTCCAACCTGCCGCTTTTTTTGTTCTTTTGCCCCAGGTACAACCCCTGTTTGCCCACGGCTTCCCCGGGCAAGATAAAAAGACCCGTTTTAACCACAGCGTCACCTTCAATGGCTTGAAAGATATCGTGGTGTGCGTTGGGATTGGGCAACACCAGTAATTTGCTGTTGTCTGCGGTGATTGGCCAGATATTGTAGTTGGCGTAAATTTGACTGACAGCGCCTGAAAACACACACAGGGCATCCTCAAAGCGTTTTAGGAAGTTTACCGCCTTTTCTTTATAAATAATGCCGCGCAGGTGCCAGATAAGCTGATCCGTGCCCATAACTTGAAAACCGCACTTTTTCTTTTTATTAGAACATATAGTTATCGAAAACTTTCACATGCTACGCGCTAATCTTCCGAGAAACCGTGAACCAGTTGGCCTTTTTCATAAGCGGCACCTTGTGGACTGTTTTATCTGAGGCAGCTTGGAGAGTTGGAAATCACTACAGTATTAGCTATATTGCGCATAACAGCTGACTTTATATAAAAAAATGTTATAAGGGATTTTATGGACACATTTTCTCCCGGCTATGGGCTACTGCTGCTGGTGACGGGATTAGTCGCCGGGGTTATCAATACGTTGGCCGGCGGTGGATCAAATCTGACCGTGCCGGCCTTGATGGTACTGGGGATGCCTCCCGAGGTCGCCAATGCCACCAATCGGGTGGGGGTGTTTATGCAGTCGGTGGTGGGAGTTGCCGGTTTCAGGCGCTTCAAACGCCTGGATACTGGTGATATCGGGCCGGTGCTAATGCCCACACTGATCGGAGGGTCTGTGGGCGCTTCTGCGGCTGCTTTTTCCCCGGCGTGGATCCTCAAACCCTTGTTGTTGGGGGCGATGGTGACCATGGCGCTGATTATTTTAATTAAGCCGGCCACCATCGCACCGCCAGAAGGGACGCCCGTGTACAAGGTAGCGGAGCGTCCGTCCGCCTGGTGGGTGTTGTTTGTTGCCGGCTTTTACGGCGGCTTTGTGCAGGCCGGTGTGGGTTTTATCCTGATAGCCGCACTGGCTGGTTCGTTGCGTTATGACCTGGTGGGCACCAACGCTCTGAAAATGGTGTGCACGCTGGCGTTTACCGGGCTCGCCTTGGGAATTTTTATTTGGCAGGGACTGGTGCTCTGGTTGCCCGGTTTGACCTTGGCGGCGGGCACCATGGTGGGTGCCCATTTGGCTGTCAGGATGGCGATCACCGTGAAGCAAAGCACCCTTAAATGGTTTTTGTTTTTAATGACCCTTTGTGCAGCGACCGCGGCTATCGTTTTTTAACCGTTTATTGATGCTGAACAGGGCGCCCTGATTTTCAATGGGTGGATTGAATCAGGTTTGCTCAGAGGGATAAAGCGGTTGCAGCGCTACCTTCTGTACCTTATCTGCCTGGTGGTGCGCGCGCCAGGCTTCGAGTTGTGCAATGAGATCCTGTCCATGCCAGGCCCCCTGTGCCTTGTCGCCATAAAGGGCGCCATCGAGTTGAGCCAGACACTCGCTCAAACGGCCATCATTGATCAGCATCAGGCTAGCTTGCAGTGAGTGAACCCGTCTGTCTGGCCAGTAGGCTTTTACCCAGTTGAGATAGGCTTGGCGCACCGCTGCCGGGTCGCCCTCTCGACACACCCTTTTCAATTGCTTGAAAGCTCGCTTTTCCGTTTGCAGGATTGTTTGGTTGCGGCCTGCGGCTTCACTGGCGCTGGGGCTTTGGTGGTTTGCCCGGAACAGGGCCAACGCCAGACCAGCGCTGAGCAGGGCAAAAAAGCCGGTTGAGCCTATCCAGAACCAGGGACGGGCGGGGGGCGAGGCTACTGGTGTGGGTGCTGCGGGGGTGGGGCCATCCGCAACGGGCAGTTGGGCGGTTGTTGGGCCTGGAAGCGCGGGTATCGCTCCAGGCGCCACCGTTACGGTTGTGGCTGGCAAGCGGGCCACCCGCTGCTCATTGCGCTCTGTATCCCACCAGGTGACCGCCACTTCCGGCAGCGTCAGCTCGCCGCTTTGGGTGGGCACTATGGCCATGGTTTCTGTACGGATGCCGGTCACTCCGGCATCCATTTTTTGATCCTGGTTCTGGGGCTGATCGGGGTAGAGTTTAATGCCGGGGCTGTTTTCCACCGATAGTGGAGGGAGTTGCGCGGCGGTCAAGCCCTTGGCCGTGAGGGTTAACACCCGCGTAATAGGCTCGCCTACCTTGAAGTTCTTGAGATCGGCGCTCCAGTCTTGCTGCAGTTGTAGATCCTGCGCCGGCAACCACTGTTTTCCGTTGTAATTACCGGGTTGGGGTTTTATCTGTAGCCTTGTCCCTTCGCTGCGCAGGCGCTTCATGGCGCCACCGCGGCTGCCGAAGGGATCAGACCAGGGGTCGCGGCTGCGGGCCGAAAGGGTGACGTCGTAAACGAGACTGGGGATGACCAGTTCGCCGCTTTGCTGGGGATGGATCGCGTATATTACTTCCACCACACCAAAGGCCCGGCCGTTAATGCGGCGCTGATAGCGGTGTTCGGCCAGTTGGGTGGTAATAGCTCCGGGCAACTCCAGCTCTTCTGAGTTGATGCCGCGCAAATTGACGGCAGTATAGAGCCTTACGGTAAAGAGCAACTGTTCCTGCACGTAGGCACTGGGTTTACTGACTTCCGTTTCCAAAAACAGCTCCTTGACCTGTCCGCTTGGTGCGTTATCGCCGGCGGCCACGGTAATTTCGATGGCGTCGCTAAAGTTACCTTCATAACTGAAGGAGGGGATAAACAGTTTGCCGGTTCTTTTCGGTGCCAGCATTAATTGCCATTGGGTCCAGGACTCTGCCCGGCCATTGATACTGCGAAACTGGTTGCTGCGGTTATTGCTGAGGATATCAAAATCCTGTTCCAACTGGGTGAAGTCGGGTCCACCGAAGCCGACTTGTTCGTTATAGCGCAGGGTCAACTGCATGGTTTCTTCTACGCTGATACTGGTGCGGTCAACCGTTGCGGTCAGTTCTCCGGCGAAAGCTGCATTACCAGGGGCGCAAAGTATCACTGCCAGCACTATCAGGAGCGGACGCAGCCGGCTCTTCAAACGCATGTGGGCCAATGTTGTTGGTCCTTGTGTTGCTGTTCCTGTAAACATCAAATTGGTCTCAATATCAAATACGGGCCTGGGACTTGTCGGCTTCGCCTATAAATTACCAGCGCTCATTGGCATTGTTGGCCGGCGGTTCCCAGGTGCCGGCACGGTACTCTTTGCGGCGCTGGTCGTATTGGTGTTTAAATTTGCGCCGCAAAAGACCGCTGGGATCATCGGGAATCTGTCGCAGCCACTGTTCCATGGCCTGCTGTTCTTCCGGTGACAGCTCACTATCCTGTGCGGCTACCGGTTGCTCGCCCTGTTTCGCCTCTAGGTCTTCACCGGGCTGGGGCGGTGCCCCTTGTTCCTCGCCTGGCTTGGGTGGCTGTTGGGAATCACTGGACGCCTGCTCGTTTTTGTTTTGCTCACCGGGCTGTGAATCTTGTGGCTCTGATTGCTGCGGGGAATTTCCGTTTTGTTGGGCTTGATCCTCAGGGCTTTGCTGTGACTCTGGGTTGGACTCTGGCTCTTGGTTCGATTGTGATTGGGAGCCCTGATCCGATTCGGAAGATTGGCTTTCGTCCTGCGAGTTTTGCTTGTCACCGTCCGGATTTTGATTTTGCTGGTCTTGATCGTCGCCTTGCTGGTTTTGATTTTGCTGATTCTGGCCGCTGGAATCTTGCGGCTGTTGTTGCTGCTGATTTTTCAGGTCTTCGATCAGTTTGTGATTAAAGCGGGCATCCTCCAGCTCCGGATCCAGTGCCAGTGCCTTTTCGTAGGCTTGCAGCGCTTCCTCCAAGTTACCGGCTCGGGCCAGGGCGTTGCCGCGGTTGTAGTGGTCTTTTGCCCCTGTACCCTGGGCAAAGGATTTGGCGGCGGCTTCATAGTCGCCGGCTCGGTACTGGGCTGTGCCTTTCCAGTCCTGTGACGTAAAGTGGTCGGCGGCGGCTTTGGCGTCACCAGCTTGCAACTGTTTCTGGCCTTGCTGGTCGGCAGTTAACCAGAGGTCGTCCCAGGAAAGGGCGTAGCTTTGTTCAGGCAGTATCAGTGCCAGCGGCAGCGCCACCGCCACCGTTAAAATCAGGCCGCGGCGGAAACAGAACAGAATGCCTGGCAACAGCATCAACGCTAGCCAGTGGCCGTACTCCTGCCAGCTATCAAATTCCCTTTCCAATTGGCGGGTCTGGCCGGAGAGCAGGGGATCATCAGCCAGGGATAAACGGCCGTTAAGCCAATCGATATCACGATCATCAGTCTGCATCAAGACAAAGCGACCATTCAATTCGCCCGCCAGCTGCTGCAATCCATGGCTGTTAAGCGCAGCGATCACAATACCGCCCTGGCGGTCCTTGGCGAAACCGCCCTGTGCCGTGGGGATGGGGGCGCCTTCGTCAGTACCGACGCCCAGAATGGCTATCCGATGGCCACTGCCTTGTAAGCTATCCATGAGGGCGTCGGTTGCACTGTCATCGATACCGTCGGTCACGATCAGGATCTCCCCGCTGGGGATAGCGGCGGCTCGAAGCAGTACCAGGGCTTTTTCAACCGCCATTTCCGGATTGCTGCCGCGCAGGGGCATCACCCCCGGGTGCAGTGCCGGCAGCAGGCTTTCAATGGTCGCTGTGTCGTCCGTCAGTGGCGAAACCACATGGGCTTCGCCGGCGTAGGCGATCAAGGCCGTCAGACCCTCCTCCCGTGACTGCAGCAGGTCAATCAGTTTGTGGCGGGTACGAACCAACCGCGAGGGTTTCAGGTCTTGAGCTAACATGGAGGGGGACAAGTCGAGCAGAATCACCAGCGCGCTTTCGTTTTTGTGTACCGGTTGCGGTAACTTCTCCCAGGTGGGGCCCGCCAGGGCGAGGCAAGCCACACACCAGGCGACAAAGAGTGCACCGTAGCCCCTGCGGTGTAGTGGCGTTTGTTTGCCATCGATCAGGTGTGGCAACAATTCAGGATCGATCACCGTCTGCCAGCTACTGGATTGACGCTTGCGTTGCCACAGTAACAGGCTAATGGCCATGGCAGGAAAAATGCCCAGCAGCCATTCCGGTCGCAGCCAATGGAATTGTTCGAGCATCAGGCTCACTGGGCAGCTCCCTCCCGGCGGACATTGAACGGGGTCCAGCGTTGTCCGCTATTTAGCTGTTGTAGTGCCAGTAGCAAACTGGCCAAAAATGCCAAGGCTAGTGGCCAATAAAAAAGTGCGATGGTGGGGCGGAAAGTTTCCGCCTCCTGTTCAATCGGCTCAAGTTGGTCCAACAGCGCGTAAATATTCTCCAGCTCCTGCAGATCCCGGGCGCGGAAATATTGTCCGCCGGTTTGTTCGGCGATCGCCCGCAGTGTTTCTTCATCCAGATCGGCAGAGGGATTGATACGGCGCGCGCCAAAGTTGGAGCCAAAGATCCCCGGCACGACCATCTCGTCGGCGCCAATCCCCAGGGTGTAAATCTTAACCTTGGCGTTGGCGGCCAGCTCGGCTGCTTGCAGAGGGCTGACCTGACCCGCGGTGTTGGCCCCGTCGGTGAGTAAGATCAGCACCCGACTGGTTTCCGGACGTTGCCGCAGACGCTTGACTGCCAGGCCGATTGCATCCCCGATGGCGGTTTTTTCCCCGGCGAACCCCAGTTGGGCTTCTTGCAACAGTGTGTTGACGGTCGCCCGGTCGAAGGTCAGCGGGGCCTGTAGATAGGCTTGGGTGCCAAACAACACCAGTCCCAGGCGGTCGCTTGCCCGCCGCTCGACAAAATCGCCAACCACTTTTTTGACCAGCGTCAGGCGATTTACCTGATTGTTTTCCAGAAACATGTCCTCAGTGTCCATACTGCCGGAGATGTCCACTGCCACCAGCAGGTCGCGACCACTGGTGGGGAGGTTAACGGGGTCGCCAATCCAGCGCGGGGCCGAGGCAGCGAGCAGGGTGCCCAGCCACACCAGGCCCAACAGGAGCAGCGACAGCCATTTGGAGCTGTTGCTGCCCCTGATGGCCAGGCGAGGGCTGTCATTAAAAACTTCAAAAAAAGGCACGCGCAGTGCGGCGTCCTGCTGTTTTTTAGCGGGCAGCCCCTTGTATATCAACCAGGGCAGGGGCAATGCCAGCAAAAGCCAGGGGTACTGGAATTCAAGCATGGCCGGTTACCTCTTGGCCGCCGCTGGAAGGGGTGTCTGTCGCAGAGGCCGTGTAGGTACTCTGATGGGTTAACACCCAGTCCTTGACCAGTTTAAACAGGGGCGCTGGATCAATTTCCGGGTCGCGCTGGTAGGGCGCACTGAGCAAGATTTGTCCCCCCCCTTGACCAAAGGCTTTTTCATGCGTTGAACGCGAGGTGGCGTCGAGAAAGGATAGCCATTTAGCACCGTGCATGCCGGCTACCGCTTGATCCGGAAACCCTTGCAGCGCGGTGCGGCGCAACAGCGTCACCAGTTGCTGTAGCAGTACTGCCTTATCACCGCGCTGTTGATAATCGGTCCAAGCTTGGTCCAGCGCTTTGGCTGCGGCTTTGCGATAGGCGTTGGCACGTCGTTGTCGCTGCCATAAGTAGAGTCCGGCAGCGATCGCGACGAGTGAAAATACGGCCAGGAGCCACCAGCCGGGAGCCGGTGGCCAAAGGCTGACCGGGTCGGGCAGCGCAATATCGCGCAATCGTTGCAGCGGGTCTATGGGCATCGGGCCCTGAACGGGTGACTGTAACAGGGGGGATTGAGGTGTCATTTTCGTTTGCTTCTACCGTAGAGCTCACGCAGACGAGAGAGGGTGTCATCGTCGGTGCTGAATGACAGCAACGGCATCGCTAGCTGTTGGCAGCATTGGGTGATCCGCTGCACCTGTTGCTCAAACTGCTCACTGAAATATTGCTGGGTCTGCCTGTCCCCACCGGATACCTGACGACGTTCGCTACCGTCGGTAATGGTGAAATATCCCCGTTGAGGCAGTGCCCGTTCCAGCGGGTCGTAACAGTGAATCAGGTTGACGTCAGTGTGACGCGCCAATAAAAACAGCTGCTCCTCACAGGCCGAACTCCAGTCGTGAAAGTCGCTGACGATAAACAGGGCGCTTCCCGGTTTGGCGATGCGGCGAGTATCTTCGAGCATGTGGAGCAGGTCCTGCGCCTCATTATCCGGGTACGGGGATTGCAGTAGGCGGCTGTATTCCGACAGGCGATGGATCAGGTCCAACACGGCGTGTTTGCTGCGACGCGGCCGGATATCGCGGTGCTGTTTATCGCCAAACACGAGGGCGCCTACGCGGTCGCTATTAGCCAGGGCGGCCCAGGCCAGGGCACTGGCAATAAACCCTGCCAACACGGATTTAAAGCAGCGGTGGCTGCCAAAGTACATGGGTGAGCGTTGATCCACCACCAGGTAGACCGGGCGCTCCCGCTCTTCTCGGAACAGTTTTGTGTGGGGCACCTGAGTGCGTGCGGTTACGCGCCAATCGATAGTGCGAATATCGTCACCGGGCTGATAGATCCGCACCTCTTCAAAGTCGATGCCGCGGCCCCTAAAACGAGTGCGGACATTGCCCGCCAGAACGCTGGCTGCCTGCTTGCGGGCAAACAGTTGCCAGTCGCGGGCGGCAAAGCGCAGCTGCAACAGGGTGTTGATATCGCTGTAGGCGCCACTGGGCTCTAGTGTGTTTGTATCTGGGGATCGCGGCATCAGGCAACAGGCACATCGTTGAGCAGGCGGTCTATCACCTGGTCGGGGGTAACGCCATTGGCTTCGGCTTCGAAACTGAGCAGGATGCGGTGGCGCAGGGTGTCGTGGATGACCGCCTGCACATCGTCGGGGCTGACAAAGTCCTTGCCGTTCAGCCAGGCGTGAGCCCGGGCGCAGCGGTCCAGGGCAATGGTGCCGCGCGGGCTGGCACCAAACTCTATCCAGTTGGCCAGCTCCGGGCTATAGCTGCTGGGGCGGCGGGTCGCATTGATCAACTGCACGATATACTCTTCCACCGCGTCGGCCATATGCACATTCAACACCTGTTGACGGGCTTGCATCAGGTCGGCCTCGCTGACGACTGTCGGCTTAGCGGCCTCCTGGGCCGCCGCTTCGCTGCGTGCCAGTTGCAGGATCTGGCGTTCGGCGCTGACATCGGGATAGTCAACGCTGACATGCATCAAAAAGCGATCCAGCTGGGCTTCCGGCAAGGGGTAGGTGCCCTCCTGCTCGATGGGGTTTTGGGTGGCCATCACCATGAACAGGGCCGGTAGGGGGTAGGTGTTGCGCCCGACACTGACCTGGCGCTCTGCCATAGCCTCCAACAGTGCCGACTGCACCTTGGCCGGGGCGCGGTTGATTTCGTCGGCCAGCACCAGGTTGTGAAAAATAGGCCCCGGCTGGAACTCAAAACTGCCATTTTCCGGTCGATAAATGTCGGTACCGGTGACGTCGGACGGCAGCAGGTCCGGTGTAAACTGAACCCGGTGAAAATTGCCTTCGATGCCCTGGGACAGGGTTTTGATAGCCTTGGTTTTGGCCAGGCCGGGGGCACCTTCCACCAGCAGGTGGCCGTCGGCCAGTAGTGCAATTAGCAATCGGTCTACCAGGTGGCTCTGGCCAATAATCTGCTGGCATAACCAGGCCTTAAGGCTCTGCAGCTGTGCGTGGATTGATGTGGATTTCGGGCGTATGTTGGGGCTTATTTCGGGGGTTAGTTCAGGCATGAATGACAACTGTGCTTCCGGTGATTGTATCCAGCGTATGGTGACACGGACATTATTATTCAAGTTATTGATTAACGCAGATTTTAACCCTCTTAAATACTGCTGCAAAGGGCAATATGACATTGAAGGAGTACTAGCCTCAGCCTCCGTTAACCGGGGTAATAGACCGGTAAAGCCGCCATCGGTTCCCCACAATTTTTACTTAAGGTCTTCCCCGGCATGGGCTATGCTTAGCAGGGGTTTTTATACCAATTACAAATGAAAAGCCGGGCGGGAGAAAGGATGTGGATATAAGTTTGGTAGCGGTAGAAACCAAGAGTACGTTTTTTGACCAGCTACATGCCGTTATTGATGATCGCCTGGATGCCAAAGAGGCTGAGACGGTTAAAGTCTTTGCCGATCACTACTATGAGCAGTACCCCATCGAGGAGTTAAACGGCCGCCAGCTTAACGATGTCTTTGGCAGTACCTACGCGTGGTGGAACTATCTGCGGGAGCATGACCTCTCCGCCCCCAAGATCCGGGTTTTTAACCCCAGCCTGGAAGAGGATGGTTGGCTCTGCGGCCATACGGTGGTGGTGATCCTGCAACGGGATATGCCGTTTTTGGTAGATTCGGTACGTATGGAGATGAACCGGCGCAATATTGCTATCCACTCGATAAAAAGCACGGTTCTTAACATCGGCCGCAACAAGAAACACGAGCTGGTGGAAGTGGCGCTACCGAATGTGGAGCCCAGAGGTACCCAATCCACCGCGTTCCGCAAAGAGGCGCTGGTATACCTGGAAATCAATCTGCACACCTCCGACGACGACATGGCAAACCTGGCCAGGTCCATTAAATCTGTGCTGGGGGATGTCTCTGTCGTGGTCGATGACTACCAACCATTGCTGGCCCAGATGAATGAGGTGGAACAGAACCTGGCCAGTGCCGAAAAGGGGGCTCTGGCCGAAGCGGTGGGGGAGAGTCGAGAGTTTATCCGGTGGCTGGCAGACGGCCACTTTACCATTATGGGGTATTCGGAATACCAGTTTCTGGATGACGGTGGGGAAAAGGTCCTGTGTGAAGTCCCCGCCAAACGCCTGGGCCTGTTCCGCCACTATGGGACGGGTGGAGGACCGGAAAAGGGCGGCAACCGGTTGAAGGTCGATGAGTTTAACGAGGGCATGGCGCGCTTTCACCTAACGCCCTATACGCTGTCTTTCACCAAGTCTTCAGTGCGCTCCCGGGTTCACCGTCAAGCCTATTCGGATTATGTCATCGTCAAGCGCTATAACGAGGCTGGCGAGGTGTGCGGGGAAGGCCGTTTTCTCGGTTTATACACCTCACCGGTGTATACCCTGAGTCCCACCAAGATTCCGGTAATACGCAAAAAAGTTGCCCAGGTTATCGAGCGTTCCGGCATCGATCCTATGAGTCACGATGGTAAGGTGATGCGCCTGGTGCTGGAAACCTTTCCGCGGGACGAATTGTTTCAGAGCAGCAGTAGCGAGTTGTTCGAGACAGTGACCGGCGTGGCGCGCATCAATGAGCGCTTTATGGTGCGCCTGTTTATGCGCCGCGATCCCTACGGCAAGTTTGTCAACTGCCTGGTGTACGTACCCAAAGATATTTTCAGTACGCGTACCAGATTAACCATCCAAAATCTCATTTCCAAGGAGATTGGCGCCACGGAATGTGAATTTACCACCTACTTTTCTGAGTCCATTCTGGCGCGCGTGCACCTGGTGTTTAAGGTGGATCCGCAGCGGCCACTGGATGTGGACGTCAAAAGCCTGGAAGCGCGTATTGTCGATGTGACCCGCACTTGGGAGGACCATCTGTTCGAATCCCTGGGGGATGCCCACGGCGAGGAGAAGGGCAGCCGCCTGTTCAATGAGTTTGAAAATGCCTTTTCCAACGCTTACAAGGAGAATTTTGAAGCCCGAACAGCCGTTCTCGATATTGAAACCCTGTCGACGCTGAAATCCTGCAGGGATATCGCCATGAGTTTCTACCAGCCTATGGGCGCTGAGAAAAACCGGGTCCGCTTTAAGGTTTTCGATTTGAACGGGGCTGTCGAATTGTCCGATGCCATACCGGTGTTGGAGCATATGGGACTGCGGGTTATTGGCGAGCACCCCTACCGGATTCGCAAAAGCAGCGGCGATGTGGTTTGGTTGCACGACTTCAATTTGCTGTATAACCTGCCGATTGAAGTGGATGTCCACGCCGCCCGCGGAAATTTCCAAGAGGCTTTTGCCGCGATATGGAGCGGTAAAACCGAGAGTGATGCCTTTAATCGCCTGGTGTTGGGGGCGCGACTGAACTGGCGTGAGATAGGCGTCTTGCGGGCCTATGCCCGTTATATGAAACAATCGGCATTTAATATTAGCCAATCCTACATCGCTAATACCTTGGCCAACCACCTGGAGATCACACGCAATCTGGTGGCCCTGTTCAAGAGCCGTTTTGATCCACGCTTGAATCAATTCACCGACAAGGACAAGGCGCGTATCGAACGCCTGCAGGACAAGATCGTCGCCAGTCTCGACAAGGTGGACAACCTCAACGAGGACCGCATTATCCGGCGCTATCTGGATATGATTAATGCCACGCTGCGCACCAATTTTTTCCAGACCAACCCGGATGGCAGCCACAAGGACTATGTCTCCTTTAAGTTCAGCCCGCAGCATATCCCGAACATCCCCGAACCGCGGCCGCTGTTTGAGATCTTTGTCTACTCGCCTCGCGTGGAGGGGGTACATCTGCGGGGTGGCAAGGTGGCCCGTGGCGGTCTGCGCTGGTCGGACCGATTGCAAGATTACCGCACCGAGGTGCTGGGGCTGGTAAAAGCCCAGCAGGTGAAAAATGCGGTGATTGTACCGAACGGGGCCAAGGGCGGTTTTGTTGCCAAACAGCTGCCGACCGAAGGCGGGCGGCAGGCGGTTCTGGATGAAGGTATCGAGTGTTACAAGATCTTTATCAAAGGGCTGCTGGATGTCACCGACAACCTCGTCGAAGGTCAGGTGGTACCGCCGGCCAGGGTTGTTCGCCACGATGACGATGACCCGTATATGGTGGTTGCCGCAGATAAGGGGACTGCCACTTTTTCTGATATTGCCAACAGTATCTCCGCCGAATACGGCCACTGGCTGGGGGATGCGTTTGCTTCCGGCGGCAGCCAGGGATACGACCACAAGGGGATGGGCATCACCGCCCGCGGTGCCTGGGTGTCGGTACAGCGCCACTTTAAGGAGCTGAGCCTGGATGTGCAAAAAACCGACTTCAAGGTGATTGGCATCGGCGACATGGGTGGCGATGTGTTTGGCAACGGTATGTTGATGTCGGAGCATATCCAGCTGGTGGCCGCCTTTAACCATTTACACATTTTTATCGATCCCAATCCCGATGCCGCCCGCAGTTATGTCGAACGCAAGCGTCTGTTTGAAACCCCCGGGAGCAGCTGGCGGGACTATGATCCTGAATTGATTTCCGCCGGTGGTGGTGTCTTTGATCGCAGCGCCAAATCCATCACTCTCACCCCGGAAATCAAGCAGCGCTTTGCCATCAGTGCCGATAGGCTCACGCCAACGGAATTTATTCACGAGCTGTTAAAAGCGCCCGTGGACCTGATCTGGAATGGCGGTATCGGCACCTATGTGAAAGCCAGGAGCGAAACCCATGCCGAAGTCGGCGATAAGGCTGGCGATGCCCTGCGGGTTAACGGTTCTGAGTTGCGTTGCCGCGTGTTTGGCGAAGGCGGTAATTTAGGGATGACCCAGCTGGGGCGGATTGAATTCTGCCTCAATGGCGGCGCCTGTAATACTGACTTCATCGACAATGCCGCCGGGGTGGATTGCTCCGATCACGAAGTCAATATCAAAATCCTGCTGAACGATGTGGTCAGCAATGGCGATATGACAGAAAAGCAGCGTAACCAACTGTTGGAGGATATGACGGACACCGTGGCGGAGCTGGTGTTAAACAACAATTACCGCCAAACCCAAGCTATCAGTATTGCAGAGTACCAGGCAGGAGAACGCTTGGGGGAATACCGTCGATTTATTAATACCATGGAGACTAAAGGGCGCCTGGACCGTGGGTTGGAATTCCTGCCGACGGATGAGGAACTGTTGGAGCGCCACACCCAGGGTAAATCCCTGACGCGACCGGAATTGTCGGTATTGATCTCCTACGCCAAGGTGATGTTAAAAGAGGAACTGGCCAACTCGGATGTGCCCGATGACAGCTATATGGCGGCTTCGCTGGAAGGGGCTTTCCCGCCGGTGTTGCAGCAATCGTTTAAAGGGGTGATGTACAACCATATTCTGCGCAAGGAAATTGTGGCAACCCAGGTGGCCAATGATATGGTCAATCACATGGGAATCAACTTTTGCTTGCGGCAGATGGAATCCACGGGCTCCAATGCCGGGCAAGTTGCCAAAGCCTATGTGACCGCGCGGGACATCTACGGTCTTGATGAGTTCTGGCGAGGGGTGGAGGCGTTGGACTATCAGGTATCGGCGGAACTGCAGATACAGTTGATGGTACACTCCATGCGCCGGGTTCGGCGCGCCACTCGATGGTTCTTGCGCAACCGCCGCGCCCGTTTGCACCCCGAACATGAGATTAATACTTTTGGCCCCTTGATTCGAGAGTTGTCCGAGGCCTTGCCATCGCTGATGCGCGGCGAATCCAAATTAGGGTGGGAGAAACATTACCACTCCCTGGTGGAGCGAGGTGTGCCCGAACCCCTGGCCCGACAGGCGGCTCTGCCGGCCAACCTCTATTCTGGCCTGGGTCTGGTGGAGGCGGCCGAGCAAAGTGGTGCCAATATTGTCCATGTGGCGGATGTGTATCTGGCTCTGGCCGAGGCATTGGGATTGGACTGGTTTGCCAGCCAGATTTCCGAGGTGAAAGTGGAAAACTATTGGCAGGCCATGGCTCGCGAGGCGTTTATGGACGATCTGGAATCGCAGATGGGCACCCTTATTGTCTCGCTGATCCGCCTTGCCGGGGATCAGTACACTATCGAAGAAGCGTTGCTTAAGTGGACAGGGCAGCACCAAATACTGGTGGATCGCTGGAAGGCGATGATCAATGAATTGCAGGGGGCAGCCGGTACAGACTACGCTATGTTCTCTGTGGCACTGCGGGAGTTGCTGGACCTGGCGCAGGCGAGCCAGTACTGCAAATCCTTTGAGGATGACAGTGCACCCTGTGTCGGTCTTGCGGAGGCGTAAATACGGTCGTCGGTGTGGCAGAGTACGTGTTTAATCTGGCGATTTCTGCCGACGAATATCTGCGTTTGTACCAAGGGGCGGCCCGGGATGTGGTGGCGCGCACCAATGATGGACAGCGGGTGAGGTTTGCCGCCCGCTATCTGCGGCCTTTTGTTACCCGCCAGGGTATCAAAGGTATATTCATTATCATCACCGATAACCGGAATAAATTTATCAAAATTGAACAGATTGGCTGAGTTTGGCTCTGTTGGAATCGACTAAGGGCCGGCTTTCCAGTATCCTTGCGCCCGAATTTTCCTTAGCAATTGAGCCGGCGTATTCCACTATGTATGCACTTCTTCGCAATGCTCTGTTCTGCCTGGACGCAGAAACTTCTCACGAATTTACCCTGGATATGCTCGGCGCCGCCGAACGCTTGAAGTTGCTGCCGCTATTTACCCCCAAGGTTGCTGACAACCCGGTTCAGGTGATGGGGCTAAACTTTCCCAATCCCGTGGGTATGGCCGCCGGCTTGGATAAAAATGGCGACTACTTTAACGCTCTCGGTCAGTTGGGTTTTGGCTTTGTGGAGATCGGCACGGTCACACCGCGACCGCAGCCGGGCAATCCGAAACCACGGCTGTTTCGGATTCCCGAACGCCAGGCGATTATCAACCGTATGGGCTTTAACAATAAAGGGGTAGAACACCTGGTAGCCCAGGTACGCAGGCGTCGTTTTAACGGCGTATTGGGTATCAATATCGGCAAAAACGTTGACACACCGGTAGACAAGGCCGTCGATGATTACCGCATTGGCATGAGCAAGGTGTATTCTCACGCTGATTACATCACCGTTAATGTGTCTTCCCCCAATACTCCCGGGCTGCGGGACCTGCAGTTTGGGGAAAGTCTGAAGCAGCTGCTGGAGGCGATCAAACAGGAGCAGTTGCGTCTGGAGGGTGAGCATGGCCGTTATGTGCCGGTCGCTGTCAAAATCGCCCCGGACATGGACGAGGAAAATGTACAACAGGTTGCCGAGGTGTTGGTGGAGCAGGGAATTGACGGCGTGATTGCCACCAATACCACCATTGGCCGCGAAGGCGTAGAAGGCTTGAAATACGCCGATGAACAGGGAGGCTTGAGCGGCTCTCCGGTGACCGAGAAGTCCACTCGGGTCATTGCTCAGTTGAGTCAGGCCCTGGGCGGCAAGCTACCAATTATCGGGGTGGGGGGCATCTGTAGCGGTGCCGATGCGGCCGACAAGATCAAGGCGGGCGCCAGTCTGGTACAGATATACAGTGGATTTATTTACCGCGGGCCGGAATTGATAGCGGAGGCTGCAGACGCGATCGCTTCCTTAAAGTAAGCATTGTCGCCAGACAGCACAGTGTCTGGCCAATGGCACTGCCCCTCTCGATAGAGGAAGCCATTGGCACTGACTGTTCCTATCTAATTCGTCTTAAGGCTAAAAAGTCTTAAGGTTCAAGGGCTTAAGGGTAGCAGGGGAGCGGCTGCTTATAAACTGCTCACTTTTTGGGCTTGGGCAAAGCGATTGTAACCGTCCCACTGATCTTCACGGGCTTCGCGCCAGCCGTTTAACCACTGTTGCCGGGCCGGGCCGCTTTCGTGAGGGCAGAGAGATTTTGAACGACCTTCAATGCCAGCTTGGTAGCCTTTACCAAAAGCGCGTTCAATTTGATTACGTTTTTGACGTTTCATTAGATAGAGCACCTCTCAATCTATATGTTTTTGTTAACGCTCCGATTCACGGGTAAGATCCATACAGCCTACAACCAGTGCTGGCCCTGGAACCCTGCCGTATCCCTGGAGCGATGAGGCAGGTGTCGCTGTTTGAGCAGCGAAGCACCAGTACACCAAAAACAGGGGCCGGTTGTGAATGATTTTATTCTTATACTAAAGCGCTCTCTTATGGCTGTTTGCTATGAAAGATAAGAGATTGGGTGTTTAGTAGACGCTAACTTATTGTTATTAAAAATATTACTGATAGTCGATTATGTTGCACCAATACTTTGTCGCTTGCCCCAAGGGCCTTGAAGGGCTTCTCGAACAAGAGATTAACCAGCTAAGCGGTCGAGACACGCGCCAAACAGTGGCGGGAGTCTACTTTAACGGAGACCTGGAGACCGCCTACCGGGTCTGTCTGTGGTCCAGGCTGGCCAACAAAGTATTGTTGCCACTGGCGCGTTTTAGTGTAGAGAGTGGTGATACCCTTTATGATGGCGCCAAGGCCGTGCCCTGGGAGGACCACCTCAGCCCCAATGGCACTCTGTTGGTGGACTTTGTGGGCACCAGTAGGGCGATCCGCAACAGCCAATATGGTGCGGTCAGGATCAAGGACGCGGTTGTGGACCGGTTGCGGGAAACCACCGGCAGCCGCCCTTCAGTGGCCAAGCGTGACCCGGACCTGCGCCTCAACGCCCGTTTGAGCAAGGGCAATCTGGTGCTGAGCTTGGATTTGTCTGGCGACAGCCTTCACCGCCGGGGTTATCGGGTGAAGCAGGGGGCCGCGCCCATGAAAGAGAACCTGGCGGCAGCGATTCTGTTGCGGGCCAACTGGCCAGCGATGGCCGCCGAGGGCGGCGCCTTGTTAGATCCCATGTGCGGCTCTGGCACCCTGTTGATTGAAGGGGCCATGATGGCAGCTGACAGTGCTCCGGGTATTTTCCGCAGCAGCTTTGGTTTTGAGCGCTGGCTCAATCACCGCAATGACCTGTGGCTGGAGTTGCGCGAGGAAGCCTTGCAACGGCGACGTGAGGGGCTGGCAAAACCACTGGTGGAGATTCGCGGTTACGATGCGGATCTACACGTGATTCGTGCCGCTGAGGCCAATGTAGCCAAAGCGCGACTGGACCATTGGATACGTTTGAGCCGCAAGCAGTTATCGGAACTGAAGCAGCCGACCCATCGTCAGCTGGATCGGGGCTTGGTGATTAGCAACCCGCCTTACGGTGAGCGCCTGGGAGACGTCGAGTCCCTGAAGCTGTTATACGGACACCTGGGCGATCGGTTGAAAGCGGAGTTTGTCGGCTGGAAAGCCGCAGTGTTTACCGCCAACCCGGAATTGGGCAAACATATGGGGTTGCGGGCAGAGAAAAAGTACAAACTCTTTAACGGTGCTCTGCCCAGCGAGCTGCTGCTGTTTGACGTAGAGCCCCAGGCCTTCGTGCACCGCAAATATACAGAAAAGCCCGTGGACAAAGAGGCTCCGGAGCTGACGCCAGGGGCCAAAAGTCTGGTCAACCGGCTGCAAAAGAACCGCAAGCAGTTGGCCAAGTGGGCTCGAAAAAACGAGATTGAGTGTTATCGCCTGTATGATGCGGATATGCCGGAATACGCCGCAGCGATTGATGTGTACGGCAACCAGGTGCACGTGCAGGAGTACGCGGCCCCCAAAAGTGTGGATGAAGAGAAGGCCCGCAAACGATTTATGGAGATACAGGCGGCGGTACCTCTGGCGCTGGAGGTGGCCCCTTCGGCGGTTAGCTATAAACAGCGGCGTCGTAACCGCGGCAAACAGCAGTATGAGAAACTGGAAAACGGTACCCCGCAACACGCTGAAATGCCAGTGCGGGAGGGTGCTGCCAAGTTTCTGGTGAATCTGTGGCAGTACCTGGATACGGGGTTGTTTCTGGATCACCGGCCGGTACGCATGAAGATAGCCGAGATGGCCCGGGGCAAGCGCTTTCTCAATCTGTTTTGTTATACCGCCAGCGCCTCGGTGCATGCCGCCTTGGGGGGCGCGCGCTTTACTGTCAGCGTGGACATGTCCAATACCTATCTGCAGTGGGCGCGCAAGAACTTTGCCCTCAATGGCTTGAGTGAAGATAAAAACCGTCTGCAGCAGGCGGATTGCCTGCAGTGGTTAAAGGAGTGTGATCAGCGCTTTGACCTGATATTGCTGGATCCCCCCACTTTTTCCAATTCTAAACGCATGGAGGGGGTGCTGGATGTTCAACGCGACCACGTGGCAATGATCAAAGACGCAATGGGTATCCTGGCCCCCGGTGGTACACTGATTTTTTCCAACAACCTGCGTACCTTCAAAATGGATCTGGAGGCGCTGTCGGCCTACCAATTGCAGGATATTACCGCCAGCACGATCGATAAGGATTTTCAACGCAATGCCAAGATTCACCAGTGCTGGGCACTAACTAGTCCCGCCGCAGGCGGTCTTTGACCGCGATAGGGTTGGGGTAGTTGAAGATCACAATATAACTGGAGACAAGGAAGGTGATAATGGCGGTGGCCTGAATCAGGGTTGATGCGCGCTCGCCAATCAGGGAGGCGTTGGTGGCCACAAACGCAATCAGCAGGGAGAACTCGCTGATTTGTCCCAACCGGAAGCCGATATCCCAAGCCAGTGCGTTCTTTTCGCTCTGACGCCGCAGTAAAAAACGGAAGGTCGCCGGTTTGATCAGCAGGACCGCTGTGGCCAGGCAGAGGGCCGCCAGCAACACATCTCCCAACAGTTCGATATTGAAGCGCGCACCCAGCGAGAAAAAGAACAGAATCAGGAAGAAATCCCGCAGCGGTTTAAGGCTGATAGCAATATATTGGGCTATGGGGCTGGTGGCGATGGTAATGCCTGCGAGAAAAGCTCCGATCTCTGCCGACAGTCCTAACGCCTCGGACAACTCCGCCAAACCCAGGCACCAGCCGATGGCGAGCAGGAAAATATACTCGTGAAAACGGTCAAACCGCTGGATCAGCTTTAACAGCACGTAGCGTACAAAAACATAGGCAAACAGGGCGACAAAGGGGAGAGCGGCCAGGGTCAACAACAGGTGGTTGATATCTACCTTGCCCACCTCGCCGCTGAGCAAAAACATCAGACAGAGGATGGCAAGAAAATCCTGGAACAGCAACAGGCCCACCATCAATTCACCCGTGTGTTTATGGTGCAGCACGGTGGTGGGGAGCAGTTTGATGCCGATAATGGTGCTCGAAAACATCATCGCCATGCCGATCACAAGGCAATCCATCGGTGAAAAGCCGAAACTGTAACTGATGCCGTAACCCAGCCCGGCAAAAATGACTGAAGAGATAATGCCGACCCAGGTCACCTGTTTGAGCACTGATAGCAGTGCCCGGGGTTGCATATCGAGACCAAGTAAAAACAGCAAAAAGATAATGCCGATATGGGCGATTTCGGTCAGCAGGTTGACATTGGTCACCAGCTTAAAGCCGTAGGGGCCAATCAGGGCACCGAGGGCGATATAGGCGACCAGTAGCGGCTGGCGAGTGTAGAGAGCTAGGGAAGCAATGATGGCAGCGCCGGTAAAAATCAAAAAAAACGACTGAAACAACGGCTCGCCCATATGTCTCCCTTAATACGAATACGGCGTGATAGGCTGAAGATGGTGCAACTGGTGTCCGTTCACTGGTCCAGTGGCGACAATAGCTTAGCGGCCTTATTGTTACAGGTTAACGCAAAGATTTCATCATTCACGATAAAATTGGTGGGAAATTGAACAAAAGGGAAGGGGTTTGGAAAGCCTTATCACCAGTGGGGATAAGGCCTGAATTCCAGACAATCTTCTGGGTAGCTGCCCCTGCGGCGGTTAACGCCGGCGAAACAGGGGTACCGGCTGGTCAGCTGCCGCTTGATAACTTTCGCTGAAGTCGCCCAGAGAGGCCAGAGCGGCTTCCTGGTCGATATCGTCGTTGCAGTCAAAGGCGTTAAAGCCACAGCGCTTTAGGTAGAATAGTTGGTCGCGCATAAAGTTACCGATGGCTCGCAGTTCACCGGTGAAGCCGAAGCGCTCGCGCAGCAGGCGACCGAGAGAGAAACCGCGGCCGTCCATAAATACCGGGAAATTAACCGCCACCAGGGGCAGCTGAGCCGCATCGGCACCCAGTTCCTCAGCAGCGTTGTCGCTGTCCAGCCAAACGCCGATATCGTTGCGCTGGCTGAGGGTGTCGCGCTGTTCCAGCCAGACGCTGAGGGGAACAATGACCGGGCCAGCCGGGACATCAGAGGTTTCCTCGCCCTGGGGTTTAGCCAGCAACTGCCAGCTGTTGTCGACGATAGCGCCGTCTTTAATTAGCTTTGGCATAGACACGCTCCTTAAAGGGGGCGATACCGATACGGCGATAGGTATCGACAAACAGTTCTTCTTCCATACGATTTTCGATGTAGACGTTCAGCAATTTCTGGATCACCTCTGGCATCTCTTCCTGGCCGAAGGCCGGGCCAAGCACCTTGCCGAGGGAGCAATCACTGCCGGCGCTGCCGCCCAGCTGCACCTGGTAGAACTCCTCGCCTTTTTTGTCGACACCCAGGATGCCGATGTGGCCGACATGGTGGTGGCCGCAGGCGTTCATACAACCAGAGATGTTGAGGTCCAGTTCCCCCAGATCGTATACGTAATCCATATCGTCGAACTTGCGTTGAATCGCTTCGGCAATCGGGATGGATTTTGCGTTGGCCAGTGAACAGAAGTCGCCACCGGGGCAACAGATCATATCAGTGAGGGTGCCGATATTGGGTGTGGCAAAGCCATTGGCTTTAGCCTGTTCCCAAAGCTTGAAGAGCTCTGACTGTTTGACGTCGCCCAACACCACATTTTGCTCGTGGGTTGTGCGTACTTCACCAAAAGAGAAACTGTCCGCCAGATCGGCAATCGCTTCCAGCTGGGTATCGGTGATGTCCCCAGGTGCTACGCCAGTGGGTTTGAGAGACAGGGTCACGGCGGCGTAGCCGGGCACTCGGTGGGCGCGGACATTGCGCTTCAGCCACTTGCCAAAGGCTTGGTGCTCAGCAGCTTGGCTGGTCAATACAGCCTCAACCGGAGCCGCATCAACGCTTTCGTACGCCGGTTCGGTAAAGAAACTTTTGGCGCGGGCGATCTCTTCCCGGGTAAGTGCGGTGTGGTCGGTCTTGGCGGCCAGCCACTCGGCTTCCACTTTTTCCGCAAACACTTCCGGTGTCATGGCGCGCACCAGAATTTTAATCCGGGCTTTGTACTTGTTGTCCCGGCGACCATGGAGGTTGTAAACCCTCAATATCGCATCCAGGTAGGACAAAATATCGGTTTCCGGCAGGAACTCGCGGATCACACTGCCGATCACCGGGGTACGGCCCAGGCCGCCACCCACCAGGACCTTAAAGCCGGTTTCCCCAGCCTCATTTTTAACCAGTTGCAGGCCGATATCGTGTACTTGAATCGCTGCGCGGTCACTTTCGGCACCGCTGATCGCAATCTTGAATTTACGCGGCAGGAAGGCGAACTCCGGGTGGAAAGTGGACCACTGGCGAATAATCTCGCAATAAGGACGGGGGTCGATTATCTCATCGGCGCTGATGCCAGCAAACTGGTCGGACGTCACGTTGCGGATACAGTTGCCGCTGGATTGAGTCGCATGCATCTCGACTGTCGCCAACTCCGCCAGGATATCTGGTACTTCGGCCAGATCTGGCCAATTAAACTGAATATTCTGGCGAGTACTGACGTGCACGTAGCCCTTGTCGTAGTGGCGGGCAATATGGGCCAGCTTGCGCAGCTGCGTGCTGTTGAGCATGCCGTAGGGCACGTTCACCCGCAGCATTGGCGCTAAGCGTTGGACATAGAGGCCATTTTGTAGACGCAGAGGCAGGAATTCCTCTTCTTTAAGCTCGCCAGCCAGATAGCGTTCAGTTTGGTTGCGAAATTGCGCAACCCGCTCGCTCACTATCTTGTGGTCGTAATCGTCATAAACGTACATACGAGGTTGTTCACCTATTTAACTACGGATAATCAACGGTCTAAAACCAAAAGCCCTGATTTGTGAAAGGTCTAATATAACCTCTGGTTATTACCTTATTAGGTTTTATATTTTTTTCAGGGCAAAAATTGTGGCGAAGGATACACCAAATTGGTCTTGATCGCGAGAGACAAACGCCTTTAGCCCAGCTTTTAATGAGGTGACTGACTTTGATACTGATCTTTATTTTGGGTTAGTGGTATGTAAATTGGTGGTAATCAATCAGGTCTAATTTAATATCATTTTGTAATATACACTAAAGAGCGCTTGCCACTACCCTGGGGGTTATGGTTAGAATCAACACGCTAGCTTTTCTTGATGGCTTAGATCATTAAACTATATTCATAATAATAAACCGGAGAATAGTAATAATGAGCGATGAACTTCAGATGCAAGAGCAAGGGGATAGTACAGCAGACGCCATCGCGGCTGTTGCACTTATCGCCATATTTGTAGTGACTTGTATTTTCTGGGTTAGTGGCCAATAAACCACCACAGGTATCCGCGGGTAGCCTGCTACCCGTGTTAAAGTCTTGCCATAAGAGTCTCTCCTTGACACCTCTCGATTGGGCCAATCCCTTTAACCAATAAGGGGTTGTCTATCCTTATTTTCTGATTTGCTGATCTGTACGGCCTAAGATGGCTGGTCTGCGGAGTATCTTTATTTCCTTTTTTTGCATTATCAGGTTTGACACGCATTGCTTAGGCAACTAGTTTTTTAAAGAATGGAGCTGTTTTTTGGATGCAAGTGGACCTGGAGTAAAGCCACCATGAACCGGATGATCAGAGATACTGACTTTCATCTGCACAACAGTTATACCTTTTGGATTTCCCGCCTCGCCAGCCTGATGCAGGAGCAGTTTAATCAGCAGTTGCAGGAGTCGGGTATTACGTGGCCACAGTGGATGGTGCTCAATGTGCTACACCACGACTTGGCCCAAACTCCTGCTCAAATTGCCGAAAATATTGGGGTGGACCGCTCGGCTATTACTCGACTGGTCGACCGGTTGGAGAAAAAGGGATTGGTCGAGCGTCAACACGACGGTTTGGACCGGCGCTCTATCAAGGTCTTGATGAAGTTAAACGGCAAGCGCTTGATGGATCAGGTGAACGAGGCCGCTCGCCAGCACCAAGAGCGATTTTTGAGTGAGCTGCCGCCCGAAGCGTTACCTCAACTGCGGGGCAATTTACAGTCGATGCTAGGTGCCGGGGGGGTTCAGTCCAATGAGTTGTGGCGCCGTCTTTAGCTACAAGCCGCTATTTTGCAGGATCGACTTAACCACCAGCGCAACGGTCAGGACAAATAGCGTTGTAAACACCAGGCCGGCCACGATGTAAGTCATAATGTTGCCGTGTTTAAAGTCGCGTTCGCGATTTTTACTGCTCTGTACCCCAAAGGCAGCGGCAACGGTGCTGATGACTATCTGCAGGAAGGTCGGTTTTTGCGGGTTTTTGTCACTGTCGTTCATGGCATCGATACAACCCCTGATCCTGGTTATGTGGGCAAAAGTCGTAACTCTTGCCCAGTTGGCGGTTTAATTTTTTTAGGAGTCGTAACTCAGAACCGGTTGCAACCAGCGTTCTATTAGCTCTACCGGCTGACCCTTGCGTTGTGCCAGGGATTCAATCTGATCCTTGTCGATCTTGCCGGTGGCGAAATAGCGGGACTCGGGATGTGAGAAATACCAGCCGCTAACAGCCGCGGCGGGCAGCATCGCAAAGTGCTCCGTCAGGGTTACGCCGGTGTTGCGTTCACCATCCAGCAGTTTGAACAGCGTGGCTTTTTCGGAGTGATCCGGACAGGCGGGATAACCCGGAGCAGGGCGAATGCCACGATACTGCTCTTTGATCAACGCCTCGTTACTCAGGGACTCGTTGGGACTGTACCCCCAAAACTCCTCCCTTACCCGCTGGTGCATATGCTCGGCAAATGACTCCGCCAGGCGGTCAGCAAGCGCTTTGACCATAATGGCGCTGTAGTCGTCATGTGCCTCCTCGAAGGATTTGGCCAGCTCTTCTGCACCAATGCCCGCGGTGACGACAAAACCACCCACATAATCCTCCACCCCGGCTTCTGCTGGTGCCACAAAATCCGCCAGCGAGGTCAGGGGTTTATTGTTGCCCGGTTTTTGCCGCTGCTGCCGGATATGGTGCAGTTTGGCCTGCGTGCTGTTGCGGCTTTCGTCCGTGTAGATGGCGATATCGTCGGCATCCACCGTATTGGCGGGCCAGAAGCCAACTACTGCCCGGGCTTTGAGTAGCTTCTCGTCGATGATGCGCTTGAGTATGGCCTGGGCGTCAGTGAACAGGTTTTGTGCCGCTTCACCGACTTTTTCATCTTCCAGAATACGCGGGTATTTGCCAGCCAGGTCCCAGCTGATAAAAAACGGGGTCCAGTCAATGGTCTCCACCAGTTTTTCCAGCGGGTAGTCTTCAAAAACCCGGGTGCCGATAAAGCTGGGCTTGGGAGGCGTATAATTGCTCCAGTCGAACTTGGGGCCTGCCTGAATCGCGGCCGTGTAGGGCAGGGCGGTGCCCCTGGCTTGGCGGCCGGCATTGCGTTCGCGTACCTTTTCATAATCCGCCTGGGTATCACTGACAAACTGCTCGCGCTGTTCATCGGACATCAGACGGGTGGCTACACCCACCGCTCGGGAGGCATCTGCTACATAAACCACCTGGTTCAGGTTAAGCTGTGGGTCAATTTTGACCGCTGTGTGGGCCTTGGAGGTGGTGGCGCCACCGATCAGTAGGGGTTTGTTAATGCCCTGGCGCTGCATCTCCTTGGCGACGGTGACCATTTCATCCAGGGAGGGGGTGATCAATCCGGACAAACCGATAATGTCGCAGTTTTCTTTCTCGGCGACCTGCAGGATCCGCTCGCAGGGCACCATCACGCCCAAGTCGATCACCTCGAAGTTATTGCACTGCAGTACCACACCGACAATATTCTTGCCGATATCGTGTACGTCACCCTTCACCGTGGCCATCAGAATCTTGCCGCTTGACTTTGCCGCCTCGTCCTTTTCCGCTTCGATATAGGGCTGTAGATAGGCCACGGATTGCTTCATGACGCGAGCCGATTTTACCACCTGGGGAAGGAACATCTTTCCGGCGCCGAACAGGTCACCAACCACGTTCATGCCGTCCATCAGAGGCCCTTCGATCACGTCCAGCGGACGCTTGGCTGCCAGCCGCGCCTCTTCCGTATCCGCTTCAATAAAGGTGGAGATACCCTTGACCAGGGCGTGTTCGAGGCGTTTTTTCACCGCCCAGTTGCGCCACTCCAGGTCCTCTTTTTTATCGCTGCTGCTGCCGTCGCCTTTGTAGTTGTCGGCGATTTCCAGCAGGGCTTCGGTGGCGCCGGCGTGATGGTTGAGTACCACATCCTCCACCTTGTCTTTTAATTCAGCGGGCAGGTCGTCGTAAACCGCCAGCTGGCCGGCGTTGACAATCCCCATATTGAGGCCTGCCTTGATGGCGTGATACAGAAACACCGAGTGGATCGCTTCCCGCACCGGGTTATTGCCCCGGAAGGAGAAGGAAACGTTACTCACCCCCCCGGACACCCCGGCGTGGGGAAGATTCTCGCGAATCCACCGAGTGGCTTCGATAAAGTCCACGGCGTAGTTGTTGTGTTCGTCGATCCCGGTGGCAACAGCAAAGATATTGGGATCAAAAATAATATCCTGAGGCGGGAAGCCCACTTTGTTGACCAGCACATCGTATGACCGCTGACAGATCTCGATTTTGCGCTCCCGGGTATCGGCCTGCCCCTTCTCGTCGAAGGCCATCACAATCACGGCGGCACCGTAACCCAGGCACAGCTTGGCTTTGGCGATAAAATCGTCCTCGCCCTCTTTCAGGCTGATGGAGTTCACTACCGGCTTGCCCTGGATACATTTGAGTCCGGCTTCGATTACCTCCCACTTGGAGGAGTCCACCATAATGGGCACACGGGCGATATCCGGCTCACTGGCAATCAGATTACAGAAGCGGATCATGGCCGCCTCAGCGTCCAGCATGCCTTCGTCCATGTTGATATCGATTATCTGGGCGCCGTTTTCCACCTGATCCAGGGCCACTTCCAGTGCGGTGTCGTAATCCTCTTCCACAATCAGCCGTTTAAAACGGGCAGAACCCGTGACGTTACAGCGTTCGCCCACGTTCACAAACAGGGACTCGCGGGTGATATTGAACGGTTCCAACCCCGATAGGCGACAAGCCGGTTCGATCTCGGGCAGCTGCCGGGGCGCGTGTTTGGCCATGGCGTCTGCGATCGCCTTGATATGGCCCGGTGTGGTGCCACAGCAGCCGCCGATGATGTTGATAAAGCCGCTTTCGGCAAACTCTTCCACCACAGCTACCATCTGCTCGGGTGTTTCGTCGTACTCGCCAAACTCATTGGGCAGGCCGGCGTTGGGATGGGCGGAGACGTGGCATGCCGCCACCCGGGACAACTCTTTGAGGTAGGGGCGCAGCTCTTTCGCGCCCAGCGCACAGTTCAAGCCGATGGAGATGGGATTGGCGTGTGCCAGGGCGTTATAGAAAGCTTCCGTCGTCTGACCGGAGAGGGTGCGACCGGAGGCGTCGGTAATGGTGCCGGAGATCATAATCGGCAGTTCGATCCCTTCCTCCTCAAAATACGCTTTGACGGCAAATACCGCTGCTTTGGCGTTGAGGGTATCGAAGATGGTTTCGATCAGGATCAGGTCGGCCCCGCCTTTTACCAGGCCATCGGTGGCTTCGCGGTAGTTGGTCACCAGTTCGTCAAAGGTCACGTTGCGCGCACCGGGGTCGTTGACATCCGGTGAGATGGAGCAGGTGCGGCTGGTGGGACCGATAACACCCGCCACAAAACGCGGTTTGTGGGGCTCTTTCGCCGTCATGGCATCGGCGGCTTCCCGCGCCAGGCGGGCAGAGACCACGTTGAGCTCGTGGGCGAGGGACTGCATGTCGTAGTCCGCCTGGGAGACCTGGGTGGCATTAAAGGTGTTGGTTTCCACAATATCCGCACCGGCCTCCAGGTAGGCGGTGTGAATGTTGCGGATAATGTCCGGCTGGGTAATCGACAGCAGGTCGTTGTTGCCGGCGATGTCCATCGGGTAGTCGGCAAAGCGCTCGCCCCGGTAGTCGGCTTCCTGCAGCTGGTGACTTTGGATCAGGGTGCCCATGCCGCCATCCAGGATCAGGATGCGGTCTTTGAGGGCTTGGGTAAGGGCTGCGAGTCGCTGGCTGCGATCAGACATCGTGTTAACCTATTGTTTATTAAGCAATCTTTAGTGGTGCAAGAGGGTTGCGCCAATCTATATCGAAATATTTTGATATAGATTGGCGCAGGATTGTAGCAGAAACTCCAGCTATCACCAAAGTATGAGTAGCGCTGGGTTGCGACGGCTACAGGCTAAGCATAGTTGGCAGCGCCTGGGGCCGCTATAACCCTGTAAAGTGTAGGGTAGAGGGGCGGAGGCTTTCGTGGCACACTTGTGTTATAGAACTGTGACAAGAGACCGTGTTGTAAATGATTAACGTTGAAATTACTGAATCCGCCCAGGAATACCTGCTGGAATTGCTGTCCAAACAAGATTGTGAGGGCATTGGTATTCGGATGTTTGTTGCGGATCCCGGTACTCCCAAGGCCGAGACCTGCATTGCCTACTGCCGTCCGGGTGAGGAGAAGGAAGAGGATCAGGTTATTGAATTGAACGGTTTTAAGGCCTATTTTGAGGAGCGCAGTATACCGTTTCTGGAAGATGCCAAGGTGGACTACTCGCCGGACCGCATGGGAGGCCAATTAACGATTCGGGCCCCCAACTCCAAGATGCCCCAGGTCAACGACGACAGCTCGATTGAAGACAAGATCAACTACGTGCTCTATAACGAAGTCAATCCCGGTCTGGCGGCTCACGGCGGTATGGTCAGTCTGGTGGAAGTGACTGAAGACAACTATGCCGTGCTGCAGTTTGGCGGCGGTTGCCAGGGTTGCAGTGCGGTAGACCTGACCTTAAAGGACGGCGTTGAAAAGAACCTGCTGGAAAAGATTCCGGAACTGAAAGGGGTGCGGGATATGACCGACCACTCCGACAAGTCACAGGCCTATTATTGATTGATCCCCACTTAGCGGCGAAAAAAGGGGGTGCTTAAAGCCCCCCTTTTTTTGACTGTCGCGCTTTAGCACGGGGAAAACCCCTATGGGGCGCGACGGTTGGGAAGTACATCTTTCAATTTTTCGCGCATGTCGCGCAGGCTCTTCTCCGTCGTCTCCCAGTCGATACAGGCATCGGTCACGGAGACACCGTATATCAGGTCGTCCAGGTTGCTGGAGATCTTCTGATTGCCGGGGCCGATGTTGCTCTCTACCATAATACCGATAATGGACTTGTTGCCCTCGATGATCTGGTTGGCAACATTTTCCATCACCAGCGGCTGCAGCTCGTGGTTTTTGTTGGAGTTGGCGTGGCTGCAGTCCACCATAATATTGGTGGAGACACCTGCTTTTTGCAGCTCCTGCTCGCACATGGCGACACTGACAGAGTCATAGTTGGGTTTACCGTTGCCACCTCGCAGTACCATGTGGCCGTAAGGATTGCCGCGGGTGTGGGTAATGGCCACTTGGCCCTTGGTGTTGATCCCCAGGAAGCGGTGAGGGCTGGAGACAGATTGCAGAGCATTGATGGCCACGGTGAGACCGCCGTCGGTACCATTTTTAAAACCCACGGCGGAGGAGAGGCCGCTGGCCATCTCCCGGTGAGTTTGGGATTCAGTGGTACGGGCGCCGATGGCAGACCAGGCGATCAGGTCCTGCATATACTGTGGCGAAATAGGATCCAGGGCTTCGGTGGCCGCCGGCAGGCCCATCTCTGCGACATCCAGCAGCAGCTGACGGCCGATATGCAGACCTTCCTGAATTTTAAAAGAGTCATTCAGATAGGGATCGTTGATCAAGCCTTTCCAGCCGACGGTGGTGCGGGGTTTTTCAAAATAGACGCGCATCACCACATACAGGGTATCGCTGACCTCATCGGTCAGTGCCTTCAGGCGTTGGGCATAGTCTTTGGCGGCTTTGACATCGTGGATGGAGCAGGGGCCAATGACCACTATGATTCGGTGATCCTTGCCATCGAGGATATTGCGCACGGTTTCCCGTCCCTGAGTAACGACAGCCTTTGCCTTCTCGCTCAGGGGGATATCTTCCTTGATCTCATCGGGTGAAATCAATACTTCTTGAGAGACCACATTCAGGTCGTCTACTGCTTTATCTGTCATCGGTGTTTCCAAGCTGAGTTTTTAACCTATGGGCTTATCTTACTGAATTTTCCGGGTTTTTGCTGCCCGTGACCGGAAATTAAACCCCGCTTTTTCCCTACTTGTGCCCGTTTTTTGGGTACTTGTGCCCGTTTTTTGGGTACTTGTGCCCGTTTTTTGGGTATTTGTCTGTTTTTGGGGATAAATATGCTGTTTAAAACCGCAATCTAGTACTACTTTGTTACCGAATAACTGGCGAGCAAATTAGCGATCAATGTAGGGTGGATTCGATCAATTTCAGTGTGCCGAAGTAGTACAAGTATCAATTTCCACCACCTGCAAGTGCTGAATCAGTGGAAAATAAAGCGCACAACGAATGGGGTTCTTATCCAGCTGCAGAAACAGCTGTCGATATCCCGCTAATTGATCGCGGTAGTGGTCCACTTCCCGCGTTAAAAAGCTTTCCAGCGCTTCGCCTGTTTGCGGTGCGGCACTTTTATAATCAACGATCCAGCGAATCCCCTGATCGACAAAGGTCCGATCGATTATTTTTTGCCGAACCTTGTCTCCTTGGGTGTGCCACAGTGCCAGTTCGCACTGGCTCTCTTCCAGCTGGTGGTTCAGTAACCAGCGCCCGGTCGGGTCGGCAAGAATCTGTTCAACCGCCTGGCGAATGGTGGCGACGGCTTGTGACCTGGCGGGTGAGTACAGACCCAGTTGCTGCAACTGCAGCTCCCAGAACGGTTGTTGACGTTCGATACGTTGCGGATCCCACTGTTCAACCCCGTCCAGAGTGATACGCTGCAAGCAGCGGTGTAGCACTGTGCCCAGGTGGCGGGCTTGCCGGTTGTCGAGGGTATCAGGTTCGGGCAGGTTTTCCTCGTCCTCAAACTCCTGGCCCCGGTAGTGAGCCAACAGTTTGCTTTCCACCAGTGCCGGTCGCTGCCAGCCCTCGGGCAGGCGCAGGATGGTGGATTTCGCCTGTTGCTCGGGTGTCAGTACCGCAGGCAGAAACAGGTCGTTTTGCTCCGCTGGTAAAGTGGTAGTCGATGGCGCTGTTTGCAGGCATTCCACGTGGTTGTGGATCTGGTCCCAAATGGGGGCGAGCAGGCTCTGTTTCGCGGGCTTGCGCAGTTCGCCCCCATCGCCACTGGTTTTCACTTCGGCCAATAGAAACAGCTGTTTAATGGCGCGGGTGCAGCCGACATAGAGCAAGCGGGTGGCTTCCAGCCGGTCTTTCAGCGCTTTCTCTTGACGCATAAAACCGTATAACGGGTCGGGATCTTCACCGGTCGCCGCCAGTGGGCTCAACAGCAGCTGCTTTTCACCTTCCGCGGTAATACGCTCCTGCCACAGCAGCAACTGCTGTTCATCCTGGCGAGGCTGTTTGTCCAGGCCCGGTATTATCACCGTGTCGAACTCCAACCCTTTGGATTTGTGAATCGTCATCACCTGCAGCTTGGGATCAGCATCTTTGCGTGGCGCGGCGTACAATCGCTCCACGGCGGCAATAAAATTGTTCCAGTCGGGGATCTGCCCGGCGCGACCGTGTTGTTCAAGCAGGGCGAAGAAGCTTTGGGCGTTCTCCAAGTCATCGACCTCGAGCAGACTGCTGGGCCCGCCCAGGGCAAGCCAGGTGCCCTCGAGCCAGACCCGCAAACTTTTTCTTCGCCGTTGCCGCCAGGACTCCCTGATCACCTGGCCCAGGCGTTGCAGACACTGTTGCCCCTCATCACTGATGCCAGTCAGCTGTTCGGCCAACAGAACCTGCCCCAGAATCACCGGGTAATCCTGGCCGTTGAGATGGGGATTGGCCGTACCCAGATCTGTGTTGACCAGTGTGTAAAGATCGTGCAGGTCGAGGCCGCACCAGGGAGCGCGTAGTACCGACAACCAGGCGATGCGATCGGCGGGATTGAGCAGCGCGCGGGTCAGTGAAATGAGGTCGACAATGGCCATACGACTGGAGAGCGGGTCGATTTCGGTCGCTTGCCAGCTAATTCCGGCTTTGTTCAAGGTTGCCAGGGTTTCCCGCAGATGGGAGCGATTGCGGACCAAGATGGCAATGGTGTCGTCGGGGCGCAATTGGCGGGTTTGACGGATCAACGCCAGCACCTGTTGGGCTTCGATATCCCGCCCGGAAGTGTCTCCATCTTCACTGCCGATACAGGCAAAACAGCGCACGGCCTCGATAGGCATGGCCGGTTTAAAGGCCTCTGAATTGGCGTAACGCACGGCCCCGCGACTGATATCGTCTTCGGCGGGAAAGGCGTTGAGAAATACGCGGTTGACCCAGTCGACTACACCTCCCTGGGAGCGGAAGTTGACGGTCAGATCCAAAGCCTGCAAGGGCAGGTGACCGATGCCTTGGCGTCGGGCGTCGAGAAATATCCCGACGTTGGCATCGCGAAAGCCGTAACAGGATTGCATGCCGTCACCGACGATAAACAGGGTGCGGCCGTCGTCGTACTGCCAGCCAGCGGTCAGCTTTTCCAGCAGTTGTAACTGGGGGCTCGCGGTATCCTGGAACTCATCCACAAGAATATGGCGGATCTGGTAATCCAGTTTAAGGGCGACTTCGGTGGGTGATTCCTCATCCCCAAGGGCGCGCAAGGCCGCCTGGGTGATCTCGTTAAAATCGGTGGCGCCCAGGTTCTTAAATACCAGGGTTAATTGCGCAACTAAGAGTGGCAGCAGCCGTGTGAGGCTGTCCAGCAATTGCCACTGACTGTCCAAATACAGTGCCGGCGGCAAGGTTCGCAGCAGTTGCAATGTTGGCAGAATAGCGGTTTGCTCAGCGAGTTCTGCAATCAGGTTCAACAGGGCCTCTTTGCGGGCTTTTGAGGCTTCTTTTTCGGCTTTGTTGCCACCGGCGGGAAAGCCTTCTTTTTTAGTGAGTCTTTTGCGCCAGCCGTCTTTGGTGAGCAGCATGTCCAGCAAGCCCAGCCACAGGGGCAACTGATCAGGACTGGTCTCCGGTAATGCCGTGAGGCCGCTGCAGCGGGTTAAGGGGGCCGCGCTGTTGTCGCCCAAGAGATTGGTACCGGCAAAGTCGGCGAGCAGGGCGAGATCGCTGCCCCAGGGGTTTAGTAGGTCTCGGGCGTGTTGCAGCGATTCGTTGACCAGGGTCTCCAGCACCTGCTGCAGATACTGCCGGGCATTATCCTGGCGCGCAGCCAGCAACAGTTGCAGCCATTGATCCCGTTTTTGCAGCAGGGTCACCAGCAGGTTTTCCGTGTTTTCGAGGTTGTTGTCCAAGTGCACCAGCAGACGTTCCAGATCCTCTCGCAAGGGAGTGTCTTGCTCCAACAGTTTTAGCAACTCACGCACCGCCTGTCGGTAGGCAAACTCCGGTTGATCCAGTGTATCCGGCAGGGCTCCCAGTCCGCTGGACAGCGGCAACTGTTTGGTCAGTGCGCGGCAGAGGCCGTCGATGGTCTGGATGCGCAGGCGGTTGGGGCTTTTCAACAGTTGCCAACCACGCGCCTTATCTCTTTCCAGTACCGCGCGCGCCAGTGACCAGGTGGCGCGGTCGTGGGGATTGTCCGGCTCCGGTTCCCGGGCGGCATTGATAATCGCCTGGGTAATACGCGCCTGCATTTCTCCGGCGGCCTTGCGGGTGAAAGTAATGCAGAGAATCTCTTCCGGGTGGTCGCAACAGGCGAGTAACCTTAAGACGCGCTGGGTAAGCAGTCCGGTTTTACCGGAACCGGCCGGCGCGGCCACAGCAAAGCTGCCTCGGGGGTCCAGGGCTTGCTGTCGCGCGTGTACGTCGCTGGGTTGGCCAGTTGTGTCGCTGGTGTTGTTAACGGTTGAATTCACCATCTCAATCACGCTCCAGCGATCTTGTATGGGGCGCAGCGGTTGATGTCTGTGAGGGCTGGCGTTGCCTAATAAATTCCGCTACTGCCAACTGTTCCAGATGTCGGTTAAGCGGGGTATAGGCCTCGCTATAGCGGCGGGCGTTGACATCCTTATAGTCCACGGCCGCATACCCTTCACAAAACTCTCGTGTCAGGTTCTGTAATGCGTGGCCCCAATATTCTTTGACGGCGTTCCACTCCGGGGGTAGCTGTAAGCCCCGCACCTGGTTAACGGGCTGAATGCCTTCGATCGCAGTGTCGGCCGGCAGTTCCCCCAGACCGGCAAACTTTACATCCTTGATATTTACCTGTGCGAAGCTAACCGCGGCAACCTCCCTCGATTCTGATAAACACAGGGCGTAGAGGGGTAGCTGGGGCTCATCCGGTCGCTCCCCTTGCCAGCGATTGACCTTCGGTGAGCCGGTTTTGTAATCGATCAGCAACAGTTGCCCATCTTCCAATTGGTCGATGCGATCGACACGCAAATTTAACTGCAGGCCATAAAAATCCACCAGCATGGATTTCTCCACGCAGACGACGCTAAACGCCGGTCGCTGCTGTTCCAGCTCAAGCCAACGGCTTATCAGTAGCTGCAGACGTTGTTGTTCCAGCTGACAATAGAAGGGTGTTATTTCACTTGCACGACGTTGCTGCCAAGGGGCAAGTGCTGCACTTACAGCTCCCTCGATCAACTGCGCCAACGCCTCTGGCGCGGTTTGCTGCAGTGTTTGCGAGTCTTTTAAACTGTTCCAGATGTTGGCCAGTGAATCGTGCAATATCACACCGCGCTCGATGGCGGAGAGGCCAAAACTTGCCTCCCGGTCTTCCCGGGCGCCGAGCCGGAAAGCGGCAAAGGCGTTAAAGGGGCAGGCAGCCTGCATTTGCAAAATAGCACTGCCCCCCGCGGTGGGAGTGGTGTCCTCCGCGGTGGCTGTGAGAAGGGCTGGCCCCTCGTGGCAATCAACCAGTGTCAGGGGCGGCGCCTTTGCGACGAGTTGTCGGTAATAGTCGGTCAGTGTGTCTCCAGTCCCCGCATTGGCTGGTACCCCCGCTTGGAGGGCACTTGCTGAGACCGACGGCTGATACGCCGTTGCAGCCAGGGTAAGGTCTGCTATCAATGTACTCGGGTAAAGCGGGGTTTCCCCATCAAACGCCGGTGAACTGAAAATGACTTCTTCGGCGCAACCGCGATAACCGCTTGTCAGTGCTTCGGCAAATTCCAGTTCCCGCTCCACCGAGGCGTGTGGCATATTGTGCTGCCGCTGCAGATCCAGGGGGAGCAGCGGGTTGGGGGTCGGAATTGGCGGCCAGTCGCGACGGTGAAGCCCCATCACCCAGCAGTGGGTAAAGGTCAGGCCGGCGCCCTCGAGGGAACCCAGGATCTGGATGGGTGAGTCGGGGGTTTGCGCCTGGAAATGGGTACTGGTGGCCAGGTTTTGAAGCTCTTTTAGCGCTTCGTGCAGGGGCAGACGGCAACCAGTGGCATCGAGCTCGGAAAAACGGGCTAGTAGCTGGTACCATTGATTGACCTGTTGGTATTCGTTACTGTCCAGTCGCCTTTTTCCGGGCCACTGCAAGGCTGCGAGCTGCTGTTGGAACAGTTCTGCCCAGCCGCGGGCACTGTTCTGGCGCAACGCCTGGCGCCGCAGTGTTTCCACTTGTTGCAGGCAGGCGGCCAGGTTGTAATGACTGGTTGGCGTTGATTCCTCGCCCAGTTTTTCCGCCAGCTGTTCGGCAAAATAGCGCAAGTCGGTGGTGGAAAGCTGTAATTTTCCCAGGTTACGCAAATGTTGACTTAACAATGTTCGCAGTGGTAACTGCGCTTCACTGTCGCCCCAAAAAGGCGAGTGCAAGAGGTCGCAGAGGGGCTCCACTTCCCAGCGGGGGCTGTTGAGTCGCAACAGCTGTAAGGTGTCGTAAATCAGCGGTGTGCTGCCCAGGGGAATGCCAGCGGAGAAGTTAAAGGGCAGGGTGTAGCGACTGGTTTCCGGTAACAGAGCCCGGGGTTCAAAAATCTCTGTAAAACAGCGCTCCACTTGATCGCGACATTGTCCGAGATTGGGGACAATTATGCCGATAACAGCGTCTGGGTTCAGTTGCAAACAATCCCGGCTCCAAAGGGCTGCCCAGCGAATCTCAGATTCAAAATCTGCGGCTTCGACCCGTTTGACCCGGCTGTTTGCTTTTTTGGGGGTAGCAGCTTCGACCAGCTGCAGGGCGGCTGTTTCCAACAGGGCGCGATGCAGCGGAGGGATGTCGTCAAAACTCTGCAGGATTATCCGGGACTCGCGTACGGCGTGTCCCTGTTTGATTGCATCGATCAACACCTGGTAGGCATTCTCCAGGGTAATCAGGTTGTGTTCTTGCAACAGCTGCCGGAACTGTCGGCACCAGTTGACGAACACCTCTGCGTCCAGATCGTCCGTCGGTTCGACATCGGTTAGGTCAAGTTGCCACAACTCCAGGTTGCGGTATGCGGCGTCGGCGCTGACTGCCAATTGTTCCGCTCGCAGTAGCTCTGCGCCTAGCTCCGAGCGCTTGATAAGCTGTTGCCATAAGTAGGTTCGTTGATGCTGATTGGCAATCGCACGGGTGCAGCGGGGATACGCTTCATCCAGTAGCTGTTGCCACAGCTCATCGGCCCATTCCGCCAGGGAGAAAACCCTGGGAGAGTAACCAACCTGACTACCTCGGCTGTGGCAATGCTGGCTGTAGGCCTGCTGGATTTTATTACGCAGACGACTGTTAGGTGTCAGGATCAGCGTTGGCTGTTGTTGCTCTTGCGCTGGGTCAAGGGCTGAAAGAAGGTGGTCTAGGGAAAAAAGGGCAGCAACCATGCTGAATAACGGCTTTTCGACTGGGTGGAATTAAGTAATCAGTGCCTAATAATGACATAGGCGGGCTTGGGAAGCTATGCAGTATTTACCTTAAAAGCAGAGTCAGAGCAGACTGTGTCAGCACGATACCGTGCTGACACACTTGACTCCAGGGAGGACAATTATTAGCCGGCCATACGGGCCTTGTAGGTGCGAACAATCACGTTGAACGCATCGGCCACAGACTTCATGTCATCGACCATATTATTGTGCTGTTTGGTGCTGATGTTGCATTTGAGATAGTTTTCCGCCGCGGACAGATAAGCTTTGACGTCGTTTTTCGCCTTGATCATCTGGGGAGTAACAGCTGTATCAGGATTGGGAAGCTCAGGTTTGTTGGGTTTGTCGCAGGCTATACTCAGTTGGGCAAAGCAGGCAAAGGTAATTGCGGTAGCGATAGGGGTAAATCTAGACATGTATTGACAATCCTTATTTATTATCGGTTGTGATTATCGGTACGCTTGTAATATTTATTATTCGATTAAATCTACCACAGCAAATAGTGTGTGTAATCGACGATTTTGGTATAGATATTGGTAAATCTATAACTGAAACTCAAGTATTTGAATGGTTAGCCATCAATCTGGCTGACAAGTGATCGCCAGTGGCACTTTGTTGCCCTGTATCGCCAATCGCGGTCAGCATCCAACCTGCTTCATCCCATTGCATTTGCAGCTTGGGCACCTTAAGCCAGGCTTGATAGAATAAGCGCAACGCCGATTTGAAATCCTGTAACACCCGATCAGGCAGTGAGGAGTTTTTTTTTGGAACATGTAATCAATGGTATGGCTACCGATTCACTGCTGGTCAGTCTGTTACTCGGCGCCTTAACCGGCTGGCTGATAACGGCGATAGGGTTTCGGCGGGCATTGGCAAGGCAGGCAGTCGCAACAAATGAACTGGTTAAACGACTTGAACTGGCAGAGAAAGAACAGGCCGTGCTGGTAGAGCGGGCAGCGCAAATGGAGTCCCATAAGGAGGATTATAAGCAGGAGGTTGGTGTCAAATCGGCGCAGTTGGCTGAGAGTCAGCGGGAAAATGCAGCGCTGTCAGTACAGCTGGCGCGGGAAAAAAGGCAAGTTGAAGAGCAATTGAAACTGGTTGCCGACGCCAGGTCATCTATGGGTCAAGAGTTTGAAGTGCTGGCCAACCGCCTGTTTACTGAGAAACATCGTCAATTCAATGAACAGAGTAAAATTGCCTTGCAGGGCAGTATTGAACCCCTGCGATCTCAGTTGGCAGACTTTCACCGTAAGGTGGAAGATGTTTACCAAAAAGAGAGTGCTGAACGCAATAAACTGGTGGGCCAACTCGGCGAATTGCAAAAGCAAACCCGCCAGATCAGCGAGGATGCCCTCAGCCTGGCGCGAGCCCTGAAGGGTGACAATAAAACGCAGGGTAATTGGGGAGAGGTGGTATTAGAGCGGCTGCTGGAGGAGTCGGGTTTACAGAAAGGGCGTGAGTACGAGACTCAGGTCGCTTTAAAAGATGAGAGTGGTCATCGCCGCAATCCGGATGTGATTGTACGTCTGCCCGAACAAAAGGACATAATTATCGACGCAAAAGTCTCTTTGGTCGATTACGAGCGATATTGCAGTGCCGAAGCGGACGATGATCGGGACCGGGCGCTGAAACAGCATATTGCCTCCATGCGCAACCACATACAGGGGTTGAGTGTCAAGGATTACGAAAAGTTGGATGGGGTCCGCAGCCTTGATTTTGTTTTTATATTTGTCCCGGTGGAAGCGGCATTTATGCTGGCCTTACAGCAGGAGCCCGGTCTGTTCAGAGAGGCTTACGACAAACATATTATCCTGGTCAGCCCTACAACACTGTTGGCAACCCTGCGTACCGTTGAAAATATCTGGCGGTATGAGAAGCAGAATCTGAATGCTGAAAAAATAGCCAGCCAGGCGGGGGCGCTCTACGACCAATTCGTGCTCACCCTGGAGGCGATCGAAGAGGTGGGCCGGCTATTGGGCAAAACACAGGAAGCCTACAAAACCGCCAGCAAACGCCTCGGAACCGGGCGGGGCAATCTGATTAAACGAGTGGAAGATATCAAGCAGCTGGGGGCTAAGACCAAGAAGTCTCTGCCGACGGAAGCACTGCAAGAGGCGCAAGCCAGCGATAATGAGGCGCATCGGGACGGTAGTCGGGATGGCGACAACAAGGCCGTTGTTTCTGAGACGCTGATCGAAAACTAGTGGCAAGAGAGAAGTAGGGCATTTGGTTTGCAGTTGACGGATTTTGGGGCGACGCTGGGGTTTGCCTTCAGCGTTACTGGCCCGATTTTTATGATAGTTTTTTTGGGGGCATGGTTTAAGCAGCTAAAACTGATAAACGACAATTTTATCCATGTGGCGTCAAGGCTGGTCTTTACAGTGACGCTGCCGCTGTTGTTGTTTATCAGCATCGTGAAAACCGATCTGCAACAGGTGCTCAATCTTGAGCTGCTGTGGCTTGGGGTCGCGGGCACCCTGATGTGTTTTATGGTTCTGTCGCTCGTCGCCCCTTGGGTGGTGAACAATCCCCGCGACCGCGGGGTGTTTGTCCAGGGAAGCTTTCGCAGCAACCTGGGCATTATCGGTCTGGCTTTTTGTGTGAACAGCTACGGTGAGGCGGGCCTTGCTGCGGCGTCAGTTTTTATGGCGGCCCTCACTCTGTTGTATAATGTGCTCTCGGTGTACACGTTGAATCAGAGCCTTCACGACGACCGCGGCAATAACCTGGTGTCGGTATTGGTGGGCGTGGTCAAGAATCCTCTGATTCTGGGTATCCTGGCCGCGCTGCTGGTCAGTTATGCCGGATTGCCGGTGCCCGGTGTGCTGTTGGAGACGGGGGAGTATTTTGCCCGTCTGACGCTACCGCTGGCCCTGCTCTGTATCGGTGGAACGTTGAGTGCGCAGGGGTTGAGACAGTCTTCGGGTGTGGCGGCCTGGGCAATCGCGGCAAAACTGGTTCTGACACCGCTGTTATTAGTTCTGACCGCCTATGCGCTGGGCGTCCGGGGAATGGATCTGGGCATCTTGTTTTTAATGGTGGCGTCACCCACGGCGGCAGCCAGCTACGTGATGGTCCAGGCGATGAGAGGCAATACGGTCTTGGCCGCAAACATTGTGGTTGGTAGTACGCTGCTTTCGCTGTTGACCGTCAGTCTGGGGCTGGCATTGCTCAAGAGTGCCGGGTGGGTTTAACAGATTTCGATAAAAACCGGTCGCCGCCATGGCGCCGGACTGTGTTCAACAAGGAATCAGGGTTTTTATGTGGTATCCCTATCTTATTGGTGTAGCTGTCATTATTATCGCGGTTCTGACGGTCATTGCGGTGCGCCTGCAGCTTAAAGTGCGAGCCCAGGAGGCTGAGCAGCGGAAAAAATTACAGGCGTTGGAACAGGCGGCTGCGGAAAAGCGTAAGCGTATCAACAAGAGTATTCAGATCATTGCCCAGGCGGCCCTGCAGGAAGAGCAGTTGACGTTGACGGAGGCCAGCTTGCGAATCCGGGTACTGCTGGATAGCCTGTCTGTGGAAGAATCGGTGCAAAAGGAGTTTGTAGCTTTTTACGAGCTGGCAAAAGCGACGGAACACATTCCCATATTAGAGGAGTGGAAGGCGCTGAGCCTCAAGAAACGGTTGGTGTTTGACAAGGAGCGCACAGATCTGGAAGAAAAATATCGGGAGTTGGTGCTGGATGCCGCCCGCCGTATTCGAGGGAGGCATTTCTAAATTCGGGCAAATTCTTGTTGCCGATTATTGCGCTTTGCGTGTTAGGAACACACCACACTCCAAGTGATGGGTGTAGGGGAATTGATCAAAGGCCGCAAAACGCCCGATCTCATGTGTTTGGGTGATTGTTTCCAAATTGTGTTTCAGGGTTTGTGGGTTGCAGGAAATATACAGGATATTGTCAAAACGCTGCACGATTTCCGTGGTGTGGGCATCCAGTCCGGCACGTGGCGGATCCACCAGTACGGTCGAAAAATCGTAACTGTCCACGTCGATATGTTTTAGGCGGCGGAAACTGCGTACCTTGTCCATTGCCTGGGAAAACTCTTCGCTCGACATACGGGCGATCTGCACATTGTCCACCTGATTCTGGGTAAAATTGTACTCCGCAGAGTGGACGGAGGTTTTGGAAATTTCAGTTGCCAGCACCTTGTCAAAGTGGCTGGCCAGAGGGATAGTGAAATTGCCATTGCCGCAGTAGAGTTCAAGCAGGTCGCCGCGTAAGGGAGAGGCTACATCCACCGCCCATTCCAACATTTTTTCACAGAGCTGGCCGTTGGGTTGGGTAAAGCTGGATTCGATCTGCTGGTAACGGTAGCGTTTACCGTGTACTGTCAGATTCTCCAGTACATAGTCCCGCTCCAATACCAGTTTTTGTTTGCGGCTGCGGCCGATAATATCGACGTTAAGGGCGGTTTTAAGCGCTTTCGCTTCCTCTTGCCAGACTTCATCCAGGGGTTTGTGGTAGATCAGTGTAACCAGTGCTTCACCGCTAAGCGTCGTCAAAAACTCTACCTGGAACAGGCGTTTGCGCAGCATCTCCGAGCCGTTAATGGCTTCCAGCAGCGGTGGCATCAGCTCGTTGATCAGCTTGGCGCCAACGGGAAAGTTGTCGATTTTGAACGGTTTTTTATATTCACCGGGTTTGTACATGGCATAATAGGCACGTCCGCCTTCCTGCCAGATCTTGAATTCGGCGCGCTGGCGATAGTGCTCCGGTGCTGAACGAAAGATTTCTATCTCGGGCAGTGAAAAATCAGCAAAATCCTGGCGCAAAGCCTCCAGCTTTTGGCTGAGTTGTTGTTCGTACTGCTCGGGAAAAACGGCATGTATGCCCATAGTGTCTCTCGATCCTGGCTTATTCGCGCGGCGGTTAAAAAGTGGGCGGCAATTATAACGGCATTGCCTGTCAGTGGGTAGTTGTCACTAGTGCAGTCGCTAACAAGGGAGTCGTGGGCCCATTCTATGATCAAAACAATCACTGTACCGGTATCCGGTCAGGGACTCAAAGATATCACCGCGGCGGTTGCCAAAGCCGCTGGGGCAGCGGGAGTGGTGGAAGGCTTGTGCACCCTTTATATCCAGCATACTTCGGCCAGCTTGTTGATTCAGGAAAACTACGACCCTAGCGCCCGCGTGGATCTGGAGGCATGGCTTAATCGTCTGGTGCCTGAGAATGACCCCCTCTATACCCATACCCTGGAAGGGCCTGATGATATGCCAGCCCATATCAAAGCCGCCCTGACGGCCACCTCGCTGTCTATTCCGGTAATAGACGGTCAATTGGCATTGGGTGCCTGGCAGGGTATCTTTTTATGGGAGCACCGTCATCACGCCGGACAGCGTCAGGTGATCGTGCATGTGGGTAAATAGCTGCCTTTAAAGGCAGTTTGTGGGGCGGGGCAGGCCCGCGATTTTGCTGGCTATTCTCGCAGGGCTGGGGGGGAACAGCTGGGTCAGGTAAATACTGCGACCTTTCTCCGCTCCCAATACCCTGCCCGTGTGTTTGACCAACACCCGCATGGCGGGGGAAATTTCAAATTCCTGATAAAAGGCGCGCAGTAACTCAATAATCTCCCAGTGGGCCGCAGAAAGTGAGATATCTTCCGCCGTTGCAAGATGCGTGGCGATCTCTGGGGTCCAATCGTCAAGGTTTTTCAGGTAGCCGTCTTTATCCGTGGCGATAGTGCGGTCGTCAAATTTCAAGCTCATGTTAGTACCAACTCTGTACGCTTTGGTGCTGGGTGCAGAGTTCTACAAACTGATTGTAATCTGCTGTTTCAAACAGCTCATCTATTTGATCACTGCAGCCGCGGGCCTCGAGGTCTTCTTTAAGTACCCTGAGTTTAACCCCGTTGGCATGCAGTCGTTGCAACTCTTCAAAGGTGGCGGCTGTGGGCAAGCAGCCGTAGATACCGTCTTCGATCAATAGCAGTGTATCACCGGTTTGCAGTACGGCGAGGCAGCTTTGCAGGGTGTTATGGCTGAAAGGGGATTTGTTGACGGTGTGTAATATAGCCATTAGAAACTCAGTACTACTTCCTGATCCCGCAGGAGTTCCGCAATCGCATTATCGCCCAGCGGCTCAGCTGGCAGAAGCAGTTGCTCCAGGGTAAGGCCGCGGTTTTTCAGAGCGGAGGCCTGAACGTAAATTTTATCGATATCGTACATGGGCAGCACAGGCAGGGTGGCGCCGATGTTTTTTGCGCTAATCGCCTCCGGGTGTTGGTGGTCTAATAGTTGAAATACGCCGTCATCCATAAACAGCAGTCCGATGTCCTGTTCGTAAGCGGAGGCGGCGAGTATTGCATCGAGTGCCTCTTTACTCAGTCCAGTACCGTAAGGCGCCTTGCGGGTAATAAAGAGAATTTTCTTGGGGGCATTCATGCTCATGTCAGGGGCCGAAGGTAATTACCTGATCCGAATGGACGGCGGCATCGACCAGCTGTCCCAAACCGGAAATGTCAAAGCCTTCCAACATATTGCTGGTGCTCTTGTCGTAGCGCTGGGCTTCTTCGGTATTCAGAATACCGCGCCGCAATGCTGATGCTACGCACACCACTGCGTCGATATCGTGGGTGTTGATCAACTGTTGCCAGTGTTCCGGCAGTTGCAGCTCGTCCTGGGGTGGTGCCGCCAGACTGCTGGCGTTGTGAACACCATCGCTATAAAAAAACAGGCGATAGATGTCGTGCCCTTGGGCGAGGGCCGTCTGGGCGAAGCGGTAAGCGGTACTACTGCCTTCCGAGGAGTAGGGGGCGGCGTAGATGGCGAGTGAAAATTTCATGGCCGATATAGCACAAAAATAGCTGCTCTTGCGCTCGTGGTATTTATGCCCAGTTTTTTTGGGTATTTATGCCCAGTTTTTTTGGGTATTTATGCCCGTTCATCCTGAACACGAAAAAGCCCCGTTTGGCAACGGGGCTTTTGGGGCGCGGCTACTGTTATTCGTCGCTGGAGAAGGCACCCAGCAGGTGCAGCAGGCTGACGAACAGGTTGTAGATGTCCAGGTACAGGGCCGTGGTGGCCATGATGTAGTTGGTTTCACCGCCGTGAATAATGCGACTGGTGTCGTAAAGGATAAAACCAGACATCAGGAAGACAATAGCGCCGCTGATGGCCAGGTGAGCACCGGAAACATTGACACCGAACAGGCCGGCGACAACCAGACCCAGCGCGGCAACCAGAACCACAATCAGGCCGGTAACCAGGAAGCCTTGCATAAAGCTGAAGTCTTTACGGGTGGTGAGTACATAGCCGGACAGGGCAAAAAACACCAGGGCAGTACCGCCTAAGGCTTCCAGAACAATCTGAGAACCGTTGGCCATGGCGAGGTAATAGCTCAGGGTTGGGCCGAGCGATGCCCCCAGCAGGCCAGTAAAACCAAATACCACAAAAATGCCTTTTTCCGAGTTGGCAGTGCGTGGCAAGACAAACCACAGCAGGGCAATGGCGCCGAGGTTCATGATCAGTGCTGCACCGCGGCCGAGACCCATGGCCATAGAAATGGCACAGGCAACAGCACTAAAGGCCAGTGTCATCGCCAGCAGCATGTAGGTGTTGCGCAAAACCTTACTGATTTCAACGCCGCTACGGACGTCGGCTTGCGACTGTGAATAAAGCTCTTGCATGGTCAATCTCCGTTGAGTGGCTTCCGAGAAAGCTAATAAGTTAATGATACAAAGCCGGCTGTTAAAAGCAAGGTAGTTTACCCATGTTTACACCTTTAAATTACCGCAAATATCTATAGTTTTTAAAGGGTTATCGGTGTTGTCCAGTTCATGTTGGATCGCCCTGGGCGCTCAAAGTTCCCACTGGCTTCCACACTCCGGAACAGACGCTGTAAGCAATTTCGACGGATATTGAACAGGAGAGGTTGAAAAGGGGCTGTCGGGTTGCGGATGGCGGTGGGGCAGGGATTCGAACCCTGGGAGCTGTTACACTCAACGGTTTTCAAGACCGCCGCTTTCGACCACTCAGCCACCCCACCGGAAGTGACGCAGATTATACATAGGTTTTTATCAGTAACAAGATGTAACCCATTATTTTTTATCGAAAAACCGGATTTAGGCGGGCTGGAATGGCAGGCCAATAAAAAAGCCGAATCCCAAAGGATTCGGCTTTTTTAGGCTGTGGCTAATAGTGACGTTTAGTCGGCACTTTCTAGTCGGCACTTTCCGCCTGGCTGCTCTCAGCCCCCTTGGTGACTCTGGGATCGTTGGCGGGGCGCGGTAGATTCCGAGGTTCATGTTTCACTAACGGAGGCTCCGCCGTATTGAGCGCCTGTGGAAGAGGTCTCGAGCGTGTTTCCGTGGTGATGGTAATTTCAGTCACCGGCTTTGGATTGATGCGCGGATCATTGCTGGCCCGGGTATAGGTGGCGGGCGTTGCAGTCTCGGCTTCCACTTGCTCGGCAGCCTCTGCTTCGGGGGCAGCCTCTGTTTCTACCCCAGTTGCGACTTCTGTTGTTGTTTCTGTTTGGGTGGTCTCAGTGACGCTCTCGATGGCGGCTTCCTCTGCAGCGACTGCCGTTGTTTCCCCGGCTTCCTGGGTTACAATCACTGCTTGAGGCTCTGACGATGCCGCGGTTTCGGCTGTCTCGGCCACTGCTGCCTCCTGAGCGGGAGCAGCTTCAGTCGGTGCTGAGACCGGCTCTGGCGAAGGCGGCACTTCCGCCGAAGGCGTCTGTTCTTGGGCGGCCGCTTGTTCCGTCGCACTCATTTTGGACTCGGCAGGCGTTGTTTCCCCCGCACTAGCGGCAGCTGCTTCCGGTGTCGGAGTTGGGGCGGCCTCTGAGGGGGTAGCCTTAACGGGTTTGCCGGCAACTTCATCGGCAGTCGCTTCGGTCTCTGTCGGTACCGCCTCGACAGGGGCTGGCTCGGTCGGTTGTTCCGCCTTCGGCTGGGCTTTACGGTGTCGGGCAGGCTGTTGCGCCTTGGCCTCGATAGCGTCTTCCACCTGTTGGTTAAGACCCTGAATCTCAGCTTGTTCGGCGCTTTCGGTGACCGGGGCTTCGGCACCCTCTCGACGACCGCGACGGCGTTGCTGGGTGCGACCGCGACGGTTGGCGGGGCGCTTTGCAGGACGGTCCTCACCCGCCTGGGCTTGATCTACAGTTTCGTCAACTCGAGCTTCGGCAGCAGTCTCTGCGGTTTTGCTCTCTTCACCGCGATTTTGTGCCTTGCGCCCGCGCTGCTCATCGCGACCACGTCGACCGCGACTGCCGCGCTCTTCGCGTTGCTCCTGTCGGCGTCCGCGAGTTTCTCTTTCCTCGCGGGCTCTGTCTTCACGGCCCTTGCCCTCGCGAACTTTGGTTTCAAGGCCTTTCTCTTCGCGACCCTTCTCCTCACGGCGACGCTCTTCGCGATGATCTCGATCCTCTTCGCGACCCCGGCGGGAGCGGTTGTCGCGGCGGCTGCGCTGCTGTGGGCCACGGCCTCCGCGGGTGGTGCGACCCCGGTTGCGGCCTCGGGCTTGCTGTTGACCTCTCTTGCCTTTGCTTTCTTTTTCCTCGCCGCTGAACAGACTGACAATAGCGGCGACCCAGCGCGCCAACAGGCTTGGCTGCTTGGGGGGCTCCGGTGCCGGTTGTGCAGGGGCCAATTGCTGTACGGCCGGCTGTGCAGGCTGCAGGGGCTCCACTTTGGCTTTTGCCTTGGCCTTGGGTTCTTCCTGGGTGGTTTCGTCGGTAGCCGCTGTTATCTTGTAACTGGTCTCCAGCGTGGTTTCATCGTCACGCAGGCGCTGCACCTCAAAGTGTGGGGTTACCATGTCGGTGTGCGGCACTATCACAACCCGGGTATTGTTGCGGGTTTCGATATTGGAGATTGTTTTACGTTTTTCATTGAGCAGGTAGGTGGCCAGGGGGACCGGCGCAATTGCGCGAATTTCTGCGCTGCGCTCTTTTTGAGCTTCTTCTTCCACCAGGCGCAAAATGGACAACGCCAGGGACTTGGTGCCGCGGATGGTGCCCTGGCCGCTGCAGCGGGGGCACACCTTGGACATGGTTTCGCCCAGGGAGGGGCGCAGTCGCTGGCGGGACATCTCCAACAGCCCAAAGCGGGAGATGCGGCCCACCTGAACACGAGCGCGGTCCATATTCAGGGCCTCGCGCATACGATTTTCGACGGCGCGCTGGTTGCGGACAGGTTGCATATCGATAAAGTCGATAACTACCAGGCCACCGATATCCCGTAGACGCAGTTGGCGGGCGATTTCGTCCGCGGCTTCCAGGTTCGTCTGTAATGCCGTCTCTTCGATGTCGCCGCCCTTGGTGGCGCGAGAGGAGTTGATATCGATGGATACCAGGGCTTCGGTGACGTCTATGACGATGGAGCCGCCAGAGGGCAGCTTTACTTCCCGTTCGAAAGCCGTCTCGATCTGGCTTTCAATCTGGTAGCGGTTAAACAGCGGGATATCGTCACTGTAGTACTTCACCTTGCTGTGGTAGCTTGGCATCACCTGCTGAATGAAAGCGCAGGCCAAATCGTAGGTCTCGCGCTGGTCGACGATAACTTCGCCGACATCTTGGCGCAAATAGTCGCGAATTGCCCGGATTATGACGTTACTTTCCTGAAAGAGGAAGTGAGGGGCAGAGGAGCTTTTGGCTTCGGTCTCTATGGATTCCCACAGCTGCATCAGGTAATTGAGATCCCACTGCAGCTCCTCGGCAGAGCGACCGACCCCGGCGGTACGCACAATAACGCCCATACCGGAGGGGACTTCAATTTTGGCGAGCGAGTCCCGCAGCTCGGCGCGGTCTTCGCCTTCAATGCGGCGTGAAATACCGCCGGCGCGGGGATTGTTGGGCATTAAAACCAGATAGCGACCCGCCAGACTGATAAAGGTTGTCAGGGCGGCCCCTTTGTTGCCACGCTCTTCCTTGTCTACCTGGACAATAACTTCCATCCCTTCTTTGACCACATCCTTAATTTTGATGCGGCCTTCGATCTGACCGGGTTGTTTGAGGAAGTATTCGCGGGATATCTCTTTCAGGGGCAGGAAGCCATGGCGCTCTGCGCCGTAGTCAACGAAGGCGGCCTCCAGGCTGGGCTCAATACGGGTAATTTTGCCCTTGTAAATATTGGCTTTTTTCTGCTCGCGGGAGCGGTTTTCGATGTCGAGGTCGTACAGCCACTGGCCGTCGACGAGCGCAACACGCAGCTCTTCTGGCTGGGTTGCGTTGATTAGCATTCTTTTCATGCGTTACCTGATTAAAGCTTATGCTCGGGTTAAGCGCGGTGAGCTGGGCTATCGTAACGCTACAAGTGTGTTGTTCCAGCATTGCGACTGCACGGCATCTTTGCGGCAGCACAGGCTAGTGGCGGGGCTTGGAGTCGAATCCTTTGGGTGACTGGAACGGGCTGGTTGTTAACGTGGCGGGCCAGCGGATGATGTGAATAACAACTCGATAGAGTCGCTTCAATCAACCAATATTGGCGTTTAATGCCTTATTCGGTCTCCTCGGAGGCCGATGGATAACAATTCTTGCCCGGCAATGCGCTTGCGGCGCAAATACCAGTGTTACCGTGATGGACTCGGCACAGGCCGGTTATTCCATACTCCGGGAGCTGCCAGTCGCGGCAATACAGGGGTTCCTGAAGCCCGTAGCAGCACCTTTGATCACTTATTATTTAGCTGCTCTTCGCTAGGCTGCCTCGGGGGAGCTATCTGTCATTACACAGAGCTTTGCCTTCGAGGTGCGAACTAAAGAGCGCATTCAATACCTATACGCAACACTTTCAATCCGGTTAATCAGCAGCGGGCTGTAACCTTAGTTTCTGATCTCAAGTTGCGCAGGGAGCCAGATCACACGGTCGGCTCGTAGAATTTCATTCCCTGCTAATAATTTTAAGTAACGAGTTTTACAAAACACTTACAGTTAACGATAAACCCTAACGCCCTTGGCGCGGTTATCTCAATGGCATTTGCCGTCTGTTCTGTCGTGACAATGCCTTTTAAAAAGTTGTATCAAAACCCGCCGCCTTCGCGAGGGAAAAGCCCCTTTAAACAGCGCTCTTTGCGGGTTTGGTGCTGGACAGCGGTATTTCCTATTCACAGGCCTCTACAGATCACACTGTGCGGAAACCAGCCCTGCGGCAGCAATGTGGGACTATAACAGTATTTAGTAAGTGCTTCAAATAAAAGGAAAATTCAAAGGTTCCTGCAGGGGTATTTCACTGCAGTTTTGCAACCTGGGTGGTATGATGCGGCCATGAGTAAACCAGAGCAAAGCCTGCAAAAGGCACAGTTTGTTGAAATTGACGACGATATGGCCGGTCAAAGGGTGGATAATTTTTTGCTGGCTCGTTTAAAAGGTGTACCAAAATCCCGGGTATACCGGATTTTACGCAAAGGGGAAGTCAGGGTTAACAAAGGGAGAATTCGAGCAGATTATCGGCTAAAAGAGGGTGATTTGCTGCGAATTCCGCCTATTCGACTAGAAGAGTCTGAGCCCAAGGGCAAGCCGGGACAGGGCTTGGTAAAACTGTTGGAAGACGCCATTTTGTTGGAAACCGATGCCTTGATGGTTGTTAACAAGCCCGCGGGCCTGGCGGTGCATGGCGGCAGCGGGATTAATCTCGGATTAATTGAGGCGTTGAGGGGGATGCGACCCCATTCCCGTTTTTTGGAGCTGGTTCACCGCTTGGATCGGGGAACTTCCGGCTGTATTCTGATCGCCAAAAAGCGCAGCATGCTGCGCCACCTCCAGGCCGAGCTGAGGGAGAAGTCCCATGGCGGCAGCCGAGGTAGCGGCGAACACGGTAATATTGCCAAGGTATACCATGCCCTGGTGGCGGGGCGCTGGCCTAACCGGCGGAAGCGGATAGAAATGCCCCTGCAGCGTTACGAGTTACCGAGTGGCGACCGGATAGTCCGGATTTCGCCCCAAGGCAAACCTTCTTTGACAGAGTTTGAGGTCCTCGAGCGCTATCGGGATGCCACCCTGATCGAGGCGCGGCCAATTACCGGGCGTACACACCAAATACGTGTCCATGCACAGTCGGTGGGCCACCCTTTGGTGGGTGATGATAAATACGGCGATGATGACTTTAATAAAGAGATGCGATCCTTGGGCTTCAAACGCCTGTTTTTGCATGCGGCGGCCTTGAGTTTCTGTCTGCCGGGCGAGACGCAGACGCTGACAGTGGAAGCTCCCCTGGCGGGTGATATGGTGGAAGCATTGGCACGGCTGGCGCCCCTGGAAACTGTAAACGATCAAGCTGATTGAGAGGTGGTTTTGTTATTTGTTTTTGATTGGGATGGCACCCTGAGCGACTCTACGGCCAAAATCGTTGGTTGCATGCAGCGAGCGGCAGAGGACTTGAATCTTCCTGCGCTTGTGGATGAACAGATTAAGGAAATTATCGGTCTGGGGTTGCCGGAGGCGATTGCGCGTATCTATCCAATGGTTGGTGAAGGGGATCAAAAACGCTTGCGCGACCAATATTCCAAGCGCTTTGTGGAGGCGGATCAGCAGCCCTCGCCCTTTTTTCCTGGGGCGATGGATACCCTGACCGCGTTGCGGGACAGGGGGCATTATATCGCTGTGGCCACAGGTAAAAGTCGCCGTGGTTTAAACCGGGTGCTGGGTAATTTGCAGTTGGAGGGTTTTTTCCACAGTTCGCGTTGTGCGGATGAAACCGCCTCCAAGCCACACCCTTTGATGCTCAACGAGCTGCTGGCTGAGCTGGATTGCAAGGCGGTTAACGCCTTGATGGTCGGCGATACGGAGTTTGATATGGAGATGGCCCAGCGGGCCGGTATGCCTCGCGTCGGAGTAAGCTTTGGTGCCCATTCGGTCGATCGTTTACAGGCCTACCAGCCCATTCGCTGTATCGATGCGCTCGATGAGTTGCTGGTATTGGACGGGCAATTGAAGATGTAAAGATCTAAACGTAGGTGGGGACAGGGTTTGTTTAAAAAATTGTTTAAAAAGGATACGGCTGGCCAATCTGGCGAGAAGCCTTACAGTGAGAATGAGATGTTGCGCTCCATTGCCCGGGAGGCGTTTGTGGAGCAGCGTCGCAGCCGCCGCTGGGGTATTTTTTTCAAACTGCTGACATTTTTCTATTTGTTTGTCGCGCTAATCATTTTTTACCCGGGTGGGCTGGCCAAACCGGTAGATAAAAAGAAAGACCATACGGGTCTGGTGCGCATCGACGGTGTCATTGCCGCAGACCAAAAGGCAAATGCTAATGCGGTGGCCGGAGGCCTGCGGGCGGCGTTCAAGAATGAACGTGCGAAGGCGGTGCTGCTAGCGATTAACAGCCCCGGCGGCAGTCCGGTGCAGGCGGGTTATATCTATGACGAGATCCAGCGCCTGAAGACGAAGTACCCGCACAAGAAGGTGTATGCGGCCATTGCCGATTTGGGGGCCTCCGGTGGTTACTATATCGCCGCCGGGGCGGATGAGATTTATGCGGATAAGGCCAGTTTGGTGGGTTCGATTGGGGTGACGGCGTCGAGCTTTGGCTTTGTGGAGGCGTTGCGAAAGCTGGGGGTTGAGCGCCGGCATTTTACGGCGGGTGAGCACAAGGCGTTTTTGGATCCGTTCTCTCCCCTGAAGAAGAAGGAGGCCGAATTTTGGCAGGGGGTTCTGCACTCTACTCATGAGCAGTTTATTACTGTGGTTAAGGAGGGGAGAGGAGGTAGATTGAATTTTAATCCCTCTGCTGAGGGGCTGGATGAGAAGTCGATGTTTTCCGGCTTGATCTGGAACGGTGAGCAGGCGCTTGCGTTGGGGCTGGTTGATGGCCTGGGGAGCGCTGGGTATGTGGCCCGAGAAGTGATTGGCACTGAAGACATTGTGGATTATACGCCTGCGGATACGCCGTTGGAGGCGCTGGTTCGCCGCCTTGGAACGGCTGTTGGAGTGGGTTTGGCCCGGGCAATGGGGGTTGAGTCTGGGGATAGTCCCGTTAGTTTGCGGTGAGTGTGGCTGGATTGTGCCAAAAGCGGACGTCGCTAGTGGCACCTCTGCGAGTGGCACGGTGCCAAGTTGTCCCCATAGAATGGTTCCACTCCCCCCGACCAAAACTACCGCCATAAATTCACTCCCCAGCCCGAAAAAACAGGATCGGCGCAAACTGCGACAGGTGCCATTGGCAAAGGGGAGTGGACCCCTCCGAAGGGGACGCAGCCATTTTTCACAAAAAACGTGAAAAAAAGCGACGTCCCCGACCGTGCCGCTCCAGGGTGGGAACGCACTCCGGTTCTCTATCGTGCCGCTATAAGAGGTGCCACTGGCAATGTCCGCTTTTGGCACTAACCGCCCGCCGAAAGCGGCTCGACTCCCTCCTGCCTCAACATATGGGTCAAACGAATCAGCGGTAATCCCACTAACGCATTAAAATCATCCCCCATTAGCTTTTCAAAAAGGGTAATTCCCAGCCCTTCGCATTTAAAACTCCCCGCACAATCGTAAGGCGTTTCCTTTATAAGGTAATTTTCAATCTGGTCCGTCGAGAGGTTTAAAAATTTCACCTCAAAAGAGACCACTTCCAGTTGATAAGTACCAGATGTACTGTTGTAGAGACAAAGGCCGGTCAAAAAGCGTACAGCCTGGCCGCTGCAAGCTGCTAACTGCTCCCGCGCCCGCTCGTGGGTATGGGGTTTAGTCAGAATTTTATCCCCCAAAACCGCCACCTGATCAGAACCAATGATCAGGTGGCGGGGAAACTGGCTCGCCAGGGCCCGGGCTTTTTCCAGCGACAGGCGTGCAACCAGATCGGCAGCACTCTCGCCGGGCACTGCCTGCTCATTGATGTCGGGACTTGCCGCCTGAAAAGGAATTTGCAATTTATTCAATAAGTTACATCGATATTTTGAACTGGATGCTAAGATAATTTCCGGCATTTTGGACATCGAAAAATAAACCGTTATAAAAAGAGGAATCGTTTTAGCCAGCTATTCTACTCAAGACCTTGAAAAATAGGGCCTCATGGCCGATTTTTCTTTGACAGATCAAAGGCATATCCCTATTATTGCGCGCTTATGTCGAAGGCCCCCTCAGAACATAGCTTGCCCAGGCAAGTTGATCCCCGCAAGTTTGCGCAACAGCGCATAAAACTTGAAGGGATGATAAAGATTTCCGCCTTGCCCCGGCTCGCCGGGGCAGTGGCTGAACCTACCGGGAGTGTGGCTGTAGAACTGGCATTTGGAATCGGTGATCAGGGCGAGAAGGTCCTGAATGGCACGGCCAAGGCCCAGGTCCAGGTGATCTGTCAGCGTTGCCTCGAGGTTATGCCTCTGGAGTTGGAGGGTAAGTTGTCGTTGGCGATCGTTTGGAACGAGGAGCAGGCAGAAAGCTTGCCTAAACACCTCGATCCCTGGATTACCGGCGAAGGGGCAGCGGATCTCTACGAGATTATCGAAGAGGAGCTACTGCTGAACCTGCCGATGGTGGCCTACCACGAGGAAGCTTGTGTCGATAAGGCAAGCTTCAGCAGTGGTGAGGCGGTCGACGAACCGGAGCCTGCGAATAACCCATTTTCAGTGCTGGAGCAACTTAAGGGCTCGCCGAAATAACGAGGCGCCCCGGCTTCAGTAAATATAGTAAGTAGGAGCTTATCATGGCTGTTCAACAAAACAAAAAGACTCGTTCCAAGCGCGGTATGCGCCGTTCCCACGACGCGCTGTCCGGTCCGACTCTGTCTGTAGACCCCACTACTGGTGAAAAGCACCGTCGTCACCACATTACTGCTGATGGTTTCTACCGTGGCAAGAAAGTGGTTGATACTGGTAACGATGAATAAGGTTTGTCGCAACCAGTTCGCATAGCGGTAGACGCTATGGGCGGGGACTTCGGTCCCCGCATTACTATTCCGGCAGCCATTCGCGTTGCCAACGCATCTCCGAAACTGGAGTTGGTTCTGGTCGGTGATCAGGAGCAGCTGCAACCCTATTTGGCTTCAGCCGAATCCTCCGTGCTTAAGCGTATTCGCGTAGTACATGCCAGCGATGTTGTCTCCATGCAGGACAAGCCTGCGCAAGTTTTGCGCAGCAAGCAGCAGTCATCCATGTGGTTGGCTTTAGAACTGGTGAAAAAGGGCGAGGTGGATGCCTGTGTCAGTGCCGGAAATACCGGTGCCTTGATGGCAATGGGCAAGTTTCTGTTAAAAACCTTTCCCGGTATCGATCGCCCGGCCATCTGCAAGCCGGTACCCAGTGCCAATGGGCATTGCTATATGCTCGACCTGGGGGCTAATGTGAAGTGCCACTCCGAACAGTTGCTGCAGTTTGCCGTGATGGGATCGGTATTGGCCAGCGCCGTAGACAATAATCAGGCGCCTACGGTGGGACTGCTGAATATCGGTGAGGAGGATATTAAAGGCAACGAGCAGGTCAAACTGGCTTCCCGGCTATTGGCCGATAGTGATCAGGTCAACTATATCGGGTACGTGGAAGGCGATGGTATCTATCACGGTGCCGCCGACGTGGTGGTTTGTGACGGTTTTACCGGCAATGTGGTGCTAAAAGCCAGCGAAGGTGTGGCCAAATTGCTGGCTATCCGGGTTGAATCCATCTTGAAATCCAGCTGGTATGGTCGCATAGTTGGCCAAATTGCCCGGCCGTTGTTGCTAGAATGGCAGACACAATTCGACCCTGCTCGCTATAATGGCGCCAGTTTTTTGGGGCTCCAGGGAACCCTGATCAAGAGTCACGGCGGTGCGGACGCGGAGGGTTTTGCCTTTGCACTGACCATGGCCAAAGAGCAGGTTGAGAAGCAGATACCACTGCGCATCAATGAACAATTTGCGGCCTTGACGCTTTAGCGCTCGGAAATTGCTGGAAGGGGCTGAAGGTTGCCGCAGGTAGAGTGAACTCAGAGAAAAATAGGCAAGTTAATAATGACCAAAGAAAATTTGGCTTTTGTATTCCCGGGTCAGGGATCGCAAAAAATTGGCATGATGGCCGACCTGGCTGCCCAATACCCGGTGGTTGAGCAGACCTTTACAGAGGCTTCTGCAGTACTGGGATACGATCTCTGGGACATGGTGCAGAACGGTGAACAGTCAGATATTAACCTGACCGAACGCACCCAGCCGCTGCTGTTAACCGCTAGTGTGGCTCTGTGGCGTATCTGGAACGAAAAAGCGGGGCCCAAACCTGCGCTGATGGCCGGTCACAGTCTCGGCGAGTGGTCTGCGCTGGTGTGTTCTGGTGTCGTGGCTTTCGCCGATGCCGTAAAATTGGTCCAACAGCGCGGTAAATTTATGCAGGCTGCTGTACCGGCGGGCGAGGGCGCTATGGCCGCAATTATCGGTCTGGACGACGACAAGATTGAGGCAGCCTGCCAGCAGGCTGCCGGTGACGAGGTAGTCTCTGCGGTGAACTTCAATTCACCGGGGCAGGTGGTTATTGCGGGCCACGCCGGCGCCGTGGATCGTGCCATCGAACTGTGTAAGGAAGCGGGTGCGAAGCGTGCTATGCCGCTGCCGGTAAGTGCCCCTTTCCACACCTCTTTGATGCGTCCGGCAGCGGACCAGTTGGCGGAACAGATTCAGGCGACCACGTTCAATGCCCCGGAAACCTTGATCGTTCACAATGTCAATGCCCAAACCGAGAGCGATCCGGAGAAAATCAAAGCGCTGATGATCGAGCAGATCTACCATCCTGTTTTGTGGGTAGACTGTGTGAAAACCCTGGCCTCCAAAGGCATTGTCACCACTCTGGAATGCGGACCCGGCAAAGTATTGTCCGGCTTGAGTAAACGCATCGACAAGTCCCTGAAGGGGCTGGCGACAGAGACCCCGGACGTCTTGGACAAGGCGCTGGCGGAAGCTTAGTCGTCGATTAAACCTTTCGATCAACCCTTTGATTGCCGGTGGGTGGGTAAAGGGCGATTGTAAAACGCAAACGGAAATAGCATTGCCACGGCGCGGTGCTGACAACATGAGAGAAACTCGATGAGTATTCAGGATAAAGTAGCATTGGTCACTGGCGCCAGCCGTGGTATCGGTGCCGCCATTGCCGACAAATTGGGTCAGGAAGGGGCCATTGTTATCGGCACGGCCACCAGTGACGCTGGCGCGGAAAAAATCTCTGCGCGTTTTGCCGAGCAGGGGATCAAGGGTGCTGGCAAGGTATTAAACGTGACCGACGCCGACTCTGTGGCCACATTGCTCAAAGATATTCAGGGCGAATTTGGTGCGCCGGCCATTTTGGTGAACAACGCCGGTATCACCAAAGACAACCTGCTGATGCGCATGAGCGACGATGAGTGGTTTGATGTGATCAACACCAACCTCAGCGCCATCTACCGTCTCAGCAAGGCCTGCCTGCGCGGGATGATGAAAGCCCGTTGGGGGCGTATCATCAACATCAGCTCAGTGGTGGGTTCTATGGGCAACCCGGGCCAGTCAAACTACGCGGCGACCAAAGCCGGTGTCGCTGGATTTGCTCGTTCTTTGGCCAAAGAGGTTGGCTCCCGCGGTATTACGGTGAATACCGTCGCCCCCGGTTTTATCGACACCGATATGACCAAAGTGCTGACTGATGAGCAAAAAGACCTGATGCTGTCCCAGATCCCCCTGGCGCGTTTGGGGCAGCCGGAAGAGATCGCGGCAGTGGTCAGTTTCCTTGCAGGGGAGTCCGGAGGCTATATTACCGGCGACACTATCCATGTAAACGGCGGCATGTACATGTCTTAACTCTTTGTTTTAAAAGGTCTTTTTTATGTTGATGGCCTTTCTGACAAAGAATTTTTAACAGATGCGTTACAACATGGCGAAAATCCATGTAAAATGCCGCTCGAGTTGGCCGTAGCATTGAATAAATGAGCCGTTGTCATGGCTTTACAGATGGCGGTTTAACCCGATTTTACCGACTAGGAGTTGAATAACGTTATGAGCAGCATTGAAGAGCGCGTAAAAAAAATCGTTGCTGAGCAACTGGGTGTTAAAGAAGAAGAAGTAAAAAACGAAGCGTCCTTCGTTGAAGATTTGGGTGCCGATTCTCTGGACACTGTTGAACTGGTAATGGCTCTGGAAGAGGAATTTGAGACCGAAATTCCCGACGAAGAAGCCGAAAAAATCACTACCGTTCAACTGGCCATCGATTACATCAACACCAACTTGGCGTAATCGCTCAGCTTCAGCTGAGACCAGTTTTCGTAAAAGCCGTATCTATTGCGAAATAGTGCGGCTTTTCTGTTTTACGTCGCCTATCCGTTGTAGGTATTAGAAGTCCCGGAGTGTCAAAGTGTCACGTAAGAGAGTCGTTGTAACCGGTTTGGGGATGGTGTCTCCCCTGGGGAATACGGTAACTGAAACTTGGGAAGGTATACTTGCCGGCAAGAGCGGGGCAGCCCCCATTGAGGCTTTTGATGCCAGTACTTTTGCCACCCGCTTCAGTGCTTCCGTCAAGAACCTGGACGTAGGTGAGTACCTGCCGATCAAAGACGCACGGAAAATGGATCCGTTTATTCAATACGGTATGGTGGCGGGTATCCAGGCCGTCGAAGACTCCGGCATCGAAGTGACAGACGCCAATGCCGCCCGTATCGGTGCGGTGATTGGTTCCGGGATCGGCGGCATAGGCTCCGTTGAAGATGGGGCCCTCACCATTGAGCACAAAGGTCCGCGCCGCATTTCGCCGTTTTTTGTGCCTGGCGCCATTATCAACATGATTGCCGGCAACCTGTCCATCAAATATGGTTTTAAAGGGCCTAACCTGGCGGTAGTGACTGCCTGTACCACAGGCACACACAGCATCGGCCTGGCGGCGCGCTCCATCCAGTATGGTGAAGCGGATGTAATGATTGCCGGTGGTGCGGAAATGGCCACTACGCAGGTGGGCCTGGGCGGTTTTGCCGCAGCCCGAGCGCTATCTACCCGCAACGATGACCCACAGGCGGCCAGCCGCCCCTGGGACAAGGATCGCGACGGTTTTGTATTGGGTGACGGTGCCGGTGTGATGGTGCTGGAAGAGTACGAACATGCCAAGGCCCGCGGTGCCAAAATCTATGCTGAGCTGGTCGGCTTTGGCATGAGCGGTGATGCCTACCATATGACTTCTCCGCCTGAAGACGGCGCCGGCGCAGCTTTGTCGATGGAAAATGCGATCCGCGATGCCGGCATTCCCCTGGACAGCATTAACTACATCAATGCCCACGGAACTTCAACGCCGGCCGGTGATATCGCCGAGTGTCAGGCGGTCAAGACCATTATGGGCAGCGCTGTAGAACAGGTCGCCGTCAGTTCCACCAAATCGATGATTGGTCACCTGCTGGGTGCGGCGGGAGCGGTAGAGGCCATCTTCAGTGTACTGGCCATCCGCGACCAGGTCGCCCCGCCGACCATCAACCTGGACAACCCCGAAGAGAGCTGCGATATCAACCTGGTACCCCACTCCGCCCAGGAGCGCCCCATTGATGGTGTATTGACCAACTCCTTTGGATTTGGTGGCACTAACGGCTCGCTGATTTTCCGGAAAGTCTAATTCTTGATCGAAATCGGCACTACCGAGACGGCGGGCTAGAGTTGGCCCGCCGTTTTTGTATAAACTGCCTGTATGTCTGACTGCTTACCCATTTACTCCGTCAACGGCAAACTTGATGTCGGTTTATCGCCGCTGGATCGTGGATTGGCCTATGGTGACGGTCTGTTTGAAACTATCCGCGTTCAGGCCTTCCAAATGCCGTTATGGCCGTTCCATCAGGCGCGTTTGGTAAACGGCTGTCGTCGGTTATCCATTTCCCTTGCGGAACAATACCTCTTACCTTGGACGGAGGAACTGTTGGCGGCGGCCAGAAACGAGAACCGAGCGGACGGTGTGCTAAAAATCATCGTCACCCGCGGGGCAGGGGGAAGGGGATACGCTTACGGCGAAGACCTGACACCAACGGTCATCATGATATTTTCGGCATTGCCCAGCTACCCTGAAGCGAATCAGAGGAGCGGGGTGGCACTCTTTAACTGTAGCACCACACTGGGGATCAATCCGGCGCTGGCCGGTTTAAAGCACTTGAACAAACTGGAGCATGTGCTGGCGCGGGCAGAATGGCAGAGCCCAGAGTTTGCCGAGGGGCTGTTGCGGGACACTGAAGGCAGGGTTGTAGAAGGCACAGTCAGTAATGTGTTCGCGGTCAAGGATCACCAATTGTTCACCCCAGTGCTAACGCGCTGCGGCGTCAGCGGTATCATGCGGCGTTTGGTGTGTGAACAGTTGGCCCCGGAGGTGAAATTGCCGCTGATTGAGCAGGACATGACACTGGAACAGTTATACAGCGCCGACGAAGTGTTTGTGACCAACAGTGTGTTTGGTATTTGGCCGGTGTGCAGAATCGGTGAGCAGGCGATTAAAAGAGGAATGCAAGTCGTTCACCTGCAGGCGTCGTTATTGAAATACTGGCAAGCGCATTTGATGGAGGAAGGAACTGGCAAATGAAAGTATTTTTGGAGTTGGTCAAGCTGCGGCGGGCTTTCCTGTTAATTATGGGTTTTGCGGCCTTGAGCTTGATGTTGCTGTCATCGCTGGTTCAGCAGTGGCTTAATGCACCACTTAATATAGGCGACGAAGGCGTTGAATATACACTGCAGCCTGGCAGTTCCATCGGGCAGGCGGCTTATGATTTGCACCGACTGGGTGTTCTGGATCAGCCGCGCTGGCTGGTGTTCTATGCCCGGCTGGCGGATAAAACGGCAGTCCAAGCCGGGGAGTATCTATTTGCGTCCGGTACTTCCGTGCTGAAATTATTAAAGCAGTTGCAAGATGGGGATGTGCGACGCTACAGCGTCACCCTGGTAGAGGGATGGACCTTTCAGCAGGCGCTCGACCACCTTCATCGGCAGGAAAAAATCAAATCCCTGTTAAAGGATCTGAGTCAGTCGGAGCAGTTGCAACAGCTGGCATTGCAAGAGGCCCACCCAGAGGGATGGTTCTTCCCCGATACATACAGCTACACGGCTCAGACAACAGATGTAGAACTGCTGCAGCAAGCGTACCGCAAAATGCAATCAATATTGACGAAGGAGTGGAAGCAGCGGGCCAAAAATCTGCCCTACGAAACACCCTATCAGGCATTGATTATGGCATCGATTGTAGAGCGTGAGACAGCGCAGCCTTCGGAGCGCCAACAAATTGCCGGCGTTTTTGTGCGCCGATTGCAAAAAAAGATGCGTTTGCAAACAGACCCAACTGTAATTTACGGGTTGGGGCCGGCGTTTGATGGCAATATCCGTCGCAAGCATTTGAGCCAGACCACACCTTACAACACTTATGTGATTGATGGCTTGCCGCCAACGCCGATCGCTTTGCCTGGGCGGGATTCTCTGCATGCCGCCTTACACCCCGATGACAGTGGGGCCCTTTACTTTGTGGCCAAAGGCGATGGCAGCCATCACTTCTCCGAAACCCTGGAAGAACACAACAGGGCGGTGCGGCAGTATCAGATATACGGGCGGGCTAAAAATTATCACTCCGCGCCCAACTCTGTCGCCAAACCTGCCGTCACAACCGATTGAAGCACCCGTGTAACAGGAGTTGATCATATGCCAATGGGCAAATTTATTACTATCGAAGGCACCGAGGGTGTTGGTAAAAGCACTAATATTGCGTTTATTCAGCAGTGGCTCTCGTCCCGCGGTATTGAGCTGGTGATGACTCGGGAGCCGGGTGGCACGCCCTTGGCAGAGGAGATTCGCGAACTGCTGTTGAGCAAACGCGAGGAGGTCGTCGACGAGACGGCCGAGCTGTTGTTGATGTTTGCAGCCCGGGCACAGCACCTGAATACAGTAATCAAACCGGCCTTGGCGCGAGGAGCCTGGGTGTTAAGTGACCGATTTACCGATGCCACCTATGCCTACCAGGGAGGCGGCCGCGGTATTGACAAAGCCAAAATCCTGCAGCTGGAACAACTGGTGCAAGGTCAGCTGCGGCCTGACCTGACGTTGGTACTGGATATCGACGTGGCGCAAGGGCTGGAGCGGGCGAACCGGCGTGGTGCACTGGATCGGTTTGAGGAAGAGGAGATCAGTTTTTTTGAGCGGGTGCGGGCGGCCTACCGTGAGCGTGCCGAAGCTGATCCGGGGCGTTATCGCGTGGTTGATGCCGGTTTGCCACTGGAGCAGGTGCAGGCGCAAATTGCTGCGATATTGGCCGATATTAAAGGTCTCTATGGTCAAGGGTAGGTTAAAAATCCGGTTCGCAGGTTAGCGACAGCGCCCTATCGCACAGTGGGTGTCTGAAGGTCAGCGTCCGCGCGTGCAGTAACAGTCTCGATGCGCGTGTCTGCAGCGGCTGCGGGGCATACAGATTGTCCCCCAGGATAGGGTGGCCCAATTCACGCAAATGAACCCGGAGCTGGTGAGAACGACCAGTGATCGGGGTTAATTCTACCCGCGTCGTACCGCTAACTCGGTCACGTTCGAGCACTCTGTAACGGGTTTGTGCCGCTTTGCCGTGTTCGTGGTCCACCATCTGACGGGGTCGGTTGGGCCAATCACAGATGAGTGGCAGGTTGATTTCACCTTCATTTTTGGCGATGTTGCCACCCACAACGGCGATGTAGGACTTGTTGATTTGTCGCCGTTCAAACAGCTTGCCCATTTCCCGCTGTCCCTCATAGGTCAGGGCGATAACCACCAAGCCTGATGTGGGTTGGTCCAGGCGGTGCACGGTACGGGCATTGGGGTATTGTTCCAGAACCCGATTGATCAGGCAGTCCTGTTTGTCTGGGCCCCGGCCTGGTACGCTCAGCAGCCCGCTGGGCTTATTGACCACAAGTAAGTGTTCGTCTTGATGAATAATGGCTATGGGTTGCATTGGTTCTCAGGTGAGTCAAGGAAAGATCTAAGCCCGCAATTATCGCAAAAATGGCAGTGACTTGGTAAGCTTGGCGACCGGTTTTGACCGTCGAGTACGGATGTCGTACAACTGATTGAGAGATTGCCAATGACTGAGAGCTCTGCTGTGGAATTTCCGGCTATTCCTTACCCTTGGCAACAGGGCGAGTGGCAGCACCTGCAGGAGCAGCACAGCGCAAAAAAGTTGCCCCATGCACTGATATTTGCCGGTCAGAGAGGCATAGGCAAGCGCCACCTGGTCCAGGCGTTGGGACAGTTTCTTCTGTGCCTCACACCCCGCAGTGGTCTCCCCTGTGGGGAGTGCCGTGGATGCGAGTTGAATCGCGCCGAAACTCACCCGGATATTCACTTGCTGGAGCCGGAAGAGGCGGGCAAGGCGATTAAAGTCGATCAGGTGCGCGCGATCACCGATTTTGTCAGCAAGACCTCTCAGCAAGGTGGCTATAAGGTGGTCATTATCGACCCGGCAGAGGCGATGAACATCAATGCCTCCAATGCACTGCTGAAATCACTTGAAGAGCCCTCCGGTGATACGGTATTGCTGCTGGTCAGTCACGTCCCCAGCGCCGTGATGGCGACCATCCGCAGCCGCTGTCAGTTGCTCAGTTTAGCGGCGCCTCTGCGGCGGCAGGCGCTCCCGTGGCTGGAGAATCTGGTGAGTGGCAACGCCGATGCTGAGGCGTTGCTGGATTTCGCCAATGGCGCACCCCTGGATGCGCTGGCTATGTTACAGGGGGATGCTCTGGAGCAGCGGGCTGCGCTGTTGCGGGACATTGAAGCCGTTTCGCTGGGGCAGCTATCGCCCCTGGAAGCCGCGGGCAAATGGATGGCCTATGCACCCTCGGAGGTGTTGGAATGGCTGTTAAAATGGCTGCATGGTTTGAGTCGTTTTCTCGGTACCGGTCACCAGGTACGCGGTCGCGATATCCCGGCCAGTCTCGAGAATCTGCTGGCAGGTATCCAACAGCCTCACCTGTACCGCTATGTCGACAAGGTGATGAGTGCCAAACGGCAGCTGCAAAGCGGGGCAAATCCAAACAAGCAGCTTTTACTTGAAGAGTTGCTGATGGATTGGAGCGCGTTAACCCGACTGGCGGCTGGCAGTGGACAGCCTCGCAGGAATGGATTAAGTTGGTAAGTAGTGATAACTACTGTTCAGGTGAATTGGAATAGCGTATGAAAGGCATTGGAGGCGGCGCTCGCAATGGTATCCTGTCGTTAACTATCAAGGATAAAGCGGTCCTCTACGCGGCTTACATGCCGTTTGTGAAAAATGGCGGGCTGTTTATACCGACCAACAAGTCCTATCGCCTGGGTGATGAAGTTTTTATGCTGCTGAACCTGATGGATGAGCCGGAAAAGATACCGGTGGCCGGCAAGGTCGTCTGGGTGACACCCAAGGGGGCACAGGGCAACCGGGCAGCCGGTATTGGGGTGCAGTTTAGTGAGCAGGACAACACTGCCGCCAATAAAATCGAAACCTACTTGGCTGGCTCACTGGAATCCGACCGTCCCACCCATACCATGTAATACCCTCAATCACCTTAAGCCATTATAATGCCCCGCGCGCGCCAGGCGAGTGCGATCGCCTCTTGGGGTGCGCAGCAGTATTCTCCGACAAAGTGATCTACCTGTATGTTGATTGATTCTCATTGCCACTTGGACCGTCTAAAACTGGATGCCTACCAGGGCGACTTGGCGGCTGTCGTTAATGCAGCGGTAGAGCGGGGAATCTCCCGTATGCTGTGTGTGGGCATCAGTTGTGAGAATGTGGACGAGGTGGTAGCTATTGCGCAGCGATTCCCGGAAGTGGTGGCATCAGTCGGCGTCCATCCCCTGGACGTGGAGAAAGGCTTGGCCACCGAGGAGCAATTGATCCGCTGGGCCAAGCAACCCAAGGTAGTGGCCATTGGTGAAACCGGGCTGGATTACTACTACAGTGATGAGAATAAATCCCAACAGCAGGTCAGCTTTGAAGTGCACTTGCAGGCGGCCGCTCAGGCCGGTCTGCCGGTGATAGTGCATACCCGGGATGCGCGGGAAGATACCCTGGCCATGATTAAAGCCCACGGCAGTGAAGCGCACCGCGGTGTCCTGCACTGTTTTACTGAAGATTGGGATATGGCCCGCCGGGCCCTGGACATGAACTATTTTATATCCATCTCCGGCATTGTAACCTTCCGCAATGCCGAAGCATTGCGAGATGTGGTGCGTCAGATTCCTCTGGATCGCCTACTGGTGGAAACTGATTCTCCGTACTTGGCGCCGGTGCCCTATCGGGGTAAACCGAACGAGCCCAAATACGTGCGGGAAGTGGCAGAGTTTATCGCCGATTTGAAGGGTGTGACTTTTGATAAGTTGGCCACAACCACCAGCGAAAATTTTTATCGCCTGTTTCCCAGGGCTGCTTAAGCCCCGGGAGTTCGCCGCTAATTTCTGTCTTCCGCTGTGATAATGCGGGTCTGTTCCCACAGCTCTGTCACCAGGGACCTGTAGTCCCGCCCTCAACCACTCGGCGATACCCTTGCATAGCGGGTCTACGTCAAGGCAGTGCAACACATTGGCGTGTTTGGGGTTTTTAGGGCTGGCAACGTGGCTGTGATACACTTGCCGGCCATTAAAACCACACAAATTTTGTTTTTTGGGGGCATTTATGCAGCAACAAATCAAAGTCATGCTTGAACTGCAGGATAGCATGAATACCAAAGTGCACGCCGATTGGCGCAATCAGGATTTTGAGTGGTATCGTGCCATCTGGATCGAGTGTGGGGAACTGTTGGATCACTACGGCTGGAAGTGGTGGAAAAAGCAGTCTCCGGATGTGGAACAGGTCAAGTTGGAGCTGATTGACATCTGGCATTTCGGGTTGAGCATACTTTTGCAGTCGGGCACTGGTATTGACGAGTTGGCCGCCCGGGTAGCGCGTGAACTGGAGATTGCCACCAGCGAGCCGGATTTTCGACTCGATCTGGAAGCTTTTGCCGGCGAGACCCTGATCACGCGCTCTTTCAACGTCAAAAGTTTTGGCCGCCTGATGGCTGGCATGGACCTGTCATTCAACGAGCTCTACAGTGGTTATGTGGGTAAGAACGTACTCAACTTTTTCCGGCAGGATAACGGCTACAAAGAGGGCACCTACATTAAGGAGTGGGGCGGCCAGGAGGATAACGAGCATCTGGTGCAGGTTGTTCAAAAACTGGACAAGGCTAGCGCAACTTTCAAAGATGACCTGTATCAGGCATTGACCACTCGCTATCAATCTCTGACGGCATAAACCAGGGATGCCCAGCTGGCGCCACAAAGCTGGGCAACTGACACCCCTGTGCACCAATTTGGCCGAACATGTTGCATGAATTTGGTGCTAAATGTCATAAACCTCACCGGCAGTTACACGTTGGTCGCATAAGGTGCGGTTTTTAATGAAATTTTTTTACAAACGCCTATAATGGCGCACCGCCTGGTCGGAGTTCTCCGACCGAGAGAGATACCTCACAGAGAATAGACGGAGAAATATTGTGAAAGCACCTGTACGAGTTGCCGTCACCGGCGCGGCCGGCCAAATCAGCTACTCCCTGTTGTTCCGCATCGCCGCTGGCGAAATGCTGGGTAAGGATCAACCTGTTATCCTGCAAATGTTGGAAATCACCCCGGCTTTGGATGCGCTGAAGGGTGTTGCTATGGAACTGGACGACTGTGCCTTCCCTCTGTTGGCGGGTATGGTTTGCTCTGACGATCCCAACGTTGCCTTTAAAAACGCTGACTATGCGCTGCTGGTAGGTGCCCGTCCTCGCGGCCCCGGTATGGAGCGTAAGGATCTGCTGGAAGCCAATGCCGCAATCTTCTCCGTTCAGGGTAAAGCGCTTAACGACCACGCTTCCCGTGACGTCAAGGTTCTGGTTGTGGGCAACCCTGCCAACACCAATGCTTTGATTGCCCAGCGTAACGCACCGGACCTGGATCCGCGTCAGTTCACCGCCATGATGCGCCTGGACCACAATCGCGCCATGAGCCAGCTGGCAGAAAAAACCGGCAAGAGCATCAACGATGTGAAAAATGTCATTATTTGGGGTAACCACTCCGCGACCCAGTACCCGGATATCCACAACACGACCGTCGACGGTGCCGATGCCATGGGTCTGATTGACCAGGATTGGTACGAAAATGACTTTATTCCAACCGTTCAGCAACGTGGTGCCGCTATTATTAAAGCCCGTGGTGCATCATCTGCTGCCTCTGCAGCCAATGCAGCTATCTTCCATATGCGCGACTGGGCACTGGGTACTCCGGAAGGTGACTATGTGACCATGGGGGTATACTCAGACGGTTCCTACGGCATCGAAGAAGGCCTGATTTACGGTTACCCCTGCGTTTGTAAGGACGGTGACTGGACCATTGTTCAGGGTGTCGAAATCAATGACTTCTCTCGCGAGAAGATGACTGCCACTGAGACCGAGCTGAAAGAAGAGCGCGACGCGGTAAAAGACCTGCTGCCTGCATGATAGCTGATCCAGTCTAGCCGTTTGTCCTGAACATATAAAAAGCGTGGCCTAGCCGCGCTTTTTTTATGCCTGTAGGTTTCCCGACTGCTAACCTTATTAACAACTCTCCCGTTTTTGTGCATCTACCCCAAATGGTCAAAGAACTGGAGCCTAAAGCAGGCTGTAAAAAGCGTCTCCTGTTGACACCAAACCAGTCGATGTCCTGGGCGGGAAATGTGCTTATCTGCATGCCCATGTTGGTCGTCTCCGTGGCAATAGGGGCGTTTTTTATGGTGTTGGGGGCCTGGGTCATTTTTCCGTTTGCCCTGTTGGAAGTGTGCCTGCTGCTCGGGATTTTCTATTACGTCAACCTCAAACTCCGTCACCAACAGGTGGTGACGGTGGCTGATAACCGGGTGATTGTGGAAAAGGGCGGGGAGCAACTGGAACAAAAATGGGATTTTAGCCTGGGCCATCTGACGGTGATGATCCAACGGCAACAGTCGGCGGCAGCGGTTCGCGCTGAATCGGTGATGATTTCCGGCAACAGGGGTATAGTCACCATCGGTGAGTTTCTGGGTGAGGAGGATGCGGAGCGGTTGGTCTGTACGCTAAAACAGTGCGGTTTATGTACCTGCGAACACGGGCCCTTTGTCCGGGTTGATTTCTGATCCCCCCGCCTTTAATCTCCTCTTTTCCTAAAAATTGGTTGTAAAATCAATCCCTTGCGCAGCATCCTACTACACGGTTAAGGATAATTTATGGCATTTCCCAAAATTGGTAATCTGGCACCCGCATTTACCTTAAAAAACCAGGACGGCGAGAAAGTCAGTCTGAAAGACTTCCGGGGCGAAAAAAGCGTTGTTCTTTACTTTTATCCCAAGGCTTCGACACCGGGCTGTACCACTCAGGCCTGCGGTATCCGCGACAGTAGAGAAGCGTTTGCCGAACTGGATACTGTGGTGCTGGGGGTAAGTCCTGATCCTCAACCAAAGCTGCAGCGCTTTATCGATAAGCAGGCGCTGAACTTTGATCTCCTGTCTGATGAGGATCACGCGATTGCTGAAAAATATGGCGTATGGGGGCTGAAGAAGTTTATGGGGCGCGAATTTATGGGGATTTTGCGCACCACCTTTATCATAGGCAAAGACGGCCGATTGAAACATGTTGTGGACAAAGTGAAAACGAAAACTCATCACGATGATGTGATTACCATCATTGAGCAGGGTCTGTAAGACGCCTCCGTCCCGATTCCACCCTGAGGGCGGGCTGTGTTTTCACCTGGTCCGCCTTGCCACTAAGATATGCCCCTCGCTGATTAAATTGAGCAGAAGACCTCACTTTCAGCGGGTCTCCGTTGACAGCCCAAAAGAATCTGTTATAAAGCGTGCCGGCTAGCTTTGAATCGAAGTTAGATGAAAGAGTTCGTGTAGAAACTAAAAAGATTTACCTAATTTAGCGATTTATATAGCTTTTTTTATTCCTGGTGAGGTAATACTTTCGCGTAAAAACGCGACAGAATGAAGATTTATAAACTGTGAATCGCGTAATAAATTGTAACTATTGTCGCCAAATTTAACATGCTGTCGCGAATGAGGCTGGTTATCTGGAACTATAACAAATAAGTTACCAATCGCGACTTTGGGGGCACATCTGGTGTTTGTAGACAAACCGCTGCGTCCAGATAGTAACAACCAAGCACAAATGTTGGAAAACTGTCCAGGTAGCTACTGTATGGAAGTCAAAATACAAACCTCTGCGGCAATGTGGGAAGCAGAAGAGGATCGGAAACAACCTCAGCTACCGACGGGGCTTGATTTTGACGTCTTCGAGGACCGGCTGCGTTGTTTGATTTCACTCCTGCTTTCTCCAGCAGCGTCCTTCCGGACCCAGTGCCAGGCTTACCTTCAAATTGGCTGCAAAATGTTCAATACACAGTACGGCATGCTACTGCAAGACGGTACTGAGCGGGTGCGTTATTACCTATTCACCCAATCCACCCAAAATCTGGATAAGAGGGATGCTTCAAAGGGCGAACTACCCCTGTTATCCCAACTCCATGACGCCGATACCTTTAAAAATCATTTAGACGCCACACAAACTGGTGTGAATTTGAGCAGTTTGTCCTATAATGGAGAAGCCGTTACACGTTACCTGGGTTTCCCGGTCACGGTTTCGGGCAAACACTTTGGGGAGTTGAGTTTTTTTTCCGTGGCTGACAGCGCCAGTGGCGGCATGTCGGAAGACCGCTCACAGAGCGATAATCGCTCGCATCCCCACGATACTGAAACCATCGAATTAATGGCAAAAGGAGTGGCCAGGATGATCGAATTGCAAACAGTTCAAACCCATAAAGCCCCCAGCGTAGAGCTCGGTGCATTTGCGACCCCCGGTGTAAAAAGCCTGGATGAGTACATTTACCAAGCTCGACTGCCAGAGTTGGTTGGCGTTCCCGGCAAGGTAGTGGAAGTACTGCAGCGCCGCATTGGCCATGCTCCCCTGTCGATTGACCATATCGCTGAAGAACTCAATTTATCGAAGCGTACTCTGCAGCGTCGATTGCAGCAGCAAAACATGAATTTTGCTCATTTGCGTGACCGGGTGCGTTTTCACTTTTCGATCGACTATCTGATCGAACAGCATATGAGCATAGACAGTATTTCCGGTTCTCTGGATTTCTCCGACCGAACCAGTTTTACCAACGCCTTCAAACGCTGGACCGGCTTATCGCCAAGCACGTTCCGCAAGTTGTTCCGCGACTATAATTGATCGCTCGGAATCTTGCCGATCAAACTACTGCCAAGGCGCCCTGGCGGGCGTCTTAGTGCTCCTGTAATTGCCTCCATTTAGTAAAAAGGGTAGAGTTACCGGCTTTATCATTTACTTAATTCTTTGAGGTAAACATGGAGTTTTTGATTCCTTCTGCGATGGCCCAGGCACAATCTGCTCCGGCGCCGGAAGCCAACCCCATGGTCACGCTGCTAATGTTCGGCGGCCTGTTCATTTTTATGTACCTGTTTATTATTCGCCCTCAGCGCAAGCGCCAGAAGGAGCACCAGGCTTTGGTTGGCAGCCTGAATAAAGGGGATGAAGTGGTTATGTCCAGCGGCCTCTTGGGTAAGATTACCAAGGTGGACGACAACTACCTGGTGATTGATGCCGGTAACAATACCGAACTCAAGTTTCAGAAAGTTTCTGTTCATGCGGTGTTGCCCAAGGGCACAATCAAGTCGATCTAACCGGCGGCCGGGCCTGTGGTTATACTGGCCCGGTAACCGGGAGTGGAAACATCGCCATGGATATACCTTACCCACCACGCTTGTCGCTGGCGCGCTTGCCAACCCCTCTGGAACCCCTTGACCGTCTGTCCGAGTCCCTCAATGGCCCTCGCATATGGGTGAAGCGGGATGATCTTACCGGCAGCCACTTGTCCGGCAATAAGATCCGTAAGCTGGAGTTCGTCATTGCCAGAGCCAAACAGGAAGGCTGCGATACCCTGATTACCTGCGGCGGTCTGCAGTCCAATCACTGTCGGGCGACAGCGCTACTGGGCGCACAGTTGGGGTTGAAGGTGCATTTGCTGTTGCGGGGGGAGACAAGCGATGTGCCGGATGGCAACCTGCTGCTGGATTACTTGGCCGGTGCCGAGGTGACCTGCTATCCCGCCCGCGGTTACAGCGCTCGCTTGCCGGCTTTGGCTCAACACTGGCAGGCCCACTACCGGGAAGCGGGGAGAAAGGCGTTTTTTATTCCTATTGGCGCCAGTGATGCAACAGGGACCTGGGGTTACTTGGCCTGCTGTGAAGAGCTGCAACATGACTTTCAAGTGCACAATATCAACCCTGCTTATATCATTTGTGCCAGTGGTTCCGGCGGCACACAGGCAGGCTTGACCCTGGGATGTGCACTGTACGGCCTGCACAGCCAGGTATTGGGCTTTGCCGTGTGTGATGACGAGGCTTATTTTCAGGCAAAGGTTCGCGAAGATCTGCAAGCCTGGAAGCGCCGTTATGCGCCAGAGCAATTATTACCGCTAGAGTCTATAGCGGTGAATGATCACTATATTGGGCCCGGTTATGCCAAGGCGACCCCGGAAGTATTTAACACCATCAAGTGGGTGGCAAGCACTGAAGGACTGGTGTTGGATCCGGTTTATAGTGGCAAGGCCTTTCACGGTATGATTGAAGAGATACGCCAAGGCCGCTTTGACGGCGTGGAAGATATTGTTTTTGTGCATACCGGTGGTATCTACGGCCTGTTCCCTCAGCGCGAAGAGATATTTCGCTCACTTTGACGGGCATGCCCGTGGTTTGCTCAGTCGAGAGTCGCCTCTAACAGCTGACGGGTATAGTCCTGTTGTGGGTGGTTGAAGACCTTTTCGGCACTGCCGTATTCAATGATTTCACCTTTTCTCATTACCGCCACGGTGTGGCTCAAGGCTCTGACCACCTTCAGGTCGTGGCTGATAAAGACATAGGTCAATCCTCGTTCGCGCTGCAGGTGCCGCAATAGGTCGACCACTTGAACCTGCACTGCTCTGTCCAGCGCGGATGTGGGTTCGTCAAGAAAAATAATCTCCGGATCAAGAATCAGGGCCCGGGCGATGGCTATACGCTGGCGCTGTCCTCCGGAGAACTCGTGTGGATAGCGGTGGCGGCTGGCGGGATCCAGATCGACCTCGTTCAAAACCTGCTCTACGCGCTGATCGATTTCCTCGTCCGAGAGGGAAAAGTGCAGGCGCAACCCTTCGGCCACAATCTCGCTCACAGTCATACGGGGACTGAGGCTGGCAAATGGATCCTGGAAGACAATCTGCATGGATTTACGCAAAGGCCGGATACTTTTTTCCTTGAGTCCCTGCAGTTCCCGCTCATTCAAGAGAATCGACCCCTCAGAGCTGATCAGACGTAATATGGCCAGGGCCAGGGTGGACTTACCGGAGCCGCTTTCGCCCACAATCCCGAGGGTTGTACCGGAGGGTATTTCAACACTGGCATCCTTCACCGCCGTGAGAAACTTGCTGGGTTTGCCAAACAACGGCTTGTGCAAGGGAAAGGTGACGTTCACGTTTTTAGTGCTCAATCGCATGGCAGTATTTGCTTGGGGTGTAACCGGGGCACCGGAGGGCTCACTTTGCAGCAGTTCGCGGGTGTACGGCTGTTTTGGCGCATTGAACAGCTCTGCCGTTTTGGCCTCTTCAACCAGACGTCCCTGGTACATGACAATCACTCGGTCCGCAAAGTGTTTGACCACGCCGAGATCGTGGGTGATCAGCAACAGTGCCATATTGAGTTTGCCCTGAATTTCACGCAGCAGCTCCAATATTTGCCGTTGAACGGTAACATCGAGGGCGGTTGTGGGTTCGTCGGCAATCAGCAGTTCCGGTTCGTTAGCGAGCGCCATTGCGATCATGACCCGTTGACGCTGCCCCCCAGAGAGCTCGTGGGGGTAGGACCCCAGACGCTGTTCGGGGTCGGGGATATGTACCAGATCCAGAAGCTCAAGTATTCTTTGGTGAACCTGGTCCTTGTTCATTTTCTTGTGGAGCAAGAGGACTTCGCCAATCTGTTTTTCAACCGTATGCAGGGGATTGAGCGCGGTCATGGGCTCCTGAAAAATCATGCCGATGCGATTGCCCCGAATTCTGCGCATGGCATCCATAGACAGGTGCAGTAAGTCCTGCCCGCCAAAAATCACTTCTCCGCTTGGATGGAAAGCCATGGGGTAGGGCAGTAGACGCATAATGGCATGAGCCGTCACGGATTTGCCCGAGCCAGATTCACCTACCAGGGCCAGAGTCTCTCCCTGGTGTATATCGAAGTTCACGTTTTTTACCACGTGACTGATCTCGTTTCCCACGTGGAAAGAGGCAGAGAGGTCACGAACTTGCAAGAGGTTGTTGGTCATAGGTCGCCAGGGATTATTTTGCTCCGGTGATCAGTCGCGGGTCCAGAGCGTCGCGAACGCCTTCACCGATAAAAACCAGCAGGGTCAACATAAAGGCCAGTACACTAAAAGCAGTCATGGCCAGCCAAGGTGCCTGCAGGTTATTTTTGCCCTGTTGTACCAGTTCACCCAGGGAGGCTGAACCGGGTGGCAGACCAAATCCGAGAAAGTCCAGTGACGTCAGAGTGGTGACGGCACCCGTGAGCAGGAATGGTGCCAGGGTTACGGTGGCGACCATGGCGTTGGGCAGGATATGCCGGAACATGATTTTGGAATTGCTGAGCCCGAGGGCGCGCGCTGCGCGGACGTATTCCAGATTCCGACCCCGCAAGAATTCAGCCCGCACCACGTCTACCAAGCCGGTCCAGCTAAACAACAGCATAATGAGCAGCAGCCACCAGAACTGGGGGGTGACGATACTGGCCATGATAATCAGTAAAAACAGCACCGGCAGCCCGCCCCATATCTCCAGGAAACGCTGGCCCAAAAGGTCCACCTTGCCACCGTAATAACCCTGAAGCGCTCCCGCGGTGATGCCGATAACCATGCTGCCGATGGTCAGGGTAATGGCAAACAGTATCGAAATACGGTAACCATAAATAACCCGGGCCAGCACGTCACGGGCCTGGTCGTCGGTGCCGAGCCAGTTGCGCGGCGAAGGCGGGGAAGGGGCAGGGCTTTCCAGGTCGGTTATATGGGTGTGGTAACTGAAGGGAATCAGCGGCCAGATGATCCAGCCTTTTGCCTCTATCAGTTCAACGATATAAGGATCTTTGTAGTCGGCTTCCGTCTCAAAGTCACCGTCAAAAGCGGTTTCCGGGTAGGTTCTCAGTGCTGGAAAGAACAGTTCGCCATCGTATTTGATCAACAGCGGCTTATCGTTGGCAATAAACTCGGCAAACAGGCTGAAAAAAAACAGTATCAAAAACACACCCAGGCTCCAAGTGGCCCGGCGGTTTTTGAAAAAGGTATCCAGTCGGCGCTGATTAATGGGGCTCAGTTTCACTGCTGGTCAGGCCTCACGGGTTTCAAAGTCGATTCGGGGGTCTACCAGGACATACACCAGGTCGGATATCAGTTTTACGATTAACCCGAGCAGGGTGAATATAAAGAGGGTGCCAAAGATTACGGGGTAATCCCGGTTGATCACCGATTCAAACCCCAACAGCCCCAGTCCATCGAGGGAGAAGATCACTTCGATCAGCAGTGAACCGGCAAAGAAAATACTGATAAAGGCGGCGGGGAAACCGGAGATGATGATTAGCATGGCATTGCGGAACACGTGACCGTAGAGAATACGTTTTTCTGTCAGCCCCTTGGCGCGGGCAGTGGTGACGTATTGCCTGTTGATTTCATCGAGAAAGGAGTTTTTAGTCATCATCGTCAGGGTGGCGAAGCCACCGATGGTATAAGCTGTAATCGGCAGCGCGAGATGCCAGAAATAGTCGATGATCTGTTCGCCGAGGCTCATAGTCTCAAACCCCGCTGACGTCAGGCCCCGCAGGGGGAATACATTCAGGTAGCTGCCGCCGGCCAAGAGAACGATCAGCAGTATGGCTAGCAGAAACCCGGGTATCGCATAACCGATAATGATTGCCGCGCTGGTCCATATATCGAAGTTAGAGCCGTGATTAACTGCTTTTTTAATGCCGAGGGGAATGGAGATCAAATAGATGATGAGGGTGCTCCACAGACCCAGGGAGAGGGAAACGGGCAGTTTGTCGATGATCAGATCGACCACACTGCTGTTGCGGAAAAGGCTGTCGCCAAACTCAAAGCGGCTGTAGTTTTTGAGCATTAGCCAGAAGCGCTCGTGGGCGGGTTTGTCAAAGCCGTAAAGCTTTTCAATCTCTTTAATCAACTCTGGCGACAGGCCCCGGTTGCCCTGGTAATTGGTGCCGGTGGAATTGGAGCCCTGGGACATGCCTGTGGTGCCGGCCGCACCGGTCAGCTGCTCGCTGATACCGCCGGCTCCGTGCCCCTCAAGAATGGCAATCATCTGTTCAACCGGGCCACCGGGCGCGGCCTGGACTACCACAAAGTTTATCACCAGAATGCCCAACAGCGTGGGCAGAATCAGTAACAGGCGTCGCAGGATATAGGTCGACATCAGTTGGCACGTCCCTTGAGGGCGGCCAGCTTTTTATCGTCTATCCACCAGGTCATGAAGCCCATTAAATAACCGGGGTCGTAGCTGGTCGATACGGCGGGTTGCTGAAACTTGTCCCAGTAGGCCAAACGGTGATGGGTGGTGTGCCATTGGGGCACCACCAGGTGTTTGCTCAGCAGTACTCTGTCCAGCGCCCGGGTGCGGGTGACCAGGGACTCGCGATTGGGCGCACTGATAACCAGCTCTACCAGTTGATCGACGACGGGATCCTTGATTCCGGCAACATTTCGGCTGCCCTCGATGTCTGCAGCGCTGGAGTGCCAGAAATCCCGCTGTTCGTTGCCCGGCGAGGTACTCTGGCCAATACTCTGGATGATCATGTCGAAATCAAAACTGCGGGTGCGATTGATATACTGGGACGCATCAACAATACGCACATTGGCTTTGATGCCCAGGCGCTGCAGGTTTTTTACAAAAGGGTTGGTAATGCGTTCAAAGGCCGGCGCTACCAGCAAGATCTCAAACTCGATGGGTGTTTTGCCGTCGGGGGTGTATAGCGTGTTGTCCCTGACTTTGTAGCCAGCCCGATCCAGTATTTTCTTGGCGCTGCGGAGGTTTTTGCGATTATTTCCACTGCCGTCGGTGCTCGGTGCCTCGAACGGGGTGGTGAAAATCTCTTCGGGCAGCTGTGCCCTGAATTTCTCCAGGATGGCCAGCTCTTCACCCTGTGGCAGCCCGGATGATGCCAGGTCCGAATTGGAAAAGTAGCTGTTGGTTCGCTGGTACTGGCCGTAGAACAGGTTTTTGTTGGACCACTCGAAATCAAAGGCGTAACTGATAGCCTCACGAATCGCCGGACTCTGAAAAATGTTGCGCCGCAGGTTGAACAGGTAGCCTTGCATGCCAGTAGGGTTGGAGTGCGCAATTTGCACCTTTTGGATGCGCCCCTGTTTTACCGCATCAATTTCGTATCCCGTCGCCCAGGTTTTGGAATTGTTCTCTACGCGGTAATCGAATTCACCGGCTTTGAAAGCTTCAAACTCCACGTTGCGATCGCGGTAATAGTCGTAGCGAATTTCACCGTAGTTGTAGATGCCGCGATTGACCGGTAAATCATTTGCCCAGTAGTCAGGGTTGCGTTCGAGGGTCAGGCTGTGGCCGGGATCCATGGCCTTGATACGATAGGGGCCGCTGCCCAACGGAGATTCCAGTGTGCTTTTAGAGAAGTCTCGCGTCTCCCAGAAGTGTTTTGGCAGGATGCTAAGCTGTCCGGTAATCAGCGCGAGCTCCCGGTTATCTTTGCCGTCGAAGGTAAATTTGACCTTGTGCTTGCCCAATGCCTCTACCGACTTGATGTTGGCATAGTAATAGCGGTAAAAGGGGTTGCCTTTTTCTTTCAGTACGTCGAGCGTGAATGCCACATCTTCAGCGGTTACCGGATGGCCGTCGTGGAAGCGCGCGTTGGGGTTGAGGTGATAGATAATCCAGCTCCGGTCCTCCGGGTACTCCAGGGCTTCCGCGAGCAGTCCGTATTCGGTGAAAGGTTCATCATAGGAGCGGGTGGTCAGTGTGTCATAGAGTAGCCCCAGTCCCGTGGCCGGTGTGCCTTTGGGAATAAACGGATTGAGGCTGTCAAAGGTGCCGATGGCTGAAAGTTTGACCTTGCCGCCTTTGACAGCGGCAGCGGAGGTATAATCAAACCGTTCAAAGTCGGGAGCGTATTTGGGTGTGCCGTGCATGGCAATAGCATGGCTGCGAATAATGCTGGCGTCGCTATCTGCTACGGCGTTGAAGTTGACCGCCAGACCAAAAAATAGGCAGCTGACCAACAATTTCCAGGGGGAGACAGATAAAGCAGTCATTGGCGGGCGAATGGCGAGCATAGTGGTATCCCTGTGGCATGTCCCGATAGTATTAGATGCTATTAACCGTAACAAGTTCTTAAATATTTTCAATAGCTTAGGTTACAATTGGGGAAAAAGCCCGCGCTGTAAAAAAGCGCAAGGGAAGAATAATAAAACGATAAATGTAGAGATGTTAATGTAGAGGCGTTAAAGGCAAGCAAAATATGGCGGCAAAAGGATTACAGGCGTGGGTGGAAAAGTTGAGCAAAATCGAAATGCCGGTTTTGGCCAACGTCATTAAGGAGCTGAACGAGCTCACGGGTAGTGATGAAGCAGACGTCAATCAGCTGGCTGACGTAATCCTGAAAGACGCCAACCTCACATCCCAGGTGTTGCGAATCGCCAATAGCGTGCAATACAACCCCTCCAGTTACCCTATCAATACTGTTAGCCGGGCTATCGTACTGATAGGTTTTACGGGTGTTCGGGCTATCTGCATATCGGTTATGGTAATCGACTCGCTGTTGGGTAAAAAGCCCCGGGAGCGCTTGTTGGACGCTATGGCCAGGGCTTTCCACGCCGCGGTGCAGGCCCGGAATCTGGTAAAACAGACCAACGAACAGGCCAAGGAAGAGGTCTTTGTCTCGGCCTTGCTGTATCACGTCGGTGAAATGGCATTCTGGGGTTGTGGCGATGCGGCTGCCGACGAGCTGGAGACCCTGTTGAGGGACGAGACGGTTGACATGAAAGCAGCGGTCGAGCAGGTGACAGGTACCTCCATGAAGGCGATCACCAAGGCCTTGGCGAGTGCCTGGAGCCTCGGGGAGACCTTGGAGGAATCCCTGTATCCCCCGGCGGCCCCACCGCCAAAGGTCCAGGCGGTCTGCCTGGGGGAGGAGATCAGCCGAGTGGCTATCAAAGGCTGGGACTCGTCAGAAATGAATGAGCTGCTCAGCAAAGTGGCTCTGTTTACCGGCCAATCCTATGTCCAGGCGCGCCAGACGGTGATGGAGGCGACGGAGGAAGCAGCGGGAGTTGCCTTGACCTACGGGGCGGCCAAAGTTTGTCATCTGATTCCCACAAGCCAGGTCCACGTTGGGGTAGAGCCTGACGATAGACCCAAGGTACTGAAAGCGGATGCACAGTTACAACTGAGTATCCTGCGGGAACTGTCCAATGCCCTGTCGGAACAGCTGGATGTGAATACCATTTTCAAGATGGTACTGGAGGGGCTGCATCGGGGGATTGGGCTGGAGCGTGTGTGTGTGGCCTTTATTCAAAAACATCAGACGCAGGCAAAATATGTATTGGGAGAGGGGACCGACGAGTGGCGTGAGCGATTCTCGTTTTCCCTGGGGCCGCACCAGGACAACATCTTTACCTACACCCTTAAACAGGGTGAGCCCCAGTGGCTGCAGCCGGACAAGAATCCGGCACTTAAACACCTGTATTGCAACGATATCCTGACGTTGATTGGCAAGCAGCCGGCCTTTACAGCGGCCATCTCGCTCAATAACCGCCATGTGGCGATGTTTTATGCGGATCGCTGGAATCTCGGCAGTGCGCTGGAGCAGGAGCAGTTTGAGAGCTTTCGCCACTTTGTGTTGCAGACCCAGATGAGCCTGCAACTGCTGTCCCAACATACCCGAAAGCGGGCTCGCTAAAGGTTGTTTAGCGCGCCCTGGTGACGTCTACAAACAGGGTCAAGGATTGGCCCGGGTGGATATAGCTGGACTTCTTGATCGGGTTCCAGCGCACAATGTCGTTGACCGAGAGGTTGAACTTGCCAGCAATTCTGGCCAGGGAGTCACCTCGTTTGACCTGGTAGGCAACCTTGCGAATAACACCATTCTTGCCGCCCGAAGTGAGCGCTGTGGCGGGATCCTTGGTCCAGATAACCAGCTTTTGACCCGGTTTGAGGAGATCTTTGGGAGCCATGCCGTTCCAGCGTGCCAGAGAGGTCACTTTGACATTGTATTGTCCCGCGATTTTCCAGAAACTGTCTCCCCGCTGCACTTCATAATTGACCTTGCGTGCTTTGCCCTTGCCGCTGGTGTTGTTCTGGGTGCGTTGTAGTCGCTGCTCAGCACTAAAGGAGTAATGCTGTGCCGGCTTGGTCGCAACCGGGATCAGCAGCATCTGGCCCCGACGAATCAGGTTGCCCTTTAATTCATTGGCCTGCTTGAGGGCGTCAACACTGGTATTAAAGCGTTTGGCAATAAGCAGCAGGGAGTCGCCGGCTTTGACCCGGTAGCGCTCCCAGCCAATGCGATCTTCCACCGACACTTCAGCGAGATTGGTGTTAAAGGTATCCACCTTGTCTTTGGGGAGCAGAAGGTTGTGGGGACCTTCGGGATCAGTGGCCCAGCGGTTATTTCCCGCATTGAGCAAGTACAGTTCGTCGATGCTCATTTCGGCCCACTCGGCAGCCTGAGCCAGGTCTATTTGGGAGCGGATGGCAACCTGTTCGAAGTAGGGTTCATTGGGTATTGGCTGGAGCTTGATCTGGTGCGATTCCGGATCTTTGACCAGCTTGGCCAGGGCCAGTAGTTGTGGCACGTAGGCGCGTGTCTCCTTTGGTAGAGACAGTGACCAGAAATCGACAGGTTTTCCCGCCTTTTTATTGCGCCGTATCGCTTTACTCACATTGCCTTCGCCGGCGTTGTAAGCGGCCAGGGCCAGCAGCCAGTCCCCGTCAAAGCGGCGGTGGAGGTAGCTGAGGTATTGCAAGGCTGCCTCGGTCGAGGCAACCGCATCCCGACGGCCGTCGTACCACCAGTTTTGTTTTAGACCAAAATTTTTAGCGGTCGCCGGGATAAATTGCCACATACCTGATGCGCGGCCGTGGGAGTAGGCAAAGGGATCAAAAGCACTCTCCACGATTGGCAGGAGTGCCAGTTCCAAGGGCATCTGACGTTTTTCGAGCTCAGTGATGATGTGGTACAGGTAGCGTTCCGCTCGCTCGGAGACCCGAGCCATATAGCGCTTGTTGCGAGCGTACCAATTAAAATGGGTGTCGATGCGGTTATTGCTCTGTGGGGGCAGTCCATAGCCTGCGCGGAGGCGATCCCAGAGACTGTTGTAATCGGGAGTGGGAAACTGTGCAATCTGTTCGTCGCTAACCTCGCATTCCCTTGCAGGTTCCAATAGCGCCGGTGTCGCGGCCTGTTTCAATACGGATTCTGGGAACTGGGGAACCGGCTGATTACAGCCAGCTAGCAGACTGACAAGGAGAACAAGCTGTACGGTCTTGGAATGGATCATCAGGTTATTCTTATAACGACTTTTAGAGGGTTAGCGAAGAAGCGGATTCTAAGGACGGTATGCCGCCTGGTCAATATTTAGGCAAAAAAATATCCTCAAAACCGGAACAAGTTCCGGAAATCAGCCCAAATCACCTCTGTCTGGTTAAAAGTTGTCCTTCCAGCGGCGCACTGCAGCGAGAACATCGGCGGGATTGTCAAACTGGCGTCCCTCGCGGACTTGCACACTGCCTTTTACACTGGATTCTGTACAACGGAGAAATGGATTGGTGGCCAATTCCAGGCCGATGGTAGAGGGTACTGTTGGTTGCTGCAGGGATCGTTTGTGCTCCTCCCGGGCAATGCGCTCAATCAGTTCGGCATTGTTGGCCTCGACCACGCGGGCAAATGCCAGATTTGACAGGGTGTACTCGTGGGCACAGTAGACGGCAGTTGCAGCGGGCAGGGCGGCCAATTTGCTCAGGGAGCGATGCATCTGTTCTGCGCTGCCTTCAAACAGGCGCCCACAGCCCCCTGCAAATAGAGTGTCACCACAAAATAGCAAGGGCTGGGATGATGACGGACAAAAATAGGCCACATGGTCCAATGTGTGACCGGGTACTTCCAGTACCTGGAACTGCAACTCTTCTGAAAGGTTTAAGGTGTCACCCTGGCGCAGCGGGTGAGTGATTTGATGGATATTCGGCGACTCGGGACCGTAAACCGGTACATCAGAAAGGGCTAACAGTTGATCAATGCCGCCGATATGATCCCAATGGTGGTGGGTTATCAAGATACCGGCCAATTGCAGCCCCTTCTCTTCCAGTACCTTTTGCACCGGGTTGGCATCACCGGGATCTACCACGTAAGCCTGGTTGCTGCCTTCGGTGTGAAATAGCCAGAGGTAATTATCCTGGAATGCGGGTACGGGTATTACCTTAATCATGAATCACTCTAGTCGTTGTCTTCGAATGCGTCCATAATAATAGACTGTGGCCAGTAGAACCAGATCCGGGTCCCTGGCGAAAAAGGTGCGATAACTTACGGTCAAGCGGAGTAGAACAGGAGTCATAATGTGGCAGCGGAGCTGATAGCGCGGGTGCGTGCAACCATGAATCGGCGCTTTGGTGTGTTGCCGTTTCACCAGAGCCAGCCCGATCTCGAAGCCTGGATGGAAACGCCACTTGGGAATGCATTGGTGCAGGAGGAAAAAGAGAGTCTGGACCAGGCGCTCGGCGATCTGTTTGGCTATCACTTGATGACCCTGAGTATCAGTCGCAAGCTGGATTTGACCAGCGCCAGTCGGGTTCAGCATTGCTTTCCCCTGATGCCCTTGCCAAATGTCACCGGTGTTGAAGCAGCCGGGGTACAGGGTGACCCAAACCGCGGCTCTGGGTTAAGCGCCGGTGCCGTTGCCGATATTCAGAGTCTGCCGTTGGCATCGGAGGCGATTGATGTTGCTGTCCTGCACCATGTGCTCGAATACTCCCAGGGCCCGCACCAGCTTTTGCGTGAAACGGCACGCGTGATTATTCCCCGGGGCCATGTGGTTATCGTTGGCTTTAATCCCATAAGCAATTTTGGTCTGTGGAAAGTCGCCGCGCGTATTATCAGGCAAAAACCGCACTGGCGATATCACTCGCTGCGTCTGGGGCGAGTGTTGGACTGGCTGAGACTTTTGGATTTTGAGCCGGTGAGCATTCAGCAGGGCTTCTATCGCCCACCGCTGCAGCAAATGGGGCTTATGCGCCGGTTGCAGTGGGTCGAGCGCTGGGGTAAAAAAGCAGAAGCTCCGTTCGGGGGGTACTACTTGATCGTAGCCCGCAAAGATGTGGCAGCGATGACGCCCATCAAACCTGTCTGGCAGTCATTCAATCCAATAACATCACTGGGGGTTCGCAAGCCGACCCCCCGGATGCCGGATCCGGCCATGAAACCGTTGCGTAAGCAAAACTAATTATCGATAAGTGTAAACTCGAGCAATAATCAGCAACATACTGACAATAGAGTCTGAAACCGGAGTGTTTTTTGAAAAAAGTTGAGGTGTTCACCGATGGGGCCTGTCGTGGTAATCCGGGTCCCGGTGGCTGGGGAGTATTGCTGCGCTATGGCGAAGTGGAAAAACCAGTCTACGGGGGGGAGCAGAAAACCACCAACAACCGTATGGAATTAATGGCAGCCATTGAAGGCCTGGCTGCACTCAAGGAACCCTGCCAGGTGATTTTGACCACCGACTCCCAGTATGTGCGCAAAGGCATTACGGAGTGGATCTTTAACTGGAAAAAAAACGGTTGGAAAACCGCCGCCAAGAAACCTGTCGTCAATGCGGATCTGTGGCAGCGCCTGGACAGGGAAAGTCAGCGTCACCGGGTGGAGTGGCACTGGATCAAGGGTCACAGCGGCCACCGCGAAAACGAAATTGCAGATCAATTGGCAAACCGGGGAATTGATGAGCTTTAGCTCCCGGAGGCGTTTGCCGAAAACGGTATGAATTGGTCAAAAAATAAACGCCCTATAGGTTGTAAGCGCGATGCGACAAATTGTTCTGGATACGGAAACCACAGGTCTGGAGCCCAGTCAGGGGCACCGAATTATTGAAATTGGCTGTGTTGAGGTGGTGAACCGCCGCCTGACGGGGCGTCACTACCATCAGTATATCAATCCCGAGCGCGTGGTAGAGGAAGGGGCGATTGAGGTTCACGGCATAACCAATGAATTTCTCGCCGATAAACCGGTATATGCACAGATAGCACAGGCGTTCTTTGATTTTGTCAAAGGCGCTCAATTGGTTATACACAACGCGCCCTTTGATATCGGCTTCCTCAATCACGAATCGAAACTGCTGGGCCCAAAGGGTTATGGGGATATCACCGATCACTGTGGTGTGATTGACACCCTGGTGATGGCGAGGGAAAAACACCCCGGCCAACGCAATAACCTGGATGCTTTGTGTAAACGCTACGCTGTGGATAACTCTCAGCGGGATTTGCACGGCGCTCTGTTGGATGCTGAAATCCTGGCGGATGTCTACCTGCTGATGACGGGCGGCCAGACTGCGCTTTCGTTAAGTGCCAGTCAAGCGGAAGATGAAAATAGCAGCGGTGGGGTGAGTGGTATTCAGCGTTTGGCCAGCGACCGTGTTGCCCTGCCGGTGATAGCCGCCAGCAGCGAAGAGCTTGAGGCGCATGATCACAAATTAGCCGCCCTGGATAAAATTAGCGGTGGTAGTTGTATCTGGTTGAAAGATGCGGTGGGCAACACCGAGTAGGGGGATGACATCGACGCGAGTAGCCTTAGGAGGTGAGTCAGTGGCCGCAGCTGCACGAGCTAGCGGCCACTGTAGGTTATGGGCCTAGGCGGCGATAAAGTAGCTTACGCAGAAAAGGCCTACAGCACTTAAAACGGCAGTATAAGGCAGGGCCATCAATACCATGCGTCCGTAAGAGAGGCGAACAAGGGGCGCCAGGGTTGAAGTCAGCAGGAACAGGAACGCCGCCTGTCCGTTGGGGGTCGCCACACTCGGCAGGTTGGTACCCGTATTGATGGCGATGGCCAGGCGATCGAAGTGCTCGCGGGTGATGGTGCCCTGGTTGAGCGCTTCCTTCACTTCATTGATATATACGGTGGCCACAAATACGTTGTCACTGATCATCGACAACACGCCGTTGGCAATAAACAGCATAGCGGGTTGGGCCGACACCTCCATGGACAGTACGGCGTGGGTGATCGGGGCAAACAGGTGTTGCTCGTGAATCACCGCAACAATGGTGAAAAACACCACCAGTAGCGCGGTAAAGGGGAGGGCCTCTTCAAAGGCGTGACCGATCTGGTGCTCTTCGATGATGCCGTTAAAGGCGGTCAGTAACACAATAATCATCAGGCCGATGAGTCCGACGGCGGCGATATGGAAGGCCAGGGAGAATACCAGCACCAGTGCGACGATCGCCTGAATAATCAGTTCGGCGCTATCGCGCGGGGTGCGTTTGCGCTCCTCTTCGGCGGCAAAGTCCTCCAGTACAGCGCGAACGGATTCGGGCAATTGCGCCCCATAGCCGACGATCTTGATCTTTTCCAGCAATACACAGGTGATCAGACCTGAAACCAACACCGGCATAGTGACTGGCGCCATAACTATGAAAAATTCAACAAAGTTCCAGCCTGCCTTTTCAGCAATCAGCAGGTTCTGGGGTTCCCCCACCAGGGTGCATACCCCCCCAAGTGCTGTTCCCACGGCGCCGTGCATCAACAGGTTGCGCAGAAAGGCGCGGAACTGGTCCAGGTCTTCGCGGTGATACTCATGAATTGTGGTGTCGTCGGCATGATCGTGATCGTGGTGCACCTTTTTGCCGGAGGCTACTTTGTGGTACACCGCATAGAAACCCACGCCCACACTGATCAGCACCGCGGTTACGGTCAGGGCGTCGAGAAATGCCGACAGTATCGCGGCTACCAACGAAAAGAGTAGGGACAGGATAGTTTTTGAGCGAACACCAATCAGGATTTTGGTAAACACGAACAGCAGCAAATTTTTCATAAAGAAGATACCTGCCACCATAAACATCAACAGCAGAATAACTTCAAAGTTCGCTACTACCTCCTGGAAGATTGCGTCTGGTGTCGCCATGCCAAGAAGGGCTGCCTCCAGCGCCAACAGGCCACCCGGCTGCAATGGATAGCATTTGAGCGCCATTGCCAGGGTGAAGATAAATTCAGCGATCAATAACCAACCGGTAACAAACGGGCCTGCAGTAAACAGCAGAATAGGATTGAGTACGAGAAAAATTAATATGGCATTCTTGTACCACTGGGGAGCTTGCCCCAGGAAATTACGAGTAAATGCCTGGTTTATGGTTTGGGCCATGTTAGTAAATTTCCTTAGCAAAACCGCGTTTGTCGCCAAATCTGCGGCCGGATTAAATCGAGTGCCGGTCTGGCGGCTTGTAAACCCGCGGGTGAAAGCTACCGAAATTACGGAAAAATTCAAGTATTTCAAAAGGATCTGATGGCAATTTGCGTCAAAAAGCTAATTGTGCTCAGTTCAAATAGTCTTTTAAATTTTGTGGTTTTTAACTGGTTGATGGTTTTGTGAACAGTGCCTTTCGTTAATTCACAATTCAGTGCTATAAAGTGAGAGTAAAGCTTAAGCATTTAAGCTAAGCTACCGTAAATTAAAGTAATTCTTTAAAGGCTAACGTGGTTTACGCAAGCGCGATACGCCGTAAAACATCGAGCGATGTTGCTGAAGATAAAGTCAGCAAACATTCGATTTGATCAAAAGGTCGCCAAAGAGGTCAAATGGCCACCGCAATGGACTGAGAACAGGATAGTGGGTGTGACACAGAGCGAAACATTAAATCTGACATCTTTGAATCTGGTTCGCGATGAGTTGGTTGCAACGATTGAAGAATCAGCCACCAAACTGGAGCAGTTTGTTACAGATTGTAACAACGAAGAGGCCTTGCAGGCCGCTATCGACGGCATCAAGCAGATCAGTGGCACGCTGAGTTTGATTCAATTGCGCGGTGCAGATTTACTGGCGGAAGAACTGTTACAGCTGATCCAAGTTATTGTGCAGGCCGAGAACAACGATAGCGAAGAACAACTCTCAGTGCTCACCAATTCGTTTTTCCTCTTGCCTCGCTATATCGAATATTCCCAGCAGACCCGACGGGCGATGCCAGCGCTGCTCATCCCCCATATCAACCAAGTGCGACAGGTGCGCAAAGCGCCTGTGATGCCAGAAAGTTTTTTCTTTGCGGCCGATTCCGGTGCCGAGCGCAGCAACCCGTCAAAAGCTCGGGGGTTGACAGGTGCAGACCTGGAAGCGCTGATCAGGCGGCTGCGTCATATGTATCAAGTTGGGCTATTGAATGTCATCAAGGGTAAACAGGTTAAACCCGCGTTAGCTATGATGCAGCGGGCCTTGGAGCGGTTGGATATCATTAGCGGTGGTCGGGCGTCCAACAAACTTTGGTGGCTCGGAGCCACAGCATTACAAGCTATGGGCAGCCAGGCTATGGCGATGACCAAGCATCGCAAACTATTGCTCGGTGTTGTTGACCGACAACTGAAACTGTTGCAAACCGGGGGAGAGAAAGAGTTTGATCGCAAACCCAGTAACGCTCTGTTAAAGGAGTTGCTCTACTTGATTATGCTATCCGGGCTCGATAATGAGCGCGTGACCAGCGTAAAGGAAACGTTTTCATTAGAGCCCCTGGGCTATACCGATGCCGAACTGCGGCGTGAAAGTGAAGCCATGAAGGGCCCCAGCGCCAGTACGATGAGCTCTATGGCCGCGGTATTGAAAGATGAACTGCGTTTCACCAAAGATATGCTTGAGCGGGCCTCACTCGGTGGTGTGGATAGTGCCAGCGCCTATGATGAATTGACTGTCACTTTGCAGAAAATTGCTGACATTTTGGCTGTTGTGGGTTTGGCGGCAGCCAGTCACACCCTCAAGCAGGAGATTGGGAAGATTGAATCCTGGCGTAAACAGGGAGAGATGGCCGGCAGTAGCGACCTGCAGGAACTGGCGGATGTGATGTTATATGTCGAGAGTTCCGTGTCCGACCTGGAACGGCAAAATTTATCCGAGAGCGGCATTGGCAAGGTCAACGTGGTTGACCGTGAGGAAGTCATATCCCGCAACCAGTTGGCAGAAGCGGAGTTTGTGGTGCTGGAAGAGGGAGAGGCCGGCCTGGCCTTGGTCAAGCGGGCGCTGAACTCGTTTTCCGAGTCCAATTACGACCAGGGGCATATCAAGAACGTCCCCCCCACGCTCAATGCCATCCGCGGTGGACTGGTTATGCTCAATCTGGCCCGTGGCGGGGCCGTAGTGGCGGCCTGTATTGCGTTTGTGAAGGGCAGTTTGATGCAAAATGAACCGCCAGCGGCTTTACAACACCTGTTGGAAACCTTTGCTGATGCACTTATCAGCCTGGAGTATTATCTAGAGGAAGTAAAAGGTGACAGGGACTGCGATGACAGAGTACTGGAATTAGCGGAAGAAAGTCTTCAGGCCTTGGGGTATCCTGTCATCCGTTGACGGTAATAGCGAAGAGTGTGAATACCCCTATGATTGATTTTGCGCCGTCCAGTGTCGCCCCTGTAGAGACGGATGAGCTATTGAATCATGCCCGGTATATCGTGTCGGCCAGTGGGCAGCTGCTGTGCTTGCAAGGCCACCCCTGGCAACCATTGACATCCCGATTCCAGCAGGATATCTCACAGCAGCTCCGGGCGCGGCACTACTTGGGTACGATCGACCAGCGCCACTGTTTTGTGGTGGAGGTGGAATACCGGGAGCGGTTGCCCGACGGTTACGAATGGTTGGGGCTCAGATCGCAGATGGGGCAAATCAGTGATGAGCTGTTTGAACTGGCTGGACGGGCACTGCAAATTGTCAACTGGTACAACTATCACCGTTACTGTGGCCGGTGCGGTGGCAGGACTACACCACACCCGCAGGAAAGAGCAATGGTGTGCGAAGCCTGCCAGCACGAATTTTACCCAAGGTTGTCCCCCTGTGTGATTACGGTAATCACCCGCGACGATCATTGCCTTTTGGCTCGCAATGCCAAATTTCCAAGTGCTTATTACAGTGCTTTGGCTGGCTTTATTGAAGCTGGTGAAACCGTCGAGGCGGCTCTTCACCGGGAGGTCAAAGAAGAGGTGGGAATCACCATTGACAATCTGAAATACTTTGGCAGTCAACCCTGGCCATTTCCGGGTCAGTTGATGCTGGGGTTTCACGCGGAATATGAAGGTGGTGAGATCCTGGTCGATGGGGAGGAGATCGTGGATGCCCAGTGGTGGAGATATGATCAGCTGCCTGTGGTCCCGCCTCCCAGCACCTTATCCGGACGGTTGATTCAGCACTTTGTAGACCAGTTCGCCTGAGTGGGACCGGGAGAGGCTGTTGAATGATTGCTCGGCTAACGGCTGCCATTACACCACCAATAACGATAATTCATTAAAAATAATGTAAGTTAAGCCATGTTTTACGAAGGATTAGCCCTGGCGGTTGTCGCCATGGGAATTGTGTTACTACTGATCTCGCTGAAGCTTCTTCTTCGCGGAGGCTGGATTTTCGGTTGGTTGCGGGGAATGCTTGGTCTGGTCCTCGTAGGCGCTGCGTTGCTGTTTGTACTGGCGGCCTACGATGTATTCAGTTACCGGCAACTATTGGCGGAAAAGTCTATTGCTACCCTCAGCTTTGAGCGGCTGGGCAGTCAACAATACAGGGCGCTGCTGGTCGATGGTGATGGCCGGGAGCGGCGGTTTGACCTCCAGGGTGATCAGTGGCAGTTGGACGCGCGCATTATCAAGTGGCCGGGCATCTTTGCATCTTGGGGGATTAAACCCGGTTATCGCCTGGATCGCATTAGCGGCCGTTATTATTCCCTGGAAAAGGAGCGCAGTTCGGAGCGTACGGTTTACGCTTTGCACGACAGCAAATTGGGGGTAGATGTGTGGGAATGGGTGCAGTCCAGCGACGAGCTGTTGCCGTTTGTGGATGCGGTATACGGCAGTGCGACCTTTGTGCCGATGGATGATGGAGCTCTTTTCGAGGTCAGCCTGTCCCACTCAGGCGTGATTGCCCGGCCGCTGAATGAAAAGGCCCAGGCGGCGGTCGCGCGCTGGCGTTAATTTACCCTGCGTACTTATTGATACAATTAATATTGGAGTGACTTTTGGAATTTCTCACAGATTATGGATTGTTTCTGGCCAAGACAATCACTATTGTGGTTGCGATAGGCGCGGTAATTGGACTGATGGTAGCCGCGGGACAACGGGCCAAAGGTGCTGAAAAGGGACATATTGAAGTCACCCGCCTGAACGACGATTACGAAGAGATGCAGAATGCCTTGAAAGAGGCGGTGCTGGACCAGTACGCACTCAAAGAGGATGCGAAGACAAGGAAGAAAAAAGAAAAAGAGGAAACCTCTGCCAAGAAAAAAGCGGCCAAAGCACACAAGGGGGAAACGCCGGGGAGCGAGTCGACTAAGAAGCGGGTGTTTGTGTTGAATTATCATGGCGATCTCAGGGCCTCGGCCACTGCCAATCTGCGTCAGGAGATTACCGCTATATTGAGTCTGGCGAAGGCAAGCGACGAGGTGCTGGTGCGTCTGGAGAGCGGCGGCGGTATGGTGCACAGCTACGGTTTAGCTTCCAGTCAGTTGGCCCGAATCACGGCCAAAGAGATTCCGCTGACCATTAGCGTCGACAAGGTGGCGGCCAGCGGCGGCTACATGATGGCCTGTGTCGCCGACAAAATACTCGCCGCTCCCTTTGCCGTGGTGGGCTCTATCGGTGTGGTCGCCCAGCTGCCTAATTTTCACCGGTTGCTCAAGAAAAATGATATCGATTTTGAATTGATTACCGCGGGTGACCACAAACGAACGTTGACCATGTTTGGTGAAAATACCGACGAGGATCGGGAAAAGTTTGTAGAAGATATTGAAGATACCCATGAGCTTTTCAAGGAGTTTGTCGCGGAACACAGACCTTCTGTGGATATACCGATGGTTGCTACCGGTGAGGTGTGGTTTGGCAGGCGGGCACTTCAGCGCAACCTGGTTGATGAACTGAAAACCAGTGATGAATATATTACGTCCCTGGTGGATTCTGCAGATATCTTCGAAGTAACCTATCACCACAAAAAGACCATTCCCGAAAAACTGGGATTAATTGCACAGGAGGCTACGGATCGGTTGTTGATGACTTGGTGGCAGCGGTTCCAGAGCTCGCGTTGGTTGAGCTAGGCGCAGGGTAAGACTGCAGAGTTAAACGACGGTTTTGAGGTATAGGTGGCTATGACAAATGCAACCAGTGCAGACAAATTTAAGGCGCTTTTGGTGGAAGAGATCGCTGCTGGTGAATTCCAGCAGAAGGTGGTCGAACGCAAGCTGTCGGACCTGCCGGATGAGAGTCTGTTGGTGGAGGTGCACTATTCATCCCTCAATTACAAGGACGCTCTCTCTGCTCACGGCAACCGCGGGGTGACCCGCAAATATCCACATGTGCCGGGTGTAGATGCAGCGGGTGTGGTGCTGGAGGACAGTAGCGGCAAATTTCAATCCGGTGACCGGGTGTTGGTGTGCGGCTACGATTTGGGCATGAACACTTGGGGAGCCATGTCGCAAAAAATTCGCGTATCCAGTGGCTGGGCCTGTCTGTGTCCCGAGGGGCTGACCCTGCGCGAATCGATGGTTTACGGGACGGCCGGCTTTACGGCGGCGCTGTGCATTGAAAAGCTGGAACGTATGGGGGCTCAACCGGAACATGGCGGTGTGGCCGTGACGGGCGCTACGGGTGGGGTAGGCTGTTTTAGTGTCGCTATGCTCAACAAGCTGGGTTATGAAGTGGCCGCGTTTACGGGCAAGCTTGAGGAGAGTGAGTTTCTGGCAGGTTTGGGGGCTTCTCAGGTGATTGATCGCGATACATTGAACGAGATCTCCTCGCGCCCGCTGGGTAAACCGCAATGGGCCTACGGGATTGATGCGGTGGGGGGCGATTTTTTGTTTAATCTGATTAAGTCGATTAAACCTGAGGGGGCAGTGGCCGCCTGCGGTTTGGCGGCGTCGGCGACGTTTAATGCCAATGTGTTTCCCTTTATTCTCCGCGGTGTTTCTCTGTTGGGCGTTGATTCGGTAGAGCTGCCGATTGAGAAAAAAGCGCAGGTGTGGGAGGCTTTGGCAGATCGCTTTAAATTGCCGAAGCTGGATTTGATGGCGGAGGAAATTACACTCGAGCAGACTCCGGAGTATTTGACCCGTGTGTATAACGGTCATGCCATTGGTCGTTATGTGGTGAATGTTAAAGGGTAATGTTTCCGAATTCACTGCCGCCAATCAAATCGTGCGACTGTCCGAAAAAGGCACAACCCAGCCCCTAAATACCAACCAATCCAGACTCAATCCTGGCGGCATTACTAAACGCCAACACCGCCTCCTGCAGATCCTGCCTGCGACCTTCACCCCGTCTCTCGCTAAAGCAAAACGACAAGCGCAGCTGGTCCATGCCAGCCTTGCCATTGCGAGCCTTGGCATCCACCGGGTAAAAACCAAACGTTGGAATCGTCACCACACCATACTCGGCGATCAACTTCTCCACAAACGCCTGGTCGGTTTGAATCTCCGGGTGCTTGAACGTAAAAACCGAAAAGAATCCCGCCCCCGGCTCTGTCCACTCAAACAATTCCGGAAAATTGCCCAAGTGTTCGTCGAAACCTTGAAGCATAATCTGGCGATTTTCGCCGTAAACCGCATTCTTCTCCGCGGCTACTGGCCACAGGCTCTCCCGCAATTCAAAGTTTTCATCCATCAAAAACGCCTCAAACCCCCGTAAAGCGTCCGGGTTGTGTAGCAGGATGTCAGCACTGGCTTCAGTCAATAATAATTGTTGCAAAGGCCTCTCTATTCCGCTGGCGATGGTGGCTTTGCCTGCAGCATAGAGAAAACCTACTCGCGGGCCGGGCAGGGCGATTTTGGAAGCGGTAAACAGATGCACCGTATAGTCCGGATCTATGGCCAGGAATGGCTGGGGGCGCTGATCCGGAGAATCGTAACTGATATAGGTGTAGGGCGCGTCCTCCACCAGCAGGATACCCGTGGCCCGAATCACATCCATAATGGCCTCTCTGCGTTGCTGAGAGAAGGAGAAACCACCGGGATTATGACCGTCCGGTACCGTGTAATAGAAGGCGACAAAGTACCCGTCCCGCCTGGCCTGCTCGATCTGCGCCTTTAGCTGTTCGGGGTGCGGTCCCTCCGAATCCATATCAACACTGTAAATCGCAGCCTGTTGGTAGAGGGTGGCTCGGGACAGGAAACCCGCATAAGTCGGGGCATCGGTGATATAGGCAATCTTCTGCCCACTGCGCTCATAAAGTGAACACATATGAGAAATACCGCCGGTTGATCCCACGGTTGGGATCAACAGATCCGGGTCCAGGCTTACGCCAAAATCCTTGCCGTAAACGGTGGCGAAAGCAGCGCGGGGCTCGCGGGGACCCAGAGTGTCGGTATAGCTGTAGGCCGCCTGCCACATATCCCTTAACGCCTGTTCTGCCCTGTCTGGTTTAAGGGTGTTGGCCAGGTGCTCAAAATAAGCATTTTTGTGGGAGATATAGCGGGTGGGATCTGAGACTTCAGGGTGGGGGTAACCCGCCCCCAGGTGATGCAGCTTCAGGCCCTTGGCGGCAGCCATCTCACTGAGGTGGGGTAACGCGGCCGCCATTTGGCGGGTGACAGACACCGGTTGCTCTTTCAAGAATGGAGCTGCGATTGGCTGTGCTGCAGAATGTCCGGCTCGTGTGCTCATAAGTCATCTCTAGGGCAGGATGGCGCGCCTTAATAGTCTGAAACTGCCCAAATAGACCGATAATGGCCGCCTGAGCGTCAGATTGCAACTTTCACCCCTGGGGTTCTGTTCGATGTCCCTGACTGTTGCCTGAAAGGGCCTAAACTACGCCTCGGGATTGGGATAGAATAGACCGTTTGGATATTTTTTGCAGAGTCTCGCAACGGCACTCCTGTGCCGGGAAACCTATTTGGGTAATCTTCTGTCGGAATAGGGCAGCAACAGCATTCGGGCCATTGTATTTATGTCAAAGCCATTTGTGGTAAAAAGCCGATTTGAACCCTCGGGGGATCAACCCACTGCCATTGCGTCTTTGGTGCAGGGACTGGAGGCGGGTCTGGCGCACCAGACATTGCTCGGCGTGACTGGCTCAGGAAAAACTTTTACCGCGGCCCATGTGATCTCTCAGGTACAGCGCCCGACCCTGGTGATGGCCCACAACAAGACCCTGGCAGCCCAACTCTACGGGGAATTCAAGGAGTTTTTCCCCGATAACGCTGTGGAGTACTTTGTTTCCTATTACGACTACTACCAACCCGAGGCCTATGTGCCCTCATCCGATACCTTTATTGAAAAAGATGCATCGGTAAATGAGCATATCGAACAGATGCGCCTGTCCGCTACCAAAGCCCTGATGGAGCGCAACGACGCTATCGTGGTCGCCACGGTGTCCGCCATCTACGGATTGGGTGATCCGGATGCTTATCTAAAAATGGTATTGCACCTCGATCGCGGCGATCAGGTCGATCAGCGCCAGATTCTGCGCCGCCTGGCCGAATTGCAATACACCCGCAACGACGCCGACTTCTATCGGGCCAACTACCGAGTGCGGGGCGATGTGATCGATATCTACCCGGCGGACTCCGATCGGGAGGCCCTGCGGGTTGAGCTGTTTGACGACGAAATTGAGCAGCTAACCTTGTTTGACCCACTGACCGGCGAGACACTGCAAAAAGTGCCACGCTATACCATCTACCCCAAATCACACTATGTGACACCGCGTCAGCGCGTGTTGGAAGCGATCGACGCCGTCAAGGAGGAGCTGTCGGTTCGGCTCGAACAGCTGAGGGATATGGATAAGCTGGTGGAGGCCCAGCGATTGGAACAGCGCACCCGCTACGACCTGGAGATGATGCAGGAGCTCGGGTACTGCACCGGTATTGAAAACTATTCGCGCTATCTCTCCGGCCGCCAGGCGGGGGAACCGCCTCCGACCCTGTTTGACTATTTGCCCAGCGGCGCGCTGCTGATTATCGATGAATCCCATGTATCAATACCGCAGATTGGAGGCATGTACAAAGGCGACCGCTCGCGCAAAGAGACGCTGGTGGAATACGGGTTCCGGCTGCCGTCGGCGCTGGACAACCGACCCTTGCGGTTTGACGAGTGGGAGAAGCTGGCGCCGCAAATGATTTTTGTGTCGGCTACGCCGGGCCCCTATGAAGAGGAACATGCCGGCCAGGTGGTGGAGCAAGTGGTTCGGCCCACCGGTTTGGTCGACCCAGCGGTGGAAGTACGGCCCGCGACCACCCAGGTGGACGATTGCCTGTCGGAAATCCATCGCTGTGTAGATCTCGGTGAACGGGTATTAATCACCGTGTTGACCAAGCGCATGGCCGAGGATTTAACCGAATACCTGGAGGACCACGGGGTTCGTGTGCGCTACCTGCACTCGGATATCGATACGGTGGAGCGGGTGGAGATTATCCGCGACCTCCGTTTGGGGGAGTTTGATGTTTTGGTGGGCATCAACCTGTTAAGGGAAGGTCTGGATATGCCAGAAGTGTCGCTGGTGGCGATTATGGATGCCGACAAGGAAGGTTTCCTGCGCTCAGACCGTTCCCTGATTCAGACCATTGGCCGGGCGGCCCGTAATGTTCACGGCAAAGCGATTCTCTACGCGGACAAGGTTACCGGATCTATGCAGCGGGCTATCGATGAAACCGAACGGCGTCGGGAAAAGCAACTGGCTTACAACGTGAAAAACGGTATTACCCCCAAGGGTATTCACAAGAGTGTGGCCGATATACTCGAAGGCGCACAGGCGCCCGGAGCGCGGGGTAAGGGCCGAGTGGCAGTGGCGGATAAACGCGGCAAATACAGGGTGGAGACGGCAGCCAGTGGTGATGTGTGGCAGCAAGTTGCACAACTGGAGGAAAAAATGTTCCAGGCGGCGAAAGATCTGGCGTTTGAAGAAGCGGCGCGTTTGCGAGACGAAATTGAACGCCTTAAAGCCCAGGGCTGAGTTTGGCGGCGGTTTAGGCCATTAACCAGTAAAATAGCGCAGCCAGGCCTGCCAGGACTACCAGACTTGCGGCCAGGAGTGGGTGCCAGGTGTGTAAACCATCGGTAAAAGGTAGCTGAGCTGCGTGATCTGTTGGACCATTGGCCTCAGCACGATGGTGATTGTTGGCGGCGGGTCGGGAACAGGGCGATTCAACTACCTGGATGGTGACATTGTCCCGACCGCCGTTATCAAGGGCCTGTTTTAGCAAGCGATCGACGGCGTGCTGTGGCGTCGGGGAGTGCACCAGAATTTCGGCAATGGTCTGATCGGATACCTCATCCGTTAAACCGTCACTGCACAACAGTATCCACTCGGATTGCCGCCACTTACCCTGAACCGTGTCTACCCTGACCTTCTGTAGCTCGTTGGAGCCCAGGCACTGGGTAATGACGTGTTTTTCCGGGTGGCTATCGACTTCGGCCTCGGTGATAGCCCCCGAGGCCAGTAGCAGTTGAACGTAGGAGTGGTCAGTCGTCAGTTGCTGTAGCTGCCCACCCTCAATGCCGGGAGACCATAGATAGGCGCGGCTATCGCCAACCCAGGCGACTTCGTAATGCTGGTTGACGCTATGGAGGGCAACCACAGTGGAGCCCATCCCCGGAGCACCAACCCCTTCATTCGCTGCCTGCAGTACAGCGCGGTGGGATTCCTGGATGGCTTCGACCAGCGATTGGCCTTGCGGCTGACTGTTTTGCAGGGTTTCGCGCACGATGGCGCTTGCCACTTCACCTGCGTCGTGCCCCCCCATACCGTCCGCTACCGCCCACAAGCCATACTCCGGACTGCTGAGGTAACAATCCTCATTGTTGTTGCGGCTGTTTCCCCTATTGGTAACGGCGCTGTAGTTTTGGGAGGCCATAGGCAGTCTGGTCCGCGCTTGAATCATTGGATGCAGCATTGACTTGGGCTCGGGCCCCGGCAGATCTCAATCGGCACGCATCCGTTAACCTTTTTTATATTTTTCACTTAAGCTATTGAAAACTCAAATCCCTTTATAGCATTATCAGACTCCGAACGTAACCTGGTAGGGAAAGGCCCCTCATTCGATGCTCAAGATCCGCCTTAAAAACAACATTCAAAATGCGGTGTGGCTAGTGGAGCCCAAAGTCACTCTGGGACGCGCACCCGGCAATGATCTGGTGTTGAACACTCCGTCCGTTGCGGATTTTCACGCAGAAATTCATGTGGCCCACGAGCAACTCACACTGCATTGTATCGCCAAAGACAGGGAAGTGACTGTGAACCGCTCCGCGGTTAACGAACCTGTCCAGGTGCATACCGGGGATGTGGTCACCCTGGGGGAGGTAGAGCTGGAGGTAATCGATCCCAAGCAGGAACGGCGTGGTCAGGTTGAACAGCCGAGTGCACTCACCGAATGGGCGCTGAAAGCACAGCATCCCGGCTTGCCGAGTCGCCACTTTCCCCTAAAACCGGTTACCGTTATCGGGCGTGCCAAAGAGTGTGATATCAGTCTGGCGGCTGCGCACTTGTCGCGGCGCCATGCGCAACTGGTGGTTAAAGACAATGCGCTCTACGTCAAAGATCTGGATTCTGCCAATGGCACCTATCTCAATGGCAAAAGGATCAAACAGAGCCGTGTCCAACGGGGCGATGAGCTGCGCTTTGATACGCTGACTTTTGGGGTGATCGGCCCGGCGGAGGATTTGGATAAAACCACTATCCGCGCCGCTGTACCCCCGGTGGAAAACACACCAAAACCATCCAAGAAAAAACCGATAACAGTCAATAGCTCCCCACAGGCGAAGCCCACTCCCAGGGCTAAAGCGCCTGCTGCCCCAGAGGCACCGAAACCAGCCGCCGTCAACTCGGGTGGGGGGAAATGGACCGTTGCAGTCTTGATTGGCCTGGGTCTGGCGGGCGTTTACTGGGCCTACAATGGTGGAATGCTATAGCGCTGCACCATAGCCGCTGAAAATCAAAGATCAAAAATCGATAGTTGTAAATTATCATGCCGCAGATCACAGAGAACTGTGAGGGTGTCTTGGGGGACTTTTGCCAAGTATAGGTATTGATGGCTAGAATACAGCGCTTCTAATGTCAGGCGAATCGCTCTATCTATGAAAATCCTCACGCTCTATACAACCTTGGGCTGTCACCTTTGCGAAGAAGCAAAGCAGGTGATCTGGCCGTTACTTCAACCTTTGGGATACCGCCTGGAAGAAGTGGATATTGCTGACTCTGAGCTTTTAATGCAGCAATACGGCGTTCGAATTCCGGTAGTGAAGTGCGCTAACCGCGAGAGCGAACTCGGGTGGCCCTTTGACGTTTCCCAACTGCAGGCCTATTTAGAGGGGTAGGTTATGCTAGAGTCAGTCGATCAGCGCACCCAGCTGGTGGGGGAAAACAGACTGGCGGATATAGTGCCCTATGAGACCGACGTGCCCGATGAAGTGCGGGACCGTGAGATTGCCGAAGAAGCTCGTCGACGGGGGCTCACAATTGCCGGTTGGCCTCGTGCTTTCTGATAAACGGCAGTTTATTCCCCCGTCGATAGCCATAGATCACTGAAAAAGCCAGTACGTTCTGGACGTAACCGCGAGTTTCTTTAAACGGAATTGTTTCTATCCAGATATCATAGGGCAGCTTTTCGTTCTCCTGACTCAACCATTTCTTAACGCGGTGGGGGCCGGCATTATAGGCAGCGGTCGCGAGAATTCTGTTGCCGTCAAATTGATCCAGCAACTGATCGAGATAGCGACTGCCCAGGGTGATGTTGCGATCGGGTTTCAATAGGTCGTACTGCTTAAAACGAATGCCAGACCGTTTGGCGGTCTGTCGGGCGGTTGCCGGCATAAGCTGCATCAAGCCCAGTGCACCGGCCGGAGAGCGGGCAGCGGGTTCAAAGGCGCTCTCCTGGCGGGCGATGGCAAAGAGCAGGTGCGGATCGATGTTGGTTTTTTCGGCGGCGTCGTCCACGATATCCTGGTAGGCCAGGGGGAAACGTGCCTTCAGATCATCCCAGCGCCGCGTTTCGATCATGGCCTGGATCGTCTTTCGGTACCAACCCCACTGCTCAGCGAGCTTTCCAGCTGTCACCAACGCCGAGGGTTCAAGGTCGCGAGTGGTATAAAACCACTCCCGGCTGGCCTGCCGGTATTGCTTCAAGTCATATAGCTCCTTGGCCCGCCTGATGCCGGGTAAGTTGACCACGGCCTCCATCATTTCCTGAGGCGGGTTAACGGGCCGGTCCACCAGTGTGTAATCGTGGCCCAGAATGTCAGCAGAGAGAAAACCGTAGAAGCTGCGTTTTAAAGCCAGACTGGCATAAATCTGCCGTGGTGCGGGAAAACCGGCATCCTCAGTTTTCAGTGCCTCCAGGGTGCGGGCGCGCCAATAGCGCCAGCGATCCGTGTGCTGCATCTCCGTCGGCATGCGGTTCAGCCACTGATGCACTTTATGCCAGTCTCGCTCCCGCAGTGCTTCTCTCGCCAGCCATTCGGCGATGTCGTTATTCTTGAAGTCCGGTATCTGCTGGAGCAGGTGCTCGGCCGCAGCGAGATTGCGGCTTTTGGCCAGTCTCAGGATCAGGTATTCCTGGGTTTCCCGTCGCTTTTTGTCATTGAACAGTTGTTGGGCATCGTAGCGCTCCCAGGCTGTTAACGCCGCTTTTGAATCGCGGCGTGCCAATCGGTTGATACCGTGCAGAATAATCTGTTGCATCTGCGGGGATTGATCGCGAAAACGGTTGTAGTTCTGTATGCGCTTCGGATAGCGATCCACCTCCTGGTAGAGGCCCGCCATACGCTTCTGTTTCGCCGACATTTTCTTCGCAATATAGCGGGCCAGCTGCCGTTTCCGGTTTTTTATGGCTTTATCGTGCCGTTGCCACATCAATTCATCGGTCATGCGGCCGGAGTCTGCCCATTGTTTGAACAGTGGGTCGCAGTTGTCCGGTTGTGATTTGCCGACATTCCACAGGGCGGCCACTGCATCCAGGGCGGCGTTTTTGGTCGCTTCGTCATTGCTGCCATTTAATTCCGCCAGAAGGGCATAACACTGCAGTTCTGTGTTTTCGAGTCGGTCTTGATAATAGCGTCGATAATCCTGCCATTGTTGTTTAACAGCGAGTGTTTTAAGCCATTGCTTAAGCAGGCGGTCGCCCAGATAGGTATGTTGTTGTTGACTGATAAATCGATCGACATCCTCAAAGGGCAAGGTATATAACCGGCCGCTGAGTTCGGAGTAGGTCAAATAGGGAGTAAGCGGGTAGTCCACCAGTTTGGCGAGGTGGCGTCGGTAAGTCTTCATGTGCCGCTTTTTCAGTGCGCTACGCGCGGCGATATAGTGGTCCCTCTGTTGCTGCAGATAACTGCCGCTTTCCAGTAGCAAGTCTTTCTGCTCAGCCTGCAGTTGCCCGCTACCCAAGCAGATGGCAACAGATAGAACGCCAAGTAAAACGGCATTAGCAAAGCGAGACAACATCGTGCTCCTTGGTGTTATTTTTTGACCACTGTACAAAACATCGCCCCTGCAGCCGTTCTAGCTGCTTTGGCACAAAGGATTGGTGGGCGTCGACCAAAGCCAAGAGATCCGCTACAGGGCAAACAACAGGATCGAAAAAAGCTGCTTACCACCAAGCCACTTGTATAATAATAGATCAGTTTGCCATTACGTCGCCTCAAGGTCGAGCAGAGAGCGAGATCATTTGTGACCAATCATCCATTAGCGGTTATTATGCGCATCCCCGGTGGCGGCCGAGACCCCCGTAACTGTTGATATGCCGACTCGGCTTACGAATAAATCACATTAGATAGTACTTTTATGTCATTGATTAATATAGAAAGCGCACAGCTCAGCTATGGTTTGCAAGTGTTGTTGGACGGCGTCGATTTGCAAATTGAGAGAGGCCAGCGGCTGTGCTTGATCGGCAGGAACGGGGCTGGAAAATCCAGCCTGTTAAAGGTGATTGGGGGGGACATCGAACTGGATGGCGGTTCAGTCTGGCGCAAACCGGCAATCCGAATCGCTCGGCTGGAACAAGATTTGCCAGAAGCCGATAGTGCCACCGTATACGATGTTGTGGCCAGTGGATTGCAAGGTGTCGGCCAGTTAATCGCCGAGTATCACCAGTTGTCGTCCAAGGTGGATGAGGCCTCGCTGGCTAAGCTCGCCAAACTGCAGCAACAGATCGAAGCGCAGGATGGTTGGTCCCTGCAACAACGGGTAGAGGCCACTCTCTCAAAGCTGGATCTGCCAGCGGATAAAACCATGAAGGAACTGTCCGGTGGCTGGCGCCGTCGCGTGGCACTGGCCAAAGCACTGGTGATTGAGCCGGATGTGCTACTGTTGGACGAACCCACCAACCATCTTGATATTGCCGCCATCGTGTGGCTTGAGAAGCAGCTGCTCAGTTATAACGGGGCACTGGTGTTTATTACACACGATCGCTCTCTGCTCCAGCGTCTCGCTACCCATATTGCGGAGCTGGATCGGGGTTCGCTGCGCTATTGGCAGGGGGATTACCGTAGTTTTCTGGTCTATCGCGAACAAACGCTGGCTGAAGAAGCCAAACACAATGCGCTGTTTGATAAACGCCTGGCCCAGGAGGAAATATGGATACGCCAGGGGATTAAGGCACGGCGCACACGCAATGAGGGGCGGGCCAGAGCTTTGAAAGCCATGCGGGAAGAGCGCAGTCAACGCCGGGAGCAGGTGGGCAAGGCATCCTTTACGCTATCCAGTGGGGAAGCCTCCGGCAAACTGGTAGCTGAGTTGAAATCGGTCAGTTTTGGCTGGCCGGAGCGTATGTTGGTGCGGGACTTTTCCAGTGTAGTGATGCGCGGAGACCGTATTGGCCTGATAGGGGCCAATGGTATTGGTAAAAGTACGCTACTCAAACTGATTTTGGGCGAGATTGAACCCCAGGAAGGCTCGATTCGTCGGGGGACCAATCTGTCAGTGGCTTATTTTGACCAGTTGAGGGATCAGCTTAACCTGGATAAGAGTGCCGTAGACAATGTGTCGGAAGGGCGCGATTCCATTACGATTAATGGACAGAGCCGGCATATTATCAGCTACTTGAGTGACTTTTTGTTTACCGGTGAGCGCGCCAGAACGCCTTTGCGAGCGCTTTCAGGTGGCGAGCGCAACCGGATATTGCTCGCCAAGCTGTTTAGCAAGCCAGCCAATCTGCTGGTGCTCGACGAACCGACCAACGACCTCGACGTTGAAACCCTGGAGCTGCTTGAAGATATACTCTGCAGCTACGATGGCACTGTGTTGTTGGTGAGTCACGACCGCGCTTTTCTCGATAATGTGGTTACCAGCACGATCGCGTTCGAAGGTGAGGGGGTGGTGCGTGAATATATTGGCGGGTACGAAGATTGGTTGCGCCAGGGAGGTCGCTGGCGGGATGCCGAGTTGATGGTGGATAAATCCAAACCGGCGGTGAAATCCGACACCCCGGCAGAGAAGGCCCAGGCCGGAAAACTCGCTGATCCGAAACCCAAAACCAAGAAGCTGAGCTACAAACTGCAGCGTGAACTGGACCAGTTGCCAGCCCAAATGGAGGCGCTGGAAACGGAGATCGAAAGCTTGCAGGTGGAAATCTCCGATCCCGGATTTTACGACAGGGAGCGCGACCATGTAATCCAGCGGTTACAGCTGCTGGCCGATAAAGAAGCTGCTTTGGAGGCGTGTTTTGAGCGCTGGTCAGAACTCGAAGATATGTAACTGGGCACTCAATCTTTTGTTTTTACCCGAACCGCTAAAACGTCGGTTTCTGCGCCGTGTAAAACCCCATTGGCGGTAGAACCCAGTAGCAGGGCCAAACCCTGGCGACCGTGACTGCCCACAACGATCAGGTCTGCCTGTTGCTCCTTGGCCAAGCGGTGCAACTCAGTGGCGGGTTGTCCAATCACCACATGCTGACGCACGTCCGGAACACCTACTTTCTGTGCCAAGCGGGATATCTGTTCTGTCGCCTGCTGCTGCAGTTGATCCTGCACCTCAGAGAGGTCCATGGGGATATCGCCGCCGTACGCAAAGGTGAGCGGCTCGATCACGTGTGCCAGGCTCAGTTGCGCACCGTAGGCCTGCACCATGCTGATAGCGCGATCGAGTACCTGGGAGGACTCTTCAGACAGATCGAGGCCCACGATGATATGCTGATAATCGCCTTGCTGCTGTCCCATAAATTATTTTCCTTTTACGGTGGAACTTGGCCTATACTAGCGCCAAATTTCCCTGCTGGATAGTCTAATATTTTGGTTTCTGCCTTTGCAAGATGAGCGATATCTTTCCCTTCCTGATCATTGCTGTGGCCATAGCGCTGGTGTTGGGCCCGGTGATGCTGATGCGCCCCAGCCAGCGTCAACAGCGGCAGCTGAAGTTGCGCAATTGTGCAACCCGCATGGGTTTGCGGGTGCATATGATGCCATTGCCCTCACTGGGGGCCGGGAGCCAACAAGGTCCCTCCAGCCCTTGTGCAACCTACTGTCTGGCGTGGCCGCCGGAGCAGGCAGACACCAGCGGCTGGTTACTGCTCAAGGGCAAAATGGAACATGAAATTCATTTTCATGGCGTGTGGGTGTGGGCGACGAATCAAGCCGCTGAGGAACACTGGCATCCACTGCTCAGGGCTGTATTAAACGCCATCCCCAACGGGGTGCTAGGGCTGGGTAACGGGCCGCAGGGTTTGTCCGTTTATTGGAATGAAGTGGGTGATGAGAACGATGTGAAAGTCCTGGCAGACCTGCTAAAGGTCCTGCAACAGCAGCGGTTGAAGTTATAGCTATTGAGATTAGAGCGTGGCTTCAGCACTGACATCAGCTTCGGCGCTTGCAGTGCTTTCAGGCGGGTTATAGAAGTTTTCCGGCATCAGATCGAGATTGAGCGCTTTGCGTTTGTTCTGCAGTATCTCTCCCACCTCCTTGATCATTCGATGCCGCCGGGGGTCCGGGTGTGGCGACTGTATCAGGGACTGTTGTGCTTTCTTGTAAAACGCATGAGCGGTGAGAATGTCGCCCCGGTTGATCGCCTTGTGTCCCTGGCCGATATGAGAGACAACATCGACCATCAGGTAGGTCCAGGAGAGTTCAGATATAAAGGTTTCCATTTCGGCCAAGGTGATACAGCCGTTGGAATGCTGGGCGCGGATCAGCCTGCCTGCCTCGCCAAGACAGTGTTGCGCACGGGCGATTTGGGCGTCACTGTCCTTTAGGCGACAAATATTCCGATGCCCCCCGTATTCTGATAGCTCTTCGGAGCGTGTGCGGGCGTTGATCAGCGTCGCTTCCAGATAGTGCGCTGATTTATTCTGTTCCAGCATTGCTGTCACAATATCAATTATTTCGTCATTGATAACCTTGGGAATAGTGCGGCTCTCCACCAGTTGATCAAGGTTGATGACCAGCTCTTCCAGCTCCTCCACTTTTAACTTGAGTTGCTTGAGCTTTTGTCTGATATGTTTGGCCTTGAGTTCGCGCTGGTTGATGACACTGACGGTTACCAGTGAGCCAATAGCTATTGCACAGAGAATGATCAGTACGGCTATGGATGACATCTGGATTCTATAACTACAATTCGTGAGTTGATGGAAATTTTAAAATGATCGCGGCCCCGGGAGAAAGTAAAAATCAGCTGTCCCGATCGGTTGTTTTTTCAGCACTTCGATCCCCGACGGTAATACTATCGGCGTAAACCTTGGTTTCTTTAGCCCTCGACAGTGAATATAACCCTTTATAAATCAACCAGATAGCACTAAAGGGTGTCATCTTTAAAGCGAGGTAGCTACACTCGAAGAAATTGTCTGGCTCAGAGGCAATTCTTTTGAATTTCAGCAAATTCACTTGACCCGGAGATTTTGAGGACTTATATATGCGCTCCTCAGAGGGGCTAAACTGGACCGGGGAGGCTGGTCCAGCCTTAGCATTTTTATGAGGGCAGAGCAAACTGGTGGCGCTTGGAACACCATATGCATCTGCCTCATAGTGTGAATTTTTTAGTTTTAAGAACACTTTATATAGAAGGAAGACATGGGCAAATCCCTAGTCATCGTCGAATCACCGGCAAAAGCTAAGACGATTAATAAGTATCTGGGCAAAGATTTTGTGGTTAAGTCCAGTGTTGGGCATATCCGCGACCTACCTACCAGTGGCGGTGCCAAAAAGCCTGTGGATGCCAAGGAGCGAGCAAGACAGGCAGCAATTACCCGCAAACTCTCGCCGGAAGAGAAGGTTTTACACAAGCAGCGCAAGGCCAAAGAGCAACTTATCAACCGCATGGGTATCAACCCCGAGCTGGGCTGGGAAGCACACTACGAGATTCTGCCCGGCAAAGAGAAGGTCGTCGACGAACTCAAGAAGCTAGCGGCTTCCGCTGATAAAATTTACCTGGCAACGGATTTGGACCGCGAGGGGGAGGCGATCGCCTGGCACCTGCGGGAATCCATTGGCGGGGAGGGTGATCGCTTTCGGCGGGTGGTCTTTAACGAAATTACCAAATCGGCTATTCAGGGGGCGTTTGAATCCCCTGGCATGCTGGATATGCACCGGGTTAATGCCCAACAGGCGCGCCGCTTCCTGGACCGCGTTGTAGGATACATGGTATCACCGCTGTTGTGGGAGAAGGTCGCCCGGGGCCTCTCAGCCGGGCGAGTACAATCGGTGGCCGTCCGTTTGCTCGTTGAGCGCGAGCGCGAAATCCGTGCCTTTATCCCGGAAGAATATTGGGACGTCTTCGCTGAACTGAATGCAGCTGACAGCATGGTGCGGTTCGAAGTTAAGCGCCAGGGCGGCAAAGCGTTTAAACCGCTGAATGAAACCGAAGCCATGGCGGCGGTGAAAATCCTGCAAGATGCCTCGTTTATCGTGGCCAGCCGCGAGGATAAACCCACCAAATCCAAGCCGTCTGCTCCCTATATCACCTCGACTCTGCAACAGGCGGCCAGTACTCGACTGGGCTTTAGCGTCAAAAAAACCATGATGCTGGCACAGCGGTTGTATGAGGCGGGTTACATCACTTACATGCGTACCGACTCCACCAACCTGAGTCAGGAGGCAATCAATTCCTGTCGCGATTATATTCTAGACAACTTCGGGAAACCCTATCTGCCAGCCGACCCCGTGTTGTACAGCAGCAAAGAGGGAGCTCAGGAAGCGCACGAGGCAATTCGTCCGTCCAACGTCAACACCAAACCGACCCAGCTTAAAGGTATGGAACGTGACGCGGAGCGGTTGTATGCCTTGATCTGGCAACAGTTTGTCGCCTGTCAGATGACGCCCGCGGAGTTTACCAGTACCTCCATTGTTGTCGAAGCCGGCGATTTTGAATTGCGTACCCGTGGTCGCGTGATTCGTTTTGACGGATTTATGAAAGTGCAGCCTCCGGTAGCCAAAAAAGAGGAAGATGTCGTCTTGCCCGATGTTAAAGTGGGTGACGATCTGTTGCTATTGAAGCTGGATCCCAATCAGCACTTTACCAAGCCACCGGCGCGATACAGCGAGGCGGCGCTGGTGAAAGAGCTGGAAAAACAGGGTATCGGTCGTCCCTCTACCTACGCTTCCATTATCTCTACTATCCAGGATCGCGGCTATGTGCGACTGGAAAAACGCCGTTTTTATGCCGAAAAAATGGGCGATATTGTGACTGAGCGCCTGGTTGAATGTTTTCAGGATTTGATGGATTACGGTTTTACCGCCAACATGGAAGAGGCGCTGGACGAAATTGCCGAAGGCAAGAAAGAGTGGCGGCAACTGCTGGATGAATTCTATGCCGGCTTCTCCGAGAAACTGACACTGGCGCAAGATACTCAACAAGGGATGCGTGCCAATTCACCCACAGATACGGATGTCAGATGTGATAATTGTGGCCGACATATGCAGATCCGAACGGGCAGCACCGGGGTATTTCTGGGGTGCTCCGGGTATGGGTTACCGCTCAAAGAGCGCTGCAAGAACACCATGAACCTGGTGCCAGGTGATGAAGCGGTGAATGTGGAAGAGGACGAGGAAGCTGAATCCCGTCAACTCCGCTCCAAGCATCGCTGTCCGGTCTGTAATACGGCCATGGACAGTTATCTGCTCGATGAAAAGCGAAAGCTGCATATCTGCGGCAACAACCCCGATTGCGCTGGCTACGAAATCGAAGAGGGCAGCTTTAAACTCAAGGGCTACGATGGGCCACTGATCGAGTGCGACAAGTGTGGGCATGATATGCAGTTAAAAACTGGCCGCTTCGGCAAGTATTTTGGCTGTACCAATGAGAGTTGTAAGAATACCCGCAAACTATTAAAGAGCGGTGAAGTCGCGCCCCCTAAAATGGACCCAGTGGATATGCCTGAACTGGCCTGTGAAAAGGTGGAAGATCATTACGTGTTGCGCGATGGTGCATCAGGGCTGTTTCTGGCGGCAAGTCAGTTTCCCAAAAACCGGGAGACCCGGGCGCCGCTGGTTGAAGAGCTGTTGCCCCACAAAGATAAAATTGATCAGAAATACGCGTTTCTGTTCTCTGCGCCCACTGAAGACAGTAATGGATTGAAGACAGTAATTCGTTATAGTCGTAAGACCAAAGAACAGTATGTTCAGTCTGAAGAAAACGGCAAAGCCACAGGCTGGAAGGCATTTTACCAGGGCGGCGCCTGGGTTGTGCAGGAAAAGGCCTCTAAAGCCAAAGCCCCTACGAAGAAAAAAGCCAAAGAGTAGTCGAGCCGCTTGAGTGTGGAAGTCAAACCAATGAATGTAACCAATTTGGCCCGGGTCAACCAGAAGCTGGCGTTTGCCCGGGTCAGCCTTCAAGCACTGCAAATCGACAGTGGCGACAAGCCGCTACTACAGCAAGCGATGTTAGAGGCTTGTTGTTTTCATTTGTATGCGGCCTATCTCGCTTACCTCAAGGAAATTGGCGACTCTTACAAGGTCGCAGATCCCGAGAGTATCGGTTCCATTGATGAGCTGGTTGCCAGGTTGGCGGCAGTAGGGAAAACGCCGACGGAAAGCCGCGAATTGGTCCTGCTTAGCCGGGAGCCCGGCAATTGGTTATATCACCTGATTGCGTGCTATCAAAACTGTCTGGCTGCTCGCACAGGGCAGCAGGGCGGCGATAAGGTCGGTGGCGAGGGTGTGATTCCTGTCGTCCCGGTGGCAGAAAATGGCGATAGCCGCTGTACGATGGCAAACTTGAAGGCGTGGCAACAGGAATTGGGGACCCTGATTGACCGTCAAAGAGATTCAATGACCGAATATTGACGTATCGGAATCGTTTCTCGGGTGGTAGAATAGCCCGAGTTAAAACACAGATAATCCGTATTTTCCAGCCCTGTAGTGTCCTGGTTGTTTTTTGACCGGTCAGCAGTTACTCCGGCCGGGTGTATGGCTCGGAGTAATGATGACAGCCTCTTTGTACGAAATAATTGAACTTCCCAACGGCGATGTGGTGCTGCGCCGCGTCGATGAGGATGGGGAGCCGCTGCTGAGTATTCGATTCTCGCCAGAATCTCAGCACTATTTAAAAGAGGGTAAATTTGAAATCGCCAAGGCCATGATTGAGGCTGGCCTGGAAGTCGCGGGTGACTTAATGGCGATGGATCAGGCGCACGATGTCTCAGAGGATGACTTGGGGGAAGATACAGACGTTGTTACTTTTGAGCTGGAAGGCAGCCCACGCGTTTTACATTGATATTCAGTCTCTTATTCCTATATTCCTACAGGTACCTGAAGCAGCTAATCCCCATTAACACCTGACACCCAATTGACGCGCGGCCTCCAATTGATGCGCGATAGGGACGTGTATCCAAACCCTCGGTCGTTTAACGCAATCTAAGCAGCAGTCCCTGTGTTTCTCCTTGATGGGCAGCGGCTTCGAGCTGTCGAAGCTCTTTTTCGCTTAACTTTCCCGGGCTGGAAATAACGGTGTGACTGTTGCCCGCGGCCAACGCTTCCCACGTAATCCAAAGCATATCTTCCGGCTTTGTGATATGTATCAAGCGAATTTTGCTACTATCTACGCCGTATTGCTGCAGCAGTGCCTTGTCTATGCCCTTTGGTGCCACCCAGGTTATCCAGCGATTCTGGTGACCCGGATCCGTTTGCTGACTGAGAAAAGCCAACATGGGTAGTAAAAGGTCGGCGTGATCAGGACTCTGGTGGGATAGCACCAGTTCGGTTACACCGGACCTGGTCGGCGATCGCCCAATTCCAGTTTGACGGCTGGCGGGGGAAGCGTACCCTGTATGCGCTAATTGACTCATGATTCCTTCCTCTTTATTGCTGGCGGCATTGGCTTTGGGCTGGTTCTTAAGTGGTCAGCCGTCGTGTTGCTTATTCTCCCCGCCGCAAGACGCCCACGCTGAGACCTTCGATGGCAAAATTTTGATCGCGAAGATCCACTTCGATGACTTCAAATTCGGCGTTTTCCGGTAGCAGTTGTATAGTGGAGCGGTTGCCCTCCCGTTTAAACCGCTTGACAGTTACCTCGTCCCCAATCCGGGCGACCACAACTTGGCCATTGCGGACCTGATCGGTTTTGTGGACAGCCAGCAAGTCACCGTCCAGGATGCCGATATCCTTCATGCTCATGCCCCTCACGCGCAGGAGGTAATCGGCATGGGGCTTGAAGAAATTGGATGAGATGTCGCAGTACTCCTCAATATTCTCTTCGGCCAGGATCGGGTTACCTGCGGCTACGCGACCGACGATCGGGATTCCACTTTCGGATTCCGGCAGTCGAATGCCCCTCGAAGCGCCGGCCACCATCTCAATCGCCCCTTTACGGGCCAGGGCTTTAAGGTGTTCCTCCGCCGCGTTCGCAGAACGAAATCCCAGTTCTTCGGCGATTTCTGCTCGTGTGGGAGGGAAGCCGGTTTCATCGATATTGCGTTTTATCAGTTCCAGTACTTCTTTCTGGCGCGCAGTGAGCTTGATCATGGTACGTCCTTATAAGGGTCTGTTTTTATATACAGTACATGTGATTATATACAGTAATTTGGGGATTGCAACCGGTCTCTGGGTCAGGCTCTTCTATAATTAGTAGTAGATGGAAAAATAAGTATCTGATATCAGGAGGTATACTATGCTTGATGCGAAAATGCCGGAAGCCTGGCGTGTCCTGCGTATTCAATCGGAGCTGGTCGACGGTATTGAGCGGTTGATTAAGCTAAACGGTGCGGTCACGGTATTTGGAGGGGCTCGATTCACCCCGGACAGCTTGTACTACAAAGAGGCGCAGCGTCTCGGTAAGTTACTTTCTCGTGAGAAGATCCACGTCATTACGGGCGGTGGCCCCGGCATCATGGAAGGGGCAAACCGAGGTGCCTACGGTGAACGAGGACTGTCGATAGGCCTGAATATTACCCTGCCGATGGAGCAGGATGCCAACCCTTATCAGGATGTGGGTTTGACTTTCAGGTATTTCTTTGTCCGAAAGTTTATGTTTGTAAAACACGCCGTCGGTTTTGTCATATTCCCCGGCGGTTATGGCACCATGGATGAACTGTTTGAGGCTCTGACTCTGGTGCAGACGGCCAAGGTAGAATCGCCTTTTCCCATTGTGCTGGTGGGGGAGGAGTACTGGCAGGGCATGGTGGATTGGCTGAATAATACTGTTTTGGCCAACAATTGCATCAGTCGGGAGGACTTGGCACTGTTCAGTGTGGTCTCAAACGCCGACGAAGCTGCAAAAACCATCATTGAACATGCTAAAAGCCGGGGCGCCAATTGAGCACCGGCTAATCAGACCTAATAGCGACGGCGAGTTGGCGATCGGGATTGTCGATATACGCTCTAAAAATCTTCTGTGCCTGGGTAACTATCGGGCTCAATGGAGGAAACTGGGTTTATCCAGCTCTCAGGAACAATTGCCTGGTCGCTTCCCCATTCATCTTCGTGAGAAAGTTCATAAGCGGCCCCGGCATCTTCAGGGGCTTCAGCGGGTATCAGGGCGAGCTGTGCCCAGGTTTCCAGGTCAAATTCACTGACTTCTCCGCCCAAATACTGAATTTCGACTGTGCCGAATTGTTCGTCCACTGCGACGACTTCAAAGACCTGGTCTTCTACAAGGTCATGGTACCAAGCGCCGATTATGGGAAATTGTGAGGCCATGGTGCATTACCTAATGGTTGTTGTTCGTTCACCCCGAAAATACCACGTCAATAGGGCTTTGACACCCGGGCAAAAAATCAACGCTTTGAATGCAGAATTTCTGATAATTCAGGTAGGTTGTATAAACAGTTGGATAATTACTTAATTTATAACAAGGTTTTTCTCTATTGAGATACAGGCTACTTTTCTGTTTAAAAGGTATAGCACTATGAAAATAGCCTGTCAGAATATATCGATCTAAATATTTACAAGGTAGTTATACTGTGCCGCTGCGAATGGTCTTGAGCACAGTTTTCAGCGCATCCGAAACGGCCGCCAGGTCCGGATTGCCGTTGCCTTGACAAGCCTATTGGCGGGACGTATGTTCGGGACTAAAACAGCTGTTCCAAACCGGTGTTTTACCCGGGTGTCGGATTGTCTTAAAGAGGGCGCCGCCCCTGGATCAAATACGTAAGTTTGGTATGAACCAATAGGTGAGTTTCTTTTATTATGGCGCAATTGGATACAGTCGAGCGCATTCTTGATGCCGCGGAGGCCCTTTTTGCAGAAAGGGGGTTTGCCGAAACCTCTCTCAGAACCATTACCAGTACTGCCGGTGTAAACCTGGCAGCGGTCAATTACCATTTCGGGTCCAAAAAAGACTTGATACAAGCCGTTTTTGCACGGTTTTTAACCCCTTTTTGTGAGGAGCTGGAAAGCGAGCTACAGGCCAAGCTGGCAAAGAGCGAAAACAACTCCCTGACAACGGAAGAGTTGATGTCCTGTCTGTTCCAGACACCCACCATGCGCGGCATGGAGGATCACGCCGAACGCCCACAGCGCTTTATGCAACTTCTCGGTCTGGCGTACACACAGTCACAAGGCCATCTGCGACGGTTTATTCAGGCCAATTACGGCCGTTATTACACCCAATTTACTGAACTATTAAAACAGGCAGTGCCCCATTTAAACCCGGTTACCTTTTATTGGCGGTTGTACTTTATGCTGGGTGCGACGGTTTTTACCCTGTCCAGTTTTGAGTCTATGCATTCCATTTTGAAGGTAGACTTCAATGAGCACACCTCGGTGGGTGACGCAGTGGATTTGTTGGTGCCGGCGTTAAGTGGTATGTTTGATGCACCGCAGCAATAATGCCCCCTTTATGGCAGCCAGGTTTTGAGAGGGAGAGTTACAGATGCAGTTGGGGCCCCTGATACTGGACCTGCAGTCGACAAGATTGCGACCAGAAGAAAAAGATTTACTGTTATCACCCTACACCGGTGGCGTAATATTTTTTGCACGCAACTTTGAGTGCAAATCACAGCTAATGGATCTGATTGGAGAAGTTCGACAACTGCGTGGGGATCTGCTGTTGGCGGTCGACCAGGAGGGGGGGCGTGTACAAAGGTTCAAAGAGGGTTTTACCCGTCTGCCACCGATGCAGGCTTTTTACACGCTTTATCAAAAAGTTCCCGAGCGAGCGCTGGCCCTGGCCGAAAACACAGGCTGGCTAATGGCAGCTGAACTCTTGGCTACCGGGCTGGATTTCAGTTTTGCACCGGTACTGGACGTTGACAACAACCGTTGTGCCGTTATTGCCGACCGAGCGTTTGCCCCGGAACCCGATGCCGTGATTGATTTGGCGGGGGCGTTTATTCGCGGGTTGCATGCAGCGGGTATGGCGGCGACCGGTAAACACTTTCCAGGCCATGGCAGCGTCAGTGGGGACAGCCACCTTGTTCGTCCCGTCGATGATCGAAGCTGGAAGGAAATTGAAGCAACGGATTTACGGCCCTTTAAAATGTTGTCTACGCAGCTGCAGGCGGTGATGCCAGCACACATTACGTTTCCCGCTGTCGATAGCCAGCCGGTAGGCTTCTCGTCCGTTTGGCTGCGAGAGGTACTGCGCCAGGAACTTGGGTTTGAGGGCGTCATCTTCAGCGATGATTTGAGTATGAAGGGCGCCAGTGGCGCGGGCGGTTACGCCAAGCGGGCGGAGAAAGCCCTGACAGCTGGTTGTGATATGGTTTTGGCCTGCAATAATCAGGCTGGGGCATTGGAAATTCTGCGCTGGCTGGAGCGGGAAAACTTCCCGGCCTCAACTCGCTTGAGCAGTATGGCAGGGAGCACCCGCTGGAATTGGGACTCCCTGGGGCGGCAGTCCCGCTGGCAGGAAACTGTTGAACAGTTGGCAACAATGGGCAGTTGCTAAAACGACGCTCCTCTGTAGCGGGGCAGACGTATACAACGGGGGAATTCTAGGATGAATAACTCAATGGTGAAGGAAGTTAACGGATGAGCCTAAGAGAGTGGTTAGAGAGTTTCCTACAGGAAGATCGGGTGTGGATCGTAGAGATCTTTTTGGTAGTGCTAATTACCCAAGTGCTGGCCATTGTGGTCAAGCGGGCACTACAAAAGCTCCTCAAGCATGCCATCGCCACTAAGAACCTTTGGGATGATGCGTTACTTGAAGCTTCTCTGCGGCCTCTCAACTGGTTTATCTGGCTGATAGGCCTTTCCTGGGCAGCCGAGCTCACCGGCAAGGCCTCCGGCGCAGCGATTTTCTCCCTGGTTGAACCGCTGCGAGAAGTGGGCGTTATCGCCCTGATCGGCTGGTTTCTGGTACGTTTTATCCAGCACATTGAAACCAATTTGATGGATCCCGAATATACCGCTGAACCCGTGGACGAAACCACGGTGCGGGCTATTGGCAAATTAATGCGCATTTCTGTGGTTATTACCGCCACATTGGTGATTTTGCAGTCCTTTGGTTACAGCATTTCCGGGGTCTTGGCGTTCGGGGGAATAGGAGGATTAGCGGTCGGCTTTGCTGCCAAGGACCTGCTTGCCAACTTTTTCGGTGGCTTGATGATTTACCTGGATCGCCCGTTTAGTGTCGGTGACTGGATTCGTTCGCCGGATCAGGAAATTGAAGGTACGGTAGAGGATATCGGCTGGCGCCAAACCCGAATCAGAACCTTTGACAAGCGTCCACTCTATATTCCCAATTCTACCTTCACACAAATTTCCGTCGAAAATCCGTCGCGGATGCTCAACCGCCGTATCTACGAAACCATAGGGATTCGCTACGATGACGCCGACAAAATGGCCGCAATTGTGGCTGATGTGCGCTCCATGTTGGAACAACATCCGGCTATTGATAACACTCAAACCCTGATTGTTAATTTCAACAGCTTCGCGCCCTCTTCGCTGGATTTTTTTGTTTACACGTTCACAAAAACTACAGATTGGATTCAATACCACGAGATAAAGCAGGACGTATTGCTAAAAATCCTCTCCATTGTGGCACGCCACAAAGCGGAGTGTGCTTTCCCTACATCAACTGTCCATGTGCCAGAGCCAATGAGCATGCGAGAGGTGGCTGGCTTGTCGCGGACGACCAACGAGAACGTCTGACGTGAGTAATTCAAAAGAGTTGTTGGAAGATATCGAGCTGACCTGGGAAACAGCGGATTGCCTGTATACCGAACGACAGCTGGAACAGTCTATATCCCGTATGGCGGAGGCCATTTGCCGAGACCTGGTCGCCAGGAACCCAGTGGCGCTGTGCGTCATGAATGGCGGATTGGTGACGGCCGGGCAGCTGTTGCCCAAACTACCCTTTAATATGCAACTGGATTTTATTCACGCCTCCCGTTATCGCGAGGGCACAACCGGCAATGACGTTGAGTGGCGAGTACGCCCCCATCACAAACTTAAAGGGCGGTGTATTCTGATTATCGACGATATACTCGACGAAGGCGTTACATTGAAAGAAATTAAACGTTATTGCGAGGCAGCGGAAGCGGAAGAAGTAAAAATAGCGGTACTGGTAAAGAAGCGCCACCGCCACCGGGTGGTTGATATCGAAGCGGATTATGTAGCTGTCGAAGTACCCGACAGGTATGTATTTGGATATGGCATGGACTACAAGGGTTACCTGAGGAACATGCCCGGCATCTACGCCGTGAAAGGTCTGTAGGGCAGTTGTAAGAATAGGCGCAAGAAGGGCGTATAGGTCCGGGAGAGAGTGTTATGCTGGGGGTAATTGGTGGAACCGGTTTGACCGCATTTGACGGCTTGCAGGTGGAGGAGAGGCAACGCCTTCAAACGCCGTTTGGGGATCCATCGGGCGAGGTGTTGCTGGGTCAGTTGAAGGGACGTGCAGTGGCCTTCTTGCCCCGCCATGGACACAGCCACAACATTCCCCCCCACAGAATTAATTATCGGGCAAATATCTGGCAGCTACGGCAGTTGGGCGTGTCGCAGATTGTGGCCGTCAACGCCGTCGGTGGCATACACGCCGCAATGGGCCCCGGTCATCTCTGTGTTCCGGACCAGCTGATTGATTATAGCTATGGGCGAGCGCACACGTTTTTCGACGGTAACACTGGCCTGACGACAGGCGTGGAAGCGGAGACCGGAGCCATCATGGCTGCCAGTGTCGAGCATGTGGATTTCAGCCAACCTTATACCGAGGCGCTGCGCCAAAACCTCCTGCAAAGCCTGAACCAGCTGAGCATAGCCCACAGTGCCGGCGGCGTATACGCCTGCACCCAGGGCCCAAGATTGGAAACCGCGGCAGAGATCACGCGGTTGCACCGGGATGGTTGTGATATCGTGGGGATGACCGGCATGCCGGAAGCGGCCCTGGCGAGGGAGGTGGGGCTGGATTATGCGTCCCTTTGCCTGGTGGTCAACTGGGCAGCGGGCCTGACGCCCAACCCCATTACTATGGCGGAGATCAAAGCAGCGCTTGAAGGTGGTATGGGCAAGGTCAGGGCGGTTGTAGCGTATTACCTGGGGACAATTTCCGATATTTGACCTGCATGTTTAAAAAAATGCCAATTATGGGTGTATTTTACTGGACAGGGGCAAATTTTTCTTTTAAAAAGAAGTAGCTCTTCGGAGTGAAGGGTCTGGAGTGAACAAGTAGAAAGAGTACTAGAAAGACAACTTGAACGAGAAACGCTGAAACACGGATATCCCCTGCTCAACTTGGGTTTTGATGAGATTTGTACAAAAAGCGTTCAGTCTGATCAAGCAGTCCAGGTTCAGTGTGTCCTCACATTGGGCTTTGTCATAGGAATTAACATAAAAATAAATGAGGTAATTTAGTATGGCTGATCGCGAAGTAGGCACTGTTAAGTGGTTTAATAATGCCCGCGGCTACGGTTTTATCACAAGAGGCGAAGGTAGCGACGATGTATTCGTCCACTATCGCAACATTCGTGGAGAAGGTTACCGCTCCCTAAACGAAGGGCAGTGCGTTGAATTTGATCTTCTCAAGGGTGAAAAGGGATTGCAGGCGGAAGATGTCGTCTGTACCTAAGATCAGCCATGGTACCTAAATCTATTGAGTTGTCCCTCTGTTAAAAAACACCGGCTTAGGCCGGTGTTTTTGTTTACCCATCCTGTATAACCTCTTCAGCCGGTGCGGAATCGTGGGGGGCTTCATCCTCCTCCGGGGCAGGTACATCGTAGCGGGTGATTTTTACCAGTAGGCCGAGCAGAGGGTGATCGATATAATGCAGTTCTTCGCTGCGCATACGTCGTTTTTGCTCTAATAGTACCACCTGCCTGGGCAGGTAGGGCTGCGCGAGGATTGAGCTGTATTCCTCACTGCCACTGTTAAACTGCGCCCACAGACCCTGTTCGGGCTGGCCGAACAGCAGTGCGTTGCCTTCCTGTTTTTTCAAAGAGGGGCGTGTTGGCAATTCTGGCCAATCGAGGCGCTCCTGGCCGTAGTTGGCCACAAACTCGCTGAACCATAGGTTGGTTTTGAGGTGCAGATAGCGCGAGACGCTCAGCGTCAGGCTGCCACTGAGTTCAGAGTGATCACCAAACAGGTTGCCACCATCGATGAGTAGCGCTGGCGCTTTGTCGTATTCGACGACGGGTTGGCGCCAAGCCTCGTGAAAAAGCACCCTATAGCGTTTATCCCATTTGAGTGCGCGGACCTCATTGGTAAGCTGATGTTCCTGCCGAGGGAGGAAGAAATAGGGCTCTCTCGCCAAATCTACACGGACGTCGTCCAGGCTATAACTTTGGGCCTCCACAGGTGGGGTGATCGGGGGCGAAAGCTGTTGGTCATCCTCTATCGGCTGCATCTGCTGCAGCTGTCTCTCTGCTTCAGCTTTGCTCCGGAAATGGGCCAGGGCTTCTTTTTCGAACGCTTCAGGCGAACGAAGCTCAACCCAATGAGGTGGATAGGCAAGCGCAATATCTCGACGCCAGTGCTCCTGATGTTGACCGGCAGGTGGTTGTTGGCTGAATATTGCCACCTCGACTTGAAACCAACGAGGACCGTCGGCGTCTTCAGCGGGGCTCTCCTCACTGATAGCCCACGGCGTGACACTTGTGAGACAGCTGCAGGTGGTGACTGCGATACAGAGGACTCGCAATAGCTTGTTCATGGCAAATTCTGTTTTCCTTGGTGTTCAGGCGGCTCGCTCGTTTCTCACTACTGCCCTGGCCCAATAGCCTAGGCCGCCGGTGTCAATCGTTGCAATAATTCATCTACGGTGTGCAAGCGCTGTTCTGCATTTTCCATATCGGTGACAAATTTTAAATGGTTTGCGCCTTCCAAACGGTATATTTGTGGCTGAGTTTGCACTAATTTTACGATTGTTAGTGGGTCGACAACCGGATTAGTGGAAAACTCTATGCGCCCGCTACCAGCGGATGCCTCCAACTTTTCGATGCCAAGCTCTTGAGCCTTGAGTTTTAGCTGGGTTACCCGAATCAGGTTTTTGGTGGCGTCGGGCAACAGGCCAAAGCGGTCTATCATCTCTACTTGAAGCTCGCGCAAATCTTCCCTGGTTTCAGCGCCTGCCAGCCGTTTGTACATGATCAAGCGCGAATGGACGTCGGGCAGGTAGTCATCCGGGATAAGGGCCGGAATTCGCAAATTGACCTCAATATTCGAATCCAGTGGTTGCTCGATATTTGGTTCCTTACCGGCCTGAATGGCTTTGACGGCACGGTCCAGCATATCCATATATAGCGAGAATCCGACTGACTGGATCTGGCCGCTCTGTTCGTCACCGAGCAATTCACCGGCACCGCGAATTTCCATATCGTGGGTGGCGAGCGTAAAGCCCGAACCAAGATCCTCTGCCTGGGCAATGGCCTCAAGCCGTTTCACCGCATCCGTGGTCATGGCGCGGGTATTGGGGGTTAGCAGGTAGGCGTACGCCTGGTGGTGAGAACGCCCCACGCGACCGCGAAGCTGATGCAACTGCGCCAAGCCAAATTTGTCAGACCGATTGATGATAATCGTGTTAGCGGAAGGGACATCGATGCCGGTCTCGATAATGGTCGTACACACCAGCACGTTGAACCGCTTGTGGTAAAAATCCGACATTACCCGTTCCAGTTCCCGCTCCCGTAATTGGCCGTGACCGACGCCAACGCGCGCTTCCGGCACTAGGGCCTGGATATCGTGAGCGACCTTTTCGATGGTGCTGACGTCGTTGTGCAGGTAATAGACCTGACCACCGCGCAAGATTTCCCGCAAGATCGCTTCTTTTAACAGTCCCTCGTCGTTTTCACGAACAAAGGTTTTCACTGATAGGCGCTTGGCAGGCGGTGTGGCAATGATGGAGAGGTCTCGAATGCCCGCCATCGACATGTTCAGGGTGCGGGGAATCGGTGTCGCTGTCAGGGTCAGGATATCCACTTCCGAGCGAAGAGATTTCAATTGATCTTTCTGACGCACGCCAAAGCGGTGCTCTTCATCGATAATGAGAAGGCCTAAGGATTTATAGCGAATATTCGATTGCAACAGCTTGTGGGTTCCCACAACTATATCGACCTTGCCCTCCCCCAGGCGCTGCTGTACAGCGTCCACTTCCTTATTGCTGCGGAAGCGAGATAACACTTCGATATTGACAGGCCAATCGGCAAACCGGTCTTTCAGTGTTTCAAAGTGTTGTTGTGCCAGCAGTGTCGTCGGTACCAGCATCGCCACCTGTTTGCCACTGTGCACAGCGATAAAGGCCGCACGCATGGCCACTTCGGTTTTGCCGAAACCGACATCACCACAAACCAGTCGATCCATCGGTTTGTCGGATAGCATGTCCATACGGACCGCAGCAATGGCTACCTCCTGGTCTGGCGTTTCCTCGAAGGGAAAGTCGCTGGCAAATTTGTCGTATGAGAGACCGGGATCGCTGAACTCGAAACCGATTCGCGCGGCCCGTCGAGCATAGATATCCAGGAGTTCCGCGGCTACATCCCGTACTTTTTCTGCGGCCTTGCGCTTGGCTTTTTGCCATTGTTCGCTACCCAGTCGATGCAGCGGCGCCAGCTCTTCTTCGGTACCGCTGTAGCGGCTGATCAAGTGTAAGTTGGCGACTGGGACGTAAAGTTTGGCCTCGTTGGCATACTCCAGCATCAAGAATTCGTTTTTCTGGTCGTCGACGGTGATAGTCTCCAGACCGCGGTAGCGGCCGACACCGTGGTCGATATGCACAACCGGTGCACCGATGCGAAGTTCGGTCAGGTTTTTTACCACCTGGTCGGCGTAATCCTGGCTGGTTTTTCGCCGCCGGCGCTGTTGCACCCGCTCTCCAAATAGCTGTGACTCGGCAATCAGTGCCAGGGCCGGCTGTTTCAGCATCAGGCCTTCATCCAGGGGGGCAACGGTGATCGCCATGCTGGAATCCGATGCGACAAAGTCAGCCCAGGTGTCGACTGGATCGGGTTCAACCCCGATGCGTCCGAGCAACTCTAACAGGGTTTCTCGTCGACCGGGGGACTCGGCGCAGAACAGCACCCGCCCTTCATATTCCATCAAGAAAGTTTCCAGCAGAAGCAGCGGGTTTTCCGCGTGGGTCTGGATATAGGGCTGCGGTGGTTTCTCTCCGTTAAAGTTGGTATGGCCTATCGCGTCGATATCGGGCGCTGCTTGCAGTGTGGCTCTGGGGTAGCGTTTTAACGCTCCAAACAGGTCGCCGCTGTCGAGGAAAACGGCTTTGGGGCGCAGTATTGGCCGCTGGGGGTCAACGCAGCGGCTTTCATAGCGTTGATTGAGCTCCTGCCAGAAGCTGTCAGCACCGTTTTCAATATTGCCCAGGGTGAACACCTGGGTGGCGTCCGGCAGGTAATCAAACAGGGTGCTGCACTCATCAAAAAACAGGGGCAGGTAGTACTCAATGCCCGCCGGCGAGATGCCGTCATTGATGTCCTGGTAGATCGGACAGGCGCGATGGTCCACATCGAAGCGATCGTGCCAATGATCCTTAAACTGTGAGATGCCCCTTTTGTCCAGGGGAAACTCCTTGGCGGGCAGCAACCGAATCTGTTTGACCTTTTCAAGGGTGCGCTGAGTTTCCGGGTCGAAGGTGCGCAGGGTCTCAATTTCATTATCAAACAGGTCGATCCGGTAGGGTAATTTGCTCCCCATGGGGTATATGTCCATCAGGGAGCCGCGTACAGCAAACTCGCCGTGTTCGTAGACAGTATCCACGCAGCGGTAGCCTGAACGTTCAAGCCGGGTCCGCATCGCGCTGACTTCCAGCTCCTGCCCACAGGTAAGCATCAGGCTCTTGCTGCTCAAGTACTCCTGCGGTGCCAACCGGTGCATCAGAGTCGACACCGGGACCACAAGAATCCCTTTTTTTACCTCCGGCAGTTGATAAAGCGTCGCCAGGCGCTGGGAGATAATGTCCTGGTGAGGAGAAAAGGTATCGTAAGGCAGGGTTTCCCAGTCCGGAAAGTGCAGTATGGGCAATTCACCGGTGGTGGGTTCCTCGGTATCCTGGGGCTGACCGGTATAAAAACGCAGTTCGGACTCAACCCGGCTGGCAGTGTTGCTGTCTGGCGTGACAACCAGGGTCAGGCTCTGATGCGCGCCGGCAGCAGAGGCCAGACACAGGGTGAGGCTGCTGCCGGGCAACCCTCCCCAGGTTTGCTTGTCTCCGGGGCGGGTCAATCGGGGCGGCTGGAACGGCGAATTGGTCATGGACTATAGGCGTAAACGTGATCAATAAAGACTAAAACCGGCTATTGTAACCGGCTTTTGGGGCTTTGGCTCTTGGCTTTTTGAACTTGCGACCTCGGGACGATATAGTTCCACACAGTACACTAGGAGTAAAAAGGGAGATAAGAGCGTTTTGTTGAAGCTTGCGCGGGGTAGGGCGTCTATCTGGGTAGCATTGGTGGCTTTGCTATTGCTGGCGGGGTGCGGGAGCACTGGGTTTCATGTCAAAGACCTTGCCAAGTCGGATATTGATATTGTGGCCGATACCCACCGCAACCAGGTTCAATTGCTGCTGGATCAACTTTTGGTCAAACTGTATAAGCGCAACCCCCGGGAGCTGCGAAAGACCCCCCTGGTTGCCCCCCGCCAGCCGGACGCCGTGAAACCACACTTAATCCAGTCCAAACAACAGGGGCTGCAACAATCGCTTGTGCAGTGCCAGGACATTCGCAGTGAGGAGCGCTACCGAAGTGAGGTGGAGCAGGCGCTACTGGCGATGAACCGCGCTCTGGATGACAGTTTTGAGGGCGACAGGGTGTTTCTGTTGATGCAGGGGTTACAAGACATGATCTCCCTGGCGTACAACTGCAAGAGAGAGTTCTTTGTGCTCGACCAACTGTCGGAACAAAAACTCTATCACAGCGCCCGCAATATCGAAATTCTGGTTTGGCGGCTGCGAACCCAAGTGGATACGCAGGGTAGACCCCTGCTGTATACCAACAGCCTCGATGGCGAGCCCAGCAATCTGAGCTTCGAGCGGTTATTCGGCAAACTGATACAGATCCAGGACATGATGGCCGCTATAACGGCCAGTCGCACGCAACGCACCATAGCGTATGTCACAAAAAGTGTCGCCAGTATGACATTTATCCCTCTCTAAAAACGCAGGAGGGTCACCCCATCTGTTATTTCAGCGGCTAAAGGCCCTTTTTATATCCACTATTGATTGGGTGAATAGAGGACCTCAAGCCAATTTCTGTGCCTAAATGGGGCGATTTGGGTAAAGTTGGCGTGTTTTTGGCGGACATAGCCACAAAACTATAACAATTGCCGTGTAATGGCTGTTGCGCGGCGCAGCCGGAATCACGATAATACGCAGCCACGCCGAGGGTCCAGTGGTGTTGCTACTGCATCCCGGGCGTTTAAAGGAAGAACTCCGATAGACTTTAAAACTCACAAAGGTATAGAACCCGTGACCGTGAACCGACCCAAGCCGGACGATTACTTCAGAGACTGGAAAGAGCGCGAAGCGCTGGCAGAAGCCATGATTCCGATGATTGGCAAGCTCTACCGTGAGCGCAATGTTGGCACTTATATGTATGGCAAGTCGCTGGTCAATCGTTCCGTGATTGATATCATGAAGGCTCACCGCTTCGTCCGTCAGGTCGAGGAAAACGAGTTGTCCGAGTTTGAAAGCTTTCCGATTCTGGAAGCCATTTCCAACCTGAATGTCGGTCCTGTGCATGTAGATTTGGGCAAGCTGGCAGTCAACTATATGAAAAATGACCGCGGTCAGACACCTGCCGAGTATGTTGCACAGGAGCTGGAGCCCTCTATTGGCAGTGAGGCCAAGCCGCTGCCCGAGCCGCAAGACGTGGTCCTGTACGGTTTCGGTCGTATCGGACGTCTGGTTGCCCGCCTGCTGGTGGAGAAAGCCGGCAGTGGTGATGTGCTGCGCCTGAAAGCCATTGTTGTACGCAAAGGCCAATCGGCCAGTGACCTGGTCAAGCGTGCGGCACTGCTGCGTCGCGATTCCGTGCACGGTTCCTTCAAGGGCACTATCCGTGTTGACGAGGAAAACAAAACCCTGGTTTTGAACGGCAACGAAGTCAAGATCATTTACGCCAACTCTCCGGCGGAGATCGATTACACCCAGTACGGCGTCAACAACGCCATTATCGTGGATAACACCGGTGTATGGCGCGATGAAGACGGTCTGGGCCAGCACCTGGAGTGCAAAGGCGCCAGCAAGGTAATCCTGACTGCACCAGGTAAGGGCGATATCAAGAACATTGTCTACGGTATCAACAACAAAGAGATTGGCGCCGAGGACAAAATCCTCTCTGCGGCTTCTTGTACGACCAATGCTATTGTGCCCGTGTTGAAGGCGCTGATGGACAAATACGGCGTTAATCACGGCCACGTTGAAACCGTTCACGCTTACACTAATGACCAGAACCTGATTGACAACTACCATAAGGGTGAGCGTCGCGGCCGCAGCGCGGCTCTGAACATGGTTTTGACCGAAACTGGTGCTGCCAAAGCCGTAGCCAAGGCTCTGCCGGAACTGAAGGGCAAGTTGACCGGTAACGCAATTCGCGTTCCGACTCCCAATGTTTCCATGGCTATCCTGAATCTGCAGCTGGGTGAGTCCACTACTGCTGAAGAGTTGAACAGCTACATGCGCGATGTGGCTCTGCACTCTAAACTGCAGCAACAAATTGACTTTACCAATTCTCCAGAAGTGGTATCCAGCGATTTTGTCGGCTCGCGTCACGCCTGTGTATTCGACTCAAAAGCAACCATTGTTGAAGGTAGCAGTGCGGTCCTGTACTGCTGGTACGACAACGAGTTTGGTTACAGTTGTCAGGTAGTACGCTGCCTGGAGGACATGGCAGGGGTGAACTACGCCCAGTATCCCAAGGAGTAAGCCCTTAACTGTCGCGCCCTGCAAAGCGGGCACGCAGTGCCAAAAAAGCCCGCCGAACGCCCGTTCGGCGGGCTTTTTTGCGTTCCAGCGCCAGTCTTGCCGGTACAGGAGCGCCCGGAGATCTTCCAGGGTGCGACTAAAGTCCTATCGACAAGGGTATTTTGGCCAGAAAAGAGGGGTTTTTAATGAAAGTAATCCTAAGATCTTGAGATTATTGGATTTTTGAGGAAAAAAAAGCCCAAAAAAAGGGCTTTTTACTCTGGCCAGCGAAGGGCCGCATCTTTATAATTGCGCCGGTTTGCCCAGGGAACCCCTCCGCGTGCGGTAGGCGCCCTGGGAAATACATTGATGGGACTTGCATTGAAACCAACCGGGATATATATCCCCTTTAACCCCGAATTTCGGGATAAAATGCTTAAAAAACTTGCCACTGTGTAAGCTCCCACCTTGTGACCCTGATTAGACCCGAATATCGGGACTTTCCAGGCTCAAACCTCTTCAGCCAGCTGCGTTCCGCTGATCAGAATGTGACTGCGCCTGAAACAACTATAAATGGTTCGTGCCGAGTGGCGCGAAACTACACACTTTATCTAACGAGTGATTAGGCAGAGACGTATGATAAAGATCCGTCGGGGATTGGATTTACCTATATCCGGTGCTCCCGAGCAGACCATCGTTGATGGTCCGAAGGTTCGCTCTGTGGCAGTCATTGGCTTCGATTACCCTGGTATGAAGCCCACAATGGCGGTCAAAGTAGGCGACAAGGTCAAACTCGGGCAGCTTTTATTTACAGACAAAAAGACTGAAGGCGTCAAGTACACCGCTCCGGCGGCCGGTACCGTATCCGCTATTAATCGCGGTGAACGCCGTGTGCTGCAGTCTGTGGTCATTGATGTGGAAGGGGACGAGGCAGAGTCCTTCGCCAAGTATGAAGCCAGTGAACTGGCGTCCTTGAGCGCCGACCAGGTGAAAGAGCCCCTGGTTAACTCCGGCCTCTGGACCGCGTTGCGCACCCGTCCTTACAGCAAGGTGCCGGCACCTGCGACCGCTCCCAGCTCGATTTTTGTGACGGCCATGGACACCAATCCACTGGCAGCCAACCCCGAGCTGATTATTGGCGAAAAGCGCGAAGATTTCGTCAATGGTCTGACGCTGCTGTCACGCCTGACGGAAGGTCAGGTTTTCGTCTGTAAGGCGCCCGGCGCCGATATCCCGACCGGCAACAACAACGGTGTGGTGTCCGAGGAGTTTGAAGGCGTGCACCCGGCTGGTAATGCTGGCACCCATATCCACTACCTGGATCCTGTTAGTGCGACCAAAACCGTGTGGACTATCGGTTACCAGGATGTTATTGCCTTTGGCAAGCTGTTCACGACCGGCCAGATCAACAATGAACGTGTGGTGTCCCTGGCTGGTCCGCAAGTGGAGCAGCCTCGTCTTGTTCGCGCTCAGCTGGGCGCAAGCCTGGAGGAATTGACGGCTGGCCAAATGAAAGCCGGTGAAAACCGCGTGGTCTCCGGTTCTGTCTTTGGTGGCCGTTCAGCTCGCGGCGCTTTCGCCTTCCTGGGCCGCTACCACAACCAGGTTACCGTGTTGCTGGAAGGTCGTGACCGTCCGTTCGTGCACTACCTGCGTGCCGGTTTCAATATGTTCTCCACCATGGGTATCTATATCTCCAACCTGATGGGTGGCAAGAAGTTCGATTTCACCACCACCACCATGGGTAGTGAGCGTGCGATGGTACCGGTTGGCAGTTACGAAAATGTGATGCCGTTGGATATTCTGCCCACGCAACTGCTGCGGGCTTTGATTGTCGGGGATACCGACATGGCCCAAAAACTGGGCTGCCTGGAGCTAGATGAAGAAGATTTGGCGCTGTGTACCTTTGTTTGCCCCGGCAAATACGAGTATGGCCCGATCCTGCGCGATAACCTGACTCTAATTGAGAAGGAGGGCTAATCCATGGGTCTGCGTAAAATTCTTGATGATATGGAGCCGCATTTTCACAAGGGCGGCAAGTACGAGAGCTGGTATGCACTGTACGAAGCGGTAGACACGGTTTTCTATCGCCCTTCTGATGTGACCAAGACCACCTCTCACGTGCGTGATGGTATCGACCTCAAGCGCATGATGATCACTGTCTGGCTTTGTACCTTCCCGGCCATGTTTTACGGCATGTACAACCTGGGCTGGCAGGCAAACACCATTATGGCTGATCTGGGCATCGCCGCCGTTGAAGGCTGGCGTGGAGGCCTGATCGAGCTGTTTGCCGGTTACGATGCCAACAGCATCTGGGACAACCTGTGGCATGGGGCGGCTTACTTCCTCCCGATCTACCTGACAGTTTTTGTCGTGGGCGGCTTCTGGGAAGTGCTGTTCGCTATGAAACGCGGCCACGAAGTTAACGAAGGCTTCTTTGTGACTTCAGTGCTGTTTGCCTTGATCTGCCCGCCGGATGTGCCTCTGTGGCAAGCAGCCCTGGGGATCACCTTCGGTGTTGTGATCGGCAAGGAAGTGTTTGGTGGTACCGGTAAGAATTTCCTCAACCCGGCACTGACCGGCCGTGCTTTCCTGTTCTTTGCCTATCCGGCTGAGATGTCCGGTGATGCAGTATGGACCGCTGTAGACGGCTACACTGGAGCCACCGCTCTGTCTGTTGTCGCTTCCGAAGGTATGGCTGCCTTACAGGGCCAGTTGACCTGGATGGATGCCTTCTTCGGCAAGATGCAGGGATCCATTGGTGAGACCTCCACCCTGGCGATCCTGATCGGTGGTGCCATCCTTCTGGTGATGCGCATTGCCTCCTGGCGCATTGTAGCCGGCGTGATGTTGGGCATGTTCCTGACCTCCACCCTGTTTAATGCGGTGGGCAACCCCGAGACCAACCCGGCGATGGCAATGCCCTGGCACTGGCACCTGGTCGTGGGCGGTTTTGCCTTCGGCATGATCTTTATGGCGACAGACCCGGTATCCGCGTCCATGACCGACGCCGGCAAGTGGTGGTTTGGTGCCCTGATCGGCTTTATGGTGGTGTTGATCCGTGTTGTAAACCCGGCCTTCCCGGAGGGCATGATGTTGGCCATTCTGTTTGCCAACCTGTTTGCGCCCCTGATTGACCACTTTGTAGTGCAGGCCAATATTAAGCGGAGGTTGGCACGTGGCTAGTAACGATACTATCAAGAAAACCATTACGGTTGCCTTGCTGCTGTGTGTGGTCTGTTCCGTGATTGTGTCCACGGCAGCTGTCATGCTCAAGCCTGCACAGGTAGCCAACAAGTCTCTCGACTTTAAACGCAATATTCTATTGGCAGCCGGTCTGCTGGAAGAGGGCGTCAGTGTTGATGAGCAGTTCAAGCAAGTGACCACCAAGCTGGTGGACTTTGAAACCGGTAAATTCACCACTGCGGTTGACGCGGACAGCTATGATCAGCGCAAAGCGGCCAAAGACCCCGCGCTGTCAGTTAAGCTGAGTGGCGATGACGACCTGGCCAAAATCTCCCGTCAGGAGAAGTATGCCAAGGTCTACCTGGTGGAGAAGCACGGTCAGCTGGAAAAGGTGATTCTGCCCATTAAAGGTTACGGCCTTTGGTCCACCCTCTACGGTTTCCTGGCGCTGGAAGCGGACGCCAACACTGTGGTGGGTCTCGGCTTCTACGAGCACGCCGAAACACCGGGTCTGGGGGGCGAAGTCGACAATCCCAAGTGGAAAGGGCTGTTCCTCGGCAAAAAAGTCTACACCGCAGATGGCGGTGTAGCTCTGCGCGTTGTCAAGGGCACCGCTGCACCTGACTCGGCTCACGATGTAGACGGCTTGTCCGGTGCTACCTTGACCAGTAAGGGCGTGGACAACCTGATCAAGTTCTGGCTGGGCGAGAAGGGCTATGCATCCTTCCTGACCAACCTGAGAAATGGGGAGGCTTAATCGATGAAAGCTAAAGAGCTTCTTTTCGAACCCGTAGTAAAAAATAACCCCATTGCCCTGCAGATTCTCGGTATCTGTTCGGCACTGGCGGTAACCAGCAGCCTGAAAGTGACGCTGGTTATGTGTGTGGCGTTGACCCTGGTAACAGCGTTCTCCAACCTGTTTGTGTCCATGGTGCGCAAGCACATCCCTGGTAACATCCGGATTATTGTACAGATGACCATTATTGCCTCCCTGGTAATCGTGGTTGACCAGATCCTGAAAGCGGTGGCATACGACATCAGCAAGCAGCTGTCGGTATTTGTGGGTCTGATCATTACCAACTGTATCGTCATGGGACGCGCCGAAGCCTTCGCCATGAAAAATCCGATGGGCGATAGCTTTCTCGACGGTATCGGCAACGGCCTGGGCTACAGTGCGATCCTGATTGTGCTGGGCACTGTGCGTGAACTGTTCGGTTCCGGCAAGCTGTTCGGCATTGAGATCCTACCGTTGGTGACCGATGGCGGCTGGTACGTCTCCAACGGTTTGCTGCTGTTGCCGCCTAGCGCCTTCTTCCTGATCGGCCTGATTATCTGGGGGCTGCGCGCCTACGACAAGGCTCAGGTGGAAGCCGAAGAGTTCAAGATCTGTGCTAACACCCAAGCGAAGGAGGCTTAAGTCATGGAACATTATTTAAGCCTGTTTGTCCGCGCTATCTTTATCGAGAATATGGCGCTGGCATTCTTCCTGGGTATGTGTACTTTCCTGGCGATCTCCAAGAAAGTGGAAGCTGCTCTGGGGCTGGGTATTGCAGTAGTGGTTGTATTGACCATCACTGTGCCGGTCAACAACCTGCTGTACACCTACCTGTTGGCTGACGGTGCGCTGGCTTGGGCCGGCTTCCCCGAAGTGGATCTGAGCTTCCTCGGCCTGATCACCTATATCGGCGTCATCGCCGCCCTGGTGCAGATCCTGGAAATGGTACTGGATAAGTACTTCAATAAGATCTATAACGCCCTAGGTGTTTTCCTGCCGTTGATTACCGTTAACTGCGCCATTATGGGGGCCTCCCTGTTCATGGTGGAGCGCGACTACGACCTGGCCGAAAGCGTGGTCTTCGGTGCCGGCTCCGGTGTGGGCTGGGCACTGGCCATTACTGCCCTGGCAGGTCTCCGCGAGAAGATGAAGTACAGCGATGTGCCCGAAGGTCTGCGCGGCCTGGGCATTACGTTCATCACAGTTGGCCTGATGTCTCTTGGTTTTATGTCCTTTGGCGGCATCGATCTGTAATCAGCGAGGGATTTACGAAGCATGAACATTGAAATCATTCTGGGTGTTGTCATGTTCACCGCCATCGTGCTTGCACTGGTGGCCGTGATCCTGAGCGCCCGCGCACAGCTGGTTGCCAGCGGTGACGTCAATATTGAAATCAACGGCGAAAAGACCCTGACCGTACCTGCCGGTGGCAAGTTGCTGCAGACCCTGTCCAACAGCGGTCTGTTCCTGCCGTCTGCCTGTGGTGGCGGTGGTAGCTGCGCCCAGTGTAAGTGTCAGGTAATCAAAGGCGGTGGCTCCATGCTGCCGACTGAAGAATCGCACTTCACAAAGCGTGATGAGCGCGAACACTGGCGCCTGTCCTGTCAGGTGCCGGTCAAGCAAGACATGGTTATCCAGGTGCCGGAAGATGTGTTCGGCGTGAAGCAGTGGGAGTGTACCGTTGAGTCCAATCCCAACGTGGCTACCTTTATTAAGGAGCTGACCCTGAAGCTGCCGGAAGGTGAGAACGTTGACTTCCGCGCCGGTGGTTACGTGCAGCTGGAAGCGCCGCCTCACCATGTGAAGTACGCCGACTTCGATATTGACGAAGAGTACCGCGGTGACTGGGAGCGCTTCGGTTTCTTCAACATCGAATCGAAAGTGAACGAGCCGGTAATCCGCGCCTACTCCATGGCCAACTACCCGGAAGAGAAGGGCATTGTGAAGTTCAACATTCGTGTTGCCACTCCGCCTCCCGGCTCCCAGGGTATTCCGCCGGGCCAGATGTCTTCCTTTGTGTTTGGCCTGAAACCGGGTGACAAGGTCACTGTGTACGGTCCGTTTGGTGAATTCTTCGCCAAGGACACTGAAGCGGAGATGGTGTTCGTGGGTGGCGGTGCCGGTATGGCGCCGATGCGTTCCCATATCTTCGACCAGCTCAAGCGTCTGAAGTCCAAGCGCAAGATGTCTTACTGGTACGGTGCCCGCTCATTGCGCGAGATGTTCTACCAGGATGAGTACGATCAGCTGGCTGCTGAAAACGACAACTTTGAGTGGCATGTGGCCCTGTCCGACCCTCAGCCAGAGGACAACTGGGAGGGCCTGACCGGCTTTATCCACAACGTGCTCTACGATGAATATCTGAAAGATCACGAAGCGCCGGAAGATTGTGAGTACTATATGTGTGGCCCCCCCATGATGACTTCCGCCGTGATCAAGATGCTGAAAGATCTGGGCGTAGAAGATGAAAACATTCTTCTCGATGACTTCGGTGGCTAAGGTCACCAGGCAGCATCCCCTTAAAACAAGGCCGGTTTTACCGGCCTTGTTTTGGTTTTGGGGTGGGATAATTGCGTTTGTAGTATTGCTATCGGGGTGCGCCAGGCAGCCAGAACCAGAGGTTTATCGGTTGGCTGGCGCTACGATGGGCACGACTTACCATATCAGTTTGGTGCCCGCGGCGAATGGGGCATGGACTGAGGCGGAATTGCAAATCTTGCAGCGAGAGATCGACGGATTGCTTAAACGAGTTAATCTGCAGATGTCCACCTATATCCCCGAATCTGAGCTGATGCGCTTCAATCAGGCAGCGCCAGGGGAGTGGTTCATTGTTGCCCCCGAATTAATGCGGGTCCTGGAAGTCAGTGCCGAGGTAAATCGCAGCAGCCAGGGCGCCTTTGATATTACCGTGGCTCCGTTGGTAGAGCTTTGGGGATTCGGCGCACGAGAGGGCGAGGATCAAGTACCTGCTGCGCCCTCGATTGCCCAGGCTCTGGTCGAGGTGGGGATGGATAAGCTGGAACTGGATAAAACCGGGCTGCGTATCCGCAAGCAGGGTGAGATTCGCCTGGATTTGTCGGCGGTCGCCAAAGGCTATGGCGCAGATTTGGTATCCGACTTTTTACTGGACCAGGGTTTCAGTAACACGCTGGTGGAAATCGGGGGCGAGCTTCGTCTGCGCGGTAACAGCCAGCGGGGAACTCCCTGGAAAATCGGCGTCGAAGTACCCCAGCTAACGCAGGGGGCGACCCTAAAGGCAATTTCAGTCACAAATGTCGGTGTAGCCACGTCTGGCGATTACCGAAACTACTTTGAAGTCGATGGTAAGCGTTATTCCCATACACTGGACCCCCGCACGGGATATCCGATTGAGCACAGCCTTGCTTCGGTAACAGTGGTGGCAGAATCGGCGGCGGAAGCTGACGCCTGGGCTACAGCACTGAGTGTGCTGGGGCCGGAGCAGGCTTCTACAATAGTAGAAGAGAAAAAACTGGCGGTTTTCTTTATAATACGCACGGGCAGCGGTTTCGAGGAGTCTTATTCCGCCGCGTTCGCGCCCTATATCGTTGATTAGGTCATTTCCCCCAGAGGAAATCACCTCGGCCCAAAAGTAGGTGTTGTTATGGCAGTCTGGATCATTACCTTCTGTGCGTTATTACTGGTTGTTATTGGCATGTCCGTGGGGGTTATGATGGGGCGAAAGCCTCTCAAGGGGTCCTGTGGTGGCGTGGGTAAAGCCCTGGGCGAAGAGGACTACGTCTGCGAGCTGTGCGGCAATGACGAATCCAAATGCGAAGAGATCAATTCGCAGCAAAAGATTGAAAAGACGGAAACAAGTGAAGTTCAAAACAGTAACTCAGCCTCACCCAGTGACCTGGCTTACGATGCTTCCAAAAAGCAATAAACCAAAAACAAGAAAATAATAATCAGACAGCGGTCGGAAAAACCCGGTACAGAAGCAATCTAACAGGTAATTCATTTGAAGGAGTGAGATCGAGAGATGGTTGATTATAACTACGACCTGCTGGTGATTGGGTCCGGCCCGGCTGGCGAAGCCTGTGCGATGACGGCAGCAAAAAGCGGCAAGCGAGTAGGGGTGGTAGAGAGCCGTTCACAGATTGGGGGTAACTGCGCACACAAGGGTACCATCCCTTCCAAAGCGTTGCGTCATGCCGTTAAGCAGGTTATTCGTTTCAATTCAAACAGCTTGTTTTACGGTGCTGGCGATGCTCGCTGGCTCACGTTTCCAGAAGTCTTGAAATCCGCCAGCCGCGTTATTCCCAAGCAAGTGGATATGCACAGCGAATACTATGCCCGCAACCGGGTTAAAGTGCATTTTGGCCACGCCAGTTTTGTCGACCCCAATACAGTCCAGGTCGGTCTCTCTGACGGTGCTGTAGAGACCATTTGTGCAAAAGATATCGTCATAGCAACTGGCTCCAGACCCTATCGACCGGATAATGTCGATTTTGACCACCCACGGGTTTACGACAGTGACAGCATTCTGGCAATGAAGCACACCCCTCGAAGTCTGGTGATCTATGGCGCCGGTGTTATCGGTTGTGAATACGCCTCCATTTTTTCCGGGCTCGGAGTCAAAGTGGATTTGATTAACAGTCGGGATCGTTTGCTCTCTTTTCTCGATGATGAGATATCCGATGCGCTGAGTTATCACCTGCGTGATGGTGGAGTGACGGTCCGTCACGGTGAGGAATACGAGTCTGTGGAGACGAGCGACAAAAGTGTCGCCATTCACTTGAAGTCCGGTAAACGTCTGCGTGCCGACGCATTGCTCTGGTGTAACGGTCGCACAGGCAACACCGACACGCTAAAACTTGAGGCTTGCGGTTTGGAAGCGGATCACCGGGGGCAACTCAAGGTCTCCGACAAATACCAAACAGACGTCGAGAGTGTCTATGCCGTGGGCGATGTGATAGGTTGGCCGAGCCTTGCCAGCGCATCATTCGACCAAGGACGTTCAGTGGCGCGCTTTATTTGTGGCCTTTCCAGTCGCTTTGTTTCCGATGCGCCGACCGGAATTTACACACTCCCGGAGATTAGCTCTATTGGCAAGACAGAGAGCGAATTAACAGCGGCGAAAGTGCCCTATGAGGTTGGTCGAGCATTTTTTAAAGATACTGCGAGGGCTCAGATCTCAGGTGAAGACGTGGGCATGTTAAAGCTGTTGTTTCATGTCGACACCCTGGAGATTCTGGGGATTCACTGCTTTGGCGCCGAGGCATCGGAAATTATTCACATTGGCCAGGCTATCATGAACCAGAAGGCCGAAGCCAATACCATCAAGTTTTTCGTGCGAACAACCTTTAACTATCCCACCATGGCAGAGGCCTATCGCACTGCGGCGCTCGATGGTTTAAATCGGGTGGATCGGGTCTAGAGTCTTTAAGAGCGATTTAAGGGGGTCTCCATGACCCTCTCGAGCCCACTCCCCCCTGCGATGGCACCCGTACCGGTTTACTCCGATCGTGCCGTGGCTGGTTTGTGCCAGGAGCGGACACTGCCAATGGCACGCTCGAAGAGGTGCCTCTAGCAACCGTCCGCTCCTGGCACTTTGCTGACAATCAGGTAGCCATCGTTAATGGACTCTCCGAACAGACCAAACCCACAAATTTCTCTTACGGGACTACTGTTAATGTGTTATTGATGTTACTTCATCAAACATTTTTCTTTGACTTGAAATGTCAATCTTTTTAACAAACTTAATGTAAGAATGGCTGACAAGTTGAATAAAATTTTTTATGTTTTTTTTCTTGTCGATTTCTTTTACCTTTTCTGCGCCTGCAAAAAATTCTAATCGTTTCGCAAAAAACCACTGTATTTATAGTCTTTTTGTTCTGGTTGACGATTTTTTTTACGAAATGAAAGCAGTAAACACAATATCTGAAAACACTTTTTGCCACTTTTTATTCTATTCAGATGTGTGAATCTTATTGGATTCCTGTCTATCTTATTTCAATAGCTGATGAGCGCGCCGGGATAAATAGCGAAATCAAACGCAGTTGTGATAAACAACAGAAAGACAAAATTTTTTCTGCGAGGCGCAAAAAGCAACCGGCGTCAGATAACCCTTTCGTTCGTCTTTCTGGCGGCCCTGTCCATTTGGGTTAATCTCTTTGCCGTTCCGCAGGAATCTCATCTGAACTTTAATCAACAACTGGACGGTGTTGCTGATTATGTCGAAATATCTCCCACCCCTGATCTGGATCTGAGTGCGGGCGAATTTACACTGTCTGCCTGGATTAAACCCACTGGCTGGGGCGAGAACAACCAAGGGCGAATCCTGGACCACGGTGGCGGTAGCACGGGCGGAGAAGGGTGGAGCTTCCACTTGGAAAATGGGAGTACTGCGCTCGGCGCGCTACGGGTGCAGATTAATAACAACAATTCGTTTAGTGGTGTATCGGATACAGATGTCGTCACCTTGGATAGTTGGCAGCATGTGGCTGTCACCTTAAAAGACGGCACTCTCAGTTTTTATGTCGACGGTAACCTGGTGGGCACTCAGGCGGGAGTGCCCACACCGTTGGCCAGCTCATTCCCCGTTAGAATCGGGGCCAGAGCGTCCGACAATGCTCGTGGCTTTGATGGCAGTATTGACGAAGTTCGTATATGGAATCGGGCCCTGTCTCAAGTGGAGCTGCAGGCATATCGGACCGTGGAGTTAAACGGAGATGAAAGTGGGCTGGTAGCCTATTATCAGTTTAACAACGGTGCGGGCCAAAGTGCGATCGATAGTACTGGCAACCTGTATCATGGCATTTTAGGTAGTCAACCGGATATTGATGTCAACGACCCGGCATGGGGCTCAGCCGCCATTGCGAATCAAACCCCATTTGTTCATGCCGGCCAGGACAAAACTGCCGTCCTCTCCCAAGGGACAGTGGTGCTTGATGGAATCGCTGTAGATGATGGTTTGCCAACCAACACACTGATTGTAACGTGGACTGTGGATAGTGGCCCCGGCATTGTCAATTTTACCGATGACTCTTCGCCCTCTACCAATGCCTCCTTTTCCGAAATAGGCAACTATATCCTTCGACTGAGTGCGGATGATGGCGAATTGAGCAGCAGCGATACTGTTGCTATCACTATAGATGCAGACCCGGTTTTAAGTGATATTGTGGTTACACCTTCGGTCGCTTCTCTGATTGCTGGCGAGACACAGCAGTTTTCCTCTACGGGACTGGATCAAACCGGATCACCATTTCCTATATCGCCAAACTGGTCTGCGACGGGTGGAACCGTTGATAATACGGGACTGTACACCGCCGGCAATATCACAGGCAGTTATTCGGTGACCGCAGAAGAGGGAGCGATTTCAGGGGCGGCATCGGTGAGTATCCAGGATGGGTCTACCATTTGGCCTACCGATACTTGGGTCACGGCGACTCCCGCCGAGATGGGCATGGATCAGACGCTGTTGGAGCAGGCCAGAGACTTTGCGCTAACCGCAGGTGGTTCTGGCATGATCATTCGCAGTGGCCGGCAAGTGATGGCCTGGGGTGATCAGACAGTTCTCTACGATCTCAAGTCTACCACAAAATCCATCGGCTCAACTATTCTGGGACTCGCACTTAAGGATTCACTGCTAGACACACAGGATTTAGCGCAACTGTATTTGCCTGAATTAGGTACACCGCCTGCAAGTAATACCGCTACCGGTTGGCTGGATGACATTACCATAGAGCATCTGGCCACACATTCTGCGGGTTTCGATAAACCCGGCGGTTATCACGACATACTGTTTCAACCAGGTACCGCCTGGTCCTATAGCGACGGTGGTGCCAATTGGCTAGCCGATGTGCTCACTGTTATCAACGATAATGATCTCAGGGATTTGCTGTTTTCTCGTGTACTGACGCCCATGGGGTTGCAGTCGACAGACTTGACCTGGCGCAATAACAATTATCGTGAAGATACGATTAACGGCATAAAGCGACGCGAGTTTGGCTCGGGGATCAGAGCAGATGTCGATGCTATGGCGCGGATCGGTTATCTTTACCTCCGCAATGGTGAGTGGGACGGGCAGAACATTATTCATCAAAGCTATATCTCGCTGGTCTCACAGCCCAATAGCACTATTCTGGGATTACCTGTCTTCCTCAATCCCGATGATTTTCCCTCGGCGAGCGATCACTATAGTTACCTGTGGTGGAACAACGGCGATGGTACTCTGGTTAACGTTCCCACTGACGCTTATTGGGCATGGGGATTGTTTGATAGCCTTATTGTTGTCATTCCCAGTCTGGATATCGTCGTTGTCAGAGCAGGGAACGGTTGGCGTCAAGGCTGGAACGCGGATTACAGCGTCATAGAACCCTTTTTGGAACCCATAGCACAATCCGTCAGTATGCCGCCGGATACAGAATCCCCTACGGTGAGTTTAACCTCCCCCCTGGAGGGTCAAACCGTCAGTGGAACCGTACAGCTTGTGGCAGCGGCTGACGATAATGTCGCGGTTGAATCGGTAACTTTCACAATAGATACCACGGAGCTGGGAACAGTTACTACTCCCCCCTATGAAATGAGTTGGTTCACAACAGCTTTTGCCGATGGCAATCACACGGTAACAGCGACGGCCACCGATACCTCATCCAACCAAAACAGTAGCAGTATCAATGTCACTGTTGACAACAGTACTCCTGTAAATACAGCGCCGACTGTTGTTGCAGGTGCTGATCAAACAATTCGTTTGCCTCAAAATACGGCCAACCTCAGTGCCAGCATCACAGATGATGGATTACCCAACGGCAACGTAACCACAGCCTGGGAGCTAGTCAGTGGCCCAGCTGCTGTGAGTTTTACAGATGCCAATGCAGCCACTACAGATGTGAGTTTTACCTTGGAAGGGGTCTATGTGCTTGGCATCACCGCTGACGACGGGGATCTCTCCAGCAGCGACACACTTACCGTTACAGTCGAGGCAGCGCCTATATTGGCATCGATTGAGGTTTCACCCGCTAGCGTTTATTTATATCCAAACGAGACCCAACAGTTTTCAGCCAGTGGTCTGGATCAATACGGTGATCCGCACTCGGTCAACCCAGTCTGGAGCGCCACCGGTGGTGTGATCGACGGCAATGGTTACTATCAAGCGGGTGCAACGCTCGGCGATTATCAGGTAGATGTATCAGACAGCGGGCTCAATGCGCAATCGACTGTGACCATTGGCAATGCTTCCCTACCCAAGCAGACCTATTTGCAGTTTGATGGCATCGATGATGTGTTTACGGTTGCAGATGCGCCTAGCCTGGATCTTACTGCAGCCGTCTCGGTGGAGGCCTGGGTTAAACCTGTGAGCCTGTCCAATTCCAAAAGCCAGGACCGAGTAGTTACCAAGGACACAGACTATGAGTTAACCGTCTCAACCGGTGATACCGGTTGTCATTTTGGTACCAATGGAGATGTGCAGTGGCGGGCCACTATAGGTAATCAAAACAGACGGATCTGCGGTGGTAGCCTGACGTTGGGAAATTGGCACCATCTCGTTGGCACTTATGACGGCAGTCAATTTAATTTGTACGTCGACGGTACATTGGCCGCCAGTGTCTCCCGAAGCGGTTCGATTACGGTAAATAATGTCGACTTGACTGTCGGCAATCGCATCGCTTTGGATCGTCCTTTCGATGGAAGCATCGAGGAAGTCAGGATATGGAATAGGGCACTTACCTCTCAGGAGGTGATAAACAACGCCAACCAGGAACTGAGTGGCTCAGAGTCCGGGTTGGTGGCCTATTACAAATTCAATGAAAACACGGGTCAAATTGGCGGTGACGAGACAGCCAATATCAACAACGGCTGGCTCGGAATGAGTGGTCTTAGCGAAGCTTCTGATCCCCTATGGAATTCAGAAGTACCCGTTAATCAGGCGCCGGCGGTGGACGCCGGCGCAGATCAAAGCCTGACGCTGCCGACCAATACCGCTAACCTCAGTGCAACAGTAAGTGATGACGGTCTGCCCAATGGCTCCCTCATCACGACATGGAGCCAAATTTCAGGACCCGATACTGTCGTGTTCGCAGACACATCCGCACTTGATACAACGGCAACCTTTCCCGTAGAGGGCTCCTATGTGCTCGAACTAAGCGCATACGACGGTGCGCTTACAACCACTGATACCCTTACAGTGACATTAAATCCCCCCGGCAACACAGCACCGGTCGTGGATGCGGGCTCGGATCAGACAATCACTCTGCCCACAAATGTAGTTTCCTTGAGTGGTATCGCCACCGATGACGGTTTACCAGCGGCAACCTTAATCACAAACTGGAAAAAGATCAGCGGTCCCGGTAATGTTACCTTCGACGATGCATCGGCGTTAAATACCAGCGCTACGTTTAATCAAGATGGTATCTTTGTTCTTGAATTAACCGCTGATGATACCGATCTCACAACCAGTGATACGGTTTCCATTACCGTGCTCTCGGAACCACAGGACACTGAGCCGCCAAACGTAACAATAGACACGCCATCTGATGGCGTCGTTGTTAGTGACAGTGTTCTAATCTCAGCAACGGCGACAGACAATGTAGCGGTCAGCGCTGTAAACTTTACGATTGATGGTACAGACCTCGGCACTGTAACCGTTCCCCCCTATGAGGTCACCTGGGATACCACGCAATACACCGACGCAAGCTATACTGTTACAGCAACGGCTACAGACACCTCATCCAACCAAAACAGTGCGAGCATTAATGTAAGTGTTGAAAACGTCAATGACGCTCCGGTGGTGGATGCGGGCCAGGATCGAACTATCACAGAACCGGTAAATAGCCTTATTCTGCACGGCACAGTTACCGACGATGGATTGCCGGGTACAGGTCTTATTATCACCTGGAGTCTGGTTAGTGGTCCCGGGACGGTGACTTTTTCCACTCCAAATTCGGTAGATACTACAGCGACTCTGTCCCAGCCGGGGGCTTATGTCATTCGGTTGACGGCCGACGACGGAGAGTTAACAACATTTGATGATCGAACGGTCATCTTGCAACCAGCGCCGTATCCAGTGAGTTCGGTGATAACCGCTATCGATTGGGCACCACAAAGCGAAATTGTGAGTGATGCCAACGGCAGCGACAACTGGCCGATAACCTGGGGCGACGACGATAAACTGTATACCGCTTATGGCGATGGTTTTGGCTTTACACCGCCACCGCCTCAAAAATTGAGCTTGGGCTTGAGTGAGGTTTCCGGCCCTGCGACCGCTTTCACAGGGCTGAATATCTCTGCGCCCACAGCAGAGCAGTTAGGGGATGGCAAAAACGGCAAAAAAGCCAGTGGCATGTTAATGCTGGAAGGGATGCTTTATATGTGGGTGCGCAATGCCGACAACGATGGCAAGGAATGTCAGCTGGCCTGGTCTGACGACCATGCTGCAACATGGACGTGGAATACCTGGCAGTTTGCCGAGTTCGGTTATTGTGCGTTCTTAAATTTTGGCAAGAACTATACCGGAGCTCGTGATAACTATGTGTATATGTATGCTGCAGACACACCGAGTGCCTATCTAGAAACTGACAACATGGTATTGACGCGGGTTCCCAAAGATCAGATCACGGATCGGACGGCCTATGAGTTTTTCCAGGGATTGGATGGCGAAGGGAATCCTCTTTGGACGGTCAATATTGCGGACCGCCTACCGGTATTTTCACTGACTGGCGGTGTTAATCGATTGGATGTCACTTTCAATGCAGGATTAGGGCGATATTTATTGACCCTGCGCAGCCGGGCCCTCAACGGTGGCGTTAACCACTTCAGTATCTTTGAGGCCCGCGAACCCTGGGGCCCCTGGGCCACAGTCTATTACACAGAAGACTATGACGGGGCGGAGATGTCCGAGCAAAGTGGTTGGGGGGAATCACAGCATATACCTTCAAAATGGATTAGCGCCAACGGCCGGGAATTCTATTTGGTCTTTTCCGGTGGTGATACTTTTTCTGTCAGAAAAGCAACGCTATCCACGGTTGCGGATGTTACGCCGCCGACAGTTTCTTTGACATCTCCTCTGGACGGAGCACAGATTGCCGGTACCACGCTCATCGCTGCTGATGCTACCGACGACTTTGCAGTCAGCACGGTCAGCTTTTCTGTCGATGGCTCCGATATAGGAACTGTAACAATCCCGCCGTACGAGATAAATTGGGACAGTACTACTGTGGCTGATGGGGACTATGTCATCACCGCCATTGCAACGGACAGTTCCGGTAATCAGACAAGCGACAATCTAACGGTGACCGTTGACAATATAGTGAATAATGGCGTCCCAGACGCAGTGGATGACCTCAATGCGGCCACGACCCCCGAAGACACGGCGGTCACCACTGTCAATGTGCTACTGAACGATAGTCTGGTAGATAATGCCGTGATCAGTGATTTCGATAGTACAACCATCGGGGGCGGAAGCGTAGTGAACAATGGGGATGGCACATTCACCTACACGCCAGCCTCAGGCTATAACGGTAGTGACGAATTTAACTACACAATAACCGATGACAACCAGGAATCGGATTCGGCGAAAGTCACACTATCGGTAACCTCGGTCAATAATGGCGTACCCGATGCGGTTGATGACTTAAATGCTGCGACCACAACAGTAGATACAGCAGTTACGACTATTAATGTATTGTTGAACGATATTCTCATCGATCACGCTACCATAAGTACCTATGATGCCAACAGTAGCCAGGGAGGGGTGGTAAGCTCAAACGGCGATGGAACATTTAACTATACACCAGCACAGGGTTTTAATGGTATAGACTCATTCACTTATACGCTTTCCGACGACGAATCCGATACTGACTCAGCAACAGTGACTCTAACGGTAAACGAGGCGCCCAATAATGATGGTCCAGGTTTAGGTAACCTGACATATAGTGCTTCTGAACTATTTCAGCCCGCTAGTATTATTGACAGCCCAGAGGGGCACGGCAATGTCTCTATGGTAAACGGTTACCTAATGGTGCCCTATTCCAGAGACGGGGGTGGTCAGCCCGATAATGGGGGTATCGAGTTTTGGGATGTCTCTGATCCTCGAAATCCGGTTTTGGTAGTTCAGCATGACAATGAAGACACTCATGGTTTAAGAGAACCACAGGGCTTCTCTTTTAGCAATGACTACCCTGGCGACTATATGGCAGCCCAGGCTATCGATGGTATCCAGTTCTGGGATCTATCTGACCCACTAAACATTTCCCTGGTAAATTATATGGATTTGCCGGGTATCGTCCAGGGTGACTATACCGGTGACTGGTGGTTATTCTGGCAAGCACCCTATGTTTATGTGGCGGGAACAGATGCTGGCCTTTATGTTGTGGATGCAACTGATCCTGGCAACCCGACACTTGTGAATCATCTTCTCAGCAATCAAATGGGAGGAATTAATCCTGCGCAGGTTTTTGCTCTTGGCAATTTGTTGGTTTTAACTGAAGCGAGGAGCAACTCCTATGCGACAATGGATATCAGTAATCCGACAGCTCCCCAACTTTTGAATAACTATACGGGTTTGAAAGGATATAGCCACTTATTCGCTGCTGGTAAATTGTTTACTTCCGGTAATAGCGCGCCAAACCAGTTGGCTGTACATAACATTTCTCACGAGGGAGAGATAAGTTTTATCGGTGTAACAGGGTCAAATCTTGGTGCAGGCGGTTATAGTACCTACCAAGATGGCTACATCCATTCGGGTTTTAGCAGCAAGTATGCGAAATTTGACATTGCCAATTTAACAATGGTTGGGAGCGGGACCTCTGGCGTTGAAAATAATGATGAAGACTTTGCTCATGCATTAGGCAATTTAGTATTTGTGGGTGACGACCATGGTAAGGCTAGCGGACTTATAGTACACCAAGCTGCCGCTGATACTACTGGTCCTGAAGTGCACTGGGTGCATCCTCAGGACGGTGCTACTAATATGGCCCTTACTAGCAGGGTTGGCGTCTCCATGTCTGATAATATCGACATCGATTCTGTGAGTTCGGCGACTTTTACCGTGCGACCCATTGGAGGGCAGCCACTAACAGGCAAGTATAGTCTCCAGTTTGGTCTGGTAAACTTTTCGCCAGACGCCCCGTTGCAGCCGGGAACTACCTATGAACTCATTGTTAACGGTCTTAAAGACTATGTTGGCAATTCTGGTGGCAGTTTTTCAAGTACCTTTTCCACTGCAGGAGCCTCATCAGATTTCCCGTCTTGTACATTAAATTCCCTTGCTCCCGCAGAGGTCGGAACAAGCATCACGTTTGACGTAGCAACGGTCAACGGCAGTGGTCCAATTACCTATAGTTGGGATTTTGGTGATGACACTACGCCAACAGCCCCCTCAGCTGTATCAATTACCAGTCATGCCTACACTTCGCCGGGACGTTACGGCGTAATCCTTACCGTTGAGAACAGTTTTGGTAGTAGCACATGCACGAATGTTCAAATAGTGCATAACCCGCTCACACCCGCACAGCCAGTTTCCTCGAGCCCGATTATTTACACATCTCAGCAGGTGTTTAATGTAAACGCTGATAACAACACGGTTACTGCAATAAACGCTGATAACTTAACCAAATCCTGGGAATCGCCTGTAGAAACTAATCCGCGCACATTAGCTCAAGCGCCCAATGGCGATATTTGGGTGGTAAACGAAGACAGTGCCACTATTTCTATCCTGAATCCGTTGGATGGCAGCCTGCTAAACACTATTGACTTGCCATATGCTTCAAGACCCTATGGTATTGTATTCAACCCTGATGGCAGTGGCGCTTATGTGACCTTGCAGGCTACTGGACGGTTGTTGAAGTTGGATACTACCGGTGCTGAGCTCGAGAATATCGACGTAGGCCCCCATCCCAGGGGGATAGCGATATCCGGAGATGGAAGCCGCATTTTGGTAACGCGCATGATCTCTCCGACAAATCAGGGAGAAATCAGGGAGATCAATGGCGGTAGCGTGGTACGGACTTTTTCGTTGGCGTTGGATCCTGGACCTGATACCGAAGCCAGCAGCAGGGGCGTGGCCAATTACCTCAACTCGATTCGGATAACCCCCGACGGCAGGCGTGCTTTTATTCCCTCTAAAAAGGACAATATAGAACGGGGGTTGTTTGTCGACGGACAACCGCTGACCTTCGATAGTCGGGTCAGGACTATCGTTTCCCAGCTAGATATGGAAACCAATCTGGAGCTGCTGTCGTCTCGCCTTGATGTCAATGACCGGGAAATGGCCCAGACGGTTATATTCAGCCCATTGGGCGATATCTATTTTGTTGCTACCCAGGGCAATAACAAGGTAGATGTTTTTGACGCCTACAATAATGACTTCCTCGGCACCATGAATACGGGGCTGGCGCCGCAGGGTATGACCTTTAATGACGATGCGACCAAGCTGTTTGTGCTCAATTTCATGTCGCGCAGTGTGTCTGTTTTCGATATATCCAACTGGATAAGCGCCACCAGTAATACGGGTACACTAGTTGCCGAGGTTTCAACCGTAGCTAATGAGTTGTTGAGCACAAATGTCTTGCAAGGAAAGCAGATATTCTACAATGCTGCAGACCCACGAATGAGCCGACAGGGATATATCAGTTGTGCCAGCTGTCATCTGGATGGTCAACATGATGGGCAGGTATGGGATTTCACCCAGGTAGGAGAGGGCTTGCGCAACACGATTACTCTGGTAGGGCGTGCTGGATTGGGGCACGGCAACGTGCACTGGACTGCCAATTTTGATGAGATTCAGGATTTTGAAAACGATATCCGTGCGGGTTTCGAGGGTACAGGTTTTCTCTCGGATGCTGACTTTAATCAAACTAGCGATCCCTTAGGAAACACTAAGGTAGGCTTAAGCCCGGAACTGGATGCTCTGGCCGACTATGTATCCTCTTTAATCGCAGTGCCCGCGAGCCCCTACCGGAATCCCGATGGCTCATTAACCGCTGACGCCCAAGCGGGCCAGCAACTATTCTTGGCGTTAGGTTGCAAAGCCTGCCACAGCAGCAGTGCATTCACAGATACCCAACGCCATGATGTCGGCACGATTCAAGCTTCCTCTGGATTAGGTATCGGACAGCCCTTAGACGGCGTTGGTTTTGAAACCCCGACACTTAAAGGTATTTGGAATACCATGCCTTATCTCCACAATGGACAGGCAAGCAGCCTGTATGATGTGTTGGACAACGCCACACATATTGGCAGCGGTAGCCTCACACAAACTGAGCGCGATCAGTTGGTCGCATATTTGAATCAGATCGACGAAAACCCGGTCCCCGAAGCTGTTAACGACGATAATGCCGCGACGACTAATGAAGATACACCGGTGGTTACCGTCAATGTATTACTCAACGATACACTCGTGGATAACGCCGCAATCACCGCATTTGACGCTGCCACCACAGCAGGCGGGACAGTTATCAACAATGGCGATGGCACTTTCACCTACACTCCGCCGACCGGTTATACAGGCGTCGACAGCTTCACCTATACCTTAACCGATGAACACTTCGACGCGGACATTGCAACCGTTAGCGTAAACGTAGAGGCAGCTCCCGATACAATACCGCCCAGTGTCACCATTACGGCTCCCCTTGATAGTGCCACTGTGCAGGGTACTGTATTGATCTCAGCAGATGCCAGTGATAACGACACTGTCAGCGTCGTTACATTCCTTGCTGGCGTGGTAGAGTTGGGAAGTGTAAATACCCCGCCGTATGAAATTAATTGGGATACGACAGCGGTCGCCAATGGCAACATCGTGATTTTGGCCACTGCGGAGGATGGCTCCGGAAATACTGCCAGTGACAGTGTTACCGTCAACGTTGCCAATCCAATCAATACCGCCCCCGCCGTTGAGGCAGGTGCGGATCAGACCATACGGCTGCCGGTAAATACGGTAAGTTTGAGTGCCACCGTAACGGATGACGGGCTACCCAGTGGCAATGTTATGACAACCTGGAGCTTGGACAGCGGTCCGGCGCCAGTCAGTTTTAGCGATGCGACTGCACTGGATACGGATGTCTCTTTTAGCGCAGAAGGTACCTACGTGCTTGCCATCACAGCGGATGATGGGGCGCTCTCCAACAGTGATACCCTGACAGTAACGGTTGAAGCAGCTCCAGAATTGATCGCCCTGTCCATTTCTCCGATAACCGCCAATTTACTGTTTAATGAAAGCCAGCAATTCACGGCGAGCGGACTCGACCAATACGGCGACGCCTTTGCTGTGGATCCAGTTTGGAATGCTACCGGCGGAACGATAGACGGTACTGGCCTATACCAGGCCGGTACTACCGCCGGGACATTCCAAGTGACGGCATCGGAAAGCGGTCTAAATGCCCAGGCTACGGTGACAGTGGCCAGCGATGCCGTTCCCAAACAAACCTTCTTACGCTTTGATGGTGGGAACGATGTTTTCACAGTGCCCGATGACCCGAGTCTGGACATAACTGGCGCCATATCACTTGAAGTCTGGATAAAGCCACAAAGTTTATCGAACTCCAAGAGTCAGGATCGGGTTGTTTCCAAGACATCACACTATGAAATCACCGTATCCACAGGAGATACGGGATGTCATTTCGGTTCCAGTGGCGATGTGCAATGGCGGGCCACCATCGGTAATCAGAACAGACGTATCTGTGGTGGTACACTGTCGCCTGGTAAGTGGCACCACCTGGTGGGCACTTACGACGGTGCAGATTTTAATCTCTATGTAGATGGTGTGCTGGTCGCCAGTACAACCCGCAGTGGAGCGATTTCCACTAATAACGCTGATCTGACAATTGGCAATCGCGCTAATCTGAATCGTCCTTTCGACGGCGACTTGGACGAGGTGAGAATATGGACCCGGGCGCTCAATGGGCAAGAGATTGTCGACAATGCCGGGCGGGAGCTCAGTGGTACAGAGCCAGGCCTGGTTGCCTATTATCGATTTAACGAAAACAGCGGTCAAACGGGTTCTGATGAAACTGCGAACAGCAACGATGGTGTACTGGGAACCACCAATAACGTTGATAATTCCGATCCACTCTGGGTCACCGAAAATTTAACCAATACCGCGCCGGTGGTGGACGCTGGAAGCGACCAAACAATCACTTTGCCGCAAAATACGGTAAGTTTGAACGGTGTGGCTTCGGACGACGGACTACCGAACAGCACTCTAATAACGACTTGGTCAAAAGTCAGTGGGCCTGGTAATGTCACATTCACAGACCCTGCAGACTTAAATACCATTGCCAGTTTTAGTGCAGAAGGTGACTATGTACTTCAGCTAACCGGCGATGACAGTGCACTCAGTTCCACTGATACTGTCACAATAACGGTATTGCCAGAACCACCGGACACGGAAGCGCCCACTGTTAACCTTGTGACACCACTCGACGGCACGACGGTCAGCGCCAATGTACTGATCTCCGCCGTTGCATCAGACAATATAGCCGTCAGTTTAGTTAATTTTGCCGTCGGTTCTACCGATTTGGGAACAGTTACGAGTCCACCCTATGAAGTCACCTGGGATAGTACCAGCGTAGGCGATGGCAACCATACCCTTACGGCGACTGCCACTGATGGCGCCAACAATCAAAGCAGCGACAGTGTTACCGTCACGGTCAACAATACGACGCCGGTCAATGCGGCGCCATCTGTGGATGCCGGCATCGATCAGACTATACGGTTACCCGTTAACACCGTCAGCTTAAGTGCCACAGTGTCGGACGACGGTTTGCCCAACGGGAACCTAACAACCAATTGGGAATTGATCAGTGGGCCAGCCCCAGTAACCTTTAGCGATGCTTCAGCGACAGCCACAGACGTTACATTTACCCTTGACGGGGATTATGTACTGTCTATAACGGCAGATGATGGAGAGCTGGCCACTAGCGATACATTAACTGTGGTGGTAGAGGCCGCACCAGTATTGACGACATTAAGCGTGTTGCCCTCGAGTGTTAACTTGTTGATTGACGAGACACAGCAGTTTAGTGCAGAGGGGTTTGATCAATACGGCGATCCCTATCCAGCCAATCCGAGCTGGACAGCGACCGGAGGGACCATTGACAGCAGTGGCCTGTATCAGGCAGGGACAACGGCAGGCAATTATCAGGTTGTTGCTTCAGAGGGTGCAGTCAATGACCAAGCCACAGTTACCATAAACAGTGCGTTTACACCCAAACAAACTTACTTGCGATTCGATGGAACCAATGATGTGGTAACGGTTCCAGATGACTCCAGTTTGGATATAACCAGTGTCATTTCGATTGAAGTTTGGGTAAGACCCTACAGCCTTTCAAACTCTAAGAGTCAAGACAGGGTGGTTTCCAAAACCTCGGACTACGAAATCACGCTCTCTACCGGCGATACAGGATGCAATTTTGGCACCAGTGACGATGTACAGTGGCGGGCGACCATTAGCGGCAGCAATCGCCGGATTTGCGGTGGCAGTTTAACACTGGGCAATTGGCACCATATTGTGGGCACCTACGACGGCAGTCAATTTAGCTTGTATGTGGACGGGGAATTGGTAGCAAGCACCTCCCGCAGTGGTCCGATCGCCACCAATAACTCCGCTGTGACCATGGGGAACCGTGGCACTCTGGATCGTCCCTTTGATGGAGATCTGGATGAAGTAAGGATATGGAACCGGGCACTAACAGCTCAAGAAATTATTGACAATGCCAATATCGAGTTGACCGGAAGTGAGCCAGGATTGGCGGCGTACTACCGCTTGAACGAAACAAGTAGCCAGGTGACTGCCGATGAGACGACAAATAACAATGACGGCGTATTGGGTACCCAAAGTGTCGTCGACAGCTCGGACCCCCAGCAAATTTCTGAAAATTAGTTAATTTCAGGCAGAGTAGCGGGGGCGGAATATATATAATCAAGGGACTTCAGGAAAATTTATGGGGATGCGCCAGGATAATCTGGTATGGAGGTGTGACTGTAAATGTCATACGGGTAAGGCAGGCCAGCCGCCCGGTCCCCGAGTCATGGCCTGATGGGGTGCCCCTGAAGGGCAAGCGTTGACAGGGGTGGATGTAGGTCAGGTATTGAGCTTCGTAAATTTAGTACATTGGGGTGTCGACGGTGTCCCATTTCGCGGAAGACAACACTGATGGCAGGCGCTAACGGCAAGTCGTCGTTAGGCCCCACGGAGTCAGAGACCCTGTACATGCATCCTTATACTTCATACAGGGAACCTGGGAGGTCCCGATCATCGCTACCGGCGTGGTAACCCGGTAGAGCGGCCGGAGAAGGTGAAGAGCCGAACGACCGACGTGCACGTGATTGGGAAGTCGGACAAATTCATATTAGCGTAGAAGCAGATGAACAAAGGGAATCAACTGAGAGGAGAAGGCCAAAACCCGGCGGAGTCTGTGGAGCGAAGGGGTTTGGCCAAGGGGAACACCAAACAGGCACCCACTGCCGAAACACAGAGTTCGGGTAAGGTGCCGCGTGGACTGTCTGGTGTACGGGAAGCTGCACGTAGGGACAAGAACTTGCAGTTTACAGCGCTACTCCACCACATCGATGTGACTATGCTTTGGTCGAGCTACCAGCGGCTGAAGCAGAGCGCTGCCCCGGGGGTGGATGAGGTTCACTGGGTGGATTACCAGGAAGGTCTTCGAGACAGACTGGAAGCACTCTATCACCGAATCCACACCGGGAGCTACCTGGCTTTACCCAGTAAGCGGGCACGGTTGTTGAAAGAAGACTGCAGTGAACGCAAACTGGGGATAGCGGCGTTGGAAGATAAAATCGTCCAACAGGCGGTAGCGACGGTACTAAACACCATTTACGAAGAGGATTTTATAGGATTTAGCTACGGTTTTCGATCGGGTCGGAATCAACACCAAGCACTGGATGCACTCTGCGTAGGGTTGACTGAAAGGTCAATCAACTATGTGGTGGATTTGGATGTCCGTGGTTATTTCGACAACATTCAACTCGAATGGCTAGTCCGTCTGATTCAAAAATGGCTGCGCGCTCATAAGGGTCAGTGATTTCGCCGTTGTTGGCGAATATCTACCTGCACTATGTGCTGGATCTATGGATGGAAAGACGACGGCGCAAAGAAGTGCGAGGAGCGATGATCGTGGTGAGATACGCCGATGATATAGTGGCGGGGTTTCAGCGCGAGGAAGAGGCGAATGCCTTTCTACAGGAGGTAGACGAGAGGTTAAAACAGTTTGGCTTAACCCTGCACCCTGAGAAGTCCCGTCTGATAGAGTTTGGTCGTCATGCGGCGGCCAGACGCAAGGCGGCAGGGCAGGGGAAGCCGGAAACGTTTAACTTTCTTGGTTTCACACACATTGCATCCAAAACCCGACACGGTCGATTCACTATCCGTCGCAAGTCAATAGGAAAGCGCTTACGGAGTAAATTGCAAGAGATCAAGAGTGAGCTACGGCGTCGCTTCCGTGAACCAGTACCGGAGACTGGGAGGTGGTTGCGCCGAGTTCTGCAAGGGTATTACCAGTATTTTGCGGTGCCATATAATTTTGGAGCCTTAAGCCAATTCCGCTATGAGTTGTAGAGGATGTGGCTGCGTGCGCTGCGTCGGCGTAGCCAAAAGGCACGTAGGAATCTCACGTGGGAAAAGTATAAAGCTATCCAAGATTACTGGCTTCCGAAGCCGCGGATAATACACCCTTGGCCCGACGTACGTTTTCGCCGTCGATACCCGAGGTAGGAGCCGTATGCACTAATTCTGCACGTACGGATCTGAGCGGGGGGTGTCTCGTAAGAGGCATTCCTACCGCGACTTAGTTGGGTTCAAACTATGGCACTTTGCTGGCAATCAGGTAGTCTTTAAATCTGCTATTAAATGAGTCCGAATTAAAAAACCAGCCTGGGCTTAAAAGATTTTGAATTTCAAAGGGTTAATAGACACTTCGACCAGACCAAACCCACAAATTTTTCTAGCGAGACATAATCAAAAACTATCCTCAATCGAGGTGGCGGGATTTCACCAGCTGTATATAACAGCTGGTGGTGTGCGCCCGAGCTAACTGTGCCCCTGGCGTAAGCGCTCAAGCACCTGATTCTTCCTGACGTTATGGGGATCTTTTTTCAATGCCTTGATCCGCTCCTCGATTTGGCAGCCATTCATCAGTCCTTCCATTTCAATCCACGCATCTTCCTGATCGCGACCTTCCGTTTGCAACGCGATAACATGCTGGCAGGTGGTGTTCAGTTCCGACAACTGCTCAGGCAGGTTATTGGCTTTGGCCAACCCGCTGGCGCCAATCTGCTGCGCTTTGGCCATTCGCAGGTCGCGCCGGTAATTTCTGACCTCCTTGAGCGCCAATCGCAAACATTTTTCTCCCGATTGAATCCGTTTTTCCTGCGACAATTGTTGCTCACGCATTGCCTCCAGCGATAACTCGTACTCAGCAATTTCCGCGGCGACCTCCTCGACGAGTTCACTTTCGTCGTCGGTTACCATCAATGTCCTCGCCTGCTGTTCTCTCTTTTTTATCAGGTTCTCTATGCTATCTATCTCCCGTGATAGCTGCTTTTTCGCCATGATTAACTCACTGAGGCTTTTCTTGCGTTGGTAGATAGTGTGTTCTACATCGACAATTTCCTGCTCAAAAATTCGAACGGCGTTGGCATCCAGCAGGACCTCAGCGGACCCTCGTGTGTTGTTGATGTGAACGAGAGTGTTGTCCCAAAGAGGAGGGTGTGGCAAGCAATAGAAAAAAAGTAGCGGGGGGTGCAGCTCACGGGGCTGGTACATGCACCCCTCGGCAGCGAGTCTGGCGTTTAAGGTGTGAAAACGCCTGGTAACTCCAGTCTCGCATGGCCAGTACAACCGTAGTTCCGTACCGTTTACTGAGTGGCATACCGGCATCGGTATTATTCAGTTGATCAAACTCGCGGCTCAGTTTTTCTAACTTGCGCTGGAATTCATGATTGGAGTTGTCACTTAGCATGCCGTTTAACACAATCAGTTTGTGGTCGTCCCGGTCGTAGTTGGTATTAAACAGCTCCTGCTTGATGGTGTCCAGGAAGAAGCGCTGGATGGGCCCGTTCGGGCGCCAACTGAAATTTGGCGCGACCAACAGCTTTATCCGGTTTTTGGGGAGCAATTCGATGATGCGTAATCGATCCAGGTGTGCCAGCTTCTGAATACATTCAGTTTCACTAATAGCGTAGAAGCTCTGAATCTCTTCCATACTCCAGCGATTGAGCACACACCGTGACCAGTAGCAGTGTCAGGTCGCCGGCAATTTCATTTTCCTGTTGCTCTGTTAGCTCCTGTATCTCCACCTGTTGTTCTGTCATGGTCTGAACCAGGTCGGAAATTTCCAGCTCCATCAGATGGCAGATCTTCTCCAACTGCTCCAAATCGAAACTGCAGGTACGGAACAGGCGTTTGACGCTGGCTTCAGACAGGGACAGGGCAATACCGACATCGCGGTAACGCAACTTATGGGCCTTTAACAGCGGCGCTGTTCGAGCGGTTACTGCTCAGTAGCATTGATCTGGCAACAGAATCGCTGTTGACTTCGATTGCCCCGCTGGGTTGGGGGCTGGTAGTCTTGTCAGTGCTCGAATTGGCTCTCTGCTACCGCTTACCGATTCACCTGGAATCCGGCGAAAGTCCGCTGGAAGCAGAGAGTGCAGTAGGTGAGAGTGCAGAGGGAGTGAGGCACCATGCCGCTCAAGGGTTTAATTGGCACCATTACCTGACGCTAAAGTACCTTAAACGCAATCTTCGTCTGCTCCGCGAGAAAGCCTCTATTTGGCAATCTATTATCGGCCTGGCGGTGTTTTGGGCAATCTCTCAAGTCGTACTGGCCGCATTTCCAGCGTTTGCCAAGGCCACTTTGGCTGAAACCAATTCCGTCGTTATTCAAGGCATTTTGGCCTTTACCGGATTTGGCATTATCGCCGGATCGCTGCTGGCGGCGCGGCTGTCGCGTAACTATCTCGAAACAGGTCTGATTCCTGTCAGCGCATTGGGGATTACCTTGGCCTTGGCGCTGCTGCCTATACGCTGCGCAAACTGCCTCACTCGTTTGCTCGTATTGTGGTCAGCCTGTTGTTTCGACAACGGTATAAAATTGATGTTCAGGGATTTAGAAATCTGCCGTCACAAGAGGCGGTTTTACTGCTGGGCAACCACGTCAGTTGGATCGATTGGGCACTGGTGCAGATCGCTTGTCCACGTCCTATACACTTTGTCATGCTAAGGGATATCTACAACCGCTGGTATTTAAAACCGATCCTTAAAGCCTTTGGCGCTATTCCCATTGCCCGTGGCCATAGCACAGAAGCCCTGGCTACCGTGAATCAATTGTTAAAGGACGGCGGGGTCGTGTGCCTCTTCCCGGAAGGCGCTTTGACACGCGATGGCAAAACCGGCAAATTCCACAGCGGTTACGAGCGTACAGTTGAGGGGGTGGAAAACGGCTTTATCGTGCCTTTTTATCTGGACGGCCTCTGGGGCAGTACGTTTACACACGCAGAGGGCGAGCCTGGCAAATCGATCTGGAGTCGCCGGGATTTGACAGTGGCATTTGGTGAAACCCTGCCACTGTCGACCAGAGCGGAGGCCTTGAAAAGAAAGGTGTTGGAACTCTGTCCGAAAGCGTTGGAAGGCTACAACAGATCCACAATCTGCTTGGCAGCGGAATAGGGAGTGGTATTGTTCTCCATTACCGCATTTTCAAGTCCGGGCATTTTGCGCTGCACCTCCGGATTTTGGTTTAAACGCAGTTCCAGCATCTCGTGAATAAGTTTGTTTAGCCACTCGGCATTCTGGGTGGCTCGCTTCTCATAAAACGCCTGGTTGTCCAGTGCGGCTTGCTTGTATTCGCAAATCATCTCCCAGACGTCGGTGATACGTTGCTTTTCCAGCGCCGAACAGGTTAATACCCGAGGGTTCCAGAAACTGCCGTGCTTAATCAGGTGGAAGGCGTTCTGGTAGTGCTGTTTGGTGCGCATGGCGAGGTTAACACTTTCACCATCGGCCTTGTTGATCACCAGCGCATCTGCGAGTTCCATTATGCCGCGCTTGATGCCCTGCAGCTCGTCACCGGCGTTGGGGATCATCAATACCAGGAAAAAGTCCACCATGGCGGCGACTTCGTATTCGGACTGTCCCACCCCAACGGTTTCCACCAGGATAACATCGTAACCGGCCGCTTCACACAACAGCATGGTTTCCCGGGTTTTCTGGGCTACACCACCCAGCGCACCTTCCGACGGGGAGGGGCGGATAAAGGCATTGGGTTGGCGGGACAGCTCTTCCATACGGGTTTTATCCCCCAGGATGCTGCCACCGCGTAATGGGGAACTGGGGTCAACCGCCAGCACCGCGACCTTTTTACCCAGCTCCAACAGCGCCAGACCAAAAGCCTCGATAAAGGTGGACTTGCCCACACCGGGAATGCCGCTGATGCCAATGCGAATACTGTTGCCTGTGTCTGGCAGGACGTTTTCCAGAATCTGCTGGGCTTGCTCCCGGTGTTTGTCCAGTTTGCTTTCCACCAGGGTAATGGCTTTGGCCAGTGCACGCCGGTTGCCTTGGCGCAACTGATCCAGATCGATATTGCTCATGAAAAAACGTCCGCTATCCATTCGAAGAGGCTTAAAAAAAACCCCCTGTACAAGGGGGCAACTCTATCACAGAAACAGGTGTCAGTTGGCGTCAACGCCACCCTGAGCCATCAGTATCTAATCACAAATCCATAGTCGCTGGTAACCCGCCAGCGACTGGGGACTGGCGATTAGCCACTGATTAACTGCGGGCTTTGTTGACCTCATCCAACACCTGACGTGCGGAGACGGGGATCTTGGTGCCGGGGCCAAAAATGCCCTTCACACCCGCGTCGTACAGGTAGTCGTAGTCCTGCTTCGGTATCACACCGCCGGCCACAACGATAATGTCGTCGGCGCCTTCAGCTTTTAACGCGTTGATCAGATCGGGAACCAGTGTTTTGTGGCCGGCAGCCTGAGAGGACACGCCCACCACGTGGACGTCGTTCTCAACCGCTTGTTTGGCCACTTCTTCCGGGGTGGAGAACATGGGGGACAGGTCGATATCAAAGCCTACATCGGCGAAGGCAGTCGCAATCACTTTGGCGCCGCGGTCGTGACCGTCCTGGCCCATTTTACAAACCAGCATGCGGGGGCGACGGCCGTGTTCAGCCTGGAAGTTCTCGATGTCGACCTTGATGGCCTGCCAGTCGGAGTCGTCCTCGTAGGGGGCGCCGTAAACGCCGGAGATAGTGCGGGCCTGGGCGTTGTAGCGGCCAAACTCCGCTTCCATGGCGTCGGAAATTTCACCCACAGTCGCGCGCAGACGAGCGGCTTTCACTGACAGATCCAGCAGGTTACCTTTGCCAGTCTTGGCCGCTTCGGTAATGGCGGCCAGAGCGGCTTTAACAGCGTCATTGTCACGAGAGGCCCGGATCTCTTCCAAGCGCTTGATCTGACTGCTGCGCACCGCCAGGTTATCCACTTCCAGGATATCCAACTCGTCCTCTTCCGCCAGGACGTACTTGTTGACACCCACAATCACGTCTTCACCGCGGTCGATGCGCGCTTGCTTCTTGGCCGCGGACTCTTCGATGCGCAGTTTAGGGATGCCGGCTTCGATGGCCTTGGCCATACCGCCCTTTTCTTCGATCTCTTCGACCAGCGCCCAGGCCTTGTCGGCGATCTCCTTGGTCAGGCTCTCCATCATGTAGGAGCCGCCCCAGGGATCAACCACTTTAGTGATGCCGGTTTCTTCCTGAATAATGATCTGGGTGTTACGGGCAATACGGGCCGAGAACTCGGTCGGCAGCGCAACCGCTTCGTCCAGGGCGTTGGTGTGCAGCGACTGGGTGCCGCCAAACACAGCTGCCATGGCCTCAATGGTTGTGCGCACCACGTTGTTGTACGGGTCCTGTTCGGTCAGGGACCAGCCGGAGGTCTGGGAGTGGGTGCGCAGCATCTGGGATTTCGGGTTCTTGGGGTTGAACTCCTTCATGATACGGGACCACAGCAGACGGGCGGCACGCATCTTGGCGATCTCCATATAGAAGTTCATGCCAATACCCCAGAAGAAGGACAGGCGCGGCGCAAAAGCGTCGACATCCAGGCCGGCCTTGATCGCGGTGCGCACGTACTCGCGACCGTCGGACAGGGTGTAGGCCAGTTCCAGGGCGGCATCCGCTCCGGCTTCCTGAATGTGATAACCGGAGATGGAGATAGAGTTGAACTTCGGCATCTCCCCGGATGTGTAGGCGATAATGTCGCCAATGATCTTCATGGACGGCTCTGGCGGGTAAATGTAGGTATTACGCACCATAAACTCTTTCAGGATATCGTTCTGGATGGTGCCGGACAGTTTGTCCTGGCTTACACCCTGCTCTTCGGCGGCGACGATATAGTTGGCCAGGATCGGCAGTACGGCACCGTTCATGGTCATGGAAACAGACACCTTGTCCAGCGGAATACCATCGAACAGGATTTTCATATCTTCAACGCTGTCGATGGCCACACCGGCTTTACCCACGTCACCGGTCACACGGGGGTGGTCGGAGTCGTAACCGCGGTGTGTGGCCAGGTCAAACGCCACTGATACCCCCTGGGCACCGGCAGCCAGGTTTTTGCGGTAGAACGCATTGGATTCTTCGGCGGTGGAGAAGCCGGCATACTGGCGGATGGTCCAGGGACGGCCGGCGTACATGGTAGATTGGGGACCACGGATAAAGGGTTCGAAACCGGGAAGGGTGTCGGCAAACTCCAGCTCCTCGGTATCTGCTTTGGTGTACAGCGGTTTAATGTCGATGCTTTCCGGGGTTTTCCAGGTCAGATCGGCGGCGGTTTTGCCTTTCATCTGTTTCTCAACCAGGGCGTGCCATTCGTCCAGGCTTGGGATTTCGGGGCTGTACTTGTTGTCGGACATAAGTCTTACTCTCTATGTGTATCCAATGCGCGTTGAATAACCGCTGCGTATCACTATCGGCAAACACGCTATCAAAACACATTTATCCCCCACAGGGGATAAACAATCTTGTTCTGGGATGGATTATATTGTTCATGTCAGTGGTCGCCTTGGGGTTGATTTAGCTCAATCAGCACGCCATCACAGCTCTTTGGATGGATAAAAATCACCTTGCTGTTGTGGGCTCCCAGGCTGGGTTCATCGGACAGGAACTGGTAACCCTTCTCCTTCAGGCGGGCCACATCCGCTTCGATATCGTCGGAGCGGAAACACAGGTGGTGCAAACCACCGCCTTTTTTCGCCAGGTAACCGGCAATGGGGCCTTCACCGTTAAGTGGGTGGACCAGCTCGATGCTGGTCTCCGGCAGCGGGAAAAAGGCGGTACTGGTTTTGGCCGCTTCCACGTCTTCCGTACCTTTGTATTCCAGGCCGAAATCCTCCAGAAAACGCTTGATGGCCTTTTCCAGGTCAGGTACCGCAATAGCAATATGGTCTAGTGCTACGATCATGGTGTCTTTCCTATAATCCGTTCTATCAAGCTTCTGCCAATTCAGCGGTAACTTCCGCGGACGTTCCCGGCAAGGTATTCAGGAACTTGTCGGTCTCAGTCTGGCGGCGAGCGGCGACCTCTTCCGGGGTTTCCTCAACAACCTTCTCATCGGGGGTGATCTTGAACAGCGGTTGGCCCTTCTTAATGATAGTGCCATCGTCTTTGATCAGAACCTCGTCGATGGTACCGGCAAAAGGCGCGTTCACCTTGTTGAACATTTTCATCACTTCGATGATGTACAGCGGCTGGCCGGCTTCAAAGTGGCTGCCCTCCTCAACGAACGGCGGCATGCCGGGAGCTTCACAGTGGTAGAACATACCGCCGGTTGGCGCCAGGATCTCATCGGATTTGGCAACCGGGGGCGGTACCAGCACCTTGGCCATCGCTTTCTGGAGTGCTTCGTTGGTCAGGTTTTCCGGAATATGAATGCTCAGATCCTCATTCACTTTCAGGGCAAAGAAATCAGTGGTACTGGCGATATAGGGCAATAAACCCAGAATCTCGGCGCCCGCCTGGTAACCGGCGTGTGCCGCCTGGGCTGCCGCCCACTGGTCAGCGTCGATACCGGCAGGCGCGTCACCGGCAAGGGCTGTTTCGATAGCGGTGAAATCGCTGGTGCCCAGCTTCTGTTCCAACAGGTCGTAGAAGGCGATGGCCTGAGACAGGATCTCGTTGTCGTGGTCCCAGATCATACTGGCAGCGGGTTTGCTGTCGCAGTAATCCATGTTCAGGAAGTGGTAGGTCTCCGCCAGGACTCGTACCGGGTTGGCCTTCCAGTTCACCTGACCGCCGTCAATGGAGAAGTTGGCCTGGTTGATGCTCAACCAACCGGCCAGGATGTGGGGCTCGGCCAGCAGGGCTTCCAGCGGGCGGGTCAGCAAAATTTGCTTGCGCTCCAGTACCTCTTGCAGTGACGGCTGGGCTTCGCTGGCGGCCGCCGCAATCGCCGTTTGGCACACTTGCTTGTAGGCGTACTCCAGGTCCAGGTTGTTGGCTTCCTGTTTCAACAGACCTACCGCCGTCAGGTAGGGCACGATAAAGCGGGTGGTGGGACGGGCATTGATGTTGTTGCCCAGGAACCAGTTGACCAGACCGTAATGGAATTCCAGATTAGTGGCCAGATCCTTACCGCGGATTTCGGTAACCCGCAGCACCTCGGCCATGCGCTCGTAGGTACTGGTGCGGTCTTCACCGATGGTCAGCAGCAGGGCGATGTTGGAGTCGTAGGCACCGGCCAAGTGGTACTTCATAAACACATCGGTGTCCGGGTTGTGCATGCTGATGCCCTGGTCGTCGCGGATTTCACCTTCGATGGGGTTGGACCAGTTCTCGATAACACCTCCGGCGTGTGGCTGCAGCGCCTGGTTGGTGGCATTCATCCGTGCTTCTACAGAGGCGTTGCTGCGCAGAATGCGCTCTGGCTTGGGCAGGCGCGGGCCGTGGGTGGCCAGCAGCATCATGGTTTCCACCAGAGATTCAACGACAAAGCTTTCGGCGGGATTATCCGGGTTGGTGAACTTCAGGGCGTAACACAGCTCGGTCACACGGTGCTCCACCTGAATACGGGTATTCATCTCCATAAAGTAGTGAGATTCACCGTCCACGATACATTCGAAAGTGCCGACTGAATCCAGTTTTACAGCCTCGCCGAAGGCCGCACCTTCGTGTTCCATGCGCTCCAGAATCACCAGGTCTTTTTTCAGCTGCTCAGCTTCAGCGGTTTTTCCGGTCGCCTCAGCGGTGGCGATGGCTTCCTTCAGTTCTTCCTCGGTGACAGAGACTTCCAGCAGTTTCTGTTCGTGCATCTGCAGGGAACAGTCGCGTCCCCCCATGGTCATGCACCAGTCGCCGTTACCCACAACCTGGATTTCCTGGTGGCGGGTGGTTTCGATGTTCATCTCGATCAGGACGTTTTTGTTATCGCCCACACCGTTGGTTTTCAGCTCGATCAGACATTCCAGTACCAGGGAGGGCACTTTCTCTGCAGCTTTTTCAACGCGCTCTTCCAGCGTCTCGCCTTCGTAAGAGTTGGCCGCTTGCAGGATCCGCTGCCCCTTACCGCCACCACCGGCGATCGCTTTCAGGCGGAAACGGTTGTTGGGCTTCTCTGCCAGCATGCGCTTGGCTTCTTCCTGCAGTGCCGCGCCGATATCTGCAGCATCGATGATATCGATACCGGCAGCGTAAGACGCCGACAACAGTGCCAGGGCTTTCTCTTCATCGTCCTTACAGCTAGCGAAATCCACCTTGAGGCTGTGGTCCGTGGCACACTGCTCCAGGCCGTCTTTGCCGTATTTGGCAAACAGTGCCAGGCTGGTGGCGTTGTTGACACCGGGCGTCACAGATACGCCGGTCTCCAGGGCGGTGCGCTTGGCCTGGTCCTTCATACCGGCGGCGCACTGGGTAAAAGAGCAGGGACCGATAAAATTCAGGCCGGCCCGCTCCATCGCCTCAACCATTTCGGCGTCTTCGGACATAAAACCGTAGCCGGCGAAGATGGAGTTGTAGCCGTTGGACAGGGCAATATTAACGATCTGCTTAATACGTACTGCGCGCTCTTCCTTATCGGCACCGGTGTAGTCGGGTACGCGGTGCACACGGGAAGGATCGGTCAGCATACGCAATTCCGGTGCCAGGGCGTTCTGGTAGGTGATGGAGTCTTTTTCAGACAGCAGGATACCGTAGTTGTTGACGCCCATCTCGTCGAACACGTCCATGGCTTCCTTGCGGATAGGGCCACGACAAATGATCAGCGGGCGCATGTGACTGCAGTCAAAGCTCTTTACCCACTCGGCGCTTTGGTTGCCCAGGCGACGATCTTTGTGGATCAGCGGATTTTTCAGATAATAATCGTTACTGGTAGACACGGCTTAAGCCTCTTTTCTATTGGGCGCTGTAGGCTTCTAATCTGTTCTGACAGCGCGCTGCAATTCGTTGAATTCGTTAACCGGTTTGGAGCTCCTAGTGGAACTCGCGTTGCGGGCCTGTAAAAGGCTCAGGGGTGTAGTGCTTCAGGTGGAATTCCATGTTTTTACACAACACTTCACGCAGATCAGGTGGCATAACGATTTGAGAAATGGAACCCAGGCTTAGGGCTTCGTTCGGGTTCATCAGCTCTTCTTCGTAACGGTCTTTCAGTGCCGCTTCCTGCTCCGCTTGCCAGGCCATGACGTCGGCTTCGGCTTCACCGGCTTTCAGGCGCTGCTTAACAGAGCTGCGAATTTCTTGCAGTTCTTTCTTGTACACAAACTCCACACCGGCAGGGCCCATTACTGCTGCGCGAGTAGAGGGCAGGGCACAGACGAAGTCGGCCCCGGTGGGGTAGTTGTTATAGGAGGCATAGGCGCCACCGTAGGCGTTGCGCACAATCACCAGGAAGCGGGGAGTACGCAGGTCGATAATCGCATCCAACATGGCGCGACCGGCCTGTACAATACCGCCCGCTTCCTGGTCTTTACCGGGGCGGAAGCCGGTGGTGTCCTCCATAAAAATAATGGGGATGTTGTACAGGTTGCAGAAACGGATGAAGCGCGCGTTTTTCAGCGCGGCGTCGATGTCGATCTGTCCGGAATCAACAGCGGAGTTGTTGGCCACAAAGCCCACCACGTTACCGCCCATACGGCCCAGAGCAGTGATGGTGTTGCGGGCACGATCCGGCTGAATCTCCAGGAAGTCACCGTGGTCACACAACTGCTGGATCATAATGGAAATATCCAACGGGGTGTTGAATCCACTGGGGGAGTTGAAGGCCTTCTTCAACAGGATGTCGATATCCCAAGTCTTGCGATCCAGCGGGTCGGAGGTTTCCTGGTAGGGGGCCAGCTCGGCGTTGTTATTGGGCAGGTAGTTCAGCAGCGCCTTCACTTTGCGCAGAGCAGACACCTCGTCGGGTACTACAAAGTCGGTCACGCCGCTCTGGCTGTGCACCCCGGGGCCACCCAGCTCATCGGCGGTCACATCTTCACCCAGCACCGATTTTACAACACCCGGTCCGGTGAGGCCGAAGAAGGTTTCGTTGGGCTGGATCAGGAAACTGCCCTGGCGCGGCAAGTAGGAACCACCACCGGCATTAAAGCCAAACATACACATGATGGAAGGTACAACACCGCTGATTTTGCGCAGTGCGGTAAACGCTTCCGCGTACCCGTCCAAACCACCCACGCCAGCGGGAACATAAGCACCGGCGGAGTCGTTCATGCCCACCAGAGGAATTTTGCGCTTGCCGGCCAATTCAAACAGACGGGCCAGTTTCTTACCGTTGGTGGCGTCCATGGAGCCTGCACGTACGGTAAAGTCGTGACCATAAACGGCCACGTCGCGACCGTTGATCTTGACAATAGCGGTAACCAGAGAGGCCCCATCGAGGTTTTTGCCCCAGTTTTGGAACAGCACTGTCGGATCTTCATCAGTCAGTACCGCGAGGCGCTCCCAGATGGTCATGCGCTTTTTGGCGTGCTGGCGCTCGATGTTGCGGACACCGGCGGCTCTGCGGGGGCGCTGGATCAGTTCATAGCCTTTTTTCAGGTTTTCTTCGTAGAGACCGGGGTCATAGGAGGCTTGGCCTGGAACACTGAATTCTAATTCTTTGGCGTCGTCAAACGGATTAACGAGTGACGCCACTTGGGCTAAAGGCTTTTTCACTGCTTTTGTCATGGTTAATACAATCCCAACTCTGTGGTGTCTGTGTGGAGTCTAGACGAACTCTGCGCTCTATTTGGTTAAATATTGAACTATCCAGCCCAAATATTTAGCCGATGTAGCAGAACCGCTCTAATAAACTGATTTATTGGTGACAAAAACAGCCAGGGTGGAAATGCCTCAATTTGGTGCTTTCCTACGCATCCTGGCGAAAAAAGCGCGTTTTTGTCGCCTAGTCTTGGGGCAGATATGTTCTCAACTAATCAAACTAGCGTCTAGAGACAAAATTTTTCAATTTATAGGCACAAAAACGCTCAGCAGCGGTGGTGTTAAGCGATCATTGGGAAACTTGCTTCGATGGGGGCCCCTGTAGGTCGGACTTCAGTCCGACCTACAGGGGCTATGTTGATCTGGGGTTGGTCTTAAGTAAGCGCTATTCAGGTCAGAACCGGCTCTTGAAGGGTCTCGTACTGCAGTTAACGTTTCAGTACAGTGTGTATTACGTGGCCCGACTCGAAATAGACTACGTAGTCAGGGTAAGTCCAACTGGAAATGGGGGGTTCACCCACAGCGGGACGGGTTTCCTGAGGCTGTCCAAACAGCGCTTTGACCTGCTCCTGATTCATGCCTTTAATCGGGCGGTCGATCACCCATTTGTCTTTGGCCTGCTGGCCTACTGGGATCTTAATGTCCTCCGCCCCCAAGGGGCCGGCACAACCGAGCGCCATTACGGCAGCGAGAAGGGTAGGTATTCTCATGGCGAGCGTCCTCAAATGTGTTGCTTCTTTATATTGTCGACAGCCGGGGATATTCCAAAAACTGGGTCCTGCCTCTAATACGAGGGATTATCGCCTATTGGTCAAGGACCGACGTTTGGCCGCCATTTGGGCCTGTAGTATCTGTTTTGACAACAATTGCCGCTGCTGTTCATCAATACGGTGGAACTTCGCAGCCACTTTGTAAGCCTTATTATCGCCAACAGCTTCACAGCGAATAATCTGGGCGAAAACTGATACCCCCACATAGGCGGGCAAAAACAGTAGCTTCAGGGCGATAAAGCTGCCTTTATACAGGGGCTTTGCACACTCAAAAGCGATACCGCCTTCACTGAGATTTACCTGTGTAACTTGATCGAGGCCGGTGTCTTTGTTTTCGGCGATCAGCTGTTGTGTTAAAAGGTCTATTTTGCGGTTAATACAGCTCAAATATTCAGCAATTTGGCGATTTTGTTCATTGATGGTGTATAAGAGCTGGCTTGCTTCTTTATCTATGCGACGAAATTCAGCAAATAAACCGAGAGTCGCCGATTCGGGAAACAGGGTAGCAGGCTCGCTGTTATTGGCGGTGTGGTTGTCAACCGTCTGGTATTCGAGGCTGACATTGTCCCGGATTCGGAAATAATCCCGCCTTTCCCTGCCGTCTTTACTGGGTTTGCCAGCAGTGGGAGAGGGTTTGGTAGTACTGGTTTTGGAGATCATAGGCCAACTTTATTTAATGGCTTCTTGTTAACTAATTCCGTTTTTTGACGTTTTAATGCCAATAATCGATTTGTAACGGCTCTAATTCATTGTAACACTGCTTGTCCTCGGCGCCACACTTGGGTTTAATGCCTCCATGTTAAAAAATGTCCCACTTTTTATCGGTCTGCGTTACCTGCGTGCCAAGCGTCGCAACCAGTTTATCTCCTTTGTCAGTGGCTTTTCCCTGCTGGGTATGGCACTGGGCGTGATGGCACTGATTGTTGTGCTCTCTGTGATGAATGGTTTCGATCGCGAGTTAAAGAAACGCATTTTAAGTGTGGTTCCTCACGGGTTTGTGGAGGGCGTTAGACCGCTGACTGATTGGCGTTTACTTTCTGATCAGATTGATCGACACCCCAGCATCCGGGCATCCGCTCCCTATATAGAAGGTTTTGGCCTTGTTGGTTATGAGACTGGCGTGCAGGGCGTGCAATTGCAAGGCATATTGCCTGAAACTGAGGCACGGGTCTCAGTCATTGAAGAGCACATGTTGCTCGGTAGCTCCCACGACCTGCGAGAGGGGGAGTTTGGTATTGTGTTGGGCAACCTTTTGGCACGCTACCTGGGCATCACCCTTGGTGACAAGGTGGTGGTCACTTTACCGGACCTGGATATCACGCCAGCGGGCATTTTCCCGCGAATGAAGCGGTTTACCGTAGTGGGTGTTTTCCAGGTGGGAGCCCAAGTGGACCAAAATCTGGCCATGATTCATCTTCGAGACGCTCAACGCCTGTTTCGTTACGGCACCACAGTTCAGGGGCTGCATGTGAGGGTGGGTGATATCTACGAAGCCGGCCTGGTTATGCAAGCGTTAGGTGAACAGCTCACCTCTGATCAACCAGTGACGTTAAAAGACTGGAGCCAGACTCAGGGGAGTCTGTTCCAGGCTGTGAAAATGGAAAAAACGGTTATCGGTGTTTTGCTGATGATTATTGTGGCGGTGGCCGCATTTAACATCGTCTCCAGTTTGGTATTGATGGTGGCCGACAAACGTTCTGATATCGCCGTTTTGCGTACGATCGGACTTTCTGCGCGACAGGTTATGGCCGTGTTTGTGGTTCAGGGTACAGCCGTCGGTTTAATCGGGATTGTGGTTGGAGCCCTTGCCGGTTCACTGCTGGCGCTGACCATTGGAGAGCTGGTGGGGTGGGTGGAAAATGTACTTGGCATACATATGTTCGATCCCAGCGTCTACTTTATTAGTCACTTGCCATCCCTGTGGTTGCCTATGGATGTTGCGGTGATTTGCACCGTCGCAGTGTTGCTGAGCGTCCTGGCGACCCTCTATCCGGCCTACCGCGCCGCCAGAATTGAACCCGCAGAAGCCCTGCGGTATGAATAATAACCTCCCAATGGCATCGCGCCGATGGAACCTGTGAATGACCAGTATGTTGCCAGAGAATTCCCCCGTTGTGCTCAGCTGTGAAGCGCTTCATAAAGTCTATCGCCAAGGGCCCCAGGAAGTCGAAGTGTTGAAACACGTCAATCTGGAGATTCACTGTGGCGAAAGGGTGGCGATTGTCGGTGCTTCCGGGTCCGGCAAGTCGACCCTGCTGAACTTGTTGGGGGGACTGGATACACCCACGGCCGGTCGCGTTTACGTCGCCGGCCAACAGTTGTCATCTATGGGGGATACCGAGCGGGGTAAACTGCGAAACCGGATGCTGGGCTTTGTTTACCAGTTCCACCATCTATTGCCGGAGTTCACCGCTTTGGAGAATGTGGCTATGCCGTTATTAATCGGCAAAACACCGGTGTCAGAGGCCAAATCCAGGGCTGGCTCGCTTTTGCAACGGGTAGGGTTGAAGGAGCGACTGGACCACAAACCCTCAGAGCTATCAGGGGGGGAGCGCCAGCGCGTGGCCATCGCCCGTGCGCTGGCCACGCAGCCGGCTTGTGTGCTGATGGATGAGCCAACTGGCAATCTTGACAGTCACACCGCCGATGCCATCCACAGTCTAATGCGGGAGTTAAACCAAGACCTGGGGACCAGCTTTGTCATAGTGACACACGACCACAGCCTGGCTCAGGCTATGGACCGGGTGTTAAACCTTGCAAACGGTGAGCTACAGGAAGTAGCGAGCCAGCCCAATGAATAGATCCATAAGCCTTACCGTCGGCTTGCGCTATGCCGGTGCCAAAAAGCGCAGTCAACTTGTCTCCTTTATTTCCGGCATCTCGATTGCCGGCCTGATTCTGGGGGTCAGCTTGCTGCTGGTGGTCCTGTCGGTCATGAATGGGTTTGACCGCGAGCTACGTGAGCGGATTCTGGGCGTAATGCCCCAAGCCGCAATTTATCATCGCCACGGTATTGATCACTGGCAGCAATTACAGCAGCAGTTGGAACAGCATCCTGAAGTCGATGCTGCGGCGCCCTTTGTTCAATTACAGGGGCTGGCAAGCCACAGGCGCCAGGTTTCACCGGTTAGCGTCTATGGGATAGAGCCTTCCCAGGAATCGCGGGTTTCCATAATAGAAAGTTATTTGGCGCCTTCACTACTTCGGCAGCTGACGGCCGGCCCCGATACGGTAATTCTGGGCCGAGGGCTGGCAGAAAAGCTGAAGATATCGACTGGGGGCAAGTTGACTCTGGTGGTGCCGAGAAAAGGCCAGAGCCGGTCAGCGCCGAGAATTAAAGTGCTTCGCACCATCGGTATTCTGGCCACAGGCACCGAGGTGGACAACAGTCTCGCTTTGGTGCATTTGCCGCTGGCGATGTCCCTGTCCGACTACCCGGACCGGGTAGGGGGGCTGCGTCTGCAAGTGGGTGATCTGTTTAAAGCCCCGAGAATCGCCTATGAGCTCGTCCGTGATTTGCCCTACGGCTATTATGGTTCTGACTGGACCCGAAGCCACGGCAACCTGTTTCAGGCCATTCAAATGTCCAAGGGATTGGTGGGCCTGTTACTGTTCCTGATCATTGCCATAGCCGCCTTTAATGTGGTCTCTACCCTGATAATGGTGGTAGTGGACAAACAGGGCGATATAGCCATTTTGCGGACCTTGGGAGCCAGTACCGGTACCATTATGAAGGTGTTTATGGTCCAGGGCCTTTTGATTGGCGTCATTGGAACGGTCATCGGTCTGCTGCTCGGGGTGGCACTGTCACAGGTGGTGACTGAGGCGGTGGCGTGGGTAGAGCAGCTGTTTGGCATACAGTTCCTGAAATCGGACGTATACCCTATCAGCTATCTGCCTTCGGACTTGCGAGTGTCTGATATCGCTTTGGTAGGGGTGGTATCGCTCTTTATGAGCTTTGTCGCCACCTTGTATCCCGCTTGGCGCGCCAGCCGGGTCAACCCCGCCGAGGCTCTGCGTTACGAATAATACTCTCTTCTAACACCGGTCATCTATCGGTTGGCGGATTGGGTGTGCGTTGACGGCCCCGCGCCGCGCGGTGGCGTTTGCGCTTTTCCCAATTGCGCACTACGTGCCAGCGCCAGAAAGCTTGCATACACAGATAACCCAATATTCCAAAAAACAGACCGCAGGTCAGGGAGCCAACCAGCAGCGGTTGCCAGAGGTTGATCAGCTCCTGAGTCGCCCACTCCCAAGACAGCTCTATCGCGAACTCTGCCGGGGGTGAATTCAGGATCCAGGTACCGAACTTGTAGGTTGCATAAAAAATAGGCGGGATGGTCAGTGGATTGCTTATCCACACCAGAGCCACAGAGAGCGGTAAATTGCACCGGAATAAAAACGCGGCCACTGCGGCGATCGGCATCTGGCCGGGAATGGGGAAAAAGGCAATAAAAATACCCAGAAAGAAAGCCACAGAGACTGAGTGCCTGTTCAAGTGGAAAAGGTTTGGGTCATGAAGCAGGTCACCCAGAAAGTGCAGGGCCGGGTTATTCTTCACCTTTGCAGGATCCGGCATCCAACGTTTTATCAGCTTTCTTGGCATTAACAAATCACTAGGGTCATGTTAAAGGCCGCGTATTATGCCCTGAAAGTATGGCTATCACTAGTGTAGTGTCCTGCTAGCTTTGGCGCTGTCAGGTTAGCCGTGTTTGCCTCCAGTGGCCATACTGATAAACAAAAAGCGATATTCAGCCGTTATCCAATGTGAGGATGCAGAAATGCCTGGAAGAGGGATTGAATGATAGCCGCTATGGTTCTCAAGCGTGGCACAGTCACTTACAGCAACCGGATATTGAGCACCACCAAATCTAACGCTCAGTGCAGGCGTCTGTGATCGTCGTCCAGGCCTTTCCAAAACGCATAAACCCCATCAAGCATTTCAGAGCCTTTATCGATAAACAGCTTCTCATCCACATTATGGGTAAAGTAATAGTTTTCAAGCTCTTCGCGGGTATGGCGTGCGTGGTTGTCTTTTAACCGGTCATGCCAGGTGAAAAATCCCAACGGCATATCCACATTGTCGCGCTGTTTATAGCACTCCAGTCCTTGGATCAGCTCGCGCCAAAAACCGGCGGCGCCCCAGTGTTCTACTGCAAACGAGGCGGCTTCACAGGTGGCGTAATCGCTGGAGCCGTAGAGACGAATTAACTCATCGCAGAAAAACAGGGTCGTGGGTGTTCCATGCTCCCGCCGTCCCAACTCATCGAAACGCAAACCGATATGGTCCGCCAGGCGAACCAGGCTTTCAAAGTGGGCGGCGGAAAAGTGGAAAATACCACCTTCCACGCTGCCGGAAAAACTGGCTCCGCTGCCCGCTGAGATTGGCTCCCGCCCTTTGCTGGGATCGCGGAATATCACCCCGATCTCATTTGCCAGAATTTCTTTGGTTGCGCGCATCTCTTCCAGGTTATGCGCGCTGATCATTTTTTGAACTTGCGCGACCAGAAATTGATTCGTAAATACCGAAAACTGGACAATCAGGTGCCTGACATCCCCATCGGTGATATCACCCTTTTTGAACCAGCGGGTATAGGGGTTGTCAGTAATGACGGGATGTGTCAGTAACTCCGTCTCCAACCGGCGGTAAAAGTCGATAAAGTCATTTGCCCGGTCAAGGCTGAAGTCTCCGTCGTAGAGATGTTTAATTGAGTTTTCCGTCAGGCCGTTAAGCGCGTGGCGATCGGCAAACTTTTGCATCACATCGGCGTATTGCATGCAGTCCTCCTCAACCTTGGATACTTTGAGAAGACGTGGAAACTTAGCAGTAAGTTTAGTCGAAAATCGCCAGAATTGGCCTGGTAAGATGGAAAATTACCGAAAGCAATATCGACATATCCGTGGGAGCGGTCTGTCTAAAAGATGCCATAGGCCAGGCCGCTGGCCAAGGTTAACCCCAACTCCTCAGCGGCCTCCAAATGGGCTTCTGTGACCTGTCCTCGGGCGATTAATGGGGTGGCAACGGGTTTCATGGGATAACCGCGCATTATCCGGTCGATTTCCCGCACGGCACTGGTGCCGTCGTTTCCCGCTGAAATAAACAGAGCATAAGGTCGATTGAGCTCGTAGGGTTCCGCCGGGTAATAGGTGCGGTCAAAAAAATCCTTGAGGGCACCGCTCATATAACCAAAATTTTCCGGCGTACCTAACAAAAGCCCATCACACCACAGTAGATCCTCCAGACCGGCGTCGAATGCTCGCAACAGGCGAGTTTCGGTCTCCGTTTCCTGTCGGGCACCGCGCAGCACAGCCTCCGCCAGCTTGGCCGTATTGCCGCTTTGTGAATGGTAAACCACCAACAGGTGCTTCATAACTGCCAATACCCAACATCAATACAGATCCCGGGTCTGAGGGTACTGTGTTTTTGACCTCAAATCCAAAAGTTGGATACTATCCCCCTTGAAATGGATTTCAAAAGTCACTGCAGGGATTTATGTATAAGGGATTATTGGCGACCAGCGTCGGCATTCTACTCGTTAGCTATCTACCGGAGTTACCACCATGGTATTGGCTCGTTGTGTTGGCAGTGGCGGCGATATCGTGCCTCTACTTCTGCAGGGTCTTTTCGTCCCTGCGCAATGTCTGGTGGGTTCTCGGCGGCGGACTGCTGGGTGTGATCTGGGGAATCGGGTACGGCTATTACCTTAAATCGGTGCAATTGCCCCCTGACCTGGAAGGGCAGACGTTTATTGTCACCGGCACAGTCACAGGCCTCCCCCGTGACGATCAACTCAAGCAGCGATTCACTTTGCGGGTAGAGACCGCCCTGACTGACCAGCGACAAGTACTGTTGGCGGAAGCTTTCCCACAACAGCTATTACTGAGCTGGTACAAAAGCCCTACGGTTACCCCAGGTGAACGCTGGCAACTCAAGGTCAAACTGAAACGCCCCAGGGGATTTGTCAATCCCGCCGGATTCGACTACCAAGCCTGGCTATTACGCCAAGGCTTGGGAGCTACCGGTTATGTGCGCCACAGCGATATCAACCAACGCTTGGGCACCCCGGGCGGGGAACTGATAGCCCGGGCGAGAATGAGCCTGCAGCAGTGGTTGTCGGGGCCAGACAACCAACAGCCTGTCGGAAAATCAACTGTAAGCGCCACTAATGTATCCGCCAACGACCACCTGTCTCGGCTAAACGGCTTATTAATCGCCCTGCTCATCGGCGAGCGCAGCCAGATTTCCACTGCTCAATGGCAGCTGCTACAGCAAACGGGTACCAACCATCTAATCGCTATATCCGGCCTCCATATCGGTCTGGTCGCGGGTATCGGTTATTGGTTGGGAAAAGGGGTGGGAGCTTGTTTCAACCTGATGTTTCCAAGGATTACCGCGGTATTGGTCGGCAGTCTGGTCAGTCTGCTGCTGGCCTGGTTTTACGCGGCCCTGGCCGGCTTCAGCCTGCCGACCCGGCGGGCGCTGATAATGGTGGCACTGGTACAGCTCGCACTGTTGGCTCGCCGAACACCGACGTCCCCCTATCATCTGGCATTGGCGCTGTTGGCGGTACTGCTGTTTGATCCCCTGGCCGGACTTGATCTGGGTTTTTGGCTCTCCTTTGCCGCCGTAGGCTGGCTGTTGTATGCCTTCGTGGGGCGTATCGATAAAACCACTAGTCGAAACAGGGGGATACATCCCGAAAGCGTCGCGATCCGCCTCTCTCACAACCGGGAAGCAAAATTCGCCAGGTTGCGAGATTTTACAAGTGCCCAGCTGGTGGTTGCGGTGGGTTTATTATTACCTTCACTGCTGTTGGTGAACGGGGTTTCTCTGATTGCCCCACTCGCCAACCTGGTTGCCATCCCCCTGGTCACAATCCTCGTAGTCCCACCGTTGCTGTTCGCCGCAAGCCTGTTCCTGTTATTTGGAGCGACAGGCGGCGCTGTTGAGCTGGCATTGAAAACCTCTCAGTGGGCCGTCAACAGCCTTTGGCGGTGGCTGCAGTGGTTGCAGTCCACGACCGGCGAAGGCGTATGGTATCCAGACACCGGGATGTCCCCAATCTACTTGGTTGTTGGGCTGTTCGCCGCCGCGCTGCTGCTGATGCCCCGGGGCATTCCCGGGCGCTGGCTGGGTGGCGTAGGCTTGTTGGTTGCATTGTTTCCCCAACATCACACCCAAGCCCCCTTGACCCTCACATTTCTGGATGTAGGACAGGGATTGGCGCTGGTGGTAGAAGCCCGGGCCAAAACCCTGGTTTACGATACCGGGCCGAGCTACAGTGACCGATTTAACGCCGGTGCCGGGATCATTGCGCCCTACCTGAAACAGCAGGGAATTCACCATATTGACACCTTGGTGGTCAGTCATGGCGACGGTGACCATGCCGGCGGTCTCAGGGGGCTGTTAACCGAAATCCCTGTTAGTCGTTTACTGATGGGGGAGCCACGGAGGACACCTCTACATCGCTATGGTGAAAACTGTCACCGGGCAGCTCCTTGGGAGTGGCAGGGAGTCTTTTTCGAAGTGCTCAGCATTCCCTCCGGAAGCCGCAAAGAGAACCTGCAAACCGGCAATAACCGTTCTTGCGTGCTCTATATTCGCTATGGCAGTGTTCAAATCCTGCTCCCGGGGGATATTGAGGCCGAAATGGAGAGGGAGCTACTACAATTTCACCCCTGGTTGAGTCGCGTCGACCTATTGGTCGCCCCCCACCACGGTAGTATCACCTCATCCACTGAAGCCTTTATCAAGCGGCTGGTGCCAGTATATGTCGTTTATAGCACCAGCTTTAACGGACGTTATGGACACCCTCACAAGACTGTTGCAACGCGCTACCAGGCTGCGGGAGCTCAGGCTTTTAATACCGCCCTGGACGGTGCAATTCAGTTTCGGTGGTACAGTCAGCAAGCGCTGCAGGTCAAACGTTGGCGGGAGCAGGGTAAACGCTACTGGATGAACTGGTAGGCAATGGCCTTTGTGGTCGCCACTGATGTGTTGGCTTGAGAACCGGTCGAGAGTTTTCTTATGCTTACTTTAATATGGTAAAGTGCAACCCCAATTAACGGGCCCCAAGAAGCCCGCGCGCCGCTCCTACAGCCGCGTCCGGGCCGTAGGGTGGTTTTTGGACCCCGACAGGGGATATGTCGGAAGGAGTGGGATGTGTTAGAAATTGTCAAGTCCGGTGGGTGGCTGATGCTGCCGATCATTCTGTGTTCGATCGCCGTGATCGCTATCAGCATCGAACGTTACTGGACCCTCAACCCTGGAAAAATAGCGCCCAAGAACCAACTTGGCCAAGTCTGGAACTGGATCAAAAACAATCAACTCGACAGTACCAAATTGCGCGAGTTGAAGCAGTCTTCCCAATTGGGTCGAATCCTCGCCGCGGGCCTCAGTAACTCCAGGCACGGGCGCGAGGTGATGAAAGACAGTATTCAGGAGTCTGCCGGCCAGGTCATCCATGAAATGGAGCGCTACTTGGGGGTATTGGGTACCATCGCGGCTATCGCACCGTTGATGGGGCTTCTCGGTACCGTTTTCGGTATGATCGAGGTATTTACCGCCATTATGCTGCAGGGTACGGGTAATGCAGGGGTGTTGGCCGGGGGCATTTCCGAGGCTTTGATCACGACGGCTGCCGGCCTGTGTGTCGCTATCCCTGCAATGACGGCTCACCGCTACTTTCAGCGCCGTATCGACAGTCTGGTGGTGGTTATGGAGCAGGAGGCCATCAAGCTGGTGGATGCCTTACACAGCGATCGGCGCGTGGACCTTAAAGCCGCCTGAATTTGTCACAAACTCAGCCAAGACCGCAGACTAAACAATACAGCAGAACAGCCCAGTGCAATTTCGTCGCCAATCCAAAACCGAAGACAGCATCAATCTGACACCCTTGATCGACGTGGTGTTCCTGCTGCTGATCTTCTTTATGGTGTCCACCACCTTTACCAAGGAAACGCATCTCAGCATCGACCTTCCGGAAGGCAGTGGCCAGCCGCTGGCGGAGCAACAACAGGAGATTGAAATCCTGATCAATGCCGATGGCAGTTACGCCCTTAACGGTCAAAACCTGGTTAACAGACAGCTGGACACCTTGAAACGGGCTCTGGAAAAGACCGCTAACGGCAATGCCGATCGCCCACTCATCATTACTGCCGATGCCAATACGCCTCACCAATCGGTGGTCACTGCTATGGATGCAGCCGGGCAGTTGGGCTTTGTCCACCTCAGTATCACCACTAAAAACCCAAAATCCGATAGCTGATTAATCCAGGCACCTATGTCTATAACGCGACAAGATTTCTGGCTGGAGGCTTGGTATCAGGGCCGCTGGTGGCTGTACCTGCTTTACCCGTTGGCATGGCTTTTCCGCACCCTGGCGGCGCGCCGTCGGCGACAACAACAGCGCCAGAATCAACAGCTGGCGCCCCTGGGTGTACCGGTCATTGTGGTGGGCAATATCACGCTTGGCGGCACCGGCAAAACACCGCTTTTGATTGCCATCGCCAAGTACCTGCAGCGGCAGGGGTACCGGCCGGGCATTATCAGCCGCGGGTACGGAGGGCAGGCCCCTTATTACCCCTACACACTATCTTCAAATAGCCGTGCTGCGGAGGTCGGTGACGAACCCTTACTGATCTTTCGCGAGACTGGTTGCCCTGTAGTGGTTGGGCCGGATCGTCGAGCCGATGCTGAGGCCCTGCTAGAGGCGCATGCTTGTGACATTATTCTCAGCGACGATGGTCTCCAGCATTACAGATTGCCTCGATCGATCGAGATAGCCGTTGTCGACGGCCAGCGCGGTTTGGGTAATGGACTGTGCCTGCCGGCCGGCCCTTTGCGGGAACCACCACAGCGTCTGACCGAAGTCGATCTGGTGGTTTTCAATGGCGATACAACACTAGTGACACCGTTGCCCGTTGATTCCCAGCCCCATACCATGAGACTTGCGCCCAGCTGTTGGCGAGCGGTGGTCGACCAGAGTGAAAAACCTCTCCTGCAGCCCCCTTGTGAGACAGAGGTCTGGGCGGTAGCAGGCATTGGCAACCCGCAACGGTTTTTCAATACGCTGGCTCAACTGGGTCTCAAGCCCAAGACACAGGTTTTTCCAGACCACCATCAGTATCAAATCAGTGATTTTGCCTTTGTCCAAGACTCCCCACTGCTGATGACAGCCAAGGATGCCATTAAATGCCAGACATTTGCCCAACCCAACTGGTGGTATTTGGCCGTGGACGCCAAACTTGGAGAGCGCTTTTGGCATCAGCTGTCTGAAAAACTGCAGAGCTGTGTTTAAATAGTCCCGAAATTCGGCCTTTGGCCGGTATACGAAATCAAACGAACCCGGATTCACTCGCGTCACATGAGCTTTTACATCGTCATTCCCGCCCGTTACGCCTCAACCCGACTGCCCGGCAAACCACTCAAGGACATTGCCGGCAAACCCATGATCCAGCACGTCTACGAACGCGCTTGTCAAAGCCAGGCCAGCAAGGTCATCGTGGCCACAGACGATCAGCGGATCGTGGAGGCGGTGGAGGCATTTGGAGGTAATGTCTGTATGACCTCGGACCAGCACCAGTCGGGTACTGACCGCCTGCAGGAGGTAGCCAGCATCTACTCATTGCAGTCGGAGGATATCGTGGTCAACGTCCAGGGGGACGAACCTCTGATTCCGCCGTCGGTCATCAACCAAGTGGCGGCGAATCTGGCAAATGCAGAGGGAGCCAGCGTGGCAACCCTGTCGGAACCCATTGAGAGCGCGGAGGCCTTCCAGGACCCCAATATTGTCAAAGTGGTAGCCGACGATGCCAATCTCGCCCTGTATTTCAGCCGTGCGCCCATACCCTGGCCCCGGGATCACTTTAACCAGGCTCGAAATTCACTGCCCGCAGATTTTGTACCTCAGCGCCATATCGGCATTTATGCTTACCGGGTAGCCTTGCTGAATCGCTTTGTCACCTGGAATATGGCCCCCGTGGAAGCGATCGAGTGCCTGGAACAATTGAGAGTGTTGTGGAAGGGGGAGCGCATTCATGTAGAGCCCGCCGTTGCAGAGGTGCCTGGTGGCGTGGATACAGAGGCCGATCTGGAGCGGGTGCGCCAGCTATTGCCAAGCGATCAAAAATAATTCTATTGTAGAGCGACTTAAGCGATTTAGGAGAATTCATGTCTGTTCAGGTGATGTTTGTCTGCTTGGGCAATATCTGCCGCTCCCCCACAGCCCACGGTGTTTTCCAGAAGCTGGTTGAGGATGCCGGCTTGGCACAACAGGTATCCGTGGAGTCCTCGGGCACCGCCGCCTGGCATGTGGGTAAATCCCCGGATCGCCGTTCTGTAGCGGCAGCCGGAGAGAGAGGCTACGATCTCTCTCAATTGGTGGCTCGCCAGGTTTGCACGGGAGACTTTGAACAATACGATTATGTTTTGGCCATGGACCGCAGCAACCTTCAGGACCTGGAAGATATTGCTCCCCCTGGTTACCGCGGCCATCTGGGCCTGTTTTTGAGTTTTGGCCAGCAGCAATCCTACCTTGAAGTCCCCGATCCCTACTATGGGGATGGCAAGGGTTTTGAATTGGTGTTGGATCTGGTAGAAGATGCAGCCAATGGCCTGTTAAACCACATCAAGCGCCGCCATTTGTAACGAAACCCATAACCACTGCTACCCCGAATTCGCTTCAAACAAGAGTTGCCCGTGCTTCAAATATTGCCCAACTATAACCTGCAACACCTCAACACCTTAGCCGTGGATGCGGTGGCTGACTTCTTCGCCGATATTCATTCTATCGATGACTTGGGGCAGGCCCTCAAATATGCCCAAACCCATCAGTTGCCCCTGCTGGTTCTGGGAGGAGGCAGTAATATTGTGTTGGCGGATGATTTTCCCGGACTGGTACTACATATCAAGCTGACCGGCATGGAGGTTGTGGCAGAGGACGATGAGTTCGTGTGGTTGAAAGTGGGGGCAGGGGAGAACTGGCAGCGCACAGTAGAGCACTGCCTGGACTTCCACTATTGGGGGCTGGAGAATCTGTCATTGATCCCCGGCAATGTAGGGGCTGCACCAATCCAGAATATCGGTGCCTACGGCGTGGAGCTTAAGGACGTGTTTGCCGAGCTGCAAGCCATGGAGATCAAGTCCGGTGTGTTAGTGAGTTTTGACAGTGATGCCTGCCAGTTCGGCTACCGTGACAGTGTGTTCAAACATCGCCTGATTGATCAATATGTAATCACCTCGGTCACGTTCAAACTGTTTAAAGAACCCCGCTACAACTTGCAATACCCGGCCCTCGCAGACGCCCTGAGGGCAATCCCGCCAGAAGAACTCAGCCCCCATGAGGTGAGCAGCGCCGTCTGCAAAATTCGGCAAAGCAAACTGCCTTCGCCAGGGGAGATCCCCAACGTTGGCAGCTTTTTTAAAAACCCGGTGGTCAGCGTCGATACCCTTGAGCGTTTGCAGCGGAGCTATCCCGAGATGGTGGCCTTTGCCGTCGACCAGGATCAGGTCAAGCTCGCGGCAGGCTGGCTTATCGAACGGGCGGGCTTAAAAGGCTATAGTGAGGGCAACGTTGCCGTGCATCAGAACCAGGCGCTGGTGTTAACCAATCCCGGAAGAGGGAACGGTCGCGAAGTGATAGCACTGGCTGATAAAATAGCCGATAAGGTGTTAGATCTTTTCGGTGTTGCCTTGGAGCGTGAACCCCGAGTCTACCCCTAACGGCGTTGTGCTTCCGATAGCGCGATCTATAGAGCTGGTTATATAGTAATCCCCCAATGAAACAGGCTTCGTTTTTTGATCAACGGGATGATGTCTGCAGGGAAGAAAAGTTTGACTTGCCGAACGCCGATGTTCGCCTGATTCACCACTGGTTACAGGTTGGTGAAGCGCAAGCGCTATTCGGCAAATTGCGTGACCAGTTGCAGTGGGAACAAACGGAGATTTGGCTTCATGGCAAACAGCATCCAATCCCGCGTCTTAATGCCTGGTATGGCGACGAGGGCCAGCGCTATACCTATTCCGGCCGAACCTTTCATCCCCTTCCCTGGACACCGACACTATATGCGCTAAAAGAGCGCATCGAACGTCACACAGGCTATGGATTTAACAGTGTTTTGGCCAATCTTTATCGGGATGGGGCAGACAGTGTGGCCTGGCACGCCGATGATGAACCCGAACTGGGTCGCAACCCGGTCATCGCCTCCTTGAGCCTGGGGGGGACACGTCGTTTTTCACTCAAGCCCCGCCATCCTAAAAGCGTAAGGCCACTTCATATAGATCTGGTAGCGGGATCTCTGTTATTAATGGCGTCAAGCACTCAACACCATTGGCTACACCAGATTCCCAAGACTGTGAAACCCGTGGAACCCCGTATAAATCTCACTTTTCGCCTGGTGAAGCACGGCGTCAAGCACTAGTTTTTATTCAACCTTTGGACCGGCAGCTCACCAAGTCGACCATCAAATTGTACAGAAAATGGGTTTTTTAGTGCTAGGATTGTGACCGGTGTAGTGGTAAATTGTCGTCATCACATGTGGTGTTAGTGGGGGAGCAATGGACGTAATCCTCCATTAGTGAGAAAAAAGAAGAATACAAAAGGCATAAAACTTAGGTGTTATGCCCCCTACGGAATGATTGAGTTTTGATCAATATACTCGTTGTAGATGACCACGACTTAGTGCGCATGGGGTTGGTTCGTATGCTCACTGATGTCGATGGTTTCGAGGTTATCGGCGAGGCACAGTCCGGAGAGGAAGCCGTGGCCAAGGCGCGGGACCTGAAACCGGACGTTGTGTTGATGGATGTGAAAATGCCCGGCATCGGTGGCATAGAGGCCACCAAAAAGCTCTTGAATCAGGAGCACCCGGCCAGGATTATTGCTGTCACCGCCCTTGATGACGACCTCTATCCCAACCGGCTGATGCAGGCCGGCGCCAAAGGTTATGTCACCAAGGGAGCGGATCTCGATGAGATGATCGATGCTATTCGCACTGTCGCTAATGGCGACCTCTATATGAGCAGCAACGTGGCACGGCAATTAGCACTCAAGAACTATGCCGGCAACAAGGGCCAAAGTTCACCGTTTGAAAAACTGTCGGAGCGGGAGCTGCAAACCGCGATTTTAATCGCCAACGGCCAGAAGGTGCAGGAGATCGCCAATACCTTCTGCGTCAGCCCCAAAACGGTCAACAGTTACCGCTACCGTATCTTCGACAAACTCGATGTGCACAGCGACGTGGAACTGACCCTGCTGGCGGTAAAGCACAATATCCTCGACCCTGAATCCGTAGTCTAAGCATAAAGCGTAAGCTGCTGGTAACTCGGTCCCAGTTGATACAAACTAGGGCAGTTACCGGCTATCTGTGATACCCGCATGCCCTCGAATAACCCCGACACAAGCCCCATACCAGCGCTGCAAGCCGGCGTAACTGAGCCTGGTGGTGCCTTCACCGAAGCCGATACACCGAGCGGCTTTGATCCCAAGCCGTTTCTCAAGGGCCTGACTCAACATCCGGGCGTCTACCAGATGTTTGATAAAGAGGAGAAAATCCTCTATGTAGGCAAAGCCAAAAACCTCAAGAAGCGGGTTTCCAGCTATTTCCGGAATAGTGGACTGGCACCCAAAACCGAAGCGTTGGTGGCTAAAATAGCCAGCGTACAGGTAACGGTGACTCGCTCAGAGGCAGAGGCGCTGCTGCTTGAGCAAAATTTAATCAAGTCGCAGCGGCCACCCTACAATATTCTGCTGCGGGACGACAAATCTTACCCCTACATCTTTGTCTCCAGTGGCGAGGCTTACCCCAGATTGTCTATGCACCGAGGTGCAAAGCGCAGAAAAGGGAACTACTACGGTCCGTTTCCCAATGTTGGGGCCGTGCGTGAGAGCCTGAGCTTCCTGCAAAAAACCTTTCGTGTGCGCCAATGCGAAGACAGTGTTTACCGCAATCGCTCCCGCCCCTGTCTGCAGTACCAAATCAAGCGCTGTACCGCCCCCTGTGTAAATTTGATCAGTGCCGGGGACTATCTGGAGGACTTGAGGCATACCGAGATGTTCCTGCAGGGTAAAAGCAGCTCCCTGATGGCTGAACTGGCAGACCGTATGGAAGCCGCCTCCCAACAGCTGCAGTTTGAGCAGGCCGCACAGTATCGTGACCAGATCGCCGCTTTGCGCCGGATTCAGCAGCAGCAGGTGGTGGAAGAGGGTAGCGGTGATGTGGATGTGATAGGCGTAGCGCGCAACCAGGCCTACTTGTGTGTGCATGTACTTTATATCCGCCAGGGTCGAATTTTAGGCAGTAGAAGCTACTTTCCCCAGGAGAAGCTGGCCGAAACCGAAACCGAGATCCTGTCGGCCTTTGTGCCGCAATTTTACCTGGGCAGTCAGCGGGAACTCCCCAAGGAGGTGGTCCTGAGCCATCCAGTGGTCGACGGTGGGATTATCGCTGAGGCGCTGCAACAGCAGGCTGGCCGCAAGGTCATTATCAGCGCCAACGTCCGCAGTCACCGGGCCCAGTGGCGAGAGCTGGCCCTGACAGCCGCACAACAGAACCTGGCGGCCCATATGGCGAGCCGCCAGAGTAGCCTGCGCCGGTTTGAACAATTGCAGGATGCCATGGGGCTGGATGAATTGCCCCAGCGGCTGGAGTGCTTTGATATCAGTCACAGCAGTGGTGAGCTAACGGTCGCGTCCTGTGTGGTTTTTGATACCAACGGTCCCCTCAAATCCGATTACCGTCGCTTCAATATTGAAGGTATCACAGGTGGTGATGACTACGCTGCCATGGAGCAGGCGTTGACCCGGCGTTATACCCGCCTGCAACAGGGGGAGGGCAAATTGCCCGATGTGCTGTTGATCGACGGCGGCAAGGGCCAACTCGCCAAAGCGCAAGCGGTGTTGGCGGAGCTGGGGGTTAATGGGGTGCGCCTGCTGGGTGTAGCCAAAGGCACCACCCGCAAGGCCGGTTTCGAAACCCTGTTCTTTGACCATAAAGACCAGGAGCTGGTGCTCTCCAGTGACTCCCCGGCATTGCACCTGATTCAGCACATTCGCGACGAAGCCCACCGGTTTGCGGTGACCGGCCACAAACAACGACGGGACAAGGCGCGTCGCACCTCGGCCCTGGAGGATATTGCCGGCGTCGGCCCCAAACGCCGGCGAGAGCTGTTAAGACACTTTGGCGGCCTCCAGGAGGTGCAGCGGGCCACTGTTGAAGAATTGAGCAAAGTGACCAGTATCAGTAAAAAAATTGCTGAAGATATTTACAGTGCTCTGCACAGCGAGTAGTGTGCGCTTTCACAGGCTATAGCCGTAGAATCAAAAACGCAAAAGGACCTCGCCGGCGCGAGTTGTAGTACCCCAGATATGACCCTTGCCAACCAGTTAACGCTCCTTCGCATCATCCTAGTGCCAGTATTTGTTGCCGTTTTTTACCTGCCCTACGGTTGGAGCTACCCGGTATCCGCGCTGATTTTTGCCCTGGCCGGAGTCACCGACTGGCTGGACGGCTATGTCGCCCGTAAGTACAACCAGAGCACCCCTTTCGGCGCCTTCCTGGACCCGGTGGCCGACAAACTCATGGTGGCCGTCGCCTTGGTGCTTCTGGTGGAAGTCCACGCCACCCCCTGGTTTGCGATTCCGGCAGTGGTGATTGTAGGGCGGGAGATCGTGATCTCCGCCCTGCGGGAATGGATGGCTGAGTTGGGAAAACGTGCCAGCGTGGCTGTGTCCTATATCGGTAAGATCAAGACCACTGCCCAGATTATCTCCATTATCATGCTGTTGGCTTTCAACCCTCAGACTCACCCCATTGCGACCTTAGTCGGCTTTGTGTTGTTGTACGTCGCCGCCACGCTCACCCTGTGGTCCATGATTATATATCTGAAAGCGGCCTGGCCCGATTTGAGTGCGGATATTGGCACCAAGCAAGAGGGGGAAGAGGGATAAGCCCCAAAACCACTTGACTCTGTCATTCGAGGCCCTAAAATGGCGCCTCGCTGTGTCCTTGCCCGAGGTTAGGGGCAGTGGCAGGAATCTGCGGTAAGTATAAGAAAGCACTAGGATTTTTTGATTACTTCCGTTAGAATTCAGCGCTCCTTCAGCGGGTAGGACGACTCGGTTACGTCGGACTTTCCAGACAGGAATTCAAGGCGCGATAGCAAAGCGGTTATGCCGCGGATTGCAAATCCGTTTAGGCCGGTTCGACTCCGGCTCGCGCCTCCATTTTTACCTTGTCTAAGGATTAAGACACTCACCTTTGTCCCTAGCACAAGACACCCAAAGCCCGGGTGGTGGAATTGGTAGACACAGGAGACTTAAAATCTCCCGAAGGCAACTTCGTGCCGGTTCAAGTCCGGCTCCGGGCACCAATAAAATCAATCACTTACGCGCTTTTTCCTCTTCCCGCTCTACCTGTTTCCGATTATTTCCGAAAAAAATTCCGAATATCCAGTTTTTCTGTACTGCCTTCGCTTGGTCCAGGGCACGTTTCAGTCGCGGCGAGAAGGCTTTGATCTGGGCCTTGCCGGTTTTACCTTGCTTGATGTACAGGCCTTCCTCGCGTAGCTGCTCGCGGGTGATGCTGAGTACGTCGGGGATCCGGGCAGCGCAACAGTAGCTAATCTCCATGATGGCTTGAACCACCTTATCCGCCTGATCATACACGGCTTTGTATTCGGCATCCTCGATATTCCGATCCCGCGACCTCTCAGTGAATTGTCGAACTCCTTTAAGCTATGTCCAATGCTGTCAATAATATCAATTCTGCTCCGCCTAGCCGTCAACGACAAGCCGCTGGTGACCTCGAAAGGGGAGATCCGGCGCTTTGCCCGTATGGATACAGTGATGAAATTCATGCAGGAGGTCGGCATTGTAGAATTTACTGTGAGAATGACAAACGAATGAGAATTATAGAATTGCCTGCCAGGGGAGGTGGGATGACATAAGCAGGGAGAGATAACGGAGCCGGAAGGTGCTGGCACACCAAGCCATGAGCACTAAGCAAGCCACCCCCGAATCCTTTCGGGACTGTCTGGAGCGGCTGGAGCACATCTTTGTAATGATGGAGTTCACTGCCAGGGAAGACCTGCCGCAGGGGATTGAAGCCTGTGACGCAGTCGAGATTCTCGCCGAAAGTGGACGGACCACCGTCTTGGATATGTACCATTCCTTGCCTGTTGAAGGAGGTGGATCATGAGCAGAACAACGAAATCCCAAACCAACGCATCAGTTCAGTTCAAGAGCTGGCGGGATGATGAGATCGTTAACCGGCAAACCCTCCAGGGCGAACTAGGTGCCTTCATGGAATGGGGAGCAACCTACACGGAAATGTACTACGCAGCCAAAGGCTTGCGGGGGATGGGAAGCACTCTCAATGACAACGGCATAGTCCCAGAAGTTCAAGTCACGGAAAAAACAAGCCAAAGACTTGGCAGGATCGATTGCTCCCCTGGCGCAAGCCCTCCTGGATGGTTTGGAGGAGCACCTGTGGCCCATGCTCGAGCACTTGCAGGAATACCTGGTCAAGGAAGCAGAGAACGAGAAGGAGGTGAGTCATGAGCCACGCAACTAAACTCTTGATGAGCCTGTCTCATCACTCGGTCTACAGGATATTAGACGTACCATTAACTTGGCTTTCATGCAGATACCCATAGCATGAATGTTGTTATTGGTAACCAATAATTAAAGCGCAGCATGGCTAAGAATCAATGGGGGGAAGTGTTAAATATTTCCAATATTGATCAACGGCAACTATTGATCCAGCAAGTGCATATCGGCAACGATCCTAATTTTTATGAAATGAATGGCTCCATACGTTTGACCGCTGCCACGCTGAAGGGGCTGGCAGAAGTAATCAGTGCTCCAACTGAAAAAAGGCAAAGGTTTTCAAGGTCTTATAGACTTTGGGGAAAAATAATTCTGAAGTTTGGAAAGCGCACGTGACACCAATATGAGTGCTCTTTCTGCAAAAGATAAACTGCAACTTATTCGCAATATCGTCCTAACTCTCGTAGCCCGCTCTATCTATAATTGATGCTATAAGCAGAAACCTCCGCGGCGATAATGGGAGCGTCCAGGTGTGCCCGTTAGCGGCGTAGCTGGTATTGCCGTGACGTAGGTGTTAGAGAAAAATAGAGCGAACTTCTAGTGGCCCAGCTGGATCATATTGATTATCGGGTGAGACGACCCACGCAAGCTCGCTCGGCTGTTGTAAAAATTGCGCTAAAGTTATTGCGCATTGCCGTTGCCGGGTTTCTGCTGTATTTCATTTTTACAAAAATTGGCCTGTCCACTATCATCGAGACAATGGGCAGCGCCAATTTAGCCGTACTGGTGCCAGCGTTGTTAGCCACCATTTTAGTGCAACTTGTCGCGGCGTATCGCCTGAAGCTTTTAATCTATGCGCAAGGCTTAGACCTGCAAACCTCACAGGTTCTTGAAGTAAATCTGGCCGCACGCTTCTACGGCTTGTTTTTGCCCGGGGGAATTCTGACCACAACACTCCTGCGGGCATTCAAGTTTACGCAAAACCGATCGCAGTTCGCCAGGGTTGTCACGGCGTTGTTTGCAGATAGAGTGTTGGTAACCTTGGCGCTTGGCTTTCTCGGGTTTCTGTTCTGCCTACCCGCACAACCCGATGGATTGTGGTTATTGGCGTTTGTGGCGACATTCACAGCCTGCCTTATCCCGACTTATGGGCTTTTTATACGACCGTTTTCCTTTGAGTCCGGTCGAGTAATGCGACTCTTGCAGCGACTTCCTGCAAAGCTCTGGACCAAACTATCGGACGCCTTTCAGCGTTCCCGTTTAGGTGGTCGCAAGTTATTGGTTACCTCGTTAGCCCTTTCTGTGGCCGCTCATCTAATTTGCACAATAAGCTACTGGCTGATCGCGCAATCTCTGGATGTGCCCCTGTCGCTTCTGATGATCGGATGCATTCGGGCAGGGATGATGCTCGCGACTTTACTCCCGATCACGATTGCCGGCGTAGGAGTAAGAGAAGTCGCCGCCATCATACTCCTACAGTATTATGGTGTCGAACCTGATACTGCGATCGCCTTCTCGATGTTTGTCTTTGCAATCACGGTTTTCGGCATTGGCCTGCTAGGCGGACTAACAGAAGCCTGGCGTTTTACTCGCAAATAAGTCGGGAGAGATAAAAGGCCTAGGAAATATCTAACATGGGGTTGGGTTTTTCCAAAATGGCGGAGGCAGAGGGATTCGAACCCTCGAAGGAGTTACCCCTTACACGATTTCGAGTCGTGCGCTTTCAACCACTCAGCCACGCCTCCGGATAATAAAGTGTAGTCCCCTATATCCAATCTTATAGATTAAAACTGCATATTCCGACCCATGTCGAACGTTCCTCTCAAGGTGGCCGCCTTGGATCGATTGTCAGTCCAGGTTCTGCCAGTGGAGAGCGCCTGGGTAGGACAGAGACGCGGACAAGACCAACATTCTGACAATCAGATCGCCAATTCCCTGATCAGGGTGCCTGATCCTGATGACTCCATATATCGAATCTTTCTCCTCTGGTTCTTTGAGGAAGTGCTTCGTCTCAAGCAACTCGTTCTTGTTTCCCCCCGAAACTGGGAAGACCCCTACGAAATAATCGGGGAATCAATCGCTGTAGATATTGAGCGAGATGGCCGAATCCAGCAGGAAATCATTAATCAGTCGCTTCCTCCTGTGTTCGCGCAGTGTTGGTCCGCGACAGCGGAGTCCGACACTCTATTGCGTACTTACTCAAGAGTAGAAAAGGACCCTCACTCTCGCCGGAATACGCAACCTCTAGCCTTGCACCACCCAGCGAGCGAGCCCCTAGCAGAATCTAACTGAAATTATGAAAGGTTCCACTGAATCATGATGCCTATTGCTCTGAGGCGCCGAAGCAGGTATAGGAGCTGTTACTCTCTACCTGGGGTTTCAGAGGGGTAGGGGAGTGGATGTTTATGCCGGGCTCTTTTACAGACTCCCTCGCTGACAGCTACTAAATATCAGCCCAATGAGAGCGTTCTGGTGCTACATATGGTGCTACATTTCTAATGCGACTTTTAAAATATCATTATATAACTGATACTTAAGCTATTATTTCAAGTCCGGCCCAGGCACCAGCATCTGGCTTACAGTTACTGCCCTTCGGCCTCCTGCGCCGTCGCCCACTCCTCAAACAACTTTACTGCCTCAGCCTCGGAGATAGCTTCCACCTTGTAGTGATGGCTGCTGACCGTCTGGTAGGGAAAACTCATCTCGGGGATATAGTAGGGTCGACCGTGTGAATAAAGCTCCACCTTGTGCATTTCTGCTCGATGCCCCACCAGCTTGCCGACAAAGAATACAAATACTAGCGCCAATAAAATTCCTGGCTCCATCGAAATTAACTCCTTTGGATCGCTGACATCCTGTCAATTTCTACGCAAATTGACTTGATTGGTTTAGTGGAAAGTATAGCGACAGTTACTTCTTCCGCGAGCGCCAATACCCGTCAATTGGTTATGCCACAGAGAACTCCCACGCAATTGCAAAAAAATCCAAACTATGGGCTTTTTCCTACAAACAATACAGATTTTTCCTACTGGTTATTCAATCGCCACGCCGTCACAATGATCTAACTCTTCTCCACTAAACAACAGAAGTATCTTTATGCAGGGCGCGCCCAGGTTTGGTTGCGGCAAGAGCCGGATTGATGCTGACTATATTATCCAGTCACTGAAGACGGATATTGAGTTTCTGACAGCGCGCATCCAGTTTTTGGAACAGTACCACGCCAGCGGTCACTCGCTGCTCGAGGCCCATCGCGAATTGCTGGAAAAGCGCGAAGCAGTCGCTCGCTGGCTGGAGCACGAAAGCCAGGACGGCCCCGTTTAACGCCAAATCCCCGATATTCGTCCTAGTGATCCACAAATTACTGCAATTCCATCTCCGGTGTTTCAACTACAATGAAAATAGGAGCTAATAAATAACCATCGGAGACTTGTTGTGGCTACCAAACACTACTGTTGGCAGCTTTTGCTGCTTGTTGCCTTCGCCTTTCCTGCTCTGGGAGCGGATGAGGGACAGTTGAAATATACCTTGGGCGCGGATTATAGCGAAGGGGATTATGGCGAAGGCAGGGGTGATACGGAAATCCTGTTTATTCCCTTTAGTGTTGCCTACAGCCGCGATAGCTGGACCTATAAAGCCTCCTTTGCCTGGGTCGATATAGATGGACCCGGCAATGTTATCGGTGCGGGTGACGGTGGCCTGGTGATTGGTGACCGACAGCAGGAGCCGGTTGACAACCCGGGGATGGGGGATGTCTGGTTGTCGGCCAGTTATGCACTGCCAACGACTCGGCCTGATGAGGTCTATATGGAAGTGACCGGCAAAATCAAGCTGCCCACTGCAGATGAGGATGAGGGATTGGGTACCGGCGAGACCGACTACAGCCTGGCTTTGGAGCTGTATCAAGCTGTGGGGGTTTACACCCCGTTTGCGACCCTGGGTTATAAAATAAAAGGGACCCCAAGCGGACTGAATGTGGATGACGTCTTGTTTGCGTCGGCGGGTACCGACTACCGGCTATCCAATCGCTACAGTGTTGGTGTGTCCCTGGATTATCAGGAAGCGAGTGTCAGTGGTAGTGACGATGCCACAGAATTATTCGGCTATTGGAACAACCGCATCTCCAGAGAATGGTCGTTAATGCTGTATGGTTACTTGGGATTGCAGGATGGCAGCCCGGATCACGGTATAGGGATACAGTTATCCTTTAAGCCACAATAAGTCACCCGTACAAGAGCCCCCATAACCGGAGGTGCCGTCAATGTTGAAAAAGATAGCCTGCCTTTCTGTTCTGGTGTTGTACTGCGTCGCACCCTTGTCCTACGCCCAGGAAACCGATATACCCGACGATGTTGTGGGTAATGACGTTCCCGATATAGAGCACGATTTCCAAAACCCGGGCGAGAGCAATGTCACCGGCAAAATCGCCAATTATTTTGTGGATTTTGCCGGCGGGGAAGAAGAGGCCAAAGCGCTGGTTACCGGCCTCCGTAACGGAGATATTGTGTACGTTCCACCCGAAGAGCCAGATACAGCCAGTGACAATGGCGACGCCCCTGACGCTAGCAACGATTCGGATAATGGCATGCCGGAAGACCAAGATGAAGACCCGGAAATGCCTGAAAATGGCGACCACGAGTTGAATGGCCAGAAAATGGGATATGGCAATGTATTTAAAACTCTGGCGCTGGCAGAAAAGTATGCCTCAATGATGGTAGACACTACCGCCGAAGCTGCGATCAACGAAATCCTGCGGATGCGGCAGGCGGAGGGCATGGGATGGGGCGAAATCGCCAAGGCAGTGGGGGATAAATTGGGGCGCATCAACAGTGATATCAGGTCCGGGCGTGGAAAATGGGCCGATGCCACCGCGCAGCCAGTAGAACCAGATGCGGATGATGCCCCCAGTGCAGAGACACAAGTTCCCAAACCCGAGAAGCTTAAAAAAGCACCCAAAGAGAAATCTGGTCATTCGGTGAAACCCGAACGCCCAGTCGAGCCGGAAAAAGTCAATCGACCGGTAAAACCGTCGCGTATTGCCAAACCGGAACGACCGGAAAAGCCCGTCAAACCGGATAAACCTCAGCGTCCCGGGCGGGGTTAATCAAGCGACTTGGCATTTAGTCTTTCTCCACACCCCTTCATAGCCGATTAGAGCCGCAAGCTATATAATCCGCGCCTCATTAAAACATTCAATGCGCGGTTATATGTCTGATTTACTCTGGTACCAGTATGCCCTGATCGGCTTGATTTTTATCTGGAGCGGCTTCGTCCGTTCCGGTCTGGGTTTTGGCGGCGCCGTACTCTCCCTACCGTTTTTGCTGCTGGTACACAACGATCCCTTGGTATACCTGCCGTTGATTTCGGTACATTTGTTGGTTTTTTCTTCCCTGACTGTCTATCAAAACCACCGCAAAGCGCAACGACAGATTATAGATCGGTCAAATAACGGACAAGCAGCTCCCGCTAAGGAGCTGGGTACAGTTGACTGGGGCTACCTGCGGTATGCCGTGGCGGTTATGATCGTTCCCAAACTGTTGGGTGTGTTTGGCCTGATCACACTCCCGGCAAAGGTGATGAGCGGTATCATTTTTGTCATTGTGGCCGGTTACTCCATCTCCTATATTCTCAATCGCCCCTTCAGGAGCAACAGTAAGTTGCTGGACGTGCTGTTTCTGATGCTGGGAGGCTACATCAGCGGTACCTCACTGATCGGTGCGCCCCTGATTATATCGGTATTTGCCACCCACGTGGCCCGACACAAATTGCGAGACACCCTGTTTGTCCTGTGGTTTGTACTGGTTTCCATTAAAATGGGTGCATTTGTTCTGGCTGGAGTGGATTTGCAGCTTATCCATCACCTGTGGTTGTTGCCTTTGTGTACCATTGGACATGTCATTGGCTTGCGTTTTCATCAGCGCATGCTGCAGGCAGAAACCAAAGCGTTTTTCCGGTGGCTGGGCAGTGTATTATTACTGATCAGTATTTTAGGCCTGTGGAAAGGGCTCACTGGCTAGTAACCGACATTTGGCAGGGGAGTCAAAACCCGGCCGATCCAGTCAAGGGCTGTGCGCGCAGTACACCGACTATCAATAACAGGAGAGACACTTGATCAACAGTAACGAATACTATGAAGTCTATGGTAAAAGTAACGCGGGCCATGCACCTATCGTTTTCGTTCACGGCTCCTTTGCCAACACCGCCACCTGGAAAAAAATCATAGCTGAATTGTCAAAGGATCGCCGGTGTATTGCCATAAAGCTGCCGGGTCACTGTGGAACGCCAGACCCGGAGGATATGGTGACTCCCACCCTGGAAACAGAGTTTTCCATTATTAAAAGCGCCATTCGGGAACAGGTCGCGGGCCCGGTACACCTGGTCGGTCACTCTTATGGCGGCGTGGTTGCTCTGGAGCTGGCATTAAAAGGCTCTGTGGGGTTAACTCACCTGACCCTGTTTGAGCCCGTCACGGTAGGCATTTTGGGGCCCACGGGCGAAACCGAGGCCGATCAACAGGTAAAATCCTTTGTCTCCCAATATCGGGCGGCAGTGGCCGGGGAAGAACCCTATGCCTGTGGTCGCATTATCGACTTTTGGGGGGGCGCAGGATCCTTTAAAAGCATGCCCCAGGCACTCCAGGACGGTATGGTGCCATTGACCCGCAATAATATACGCCACTGGGACTTGTGCCAGACATTTCATCAACCGATAAGTGCAGTGGAGTCATTTGCGGTGCCGACCACGGTGGTGACGGGCAGCGCGTCCAATCCGATTGCCCAAACCATCGCCAAACAACTGCACCGGCACCTCCCCAACAGTACACTGCACACCATCGATGATGCCAGCCACTTTATGGTCACCACTCACGCTAAGGCTTGTCTGGCTCTGATGTAGGCGCCGCTTGAGAATTCAATCTCTACCCTCAGAAAGGGTTAAACGGAGTTTGGCTACGGAAAATAGCCTTGATAGCGGGTGGGTACATAAGGTTCCAGCTCGTACTGGGCCTGTAAAAACGCCACCAGGTCAGTCAATTGCTCGACACTCATTACCACGTTGTAGTTGATCATCTTCGACTCCCCCTGTTCCTGAATCATCTCAAGGGGATACCCCTTGGCCAGGCGGTGGGAGGGATTGATAATGGATGTCACCAATTGACCGTAGGTTTGGACTGTCCGAACCTTGCCACCCAGTTTAACACTGATCTCGGCATTTTCGGGATGGGGAATTTCCGGTTTGCCGACCACGATATGACAACTGTTGCATTGCAACTGGGTAAAGGTTGCTTCCCCCATATTGGGGTCACCTTCCGGCAGAGTAAAGCCGCGCCCGGATTTGGGGCCGCTATCACAACCGGCAATTAGCAGTAGCAGGGCACAACAGACCAGTGAGAGCATCGGTTTCATAGCAAGCCTACCTTCGCTTATGGCACTCTATATCCAAAGTAATAGCTGGATTTTGATTTTGATCAACTAAATCAGCCAATTGAGGCGGTAGAGACTTGTCGCTGCATGGCGTTAAACGTATTGATAAACGCCGCGCGGGCATCCCGCATAGCGCGTTTGGTCTGCTGCAACTCTTCTTTTAGGGCAACCAAATTTTGCTGCAACTCCAACTTGGGCAAACGCATAGCCCTGAGTTCCAGCTTTCTGGATTTGAAGACGTTTTTAAAGGCCTCCCACTGACGAGTGGTTGCTAACCATTCGGACATAAGTGCCTGCAGTTTGCTCTCCCATTCGCGCCAGCCCGGCTTGCCTTGTACCTCACGCATTTTGCGTTGTGTAATAATCTTTACCTCCTGTAACTTGGTCGCTCGCTGCAACCCCTTAATACCTCCAAGTACCCTGAGGGCCAACAACACATAGCGAGTGGGGTCCAGAAACCAGCCTTTAACACCAAAGCCGCTGCGGTAATCGCGACAAAAATCGTGGTGATCGGCGTGATGGTTACCTTCCCCGAGCGGCCCCAGCCACACATAGTTATTTTTAGCCGAACTGATTAAAGACGGCTTAAAACCAAACAGATGAGTGATGCTATTGACTGTCCAGGTATTGTGCTGTGCCAGTATAAATCCCCCGACCGACGCCATCAGCAGACAGAAGCCTCCAATAAGGCTGGCCGTCAAGATCGTGCCCAACACAAAGGGTAACAGGTAATTTAAAAACACAAGCAACGGGATATAGAGCCGTTCCTGCACAATTAAGAGCGGCTCGGAATTTCGGTTGTAGGCTGCCTCCAACTCCTTGCTGGGCGGATGGTGGAAAAAGTAGGTCAACAGGTGAGACCAGAGGAAATTTTGCCAGCAGCGGGGAAACCAAGTGGCACTGTAGGGATCCAAGTGGTGTTTTCCGGTGCGGTCGACACTGTGATGGATTACATGGGTTGCAGCCCAGCGGCGCACACTCCCCTGCATGGCCAGGACATGACCAATGTAGCCAAACAGCAGATGCACTGGCCAGCGTATACGCAACGCGGCCCCATGGGCAATGAGCCGGTGGGCATAGCTGGTAACAGAGATACAGGCGACCAGGGTGTGGAACAGAGTCCAGGCCAGCATCACCTGCCAAAAGCCTGTGGGCGCAAAGTAGTAGGCGAGGGGGGTTCCCAGCAGCAACACCAGGTGAGTTGTACTGATGTAGGTCGCAGTAATCCAGTCTATACGAAAGCCCCTCTCAAATAATTGTGAGAAGCGGCGAAACAGCGGTTCTGGCGTAGACATAGGCAAGGGGATTCTCGACGGTTTGGGCAAGGTTGAGGTTGAGCCGTCAACAGACAATATAGGGTAACCAAATGGCTAAAATCAATGAATTGCTTGGAACGATTGCTTCTAACAGTCAACCATGAGCAAATTTTGGGCCGGGCTAATCGTGGGCCAAATCGGGTTCATCGCAGTGGTACAGACAGTAAGCCCTGGCCGCATCGCGCAGCCTTACCGCTTCAGACCAGTCGGCCGTTTGAGGGGAGAGGGCATTGCCGACAATCAATTCAATACCACCGCGTCGCGGCAGCCAACTTTTATCACGCAGTTTGTCTCGTGCCCCCTTCAGAGACATGGGTACTACCGGCAACCCGTTGTTTGTGGCTGTCACAAAAGCGCCCATATGGAAGGTCCTTAATCCGGGCATGCGGCGAAAGGTTCCTTCTGGAAAAAAGACCAGCGGACGCCCAGCGGATGCGCGCTCGGAAATCCTTCGTGCATCAGCTACGCTTTTTTCAAGATCGAAACGCTCGACAAATTCCACCTTCAAACGGCTAAACAGCCAGCGGGTCAAAAGCCTGCGCTCAAACTCCTTCTTGGCAATGAAACAGTTGTTATGGGGTAGTATGGCAATCAACACCAGCACATCCAGGTAGCTGGTATGATTGGCCACTAACACCACCGTTTGGTGAGCGGGAATGTTTTCCAATCCGCGCACTGTCAGCGGTGTGGCTGTCAGGAAAAACAGTGCCCTAACGCCAAATCTGACGATGGGCCAGGCTTTGTTGGCCGGGGACAACACAATCAGCAGAAATGTCAGCGGGGCCAGCACTGCCACTACCAACCAGGCGTATACGCCATAGATAATATCCAGGGTGGCGCGCCCCAAGCGTGACATTCTGGGTTTTATGCCAGCCAGGGCGAGCCGGGTTAGCTGCAGCCACACTACACTCGGCCCCTGGCCGATTTGCCCCCTCTCATACAGGCCCCGAGCCGCTGCCCGTCGAATTTTACCACTGGATGTCTTGGGCACACTTTGAGGTGGGGCGACAATCACCTTATCGGCAGGTGTTCCCAGCAGATCAACGGTAACGTGCTGAATCTTTTCGCGGATGGTTGCCTGCTTCTCAGGGCTCTTTTCCCTTGACTCCGCAATCACCACCAATTGCTCCGTCCCGGTGTTGGCGTCTTGAGTCGCAAAAACCGCGATACAACCTTTACGCACACCAGGTACCAGGCTCACGGCTTGTTCCAGTTCTTGGGGATAGAGATTACGCCCGGCGCGGATAATCATGTCCTTGATGCGTCCGGTAATATAGATATCACCCCCTGCCAGGTAACCTCGATCCCCCGTATCCAGCCAATCACCGTGAAAAAGGCTGTGGGTTTGTTCGGGAGACCGGTAGTAACCACTGGTAGCCGAGGGCCCCCGAAACTCTATTCGCCCTTCTATGCGGTCAGGCACTTCGCGCCCGGCATTATCGACAACGCGAATTTGGTGCTCCGGCAGCGGTCGTCCGGAGGCCACAAACTCCAGTGCGTAGGTATCGTCAGCCGCTGCAGGTTCAGCTATGCCGGAGAGACTCAACTCGTCCCGTTTTACCCGATCGATTAACGGACCACGGTTTAGAGGAGGAAACGCCAGGCCTACAGATGCCTCCGCCAGTCCGTAAACGGGTGCCATTGCACTGGCTTGAAAGCAGAAGGGGGCGAAGCGTTTTTCAAACCCTCTCAGGGTGGCGGGACTAACGGGTTCTGCACCGTTAAACGCAAAACGCCAGCTGGATAGATCCAGCCCTTCCAGCGCCTGGTCAGGAATCTTCCGCAGGCACAATTCGTAAGCAAAATTGGGGCCTCCGGTGAGGGTACCGCGAAACTGGTGTATGGCCCACAACCATCGCTCTGGTCGCGCCAGGAAATGCAGGGGAGACATAATGACCAGTGGTACGCCGTAATAAAGGGGAATAAACCAGGCCCCAATCAAGCCCATATCGTGGTATAGGGGCAGCCAACTGATAGCGATGTCCCGGGAGTCAATTTGCAGCACCGAGCCAATGGCCCGCATGTTGGCCAATAGATTTGCGTGGCTCAGCACCACACCTTTGGGGTTACCTGTACTGCCAGAGGTATATTGGAGAAATGCCGTATCCAGCGACTTTGCCGTGGCCCGTATCGGGGCGACATCAGTGGGGGTAACCTTTGCACTCGCTTCACCGGAACCACCACGGACAGCGCTAAACTCCTCTACCGCGATCACCCGCTGCAGTCCGGGTACTAACGACTTCAGTAGAAAAGAAACCCCCTTCGCGGCGGTCACTGTAATTAACAGTTTGGCCTGAGCATTGTTAAGGATACCGGCATGACGCCGTAAATGGTCTTCAATCTGGCTGGGACGAGCCGGCGGGTATACCGGTACAGGAACCCCTTTGGCCAACAGTACCCCAAAAAAGCAAATAAAATACTCGCGCCCGGTGGGCAGCATCAAGGCAACTTTATGCCCCGCAGCTATCCCGAGGGACAGCAGCATTGTCGCTACCTGGGATGCCTCGTAGTGCAACTGCCCGTAGGTAATGTCATTGTCAACGGTCTCGGTGCCATCTTCGTAGAGGTGAATATGGGGGCGTTCGGGGTGGAGCTCAGCGTGCCACTCCAGTACCTCCTGCAGGGTTTGGGCCTGATCAGGTGTGCGTTGAGCCTGATCCGGGCGAAGCTCCCGGATCAGTCGATCCGACTCTGTTCCAAGGTCAAAGACTTTGCTTGAGTCTCTGGGCACACCGGTTGCAGGGGCCTCTTTAGCGGCCTGCTGTGCCCGAATCACTTCCCGCAACAGGTCCCTGGGGCTTTCGATCACCGACAATAATTGCTCCGAAAGGGTTACGGCAAATGCCTGTTCGGTGCGTGTAAGCAACTCCGCCTGCGCCAGGCTGTCCAGACCCAGGTCTCTCTCCAGGGAACTGTCCAGATTAATCCGCTCCAGTGCCACTGCCGTTTGTTCATTGGGTTGAGCGGCTTGTAATTCGTTTGTGAGCGTACGAACCAGTCCCAGCAACTGTTGGGCCGCTGTTTTCATATCCCCCTGCAATGGTGTTTTGGACTTGGCCGCCATGGCGATACCTCTTTACTGGCCCTTCAAGTGTAGCCCACCCGTCAGTGGACGTAGGGCACACCTGCTGTCATAAGGGCTCCGGCACACCTATACTCAAGTATAGAAACAGTGGATAAAGGGAAGAAGTGTGAAACCCGAGGCAGCGGCATACGGTGCAGGCACAGGCCACCGGAAAAAGAAAGTAGGGTTGGTCCTGGGTAGTGGCTCCGCCAGGGGCTGGGCGCACATTGGCGTCATACACGCCCTGCACCACGCAGGTATCGTACCGGATGTTATCTGCGGTTCCTCTATCGGAGCGTTAGTCGGTGCCAGCTATGTCAACGGGCGCCTGGAGGAGCTGGAGAAGTGGGCCAAAGCACTGACCCGATGGAAAATGGTGCGGTTTGTGGACGTGACTTTCTCTGGCGGAGCCGTGATCGACGGTTTTCGGCTGAGACAGGAATTGAGCGATGTGATCGCCGATCATGATACCCTTATCGAAGAGCTGCCCATCCAGTTTGCCGCAGTTGCCACCAAGCTGCTGACCGGCCGCGAGGTCAAATTTACCTCTGGCTCCTTGCACGACGCTATTTGGAGCTCAGCCGCCATCCCCGGTATCCTGCCGCCACTCAAAGTCGGCAGTGACTGGCTCATTGACGGCGGTGTGGTCAATCCGGTACCGGTAAACCTGTGCCGTTATCTGGATGCGGATATCGTCATCGCCGTCAACCTCAACGGCCATATCGTCGGGCGGAAACCTATGCCGGTTGAGGAATACATAACCAATGGTGCCACCGAGGAGGCCACCAGGGAAGCCTCCTTTAGCAAGCTGAAAGAGTCCATTACCAGCCACCCGCTGTACCCGTTTCCCGGCGATTGGAGTAGCAACGGGGGGACATTCGCCAAGGCGCCCGGCATGGTGGAAACCTTTGCCGATGCGATCAATATCATGCAAGATCGCATCACCCGTAGCCGGATGGTGGGAGATCCCCCGGATATTCTAATTACTCCGCACCTTGCCGATGTTGGCATGCTGGATTTCACCCGCGCCAGGCAGATTATCCGTACCGGTTTTACGGCAGTAGAGCGACTGTTGCCGGAAATCCAGCACCGCCTTAAAGTTGAACAAACAAAACACGTCTAAATCCCAGCCACCTGTTCCCCTCCGGCTGGAAAATCAGTGGCTTTCTGCAATATACTCATTTCATTTCCTGGCGTAGTGGCACCAAGGTCGACGGCTACAGTAGACTAGGCATCAAATTAAGTTGAACCTGGCAGTGGCAAAACAGTGAAGGAGAACTGGCTCTGATTGGACAAAATGTAACCGATGAGGAATTGCTGGAATATCAGAATAACAATGAATTTACCCCCGCGGTTTCGTCTTATTTACGGTAAAATGGCGCTAACGCCCCCATAACGATAAAGAAGGTAATCATTCAATGCAGGACGCATTGCAGTAAACGGTCTGGATTGGGAACAGAATGTATCGTCTCAATGGATTGACATCCCTGATCTTTCAGTTAGCCGCGAGCTGTCTGCTTGCCGCCCAATTTGCGTTAGGGCAAGTGGTGGAGCAGAAGGTTTGGCAGCCCCCCGATGCAGCTGGCCATATCCCTGTGGTAACCTTGGTGCTCAGTGGTTCAGAGCCGGTTTACCAACAGACCCAGGCCGCATTTGAACAGGCACTACCTCCCGGCATAAGGGTCCACAGTGTATTGTACGACGCCTGGCGGGGTGACCAGAGCGACGTTGTGGTCGCTATCGGTGCAGCGGCCACCCAGCGTATTATGGCATCCCCGGCGGACCGGCATCACCTGAGCATTTTGTTGCCCTCCAACACCTTCACCAAACTGCTGGAACAGCATCCCAAAGCGGCGTCGAAATTGGCGCAGGGGCGTCTGTCGGCCATCTTCATGAACCAACCGGCGCAGCGTCAGCTCAACCTCGCCAACCTGGTGGTGCCACAACTCCGCTCGGTGGGAACCCTGTTTGACAATCTCTCCAAATCTCTGGTGCAGGAGTTGAGCGAAACCGCTGAGGGCAAGGGCCTCCAATTTCAGTCCCGTGAATTGCTGGCACGAGACAATCCCGTGGCTGTTTTGCGGGAGATGTACGCCGACATCGACCTGTTCTTGGCTGTACCCGGGCGTTATATCTTTAACCGCTCCATCGCCAAGTGGATGCTCTATCTGAGCTACCGCAATCGCAAACCGCTGATCGGTTTCTCGGACGATTATGTACAGGCCGGGGCTTTGGCCGCGGTTTACTCAGAGCCCGAAGATATTTCCCGCCAGGCCGCAGAAATCGTTCAGTCACTTCTGGGCTCCTCGGAACACCTACCTGCGCCCCAGTTTCCAAAGTATTTTTCGGTCTCGGTCAATCGCCAGGTGGCCTCTCGCCTGGGGGCTAAATTACCAGCCCCGGACCAGATTGTTACGCAACTGCGTGACCTGGAGCAAAGACAGTGAATCTCGGCATAAGAACCAGAACCCTGTTTACCGTCATCATGCCGTTGCTGGCCGTGGCCTTGATCCTGGGTAGCTATTTTGTCTGGGAGCGGATTGAAGGTGCTGGGCGGGATCTGAGTATTCAGGGGCAACGCTATGGCCAGTATTTGGCAGCAGCCAGTGAATTTAACTTGATCTCCGGTAACCACGATGCACTGCAGGAATTCGCCGATTCCAATTTGAGGGTCTCCGACCTGGTACGTTCTATCGCATTTCTGGATGCCAGGGGCAGGGTGCTGGTGGCAGTGGGCGAGCGCCGAGAAATAGAAGCTGCACTGATTTGCCTGCACGATAATCTGGCCTGCAACCGCTATCAGAGTCGCCTGTTTTTCAGTCAGTCCATCGAATCTGTTGGTGTGTCGGTATCGGACAATCCGGAATTAATGCCGCAGGAATCCGGCGGTGGTTCAAGTGCCCAGGAATTGGCGGGGCGCGTGATCTTTATGTACGACACCCGACCATTGCGTGCCCTGCAACAGCGGATGCTGGTTGACGGTCTGCTTATCACTGGGGCCGCGGCACTGGCAGCAGGTCTCTTGGCCCTGTTTTTTGCCAACGGCATATCCCGACCAATACTGGAGCTCTACCGGGTAGTCAGTGCCATCCAGCACGGTGATCTCGGTGCACGCACTACACCCGCCGGCGGTGGAGAGTTGCGTCAGTTGGAAGAGGGCATTAATGCCATGGCGGCCCAGGTTGAGGAAGCGAATGCCGATCTGCAGCAGCGGGTCGAAAATGCCACCACCGAGCTCCGCCACGCCCTGGCGGGATTGGAGCGACAAAACCACGATTTGGAAGAGGCCCGATTAAAGGCTGAAGAAGCCAGCCGGGCCAAGGACCTGTTTTTAGCCCGGATGAGCCATGAACTGCGCACGCCCCTGGCATCTGTGATCGGCTATTCCCGGTTGTTGGAGAATACCGAAGACCGTGAGATGCGTCGGGATTATGGCCGCGTAATCGACCAGGCCTCGAAAATCCTGCTCACTAATATTGACGACATTCTGGATTTTATTCGACTGGAAGAGGAATCTGTCCGCCTCGAGCAGATAGAATTTGATCTGGTGGACACCTTGGAGAATGTGGTTTCCATGCAGGCTCCGGAAGCCCATCGCAAGCAACTGGAATTAATTTGCTGTTGTGATGATAGTTTGCCCCGTACAGTACGGGGCGATGCAGTGCGGATCGCCCAGATTGCCACCAATCTGCTTAGCAACGCGATCAAATTCACCGAATCAGGCCACGTTTTGCTGCATGCCGAGGCTACTTACGCTAAACCACACCTTGCCCGAGTGACTATTACCGTAGTGGATACCGGTATTGGTATCCCCAAGGAGAAACAGGCACAGTTGTTTCAGCCCTTTGTTCAGGCTGACGAGTCAATTACCCGCCGGTTTGGTGGCAGCGGTTTAGGCTTGTCCATTACCCGTAAACTGGCGCAATGCATGGGTGGTGACATCAATCTCAGCAGTGAAGCAGGACAGGGCGTCGAAGTTACTGTCAAAATCACCGTGCCGGTCATACCTCAGGCTGAACTCTCGGCGTCAGACCCTATTCTGAAGGATATACAAGAACTGACCAGAGAGCAGCGGATTGTGGTCTATGATCCTTCCAGGGCATTGAGAGAAGTCTTAAACCACAGCCTGTCACCGCTGACTAACAACCTTGAGGTGTTCGACTCCAGCGAGGCACTGTTACACCACCTTGAATCGCACCCAACCAACCTGCTGGTATTTGGTGTCCGCACCCTGGAGGACAGCACTGCACAACTGCAACGCATTCACCAGACATACAACGGTGACATACTACTTTTATATGCTGATTCGCCTCCTGTTGACGCCCACGCACCGACGCATTGGAACCAAAACATACAGTTTCTGGAGAAGCCCGTTAGGCGGGACAAACTGCGCCAGAGCTGTATCGAGTTTCTGCTCAAGCGGGAATCCACTACCTCAGTTGCCAAACAGCCAAACGAATCTGCTGCGCCCAAGCGCTCTATACTGCTTGTGGAGGACAATGAGTTAAATCGCCGGTTACTATGCATACAGCTTCAGAGAGCGGGTGCAAATGTTATAACCGCAGCAGATGGCGCCGAGGCCTTAACGCTCTTTCAAGAGCAATCCTTTGACGTAGTGTTCATGGACGTGCACATGCCGGGTATGGACGGTATTACCCTCTGCAAACGTATCAAGGCACAGACAACACAGGTTCCGGTTTACGCGCTAACTGCCAATATTACCGGCAGCGAAGAGAGATTATTGCTGGACGCAGGCGTCCAGCAAATTCTCTATAAACCTCTGGATGAATTGCTGTTACAGGAAATTCTCCGCAAAACTGAAAACCTGTGCCCCGCCAGCGCACCACCGTCGGACGACGAACCCTCGCGGCTGATATTGCCATCGGGTATAGAAAGCACCGACGTTTTCGCGGAGATTCAGAAACTGGCTTCTCAGGTAAAGCAAGCCCTCGTGGCTGAGGCTTGGGAAGAGGTCTTTGAATACGCCCATAAAATATTGGGTGTGACCCGGCTATTTACGCGAGGCAAGCTCAACAAGCTGGCCGCTATGCTGGACGAACACGCGCGCCAACAACAAAACCCTGAAGCCTCCAGTGCTTTGGGACTGCTTCTGGAAGAGGTATCGATCCTGGAAACGACGGGGGCGGTTAAACCGGATTAAATTCGGAGTGCGCGCCCAAAGGGGCCAGCCTGCGGGCAAGCCGCTAAGGGGCCACCTCCGTTGCTGCATCTGCTCGAAAGATCACCAATATGCCTTCGCAAACGCGCCTGGGAGCTGGCCGCTGGACTGCGTTGCAGTTCTTGGCAAGGACAACGGCCATTCCCGGCGAGGCGCGCCTTGCCGGGAACGCTGACAAACCAACTGAACCCACCAATACTAGCTGGTTGGAGTACTAGGATTGCTTAGCAGTGGTTTTTTTCTTGGCCGCCGCCTTGGTCTTGGGCGCAGCCTTGGCTTTGGCCTTGGTAGCAGCCGCCTTGGTTTTGGGCGTGGCCTTGGCTTTGGTCTTGGCAGCAGCCGCCTTGGTCTTGGGTGCGGTCTTGGCTTTGGCCTTGGTAGCCGCCGCCTTGGTCTTGGTAGCAGCCGCTTTTGTCTTGGGTGCAGCCTTGGCTTTGGCCTTGGTAGCAGCCGCCTTGGTCTTGGTAGCAGCCGCTTTTGTCTTGGGTGCAGCCCTGGCTTTGGCCTTGGTAGCAGCCGCTTTTGTCTTGGGTGCAGCCTTGGCTTTGGCCTTGGTAGCAGCCGCTTTTGTCTTGGGTGCAGCCTTGGCTTTGGCCTTGGTAGCAGCCGCTTTTTTCTTGGCTGTAGACGTGGTTTTGGACGTAGCGGCAGTCTTAGATTTGGCTGCAACTCTCTTCTTGGGTGTCGCCGTGCCTTCGGTCTCTTCCGTTAGTCCACGTTCAGAAGCCCAGAATACCCCTTTTAACTTTTTAAGGCCTTCTTCCCGAGCTCGAATGGCCAATTGCTTGGCAACAGCTTCACCATATTCATTTATCGAGAAATTGGCGTTGGCGCTTTCACCGCGCACAGTGGGCCAGTTGGCTTCCCAATACCAAGTGGCGCGTTCCCTGCCATCCTTCAACAGATATTTTTTTGCGTATTTGTATACGCCCGTGATGCCGGTATTATTGTTTCTGCGCCTGATCTCGGCAAACTCTTTGCGGCTCATGGGTGGATGGGAAGCCAGCAACTGATCGCGATAGAGCTTGGCCATTTGCAGTGCCTTACGCTTACCACCGCATTTCTTGTCCGCAAAGTTCCTTACCAGCGCCTTTCCGTGACGGCGCAGACTGACTCTCCAGGCGTGGGTACGATAAACATCATCATCAATACGAGAGATGCCGTACATGGCCTGACCTTTCTGTTTCACAGTGAAGTGTCCCCAGTTTATAAGTGCATTATCGTACCTTAGGTGCTGATCGGGCCGGAAGGTTCCTATTCTTCTTCCAAAAGCCTTGAATAATGCGCTCTGTAATGACTAAATAAAGCAATTTGTACAGAAGCGCCATTTTGCCACACAAAATCTATACCGGCCATAACTGCCCGTATTGCTAGGAGTATAGCGGATATTCGGCGGCACAATTGCAAATAGCCGTCACACAATTTTCTTCCGCTGGACCCATTAAGCAGCACAAAAAACAAACAGCAGATATTCGGTGGTCAATCCAAACTGGTCGCTGCTCTTTAACGACATTCACTTCTTTCGACTATAGTGCGAGAATAGCCGCCGCAGCTTACAATCCCACGAGAGACCTCCACGCAAACATGATGGAAACCCAAATCAGCTACGGCTTCAATTCAACGACGGATGCAACACGGTTTTTGAACAAGCTTAAGGCCGGCGTCGTTGGAGCCGTCCGGGTACGTCTGGTGCGGGGAGCCTCAGCGGTTACTGTCAGCTATACCATTGAGGATCACAACGGATTTAACAATACCTGCGCGGCACTGGATGAGTTGGCCGCGAGTCTCGATGGCTTTGAGGTACGGATCGATTAAGTATTCATCAGTCCAAAGTAATGCATCCAGTTACCCCTACAGTACACTAGCACCAACGGGCCCCAGGTTGTGCCTTTTGGCCGCATAATTTCCTTTTTTGTTACAATCTACTGTATGAGAGATAAAATCCATCTGGATGTTTTTTGACCGGATGGCAATTGAGCATTGGAATGTTTAACTTTTTTGAAAGTCTGATCGATCCCTTTCCCCCGGAGCACCCTCAACAACCCCCTCGCGGCCTCTACGCTTTTTGTCGCCACTATACCCGTGGTATGGAGCGCTACCTACTGATTATGGCCTTTCTGACCGGCTGTATCGCGGTGGGGGAGGCGATGTTATACGGAATTCTCGGTCATATTGTCGATTGGCTGGCAGCGAGGGATCGGGCCACATTTATCGAGAAGGAATGGCCCGTCCTGGCAGGTATGTCGGTCTTTGTACTGGTCCTGCTCCCAGCCGCAGTGGCCATCCAGTCACTGATTATCCATCAGACCCTGGTGGGGAACTTTCCCATGCTGGTCCGCTGGCAATCCCACCGTTATTTGCTCAACCAAAGTTACGGTTTCTTCCAGAATGAATTCAGCGGACGTATTGCCACTAAAGTGATGCAAACTGCGCTGGCAGTACGAGAAACCGTCATGAAAATGATGGATGTGATGCTATTTGTCTCCATCTATATGGTAACTGCCATCATATTGGTCGCTAATGCAGATCTGCGATTGTCCTTGCCGGTATTGATCTGGTTGGCTGCCTACATTCTGATTCTGAGGTATTTTCTGCCGCGCCTGAAAGCCATCTCCACTCGGCAGGCCGATGCCCGCAGTCTGATGACGGGTCGCATTGTCGATAGCTATACCAACATCCTGACCCTTAAACTCTTCTCCCACGCCAACCGCGAGTCGGAATATGTCAAAGAGGGAATGTCCGAGTTTATGGGTACTGTGCATCCCCAAATGCGGTTGGTAACCTGGCTCAATATCTCGGTCTGGTCAATAAATATGTTATTGGTGTTCTGCTCTGGTGCATTGGGTATCACCCTGTGGTTGGACCACGCGCTGACCCCCGGTGCTGTTGCAATTGCCCTGAGTTTGGCGATCCGCCTGACTGGCATGTCCCACTGGATCATGTGGGAGGTTAGCAATCTGTTCGAAAACATCGGTACGGTTCAAGACGGTATGAATACCATCGCCAAACCCCACAGTGTGCGGGACCGTGACAATCCCCAACCGCTGCAGGTTAAACAGGGGAGTATCGATTTCAATAATATCTACTTTGCATACCCCACCGCGGGCCGCCGCGCCGGTGACTGTGAGGACAATGTTTTCACCGGCCTTAAGCTGTCGATAAAAGCCGGCGAGAAAGTAGGCATAGTAGGTCGTTCAGGTGCCGGCAAGTCTTCGCTGGTAAATCTGCTATTGCGATTCTACGATGTGCAACAGGGCCAAATCTGTATTGATAACCAGGATATACGCGCCGTGGACCAGGACAGCTTGCGCAGCAACATTGCCATGGTCACCCAGGATACCTCACTGTTACATCGCTCTGTGCGAGAAAACATCATGTTTGGTCGCCCCGACGCCAGCGAGCAGCAAATGGTCGCTGCTGCCGCGCAGGCGCAAGCCCACGAATTTATACAGCAGCTTAATGACATCAAAGGGCGCCATGGCTATGACACGCATGTAGGGGAGCGGGGCGTTACCCTTTCGGGCGGCCAGCGCCAGCGTATTGCCATTGCCCGGGTACTGCTGAAAGACGCTCCTATATTGGTGTTGGATGAAGCTACCTCAGCACTGGATTCGGAGGTGGAAGCCAGCATACAGCAAAACCTGTACACCTTGATGGAAGGCAAAACCGTTATTGCAATTGCACACAGACTCTCCACGATTGCCGCCATGGACCGCTTGATCGTGCTCGACAAAGGCCAGATTGTGGAAGAGGGTACACACCAGCAGCTGCTGGAAAGCGGGAAGCTTTACGCCCAACTTTGGACCCATCAATCCGGTGGCTTTTTGGGCGATCAGTAGGGCACGGCTGTAATGAAAATAATTTTGAGTCGAAAAGGCTTTGACTCCTCTTCAGGGGGGTGTCCAAATCCCATCTTGCCCGATGGGCACCTGTTGCCCCTGCCCATTCCAGACGAGTCTTCGCCAGTGTGCTACGGGGATTTGCAATCACTGCCTCTCGATAAAAGCACCGGAGGGCAACCCCACACGATCAATATTGGTCAATTGGTGGCGGATCTGACTGGCGGTCGTCTGAGCAGCGAATCAGGTGCCCATGTAGATCCCGACATCGATCCTGGCAGCTGCTCTCGCCAACCCCAATGGCGCCCAGTGTTTGGTCAGTCTGGCGCGGCCCAGGGGCATCTGGCCAGGCAGGGAGTTAGCGACGGCGACCTGTTTCTATTTTTTGGTTTATTTCAACCGGTGGAATGCAACGCTACAGGTTCGAGCGGTTACCGCTGGCGATTTTGCCCCAGGGCACCAAAACAACATATTTTTTGGGGTTGGTTCCAGATTGATCAAGTGATTGATCTGGACGCGCTTAATCCCACAGACCTTCAATGGGCCCGTTATCACCCGCATTTTCACGGACCTCACACGGGCGCCAATTACCTGTACCTCGCCCGGGATAAACTTGTACTCGGTCGGGGATGCCGCCATAGCGAGGGTGCCGGTCTGTTTCAGACCTCCCATCCATCACGGGTTCTAACAGCCCCTGAAGCGAACAGTCCCAGCCAGTGGCTGTTGCCGCGCTGGTTCTATCCCGGCGACGGGCAGCCCCCCCTCAGTTACCACAGTAAAGCCTGGCGTTGGCGAAGGGGTGAGCAGGGCACCTATTTGCAGTCAGTAGCTCGGGGGCAGGAATTTGTGTTGGACGCTGATCAATATCCCGAAGCCAAACGCTGGGCACTATCTTTAATCAAGAGTTAAGACTTCTTATAGCTCGGAATCTGAAGCATCTCGTTCATACGCCTCTCACCATACTGTGATTGAGCGGAGGCCAACTATCGTGAATGGTTTCGAACATCTATAATTCGTTCCCATTTGCAGTAGATAAGTAGAGAAAATCCCTAATGACTCCGGAACGTTATAGCCGATTGCGACGGGTACTGGATTTACGCCAACCCGATTTGACTGTGATTACTGACGAGGTGCATATGGGGCGTAACCTCTCGGCGATCATGCGTACCTGTGACGCGGTTGGGGTGGGTAAGGTGCACGGCGTTCGGCCACAAAAAGGTTTTCGCACCTTCCGTGGAACCGCCATGGGCAGTCAGAAATGGGTGGAGTGGGCGTTGTACGACAGGGTTGAAGAGCCAATCCAACTACTGCAGTCCCAGGGCTTTCAGGTAATGGCTGCACATGTCTCCGACAAGGCCTTGGACTTTCGTCAGGTGGATTTTACCCGTCCTACCGCTCTGCTTCTGGGAACTGAAAAAGACGGTGTCAGCACTCAGGCCCTGGATCGGGTAAACCAGCATATCACGGTACCGATGATGGGCATGGTAGAGTCGTTTAATGTCTCGGTTGCAGCCGCCATTATTCTTTCTGAGGCCCAGCGCCAGCGCCTGGAAGCGGGTATGTATGAGCAGCCACGTCTGCCGGAGAAGACCTATCAACGGCTGTTGTTTCAGTGGGGACAACCCGCTGTCACCAAGTTCTGTGATGAGCGCGGCTTGGCCTATCCGGCTATCGACGAGGAGGGGGAAATTATCGAGCCCGCTCGCTGGTATCAGTCGGTCAGGGAGGCCGAAGTCAGGGAAAAATTCGACTGAGGTCACCACCCGCGCCAATGGCGAACGAGACATCTAAACAGTCCAACCTCCTAACACTGGGCAACACGCCTGTTACAATGCCTGTATGGAACTAAATGCAGGGTAAAAAATGAGGTGGGTATATTTTGATAATCAGTAACTTTGGTAAGCTATTGATTTTTAAAGGAAAAATTGGTCGGAGCGAGAGGATTTGAACCTCCGACCCCTTCCTCCCGAACCCCATCAATACTGTTTGCCGCTGTTTTCCCTTGTGGCTGACTGTCGACACATTATCTATTTTTCCCTTCAAATACAAATGCCTAATATCAACAATTAGCAGCAACCTACAACATCAAAAAACTACACAAAACACCCTAAATTTTTGGCTTTGCACTTTTTCCGCACTTTTTAAAGGTTGTTGCACTTTTTTAGAGTTGCGTATATTCTCTATTTGCACTTTTTAGAGAGGAGATAGGTTGTGGCTAAGCTGACCCAGGACGGAATTAAAAACCTTGAGACGAGAGACAAGGCGTATGATTTGCGGGATGATGCCACCCCTGGATTGCTGGTGCGCGTGCAGCCGTCTGGTACTGCTTCCTTTTATATACAAATTGCCCGAGGGAAGCGAAAGCGTATTGGCGGCGTAAAAGACACCAAATTGAGTGACGCCAGGAAGCTGGCAAAGCAGCTAATTGGTGAGGCGGCGGCCGATAAGAAAGGCGGCAATGACGATATCACCCTGGGCGACATATTAAAGAAGCACTACCGGCGCCACGTTATAGCCAACAATCCTACAGGCGAGGACATTGTTAGAGATATCTCCAACAACTGGGGGCATTTGTTCAATTTGCCAGTTCGCAAGGTTGGCGCCAAGCAGTTGCGCGACTTTGAGGCCGACAAGCTGACACAGGATAAGCCTATTAGCAGGTCGTCTATCAATAAATACACTGGCCAGCTTAAGACGATGCTCAACTGGGCCGCAGATCAAGAATTGATCACTGAGAGCCCGATCAAAAAGCATAAGCCGCTGAGCGTGGACAAAAAGCCAGAGCCGCGCTTTTTGAGCGATCAGGAGCGCTCAGCCCTGCTCAAGGCACTGCGGGACCGCGACCATGAAAAGCGCGAAAAGCGAAAGAGTAACAATAAGTGGAAAATAGCGCGACACATTGACCCTCTGCCAGAGATTTCAGAGGATGAATATCCCGACCATGTGACACCTATGGTATTAATAGCGCTTTTTGGTGGCCTGCGTCGCTCAGAGATATTCCGGCTGGAGTGGCGCGACGTTAATTTTGTTACTGGCCAGATTGCCATTCGAAAGCCTATAGGCGGAAAAAAGGGCACAGCAACTCGCCATGTTCCTCTGACGCCACAAGTGCGCAAGGCCCTGGAGCAGTGGCAGGAGCAGAATACCAACCGGAGGGCAGGGCTGGTATTCATTAATCCGGAAACTGGCGGGCAATTCCAGACGCTAAAGACTGTATGGGGCCAGCTTCTCAAGCGCGCCGGCATCACCAATTTTAGGTTCCACGACCTCCGTCACACCTATGCCTCAATGTTGGCTATGGAAACTGGCGACCTATATATCATTAAAGAGCTGCTGGGCCATGCTAGTGTGGAGACCACCCAGATTTATGCTCACCTTGCCGATAGTCATAAGCGCCAGGCCGTGGCAGCAACCTTTGATGATATAGAAGGTGCATGACAAGGAAGGGCGAGCCGAATTAAGCGCCAGTTGTTATAAGTCGTCTGGTGTTTTATGAAAACATATACTAATATCGACCTCAAAAGCGAAATAATACACACATATCGCCTCTAACTGGTGATGTGCGTGCAGCTAGAAGCCATCATAAAGGATAAAGGAGTTTCATTATGGCGCTTTTGGAGTGTAAGGAGTGTTCTAAAGAGGTCTCAAGCGAGGCCGTCACCTGCCCGCATTGCGGCATAGCTGCCCCAGGGGTGCCAGATAAAACAATTGAAGCGGCCGCCAAGAGGGGCGGCTATCTAGCTCAGAGGTGGATCGCAGGGCTTGCTTTCTGGCCTGGCTTGATTATGGTGCTGCTTCCCATTTTTAATGGCGCAGATAAAGAGGTTGTGATTGAGGCCTGGCAGATCAGCAAGTGGTTTATGGGCTTTGGCTTTATCTGGTATGTCGCCAGTGAGATTGAGCGGAACCTGTTTGAGCGGAAACAGGCTAAGGTCTTAAAGTCCTGACTTTGATTATGGTGGTGGCGTTTTCGAATAGCCTCTTATATCTTAGCGGCTGGACAAGTTGAAGGAGTCTTTTATGTCAGCCAAGACCAATTTAAAGCGAGCCCTGCGCGCAATTGAGGATGCACAGAGCACTCTAAACAGAGCGCGAGGAAATGCCGACAATGACTATGATATCCGTCGGGCCATAAGCGAGCTAGACGACGCGGAAAGGGATATCAAACGGGCAATTCGAGAACTGGACGACTTGGAGTGACCCATTTCAGGGGCGCCTAATCAGCAATTAACCAAACCCTAACCGGAAGCTCATAAAACACAATAACCGCTGTTGAGCTTCCGCCATTACTTTAGGTGTAGTAATCCATATACAAAGGAGACGGTCAGGATAGTTGCAATTTGACCAGCGAATGACATCATAGCCCACTAAAGACTAGAAAGAACAGTAATCTTCAAAAGGAGAAATACACCTAATGGAGTATTTATATTTCGCAGCCTTGACTGCGGTTGGGTTGTCTGCATATGCTCATTTAAAAACATCAAATTCAATCGGAATGAGTCCAGATCCTGACTCGCTTGCAGGATCTCTCTATGCTTGGTTTGGCGGAGGGCTTTCCACAATCGTATTTTTGTCACTTATTATTTCTGGTTTCTTTGTTTTCAGTTGGTGGTTTCCTTTTGCTTCGCTAGCGGCCTCCCTTTTTTTAGTTGGCATAATTTATTGGTCAATACCTCTAGGCCCAGCATTTGTATATATAGCTTTCCCTGTTGGCGCGTTGCTGGCAACAGCATTTCTTGCCAGACTAGCCTAGCGATTAGGGCAAGGAAAACACCAAAAGCAAGACCCGCCTCATAAACATTGCCCCCGGCGAGAAAGGTCATAGTCACTCATCTGGCAAGTGCCGTCATCCTCTGGACCGTCAAGCCCTGCATAGTCAGGAAACCTTACATAGTTGACTGCAGGATGCCCGTACCGGCGGGGTTCGCGCCGGACAAAAAAGGCTGTCCGCGCCTCGCCAAAGGAATCAATAACCCTAAGCTCCATGCCTGGTTTTAGCTTCGAAGGTCTCACTGTCTGCCCTCCACTAATCCAAGTTCGATTAAGAGCAGCCGCCAAGCAGAATAAGGGATTTTAGCGCTATTTCGCGCATCTGGTGGCGCCACCCACTTCCTAAAGGTTCTGGGCTCAACGCCGGCCAGTTTAGCCAGGTCGCCACCAGTGCGCCCAGAAACGGACTTAAGCGCAACCACGTCTTCATAGCCAGGCGGCTGGTACTCTGGGTCGCTATACCTATGCAGGCAAGCCGGTTTTATCTTGGCGGCCGTATTGGCTCCATAGCTTGGTATTTCTTCTGACATAATCGCCTCCATTGGCGCGGATCGCTCCGCGCCCCGGTAAAGCGGGCTAGATTAGCCCGCGTTCTGCAAAACTGGTAAAGCCCGCATCACTCACTACAAAATGATCAAGTACCCGGACATCAACCAACGCCAACGCATCCACCAAGCGGGAGGTAATCTTACGATCCGCCTGGCTGGGTTCGGTGTTGCCGCTGGGGTGGTTGTGGGCAAAGATCACTGCCGCAGCGTTAGCCTGTAGGGCTGCCTTTACCACCTCGCGGGGATAAACCGCCGCGCCGTCGATAGTGCCAAAAAACAGCTCGCGGTATTCAATCAGGCAGTGGCTGTTATCCAGAAATAAAGCGGCGAAAACTTCACGCTCCAGGCTCGCCATTTTCAGGCGCACCAGGTTGGCTGCGGAAGCAGGAGAGGTAAGGGCGATACCCTTGGTGGCGCGAGCCTCCAGGATGGCGATGGCTTTAGCGATGATCTGATCATCTGTTAGGTTCATAGGACTTTCTCCCGATTATGGCCTTGGCGGTATTGCCCGGCCGTTGATTGGCATATTAGGACTTTTAGTCCTATTAGTCAACAGCTTTTTGCTGGGATTAATTGCCCGTATTTTCTTGCTTTTTAGGAAATTTGTGCTTTGTTGTATGCTCTATGCGGGTTTGATATACAAGCAATCGGTGGCACTCCTCTTTTGCCATAACTAGCACCCTCGGCCTGGCCAACTACTGAAAAGAGGCGGTAGGCAACCAGCCGCCGTAAGGAGGTGATACGTATGGCACCAAAAACCAAGTGTCGACCCACTCGGACTTCTGGCAAACCTGGGCCGAAAACCGTCACTGTGAAGCCTCACAAACGGTCTAAGCCTAAGTCACTGCCTAAGTGCAAGTAAGGGCGGCTTACAAGGGTGGAGTGCCACCCTTGCACGCGAATTTTATTAGCGCGATTTAATCTCCTCTCGTACAGCAGTTAACTATTTGGCGTGCGTCACATAGACATCGTACATGGTGTCGTCCGGCGTCCAGCCCCTGCGGAAATACGTGTAATATTCGCTTTCCTCCTCATCCGGTATCTGACACCCATAGCCATGAAGCGCGATTTCCTGGCACTGCAGAAACCATGCGTCAAAGGCATCCTTGAGGGCAATGCCCGCTTCAATCTGGTCCTGCATTTTCGATTCCATGTATCCCATAGCTATTCTCAATCCGTACAGGTGTTTGTGTTATCGTCACAACCGCAGCGACCAGCGCAGTCAGGGCAGCTTTCGGCGCCACACTGGTCACAGCAATAAAACCACTCGTCAGTAACGATGGTGTAGTGACAGAATCGGCACTCGGTTGCTTCATCCATGGTCAAATCTCAGTTAGTACAGCGGTTAGCGATTATTCCATATCGTTTTCTTCAATATCCCAAAGCAACGCGTTAATCTCCTTAATCACTTCGTCAGGCTCTTTGGTTTTTACACTTTCCCTCAATTCTTCAAGGCGGCAAACTACGTCATATATTTCCACGGTTTTAATCTCCGTTTGTTCAGGTGATTGCGTTATGGCATCCAGTCTTTTACTTCATCAGGCGAGGGGATATGCCCTTTCCTAATTCTGTAAATCCAGTAGCTATCCGTTCGGCTTTTCATTAGCCAGGAGCCAACCAAGGCCCCCACAAAAAACGACAAAGCTAAATCCATAATCTATCTCTCAATTAGCACAGGTGTTTGTGTTTAGGCGCTTGACGATAAGGTCAAGAATATCTTGCCGACTACACTCTGTTATGTGCAACAGGTTGTATCCATGGCGGTGACCACATCGGCCAAAATATAAGGCATGGCCCTCGCCATGCGGCTCAATGCTGTACTCATCCGAGCAGCGGCACTCAAGTAGCTCTTTCCAGACCGGATCAATGTCGTCCATATCTCTTACTCGCAGTTTGTACAAATTCGCTATTTAATTGCGAATCGATTTCGCAACTCTCTTGCGCGGCCCCAAAGACCCAGAGTTTCCATTTCACGTATTGCGGCTTTTACATCGGATTCACTAAATGACATACTTCTAAAGTCCTATGTAGTCGGATTACTCAACCAGATTAAAGGCCACCAAAACAAAAGATCTTGCGTTGCTTTCCTCACACATGTCTTTGCATATTTGGTCAACCAAGTCTCCGGGTTTTACATCATCCTCTACTTCAACTACGCCACATCGTTGTTGATTGCGGCCATTGATAGTGGGTGTGTTACCCGACCAAAAATAGCGTTTCATAATCTCTGTCCTCGTACAATAATTTTATTTCCAGCGGCCAAAAAATCTGAGCCTATGGATTCAGTTTCTTGGCTAACCCCACTGATGCTGAGTGAATCATATGGTTGAACCAGCGCCTAACGGCATACCCCCTGGCCACGCTGATTACTGTAAAGAACAGCACAACCCCAAAATGCTGGCCATGGTTGTAGGGTATATCCCAGATATAGGCCGCAACCGGCCAAGCGAAATAAGCCACACAAAAACCAATCAGGGTGTTAATGCAGGTCTCAATCAGTGAGCCCAATTTTGACTGCTTCACAGCGTTGTCTCCAGTCCGTGCTTTTCTGTTGTCTTATTGAATTTATCCTGCACGGCCTTGCCCAGATCAATGCCCAGGGTTTCAGCCAGCCGGTCGGCAGAGATAACAACGTCGCCCAGCTCGTCGGCTATATCCTGCAATCCTTCTTTCCCTCCAACTCCACCGATGAACCCCTTCAAGTCGCGCAGATACTTTTTAACTGCGTCCAGAGCCTCGCCAGTTTCGCCGCCCAGCTCAATAGCGCAGAACTCTAGATCTTCTATGCTGTTGGGGCGCCCGCACCACTCGACACCCCTTGAGGCGTTGGCCTTTCTTAAGTCTTCGAACTTTATAGTCATCATCAAATCCTTATTTCCGCGTCGTACAAATTCGCCCCTATCGGTGGCACACGTCGCCTGATCCAGTGCGAATATTCCCCGAGACAGCTCCACATTCGACATCACCGGACCCGGTACGGATTGACCCGCTAACATTGCCGCACTTCACATCACCAGAGCCGGTACTAATCTCGCCAACGTTTTGAGCGGTGACGTTGCCCGCGTGATTTTCGATGCTCTGAACATCGCCGTGGATGGTCACATTTATAGGGCCGGATAGCTCGCCGTCCTGCACAATACCATCGACTGTGACTTTCCCGTTGCTGATGGTTACGTTGTTGCCGCGAAACTCTCGCCCGTCAATAACGATCCGGCCATTACTCATATTTACATTCATCGCCTATTCCTTGTTGTTAAATCGGGTACAGTTATGCGTTTTCAGGCGGTTCCGGCAGCGGCATCCAGTGGGTTACAAAGCCTTTATGCAGCGCTCCGAATTTGTACCAAGGTTCTGGCAAATTCCCACAAGTAAACTCACAGGGCATAACTACACTACCACTAACAACCAACACCTCGATGGATTCGAATTTGTCAGCTTGCCTGTAATCAAAAGGAAGCCGGTCATTTACGCTTATCCATTCCATATTTCCACCACTTACAAAATTGACCCTTAAAAGTCGTAGGGCTTGCCATCAACCTGGACATCCACAATATCACCTACCGTGAGCGTAGACTCTTCTGGCTCCAGGTTGCACTCCAGATTGTCGTAGTCAAAATTGCTCATCTCATCCTCTGGCCAGTCGATAATCTGAGTCGCTTTAACCGTGTATTTCACTTTTACCTTTGGCACTTTCTACTCCTTAAAAACGTACATTACTGTGACTTGAGCGCTTCACGCTCTTCTGGGCTGTCGATTGTCATGGTGTAGCCGCAGTGCTTGGGCCAGCCATGCTTGAAACAGTCTTCACTATCCACATGGCGGTGAACACCACATTCGGTACACCAGACAATCCCGCGCTTTAGTTTGTCAGATCCAGCAACCACTTTTTGAAAATCCATATCTCTGCTCCAGTACAGTTATGCGTTATCGAGCCAGTCGAGCGCGAACTGCTCCGGCTGTCGGTCTTCAATGTCAGCCAGCGCAAGCTCAGCCATAACAGCCTGTTCCTCCCAGCTTTTAGATTGGGCAATTTCGCGAATCTTGTTCTCAAGCCTGAGTTCTCTCCCTGTCTTGGCCTTTGTGAATTGAGACCATTCAAGGTACAGCTTATCCAACGTTTCAGTTTGCAAAACCATATCTCTGCTCCAGTACATTACTGAGTTATTCCGTATTTCTCTGGCGGACAGGTTAGCCATAAAAAGTCGCGGGCCTTGGTGATGGGGTCGGCCACTTTGGTCGCCTTGTAACGCCAATAGAATAGATTGCCGTTTTGGTCTCGGCGTATTCTGGCTATGCCGCTGTCGGCGGTGTTTTTCCAGGCGATATAATCCCAGCCAAACAGGAAGTTTAATATTTTCCACATAGCGGCTACTGAATCGCCCCCTCTATCTCTGCTGTAGCTGAGCTTTGGCGCTCGCCAGCTGGCACTAGGATATCGGTACAGGTTTTTATAAACTCACCACCTGATAAAACGACAACATAAAATTTATGGTCATCACCAAAAAATGCCTCACTTAACACTTTTCCGGTTTGGCCCTTGTGTACTCCATCTTTGAACTCAACACACATATTCTTCATTTACTTTGCTCCTTTAGTTGATACAACTGCCCAGTGTCAGACCTATGACAGCGGCGACCCTCCGCGTATTTACGGCGGACATAGCCCGAGCGCACCAGCTGCATAATACAAATTCGATTTGTTTGAAGCTGTCGCTGGCTGTACCACTCGCCCGACTCCATTAGCGCCAGTACTCGCTGGTGATGAGGCTTAAGCTCGCCCTCGACCTTTTGCGCTACATATGGCGGCCGGCTGCCTGACGGCGTTTTTAGGGCGTCCGTAATGGACGGCCAACTGTCGCGATGCTTCTGCAGCCGCGAGCGCAAGGTTTCTGCTTTCACTGCGCAGATCGGCAGGGCGGCCAGCTGTTTAATGGTGAGCTGCTGCCCCTGGTAGGCGTAGGTTTTTGCAGCGACCACTTTAACCTCCAGCCACAACGATAGTGAAGGGCGAAAGCTTCCAGCAACCCCACAAGCAGCCCATGCCCAGCAAAAACAAGAAAAAGAACTCTCCTGTAAAGTCGCCATTCCATACGCTGCTGAGCAGCGCCCCGAGTAGCAGGTTTAAACCCAGAAGAAGTAAAACGATAAAACCCAATATTTCCAAAAACATAATATTCCCTCTGTTTATTAAAAGTATGCCAAGTCACCGCCTAGCCCACTCGCCGGGTTTCCACCTTTCCGCCTCCACCCGGACAGCGGCGGGAGCTGCAAAGAGGAGAGGGCCAGCACATAACGGCCTTGGCTGCGGGAGTTGTTTTTATCCACACCACCACCCGCTAGGCGTGTCCTGGTATTGGCTGCCGCCCCAGGCTGGCGGCTCTAAGAGCTTAATTCCTTGGTGCGCATATCCTGTCTAAATAAATCCCACCAGCGGTAATGCAGCTTCATGGCGAGCTTTAAGCGTTGGGTGTCGCTAATTTTCCCGCTGTGCAGTCGGGAAGCCTCGCGAACAGTGCGAATTGAGCCGCTATCGTCAAACTCAATAAGTCCGTATTTTTCTGGGATATCCTCAAGGGTGGCCACTCCCTTCTTAACAACAAAGTAGAAATGGTTTGGTGTTAGTTTTCCCAGCTGCAGGAGCTCATGCTTGGCTACGTCCTCGGTTTTCCACCATGGGTCACTATCGTCAACCTTTACGCTGCAGGTCTTTTTGAAGTCGGCCTTGAAATCTGACCGGCTCATTTTTATTTCAAATTCGTCAACAAACCCGCTTTTTCTAACACCTAAAAAATCGCACTCCAGCTGGCCAATAAAGGCATTTGTAGCCATTAGGTCGTAGCGCGAATAGTGATAGGTAGAGAGCCTGTATTGAACGTAGGGCACTGTTGCCAATTCGGGTTGCTTGCTTTTCGTTATTGTCATGTTTTCCTCAAAACGGTATCCAGTCTATAAACTCATCACAGCCCGCATCTTGGGCAGCCTTTGGCACTGACTGGCCCCAGCGTTCGCAGTGGCCGTTATTATCCGGTTGAAAATGATTGCAACGCAGACAGCGGGCTTGACCAAGTGCTTGGCTTATCTTCTCGGACGCTTCCAGGAGTTGGACCACTTGCAGCCTGGTCAAACCTAAACCTTGTGATATCTGTGTATTTGCCATTTGCCTTTACTGTTATGTGTGTTGGCTCGCGCAAGCCTATTTCTTTAATCAGTTCCAGGGCCTCGCCGGTGGTCTCTGGAATAACAATTCCAGCAAAACGCTCGCGCCACCAGGTCCGAGCTTTATCTCTTGCATAGCCAGTATGCTCAAAGCAAATCCATTCCCGGTGCTGCTTAAGTCCGCACTGATAGACAACCATTAAGCTAGTGCGCTTGCCCGGTTTGCTATGCGATTGGTAGAAAACTTTTGTTACTTCTACCTCTTGAGGCTTAATCTCCGTAGTCAGCACGGCCGCAGTGCTGGCTGTACGGCCGTGGCGGTCGTGGGCAGCATCAAAAGGGAACTCGTGGGCGCAGTTGGGACAGACGCGCACGCCAGCCGCGCAAATGTGCCCGCAATCTGGACAGGGCTTTTTAGGTGCGTCGCCGCCTTTGCTGCCTCGATAGCTGCGCCCTTGGATCGAGTCTACCGGCCCTAGGATGGCTGTAGAGTCGGAAAAATCGCACCATAGGCAATCTGTCTTGCCGTCCGCCAGTCGCATACCACGGCCCGCAATCTGGACATACAGGACAGGCGAGCGAGTAGGGCGCATTAATGCGATCAGGTCAGTAGCTGGTGCGTCAAAGCCAACGGACAGTACGGCCACATTAACCAGGGCGCGTAGCTTGCCGCTTTTGTAGTCTGCAATAATACCGTCGCGGTCGCTGGTGTGTTGTGAGATTACCGCGCTTTTAATACCGCGAGCCTGCAGGGCCTGGTTAATGTGCTCTGCGTGCTCGACAGTGGCGCCGTACACTAGCCAGCTTTTGCGATCCTGGCCTAGCTTTATGAGTTCGTCGCAGGCCGCCTCCACTTTCTCCGGTACGTCTACCACCTTGGCCAGTTGCGATAGCACAAAGTCGCCGCCTGACATTTTAACGTCGCTGGTATCGGTTTTAACGGTAGTCTCTGCCACAACCAGAGGCGACAGATAACCGCGCTTTAGCAGGTCTTTCATTGTGACCTGGGCCGCTACGTCAGTGAATATCGGATTTTCACCCTCCCACAACCAGATACCATTGCCCCTAAATACTGTGCCGGTCCAGCCGACCAGGCGAAAATAGGGGTTAACCGACTTTTGGGCTTTGATATATTTGCGGTAAAGCCCGGCCTCTTTCGACGGAATATTGTGGCTCTCATCTACCAGGCCGAGAGAAAAGGGCGGCATATCAAAGGCGCGCTTATGTATAGAGCCGATAGTTGCAAATATTATCGGTTGCTCCATATCCTTGCGACCTAGGCCGGCGCAGTGAATACCGACCGGAGCCTCTGGCCAGAGTGACATAATTTTTTCGTAATTTTGGCGCACCAGCTCGCGAGTAGGGGCCAGCATCACAATTCGTTGTCCAGGCCACTGGGTAACAGTCCTGCGCACAAACTCCGATATCATCACACTTTTACCGGCACCAACGCAGGCGTTAACCAGGGGCTCGCCCTCGGGGTTTTCGGCAAACCAGGTCATAAGATCAGCTAAAACTGTTTCCTGGTAGTCACGTAGCTGCAGCATTATTGGCGCTCCAATTTGATGCCGCTGTAATAAAGTACGGTAGGCGGTTGTTTTCCTTGCTTTTTGCAGGCGTCGTTCGCCTTATCCAAGAGGGCGGCATAATCTGCGCGGGACAGTGTGCAGGTTGTCATTTCACAGCCTTTGCCTGATTTCCAGTGTTCAGAAAGCCGGGTTATAGATTCCAACACGGTTTTAGTCCGGCCTTTTTTAAATGATTCTGGTATTGCAAAATTCATCCTGTAACCTCCGCATTAATTACCAGCTTGGCGCTGTCCACATAGTCGCTGCCCAGTAATTTTTTATCCTGGGTCGCTTTAATTTCGACGCTGCTGTAACCGTCGCCACCATTTTTAAAGGGCTTACCGGTCAGCTGATTGCAATAATGTATCGAGTTGTCTTCTGGGTTGGCTCCAACCGGCCCGGCGTAATTCTCTAACAGATACGGGTTGTAAATATGGGCCGGACACTGTGCGCCCATTTTTTGCGTATCGGTATCTATTGCGCAGCTGTAATACTCGCAGCACCAAGCGCCGTCACCGCTGTCTAATGGTGTGGAGTGCGCACAAGTCCTGCAGTTTATTTCCGGCGCTGCTGTGCCGTGGCAAGTCCTGGAGTGTCGGCAAAACTTGCACCTAAAAAATGTCGGGTCCAGGCTAATCTTTTCTGTTGGCCGGTCGCTGGCAATAATGTTGCCCGCCTTTTTGTCCAACTCCTGGAATTTACCCTTGTCAAAATAAATTATTTCGCTGTGCAGCTCGTCGTTATCTTTGTTAACACCGATATAGAAAGCTTTGGGTAGGTCATATTTTCCCATGTAATATTGAAGCTCTGCATATTGCTCGCCTCTGACCTTTTCGAGTCCGCGCCTTTTAAAGCTCCCAAAAGTTTTATCTTTATAGGTGCTGCACCCCAGCGCGTACCAGGTGTCGGAGTCCTCCGCAAAACCCCTGGCCATTCCCACCAGTACGCCCTCAAAGTGCCCGCCGTGGGCAGAGACCTTGTAAGCCTGGTCTGTCATTAAATCGGTTTCGTAAACGTCAACGCCGGCAGCGCGTAAGTTTTCGATAACGCGAGGCTTTGACAGTCGACCAGTCTCTGACCGTCGCAAGGCCTGGCCCTCTATCGCCACGCTGGTAGCCCAGCGGAAGGAATACCAAAGCTCCCGGCTGCAAGGTGTGCCGATAGTGGACGCGCTAATGCGCGTCCGTAGTCCGTCGCCCGCTGCCGCTTCATAAGCGGCGTAAATGCGGGCTATGGTTGTCTTTACCTGGTCGGTCATTGTTGCGCCCGGTTCCAGGGTGGGGCGCTTGCAGCGGCGCCAGCCTGGGGCGCGTTGTTGACCTGCGGCGCCACGTTATTTTGAGGCTGCTGCATTGCCGGGGCGCTTTGCATGGGCTGCGGCTGCTGTTGAGGTGTCGGTTGAGGTGCGCCGCCTGCAACTTGCTCTGACGTTACCTTGGAGGGGTCATAAGGCTTGTAGGCCTTAATTTCATTCCCTGTCGGTTCGTTGGTGGCCGGGTCAATCTTTGTGTAATACTTGCCGTCTGCCGCCTTTTCCTCTTCATAACCAACCTTGATATTCATTGGCTGGTTGTGAAGCTCTGCGCTGTCGTTGGGCTCCATGCGCCCCAGGGCTCGACAAATGGTAGACAGAGCACGCTGACCAATCTCCTGCGCCTTGGCGCTGGGGTTCTGCAGGTTTAGCCGGTCAAAAACCTTTCGGTTTTGGTATTGCCCCTCCAGGATGGTAAAAGTCAGATTTAGCATTATCCCATCACCGGCTTTTGTAGATTTAATTTCACTGTCGGTAATGGCTGCCGCATAAACGGCAGGGGGCAGGGGGCTAAAGTCCTGTTGTGGCTCGATTGCCTCGGCGTTAAATGCGCCGCCGAAAACGCCTGCTAGGTTGCTCATAGTTTATTACTCGCCTAATTGCTGTTGCAGTGCCGGAATAAATGGCACCATTGGATTAACGCCCTCTTCAAAAACCAAGTCCTCTTTAATCTTGAATCGGTTTTTAGAGATATGGCTAGGGGTCGGGTAACAGGTCACAATACGGGAACCGTCGCCGATAGCTTTCTTTTTATCGCCCTCGCCTCGGGTAAAAGTGCGCAGCTTGATAAAGCCCACCAGGTCCACGTTATCTGAATAATGGGCAATACTGCGCTTGTTAATGCGGATTGAATAGCGGGTGTAGGGGTCCTGGTCTGGAAGCTCCACGGTCTCGCTGTCGGCATGGGCAATAAAAATTACATTCATGCCCTTGGTTTCCATGAGCGCGTCGCACCACTCGCGGATTTGGCGGTGTCGCTCACTTACCGCAGAATGACCGGCACCATAACCACCCAGCGCCGTATTAATGCTGTTTGATTTTGGATCGCTTGCAACAACCTCATGCTCAAACATGGTGTTAAGCTGAGTAACCGAGTCAATGATTGCAGTTTTAAAGCTGTGCTCCTGGGTGGCCAGCACCTGTATGGCGTCGAAAATATCTTGGCTTTGTTTCGCCAGAGGGAAAGCCTTAACGTCCTGACCCACCAGGGAGCTAAGGCCGTCCTCTGCCCGGATGAAAACAGGAGAGGGAAAAAGGGCAGCCAGCGAGGTTTTACCCACGCCACCCTCACCTACAAGCGTGCCAATAATCGGCCCAACTTCTGGCGAGGCTAAAGAATCTAAAGAAATAGCCATTAGGTCATTTTCCTTTGTTAGCAAGCTCTGCTTGCAGTTCTATTTTTATGCCGGTCTTGGCCTGCTTAATATCAAGCGCCTTGACGACAACCTTGTAAATATCGGGTTCGTTTTGCTCCAGCCACTTAACGCCTTTTTCGTCAAGCTGCAGGACGGTCTTAGAGCTAACTGGGCGCAGATTTGGCGGAACCTCCCCGCTAATTTGTTCCCAAATCTCCTCTTTAAGCTTTCGGTTTATTTTGCCGGTAGCCGTTATTTTGTAGCTGTCCGTTTTGGTGGTGACAGCGCCCTCGGCTTTGGTTTCGATCAAAGGCAAAAGCTTGGCCTCGATCTTGGCGCGGGCCTTTTTGGCCGCGTCCTCGTTTGCCTTTTCCTCCAGCCACTGAGCGGCCAGCTGGTCTATTGTTTCCGGTTGCTCTGTTGGTTCCATTAGGCGGCGTCCTTTTTGTCAGTGGGCAGCCCAATCATGTTGTTAAGGTCAGCAGCTTGCACTGCAGGCAGCTGGGCCTTTGCTGTGCCAATGTCGGACGGCAGCAGCTCCTTTGCCTCGGGCCAGGCCTCCAGCAGCTTTTTAATGGTGGTGAATTTGCGGACGGTTGCGTCTACGTTGGCGCGTATGGTTTCGCGCTTTTCTTTTAGTTCGCCGGCTAGCTTTTCAATAGCGTGGAACTCGTCGACCAGGGGGTTGTCAGCCTTGAGGGTGTGGCGGTGTGGAGCCACTTTCATAACTCTATTTTTGCTAACGTCGGTCAACTCTCCGCTAAACTGTGCGCAGATACTGGCCCCTGCAACATTGACATAAATATCGTAGTCAGTTCTAAGCAGTGACCCATGTGACTTAATATTGTCTGGTATCTTGGCGTAGTGTTTTTCTGCAAGCGCGTAGGCCTTGTTGATCTTTGCTCGCGCTTCCTGGCCTCCCAAAGACTCAACCCGCACAGCCTCGGCCCAGTCGGCACGGCGCTTTTTCAGTCTTTCAAACTCTGCAGTGATGCCGGATTTTTCGATAGCGTTAGCAACAATGCTGTCGCGAATGTCTGCGTTGATTCTGGTCATTTTCCCTACTCTCTGTTTAGCCTGCGGCAACTTGCGGCTTGGTCATTACGTCCAATATTTCGGTTAGCTGCTTTTCGAGCATTTCGGCATTAGCGTCTTGTTTAACGCGCATATTGGCAATGCTGTCGTTTTGCACAGCCAGGATTTTGATAACCTTGCTTACTAGGTCGGAAAGGGCGGCGTTTTGCTTTTCAAGTTCTCCGAGCCTGTCCATAAGAGCAACATAATGCTCCTTTAGGATTGGTTGCTGGTCTGCCGACTTTTCCGGCGCCTTTACTTTGGTGTTGTAGTCCAGCACCTGGCGAGCCATATCAGGGGAGGGCTCGCCCTCAGCAGTCCAGCTGTATACGTGTGAAACGCTGGTTTCAATAATGATGTTAAGGTCAACCAGCGCCTTTCTTGCGTTAGCGCTTATGCCTGCAGCCTTTGTTTGCTCGGCCATTTTGAACGGCTTTTCATTAAGGCAGGCGCTATATACAGCCCACAAAAAAGCGACGTTCCTGGCTATCGGCTTTTCTTTTACATTTGCCATTTTGATTAATTCCTTTCTCTGTTTTTAGGGTTTTGTTTTCTGGTCACCAGAAAACGCTTTTTTAAATGTCTTTTCGGACGGCTCGCGGTATTTATTCCTGACCTTCCCGCGCAGCGTGTAAAAAAGAAAATCCTGGCAAGCCAACTGCTCGGCTTTGCAATGGTCATACTTGCTGCAGTCGTCGCAGGGCCTGGGCTCTGTAGAAATCTCCGCTATGGTTTTGTCTTGTATCATCTTTGCGAGCCTTAAAAGCCCGCCCAGGCGATAGGGCGGGAATGGTCGACTGGTTTTATAGTTATTTTTTATTGTTGTTAAAGTGGATAGCGCACGCCGATACGCGCAAAAAACACGGCGTTAAACATACGGCCGCGCTGTGCGCGCTCCCATTTGCTGTGCCGATTCATGCGGACATTGGTTGCGCGGTTTCTGTACCAGCTGCGTGAGTGGTCGCCGTTCTTGACTGCTGCCATAACAATTACTTCCTTTCTCTGTTTTTAATTTCAGGCTTTTGCCTGCGCCCTATCAATGATGTCTGCCAAAGCCTTGCCCCAAACGCCGCGCCGAGTCTTGGCAAAGTAAACCAAGCCAATGCCGTTGAGCTGGGCAGTGGCCATCCACCAGTTTTTTGAGATTTGATTGATCAACATTTTGCGCGCTGCCTACTTTTCGGGCTGCAGGCCAAGCCAGCGCTGAGCTTCTGTTTTCGAAATTCTCAGCTGACCACCGCAACGCTGAGCCTGCAGGTTCCCGCGTCGAATTTCTCTCCGCACTGTTTCAGTGTGAACTTTGGCGATTTCCGCCAGCTCGGCCGCTGTAAGCACAACGATTCCGGCAAGTGTGTTATTGCTCATGGGTAACCTCTGGATGCCGTAGAACGGCGTTTCTAATTTTTGTGCGCCCAGTCTTGGCAGAAGGCTTTTCAGTCTTTGCCTTGGATTGAGCAACACGAAAAGTTGCAACTCAGAGCACAGCTATCCCCATGTGATTCACATTTATATCAACATGGCGCAAGAAAGTTGTCTGTATCGCGTAAGGTTGCAATGTGGAACGCATAGTAATAGCGAATCGTAAGCAATGCAACAAAAAGTTTTAATAAAAGTTGCAAGGCTGTCACTTAACGTGTTTAATGCATCACACAAAGTGACAGCGGGCACACAAGGCGCCCGGTACAATGAAGGGGAGTAATGGAGGTGTCTTACTTGGCGGGGCTACCAGACCAGACAACGCGGCCAACAACAGGAAGCTTGGCTGCTTCCTTTGAGGTGTATGACTCAGTGGGGTATTGCTCAGCGTTGTCAGAATACAACTCAATGTCACCGGACACTTTGCGGCGCACCCGGCGAATAGTCACAGCTGACTTATCATCCTCGCTAACAGCGAAGGCCATTAGCCCTGCGGTCAGCTCCTGTTTCGCATCATCCACCAGGACAAAAGCTCCGGCTGAGATTTCAGGAGAAATGGCATCATCTAGGGCGGTGCAGGGCTTTAACGCTTTCAGCGCTTCTGGTGCAGCATATTCAGCAGGCATGGCCCGGAAAATATCAGCAAGATTGATAACCATATCCCCGCTGTTGTTAGGTGCGGGCAGGGAACCAACCTGCTGGGCCAGCTCTACTAGTGGAGTGTCTGTAATACCTGATAAGTATGCCGGATCGGCATTGTACAATTTAGCTAGAGCTTCAATGTCGTCTATGTCGGGTGAGCGGATCGCGTTCTCCCAGTTACCAATTGTGGTAACGCTTACATTTAGCCGAGTGGCAACGTCTTTGCGACTCTCTCCCGCTGCAATCCGTGCAGCCCTTATGCGCTCTGCGCGCAAGCTTCTCTTGTCCATGCAGTTCCTCTCAGTGGGGACTTAATTAAGGGTTAAATAATTATACACGCAAAGTGTATTTGATCAAACGAAACGGCCCATATATACACAGATTGTGCAGTCTTTGGCCAAAAAGTAACATTTTGCAGGGGTATTTTGCTTAAAAATGACACTAATTGAATTAATAACACGCTACGGCGACCAAAAGTGCTCTCAAATGTGGGGAGTTAAGCCACGTACCGTTACAAGCTGGCGCCGTGGGGAGCGTGTGCCAGAGCCTCGCACGGCAGCACACATTGTTGAGCACAGCCGGGGGCAGATCGACTTCAACGGCATTTATGCAGACTTAAGAGGAGATAACGCCAATGCCTAAATACGCAGACCCGAGTGACGAGGCAAGCGCACGCGAGGAAGAGACCATTAAAGCAGCCCTGGCCAATCGGGTTGTTTATGAGGGTGTGAGCGCACTGTTGTGCGAGGAGTGCGGGCTGGAGATTCACCCCGAGCGGCGCAAGGCCCTGCCAGGTATTGAGACCTGTGCGGATTGTGCGTCGATGCTGGAGCGGAAGGGGCAGCGGTGATGCGAGAAATTAAATTCGACTTTGTGTATCGATGCCAGCGCACTGGCGAAATTCACCGCCGGCAGTCGGCGCTAGAAGAGATTCTAAGCATTCCCGGTAAAAACTTGCATATGATTTTTGTGCAATGTGCTGATGGTGACTGGTTTGTCCCCAAGCTGGTAGCCAAGCGGCAATATACCGGCGTCAAGGATAAAAACGGTTTAGAGGTTTATGAAGGGGATGTCTTAAAGGGCTGTCACGAGGAAGAGGAAGACGAGACCTACGTTACCCAGGTTAGGTTTACCGATGGCGCCTTTGCCGTTGATGTTGTTGGTCAAGATTACGACTACACCGCTGTAGGCTGGGCTATGGAGGCGTGCAACGAGTACGAGGTAATCGGCAACATTTACGAAAACCCCGAACTATTGGAGGGCGGCCAGTGATCGACCCCAAATTTATAGAGCTCTACACCCGCCAGCGCAAGGTCATTGAGGAGTGCAGCGAACTGATACAGGCCATATGCAAAGCGGACCGCTTTGGTTGGTTTAACTATCACCCTGACCGCCCTCGGGTTACAAACCTCACGCACGTTCGGGATGAAATGGACGATGTTGTTGAGGCTATCGCAAGCCTTGAGGTCGAACTTATTCAGTTGAATTTCATTCAGCGCCAGGAGGCTGCCGAGTGAGCGGAAACCTGGTGCAATTGTTTGGCGGTCCCTTTGACGCCAAGAAGTACAGCAGCACAAAGGCTCTGGCGCTGGAGTATGCCCGGCAGGGTGTAAAGGTGTTCCCGCTCCAGGTGGGCGGCAAGGCGCCGGTAACCAGTAACGGACTCTATAGCGCAAGCAACGAAGAATCTGTTATTTCAACGCTGTGGGGCGAAACCCATTTCAATATTGGCATACCAACCGGCAAGGCTAACGGTTTTTTTGTTGTCGACGTTGACCACCCGCCGACCTGGTGGGAGCTACTGGCTCAGAATGGCGGCGAGCTGCCAAAAACACCGGCAGTGAAAACCGGCAAGGGCCTGCATGTTTACTTTGCTATGCCCGAGGGTGAGGACATACGCAACAGCGCCAGCAAAATCGCCAAGGGTATCGACGTTCGGGGTACTGGTGGTTATGTGGTGGCGGCCGGCTCCGTCCACCCAGACGGCGGTCATTATGAATTTGAGGATGTTTCTCTATTCGATATGGAGCCAGCCCCGGCCCCTGCCTGGATATTGGAGGCGTTAAAGCCGAAACCTAAACCGGAGCCTGCACCCAAACCAGCGCAGCCGGTCCCGAGCTTTACCGGTGGGAATAACGCCTATGCACAAAAGGCGTTAGAGGATGAGTGCGCAAAGGTGGCGACGGCGCCAGAGGGCCAGCGCAACCATACGCTCAACGCGGCAGCTTTCAGCATTGCCCAGCTCGTGGCAGGCGGTGAAATTGGCGAGCAGGAGGCCTTTAATGCGCTGTTGAGTGCGGCGCTGTCCTGCGGCCTTGGCGAGCAAGAGGCCCTGCGCACCATGCAGAGCGCTGGCACTGCAGGCGCCACAACACCGCGAAACAAGCCCAAGCAAACGGACCCGCTGGCAACACATAACCCGGCGCTGGGTTTGCTGGCCAATTATCAAAAGCGGGGCGAGCAAACGGAAGAGGACGCGGAGGAGACCAAGGAGCCAACGAAACCGCCACGGCTAATTGAATGGATCGACGCAGCCGAACACCGCGAGCCCACGCCTTTGGACTTTGTTGTTGAGGATTACCTGGTTGCGGGGACATTGAGTCTGCTATGGGGGCGGGACGGCTCTGGCAAGTCGTTTGTTGTGCAAGATATGGCTATGTCAGTGGCAACGGGCAAGGACTGGCATGGCCGGGAAGTAAAGGCCGGCACAGTGCTCTATATCGCCGGTGAGGGCCAGGAGGACTTACCCAACCGCCTGCAGGCCTGGCTTAAGCATTACGACATGGAAGGCGTTAAGCCCAACCTGTTTTACACGGCCCTGGGTATCGACGTGAAAAACCCGCTGATAATGAATGAGGTTGTCAGCATGGTGCAGGAGGTCGAGGAGGCGAGGGGTGCGGTTACCCTGATAGTTATCGACACCCTTTCTACCAACTTTGGCGAGGGCTCCGAAAACGACGACAAGTTTATGCGTCCGTTTGCTCACAACCTTATCAAGCTGGGCAAGGCAACCGGCGCCCACATTCTGGTTATTCACCACAGCGGCAAGGACAAGGAAAAGGGTGCGCGGGGCAACACGCTTATCCAGGGCGAGGCCTACACCAAGATGGAGATTACCAGGAAAGACGAAACGGCACCCATTCGTCTAAACACTCTCAAGCTCAAAGGGGCGCCGGAACCAAAACCGATCACCTTTAACCTGGAAGAGTACCACCTGGGGCAGGCCCGAAATCACAAAGGGCAAATGCAGGATATCCGCAGCGCGGTTCCGCTGCCCGACAAAGACCCAGACGCAGCTGCAAAAATGGCTGACAACTTGATAAGCGCAACTGAAAGGCGACGCGAGGAAGAGGCAAACCTGGGTATTAATCAACGCACTATTTTGCGGATCATTCGCGAAATGAGAAGGGAGATTTTGAGCAACAAACCGGACACCGAACAGATATTAATTGAGTATCAGGAGCTGCGAAAAAGGGTCGTAATTGCTGGAATTTCAGCCAAAAAAGTGTCCGAGTACAAAAAAGAAGCAATTTCCCGTGGGTGGCTGGAAGAGATCAATAGTCGGGTGCTTAGTGTGCTGGTAACCACTTGATTCTAAAGGGAAAAATCAAAAAGTCCCGGAATTCCCTGTTTTCCCTGTTTGGGGAGTTTAGGGAAAGTCCCGGAATTCCCTGTTTCCCCCTCCCCCCTTTAGGGGAGGGGGAAAACGGGGAAAAGGGAAAGAGAGGCTAGAGGGAAAGTTAGAAAAAATGAGCGAGCTAGAAACCCAATTTTTACAGCAGGTGAAGGCGGCCCGACTGCCTGAACCGGTCACACAATTTAAGTTTCACCCCGAGCGGGAATTTAAGGCCGATTTTTGCTGGCCTGATATCGGCCTAATTGTCGAGATCGACGGCGGGGGCCATATGGGCGGGCGACACAACCGAGAGGCCGGACGCACTAGGGACTGTCAGCGCGACGCCGAGGCTACCTTGCTGGGCTTTACGGTTTACCGCTGCACTAGCTCGCTGGTGCGGAGCGGCAAGGCGATTAAAACGACGGAATTGATTATTGATTACTTGATGGGACTGGAGGCAACTGAGTGAAGATTTACGAGTGTGCGGTGGTGCTGACATCGCCAAAGGGGACAACCGCTCACCGAGTGAAGCTCCCAGGGTGCTGCGAGGAGCATGTACGCCAAGAGCTAGCGCGGCAGGTGGCGGGTCAGTTTGATAAATTTGTTTTGACTATGGAAGTTGAGGAGGTGGGACAGTGATGGGCTTGGCAGAGGGTATTGCTTTTGCTGCCCTGGTTGGCGTGACCGGGTGGCTGGAATTTAACGGTTCTGACGTTGACGGGCTATGGATTTTGGTTGTGATTTGGGTGTTAACGATTGATTGGGGACAGAAGCGTGAAGGCTAACGAAATTTTAACAAAAGCGGCAGGACACATTGCAGATCGAGCAGCTTCAAGAGATTGTGAGAACGGCGAGCGTAGCATGGCCCGGACGGTCGCCATGTTCAACGCGGCAACTGATAACGCGCTGACCGAGGGCGACGGCTGGTTATTCATGGAGCTGCTAAAGATCGCCAGGAGCAAGGCGGGCGGGTTCAATATGGACGACTACGAAGACGGGGCGGCTTACGCGGCTTTGCGGGGGGAGTGTGAGGCGCGGGAGCAGTCAAAGTTTGTAAAAATGCCAATAGCAGACGGCCCGGACGCTCACAGGGTGGGTGTGGCCATTGAGGATTTTGTGGAGCTTGACCGCTTAACAGAGGAGCGGGCGGGCGGAGTAGCGTCGGTTCCCCCGTGGAATGGTGATAGCGGACCGGAAGCAGCTGTTCCCTTGCCTGATGGGCGGACAATTCCGGTAGAGTTAACTCCTGGCGATATGGTGGTGCATGGCCGGATTGGCGACCTCAAGGAGGGTGATGTTGTGAAAAATGACGCGCCTAAGCAGCCACTGACCCTAAGCATTGCCGGAGCTGCAGAAATTCTAACCAACGACTGGATGCGACTTAGAGACTGGTATAAATCCATTGTGGATCGGTACAGTGCTGAGCCTAGTTTGGCGCGAGCGGTTATTGATTGTGTGGTTGATAAGGGCGCGGCAGAGGGGATAACAATCGGAGGCGTCTTGCATTACCGCCGAGCACAGGAGGTGGCCAAATGAGCATTGACCTGTTGATGTCCAAACTTACAGCCTCCACCACCTGGCCGAGCGAAAATAACCCCCAGGGCAATGCTATGGAGGAGGTGGCCTTTAACCGTGAGGGGCGAAAGCGCGACGTTATGGGCGTAGCCTCCAGGACCAAGACCAAGGGCGGGATTACTGCCCTTGATGTTTCTGCCGCTATCGCAATGGCAAATATGCCAAGACGCGGAGAAATGCTGCTGAGGGCTATGTACTGTGACGATGGTGAAGCGGCTATGGCCTTGCTGTATGACCTGGCAACCGATATCGAGCTCTACCAGACTATGCGTTGTGTTGATAACGTTCGCGAGCTAGCCGAGGGCTGCGCACTGGCTGTGCTGTTCCCTTTCATCTGGGGGATTAAGTGCAAACCTTGTCATAGTTCGGGATATGTGCCGGTTAATCGGGCGACCAAGCAAGTAAAAAACTGTGACGCTTGCGGCGGGTCTGGTATGGGTCGGTTTTCTATGCGGGCCCAGGCTAGCAAGGCGGGCATACCCGAAACAACTTGGCGGCGTCATTGGAAGAAATGCGCGGAGCATTTCCGATCCAAAATGGTTGAGATAGAGCAGGAGTGCGAGGCGCTTTTGATAGCGCAATTAGTGGTCAAAAAATAATTTCCCAATTTGTGTTGAAACCTTGGCGCACTTTTTGTTACATTTTTCCCATCTTGCGAAATTGCACCTGTTAGTCTTGCATCACTCAAAACCGGCCCCGAGCCGGTTTTTTTTCGCCTACAGTTTTTGCCGCTCTGCCTGGTTTCTCCTCTCTCTGTGCCAGGTGGGGCGGCCCCTATTTCTGGTTTTCCCTATGACTCAATCAGTAGCGCAGCCGTATGCCAATCACTGGCACCTTGATAAAAACGTCAACCTTGGGCACCTGCTGACAACTATCGGCATGGTGGCCGCTATGTTCACCTGGGGCAGTAACGTCGAAAAACGTATAGCGTTGATTGAGCAAAACCAGGCTCAAATCATTAAGCGCCAGGACAGCGACACGGCCGAGATAAAAGAATATTTAAAGGAAATTAGGGCCGAGATTAAGGAATTGCGGCGGTTGGGGAGTGGGGGCGGATGATTGAAATAGCGATAGCCCGAGCCGGTCGACTGATTGAGGGGCATGAAGGCTGCGAACTGAAAGTTTACGACTGCCCTGCAGGTTACAAAACTATCGGCATAGGCCGAAACCTGGAAGGCAAGGGCATTACCCGCGAGGAGGCCCGCTATCTGTTGCGCAACGATCTACGCGAGTGCGTCCGAGACCTGGCTAAGTTCCCTTACTTTGAGCGCCTGACTGCCAACCGAAAGGCGGCGCTTATTGATATGCGCTTTAACCTGGGGCCGAGTCGCTTCCGGGCGTTTAAGAAAATGCACGCGGCTCTGTCGAAGAGAGAATACGGCAAGGCGGCGGCTGAAATGCTGGACAGTCGGTGGGCTGTCCAGGTTGGGAGGCGAGCTAAACGGCTGGCCCAGATCATTGAAACAGGAGAGAGTCCAAGTGAGTAAAACAATTCGCTGTAAGTTTGAGGTGGAAACCATCATTGACGGTCAGGACAGCAGCTACAAGTCTGCTGTCCTAACCCCTGTGATGGAGGGTAGCGAGGAGAATAAAAAATTCTGGGAGTTTACTCCGGCAGGCAGATTAGAACTCTCTGTTACTAACGGCTCCCTCGATTCTCTTGCTCTAGGGCAGGAATATTACATAGATATCTCACTGGCTGAATAATCAGGAGACCAAGGTGAACTATTTCAAACAGCTTTTATTATTCTTCCTGGTGTTTATCTCAGCCCAGGTTATGGCCGCTGATATAACGCAGGCTGCGGCACTGGTGGACAAGCTGGCGGACTGGGTGATTTACGCTCTTGCTGTTGTTGGTGGGGCGTCGTTGATTGTCCAGGGTTTGGCGCGAATAGCCAGGCTAACGCCAAGCAGGCGGGATGATTATTACCTTGAGGGGGCTGCCAAGTTCTTCGCCTGGTTGACTGCCGTCCTGGATAAGGTTGCCCTGAATCTGCCCGCGAGCAAGGCGCGCAGAGAATGAGCTGGCTGGAGGCGGTCAAGTTCCTGGTGCTGTTGGCTGCTGATGCGGTCGACAGCTGGAGAGAGCGGAAGAGGGCGCAAAGGGATGAAGAGATTAAGTCTAATCCTGCTGGTGCTTTCGCTGATCGGTTTGGCCGGGTGCCAGACAAGCCCACTCCACCGCCACCGATGCCTGGTAGCGACTCCCGAGCTAAAGGTGATCAAAACCCCGAAGGGCGGCATTGAATTGGAGCCATACGACGCGGCCGCTCTGTTGATCTATATCGAGCGGCTGGAAGAGTGTGCGGGGTTTTGAGTCTGCATATGCAGAGGTGCTGACGCGACTGGCGGCGAAGTCGGCCTAACTGTCGGAGTGCGCACGATGACAGAACAAGGTGATGGGGGTTCGACTCCTCTCAGTGCCCCCTCATATGCAGATTTAAGGTTGGTGTTGGTTTCCTGTTTTGTAACACCTGGCCACTGACGGCAAATCAAGCAAAGCAGGGTGAATTTTGGAGCCCCTGAAAGCCGCTGTAAGCCCGCTGTGGCGACCTTCTCCTCGACCCATGCCGCCCCCCTTGGCCTGCACCAAAACGGTGCCCCTCTGGCCGCAGGGGACCCTGGCCCCTAGGGCTTACCACGGGGGGCAGGACAGGCCCGGTGTTCGACAATTTTTCTAACCCCTATGGTCGACACCAACAAGTTGACCGAACTGCTTATTTAATAGGCTAAAACACAGAGAGAGTTGCAACCGTGGGTGATGTAATTGCCGCTGCGGATGCCAATAACTGGTCAATCAACCGTATAGCCCAGTGCTTTGGCATGGCGCGGGACACAGTAACGCGAAAACTACGAAATGCAGGCGTGCCAGCAGCAGGGAAAAGGTCCGGCCACCCGGTCTATGCTCTGCGCGACGTGGCGCCGGCTTTGTTTGCCGATTCTGTCGGCTATACAGGCGGAGAGGATGGGGAGCAGGACCCAAACCGGATGCCGCCCAAAGACCGCAAGGACTGGTACGACTCCGAAAACAAGCGGCTCAAATATGAGCAGGATATTGGCCAACTGATACCAGCCGACGACGTGGCGGCAGCCCTGGCAGAGACTTTTAAGAAAATCGCGCTCTCCCTCGACACTATGGTTGACGTGATCGAGCGCGACGCTGGCCTTGACGGCAAGCAGCTGGAGGTTATGCAACGCATTATTGACAATGCGCGGGCTACCCTGGCGGGCGAACTGCAGGAGGGTTAAGCGTGGGTTCTTTTGCAGATATTAACTCGATTATCAGCGATACCGCCGAAATGCTAAAACCGCCTCGCCGGCTGACGGTTCCAGAGGCAGCAGAAAAGCATATTATGCTTGATACGCCTGGCGGTTACTCTGGCCCCTGGAAAAATGACCTGCCTTACTACATGGTGACCCCTGCGGACTGCTTAACCAGTCGGGCCTATAACGCGGTTATTTTTGTCGGTCCGGCCCAGTGTGCAAAAACCCAAATGCTGGTTGATAACTGGGCTGCGCATACAGTCACTTGCGATCCAGCGGACCATATGGTTGTGCAGACTGCCCAGGACACTGCTCGCGACTATTCTAAGCGACGCATTGACCGGATGCTTGATGCCAGCCCTGACGTGGGCAGTAAGCTAAAAAAGGGCGCGAGCAACGACAATACTTTCGACAAGATTTTCCGCTCTGGAATGATCTTGTCTTTGGGCTGGCCCACTAAAAACCAGCTTGCCGGTAAAGCCATTGGTAAAATGGCGCTAACCGATTATGACCGTATGCCCGACGACGTGGACGGTGAAGGCCAGGCCTTTTTCTTAGCGCTTAAGCGGACCACCACCTTTCTCAGCCGTGGTATGACAATGGCGGAAAGCTCGCCGTCAAAGCCAATCATTGACCCCAAGTGGAAGCAGTCGCCTGGCTGTCCGCATGAAGCCCCACCCACAAAGGGCATACTCGGGCTTTACAACACTGGGGACCGGCGCCGTATTTATGGTCAGTGCCCACACTGTCGCGAATACTTCACGCCTGCCCCTGGCATTGAGGCTATGTATGTGCCAGAGGAGGGCACGGCCGAGGAGAGGGCGGCAGCGGCCGAGCTGATTTGTACAGAGTGCGGGACCGGCATAGCCGCAGCTCAGGAGCGTGAATACAAGCGCTCTGGCGTCTGGCTGCGCGAGGGGCAAACGATAACGCCAGACGGCGAGATTATCGGCGAGGGGCGCACCAGTAAGCGCGCCTCTTTCTGGTTGCCTGGTTGGTTCGCAGCTTTCCAGACCTGGGGGGGTATCGTTTACAACTACCTGCAGGCGCTGGGTAACTACGAGAAAACCGGCGACGAGGAGGCCCTTAAAAACTGCGTCAACGTGGACATGGGCGCTCCCTACCTGGCCAAAGCCCAGGAGAATGACGACAAGGGCGCAGACGACTACAAGGAGCGAGCCGAAAACCAGGAGCGCTACATTCTGCCCGAGGGCTGCAGGACGTTAATGGCAACCGTCGATATCCAGGGCGGTAAAAACCGGCGCTTTGTTATTCAGGTGCTGGGGTTCGGTAAGAATCGCGAGCAGTGGCTTATTGATCGCTTTTCGATTACCGACTCAAAACGCCTTGACGAGGACGGCAAGCCACTGCGCATTGATCCGGCCTCGCATATTGAGGATTGGGAGCTATTAACCGAAAAGGTGGTTAAATCGACTTATCGGTTGCCCAGTGGCGGCAAAGAACTGCGCGTTTATCGCACTGGCGTTGACTCCGGTGGAGAGGCTGGCGTAACTACTCAGGCCTATGAGTGGTGGCGCTCACTCAAAAAACAGGGACTGCATACGCGGGTAAGACTTATCAAAGGTGACGGCGCTGTTAACGCTCCGCGCATCAAAGAAACCTACCCGGACAATAGCAACCGCAAAGACCGAAATTCCGGCGCTCGCGGTGATGTTCCTGTGCTGCGCATCAATACCGACTTAATCAAAGACTCTGTTTTTGCCGACCTTTCGCGGGAGCGGCCAGGCCCTGGTTTTATTCATTTCCCCGACTGGCTTGGTGATTGGTTCTATGAGGAGCTGGCGACAGAGACTCGCACCGATAAGGGCTGGCGCAACCCACTTGGTAAGCCGAACGAGGCTTTCGACCTGCTGGGATATGCGCGAGCGCTTTGGATTTTTGCCGGTGGCGAGAGCATCAACTGGGACGCGCCAAAATCCTGGGTTCAAACGTGGGACAAAAACAGCGAAATAACAACCGCAGAGGCTCGCCGGGAGGTGCAGGAAAAGAAACCTCCACCACCCAAGAGGCAGGGCCGACGCGTTAGACATAGGTTTGGCAGATAATGGCTTTTACACAAGCAGACATAGACGCGCTCGACCGGGCCATTGCCTCCAATGAGCTGGAAGTTGAGATTGACGGCGAGCGCGTAAAGTTCGGCAATTTTACCGAGGCCCGAGCCCGGCGCCGGTTTATCCTGGAGCAATTGCAGCAACAGGCCGGCAATCCGGGCCGAGTACGGCAAATGCGGATTAACGTATGCAAGGGGGTCTAATGCTCGCAACAGTAAAGAAAGCGCTGGCTGCGGTCATTCCTCGGTTTATGAATTCCGCAGCTTATGAGGGCGCCACACAAGGCCGCAGGGGTAACGGCTGGAATGCTCCAGGCGGTGGACCCAACAATGCGCTAAACGGCAACCTGCCAACTCTGCGCAACCGCTCCCGCGCCGCTTACCGCAACAACCCTTGGCTAAGCCTGGGGATTGATAAGCTGGTCAGCAATGAGGTGGGGACCGGCATAACGGCTCGATCCCTTGCCGAGGATGAGACTTTTAGGCAGGCAGCCAACGCCCTTTGGGCCAAATCGGTGGAAGAGTTCGACCCCGAGGGCGTGCTTAACTTTTATGGAATGCAAACCCAGGCCAGCCGAGCGCGAAACGTTTCTGGTGAGGTGTTTATTCGCCGTCGCCGTCGCCGGTTGAGTGACGGCCTGGCGGTTCCGGTCCAGATTCAGATTTTAGAATCTGAGTTTGTGCCGGCCGACAAGAGCGAGCGATTGCCCAACGGCAATATTATCGTTGCCGGCATTGAGTTTAACCGGAAGGGTAAGCGCGTTGCGTATCATATGTATACCGACCACCCGGCCGACCGTTCCAGCTTTGACAATCGGCTAATCAGGGTTCCGGCCAGCGATGTGATTCATCACTACTTGCCGACCAGACCGGGCCAGGTGCGCGGCGAGCCGGTAACAGTCCAGTCATTGCTTAAGGCGCACACTTTCGACAGCTACGACGACGCGGAACTGGTGCGCAAGCAAACCAGGGCGCCGTTTACTGGGTTTCTGTATCGCGAGCAGTATAGCGACGCCGATTATCAGTATGACCCGATCAGCGGCGACCCAATCACAGTAGAGACTGGTGCGGTTCCCGAGATTGACGCACAACCGGGCAACATTCTGACCGGGTTACCTGGTGAAAAGCTGGATTTGTTTAGTGGTGACGATACTGGTCAGGGTTACGCGGACTTTATGCGACAGCAGTTGCTGGCTATCGCTGCAGGCGCTGGCATACCTTACGAAATATTGACCGGCGACTGGTCAAAGGTTAATGACCGCCTGGTGCGCGCTATATTGAACGACTTTCACCGCAGCATTGAAGCAATGCAAGATCAGTTAATGATCTTTCAGGTTTGCCGAGGCGTCTGGGGCTGGTGGATGAATTCCGCAGTGCTGTCTGGCGCGCTGACTGCGCCTCACTATGCAACTGACCGCGACAGCTACATTAAGCACGAGTGGCGGCCGCAGGGCTGGGCTTACGTCAACCCTGTCCAGGACGTGCAGGCCAAGCTGGAAGCAATCGCGGGCGGGCTGACAAGTCGCGACGCCGAGGTTGCTAAAACCGGTTGGGACGCTGAGGATATCGACAAGCAAAACGCCGAGGCTGAAAAGCGCAGGCGGGACGCTTACGAAAGCGTGGGGCTTGACCCCTCGCTATTGGACCCGAAGCAGAAACAGGCAAGCCCGCCAGGTGAGCCAAACGACGACAAATAGAGCCCGCGACCTGCGGGCTTTTTCATTTCTGGAGGGCGCTAAGCCGTGGAATGGTACAAAATCAAAAACATGGCCGAGGGTTCAGAGCTCAAGGCTGAAATTAATATTTTCGAGCAGATCGGTTATGACTGGTGGGACGGTTCCGGCGTAACTGCAAAGGGTTTTATTGATGCCGTGAACGCTCTGGGCGAGCTTGACGAAATTCATATCAATATGTCCACCCCTGGCGGCGCAGTTTTCGACGCTCTGCCTATTTACAATTACCTGAAAGGGCACAAAGCCAAAGTTATTGTTAACAACTTTGGAATGATCGCCTCAGCAGGTACTGTGATTGCAATGGCGGCTGATGTTATTAATATGCCGTCTAACACAATCTTTATGATTCACGACCCGGCCAGTTATGCCGCTGGCAACGCTGACGAAATGCGAAAAGCGGCCGACACCTTGGACACCATCAAGGATGGCATAGTTTCCGCATACGTTGAAAAAACCGGACTTTCTGCGGAAAAGGTCAGCGAGCTAATGACCGCTGAAACCTATATGACGGCGCAAGATGCGCTAGATTATGGTTTTGTTGACTCGCTGGGTGACGATATTGAAGCTACCAACAGCCACGACATGAAGCTGGTTAAAGCAAACGCAGAGGTCAAGGCCCAGGCTAAGCGCATCACTGCACTGACTGAGCAACTGGGAGAAAAGGAACAAACAATTGCGGCTCAAAAAACCGAAATTGAAAACCTTAAAAACCCGGAGCCACGTGCAAGGGCGGAAGCGCAGGCAGTTATTGAAGCGTGCAACAAAGCGAGCTTTAAAAACTTAGCTGTTGGCTTTATCGAAAATGGTTACACCATTGACCAGGTAACCGCGCAGCTTGAGCGCGCTGGCAAGATCCAAAACGTCTGTGCTGCCGCTGGCCTCGATGGTAGCGTTTTGGCGATTGTAAACGAGGCTGATCCTGTCGAAATGGTTAGGGTTGCTATTGTCGAAGCCCAGGCCGCGCTCGATCAGGACACAAACAATCAACGCACGCCCGGCTCGGGCTCTAACGGTCGCGTTATTAATAGCGCTGACATTTACGAAAAACGAAAGCAAGGTAAGTAAAAACTATGGCTATTAAAACCGAAGCAATGCGGGCCGGTGAACATATCCTGTCCGAGGCAAACGGCAATCGCAGCCGCGAAAAAGCAACCATTGCCGAGGCCAAGCTGGCTGCCGGCACTGTACTTGGCAAGATCGCCAACGGCACTGCCTCCGCAGCTGCTGACGCTGGCAACACTGGCGACGGCACCATGGGTGCAATCACTGTTGGTAACGGCGCCCTGGTTGGCGACTATCGCCTGGTGATCCTGGAGCCCGGCACTAACGCTGGTGACTTCTCTGTTGAGGACCCGAACGGCGTTAACATTGGTAACGGTGATGTGGCTGCAGCTTTTAACGCTGGCGGACTGTCCTTTACCCTGGCTGACGGCGCAACCGACTTTGTGGCCGGCGACGCCTTCACCATTACCGTTGCTGCTGGCTCTGGCAAGTACGTACTACACGACGCTGCAGGCATTGACGGCCGCGAGGTGGCTGTTGCGGTCCTGTATGACGGCGTTGACGCCAGCGCGGCCGACGTTGACGGCGTTATTACTGCCCGCGACAGCGAGGTTGCAGTTGATCGCCTGACTTTCAAAACCGGCATCTCTGGCGGCGATAAAACTGCGGCCCTGTTGGCACTGAAAGAAAAGGGCATTATCACCCGATAAGCCCGGCCCTGCCGTTTAAACACTTTTCATAACCCGCCGAGTGGCGGGTGTTCTATTTCTGGATTCAGGATTTTATAATTATGTCTGCATTGGATATTTTTAACGACGACGCTTTTAGCCTGCGCGAGCTGACCGCAGCTATCAACGAAACCTCCTACGTGCCTGGCCGCATTTCCTCTCAGGGATTGTTCCAGGAGCGTGGCATTACCACCACCACTGTACAGATCGAAAAGAAAGGCGACACCTTGAGCCTGGTGCCCTCTATGCCTCGCGGTTCTGTCGGCAAGGTGGCGGCACGCAGCAAAAGCCAGTTGATTCCCTTTAATGTGGTTCACTTGCCGCAAACTGACTCCATTCTGGCCGACGAGGTGCAAAACGCTCGCGAGTTTGGGTCCGACTCCCAGCTTAAGGGTGTACAGACTTTGGTTAACGAGCAGTTTGGCGTTATGCGTCGCAATATCGACGTTACCATTGAATATCAGCGTATTGGTGCGATTAAGGGCTCCATTATGGACGCTGACGGCACCACTGAGTTGCTGAACCTTTACACTGCTTTTGGTGTGTCTCAGCAGACCCACAACATGAAGCTGACCACTGGCAGCACCAAGGTTCGCGTTGAAGCTATCAAGGCTAAGCGTCTGGTAGAGGACGCCCTGGGCGGCGCCATGTATACCGGCTTGCGCGCCTACTGCGGCAAAACCTTCTTTGAGAATCTTATTTCTCACGCTGACGTAGAAAAGGCTTACGAGCGCTGGCTTGATGGTGAGGCCCTGCGTAACGATCCCCGCGCCGGGTTCCCATTCGCTGGTATTATCTGGGAGGAGTATCGCGGCAATGTTAGCGGCATTGACTTTGTAGCTGACGGCGAGGCCTACCTGGTGCCCGAGGGCGTGCCTGATATGTTTATCACTCGTTTTGCTCCGGCCGACTACATGGAGACTGTAAATACCATTGGTCTGCCGTACTACGCAATGCAGGAGCGTATGGCCAAGGACAAAGGCGTTGAACTGGAAGCCCAGTCTAACCCGCTCAACTTGAATTGCCGCCCGCGTGCAGTAATCAAGCTGACCGAGTCCTAATAAAAGCCGCTTAGGCGGCTTGTGAGACAGGAAAAGGCCCGTTAATGCGGGCCTTTTGTGCTTATGGCAATTGAAGACGTAAAAAAACGAATGAGCGCAGCAACTGCGCGAGTTTTTGGCAAAAGCTCCACTTACACCCAGGCAGGCAACTCCTACACCATTGATGTAACGATAAAGCGAAACGTTGAATATTACGACGAATACGGCCAGGTGGCCGGGCGGTTGAATCTGGCAAGGTTTGCCCTTGATGAGCTGCCGGTGGCGCCAAAATACGGCGATACCATTTTGCAGGACGGTCGTACCTGGTATCTGGAAAAGCCCGAAAAGGACAACGGTTACACCGCTGTTTGGGTGGTGACGTGATTGAATATCGCCTTGATGATATCGACAAATTGAAAGCTATTTTTGGCCATAAAACGGTAGAAAGGGCGCTTAACTCTGCAGTGTATAAAGCGACCAGGAAGGGCCGCACACTGGTCAGCAAGGAAGTACGGCAGGAATATCGTTTTAAAGCTCGTGATATCTCCAAGACTGCGAAAATCAAAAAGGCCCCAACTATCGATGGTATAGCCCGGCGCATTCTGGAGTATACCGGAGCGCGGCCGTCACTGATTAAGTTTATGGGCGCCAATGGAGTTAAGCGCGTTTGGACGAAAAAGGGCTGGCGCAAGCAGGTCAAGGTTAAGGTGTGGAAAAAGGGACGCCCAAGCATTGTTAAAGGGGGTTTTGTGGGCACGGCGCAAGACAGCGGCAGCCAGCAAATTTTTAGGCGTATCCCTGGTACGCAGATGGCCAGCAACCCCGCTAAGGAGAAGCTTAAAAAGCTCACCGGCCCGGCAATTCCCCAGGCAGTCAGCAATAAAAACGTCCTTGAAAAAATAGGCGAGTTTGTATCTGAGGAACTGCCCAATCAATTCAACCATGAAATGGACCATTTCATAAAAGCGGCAACGGGGGCCTTATGATTGACGAGATCGTTACGCGCCTACAGGCCGAAACTTCAAGTTTTATAAAAATAGAACACGCATATTCAATGGCGCCGGTCGATGATCTTCGGGCCGAGACCCCAGCGATTTATATCTACCCTGGCGAGGAGAAAGCCGGGGCCAGTGAATACGATAGCGCTACAGTGCAAAAGCACATAAAGCAAGCAGTCTTATTTATCGTTGGTCCGACAGCCAATATCGAAGCTTTAAAAGCCGAGGTTCGCGGCGCGCTGCTTGGCTGGCAGCCAGACCAATACCATGCCGCAATGGAATTGGTGGGTGGCAAGCCCTCCGAAATCCAAGGCGGTTATATCTGGTGGCAGGAGGCCTACCAGAGTGATACGCAGATACGCGGTTAACCCCTCCCTCTCACTCCTGGAGTAACACCCATGGCAAATGCTGGCGGCCGCTATGAGCGGCGGGACGGCGAGCGCGTGCTAGTTGAGCGCACCGACCACAAACAACCCGAAACAAAAACCAAAAAACCCGAGGTAGCTGATAATGCTATTCAGAAAAAAGTATATCCTGGCAAAAATTGAGTCTACCTATGGGGCAGACTCAAGCCCGGTCGGCTCTAACGCCATTTTGACCAAAAACCTCAGTATCACCCCTTATGCTGGTAACACTGTAGGTCGCGACCTCGACCGCGAGGCCCTGGGCAACGACGAGCTGATTAATACCGGCGCTAATGTGCAGTGCTCTTTTGAGGTGGAACTGGCAGGCTCTGGTGCTGCTGGCACTGCGCCGGCTTATGGTGTGTTGCTGCGCGCTTGCGGATTGTCCGAAACTGTAACCGCCTTGGTTGATACCGTCTATCAGCCGGTTAGTTCTGCTTTTGAGTCCGCCTCACTGCATTACATTATCGACGGCCAGCTGCATAAAATCCTGGGCGCTCGCGGCTCGGTTTCTTTCTCGCTTAACCGCGAGCAAATCCCGATCATGAGTTTTAACTTTACCGGCTTGTATGCAAAACCTGTTGCAGCTGGTGCAATTACCCCTGATTGGTCTAACTTCCAGACTCCGCTTCCTGTCACTAAGGCAAACACTCCAACCTTTACTATTGGCGCTTATGCAGCCAATGCGGAGGCGTTTTCTTTTGACCTGGCAAACAATGTTGTTTACCGAAATGTGGTCAATAACGAGGGCGTAATTATTACCGATCGAGCTCCAGCCGGTAACTTTACGGTTGAGGCTCCTGCGCTTGCCACTAAGGACTTTTTCACTGCGGTGGAAAGCCACAACGGCGTCACTACACAAGCTATCCAAGTAATCCATGGCACCGTTGCCGGCAATATTTGTCAGTTTGACGGCGCCACTGTGCAGCTGTCCGGGCTGTCTATGCAGGACTCTGACGGCTTGCTGACTTACTCCATGGATGCGCGTTATATCCCGACTGATGCGGGTGACGACGAATGGACGCTGACCATTAAGTAATGACAACAGTTTATGGCTGGCTTGCGCTGTTGCCCGTGGCGCTTGCTGGCCTTTTTTCTTTATTTAACGGGCAACAACAATATTCAAAACGAAATTTTAACGGGCAAAAAGGTATTAGACCTATGTTTACACTTTCCAAAATCGACACTATCAAAACTCGCGTTGATATCGTTATTCCTGGCGATATGGGCAAAACTCAAAAAGGGGACTTTGTTGCCGAGATTAAAAAGCTCCCTGTCAGTGAAGCCAAAGACATTATGCAGGACGTTGAGCGAGGCAACCTGTCAGACGAGGAGCTGCTAAGCCAGTACGTTGTCGATATCAAGGGAATTCGTGGCGAAGACGGCGCAGAGGTTCAATTCTCTGAGGAAGTCTTGACGCAACTGGTTGATATGGAATATGTGCGAAAGCCGCTGGTTGATGCCTTCTTAAAAGTTCAGTTTGGCCGGGACTTTCTCAAGCGAAAAAACTCATAGAGGCCGGTCGCGTCTGGGCTCTTAAACGTCGCAAGCCGGCCGGTAAAGACGACGTAGAGCACGATCTGGAATTTATCCAGATAGAGGCGCCACCTGACGACCCGACCACTGACGAAATTGAGGCTTTCGAGCTTTGGCCCGAAAATCTCCCAGCTGTTGAGTTGTTCGCTGCCTGCACTGGTCAGTGGCGGGTCATTGCCGGCATGACGGCCATTTTTTACCAGGGGCTTGATATGCCGTCGCTGCTTGCGGCTATGGATATCTTTGCCACTGATAACAAAAAGGAAATGCTGGAGCAGGTGCAGCTTATCGAGTCTGGCGCGCTCGGCGTCTTAAATGAAAAGGTGGAGTAATGGCGCAAAAGCAATACCGCTATGGTTTTATCATTGACGGCAACGCCGAGGGCGCAGTAAAAGCTACCAAGGCCACTACCCGAGAATTTGAAAATCTCAACAAAGAAAAGCGCAAAGGCTCGACCTACGCTAAGCAGTACACCAAGGATATCAGCGGCGTAAACCGCAGCCTTGGCGATATGAAAACTATGGCAGCCGGAGCTCTTACGGCCCTTGGCGGTTTTGCTGCTTTCACTGCCTTTAAGGATATCAACCGAGAGGCGGAAACCCTGCGCGGTAGTCTGGTAACCATTACCGGCGACGTAGCAAGGGCAGCCCTGGCCTTTGATAAGCTGGAGCAATTCGCCTCGAAAACCCCCTACACCCTGGATCAATCTATCCAGGGCTTTATTAAATTATCTGCCCTTGGTCTTACCCCTTCCGAGCGAGCGCTGGCCTCCTATGGCAACACAGCGGCCGCCATGGGTAAGGACATGATGCAAATGATTGAAGCCGTCGCAGACGCCTCAACAGGCGAATTTGAGCGGCTGAAAGAGTTCGGCATTAAGGCCAAAACCGAGGGCGATAATGTCTCGTTTACGTTCCAGGGCGTGACGACCACAGTTAAGAAGAACGCCTCCGAGATTGAAGAATACCTATTAAAAATAGGTGAGAACAAGTTCGGGGATGCTATGGCCAACCAAATGGAGCGGCTACCTGGCCAGCTGTCCAATCTTGAGGACTCAGTGGGCCGCTTTTGGCGATCTGTGGGTGACTCTGGGGCTACCGAGGCATTTGGCGAAGGCGTCAAGTCTATGTCGGGATGGCTTAACGACCTGTCAGACAATATTGACATTGTAACTGACGGCGCTTTAAGACTCGCGAAAATCGCAGCTGTTGGTGGCGCACTCTATGTGGCCATGGCAGCCGCTCCGGTTGTAATGGGTGTTGCTGCGACTGCAGCCCGCACCCTAGGTCAGGGTATTGCATTCACTTCAATGGCTTACGCTGCTGGTATCGGCCCCATTGGAATGTTTACCGCCTCTTTAGGCACCTCTGTCGCAATGACCAAAGCGGCTATTGTGCAGGCGGGTCTATTAAAAACTGCATTTGGCTTGCTGTTTGCTGCGTTTGCAGGTTGGGAGTTTGGCAGCTGGTTACGTAATTTTACAGAGGTGCGCGTTGCAGCTCTGGCATTTGTGGGGGCGACGCTGACCGGAATTGAAACCCTAAAGCACGGCTGGGCAGTAATGTCCGCGCACATTTCCGCGAAGTGGGACGAAGCTTTGCGGGCGGTTACTGAAAAGTACGCCGGCTTTTTGGAATGGGTGGCAGGGGCCTTAGATAAGGTTGGTGCGGATGAAACTGCGGCCAGCCTGGACAGTTATGCCAAGTCTTTGACCAAAGGGGAAAAGGCGGGCGATAGCCTGGAGAAAACCCTTAAGGCCTTGGAGAAAAAACACAAGTCCAATGTTAAAGCTATTGACGACAATATCATTAGCTTAATCAAGTATGAGCTGAGCCAGAAAAAGGCCAAAGAGTCCACCAAGGAATCGACGGAAACCCTAGAGGAACTGGGCAAGGTCTCTGACGGCGTTGCCACTACCAGCGCAACTGTTAGCGACGATGTGGCCAAGTCCTGGGAGAAGGCCAGCGAGCGCATTGATACGGCCTTTGCGGATGCCTGGAAGGGCGCCTTTGATTCCTTCTCGGATTTTGCCGACCAGATCAAGAACGCCCTTAAGCAACTGATGGCTGAATTGATCCACCAGGCGACCACCAAAAAGATTTTAATCTCCCTGGGGCTGGGTGGCTCCGGCAGCGCATTTGCCTCGGGCGGCAGCGGTATCAATGCCGGCGATATCATTGGGGCGGTTAAAAATGGCTTTAGCCTAACCGACTTGATGCAGGGAGGTGGCTTTCTGGCTGGTGCCAATGGCGCCCTAATGCGAGGTGTGGGCCACTCGGCTCAATTCCTGGCTGACATGGGGTTCGCTGGCGCTGCCGAGAGCCTGTCAACGGCGGCCGCCTATACCGCCAGTTTACCCGGTGGCCTGATAGGCGGCGGCCTGATTACTGCCGGCGCTGGTTACCTGGGCGGCCAAGCTGGTAACGCCATAGGTGAGGGCCTTTTCGGCAAGGAAGCCGAGCACAGCTATGGTCAGATAGCTGGCGGCACTATCGGCGGCCTTGCTGGCGCAGCCTCCGGCGCTGTCCTCGGCATGCAAATGGGCGCCTGGGCTGGCCCTGTAGGCGCTCTTATCGGCGCAGCCCTGGGCGCGTTGGCTGACGTGGCTTTTGGTGGCGACGGTAAAAAGCGGGTTTCTTTGGGCGTACATGCCGCCGACTTGCATGGCGGGCGATACCTGAAAGATACCGAAATCGCAGCCAGTGGCCTGGAGCTTACGTCTATGTCACGCCGTGTTGGTGGCGACGGCGATAAGGCGGCCCGCACCATGCTGGACGCTTTTTTGCTGATGGATCAGTCCATGGTCGCGGCGGCGGAAACCTTGGGGCAGTCCGTCGATTTGGGTGGCGTTGCCTTAAAGGGGAAGTCCGGTGATGCAGGCCATGCAGACGGCGCCTTTTTTGGTTCGGCGGCATATAACCGCGTAGATCAAAACCAGATTGATGAGGCCGCTGGTGAATTTGTAACAGCTTGGTCCGATGCCGTGGGCGGCAAGTTCGACGAGACCATGGACACGCTGACCGCGGGCCTTTCCATGAAGGACATCAGCGACCATGCGGGCGGTATTATCTCGGCTGTTGGCCTGGTTGGTAGCGCTACTGGCGACTTAAAGCTGGTGCTGGATCGCTTTGTGCCAACACTTGACGACACCGAGCAGGTGGCCAGCGGTTTGCCGTTTTGGTTCGGCCAGCTCAATAAAACCGTTAGCGCTTTCCCGTTTAAGGACTTGATCCAGGAGGGCGAAGTCGCGGCGACCACGTTGACGCGGCTCTCTATCAACCTGGTGGGCGCAAACGACGTTATTGGCAAGATTGGTATGCGCGTCCTGGATCTGGACGAGGCTGGCATACGGGCGGCTGATACGCTGACCGGTTTGTTTGGTGGCGTGGACGCGTTCGCGGCCGCTGCTAACAACTACGCCACGGCGTTTATGACCGGTAGCGAGCGGTTTGTGGTTTTCCAGGACGGAATGCAAAAAACCTTTGTTGAGCTTAACGCCCAGCTGCCCGAAACCCGGCGCGAGTTTCAGGCTATGGTCGAGTCCCTGGACCTGGCGGACGAGGCGGCGCAAAAGCAGTTTGCTGCATACATGGCCCTGGTCCCGGTGATGGATGAGTATTTCCAGGCGCTGGAGCAGCACCAGGACATAATCGCCAACCTTGAGTCTGGGATTGGCTCGCTGATTGATCGCCTATACGGCGCTGGTTCAGATATCGAGCAGCGTATTGCAGAGGAAAAGGCGCGTATTGCTGAGCAGCAAAAGGCGGCAGATTCGCTCTATCGCACCGAGCAAAAACGCTATAGCGATGCTCTGGCAGCGGAAAGGCGCTTATCTGAATACGTGGACTCCCTGCAACTGGGTGAGCTGTCTATATTGACACCAACTCAGCAGCTGGCAGCGGCGCGCGCGCAATTCGAGGCAGCAGTGGACGCGGCCAAGGGTGGCGATGCGGGTGCAGCTCAGGACGCGACTAAAATCGCGGGCGACTATCTGAAAATTGCCCGCGACTTTTACGCGAGCAGCGGCGACTATCGCGACATTTTCCTGGGCGTGAATCAGGAACTGGGCGGGCTGTCCTCGCTGTTTGGTGGGGCCTCTGAGCCGGCTAAAACCGCTGTAGGGGACTCTGATACCCTGGCGGATCTTTATTCCGAACTGGAGGCACTACGGGCTCAGGAAGCCTCGGAATCGCGGCAACTCGACGCGGCTGAACTGGCGACAGCGCTCGGCGACCTGGGACTGGCCAAGGACGTATCAGTCGGCACTTTAATGGAGTCGCTGGGGATTGATATCGATGATCTGGCCAAGGACTTTGGGCTGAATATCGAAGCGCTGAGCCTCGACACGGTGGGCAAAATTGCCGATCTGGCCGGGCTGATGGAGACCTCTTCCATTGACCTGCTGGACCTGCTGGGTACCAGTTTTGCTGACCTGGCCGATGACCTCGGCATTGATATCCAAAACCTGAACGAAAGCAGCGCGCAGCAACTGGTAGCGCTCGGCAGTACGTTAAACCTGACCAATGGCGAGCTGCTGGGCAACCTGGGGCTCAAAATTGACGGTCTTGACGGCAACATGAAGTCCGAGCTTGAGGCGTTGGGTAAGGCGCTTGGCGGCTTGAGCAATCTGCAGCTGCTGGAGGGCATGGGGCAGGATCTGGCCGGTTTGGCTGAGAGCTTTGGCGTTGACCTTGGCAGCCTCGATACGTCCATGACAGACGAGCTGCGGGCGCTGGGTGATGTGTTTAACCTGGCCATCGGTTCTCTGGCCGAGGAGTTGGATATTAACCTGGCTGTGCTGCCGGTTGCTGTGCAGGAGGCTATCGGTTATGAGGCGCCACCAGAGCCGGAGTCGCCCAGTTATAGCTATGACACCTGGAGCGATTGGCTGGCCAACTATGACGCCAATAACGCGGACTTTGTGGCGGCTTACCAGGACTGGTTTGCCGAAAACAATCCGTTGAGCGGCTGGAGTTGGGGCGGCTTTTACGCCAAGGGCGGCATTGCTAACGAGCCGTCGATCTTTGGCGAGGCCGGTCCAGAGGCTGCGGTTCCGCTGCCCGATGGTCGCACGATCCCGGTAACGCTCAGCGCTCCACCCTCTGTGGCGAGTGATAAGCTGGTGCAATCGGTGGACGAGCTGAAAGCCGAGGTTAAACAATTGCGCGAGGAAAACGCGGCGATTGCCGAAGGCGCAGCCTTGCAGCGCGAAGACGCAAAATCGCAAGCCAGCGAGGACGCGGACCGCATCAATCGCACGCTTAAACGCGATGTTAATACGAGGGCAGTAGCTTGAGCATAACTGACCAGCAGTACACCGATTGGTTGGCGTCTGATGACGCTGACCCGGTGATACTGGTTGAAGCAACGCACAGCGGGGGCACAGAATATGTGGCCTCCGCGCCTTTTATTTCCGGCGCCACCGATACCCCGGCCGATACGTCATACAGTGATGTATTGATTGGGGAGGTAGAGGTTGAAAACCGACTTGATGCCGCTACCGTTGGCGACCTGTTGCTAGTCAATGATGGCGAGCTTGACGGCTGGCTTGATTACAACTGGCGGGGCTATGCGCTAAAAGTCTTTTTAGGTGATAAAGCCTGGAGTCGGGCGGATTTCCGGCTAGTGATCGACGGCATTAACGGCGGCATTGAAGCGCCAGACGATGACCGCCTTGAATGGGTGGTGTTGGACCGGGGCGAAAATCTGCGGGTCAATATCGGCAGCGATACGACGCCCATTGCATTGGGTGAAGTGTACAACTGCAAGCCGGTTTTGATTGACGCGGTTAACCTGAAATACAAAGCCCATGATGGCGCGGTGACGGCGCTGACGGTACGCGACAACGGTGTGGTAATTTCGCCCACGGAAGACTTGGCCAATGGTGAATTTACCTTGGCGTCCCAACCCGCTGGACAAATAACCTGTGACGTATCGCAAGCCGATAAATCAGCAGCGGATATTGTGGACGAGCTGTGCAACCGGGCGAGCATCGCAGTGGATAGCGCTAACCTGTCAGCGTTCGCCAATACGGACGACTTAGGTGTTTATATCGATGAGCCGACCGACTTAGAAAGCGTGCTTTCTGATGTGTTGGCCAGCGTGGGGGCAACCTACCGGTTTAACACCAGTGGCGAGCTCCAAATATTCCGCCTGGAGGCACCAGGCACAGCAACGCTAACCCTGACCAATGATGATGTTATTGAACGGGGCTTAAAGCTGTCTGCTACTGAGCGGCCCACTGAGGTGTTTACTCTGGGCTATCGAAAAAACTGGTATCAGCAAAGCCCGGATTCTTTGGCTGGGTCATTGGACGCGGACGAAAAAAACGATTTTGAAATTGAATATTTGACCGTTACCAAGGACAACAATCTGGCTAACAATCCGCTGGCGCAAGATGACCGCGTTAATACGTTAATCGCGAATCAAACCGACGCGCAAACCGAGTGTGACCGGCGTGCGTCTTTGCGCAGTGTTCGGCGCCGGGTGTGGCGGGCTACCTGTTTTTTACCGGCGTCTGAGGTGGAGCTGGGTGAAACCGTCAACCTGACTTACCCGGCTTTGGGCTGGGATAGCGGCAAGGATGCGGTTGTGATTGGCATTAACCGGCGCGTTGGTAAACGGCGTATGGAGTTGACCCTGTGGGCATAGATCGAAACTTGCATATGATTCTGGGCAATGACCTAGATGATTTAACGTTATCCGCATCACCGGCGCCAGTGGCGACGCTGCCAGAAACCAACATGCAAAAGCAGGCGCGTGGGAAAATCATGCGCGTCAATGGCACCAGTGTTGCTATTACCGCCAACCGGCCAACGGTGGCGGCCTATGCGTCTGGCTTTGGGCTGGCGCGGCACAACCTTAAAAACTCCTCAACGGTACGGCTTAGGCTGTATGACGATCAAAACCAAACCGGCAATGTGGTGTATGACTCAACGGCGCTTAGCGTGGGAACGCCCATTCCCTGGGGTGTGATGCGGGCTGGTATTGATACCTGGGGCGCCAACTATGAGGACGATAGCGGGCTGCCTGCAATCTTTAGCTTATGGTTTGACGCGGTGGCTTATCGTTCGCTACAAATTGACGTGAGCGCACCGGACAACACCGACATTGATATTGGCCGTTTGTTTATGGGCTGGGCCTTTGCGCCCACGGTTAACTTTAATTACGGCTCCGCGTTTGAACTGATCGACAATTCCAAGCACACGCGCACAGCGGGCGGTTCCCTTCGCACTGAAAATGTGGAGGCGTACCGGCGCGCGTCTGTTGATCTGCAATGGTTGACGGACATTGACCGGGAGCGGCTTTCCCATGAGCTGGCAAAGGCCACCAAAGGCGGCGATATTCTGCTTTCGCTTGATCCTGGCTTAGGCGGTCGATTGGGTTTAGAGCAAACCATGATCGCAAAGCGCGTTAACAATTCCACTTTCACCCCGCGATTTTCGAACACCAACAGCACAAAACTCACCTTTGAAGAGGTTTAACGATGCCTTTTAATTTGCAGGCCAATAAAATCAATGTTGGCGATACCGACTACCCGACCAAGCACAACGCAACCGTTGATGCGTTCGAGAGCCTGGGTAATGATCTGGAAACGGAAACCACCAACACCAAAAACTGGACCACTACTCAAGTGCAAGCGGCGGCAGCAGATGCCGCTTCAGCACAAACCGCTCGCACCGGTGCCGAAGCTGCGCGGGATGCCGCCCAAACCGCCGAAGCCAACGCCACGGCTATCGTTTACAACAGCGGCGGCTCTACCACCCCGGCAGATGGGGCGCACCCGGTAGCCTATGCCACGGGCAAGTTAGACGATGACTGGCTGACCTACACCATTCCGCAACTGAGCGCCCTCTACCCTGGCCTCGATGTGAAAGCGGTGTGCTTCTACGACACTTCCAACGACAGCGACGGCGGCGCCTGGATTCACCGCACCGAGTTCTTGTCGTATGGCCAGGAGGCGGTGCCGAGTGGGCGTTATGTCGGGCAGTTTGTTGGAGGGCTTGACGCCATTAATAATGGCAGCGCCCAAGTGGGGGATTGGTACTACAACACCGGGAACGGCTTTTTCAAAGAGATAACCAGCGGGGCTGGTGCTGAAATTACTATTTACCGCGCAGGTTCTAAGAATTTCCCTTCTCAGGTGGTGATTGCCGCTGAATCTGACCGCGTGATTATCTTCGATGCGAGCGGGTCTGAGCTGACCATGTGGCTGGTATTGCGTAGTGGTGTTCATTTTTGGGACACCAAGCTATCTTCGGTGGCCGCTGGTGAGGGTGTGCTCAGCATTGGTAACAAGCCTGATAATGCCGCTTGGAGTGGCAATGGGTTGTTTCAGTTTAACTTTGCCAGGGGGGAACTAAAGGCGTCAACTAAGAATTATGGTAGCTTTTCCCCCGGTACATTTGCATTTGACTCAACGACCGGTCTTCTCAATTTGGGGACGGCCACTCTCAGGCCACATGAGTTGGTGGGCTACTCCATTAACGCCATAGCCACCACCACCCTCGACAACGCCCCGGTGGACCCTGCAACCGGCTTGAAAATTCCGACTGTTGAGGTCTTAACCGATGGTGGTGTGTCCGTCATTCAAAACGACGATACAGTTGTTAATAGCGGTGCGACCATCGCTTTCCATCGCGGCGGCTTTAACGGTTCCGAAATGTGGTTCGCAGCTGATGCCGGTAATGGTGATACCCGAATTGTGCGTGATGTCGCTTCGTTGGCTAACGGTTTTAACCACGATACTCAATACAAGACGGACACCACACCTGCAATGTTGGCAGGTGGCACTGCTTCGTCTCTCGTGCCTGGGGCGCGCGGTAGTAGCAACGGTTTGACATTGCTCCACGAAAATCCCGCCGACCCCACAAAGGGCATGTCTGCCCATATCACCGACAAATATAACACCGGCTGGATGGTGGGCGATACGCAATTGGCTTTTGCCTGCAAGACTGCTTTTGGCTCCCTGGTTGGCGTTGACCATTCCGTTAATGGCGGTTTTGATACAGACACCACTTGGACGAAGGGCGATGGTTGGTCCATTTCAGGTGGCGTGGCAACGTGTGACGGCACACAAGCAGGCAACTCCTCGCTGCAAGAAAACGCAACGTTGGTTTCTGGAAATAACTACGTACTGACTTTTGAAGTGACAGCCGTAAACGCTGGCGCAATCAACTATGTTGATGTGGGTGGCGTTGTTTTTAATGATGACATTTCCACTACGGGCAAGAAGTCTTTTGCACTTACTGCTGTAGAAGATGCAACAACCATTGCCATCGTGGCAAATAGCAGTTTTAACGGGTCCATTGATAACGTGGTTTTGATGGATGCTGACGCTGACCTGTCTGGCAATGACAATCATGTTCCCACCCACGGCACCTTAAGCCTTAGCGCGATAGGCAGTGGAGAGATCGCAGCTATTGAGGGCTTTACCCGGTCTGGTGTAAGTAGCCCATATGCTCTAAATGACCACTTACGCGTACCCATGCCGCTGATTCCTGATGGTGTTAGCGACTGGTGTTTTATGGGTTGGGTTAACTTTGCGCCTTACTGTGGTGTGATCACTGACCATCCAGACCTCAATCCCACCAACGGCGGCAACGACTTTAATATTGAGAGCGGTGGCGCCAACGGAAAAAACGTTAGGTTTATCGGGTGGACCAACACCCTAACTAGTAACGTGGAAGTTGACACAGGGACCAGCGAAGACACCTATGTGCACGTTGTTTGCCTTTACAATTCGTCAACCAATAAAAAGGAGCTTTGGGTTAACGGCGTCAAGGAAGGGGAGGCAACAGCTGGCGCTTGGGTGCAGCCTGATGAGCTGGCATATGGAAACATTTCTGCCGGTAACGCACCAAACGGCATTGCTTTGGTGAAAATTGGCAACACTCTTCCAAGCGCCGACCAAATCAAAAAGATATACCGCGACGAGTCGCGCATGCTCAAAGGAGGCGCAGTCCTCGACGGCGACGATTCCGATGTCAAAGCATTGGCTTACGATCAAGAGCGAGACCTGTTGCGCGTGGCCTCTGAGGGTGTGGTCTCCACATTCCAAGGATTAGAGAGGGTGGCGAGTTCGCTGGATGGGGCGGCGGAGCTTGCGCTCAATGGCACATTCGACGCTGATAGCGACTGGACTAAGGGCACCGGCTGGACAATTTCGGGCGGTCTGGCCAGCTCCGATGGTACGCAAACCGCCGTTTCAAACCTTAAAAACGACGGGGCGACCGCCGTGCCGGCAGACGCCGTTTATTTGGTGACCTGGACTGTCTCCAACAGTACAGTCGGGACGACCAAGGCAAACCTGGGCGAATGGTCTTCCGCGTTCTCCGGTAACGGAACCTTTACCGCTGTTCTGCACGCAAGTGGGGCAGGGGAGAAAGTGCTGATTCAGGCGTCTGCAGATTTTGTTGGTGACGTTGACAATGTGTCAGTAAAGGCCGTATCACGCGCAGCCCCCTTCCAATCCATCGATGCCACCAACGGTGCACTGCTCCTCACCGGCGCTAACGGCCTTGATGCCGATCTGCCAGCGGTCAATATCCGCGAGCGGTTGGCGCAGGCGTTGAACGATCCGAAAGGGCAGCGTGAGGACTTTGAGTTTACCGGCGATGGTACGGAGACGGATTTTGCGTTGCCCAAAGGCTGGAAGCCCAAGCGGGCCTATATCGACGGCAGCAAAAAACGCGAAGGCAGCGCCGAGGATTACACCGTTAAATACGACGGCTTTGTCTACAGCGTATCGTTTGCCGTGGCGCCAGCACTCAATGCGGAAATTGACGTAGAGGCGGTGGCCGCGTGAAGCAGTATTTTTGGAATCTGTTAATCGCAGTGGATCAACTGGCCAACACGCTGTTGGCCGGTGACCCGGATGAGACCATATCCAGCCGCTGCGGCAAGCGGGTGCGCGCCGGTAAGTGTTACCTGTGCGGCCCGCTGTGCTGGGTGCTGGGCAGGCTGGATAAATACCACTGCCAAAAATCCATCGAAGAGGACGAAGGCGAATGATTGATTTGCAAAACGAGACCAAAGCCTGGGAGCCGCGCCAGATCGCCAAGCGCGCCGAGGCGATGGTGCGCAGCCAGTTTAGCGTGGCGGAGGAGTTGATCCTAAGCCGCAAATTACAGGGTGTAGCGCAGGGTGCCTATACCCTGTCATCGGAAGAGGAGGCGCAAGTGGCGGCCTTTCAAGCCACCACCCTGGCCGCACAGGCGGCTGGTGTGCAAGCAGCGGCTGACAATACGCTACTGGTGGACGTACTGGCCTATGAGCAAGCACAGCGACGCCTGGCTCGCTACCGGCTGGCTGACGGCCTATCTGGCGGCTGGAGTGATACCGGGGGCGAGGTGGTCGTGGGCGCCTTTGTGCGGATGTCTGGTGGCGATATTGGCGAGGTAGCCCGCCTGTACCAGGAGGCCGACGTGGGCGAGGTTGCCGAGGTGTCGCTGACTGGTGACATTGCGGTAACTGAATTGCCTGCCGACCTGGTGTCGGTTCAATGGGTCGAGCCAATCGAGCCACTGCAGGCGACAGTCGAATCTGTGGACGAGCAGGGCGTTGTTACTGCAGTGCCTAACCCGGCTATTGTCCATGACGATGCCGAGCGGGCCCAGGCTCAGGCGGTGATCGGCGGCGCCAGTCAGGCAGTTATCGATCTGGTGGAGGTGCGGGCCAATGCCAGCTAGGACCTTTTCGCTTTCAATCTTGGCGGGGGTGGCCTTGTGGCTTCCCCTACTGACCTCTCTGCCTGGCTGCGCCGGCTCAATACCCGAGTCTACCCCAATGTCTACAGGGGCACCTGTCGCGGCTCCTGGTGGCTGGATTATCTACTGCAGCGAGCAACTGGAGGACAAGGGATGCCAGTCAAATTAACGCCCGCCAGGTGGCGCGAGCTGTGCGATGTTCAATGGGATATTAATGGCCAGATAGATTATACGCCGGACCTGGAGCAGTTCGGCCAGCCTGAGCGCTGGGCTGTGGTGGGCGACAAGGGCGATTGTGACGACTACATGCTGACCAAGCGAGCGGAGTTGATTGCGGATGGCTGGCCGGTGGATAGCCTGCTTCCAGCTGTTTGTGACACAGCTGGTGGCAGGCATGCGGTCCTGGTGGTGGTGACGGATCGCGGTGATTATGTGCTGGACAATCGTTATCCCGAGGTGATGCCGTGGGCGGATCTGCCTTACTCCAACTGGTCGCGGCTTGATTTTGAGTCTGGCCAGTGGGTGAAAATTGCCACTTAGGTTTGGGTGCCCTGTTAGGCACCCAGGGTCGCGGTTCACGGGATGTTTGACAACGGTGTGCCGCGCGGGGTCTAAATCAGCAGTCTCAGCTGTTCAATCCAGTCGGGACCATATTGCATAATCAAAACAAGAACTGAAGTAAAGGTATACGCGGCAACTTGCGTATTCTTTGGTGGGGGTCTACATTTCATGTGTAGTCTCCTATATATGGGGATTGACGTTCCATAAGGGGCCCGCTCTGGTTTGGTAGACTCTTGCGGGCTTTTTTATGGCGGAAACAAAACCAAGATAAAAAACCTCTCGGCCATACCTTGATATAACCGAATTGACTATTTCTATTCCTGCTTGCTTCCTATCCTAAATATAGTCGCTAAATTGCTGGCTGACAGAGGGAAATGAAAAAACTATAGGCCAAAAACGCATAAAATTATGGTGTTGGTCACCATGCAATTTCTCTACATAGCTGATGTTTAAAGGGCTGGAGTGCCTACGCGGCGCAGTCGGTCAAGCGTAAAAAAATGTGATAATGGCAGTTATTTTCATTATTTTTTGGCATAAACAGTATCGGTGTTTAAAAAAAGTGCAGTTCTGTTGATAAAAAATAGAGAATTATTCCATCACTGTACCTATCAAGTCGCCGGCCCTAGCCGTCGCTGCAATATTCCAATTGTTCTCGGCCGGATTTTTGATATTGGCCGATGGTTTTTTGTGGGGTAGGGGCTGGACTCCTTTGTGCGAGATATCGCACAAGAGTAAGAGATTGCCGGGGTTTCTAACGCCAGATCGCTCCTGTATATTGGCGCGCCATGCCACATAGCGTAAGCGTGGCAGGCAAACAGACAAACACATAGGAGTTTTTCATTTATGGATTTAGCAATTACCGAGATCATTACCAGCGCAGTAGTTAGCGCTGGCGATGCACAGGAGCAACTGCACACTCTGGCCGCCAGTTCTATGAGCAGGGCCGACGGATTGGGGGAGCTGCTGCGCAGTCATATTAAGCACGGTGGCGACGGTAGCGGCGTGTTAAAGGTGGTGGAGTCAGAGCTTGAGCGAATAAGCAAAGAGCAAACGGCAATCCAACGCCTGATAAGTGGTGTCGGGCGCTGACCGGCCACATAGAGCCGCCGCTGTATTCCCTGCTGGCACAGGTTTTCTATTTCAGCGGACACCCGGCTTGATAGCTGCTTAAGGTACACCCTTGATTGATAACGTCAGCTTTCGGCACCAAATGGTGCCGGGTGCTGATAGCTCCAAACAGAGCCCCGTGTATTTCCCTTTCAGGTCTTGTATTCGACGGACACCCGACGCAGTAGCGCGGTTGTCCAGCGGGCTGCGAGCCCGGTTTGGCCCTATCAGAGGCTCTGGTAATGCGGGGCGGGATTATACAGATTAATTAAGGGCTTGCCATTATTAGTATGCGGCAATGGGCCGCAACGTGAGAGGGTCGCGCCCTCACTAAGCTGCACTTTTAGGTTGCACTTTTTGTGCACTTTCTGAAATAATCTTGAGGAGAGCTGCAGGGGTGACAGGCATGTAACCCACTGATTTTATTAAAGAAAAAATGGTCGGAGCGAGAGGATTTGAACCTCCGACCCCTTCCTCCCGAAGGAAGTGCGCTACCAGGCTGCGCTACGCTCCGACACTGGTGTCGACTGCGACAGGACTGGCCTGCGGCAGCGAACGGCGCGCATTATAACAGCTTTGCCTCCACTGTAAAGCTGTTGCAATCGCGCGCCTAAAAAATTCTAAGTGATTGATTTTTACCCAGTAGTTGCCAGGTGCACAGGCAAAAAAAAACCCCGCTATCTGGGGGAGATGCGGGGCCAAGACCATTAGGAGTGAAACATTAAGGATAACTTCCTTAAAAAGAGCTACTCTCGCAGCCCAACCGGTGTCTACTTACACTTGGGGGGATGTGTGCCACCAGTTATTATTAAGTATTAGCCACCTTTTCCAAACTTCCAGTATTTCAACCATTATTTTTAAACATTTTCGCAATAGTACTGCTTTAATTTAGCAACAAACGATATATCCTACTTATTGGCGATCTTGCGTATCATCCAGCAGCTTGTCCAGCTTAGACTCCAGACGATGTAATTGCTTTTCCAATTGTTTTAATCGCTGGATACCCTCGCGCTCACTGCTGGCAATTTCAGTTTCCCGGTCGCTGAGAATCCAGGCAGCCACGCTTGCGGTTATCAAGGAGATCAGGGAAATACCCACCAGCATCAGCAGTCCGCCAAATATACGGCCGACCTGGCTGGCTGGTACCATATCCCCATAGCCCACGGTGGTCACAGTCACCCACGCCCACCAGATGCCGTCACTGACACTTTCGATAGCCGGATCGATAGCGGCTATAAAAATGCCCGCCATAAGCACCACAATAGCACTCCCCGCGAGGGTAGGTCCGAGTCGCTTACCCGCCAACAGCTGTCGCACGGAGCTGCTCACGTGTTTGAGCAGACTGACCAGAATCAGGAGCCGCAAAAGGCGCAGGGCACCGCCGATAGAGGGCATATCCCACAACAGTGGAATACCCATCGCAATAATCACCAAATTCATCCAGTTGGTCTTGAGGTAGGCTGTTCTATCGTTCACCAGACAAGTGAGCAGGAAGGTTTCAAACACAAACAGTGACCAAATGCCCAAGTCATAACCTCGGTGCAAGATCACGTCCTCACCCTGGCCACTGAGATACCACAGGGTGCTGACCCAAAGTGCTGCCAGCAACATGGGAAACTCCAGCAACTGGCTACAGAAACGGGCTTTCGGGTTTTCCTGTTCGGCAACCCCTCTTAAACCGATCAGTTCTTGAATTTGCACTCAATACACCTTGTAGACTCTCTACCGGGGGCCAGGGGTAGCGATCAGGTCATGAAAAAGATCCTTGCACGACATGGTTGTGGCTTCCCAGTATGCACAATCCAGGTTATCCAACGGCTCTTGCAGTGTTTGACCGACATCGGAAATACTTGCGCTCACCATAGGTAGATCATCCTCTAATTTGCCCGCTATTGAGAGCGGCATTCATCAAAGAGGCGTCCGAATATACGAGTTTATCCTGATCCATTGTAGATGTTTAGCCTAACACTTGAGGTTTACCCCCTGACGATAGCGTCTATAGTAAGTAGGAAAGCACTTTTGGCTTGGGCAAACAGCAGTACAGGGGCCGTCGATAATGGAGAAAGCAAAACAGAAGATCCTGAAATTCCGTCAGCGGGAGCAGGACATTTTGGATGCAGCATTGGCACTGCTGCTGGAGCATGGTGAAGAAAAGGTCACCGTCGAGCAGATCGCCGACCATGTCAATATTGGTAAGGGCACTATTTACAAGCACTTTACTAGCAAAGTCGAAATCTACATGCGACTGTTGTTCGACTACGAGGAGTCTCTGGCTGCCAAGTTGAAAGAGGGGATTGCCGCTGCGGAGAAAGGGGATTTCGCGGCCCCGGCACGGGCCTACTTTGAAACGCGTATGAAAGACCCGCACAAGGATCGGCTGTTTCAGCGCCTGGAAGAAAAGATCATCGCCCTCGACCAGGCGCCCGAAATGATTGAGGAGCTCCACAAGGCGCGCAATGTAATTACTGTATCCCTGAACAACGTTTTTCAGCGTCGGATCGACGAGGGCCGTTTGAAAGATGTGCCTCCCTACTATTATTACTCTGCCTATTGGGCGCTGACCCAGGGGGCCGTGGAACTGTATCATTCAAAGTCGTTTGACTCCGTGGTGGAGGACATGGAAGGCCTAATGGCGTTTATTATGGAGCTGGGTGTACACATGGGTAACCTGGATTCACCGACCCGGGAGCTGGAGGTCGCAGCGCCCATCAGTGCAGGCCAGTCTTCCGGTTAATGTCTATCGCTCGGGGCTGTTGCGCTGACGGGGCTAAAGCAAGCACCGAGTCGGCCGATAGCCTTTGGTATGGGGAAGCACAGTTCACAACCACTTAACACCTGCACCAAACTGCTAGAGCGGTGTTGCAAGCCATTGGCTGCACTGTTCGCCTTCTACGTGGCAGGCTGTACCTACCATTATACGTCTCAGGAAGCCGCTTACTGGGCGGGCAAGGCTGGCGCAACCTCGAGTCATCAAATCCACCGCCAACAGCAATGGGTCATTACCCCTGATAGCCCCATCTATCTGGCGAGCACCCGCATTATTGGGCTGGATCGCAGCATCAGTTCGGAAGCACTGAATCATATCAATAATGAGGTATACCGGGGTCTTTCGCAGAATTTTCCACGACTCGCGCAGAGTCAACGCCCCAAGCCACTAGTAGATACCTTGGTCCTGGCACAGGGCCAGGGCTGCGCCTATCTGGTGGTGCCCAAGCTGGTTTACTCTGGCAGTCCGGTTGAGAGTTCCGTATATACCGTCAACGCCTTACACACAAACGCGTCTGCGGCAGAGACAATCGCGGCCGGCCACGACATAAAGGAAGCACCCGTGGGGACCCAGCTCTACATTTATGCAGTGCCTACCGGGGAGTTCCTGGATGCGATTACGGTGACGAGCCGCGATGGCTGGTTGCCGACGGCATTAGTGCCCGGGGGATTGATCGGTGAGGGCGTTAGGCTGGCCGGACAACAGCTGGCGTCTCAACAGCCGCAACGCCCTGAATAGCCTCCGAACGGGAGCGGAGAAACTGCATTTAGTTACTAGTGACGGCTGTCTTCGAACTCCCTATACTTCACCGCCGTACAGGCCCTTTCTCAAAGCCATTCACCACTATAAACAATATATAGGTACCCGGTCGTGAGTGATAAAAGCGATAACCAACCCCTCCCGGAAACCCTGTTTAAGCAACTTTTGGCCCTTCAGAGTGCCGACGAAGCCGCACTTCCTCCTGTGGAGAAGTGGCACCCAGAGTTGAGCGGGGATATGGACATGCGTATCGCTCGTGATGGCACCTGGTACCACGAGGGTGATCCTATAAAACGTGAGTCCTTGGTAAAGCTGTTTTCCAGTATTCTCATAAGGGAAGGTGATGACTATTATTTGAAAACGCCGGTGGAAAAGTGGCGTATACAGGTAGAGGACGCACCTTTTGTCGTTGTGGGGGTCAGCGTAGAAAACCCGGGAAGCCACCAAGCACTGGCATTCACCACCAATGTCGGATCTACAGTAGTACTGAATCCCGAAAATCCACTATGGGTACATGTGGCTGCAGCCAGCGGTGAACCCGCTCCCTACATCAGGGTTCGCAATAACCTGAACGGCCTGATCAACCGCAACGTCTATTATGAGTTGGCGGAGCTGGCAGTGGAACAGGAGCTGCAAGGGGCGTCCCGGTTTGGCGTCTGGAGTATGGGTGGATTTTACCCCCTGGACTGAGCCGATTCCGACAGCAGCGATGTAACAGGAAAAAAAGGGCCAAATGGCCCTTTTTTTCCTGTGCGACGATGCCCGTAAGGATTACATATTCGGGTAATTCGGACCACCGGCGCCTTCAGGTGTCACCCAGGTGATATTCTGGGTTGGATCCTTGATATCACACGTTTTGCAGTGCACACAGTTCTGGGCATTGATCTGGAAGCGCTGGCTGCCGTCTTCGTTTTGCACAATCTCGTAAACGCCGGCAGGGCAGTAACGCTGGGCCGGCTCATTGTAGAGCGGCAGGTTGTGCTTTATCGGCACTTCCGGATCTTTCAACTGCAGGTGACAGGGCTGGTCTTCCTCGTGGTTGGTATTCGACAGGAATACAGAGGACAGCTTGTCGAAGCTGAGTTTGCCATCGGGTTTGGGGTAGTCAATGGGCTTGCAGTCAGCGGCGGGCTTCAACTGGGCGTGATCCGGTTTGGGATCGGACAGAGTCCAGGGCAACTTGCCGTTAAACAGGTTGATATCGATAAAGGCGTAAGCCGAACCCAAAATGTTACCCCACTTGTGCTGGGCGGGTCCGAAGTTGCGCTGGGCGTGCAGTTCGGCGTAAGCCCAGGAGTTCTGGTACTCGGTAGCGTACTCGGTGACTTCGTCGTTAGTACGGCCGGCACCGAGCGCTGCGACCACAGTTTCCGCCGCAATCATGCCGGATTTCATAGCGGTGTGGCTGCCCTTGATCTTGGCAAAATTCAGGGTACCGGCGTTGTCACCGATAATCAGGCCACCCGGGAAAGTCATCTTGGGTTGGGACTGCAGGCCACCCTTGGTGATGGCACGGGCACCGTAGGAGACGCGCTCACCGCCTTCCAGGTGCTTCTTGATCATAGGGTGGTGCTTGTACCGCTGGAATTCGTCAAACGGGCTGACGTGGGGGTTGGAGTAAGCCAGGTCGGTAATCAGACCACACACCACCTGGTTGTCCTCCAGGTGGTACAGGAAGCTACCGCCAGCGGAGCCGCTTTCGCTCAGGGGCCAACCCGCAGTGTGCACCACCAGACCGGGCTTGTGTTGCTCGGGCGGAACAGTCCACAGTTCTTTGATACCGATACCGTAGTGTTGGGGCTCTTTGCCTTTGTCCAGTTCAAATTTGGCAATCAGCTGCTTGCCTAAATGACCGCGACAGCCTTCGCTAAAGAGGGTGTACTTGGCGTGGAGTTCCATGCCCGGCATGTAGGAGTCTTTTTTCTCCCCGTCCAAACCAATACCCATATCGCCGGTGGCGATGCCTTTCACACTGCCATCGTCGTTGTACAGTACTTCGGCAGCTGCGAAGCAGGGGAAGATCTCCACGCCCAGGGCTTCGGCCTGCTCAGCCAACCAGCGGCAGACGTTACCCAGGCTGACAATATAGTTGCCTTCGTTGTGCATGGTCTTGGGAGCGAACATGCCGGGAACTTTTATGCCTTTTTCGGCACTGGTCAGCATCAGAATATCATCGCCGGTCACCGGCGTATTCAGAGGTGCCCCTTTTTCTTTCCAGTCCGGGAACAGCTCGTTGAGAGCAGTTGGCTCAAAGACAGCGCCGGAGAGGATGTGGGCTCCCACTTCTGAACCCTTTTCCACCACACATACGGTCACGTCCTGATTCAATTGACGGATACGGCAGGCTGCCGCCAAACCAGAGGGACCGGCGCCGACAATGACGACGTCGTATTCCATAAATTCACGTTCCACGGACTTCTCTCCTAGACTGTTGCTAGCGTTATCACGTCTTGCTCACTGCTGCGTCCGACCCGTGTCGGCGCTTTTCCGCAAAAAAATGACAGTGAGCAAGGTTTCAATTTTTGCCCTATCTCTCGCGAGATTAAGTCAAAAGCGAAGGATATATCCCAATTTCTGACCTAAAGAGTGCGATATTCGGGACGTTCTTTTCTCTGTCGGCGCGGATTATATAGTGCCCGAAGCCGACTTCCAACGATTAAAACAACCGTTTGTGGTGACAAAAGCGCTCATAATGCATAGTTATGATAATCATTCTCAACAACCGCAAGATGTTGAAATGCTTAACAAAATTCCCACAAATAGCGAAAAAGTCTAACCTTTGCGCCGCCTGTTTGAGCGCTATGGGTATTGATTTTGGGGTTCAAAACCGTCAACATACTGCCCCCTCAAACAACCGATTGAAAATTAAGGCAGTAAATTCACCGGTATGTTTGTAACTGTGAAAGCGTGACATTGCCCCAGAAAGTAGTGCCGTTTAGTTCTCAACAGATTAGTGAGACGGGAAATCCATGAAGATTCTTGTTGCTGTTAAACGTGTGGTTGATTACAACGTAAAGGTGCGTCCCAAGTCTGACGGTACCGACGTTGATATCGCCAATGTCAAAATGTCCATCAACCCCTTCTGTGAAATCGCTGTGGAAGAGGCGGTTCGCTTGAAAGAAAAGGGCGTTGCCACTGAAATCGTCGCCGTTTCCATGGGCCCCAAACAGTCCCAGGAGCAGATTCGCACTGCGCTGGCCCTGGGTGCCGACCGCGGTATTCTGGTCGAAACTGACGCTGAGCTTCAACCGCTCGCCGTTTCCAAGTGCCTGAAGGCACTGGTGGAAAAAGAATCCCCCGACCTGGTCATCATGGGCAAACAGTCCATCGATGGCGATAACAACCAGACCGGCCAGATGCTGGGCGCGCTGACCGGTATGCCTCAGGGTACTTTTGCCTCTGAAGTGGCGGTTGCCGACGGCAAAGTCAGTGTAACCCGCGAAATCGACGGTGGTCTGCAGACCGTATCCCTGAACCTGCCCGCCATCGTGACCACCGACCTGCGTCTGAACGAGCCGCGTTACGCTTCTCTGCCCAACATCATGAAAGCCAAGAAAAAGCCGCTGGACACCACCACCCCGGAAGAGCTGGGTGTTGATGTCGCTCCCCGCGTAACAACCCTGAAGGTTGAGCCGCCAGCCGAGCGTCAAGCCGGTATCAAGGTTGCCGACGTGGCTGAGCTTGTTGATAAACTCAAGAATGAGGCAAAGGTGGTTTAAGATGAGCGTATTAGTAATTGCTGAACACGATAACGCCAGCATCAAAGGTGCTACTTTAAACACCGTTGCTGCCGCTAAAGCCATCGGTGGTGACATCGAGGTGTTGGTAGCCGGTAGCGGCTGTGCCGCTGCGGGCGAAGCTGCTGCCAAAATCGACGGCGTTGCCAAGGTCCTGGTGGCCGACAATGCCGCCTACGAGCACCAGCTGGCTGAAAACGTTGCCGGCCTGATCGCCGAAGTGGGCAAAAACTACACCCACATCCTGGCCCCGGCTACCACCAACGGCAAAAACACCCTGCCGCGTGCTGCTGCGCTGCTGGATGTACAAGCCATCTCCGATATTATTTCTGTCGAGAGCGCCGACACTTTCAAGCGTCCTGTCTACGCCGGTAACGTGATCGCTACCGTACAGAGCGCCGATGCCATCAAGGTGATCACTGTGCGTGGCACTGCGTTTGACGCCGTTGCTGCCGAAGGCGGCTCCGCTGCCGTCGAGGCCATTGACATTGCCAATGACGCCGCTGTTTCCAGCTTCGTGGGCGAAGAGCTGGCCAAGTCTGACCGTCCTGAACTGACCGCAGCCAAGGTAGTTATCTCCGGTGGTCGCGGTATGCAGAACGGCGAAAACTTCGAAATGTTGTACAAGGTCGCCGACAAGCTGGGCGCGGCAGTCGGTGCATCCCGTGCCGCGGTTGACGCCGGCTTCGTACCCAACGATATGCAGGTGGGCCAGACCGGTAAGATCGTAGCTCCCGAGCTGTATATTGCTGTGGGCATCTCCGGTGCCATCCAGCATTTGGCCGGTATGAAAGACAGTAAGGTGATTGTCGCCATCAACAAAGACGAAGAAGCGCCTATCTTCCAGGTGGCTGACTACGGTCTGGTGGCCGATCTGTTCGAAGCTGTACCAGAGCTGGACAGCAAACTGTAATAGCTTGCTGTTCCCATAAAAAAGCCGGCTCAGTGCCGGCTTTTTTATGTTGCGCTAGTTTCAAAGAGGTAAGGACAAATGAGTGTCGAAGAATTCGAGTCGATCGCGCTGGTAGCAGGGGTGGGCGGGCTGATCGCCTTTATGGTATTTATCATGTGGGACTTGGCCAAAAAGTCCAATGCAGGTAAATTTGGCTCCTTCATACTGTTTACTGCGCTGGGGCTCGGCTTACTGGGTTTTGTGATCAAGACCGTATTGGTGGAAATGATCGAAAAAACATAAGAACCACCTTTTAACTCATTGAAAAACAATAAAAAATTAACCCTTACCTAGAAACAGCTTTAGGTTTATTATAGAACCAAATACACGCGGACGGTCGTTCAAAAGGTAGGCCCCATGCTGCAACTCTTTACACCTGAATCCAAGGTGCAGAAAGACCGCAAGATAATGCGTGAAACCGATGCGCGCATGGCGAAATACAGTCGTCGCAGCCTGGTTTTGAATGTCGGCGCCTTTGCGCTTTGCCTTCTGTTTGGCGACTTCTACCACGTGGCGGAAACCCTGGCCACCTTGCTCGCCGCGGGCCTACTGCTTTTGACCCTGTGGCGGGGTTATTACCTGTTCCGCTTTGATGCCTTGTACCCCCGGGCTCCAGCTCGCTGGCGCAATCGCTATTTTATTGCCTCTTTTATGGGTGCCATCTGGTGGAGCGGCATTCTGGTCAGCCTCACCTGGACCCTGGGCATGGAATCGGAGACTCCCATTCTCTGGCTCTATACGGTTGTACTGTTGTCCAGCGTTGCCAACGTCTTCGCCCCTTATCGCCAGTACCTTAGTTACTACTTGTTTCTGGCCCAGATACCAGTGGCGATCACCGCTGTCATGTTGGGCACAGTGGAGGGTTATATGTACGGCATCATGATGGTGGTGCTGTTTCTCAGCCTCAACCACCAGGGACAAATCACCTCCAAAACCTACTGGGATCGACTGGAAGCCAACTACCACCTGAAGCAGAGAACCAAGGACCTGGAAGAGGAAAATCTGGACTCCCAGGCGACCATCGACCTTAAAAATGAACTTTTAACCAACCTTGGGCACGAATTTCGTACCTCCCTCAGCGATGTGCTCGGTGCTTTGTCACTGCTTAAAAGCAGCAATATCGATAGCAAACAGCAGGAACTGCTCACTCTGGCCGAGAAGGCCTCCGAGCGTCAACTTGGGCTGGTAAACAATGTCATCGACTTTTCCCGGATTGCCGCCAAGGAGCTGGTTCTGGATATTGCCGTCTTTAATTTACGACGGCACCTGGAAGAACAGATTGAAGAGCTGGCTGAAGAAGCGCACCAGCAGGGTGTTGAATTACACTACCGATTCGATCCCGACCTGCCTATTCGGGTAAAGGGAGATGCCAACCGCCTGGCGGAGGTTTTAGGTAACCTGGTAAGCCATGCCACCAAGTTCTCGGAGCAGGGTGACGTGCTGATCGAGGTGCAGTTTCGCTACGACAGTGACGACACCGGTGAGCTCCTGGTGATCATTAGCGATTATCGCAGTCTGGCGTCGGAAGAGATAGAACCTGTTACACCCGATACCGAGTTCAGTGAGGCTCAGCGCGCGGGCGTGGGACTGGCCATCTGTAAGGCGCTGGCGGAATGCATGGACGGCACTGTTCGCGAGGCCTGGGAAGAGGGCGAGGGACGTAAGCTGTTCTTGAAAATCAAACTCAAGGCTCCGACCAAGCAAACACAACAAGTTGCCGCCAATCCCAAGCTACATACCCAACGCATTTTACTGCTCGACCCGCCTCTGCCAATGGCAGACAATCTGATTGAAGAGCTGGAAACCTTTGGCTTGGTGGTCGAGACCGTAAGCGATCAGGCTCGCGCCGAGCAGCGGCTGGACGATGCCCAAAAGACCGACCACCCATTTGATCTGATCCTGTTGTTTGCCGACCTTAAAGACCTGGGCATCCTGACTGTCTCCAAAGAGCTGTTGTCGAGCCCGGTCCCTGGAAATTTGAAGCAGATTATCGCGGTCAGTAAATTACAGCAGAGCGATGGACAACTTCAGGCACACTTGAAACAAAACCGGCAAGTGGCAATGATCAGCAAGCCGGTCATGCGCCAGCCACTATTAAAAGCCATCAATGACTTGCTATTCGAAGGTAGCGACAGCGAAGAACAACGCGAGCGCACCTTCGACCTGCAAACCGACGCTAGCGGCAAACACATTCTGCTGGTGGAAGACCACCGCGTTAACCAGATGGTGGCGCAGGGCATGCTGAAAAAGCTGGGCTACACTGTAACCCTAGCGGGCAATGGCCGTGAAGCCCTCACCACCATGAATGACGAAGCCTTTGATCTGATATTAATGGACTGCCAGATGCCAGAAATGGACGGTTATATGGCGACGCAAGAGATCCGTAGTCAGGAATCCAGCGCAGAGGACGATCGCCATATCCCCATTATCGCCATGACAGCGAATGCCGCAGAAGGGGACCAGTCTCGCTGCTTCGCCGCCGGTATGGACGACTACCTGGCCAAACCTGTGCGCTATGAAGAGCTGGAGAGTCGACTCGCACACTGGTTGGGCGGTGGCGGCTAAACCGCCACTTTATGATTTTTCGTTTGTTACTTTTTAAAGGAACTCCAGATGGGCGCATGATCTGACGGTTTTTCCATGCCCCGAACATCGTAATCGATACCTGCATCTACACAGTATCGCTGCAGGCATTCAGTCGCCAGCACACCATCGATACGCAGCCCGCGTTTGGGCTCGCGTTCAAAACCCTTGCTGCGATAGTCAAACCAGCTAAACCGGTCGTTCACCTCGGGGTGCACTTCCCGAAAGCTATCTTTTAAACCCCACCCCTGTAGGCGCTCCATCCATTCGCGCTCTTCCGGCAAAAAGCTGCACTTACCTGTGCGCAACCAGCGTTTTCGGTTATCTTCACCAATACCGATATCGATATCTTGGGGTGATATATTGAAGTCACCCATCACGATCAGCTGTTCGCCGGCTTTGTATTCGTTCTCCAGCAGGTTCTGCAAGTCCTTGTAAAACTTCTTCTTGGCGGGAAATTTGGTTTCGTGATCACGATTCTCCCCTTGGGGGAAATACCCGTTGATCACCGTGATGTCGCCCCCAAAGGGAGAATTAAAGTTGCCGCCGATCAAGCGGCGCTGGGATTCCTCGTCATCACCTGCAAACCCTTTAAAGGCCTTTTTAAATGGGTGCTTGGAGAGCAGGGCGACGCCGTAGTGAGTTTTCTGGCCATAAAACTCAACGTGATAACCGAGCGCCTGTACCTCTTCCAGGGGAAACTCCTCGTCGCGCACCTTGGTTTCCTGCAGCCCAATAAAGTCGGGGGCGTGTTTGTCCACCAACGCCTGGAGTTGGTGCATACGCATCCGAATACTGTTGACGTTAAAGGAAACTACTTTCATCGTTGGCATTGTCCTTGTTTACTATCTGATGTTTTTTATTTAGCAGCTGTGTCCAAAACATCAGGGGCTGCCGAAGCAGCCCCTGGATATAGGTGTGAGAATGACGTTTAACAGCTTTAGAATCCGGCGGGATTAGAAGTTGGCCACCTTGGGTTTTTCGTCCTGCGACAGGGTTTCGATCAGGTCCACCAGGATATAGCCGGCTTCCATCAGTAAGGGGTCTTTATCCGGATCGATCTCCATTGGCCCTATTGCGGCCGCGTTTTCCTCATCGCCATTCTCTTTACGCATCGCCTCAACGCTGACATACTCCTCCAGCCCTTTGGCTTTGCGGCGCTGATTTTCAAGCTTCAGACCGCGGGCCTCAAGATCCTTTTTCTCCTGCAGCCGCGTGCTTTCCTTCAAAGAGATCTCCTGTCGGTTCCGAGATTCCTGAAGCATTGCCAGTTGCTGTTTCAGGAACACAAAATCCGGATCCTGGTCGATACGCTGGGCATGATTCCTTGTTAGCTCCGGCAATACCATGGAGAAATTAAAATACTCCGCATGGGGGGCCGCATGGATTTGGTCCCAGGGGAGGGCATAGTCATAAGAACTCTCGCCCACCACCTCTTTATCCACCATCGTTGGCAATGCGATATCGGGAATCACACCGCGGTGCTGGGTACTGTCCCCGGATACGCGATAAAACTTGGATTCAGTAATTTTTAACTGCCCCTCGTTCAGCGGGGTTAAGGACTGAACACTGCCTTTACCAAACGTCTGTGCTCCCACGACGATACCGCGCTGGTAGTCCTGAATAGCGCCGGCAAAGATTTCTGAGGCAGAGGCGCTCAAACGATTGATCAGCACCAGCAGAGGTCCACGGTAGCGCGCCTTATTTCGGGAGCGGTAATGGCGAGAAATACTCTGATTGGTCTGACGGATCTGCACCACCGGGCCTTGATCAATAAACAGGTCAGTCAGGGTAGTGGCCTCTTGCAGAGATCCGCCGCCATTGTTGCGCAGATCCACAATAATACCGTCGACACCCTCAGCCTCCAGCTCCGCCAACAGCTTGATTACATCCCGGGTGGTACTTTTAAAATTGGGGTCGCGATTGCGATAGGCCTCAAAATCGATATAAAAAGCAGGTACATCAATCACGCCCAATTTGAAGACTTCGCCGCCATTGCTGAGCTCAAACACCGCTTTCTTCACAGCCTGCTCTTCGAGCTTGACTTTGCCCCTGCTAATCTTGATATGTTTGGTCACACCATCGCTTCCAGCTGCTGCAGGCAGCACTTCCAGGCGTACCACGGTGTTCTTGGGGCCGCGGATCAGTTTGACCACTTCATCCAGGCGCCAACCAACCACATCAACCATCTCGCCCGATGAGCCCTGACCCACGGCGATAATCCGATCCGCGGGTTTGAGTTCTCCTTGCTTATCGGCGGGACCAGCTGCGATCAAACGTACCACCTTGGTGAATTCGTCTTCAGTTTGCAACACCGCACCGATCCCCTCAAGGGACAGTGACATGTTGATATTAAAGTTTTCCAGCGTGCGGGGAGCGAGGTAAGTGGTATGGGGATCGTAGAGCAGGGTGAGGGAGTTAATAACCACCTCAAAGGCGTCGGCGTTATCCTGCTGCCGGATACGCTTGATCTGATTGTTATAACGCTTTTCCAGGGTTTCTTTGGCTTCCTCGACCGTTTTACCCGCCAATTTCAGATTTAAAATACTGGATTTTAGCCGCTTGCGCCACAACTCGTCGGCGCTGGTTTTATCTCTGGCCCATTGAGCCTCGTCGCGGTCTATCTCCAGGGTTTCATCTTTGCTGAAGTCAAAGGTCAGATCCTCATCATCCAGTTGGGCGAGAATCGCCTCCAGGCGACTGACCACCCGCTCGCGATAACGCTGGAAGATGGCAAAACCCGCTTCGAGCTTGCCCGCTTTCAAATAATCATCAAACTTTAAGCGATCTTTCTCAAATTCGTCGATATCTGCCTGGAAAAAGTAGCTTTTAGCAGGATCCAGCGTCTGCAGATAAAAGTCCAGGTAACGGCTGGACAATTGGTCGTCCAGCGTTTGATTGCGGTAGTGTCGGCTGGCGAGTTTCTCCACAATCTCAATCGCCGTCTTGGACTGGCCGTCAGTAAACTGCAGAGGTTCGACGGGTTTGGCAAAAGAGGAAAGGGAGACAAGCAGGGAGGAGGTTAAGCCCAGAACCAGGGGCAAAGCACAACGCATCATATATTTTTACTCGTTATATTCGTCCAGCCAGCCGCCTGAATGACCATATAGTCATATTGCAGCGCTTTGAGGGCGGATATTAGTCTAAAACATCGCTCTTAGATTGATTATAAGTCGTTTCTCGGGTTTCGGGCACTATGGATATGTACTTCATTTAACAGTAAGGCCCGAACGCCTGCCAAGTCGGTTACAGGCTTGATCGCCCACCTCGCGGCTCTCATTTTTATTTTATGCTTCCGCAGATATATGAACCACCTTAACTATCCAACCTAACTTGCTGTAATTTATAAAGTTATCGACTACATACGACCAACATATAGAGAATGCCCCGACAATACAAGGGATATCTCTACGTCAGGCAGCCGGAAAGCGGGGGTGAGTAGTTAAAAGTGTCCAGTAACAGACAAACATAATTTAACATAATATACCTTATGCGAAGTTAGGTTGTAGGCGCAATATATTATGCCCGAATGGCACTTACTTAAGCCCAATTTCCCTGTAGGTCGGACTGGGCCTGCCCCGCGAGCTCCGCTTAACAGACATTTCCACCGGGCCTTTCAAGACCTAAATTGTTACTGCTAGAGGCCGGATTTGCCATAGCCTTCCAATAAGACAATATCTAGACTTTCGGGTTAACCAGCACGCCTGGGCAAACCGATATTAACCTCACAGGAAGCAGATATGACAACAATGAACCTCGAGTTTAAAGATGGCGTCCATGTTTTGACCCTCACAGACGGCGACAATGACAATACCCTTAGCCAAGCCGTCCTCGAGGAATACCATGGGGCACTGGACCGGGTTGAGGCCTTCGAAGGAAACACGGCACTGTTGATTACCTGCGCACATGAAAAGACGTTCAGTACCGGAATTAACCTCCCGTGGCTGCTCAGCCAGACCCCGGAAAAAAGCCAGTTGTTTGTCGAAACCCTGGAGCGCCTTATTTACCGTCTGGCACTACTGGACATGCCCACCATCGCGGCCATTAACGGCAATTGCTATGCCGGTGCCGCTATTATGATGAGCGGTATGGACTTTCGGTTTATGCGTGCTGACCGGGGCCGATTCTGTTACCCCGAGGTCAATATCAAGATCCCGTTTACACCCATGATGATCGATGTGATCAGCCTGATTCCCAACAAGCACGCCCTCAAGCATATGGCGCTTACCGGCACGGCTTACACGGGTGAAGAATGCAAGGCATTCGATATCGTTGACGATATCTTTCCGAGAGACCAGTTACAGGAGATGAGCCTGGCCTTTGCCAGAGAAATGGCCCAGAAAGACCGCCAAACCTACACCACTATTAAACGCTCCATGCGTCAGGCCATTGCCCGGCATCAGTTGGCTTAACTGACAAGCCAGTCTCCCCCGGGGCTGGACGAAAGTAGCTCACAATTTCGCCAATAGGACTCTGCCCCAGGGTTGTGTATAATGCCCTCCCCGGCTCTGACAGCGCTGACAGTGGCCGCCACAATAACCTCTGTTCGAAGGACGCACATATGCCCAAAGGTTTTCTCATCGATATGGATGGTGTGATCTATGTAGAAGACAAGATGATCCCCGGGGCAGACAAATTTATTGAACGGTTACAGGAACAGGAGATTCCGTTTACGTTTATGACCAACAACAGCCAGCGCACCCCCCTGGACGGCGTGAGAAAGCTGCAGCGCATGGGCATCCATGTAGAAGAGAAGAATATCTACACCAGTGCTATGGCCACCGCCAACTTTATGGCTCACCAGTTCCCCAACGGCACTGCCTATGTACTGGGGGAAGGCGGCTTATTGACCAGTCTCCACGAGCACGGCTTCACCCTGGTGCAACACGAGCCAGACTTTGTGGTGGTTGGCGAAGGCATAAACTTCACGTTGGAGATGGTGCGACAGGCCATCGACTTTATCCTCGGCGGCGCCAAACTGATCGCTACCAACCTGGATCCTTCGCCACGCATACAGGGCTGGAACAATCTGGGCATTGCCTCAGTAGTGGCCATGATCGAGTCCGCCACCGGCAAAAAGGCCTTTACCGTGGGCAAACCCAGCCCGGTTATGTTGCGCTCGGCACGTAAACATATTGGTCTTGCTACCGAGGAAGCCACGGTGATCGGCGACACCATGTCTACGGACATTCAAGGCGGCGTGCAGGTGGGTTACAACACCGTTCTGACACTGACCGGCGTGTCCAAAAAAGAGGATCTGGGCAACTACGCGTTTAAGCCGGATATGGTGATCAATTCCATCGAGGAACTGAGCCTGCCCCTGCCCTGGTGGGAAAGCCCTTAAATATTGCCCCCCTGCACTAACGATTTCTCCGTAGATGGGCGTGCAAATCCTGCCTGCCCTTGCGACTCCAGGTAAAGACATAGTCTGCACCCGTTACCAATGCCATCGCCAGTATCAGCCAGGTACCCACGACAAAAACGATGTTGGGCAATAACGGAAATACCTGGTTAAGCAGCAGCGACACACTGAAACAGATCTGCAGCAAGGTATTGAATTTACTTAACCGTGACGGGGACACCTTAACTGGCCCGACCAGGAGATGGTAAGTCACTGCCCCGCACACAATGATCAAATCCCGTCCAATCACCACGGCAGTCAACCACCAGGGAATCAGCCCCACCCAGGCCAAGCCGATAAACGCGGCGCTCATCAACGCTTTATCAGAGAGGGGATCAGCGATGGCACCAAAACGCGTCATCGCATTTAAACGTCGTGCCAGCCAACCGTCGACGCCATCGCTTAATCCAGCCCCTAAGACCAACCACAGGGCGAGATCATACTCCTGCCTCGCAATATAGAATCCTATAGGGATTGCCAGCAACAGCCGCATTATCGTCAGGGTGTTGGGCAGCCACTGCAACAGCCTTCGCAAGATCGGAGATTTGGCGTTTATAAACTTTTCTCCTGTTCTGACTTACTTCTCTATATTCTTTTTACAATAAGGATTTATACCTCATTGGTAGATATTATGTGATCAACATCATAATATCCACGAACTTATTAGGCCGTATCCCCTGTTTGGGATTGAACTCGCCCTGAGTTACACTCTAACGTAAAGGATAAACCAACAATAATAAGGCAACTAAGGGTCATCTATAGATCACCATTTTGCCAAACTACGGCTCAAGAGGCAGTAATGAGTACCGATATTTCCAACCTGCGAAAATTTGTCTCCCCGGAAATCATTTTTGGCGCCGGTGCACGCAAAACCGTCGCCAACTACGCCCACAATTTTGGCGCTCGCAAGGTGTTGGTTGTGTCTGACCCGGGGGTCAAAGCGGCGGGCTGGCTCAACGATATCGAAACCCACCTGGCCGAAGAGCATATCGACTTCGTTACCTATACCAATGTCTCCCCCAACCCGCGGGCCGAGGAAATCATGCAAGGCGCGGAGCTGTACCGGGAGCATGACTGCAACGTTATTGTGGCCATCGGCGGGGGCAGCCCAATGGATTGTGCCAAGGGTATCGGTATTGTGCATGCCAATGGGGGCAGCATACTGGATTACGAAGGGGTGGATACCATACAAATCCCGATCCCGCCCCTCATCTTTATCCCCACCACCGCCGGCACCTCCGCCGATGTATCGCAATTTGTGATTGTCACCAACCCCGTTGAGCGGGTCAAATTCTCGATTATCAGCAAGGCGGTAGTGCCCGATGTGGCGCTGATTGATCCTGAAACCACCATGACCATGGATCCCTTTCTCAGCGCCTGTACCGGTATCGATGCCATGGTGCACGCCATTGAAGCCTTTGTCTCCACAGGCGCAGGCCCCCTGACCGATATGCACGCCGTGGATGCCATGCGCCTGATTAACACCAATATTGCCCAATTGGTGGCCAATCCGGCCGATATTCACCTGCGTGAAAAAATTATGCTGGGCTCCATGAAAGCGGGTTTGGCGTTTTCCAACGCGATTTTAGGGGCAGTGCATGCCATGTCTCATAGCCTGGGCGGGTACTTGGACTTGCCCCATGGCTTATGCAATGCCATCTTGTTAGAACATGTGATTGGCTACAACTTTCCCGAGGCGCCGGAGCGCTTTAAAGTGGTGGCGGAAACGCTGGACATCGATACCCGCGGTCTGACAAACAAGCAGATTCAAACACGCTTGATTGATCGTGTTGTCAACCTTAAAAGACAGGTCGGCTTGACACAGAAGCTAGCACAAAATGGGGTGAATATCTCCGACATACCCATTTTGTCAGATCACGCTCTGCAGGACCCTTGTATTCTGACGAACCCGCGCAAATCCAATAAACGCGATGTAGAAACCGTTTATGAAGAAGCCCTCTGACAAAGCTGGCCTGACGTTTGAGAGCCTGATCGGCCTGGGCAATCACTCTGCGCGTAAAAACTACTATCCGGAACTGACCGCCAAGCTGGATGAGCTGGAGCGCGAGAGAAACCGCTATAAGTGGCTGTTTGAAAATGCGTTGCACGGCATCTTCCAGGCACAGCTGGATGGCGGCATATTGGTGGCGAACCCGGCAATTGTGTATATCTGTGGTTACGATGACGCCAAACAACTTTACCGCGAAATATCGGACATTCGCACTCATCTCTTTTGCAGCGCGGAATCCTACGCCGCTTTTAAAACCAAATTGCTGGCCCATGGCAATGTTTCTGGTTTTGAAGCCCGGTTTCGCCGTCGCGAGGGCAGCGATATATATATCTCCATGAATGCCCTGCTGAAGGAGGAAAATGGCAAGCTGATCATAGAGGCTTTTGTACAGGACATCACCGAGAAGAAGATTGCACAGAACAAATTAAAGCGGTTGAACGAGGAGCTGGAAGCACGGGTGGTCAGTCGCACTCAGGAACTGGTCAAACTGAACAGCATGCTCAGACAGGAAATTGCCGAACGGGAACAGATACAGAATGAATTAGAGCTGGCCAAAGAGGCGGCCGAAGAGGCGAACAGAAGCAAGGACAAGTATCTGGCGGCTGCCAGTCATGATCTGTTGCAACCGATGAATGCCGCGCGACTGCTTATTGCCACACTGCGCGAACGGAAACTCGAGGAACAGGATGGCCATCTGGTAGAGAGAATCCATCTCGCCATGGAAAACGCCGAAGATCTGCTGGCGGATTTGCTGGACATTTCCCGACTGGATCAAAACGCGGTTACTCCAGACATCAACGACTTCGCGCTAAGCCAACCCTTACATGCCATGATCAGCGAATTTCAACCTGTCGCGGAAAACAAGGGATTGACTCTGAAAGCCGTGCCCACCTCTGCGGCAGTGCGCAGTGATCCACGCTTGTTGTTGCGAATACTGCGCAACTTTATCAGCAATGCCATCCGTTACACGCAAACCGGTCGAGTGCTGGTCGGCTGTCGGCTAAAAGGCGACACCATAAGCATACAGGTCTGGGATACCGGTGACGGCATTCCGGAGAGCCAACAACGGATTATTTTCAAAGAGTTTCATCAACTGGACCAACACCAGGGGCAAAGCCGCCACGGTGTCGGTCTGGGGCTTGCCATCGTTGAACGCATGGCCAAAGTGCTCGAACACAAGCTGGCCCTCTATTCCGTAGAGGGCCGTGGCTCCATGTTCGCGATAGAGGTGCCACTTGCGGCACGGCCATCAATACCCGATCATCAGCCAGTGGACAGCATTCAACTGGCCAATCGTCTTAACGGGCGCTCGGTACTGGTGATCGATAACGATGAAAATATCCGCAACAGTATGGAGGCTCTGTTAACCCGCTGGGGTTGCCGGCTTATCACAGCGGCTGGTGAAGAGGATGCACAGCACATGTGCCAGACGAAGGCGTTCGTACCGGAATTCATCCTGGCTGACTATCACTTGGACAATGACAGGTTAGGCACCGATGCCGTCAAGGGCTTGCGCAGGTCTTTTTCGCGGGATATCCCGGCGGCCATTGTAACGGCGGATCGCAGCAGTGAGAGCCAGCAATTGTTCAAACAGCTGGGGCTGCCCGTATTGAACAAACCCCTCAAACCCGGCAAGCTCAGAGCGTTAATGACCCATTTGTTGGAGAGCGATTAGGACTCGTAATAAGCCGGCTCCCCCATCTCTTTGAATGAAAAGCTGTAAAACACATGGTGGCCATCGAAGTCGAGTACCCGCAGATCATCGGACTGGTGCAGGTCTCCCATCACCGTATTGTATTGCTGCCCGTACTTGTTTTTCACCTCCTCGATTGATACTTCATAAGCAATAAATTTCTTAATCCCTTTCGCTATTAGTTTCTCAAGAAATTGGGGATTGGTCAGAGACCTGTAGGATGTCAAAATCAGAATTGGACCGGTGCCGGTAAAAAAAATGCCCGCTTTCATCGCGCTTTCTCCCAAGTATCAAAGCGATTACCTCTGAGTATAGACACCCCTGGGACCTCAACTATGCTTTTACTCACACGCTCGCGCACGCGTCGGCTAGATCGGGGCCCCATTGATGACTAATACCCAGCACCATATCTGTGATATTCAATTGGCTGACCAGGGCCGAGACAGAATTGCCTGGGCCCTGGCGGAGATGCCGGTATTGCAGACCCTGATGAAGAGGTTTGACAAGGAAAAGCCACTGCAGGGAATCCGTATTAGCGGTTGTTTACACATCACCACGGAGACCGCCAATCTGGCCCACGCCTTGCAAATGGGCGGCGCGGACTTGGTACTGTGCGCCAGCAATCCACTCAGCACACAAGATGATGTGGCCGCAGCTCTGGTTAAGCATTTTGGCATTCCTGTTTTTGCCATCCGCGGGGAAAACCGGGACACCTACTATCAACACATTCAGGCGGCAATAGCCCACCGACCAGCGATCACTCTCGATGATGGTGCCGATCTGGTGAGCGAACTGCACAGCCACCACCCCTCCCAGTTACCCGCCATGTTGGGCGGTACAGAAGAGACCACTACCGGTGTGATTCGCTTGCGAGCTATGGCAGAGGACGGCGCTCTGCAAATGCCGGTGATCGCCGTCAATGATGCCGACACCAAGCACCTGTTCGATAATCGCTACGGCACGGGACAAAGTGCCCTTGATGGCATCCTGCGAGCCACCAATATTCTATTGGCAGGCAAACGCTTTGTCGTGGTCGGCTACGGCTGGTGCGGCCGCGGCCTGGCTCTGCGCGCCAAGGGCCATGGTGCTCACGTTGCCGTTTGCGAAGTCAACCCCATTCGCGCCCTGGAAGCCACTATGGACGGTTACGATGTCCTCACACTCAAAGACGCCGCTGCCCAGGCGGATTTTATGGTCACAGTGACCGGTGACAAACATGTGATCGACCGCCAGCACTTTGAAGTGATGAAAAACGGCTGTGTCCTGGCCAACGCAGGGCACTTCGACGTGGAGATCAATATAGAGGCTCTCGCGGCCATGGCCGGGGATCGACACAGCCCAAGAACCAGCGTCGAAGAGTTTGTACTGGATGACGGGCGTCGCATACGTTTGCTGGCGGAGGGTCGCCTGGTGAACTTGGCAGCCGCCGAAGGCCACCCCGCGGCGGTCATGGATATGAGTTTTGCCAATCAGGCCCTGAGCGTGAGTTATCTCAACAACCCGCAAAATCACTTGGCAAACCGGGTCTACCCGGTGCCGCGGGAATTGGATGAAGAAGTGGCGCGCTTGAAGCTCGCTGCGATGTGCATAAGCATCGATCAATTGACTCCCGAGCAGACTGCGTACCTTTCCTCCTGGCGTGAAGGCACCTGACAAATTAATAGGTGAGTTCAATCCAGCGGCCTTCCTTGACTAGCCCTGATTTTATCTCTCGCCATTGTTCTGCAGAGCCAGAGATCGCGCAAAATACCTTGTCCAGAACAGCCAAAATATCCAGGCGACCCGCGATATAAATGTAGCCGTTTTTATTGGTGAGTATCTCCAGAATCTCCTCCGCACGATCATCCAGGGCGTCGTCCAAAGCAATGGGATCCGACCAGCTGGGTCTCGGACTGAGGGCCTTAAAGGCTTGGAACGTTTCCTCATCGTAATATTGGGCAAAGTCGTCTTTTTCGTCATTCATATACAGCAGTTCCAGACCCGAACGGGCGCCGTAAAACAACCTCACCCTGCCCTGCCAGTTACCCACGTCACGGTAAAGGTGTTTGATAAACGCCCGAAACGGCGCGATACCGGTACCCATGCCAATCAGCAACAGATCCGCCGTCTTGTCCTCCGGTACCGGGAAAGGGATACCAAAGGGGCCGTTAATAGTGAGAGTGTCACCGGGCTGCAGGTCGCAGAGGTAGTTGGAGGCAATGCCGAAGTACAGCTCACCGCTGTACTCGTCGATATAGTTACAGCGCTTGACGCACAGGGTTACCTCCGGGAACCCATCTTGGTTTCGACTCAGGGTATCCGCCACGCTGTAGAGCCGAAAGTGGTGGTGATGCCCCATTTCGTGGGGGCCGGGAACAATCACACCGATACTCTGGCCGATCTGGAACTCAAATGCCTGCTGTTTTACTTCGAGCCGGATCTCCCGAACCTCTTCCGGCGAGCCCAATGCCGTAATCCGCGAGCTGTCCAAAACCACAGCCCGGTAGTTCTCACCGGTATCGTAATCCTGTAAACGCATGGTACCTTGCCCCTTTACACCCTAACCCAATCCCGCAAAGCCCATAAAGGCCAACGAGAGAATGCCGGCGATCATCAAGCTGATCGCTGCACCATCAACCGTATCCGGCAAACTGGCCAATGCCAATTTCTCCCTTATACCCGCCATTAGCACCAGAGCGAGGGTAAAACCGAGCCCCGCTCCCAACGCATAAACGAGGGACTCAGTAAAGTTGTACCCCTTGTTGGTCTGGAACAGTGCTAATCCCAGTATGGCGCAATTGGTGGTAATCAGCGGCAAAAAGATACCCAGCGCACGAAATAGCGCCGGGCTCACTTTGCGAATAAACAGCTCCACCAGCTGAACGGTGGACGCGATAACCACAATATAGGCGATCAATTGCAAATAGGGAGCGTTGACGGCTACCAACAGGTGATGGATCACAAACGCGCAAACGGAACTCACCAGCATCACAAAACAGACGGCCGCCCCCATGCGGGTGGCGGTCTGCAACTTGGCCGAAACCCCCAGGAAGGGACAGATACCAAGAAAATAGGCCAGCACAAAATTATTGATCAGGCTGGCATTGATAAAGATCTCAGCCAGGGATTCACCGTTCATTGCCCGCCTCCAGGACTTCTGACTTCAGGCTTGTCGAGCGTTTTTCCCGACGCTGTTTAATCCGGTTGAACAGCAATAACCAAGCGCCCAGCGTAAAAAAACCACCGCTGGGCAGAATCATCACCACCCAGGGCTGGTAGTTGTCACTAAATACACCTACGCCAAACAGGGCGCCGCTGCCGAGCAGCTCACGCACACTGCCCATACAGAACAGGGCCAAGGTAAAACCTACGCCCATGCCCAGGCCGTCCAGCAGTGACGGTAGCACCCGGTGTCGAGAGGCAAAGGCTTCAGCCCGCCCCAGAATCAGGCAATTGACCGCAATCAGGTAGATAAAAGCCCCGAGGCTCTTGTGCACCTCCAGACTGATCGCCTGGATCAGATAGTCGACCACCGTGACAAAGGTCGCTATGATCAGAATAAAGGTGGCGATACGCACCTGGCGCGGAATGAAGTGACGCAGGCAGGAGACCAGCAGATTGGACAACACCAGCACAAAAGTAGTGGCCACGCCCATGGTCAGGGCGTTTAACGCGGAATTGGTGACCGCCAGCACAGGACACATACCCAACAACTGCACAAACACCGGATTTTCCCGCCACAGGCCTTTGATAAACTCGTCCGCAGGGGATTGAGTGGTGGTCTTATCGAGACTCATCGTCACCCTCCCCGGGAGCGGTTAACATCGGCAACGCCCGTTGCACAAGTGGCAACCACCGCTCACTGCTGTTATCGAGGATACGGGCGACAGCCTTCGAGGAGACGGTAGCGCCGGTAATTCCCTCGATTTCCCAGGGCGCGGCTTTTTGGCCCTGTTTAACCGCGACCAAGGGGTGTAGAAGTACCCTGCTCTCGGTCCCTAACCGCACATCCAGTGCCTCGAAGTTTTTTATAAACCTTTTGTCGGTTTCGATCCTGTCACCCAGACCTGGGGTTTCCCTGCTTTCCAATACCCGCATACCAATAATGGTCTGCTGCACGGGGTCATAGCCGTAAAGCAGCCGCAGTCGGTCCTGGTAACCCATGCCCTGGGCTTCGATAGCCACACCCACCAGTCGGTGCTCGGTGTCATAACCGGCGTGCATCACTGCCTCGGATATGACAACTGCCCGCTGGTAGCGGGTGCCGGGCAATACCGCAAAGACCGCCCGTTCCAACGCCTCGGCCCGATTTTCTTCGATACTGGGCCGGGTCAACAAAAACACCGAGACAATCAACAGCGCACAGACCACACCCACACCTACCAGTGCCCGATACACCCACCAGGCGGGGGGCGGTGTCGGCGGTTTGTCGGTGGCAATAATCTCCATAATTGTCGCTATCCTGTCCCCTGCTCGCGTTTTGGTACAGCGCGGCGTGTGTGACCGTAAACGCGCGACTGAGTAAGGCTGTCGATATGGGGTGACAGGGCGTTGCCCAGAAGAATGGCGTACATCACCCCTTCCGGCATGCCGCCCCAAAAACGAATCACTACCACCAGCACGCCGATCACCACACCGTAGATCACCACCCCTCGTGATGTCATGGGAGAGGCCACCATGTCGGTAGCCATAAACACAGCCCCCAACATCAAGCCGCCGGAAAAGAGGCTGAACAGCGGTCCGGGATAGCGGACCGGATCCAGTGTGTGGAAGATGGCGCTCAGCAGCGCCACCGTAACAAAGATGGCCAAGGGAATCCGCCAATTCATCATCTTGCGCGCTGCCAGCCATGCCCCGCCCAACAGAATGGTCAGGGCACAGGTCTCCCCGAGGGAGCCGCTGGTCACCCCACTCATCAGGGCACCGATCTCCGTCAGCTGGCTGTCGAATTTTTGCAAGGCCAACGGTGTCGCCGCCGTAAAACCATCGTACTGGGGTGTCATAAAGGGCGCAGTGAGGGTTGAAGACGGCAGAATCAGAAACCGCTCTGGTGCCAACACCGGACTCCAAGTGGTCATGGCACTGGGAAAGGCCGCCTGTAAAAAGGCGCGACCGACCAGTGCCGGGTTAAACGGGTTCTTCCCCAGACCACCAAATAACGTTTTGCCCAGAGCAATGGCAATCACGCCGCCGAAAATCACCATCCACAGCGGCAGGGCCGGCGGCAGGGTCAAACCGTAGATCAGTCCCGTAATGGTAGCCGACCAATCCCACACTGTAGAAGACTCACCACGGCTGCGGCAGAGCAGGTATTCCGTGGCCACACAGGTGAAAGTCGCTACCGCCAGCGTCCAGAGCGCAGCGAGACCAAACGCATAGATGGCAAATGCGACGCTGGGCAACAGCGCCCACACCACATTACGCATAATATCTTCGACGCTGCGCCCACTGACGATATGAGGCGAGGTTTCGATCTCCAGTGTCTTTTTCACCGCTCTTTCGCTTTTCACAGCTTTTGGGGGTTCTCCCGCTGTTTTTTAACAATCGCCTTGGCGGCGCGAAACTCCTGTACCAGGGGGATATGGGACGGGCACACATAGGCACAGGCGCCACACTCAAAACAGTCCATCAGGTGAAAGCGCTCCACCATGGTCTCGTAGTCGCCGCTACGGGCCAGAAGGCCGAGCTGCGAGGGATTGAGAAACAGCGGGCAGGCATCTACACAGTAGGCGCAGTGGATGCAGGGCAATTCACGGGCTTTGCTGCCGGTCTGACGCTCCGTAAACGCTACAAAACCCGAAGTGCCTTTGGTGATGGGTATATCCAGGATCGGCAAGGCCTGCCCCATCATCGGGCCGCCGAGAAAAACCTGACTCAGATCTGCCTCCACGCCGACAGTCTCCAACGCAAACCGTAGCGGTGTGCCTATTGGAATACGGTAATTCCCTTTCTTGTGGACCGCGGGCCCGGTGATGGTAATCACCCGTTCTTGAATACCTCGCCCCGCGGGCAGGAGGCGGCCAATCTCCGCCGTGGTCGCCACGTTGACGACTACCGCCTGCAGGTCCGACGGCAAACCGCCAGTGGGCACTTCCCGATCCATCAACGTGGTCAGCAACACCTTTTCTGCGCCCTGTGGGTACTTGGTTCTTAGCAGTGTTACCGCTACTGGATCGCCAACAGGTATCGCGCGGTTCAAAGCGTCAGCGACTTCCCGTTTATTGTCTTCGATGGCGATAAGCGCACGCCCGGCACCGGTGGATTTCAGCAGGTAACGGATACCCGTGTAGATATCCGCTTGCTGTTCCAGCATCACCCGATGATCGGTGGTCAGGTAGGGTTCGCACTCAGCCCCATTGATAACCAAGGTATCGATACGACCGCCCTTGGGCGCTTTCAATTTCACATGGGTGGGAAAGGCCGCCCCGCCCAGCCCGACAATACCAGCACGCTGAATCGCGGTGATAATCTCTTCCTGTGTCGCGCCGTCGAGGTCGCAGGGCTCACCTTCACAGACTTCCTGGGTGGAGCCGGGAAAAGGTTGCAGATAGATACCCGGCACCATCTTGCCGGTAATACTGGGCATGAGTCCAATGCGTTTGATCACTCCCGTTGCAGGCGCGTGCATGGCGACGGAGACGAAGCCGCCGGGCTCGGCAATCAACTGACCCCGCACCACCTCCTGCCCCTCTCGCACCACCGGTACAGCGGCTTTGCCGATATGCTGGATCAAGGGAATATTCATCACCGGAGCAAAGGGGAACTGACGAATGGCGAGATCTCGGGTGTCTGCTTTTTCGTCCGGCGGGTGTATGCCGTGGGCAAAACTCAGTAGCCCCCGCCGCGACGGAAACCGGAACCGTCCGGCAGCGCCCTTGTTCAATTGAACTTTTCTCCCCGTTTAATCCACTTGTCGATATCTTTTGCCGAGCGGTCCCGCGGTAATCCGGGGTGAATAATCCGGGCAGTACACTTCTCCGCCGCCTTAACCAGATCCTTGTAGGGTCCCCCCATGGGATCCTTGATATAGGCTTTGTGGCTGTCGTTGTAGGCAAAAATACTGGTGTTGAGGTTGGTGCATTCATCGCAGGCTGTGCACTGTTCCGTATCGATCCACGGTGCCATATAACCGCTGCTATCGCCCTCGGCAGCAGGGCTGGCTTTGATGGCTGTCTCGTGAGTGGTCTCGTGAGTGGGTGTGGTCAAAGCTTCCGCCGCATCCAGTTCGGTCTGCGCACCAGCGGCCAATTTGATCAGTCCGCTGGCAATGGTGTTGATCACCTGCTGGCGAATCTCCTGCTCCCGATCTCCATCAGCGGCCTTTTCTGTTTTTTCCACACCCGCAATCGCCCTTAACATGATCCAGAAGTCGCGCCGATCTTCACAGGCTTCCACCATGGTCTTGTCCACCAACAGGCGGCTCAGTTGCTGGTGCCTGTCCACCGTCCAGATAAAGGGGAACAGCCCTTCCCGTTCCCCTTCAGGCAGCTCCAGAAATTGCGCCAGGGGTTTCATATTTTCGTGCCAGGTATCGGGTGGTGCGGTACGGAAGTGCTTGCGGAAACGCGCTTCGGACATGGCGAAATCCGCAAAGGTCATGGGAATTTCCATACTTTGTTGCCGCCCACCCTGTCGGTACTGCAGCGTGTAGCTCGGCCACAGGGCATCGATGGCCGGGTTGTATTCCAGATCAAAACACTCCGCCGGCGTTTTGCCGTTGTCCGGGTTGTAGCGGAACAGCGGGTAGGCTCGCGACTCCACCGCCAGTTTCGCCTGTCGCTGGCCAACATCATCGCCAATACCGTGCTCGGGTTGGCAGGAGGTGTAAAGATTGAACAGCGCCGGCCGCCGGCTTATCAGCCCCTGGATAAATCCCTCGATCATGTGGTTGGCGTTGGCGATAGTGCTCTGCATCACATAGGTAGTGCGATGGGCCATGGCAATCAAGCCGATCTCCTTGCGCACTTCCTGTTTGCCCTTCAGTACCTTGCCAAACTCCGCCATATCTGAAATCTGCCCAAAGAATCCCGACGTACAGGCCTGACCGCCGGTATTGGAGTAAACCTGGGTGTCCAGGATCACCATCTTCAGGGGTTTACCCGACATCATGGCCCGGGACAGGTTCTGAAAACCGATGTCGTACATGGCGCCGTCACCGCCCACCACCACCACCGGCGGGCACAACTGCCACTCCGCATCATTGAATTGGCGCCAACCGAAGTAGGTAAAAAACGGGTCGTGTTCGGCGGGATTGTAGTTGCCGGCCAGCTCCAGCTCCGCCTTGCGGATCGCTTTAAAACCCTCCGCCATCTTCGCCATATGGCCCTCAAAAACGCCCATCGCCATGGAAGCGGAATCCTGGAACAGGTGATTGGCCCAGGGAAAGGGATAGGGATTAAAGGGATAGGTACTGCCCCAGACCGAGCTACAACCGGTGGCGTTGAGAATGCCCATACTGGCCCGTCCCTTGCCGCTGGTACCCTCGGCGTACCGCCACTTGAGATCCTTCAGTTTGGCTACCAGTCCAGTCATCTTTTGCAGCCAGGCTGGATCGATGGGCTCGGCACCGGTAAGGGTTTCCATACGCGCGGCAATATCAGAGAGGGTCAGCTCCGCCCCGCGCTTGTCGCTCAAGACTTGCGACATCGCCTCGGTATCATCCACATCCACCGCCTGTACCAGTTTTAACTGAATATGCTGTTCCAGTTTCTGAATCAGTTCCTCAAGGTAGGCTACCTGTCGGGCTACCCGGGGTTGCATCAGGGATTCCACCGTGGCGGTAAACAGGTGCAACGCGGTTTTTTCCGAACAGCCCAGACAGGCACCATCGCCGCTGCTAAATCCCAAATAGGCCTCCTTGTCCAACAAAATAGTCTCCAATGCCCCGATCCCCTCCTCCAGGTTGTCGACACGAATATACTTGCTCGGCGTATTGGGCAGATCCAGCCAAAACTCCCAGTTGTCCCGCAACTGCTGCACCGATGCCTCGGTTTGCATCACCGACCGCAAAGCATCGTCACCGCAGACCGCCACACACTCCATACAACCCTTGCAGGTGTACGGATTGACCGTAATGCTCAACAAGCCGCCGCTGCCGGGTTCCTGTTTTTCAGGCAGAGTGTAATAGGGCCGGCTCAGTGCAAACTGAAAACCGTTCAACGCTTGCTGGAACAGCTCAAATTCCTGTTTGAGTTCGGCTTTTTGCTCCTCTGTGGCATCGTAGTCTTTGATGGTTTTTTCGATCGCCGCCTGTAACATGCCTCCCACGGCATCGGTCTCGGCGGCCTGGTTAAAGCTCTCGCGCAGCACCGGTTCCAACCGACGCACGGCACGGGGCAGATGTTTAACGGCGTGTCCCTGTTTCTGTACCCGTTTTACGGCGGTATCGAGAACCTGGGACACTTCGTTGACCAACCCCGGAATCGCCGTATCGGGACAGACGGTATAACAGTTACCACAAGCGGTGCAGTTTTCCGCAATAAATTCCGGGTGCTCAAAACGAATGCCGGTCATATCCCGGAAGCGGGCCGATGCCGCCGGTATCAACCCCAGGCCGATAAACGGATCGGCCAGGTTATCGCCGCCCTTACCCCGGGCATAAAAGTTTCCGGTCTGCTCCCAAAAGCGGTGAATATCGCTGGCGGGCGCCTGGCTCTGGGGCAGCTGTTTTACCATCACCGGGAGCGACGGTTCGCTGTAGCGTTGGGGCATTTTCACCGCTCGTACCCCCACCGGTTTCAGTTCTATCTCCCGCAACTCGTCAAAACCCCGCTGCACCACGCGCACATTTTCCTCTACCACCCGCGCGCCTTTGCTGCCGAATTTGTGTTGCAACTGGGCGCGGATGGCAGCGAGCAACGTCTCCTCGGTAAAGCCCCGTCGCGCCATCACATCAGATGCGGCAAAAAAAGCACCCTGAAAAGCCGTGCCTTGCATGCGCAGCTGCAAATCCGGATCTGTAGCCTCTTCACGGGCGATAGCAAAGGCATCCAGATAAAACACCCGAATCTGCTTTTCCACAATCAGTTGCTGGTACTGCTCCGGAATGGCCGTCCAGACCCGCTCCGGGCTGGGCTGATCACTTTGAATCACAAACACCCCGCCCTCGCGCAAACCAGCCAGGGCATTGGTGTGATGAAAGACATTGGGATCGGGCGACAACACCACGTCCACATAAAAATATTCACAGTTGATCCGAATCGGTTCCGGCGCGGCGGACAAGTAATAAGTGGTGGGCTGTCCCTTCTTTTCGGAACCGTATTTGGGATTGGCCTTAATGTGATAATCCAGCAGTTCGAACAGCGTCATGGCCAGATTTTTGCCAGTAGTTATCGCCCCCCAACCACCAACAGAGTGAAAACGTACCGTAATACTGTCCGCTGGCATTAAGTTGGGGTTTTCACTGCCCCGGATGGCCAGTTCACGCAAGTTGGGATAGAGATCTTCCAGTTGCTGCTGGTAGAGCGTCTGTTTCGGCGTCAACGCCTGTTTGTGGAGAAAGTCGATGGATAGATAAAACTGCTTTTTGCCCTGGCCGCCGGGCAACATATTTTCCACGGCTGCAATCAGACCTTCCGGTTGCAGGTCGCGACTACCCAAGCCGAAGGAACCGGAATAAAGCTCCGGAATATCACCAAGTTTTTTATATCCGTTCACCCCGGTGTGGGGCGTCCTTTGCTCACGTCTGCCGTTTTCTACCGCTTGGCTGACAGTGGCACGGATTTCCCGCATCAGGGGCAGATCCACCGCCAACGGCTGGTCCAGGCGCTCCAGTACCACCACCCCTTTTTTACCCTTTAAGACCGCACTGAGCAGGTCCGTAGGGAACGGCCGAAACATGGTGAGATTGACCACACCCACCTTGAGTTTGCGGGACTCCCGCAGATAATCCGCCACCGCTTCAGCACTTGGGATCAAACTGCCCTGGCCGACAATGAGATAATCGGCATCGTCGGCGCGATAGCTGCTTATGCGCCCGTATTGGCGACCGGTCAATTGATGGAACTCCCACATCGCTTGCTCGGCCAATGCCTGGATATGTTCAAAAAAGAAGGGGCGCTGGGCGGCCACGCTCTGCATATAGGCATCCTGGTTCTGGACCACACCCGCCATCACCGGGTTGTCCACATCCCAGAGTTCGGGAATGCGGCGGCGTGTTTCGCCGAAGATAATTTTTTGCGCCGCTGTCGGCGTCTCAATCACATCGTCCGGCCGGCCGAGATACTCCGCAATTAGCGCCGGCTCCGGCAATTGCAGCGACTCGATCAAGTGGGTGGTCAGGAAACCGTCCTGGGCAACAATACCGGGTGTCAACGCCAGCTCGGCGATGCGGTGAGCGATAATATTCAAGTCGGCAGCTTGTTGGGCATTGGCGGCAAACAATTGAAAGAAACCGGTATCGTCCACACAGTGGTAGTCGTCGTGCCCGGCATGCACATTGAGGGTCGCCTTGGTCATGGCGCGGGCGCCGATATTCAGCACATAGGTGAGTCGTTTGCCCACAGCCGCGTACAGTGACTCGTGCATATAGGCGATACCTTGTCCCGAGGAAAAATTGGCCGCGCGCAAGCCGGTCATGGCCAATCCCGCCGTCACTGCAGCCGCTGCGTGTTCTCCTTCCGGTTCGATAAAGATCAAGGGGCGCCCGGAGAGATTGAGGTGACCCTCGGCAGTGGCCTGGGCCCAATACTCCCCCATCTGGGTGGAGGGGGTTATGGGATAGGCACCGGCGGCATCGGTGGACTCCCGCTCACAGCGAATCACCGCTGTATTACCGTCCATGGCGGCGCGGGTGCCCGGGTATTTAAAAGGTGTGGCGGATTTGCTCATCGGCTCGGTTCCCTGACGCTAAAGCGTTGACTTCATGAAGGGGCAGTCGGCAGCGCCGCCTGGCGGAGAATTTTCTTGCTGGCAGCCCCTTTACAAATCCTGCCCTGGTCATCGATCCAGACAATCGCTCCGGTCGGGCAGCGTTCGATGGCTACCCGGCTCCCAAGGCCGCCAGCTGCGTCTTCTGAGGGTGAGAAGTCATGGCCTTTATCGTAGTGGATCACAGGCAGGTTGTTGTCCATGGTTATCAACCCGCCCGGTGCGTCCTGTGCGCAGCGACCACAGGCGGTACAGGCCACCGCGCAGTCGTCGAGGAGTTGATCCCCCTGTTCAAGGTTTTTGCAGGGCACCCACAGGTGATGGTTTACCAGCTCCAGGGAAAACAAGTCTTTCGGGCAAACCTCAACACAGTCACCGCAAGCGGTGCAAAGGACCTCATTGACCACCGGCAGCTGATGTTTATTCATCACAATGGCATCGAAGTCGCAGGCCCGTTCACAGTCGCCAAGCCCCAGACATCCCCAAAAGCAACCCTTGCCGCCGCCAGCCACCTGGGCCGCCGCCCCACAGGTTTCGGTGCCGCTGTAAGAGGCGCGTCTTCTGGATACGTTGGTACCTCCGGCGCACGCAAGGCGCGCCACCCTTCTCTCCTGAACACCCTCCTCCACATTGAGAAAAGCGGCAATCTGGCGACGCCCTTGGTCCGAACTGACCGTACATTTACCTGGCAATACGTCCCCGGAAACCAGCGCTTCGGCAAACAGGTGGCAACTGGGGTAACCACAGGCACCGCAATTGTTGTTGGGCAGCATCTGCTCCACAAGATCCAGGCGTGGATCTTCGTCCACCCGCAATTTTCGACTGGCGAGCAACAATAACGAGGCGAGCAGAAACGTCAGCCCCCCGATGACGCCGATCGCCGTTAGAATGGTCATGGCTATGCCCTTACTTTCACTCTTATTAGCATAGCCAATTTCGGGACTAGAAAAGCGACCAGCGCTTGAAACCCATGGCGCGCTGCACCCGCTGTCTTGCCAACGACATGGCTTCCTCTCGAGGTGTCACCTGTCGCTGCTGGGCACCTGCCAACACCAGTTCGGTATTGCGGCGCAGCTTCTCTTCGACCGCCTGCATGGCCTGGGCTTGTGTACTGCCCGCATATTCCATCGCCGCACAGATCACACCGCCCGCATTGGCGATAAAGTCTGGCACACAGAGAATGCCCCTTTCCTGCAGTTTTTTCTCAGCAGCAGCGGTAATGGGGATATTGGCACCCTCAACCACCAACCGGCTATTGAGTTGCTCCACATTGTCTTCGTGGATCACATCGGGGCGCGCCGCTGGTATCCAGATATCGCAGGCCAGACCGACCACCGCCTCCCGCGCCAGTGATTGCGCCTCGGGGTAATCTCCCACGCTGTGCCCCGCCGCTTTGAGTGCCAGCAGCTTGTCCAGATCGAGTCCTGAGGGGTTGTAAACTGTCCCTCGCGAATCGGCCACACCCACCAGCACTGCGCCCTGGCCAGTGAGGAAACGCGCTGCGTGACGCCCCACCGCGCCAAAGCCCTGTACCACCAGGCGAGCCCCCTCCAGCTCAAAATCGAGTTGCCGGAGCGCCACCTCCACGGCGTTATTGATCCCCCAGCCGGTCGCCCCTATCTCATCCAGGGGGATCCCGCCGATCTCCCGCGGCAATCCTACAGCCCGTCCACCAAGCTCATCTTTGACCCAGGCCATACAGCCCTCGTCAGTCCCCATATCCGGCCCAAAGATGTAACTGTCGATCTCCCCAAGCGCGCACGCCAGGGCTCGCACTAACTGCTCCTTCTGTTCCCGGGGCATTTTGGGATCGCCATAGATGATCGACTTGCCGCCGCCGTGGGGCAGTTCGGCCATGGCGTTTTTCAGTGTCATGGCACGGGCCAGGCGGACACACTCCTGGATGCTGGCGTCGGCCGCCATGCGCAAACCGCCAATCGCCGGTCCAGCCGCCAGGTTATCCAGTACCAATACCGCATCGAGTCCCACACCGGGTTCTCTGATCTGGACAACCTTATGGGGACCGAACTCATCGGCGCACTCAAATCCGTTCGGCATCGCTCTCCTCCGGCGCAACAAGGAAGGAATTCTTTCGATCATATCGCAGGACGATTAAACGAAAGGATCATCACACAAGTATAATCGGTCTAGAATAAACCGTGTAAGCACTCCACCAAGAGATAGTCGAGGTAGGCCCTATACCAGTTCGACCGCCAGACGGATATCCCGCGTCATCATTATGGGCGCAGCCGGGCGTGATTTTCACAATTTCAACACGGTTTATCGCCACGACCCGCACAGTGAAGTGGTTGCGTTTACCGCAACCCAAATCCCCGACATCGCCGGGCGTCGCTATCCGGCTTCACTGGCGGGGCCGCGCTATCCCAGCGGGATTCCCATTGTGGAGGAATCGCCCGTCGCCGGGAGCGAACCATCGCGCATCCCCAGTGGTGCTATTTTTGGGCTCGACAACCTGAAAGTTGGCCGCATCGGCGGCATTGACCGTATCCGGTTGCGTACCACTAAACCACCGCGGGCCTTTAAACGCAAATTATCGGAACGGACTTGTCTGTTCGACGGCGACGCTGCCGAATGCGTCAATGCCTACCCTAAAAATGTAAATGTTGCCGCGGCAATCTCTCTGGCTGCAGATAAAACCGTGCACATTGAGTTGTGGGCGGATCCGGAAGCCACCAGTCAACTCGCCGCCTTCTCGGTATTGACGTTGCTGCAGGAATCGGAGAAGCACTTGCTGGTAGGTAACTGAAGATGCTTTTGTTTGCCACACAGGCTGCAACTCGCTAAAAATGGTCTATCATGCGAAGAGAAGGACTCCTTTCCACAACCCAACAGGAAGCGACTAACAATGAGAAAAACCAACGCCATAAAACCCTGGCTCGTTGCCGCAGCCACCGCTATCACACTCACTGGCTGCGTCACCACGTCGGAACTCGAATCTGTCCGCACCCAGGCCGACCAGGCAATGGCTGCCGCGAAGCGCGCCGAAGCAGCCGCAGCAGCCGCTTCAAGGAAAGCAGACAATGCGAGCAGGGCCGCTCAAGAGGCGCAGGCCTGCTGTACGAGGAACAGCGAAAAGATCGATCGAGCCCTGGAGCGAGGCATGGGCAAATAGCCCATACCGGCCTCCGTCCATCACAACGTTGCAACACATGGTCGGTATCGGCTTTTATGGCGCTGGCGCCAAACGGCCGATAACTTGAGGGATGCCGTTGGCCTCAGCGCGAATGGCATGCATCAGGGTTTAATCAGTTCCGGTTCACCCACTCGCTCGGCGACCTCCTTGTGGCGCGCGTTGTTGATGGCGTTGTCTACCGGGGTTAGCAGTAACTCGCTGGGCAGTGCCGGTTGCAGCAACGGCAGTAGATCACTGCCCTTCTGGTTCGGATCGAGCCATAGGTCGATACCCGCCTCGTCCAGCATCACAGGCATGCGCGAATGGATATGGCGGATCTGAGGGACGGCCTCGGTAGTTATCAGGGCGCAGGAATAAACCTCTGTCTCTCCCTGCTGCCAATGATCCCACAAACCGGCAAAGGCGATGGCAGCGTCTACCGGTCGAATGTCGTAGGGAATTTTCTGCCCATCCCGCTTTTGCCACTCGATAAAGGAGCTGGCCGGAATGATGGCCCGCTGATGTTTAAACGGTCCCCGGAAAGCGCGACTGGTGGCCACGGTTTCTGCCCGTGCATTAAACATCGCGTACTTGGTACTGGGCCCGTCCGCCCAACTGGGCACCAGCCACCAGCGCATCTCCGTCAGCTGGTAGCAATCATTGAGCCGGAAGATCACCGGCACCTGCTCAGTGGGCGCGATATTGTAACGGGTGGGCAAGTGCGCCTCGATACCGAGGTGTTGCATTAATTCCTGGGTAAATGGGTCGTCAATAATGTTATAACGTCCACACACTGCTCGCTGGTCCTCGGTCTATGATTGGTGGTCTATGTATGCCGCTGGTCGGTGCGCTCTCATCACCCCTTGACGCAGACTAGCGGTTCCAGCCGCGCCACCTTTCGGGCCAACCCCGCGCGATCGGCCGCTTCCACCACCTCACTGACATCTTTATAGGCGCCGGGCGCCTCTTCGGCCACGCCTCGAAGGGAGGGACTGCGTATCACAATACCGCGCACGGCGAGTTCATCCACCAGCGACCTGCCGTGCCAGATTTTAGTGGCCTTGCGACGGCTCATGGCGCGACCAGCGCCGTGACAAGCGGAGCTGAATGCCAGGGTTTCACTCTCGCGGGTGCCCGCCAGAATATAGGAGGCAGTGCCCATGGAGCCCCCGATCAGTACCGGTTGGCCAAAGGGGCGCAATGCCGAGGGTATATCGGGGTGGCCTGGACCAAAGGCGCGGGTAGCCCCTTTCCGGTGCACAAACAGCTGGCGCTTTTTCCCTTCGATCCTGTGGGTTTCCAACTTGCAGGTGTTGTGGGAGACATCGTAAAGCAAGTTGAGTTTCGCTCCCGGAAACAGTTTATTAAACACTTGTCGAGTGAGGTGGGTAATAATCTGTCGATTGGCCAACGCGCAATTGATCCCCGCCCGCATCGCCCCCAGATAGGCTTCCCCTGTCTCGGAGTAAATCGGCGCACAGGCGAGTTCCCGGTCCGGCAAAGTGATATTGTACCCCCCTGCACTGACCACCATGCGCTTAAGAAATTCCGTGCCAATCTGATGCCCCAATCCCCGGGAGCCGCAGTGGATACTGATCACAATATCCCCCTGCGTCAAACCGAAGGCCCCGGCGATGGCATCGTCGTAGGTCGCCACCACACGCTGCAGCTCCAGGTAATGGTTGCCCGAGCCCAGTGTACCCATCTCATTTTTTTGGCGTTTCTTGGCTTTGTCCGAGACTTCCCCGGGCAGTGCCCCCGCCATACAACCATGCTCCTCCACACGTTCCAAATCGGCCTCTGTGCCATAGCCTTGTTCAACCGCCCAGCGGGCGCCGCCTTTGAGCATTGCTTTCATTTCACTGCCGCTCAGGTGAATAGCCCCCGTGCTGCCGACTCCGGCAGGGATATGGCGAAACAGGGCATCGGCCAGCTGCAACTTGCGTGGCTCGATATCCTCAAGGTGTAAGCCGGTATGCAAGGTGCGGACACCACAAGAGATATCGAAGCCAACACCACCGGCGGAGACTACTCCCCCCTCATCGGCGTCAAACGCAGCCACCCCACCGATGGGGAAACCGTACCCCCAGTGTGCATCGGGCATAGCGTAGGAGGCCTGCACAATGCCGGGCAATTTCGCGACATTACAAGCCTGCTCAAAAACCTTGGCATCCATGCCCTCAATCAATTCCTGAGTAGCGTAGATTATGGCGGGTACACGCATCTGCCCGGAGGGCTCAACACGCCAGGTAAACTCCGCTTCATGTTTGACCGGGATATTTGTCTGCATCAGAAGACCTCCCCAACGTCAGCATCTATACATCGACCACACATTGTGCGATCCAGCCATTGCCCTGTACCTTTGACACGCTCAAGGCGGTATAGGTTGCGCCCTTGATTTCAACGGCAGGGGCGTGTTTGGAGGCATCGACGGGCTCGCCCCAGGCCTGGCCAAGCAACTGTTGGTCCGAAATTTGTACCTTAAAACGGCCAAACAGCAGCTTTCTCGTCGCCATCTGATAGATCAAGTCATTGAGCCAATCGACAAACAACAGCTCGATGTCTGGCGCCTCGCAATGTATCTCCACCCGCGTCTGGGGCGACAGCGTATCTGGATTACAAATGACCGCAGTCAATGCGACACCGGCTTGTTCAAAGGCCTGTTCCAGGGTCTCCCCCTGCCCGCGAACACCCATGTCCGCATCGTGACTAAAGTGACTCCAACACTGGCTCAACGCGCAACCTCCAATGATCTGGTATGCCCTTAGTCATTATAGAACCTCGCAGCAGGCAACAACATACGCTTGGCTGTAGCCTGTGGAGTATAGTTCAGCGTGTAAAACTACCGGAGAGTGTGAAATGTGTGATTGAGAACGATATTTATCGGCAGCTCAAATCCTGGCAAAATCACCGTTATGAGTAAAGCTAAAAGCAAAACCCAGAAAAAGATCGATAACAACATACGCCTGGCGCTCACTTCAGCCTGTCAGTCCATGCTTGAGGAAGTACCAGGATTTCAGTGGCTCACGCATCAGGCTGACTATACCAACTTCCCGGCCAGCCTGTTGATTATCTGCGTGTTCGACAGTCCAGACCAGCAGCTGCAGGCGGAATCGAGCGGAAAGGCCAGCCAAATGAAGAGAGTGATTCAGGCAAAACTGCTAAAAACAGGCGTGAAATTCAAATCGCTTGAACAGCAGATACTGCTCGACAATGAGCAGGTCTGTAAGCAAGAACACCAGGGAAACTGGACCTTGCGTCTAGCCAGCTACAAAGGACGGGCCATTGGTAAAAATCGCCCCAGCCAGTGACTTCTCAGTGGCTGCTTATTTGGCCTCCGAGAACAGAAAATCGAGGGTGTCTTTCAAAACCTCAAGTTCCTTGTCGTCAAAAGGAAGCTCGGGCCTGGCATTGCTCAGCGCAATGGAGGTTTGTTTGCGCGCGTCATTCACTTCCGCCTCATTAAAAATTGTTATAATAACCTGCTTTAACGCCATTTGGACGGCGAGAATTTCCGCTTCCAGTTTTTTTGTTTTACCGTGCATTGTCGGGTCCTCCCATTCTTCTTTCGCTGTGCTGTCACTTCTGCACCCGATCCATTCCAATTGACCCGGCCGCAGATCTTGGGCAAAACGACGGATCAGTTTGCCCTGAATGTTCATACACTTGAGGTTAGACTCAACTGACAATCAATACCACCGACAACGCAGTCAACACACCGAGACTGCGGTTAAACCACTGTTGACCCCTTTCCGAGGTTAACAGGCGACCAACCTGCTCCCCCAATAACGCCCAAAACGAACAGATCGGAAATACCACCAGGGCGAAGGCCGCGGTGATCATCATCAGAGACCAAACCATGGCAGTACCATCGAGCGCAAAGGCGGAAATACCGGTAATCGCCATCGTCCAGGCTTTGGGATTCACCCACTGAAACATAAAGGCCTGAAACACACTCATCGGTTTTACGTCTGCCTTGGCCGAGGACGATGTGGATGCGGTGGCAATTTTCCAGGCCAACCACAGCAGATAGGCCGCACCCGCCGCCTTTAAGCCCAACTGCAAGCTGGGAAAGGTGACAAATACCGTGCCCAATCCCGCCGCCACTGAAATGATCAACAGGGTAAAACCCAGCGTAATGCCGAGGATATGGGGCAGGGTTCGAAAATAGCCGAAATTGCTGCCAGACGCTGTGACCATAAGGTTATTCGGTCCCGGTGTGACGGTGACAGAGAAAACAAACAACAACAGTGACGCAAAATAGTGACTGTCCATAAGGGGATGCCCCAATCGGAGAGAGATTAGCAAACGCCATATTGCATCGATACAATTAACAAGCAAACGTTATTGCCTGACAAATAAATCGGGACAATTGGCAATAAATGTCATCATATTGCATACTATACCTACGTCAATAAGATTTTTGTCACCATGACAATTAACAAGTGTCCCGAATTGCCACCACTCAAAACCCAGAGGATCTATTCCATGTGGTCTCCGGATCTCTCCGCGTTTAGCGGCCCTGTCTACAAAGCGATCGCCAAAGCCATTGCCGAGGACATTCTATCGGGCGCCCTCGAACCCGGAGAGCGCCTGCCTACCCATCGCGCGTTGGCAGACACCCTCGATGTAACGGTTGGCACCATCACCCGGGGTTACGCTGAAGCGGAACGGCAGAATCTGGTGGAAGCCCGGGTGGGCAGCGGTACCTATATCCGCGAACCTCGCGTCACTAGCCAGACCTTTACTATCGCAGACAGTGAAGCCCGCCAGGAGACACTGATAGACCTGAGCTACAGTGTGGCCCTTTCATTAAACCAGGAACAGGACCTCGCCGAAGAGCTGGTCGATATCAGCCGCGACCAGGCCCTGATGCACCGGCTGCTGCAATACCAACCCGAATATGGCATGGCACACCACCGCTACGCGGGTAAACACTGGCTGCAGATGACGGGTTTTCAGGACGTGGATGAACAGCGCATCCTCATTTCCAACGGCGGTCAACACGGCTTTTTTACCGCACTACTCGCACTCACCCAGCGGGGCGATACCGTACTCTGTGACGGGCTGACTTACCCCGGCTTTATCGCCGCCGCGCGCCAGCTGGGCTTGCGTATCATCGGTCTGGAGATGGATGCCGAGGGCGCTACCCCGGAAGCGTTGGAATTGGCCTGCCAGCGCTACCAGCCCCGGGCGATCTACTTGATGCCGCGGCTGAATAATCCCACCTCTCGCAAAATGTCGACTGCGCGTATCCAGTCATTGGCAGCCCTCTGCCGGCGACACAAGGTGCATGTGATAGAGGATGATGTTCAAGGCTGCCTGACCGATACCGGGCACACTACTTTCACCAACGTCGCCCCCGATATCACTACCCTGGTCAGCAGTTGTTCCAAGGCCCTGGCGGGCGGCCTGCGTGTCGGTTTTATCTACCCCCCACCAGAGAGCTTCTCACTGATCGCCAACGCCCTGAGGGTCAGTTGCTGGATGATAGCGCCACTGCCCACTGAAGTGGCCTGCCGCTGGATTATGTCGCAACGGGCGGAGCAGATTATTGCCGCTCAACGGCAAGAGCTGCGAGAGCGCCACCGGATGGTGACCAAGGCATTCGCCGATTACCACTACGAAGCGGATAACAGCGCCTTTAATGTATGGTTACATCTGCCAGAGCAATGGCGCGCTGCCGCCTTTGCCGAAAGCGCTGCCGAGGTTGAGGTGATGGTAAAACCAGCTGAACTGTTTGCCGCGGGCCAGTACCCCGCGCCCCAGGCAGTGCGCCTGTGCGTGGGGGGCGATATGACGCGCGCCCAGCTGCAGCAAGGGCTTCAACGGCTGCAGACGCTGTTGCAAGAAACCCCGGCCAGCAGTAATGAGCGATTCGATTGACGTTCTAGTGTACTGTATGGAACTAAGAGGCCCGCTTGGCACGGTTCACCAAGCCGACCACCTGTTCGTCCCAGTGCTCCCACCAATAGCGGACCCTGCCCACATCCACATGCAGAAAGCCCCGCTCCGGGTAATAACCCACACCGCCCGCTTTTAAATCCAGGGCGGCCTTGAAAGTTTGCATCAGGTCCTGGCCGGCAAACATAAAATCCAGCGCACTGCCGTGCCGGTGCATACTATCTTCGGCGACGCCCGTCAGGTACTCGGTCAGCAGTTTATGGGTCTTTTCCGACCGGTAACCGGAAAACGCAATAATATCGCCCCGGTGCCCGGTCATATGGGTCAACTGGAAGAGTGCATCGTACAGCGCGATATTGATATCAACCACCTCGTTATCACGGTGGTCCCGCAGAATATGATTGAGAGCGGTTAACCCTTCGGTGTGGTATTCTGCGCCCTCCCAATAGGTACCATTCCAGCGGTCGGCACGCCAGTACTCACCGGACCAGCGTTCGCCGGTATGGGCATTGTAAATGGATAAACGCCGAGACAGGGGTTTGGGGGCTCTTCTGGCACTTGCAACACCGGGCAGTGCAATGGCGGCCAATCCACTATAACAACTCTGGATAAAACGTCGCCTGGAAATACGCATTTTGCCGCTTACATCTTCAACAAAGTGCGTGATTATCCATCAATCTGACGAAAAAAGCCATAGCCATCCCTGTTTAAGCTATACTGTTAGGTCCGTCGTTCTCGCCCTGTCATTAAGATTTGGCGTCAGGATTAGCGGCAATTGCGCAACGACGGGAATGCTATCGAGCAGGCGTTTCGCCAGGCGTTGAGCTGTCGGATTCTCTAACAAGGATAATCCGGCGACCCGGTTGCGCGAGCAGTTGGTTAAACAACGCCTCTTCACCGGTAAGCGCCGTCAGCGGGAGCACCAGTGTCTGCCAGTGCTTGGCCTGCACCAGCGATTGCAACAGCGTTGAGAGCTTCTCGAATGGTTCAATCTCGGTGGGACCGAGGTAGCCTTTCAGCATCGCCGCCAATGTCGGCTCGGAGATCCCCGCCCCTTGTCTGACATAGAGTTTCAGATTGCGATGTTCCCACCCTGCCAGGGAGACAGCCGGCCCCATCAATCGTTTATCGATCTCCTGCCCGGCGATAAAGACACACACTTCACCGAGCTCAGTACGCGAGGCAAAACGTGTGTGCCGGGACAGCCCACTGTGCTTGTCCCCAAACAGCAACAAGTCCGCGCTGGACGAGTAACCCAACATCGCCTGGTAGGCACTCGTTCTCACCGCGCGAAAGGAGTAGTGAAGCTGACAGCGCCTGGCCCGCTCCGCCAGATCCTGCTTCACCTGCTGGGAGTACCCCTTGAGCGACCGCAACAGGCGGTGGCTGCTCAATTGCCGCTCACTGGCATTGCTGGTCAATACCTCCCGGGTAAAAGGCAGATCGGCTGTCTGCAACAGCCGCTCGTCTTCTACAAACACACACTGTAACTCTGCCTGCATGGATGCGGCGATATGGACTGCGGTCTCCAGGGCTTCGGTGCTGTAGCGCTCGCAGTCAACGGCAAGCAGCACCCGCTGCCCCTTAGTACTGGTCACGCCCCGGGGCATCGTCTTGCTTTCCTGTGGTTGGCGGTTTTTGGGATTGCTCCGATTCGGCGCCTTTTTTCAGATGGCGGCGGCGAATCTCTTCAAGCTCGCGTAATCGCTGTTGCACCCGGCCATTAAAGGAGTCCGCGGGAAACGCTCCCTCGCCGTCAGCTGCCCCCGCCTCCATACCGGTGAGCAGGGTTATGGCCTGGTCGACACTGTCCACCCCATAGATCTGAAACTGCCCCTGCTCAGCGGCGGTGACAATATCGTGGCGTAACATCAGGTGGGGAATGTTAGCGACGGGAATAATGACGCCTTGTTCACCGCTTAACCCCTTCTGCTGGCAAACATGGTAGAAACCTTCAATCTTCTCGTTGACGCCGCCGATGGCTTGCACCTGACCCAGCTGGTTTACCGAGCCCGTCACCGCAAGGCGCTGTTGCAACGGTACCTCGGCGATAGCCGATAGCAGTACACAGAGTTCCGCCAGCGAGGCGCTGTCGCCGTCGATAAAACCGTAGGACTGCTCGAATACCAGGCTGGCAGAGAGGGACAAGGGTTGTTTGGATGCGTAGCGGTTGGCGAGATAGGCCCCGAGGATCAACACGCCCTTGGAGTGCAGAGGACCACCGAGTTCGGTTTCGCGCTCAATGTCCACCACCTTGCCACTGCCCAGCCGGGCAGTGGCTGTGATGCGGGTAGGTCGCCCGAAGTCCGCGTCCCCCAGCCGGATTACCGACAGGCCGTTGAGCTGCGCCACCTTCTCGCCCGAAACATCGATCAGCAGAATATCCCTCTCAACCGCTTCCAGCATCTTTTCCTGCAGTTGCCGTTGACGATACTCTTGCTGATCAACCGCTTTTTGCACGTGGGAGGCATTGATTTGCGGCGAGCCATTTTGGCGACACCAATAGTCTGACTCCCGCAACAGGTCCTCCAGTCGCCCTTTGTGCAGAGAGAGCTTAAGGCCGTCATCGGCGTCGCGCGCCGCCTGTTCAATCACCCTGGCCACGGCGTCACGGGACAGGGGGTTGAGCTTTTCCTCCTCACCCAGGCGCGCTATCTGGCGGGCATAAGCCTCCACACTGGTCCGGTCCCGTGCGATATCCTCGGAAAAATCGGAATAAACCTTGAACAGCTGACTCACTTCGGGATCATAGATTTTTAACAGGTAATAGAGCCAACGATCCCCGATCAACACCACCTTGATATTAAGCGGAATAGGCTCGGGTTCCAGGGTTGTGGTAGAAAGCAGGCCCAGCTGCTGCTCCAGGGGCTGAATCCGGATCTCCCGCGCGCGCAGAGCTCGCTTGAGGGTCTCCCATACAAACGGTGTCATCAGCATTTTGCGGGCATCCAGAATCAGGTAGCCGCCGTTGGCCCGGTGCAAAGCGCCGCTTTTGATCAACGTAAAGTTGGTTACCAGCGTCCCCATATCGGATTCATGCTCGACACGTCCCAGCAAATTGGGATAGGTGGGGTTGTCCTCATAGACAACCGGCGCGCCTGGAGCGCCGCTGTGTTCGACCAACACATTGACGTGAAACCGCTTGAACTCCCTGGAATAAATCAGTTTGCGCAGTGGAATCTCTTCCCGTTGATTGACATTCCGAAAGTCGTCAGCGTTTTCCATAATATCCCGAAAAACATTGTCAATAAACGCCAACACCTGCGCCAGATTGGTATAGCGTTGTCGCAGGGCGTGCATCCGTTCATCGACGATCAAATGCAGAAACTCGCGGTTTAACGCTTTAATTTTTTCTCCCAGTTCCTCACGCCATTTGGGTGCCTTGCGAATAGTCGCTTTGAGCTCGCTGTTGACTATCTCGATATTTTTTTTGACCCTCTCCTGCTCCTCCTTCGGCAGGGCAGCAAACTCGGTGGCGTTGAGATGCTGGTTTTCGATCATCGGCCCCAGGGTGTAACCGGACGGCGTACGCATCAGGCCTACATTGAGTTCGCGGGCGCGCTCTGTTAACTGGGCAAGGGCCTCCTCTTCGCGCTCTTCCAATTCCATCCTCAGCTCTTCGCGCTGGGCCCGGTATTCATCGCTGCGAAAGATTTCGGGAATTGCGGTTAGCAGGTATTCCAGCAACGCCTCCATATCCCGTTGCAGCTGCCGGCCGGTACCCGAGGGCAACATCAGGGCCTTGGGCTTGTGTGCGGTTTCGAAATTGTGGATATAGCAGAGATCCAGTGCAGCCGGCTGCTGTCTTGCCCAGGTGTTCAGGCGCTCTTCAACCAGCGCGTACTTCCCCAACCCCACCGAGCCGGCCACATAGAGGTTGTAGCCCTCGTAGGGCATACCCACAGAGAACTCAATCGCCTGCAGTGCACGCCCCTGCCCAAACGGCTCCGCTTCCCCTTTCAGCGCTGCAGTCGAGTCAAAGGGCAACCAATCCGTGGGACAACGATTGTAGAGCTGCTCGGAAGACAGAGGGGCGATAGACATAAAGCAAAGTTCCCATTTGTCCTACATGGAAATCAGGTTGGCTGCTGTATCTGTTGCACAGCCCTTTCGGCCTGCTGAATCAGCCGTTCTGAATCCGAGGCAATGCGCCGAACCTGGCTTTCATCCCCCACATCAGCAGCGGTATAGATGGCATCCAACTCGCTGACCACCGCTTGCATGGCGGTGCTCCAACCCCGGAGAATCAATGCCCGTCCCTGCTCTGCAGACGACGCTGTCGCCAGCGACCGAAATGCAGCCTCATTTGCCCTGGTTTCAATCTGTCTAGCGGTATCGCGCAATGTCTGGGTCAGGTTTTCCCGGACTGCGGTTTCGATGGAGAGTTCTTCCTCGTCAGACATAGCAACCTCCCATTGAGATTCTTTATCGGTTACCTATAGCATAGACAGCATCTGCCATAAGATGCATAAGGATTGGGTTATCTCTATGGATAACTCTCATAAAATTCATTGATCGCCGTTTGGATCGTCTCGACGAACGCCCCCATAGCGGCGTTGACAGCCGCAGACAGTGCTCTTCCCGGCCCAAAGTGATGCCCTTCAATGCCAATAAAACAGCCCCCGGGCAGAGACCGTCCAAGGGCCTGACCCAACTGCAGCACTTCCGCGGGCCCAAAGCCATGGGAGGAAACCTGCCTGCCGGGAGCCACATAGTTGATCAGTTCATCAAAACCCAGTCGCAGGATATGACCCGGCGGCCCCGAGCCGGTGACAACATCCAACAGAATTATCGGTTCCGTACTGTCGAAGATATCCAGCAATTCGGTGCCCACACGCCCGGCAAAAACAAACTCCGGTTTGACACTGATCCGGCTTTTCGAAGGTGTATTTTCAGTGGGGGGGTTACTGGATTTTACAGACGCAGCCACGGTGTTTGCTGCAACCTGCTTTGCCGCCAAGAGCGCCGCGCCATCATCACCTGCGTTGTCATTGCCCAGTGCAACGACTTTCACTGATTGATTCCGTGCGCGCTATCGCCCCGATCGATATCGAGGCGTAAAAAATGGGTGGCACAGGAGATACAGGGGTCGTAGGAGCGTATTAGCTGTTCGCACAGGTGGGTCGCCCGATCGTGTTCCAGCGCCAGCAGCTGCGGTGCAACGGAGACCAGATCCGCCTCAATCTGGGCCTGGTTTTGTGAGGTCGGCGGTATAATTGTTGCGTCTTTAACCAGACCGTCGCCACCGATCCGGTAGCGGTGATACAACAATCCCCGCGGCGCTTCCGTGGCCCCCGCTGCTGTCGCGTCCCGTGCCACATAGTCTGCAAATGGGCGTTCCGGCTGTCGATAGTTGTCAATGATATCCAGAGCAGTGGCCAGGGCGTGCACCACTTCCAGGGCCCGGACAACAATCGATTGATAAGGGTTGCGCACGGGCAGGGCGAGACCACTCTTCGTCAGTGCATCCAGTGCCACCGGGTGCAGCCGCTGATGATGCCGGTTCAGACGGGCCAAGGGGCCACACAGATAGTGCCGCCCATCTTTTAAGCGACTGTGGAGGGCGGTGGAGTGGGCAACCTGCGACTCCGTTATCTGGGTGTGGAAATCCCCTACCGGCACACTGCCCTGTCCACTGATATGAATATGATCACCCCACTCCAGGGGATATTCAGTGTGGTCGAGGCAAACAAACGTATACTCCTGATCAAATGCCGGAAAAGACAACCCGGCGCTCCATCGCACGGCTTCGAGCGCGTCGTCGAGCACTCCCTGCAACACTGGGCGGAAGTCCGCGAGTTGACGGCTTGAAGGCACGGCGGTAAAACCACCGAGGCGGACACTGACCGGGTGTATTGCCCGTCCCCCCAACAGGGCGATCAAAGCGTTGCCCGCTTTTTTAATGCGCAGGCCGCGCTCCACGAGCGCCTTGTGATCCACCGCCATCTCCATGGCGCTGCCGTAGCCGAGAAAGTCCGGCGCATGCAACAGAAATATATGGAGCGCGTGGCTTTCGATCCATTCGCCGCAATAGAGCAGCCGGCGCAGGGCGCGAATCGACGCTCCCGGTACCACACCCAGCGCATTTTCCAGGGCCCGTGCAGCGCTCATCTGGTAGGCGACCGGGCAGATGCCACAGATCCTGGCGACAATATCCGTGACTTCTTCAATAGCGCGCCCCCGCAGAAAAGCCTCAAAATAGCGGGGCGATTCAAAGATATTCAACCGTGACTCAACCACCCGCTTGTCTTTCACCTTCAGGTAAAAGCGCCCCTCCCCTTCCACCCGGGTGAGCAGATCAACCTTGTATACTTTTACCCGCTCACTCATGGCGCCGACTCTCCTCTTCAAACGCAGGCGCCCCCGCTGTAAACAGGCGGAAGGCGCGCAGAATCTCCGGCTCGGATTGACCGATATTTTTCATCTGCGCCGCCAGTGATTCGGTGGCCGCCGACTCCCGGGGGCCAAAACAACCGTAACAACCGCGCCGGTACGCCGGGCAAATGGCACCACATCCGGCATGGGTGACCGGCCCCAGACAGGGGGTATTATCGGCAACCACAACGCACACCGTGCCCCGACGTTTACACTCAAAACACACACTTTCGTTTTTGATGGCGGGAGATCTGCCGCGGATAAACGCGCTGATCAGTTCCAGCAACTGACCTTTATCGATGGGACAGCCGCGCAGCTCGAAATCCACCGCCACATGCTCCGAAACCGGTGTTGAGGTTGCCAAGGTATCGATATACTCCGGTTGGGCGTAGACCAGCTTTTGAAGCGCCTCGTGGTTAACCCCATCGTCATCAACAAAGTTACGCAGCGCCTGAATGCCGCCACTGGTGGCGCAGGCGCCAATGGTAATCAGCGCGCGGGATTGGCGGCGGATCTCTCTGACCGTCTGCAGCTGCTCCGGAGTGGATACCGAACCCTCGATAATGGCGAGGTCGAACGGCCCCTCACGCTCGGCGGCCCCCGACGCTTTAAACGACACACCTTCGGGAAAGTGAACAAATTCGATTTTCTCAGCCAGCAACAGCAGCTCATCCTCACAATCCAGCAACGTCAATTGACAGCCGTCACAGGAGGCGAGTTTAAAAACGCCCACTCTCGGTAGCACACCCTTCGCTGCCATAACTCAAAACCCTCTTCTGCCGAACAGAAATGCCACCTGGTCATAGCGGAATACCGGCCCGTCCTTGCAGATAAAATAGGGGCCGTATTGACAGCGCCCGCAATGCCCTGCCGCACATTTCATATTTCTCTCCATGGAGAGGTAGATATTTTCCGGAGGGATTTGCGCTGTTTGCAGCAGCCGGACCACCGCCAGCATCATCACTTCCGGCCCACAGACGAGATAGAGACCGTCAACGGGCATCTCCTTGCGCCGCAACAGCGTCGTCACAGTGCCCACATTGCCGGTCCAGTCCGCGGTACTGTGATCGACGGTCACCGCCACCCGCAACGCCGCGTTTTGTCGCCACAACGCCAACTCGCGGTTAAACAACAGTGCCTCCGGCTCGCGCGCACCGTAGACCAACCGCACCCACTGGCTGTCTATATTTCTCGCAACTGTAGTTCTGTCCTGCTCTGCCAAGCTTCGCATCACCGACCTCAGGGGTGCCAGGCCGATCCCGCCGGCGACTATGGTCACCGGCCGCCCGGGGGTCTGCGCAAGTGGCCAGGCTGACCCATAGGGGCCACGCACGCCGAGCGTAGCACCGGGCCTCAGAGCGCTGAGCGCGGCGGAAACATTGCCGACCCTGTGAACAGTGTGCTCAACAATACCGTTGCGATCGCCAGACACAGAGATGGGAACCTCACCGATACCCGGCAGTGAAAGCATATTGAATTGACCCGGCCGGTACTGGTAACCCCTAGGCATGACTAATGACAGTGTCACCACATCCGGCGTTTCAGCGACGACCTCCGTCACAGTCGCTTCGATCGTTGCAAACAGTGTCGCAAAGGGCTCCGCAGCCTGAGCAGTGGGCACGGGCTGATACGCCGGCAGGGGCACCGGCGTCTCAGCGTCCGCCTTGATGGCTGCCACTTCTTCGGTCAGGTCGATGCCAACCGGGCACCAGGCGATACAGCGGCCGCAGCCAACACAGCCACTGGTACCGAATTGAGATGTCCACGACGCCAGCTTATGGGTCAACCACTGCCGGTAACGGTCTTTGATGGTGGGCTGGAAGGTCGCACCGTGTATCTGTGAGTGCTGTTGGGAAAAGCAGGAATCCCAACGGCGTTCGCGCTGTGCCGGGTCTTCGCCGAGATCGGCCACCTCGTCTGCGGAATAACAAAAGCAGGTTGGACACACCATGGTGCAGTTGCCACAAGCCAGACAGCGCTGGGCCACGCGATCCCACTGGGCGTGATCGAGGTTGGCGAACAAAAGCCCCGGCAGATCTTCGGTATCGAGCTGTCGGCCCATTTGCCGGCGGCACCGAGCGAGGCCCGATGCCAGGTCCTTTTGCTCAGCCTGGGACGCGGGTTGTACCGGCAGTTGCGCGACCATAGCCTCCCCCCGCCCACTGCCTGCCTGTACCAGAAAAGTGTCATCGAACTCTGTCAGGCAGATGTCGTAACCCGTTGTCACTTCTGGCCCGGTCTCCATCGAATCGCAAAAACAGAGATCCCCGGCCTCCAGGCAGTTAACGGCAACAATAAAACTGGCTTTTCGCCGGTTGTCGTAAGCCGGGTCGACATACTTGCCGTCGATAAACACCCGGTCCTGAATACGGATCGCGGCCAGATCGCAGGCGCGCACACCGATAAAAGCCGTGCCCCCAGCGCCATTGCCAGAGCCAACCGCGGCGTTCCCGGATTGTCGCCACAGCTGTGCCACCGGATCAAATGTAGCCTGGTACAGGGTTTCTTTTGGGGGAAACAGATATTGTTTCCAGGAGTGCGGCCCGACCACAAAACCGAATGCGCGTTGATCGGCCCTTTTTTCCAACCGGTAACCGCCCGGTGACTGCTTGTCTGTCCAGCCCACCGGCAGATCTGCCGGGGTGGCAATATCGTCAAAGACAATGGCGCCGTTTCTGAGCGTCGGGCCCACCAGCCGAAAACCTTCAGCGCTCAACAACGTAAAAAGTGTTGCCAGACCGGTTCGCGGCATGGACAGGCGTGTCCCCGGCTTGAAACTCTGTCCTATGGCATCAGACTGCTTTGAATCAGGGTGCTTCGGATCAACCATCCTCACTTCCAAATATATTCAGCGACTGCAATCGGCAGTCCTCAAGTCGTTGGCCAACGGTTACCAGCGCATTTTTCATTAAACAGTAACCAATTTCATGGTCCCGCTCACACAAATCGCGAATAGCCTTGCCCGAAGCCCGAAGCAAGCGACAGGGTTTGAGCGTATGGGCCGACGCCTTCCAGAAGTTGTTCGGCAAAAGGGCAGACCAGCCCAGCAGCTGCCCCCTTGAAAGGGTTGAGACAACCGTTTCGTGTTGCGCTCTTCCGGGAATGGCCACCGACAGGGAAACGCGACCTTCCAGCAGAATATACAATTGATCGGCATCCTCGCCTTCCTGCAACAATTCAGCTTCGGCGGGAATGTCCAGGGGCGTGAATTGTGAGGCGATCTTTGCCAGGCGCTTGTCATCCAGTCCCGCAAAGAGGCTGAGCCCGCGAAATAAGCGGGCATCGACACTGTTTAGAGTTCCTGTCATCTGTCCCCGCCCCGGCCCAAGCGCGTTTAGGTTCTTTCTCAGTACAGCAAAAGAAACGGCATCTGACAATTTACAACAGGGTATTTGTAGGGCTGAGAGAGATAGGCACTAATTATCGAACTTCGGGGCCCTGGAAGCGACACTCGGGGAGAGCAACAAATTGTTGCAGCAGCTCTTCCCTGTGGCCCCCCTCACTGAGTAACCGAGCCATTCGCCCGGCGACATAGGGCACCGCAAAGCTGGCTCCGCCGATCTGGCGCTGCTCCTGATCGCCCTTTCTCCAGTAGGCACAGGCACCGATATCCGCCTGTGGGGAGTCCAGGTGTGAATATACGCCGGGACCGCAGCGGGCATCACCGGTCACGCGCACCACACCGGGATAAGCGCTGGGGTAGACCGGCGCCCCCTGTGCCGGCGCGGCGCCCAGCAGCACACAACCCCGGGCCAGTGCCTGCTCGCAGGCCTGTCTCAGCACCGGGCGGTCCTCCCGCAGGCCAAAACTCATAGTGATAATCTCCACCCCCTGGGCCGCCAGCCAGTCCAGGGCCCGGGCGACAATGGCGGCCGTGGTGACCGGCTTCTGATCGAACACTTTGGCGATTACCAGCTCCGCCTCCGGTGCCTGCTGTCGCAGGATCCGCGACAGCGGTGTGGCGTGGTTGATATGATCCTGCAGTGCCCCCGCCTCAATCGGTTCGATCCTCGGATTGACGCTCGGATTGACGCTCGGATTAACAAAGCAGCGGGCGGTTTTCACTCGCTCACACAGTTCCGGCGCCACCCCGCTATCCAGCAGACCAATTCTGATCGCCATCAGGGTTTCACCACCGGCTGGGCTTGCGGCGTCTGCGCCAATGGACAGAGCTGACCCTCCTGCAGTTGCAACAGGAGACCGGCCCCACTCAGGGGGCCCGATTGGTGGCTGATGACAATGCGGGTGCAATCGTCAAACAATTGATCCACCTCTGCAATAATCGCCGCCTCCGTAGCGCTATCCACGGCTGAGGTGGCCTCGTCTAAAATCAGGATACGGGGGTGTTGCAGCAGTGCGCGGGCTATGGATAGCCGCTGGCGCTGACCGCCGGAGAGCTGGCTGCCCCGCTGTCCAATTTGACTGTGGTAGCCCTCCGGCAGGCTGTTTATCCACTCGTGCAGATGAGCACGCCTGGCTGCCGCCTCTATCTGCGCTTCGGTCGCCTCGGGATTGGCGTAGGCAATATTCTCCGCGATCGAACCGGCAAACAGCTCTGTCTGTTGCCCTACCACTGCTACGCGCTGTCGCAGATTTTGTAATGACAGCTGTCGCAGATCGATGCCGTCGATACAAATCTCGCCACTGTCGGGATCCCAGTGCCGGTGCAACAGATCGATCAGGGTGGATTTGCCGGTACCGGAAGCACCGACAATACCCACTTTCTGGCCTGCGGGTATCTGCAGAGAGACATCCTGTAAAACGTGTTGCTCTCGCTCACGGTAGCAGAACGTCACGTGTTTAAAAGCGATAGCGCCGGGGGTCTCTTCCGGCAACAGGCGGGGGTTGCCCGTTTCCGTGACCGCCGGTTTTTCAATCATCAATTCCTGAATCCGATCCAGGCTGACCCGCGCCCGCTGGCTGGCCACATAGATACCCAGCAGAGTGTTAACCGGTCCGGTAGCGCGGCCCATATAGATGCTAAACGCCATCAGGGTGCCAACGCTCAACTCGCCCTGGGTTACCCAGTATCCCCCCAACAAAAACACCAGCGTGGTATTCACCACCAGCAACAGTCCCGGCACCCCGGAAGTGACATAATTCAGCAGATTCAAGCGCAACAGGTCGGACAGATAAGCGTTATTCAGACCGGTCAGCTTTTGTGCTTCCCGCTGCTGGCTGTTGGATGCCTGGATAAACTTCATGCTCGAAAGCGTCGTCACCAGAAAATCACTCAAACCGCCGGTATGTTCCCGTACTACCCGGGTTTGGCGTTCAATCCTGGGGCGCATGCGGCGCAGAAACAGCACTTGCAACGGCAACAACACAAACGCAAACAGGGATAACCAGGGGCTGAGTCCCACCAGTATCACCAGGCTGCCCACCAGCGCGATGAGTCCGTTAAACGCCGCCAGCAAGCTGTCGGTAGCGAAACGCTGGATTTCCGCCACATCGCCGTTCAAGCGGCTGAGCAGATCGCCCCGAGAGCGACGGGCATAAAAACCCGGTGAGAGTCGCTGTAGATGGCTGTAAACAGTTTCCCGCAAGGCAAACAAGATCCGTGCCGACAACCGGGTATAGTAGTGTTGGTTAAAGCCCCCCAACACCGAGGACAACAGACTGATCACCACCATAGCGGCGCAGATCACACCCAATTGGGCGAAATCCTGAGCGATCAGCCCGTCATCGATCAGCAGCTTGGTGAGATAAGGTTGCGCCAGGGACAGGCCGGTGGCCAGAGTGGAGAGCGCCAATACGCTCAGCAGTGCCGGGCGATGGGGAGCGACAAAGCCAAACAACCAGCGCAGGCTTTGCCGCCGGGGCTCTCCGCCCGCCCTTTGCGGTTGTGCCGGTGTTGTCGTTTTGCTCATTTACTGATTCCCCTGGCCAACGCCTAATCCACTCTACATTGATAGCTATTTTGATCATTAGTTATTCAATGACAAAGTAGAGCTAATTATACGCGCTTAATGGAATCAGTGAACAGAGTGCCAGTCTAGCCCTCGCGGCGGAACACCCGAATGTTCGCCGTAGACATATCGCCGTCCAGTTCAATAGTGGTGATCTTCTCCAGGGTCTCGGAATCATAGACCCCAATATCGCTGGCGGTGCCACCGACATAGATCCGGTGGCCGGAGCTGGAGGTGCTTAAACCGTAATAGGTGTGATCCAGGTCCACCCGTTTGATCAGTTTGCGGGTTTTCAGGTCGTGTTTACTTAACTGGGTGTACACCCCAAACAGCAGGTCGCTGTTTTGCGGGTGGGTCACGCCGGTAAACATCAGCACCTCCATGGGGGCAAAGTCCGCCTGTTTCACCGCCCCCGTTTCCAGATCCACCCGGGTATAGCCCCACACCCAGTCGGCGGTTTCTATAGTCTGGCTATCGTCCTTAAAGATGGGCGTCGTGTACATGGTCAGAAATTCGTTGGCGCCCTCCCCAGCCGGCAACATGGCGAAAGAGTCGGGTCTGCCGTAGCGTGGGCGGTCCCAGTTCTGGACTTTGGCAATCACCTCTACATTGCCGTCAGCGGGGTTGACCTTCAGTACATCGGGCCCGGCGATATACACCATACCCTGCTTGTCGGTGGCCATCACGGTCAACTGACGTGAGATGGGAAAGCTGCGCACAGGTTTGGCATTTAGGCCATCGGCGGTCTTAAACACCGCGAACACCGGGTCCATGGGTTGAAATTCATCCGGCAGGAGCCGACTGCGGTTGATAACCGTGTACACCTCACTGCCATCGGGACTAACCGTAATGGAACCAAAGGATCGGCCTCGAACATTGCCTTCGGACAAATCCGCAGAAAATGCGAGTTTGCAGGTGTCCGGTTCAATACCAAAGATCTTGCTGGAGTTATCGCTAATCAGGTAGGCCGTGCGCGTATCCGGGGCCATGGTCAAGGAGTTCATGCCAAAGTTGCCGGGAATGTCACAGCGTTTGAGAATCTGGTGATTCTCGAGCTCCACCATATAGAGGGTATTGGGGCGACTGGCCACCACCAGAAACTCTTTGGCTTCCTTGGCCTCGCCATTGCCACCACAACCACTTAACAGCATGGCTGTGATAACTGCGAGAGTGCCACTGATGTTAAGGCCACTGATTTTAGAGCCACTGTTCTTACGGCCACTGTTTTTGCGTCCACTGTTTTTACGACCAGTTGGGGCGAACAATCTGCCAATCATTTTCATCGTCATAATCAATCCAGCGCCTAGTCCTTACTTTTCGGAAAAACTTCATCCAGCTTGCGCCAGTCAGAGGCAGCTTTCGGTTTGTTATCGGTCCAGTTGGGATGCGTGACCATGGTGTCCGGCACCTGGGCCGGCCACCAGCAGGGATCGGCGCAACCGTAAAGGTCCGCTTCCATCGGTTGACAGAGGGAGGCGACGCCGCCAAAGGGGTCCACCTCCCAGCCCGGATCCAGGGTAGAGGTACAGCCCGCCACTGTCTGCATGGCTACCACCTCGTCAACCTTGCCTTCTGCTACGGCCTGTTCCAGCAGCTGTGCTTTTTTATTTGCCGCTTTAAAGTGTTTCATGGTTTGTCACTCCATTTGCAGCCCGCGATGAATACCCTTCAGGCAGAGAGCGGCGCGGCGCCAAGTAAGTAGAAAAATAATCCGGATTGGCGGCCAGTATGCGACTGTAAACGTCGATACCAAAATCCACCCAATCGCGCATCAGGTCGCAGTAATGGTAGGTTGGGTGAGCGGGATCGTTATAGCGGGCATAACTCTCGTGGTAACAACCCCCGGAGCAAAGATTGCGTATGCGGCAGGTCTGACAGCCGGTATTACTGCGGTCGGTGCGCGCTTCAATAAAACGGGATAACCGGGATTTATCGATACCGTGATCAACACTACCAAATACGGGCAGATCAGAGCCGGTAAAACGGTGGCACAAATTGAGCCCGCCGCTCTTGTCCACGGCCAGCATGCCCACGCCGGCACCACAGGGCAGGCTTTTATGGGTGCCCTCGTGCAGATCGGTCATCAGCTGGTGCATATTGCCAAAGCCGATGTTCTCGTGGCGCAAGGCCGCATCCAGATAGCGCTGCCCCAGGGTTTTCATACCCGTAAAGACCGTGGCCATCTCCTTATCACTGAGGTTGTAATAGGCGAGATCACCGGAGGTAACCGGGGCAAATCCCACTTCGTGAAAACCCAGGTCATTAAAAAGGTGATCCCATATCCCCACCACATCGGTAACGCCCCGTGTCATGGTGACACGGGCACCGATAGGCCGGGCGGTATAGGTATCCAGCAACATGCGGCTCTTTTCGGCGACCACCCCATAGGTGCCCTGCCCGCCCACCGTAATACGGTTTTTATCATGCAACGCCTTGGGACCGTCGATACTGACAGTGATACCAAAGCGGTGCGCGTTAAAATAGTCCACCAGCTCCTGGGTGAGCATGGTGGCATTGGTGGTAAGGGAAAAGTCCACGCTTTTGCCCCGCGCTGCAAAATGGGGCTCCGCAAAGTCCACCACCTGACGAATCAAGGGCATATTGGTGAGAGGTTCACCGCCAAAAAACACGATGTTATAGCGGCTTCTGTGCGGGGATTCCTGCAATAGCAATTCGATCGATTTTTTAGCCGTCGCAAACGCCATTTTCTGGCCTTCGCTGGGTTTGGCCAGGTCTTCCTTGTAACAGTAACTGCAACTGAGGTTGCAACCGGTATTGACATTTAGCACCACGGTGGAAAGCGGGAAATTCTCAATGCGAATGGGCGCCGTCTCTTTCAGCATCCCCCCGCTTTCATGAACAGTGCCATCGGCGATAATTTCCAGCTCCACCATCTCCTTAAGGGTTTCCACCACCGCCTCGGGGGAATAACGCTCGGAAAAACATGCCTGTATATCTTCCGCCCGCATTTGATGACGCTGGCGGAACAGGTCTATCAATTCACCGCCCAAACCATCTATTTCGAACAGGCTGGTGGTGGGAATATGAAACAACATCCGCCGCTCATCCACACGCACCTCGTGCAGGTTGTGGTCGATCAGGGTTAGCGCTGCCGTCATGGGAACCTCGCGAGAAAACAAAGAGGGTTAACGAATAGGCGGATTGTTAAAACGCTGCACCGTGACAATCAGATGCCCCTCACCGGTTACGGTGCGATCACCGTCCTGCACCTCGGCCACCACGGTCAGGTTGCCCGCATTGTTGGTCTGGAATTTACGGGCCGGATTCATGCCTGCCTCAGACGGCGTAAAGATTCCGCTGCCGGCATCCATGGTGCCTGCATATTTCACATCCTGGTCGTGCTCAGCGATGTTATCGAAGGCTTTCACAGACCAGATGGCCGGCAATTCACCGATACGGATATCATCCTCCGTACCCAATTTGCCATCGACACCAGCATCTATACCGACGGCGCGATAGGCGGTTTTGACACGCTCAATGGTGCCACCGGCATCCCCCACCCGGGCAATGGAGTTGGCGGGCTGGACGTCGATCCCATCGACGGCGTTATAAATGGTTAAAGCCGCTGAGGTATCACGGCTACCGTTATTGAGTACACGCGTGCCAGTGGTTGCAGATTTTTCCGCTTTGACTGTCACCAGGATTTCGTTGGCTGAACGGCGGTCCGTTTTGAGCACTTTAACCCCCGGCCCAAAGTCCGGCTTGTCCGCCAGCTGTGCGCCAACCACTTTCAAGGTGGCTGTCTGGCCAACCTTGAGATACGCCGGTTGCACCGCCAGAATCCGGTTTTTGTCGCTGTTGCGCAACGCACTGAACGCCGCGCCCAGAGCCTCCTGGTTTGCCTGGTACATACGCCCCGACAAACGTTGACCCTGCCCGCTGGCCATCAAGACCTGTTTCACAGGAATACCATCCAGGGTCAGAGAAGCACGCCACTCGAAACCGGTGTAAACAATGGCACTGCCATTACCGGATAGCGTTGTGCCGTCGGCGTAGTGCCCATCCACCGACAAGCTGTAACCATCATCACCTGTAGCCACCACTTTCATATTGGCGGAAAACTCGCCTTTGCCAACCAGCTTGCCAGCAATCACCCAGTCGCCGCCCAGCGAATGGGGTTTGCGCTGCTGCCACCGTTCCCAGGCCTCACTCTTCAGGGGGTACTTTTCCGCCAGATAGGGAACCATGGTATTGGTGGCAATGCCCAGCCAATCCCGGTCCCTCGCCATAGCATGTACTTCGATGGAGGGGAACTGCCCCAGGTGAAAGCCCACCAGTTTGCGCCATTCATCCTGGTTGCGACGCTGCAACGCCACCCGGGCACCGCTGTGGCAACGGGCGCACATCTCCCCAAACAGCGGCGTATCATGCTGCTCCACCCGATTGAGTTGACGTTCCAGCATAAAACGCCCGGCTTCGGTTTCTTCCGGTGCCAACCCTTGGGTATCCGCCAGATATTTCACCAACGTCTGTCGCTCTGCTCCAGTCAACACCAAACCGCGTTGGGTCTCCATCCGCGAAATAGTCATCAACCAACCTTCCGGGGTTTTGCGCTGGTAGTCGATGCGGCTCCATTGGCTGCCATCCTGCTCCACATGCAGATGACACCCCATACAACGTTGCTGGATCAACGCCTTGCCACTCTGCGTCACGGCATAACCCGGCGACATGATGGATATCAGTGCAGCCAGCACCATGACTTTTACAGCGACCGGCAATGCCGTCAGGGTTTCTGGCAGCTCATCGATTATCCGTTGAACTTTCGCACTCAAGATGCACTCTCCTCACTCTTGGGAATAAACACCGATTGGATAGACGTATACTCCTCCAGCCCTTCCGTGGAGAACTCCACACCAAAACCCGACTGTTTAACCCCACCGAAAGGCACATTGGGTTGCACAGCGGCATGGTTGTTGATCCAAACCGAACCACACGCCAGGCGATTGGCCAGTTCTGAAGCTCGCTGAATATCACTGCTCCAGATGGAGCCACCCAAACCGCTGGGGTTATCGTTTGCCCGGGCAATCACGTCTTCCAGATCCGAGTATTTAATTATAGGCAAGATTGGTCCAAACGGTTCTTCGTCCACCAATCGACAGCCGTCGCTGATATCGGCCACCAGGGTGATGGGGTAAAAAAAGCCAGGTCCCCCCGGCGATTGTCCACCCGTAATAAAACGTGCCCCCTGTTGTTTGGCGTCATCGGCCAACTCGGTCACCACCTTGAGCTGGGCGCGGTTCTGCACTGGCCCAAAGTCCACCCCCTTATCGAGGCCGTTGCCCACCGTCACGCCGGCAGCGATGTTTTTCAACGCCTCGCACATGTCATCGTAAATTCGCTCATGGACATAAAGGCGTTTTAACGCTGCGCAAGTCTGGCCGCTGTTGATAAATGCTGTGGCAAATATGGCCGGCGCAACCGCTTCCACATCCACATCCGGCAATACAATACCGGCATCATTGCCGCCCAACTCCAACGTCAGGCGTTTCAGATTGCCGGCGGCACTTTGCATAATGTGCCGTCCGGTGCGGGTGGAGCCGGTAAACACAATTTTGTCGATACCCGTGTGGCGGGTCATAACCGGACCGATATCATCCTGGCCGGTGACTATGTTTAAAACACCCGGTGGCAACACCTGGTTGGCCAGCTCCACAAAGCGCATCGTTGCCAGGGGCGTATAGGGAGATGGCTTGATCACCACGGTGTTACCGGTGCGAATGGCTGGAATCACGTGCCAGATCGCGATCAACAGCGGCCAGTTCCAGGGGGTGATTGAACCGACGACCCCCAGCGGCTTGCGTCGCAACTCCACCCGCAAGGTTTCATCATCCTGCAGAACTTTCACCGGCAGAACCATGTCGGCGGTGGCGCGGCACCAGGCCACAGAACCACCCAGTTCGTAACCGGCGCCGAGCCCGGCAAAACCCTCCAGGGGTTTACCCTGTTCCTCGGTCACAATACCTGCAAGTTCAGCACTGTGCTGCTCCAGCAGATCGGCGATGCAGTGGATCGCCGCCTTGCGCGCCTCCTCACTGGTCTGGCTCCAGCTCTCAAACGCTGCGCGGGCGGCGGCTACCGCCAGGTCCACATGCTCGGGTTTCCCCAGTGGGCACTGTGCCACCAACTCTTCCGTGGCCGGGTTGATTACATCAAAACAGGCATCTGTTAATACCCGTTCACCGTTAATGATGAGTCCTAGTGCAGTCATCGATCTACTCCAACCGCTTTATCAATATAAAAAAATGCAGGCAGCCCCTTGCGGACAGGCCACCTGCAAAAGAACTTGATCAGTATTTATAGGCAAATGACACACCCGCCCAGCGTGGCGGCGCAAAAAACTGTTGGTTGAAACCGCCGATAGCCGTGAAGTCAAAGGTATATACCCGATACTCCTCGTCGGTCAGGTTCTTGACGAACACCGCCGCTTCCAGCTTGTCGTCATCCGTTTTGTAGGCGAGGCGCGCATTCCAGACGGTGTAGGCATCCTCCGCCGAAACCGGCTTGTTGGTAATATCGAAGAAGTGGTCATCCTGGTGATTAAAGTCAGCCTGGGCCACCATATTGCCGCCAAACGCTTCCCACTGGTAACGCACCAGTCCATTGACGGTCAATTCCGGCGCCAACACCATTTCAGTATCTTCAATCAAAGCACCGGTGTTGCGATCCACCAGCGCTTCCACCTCGGTGTCAATCAGACTCATGCCCAATTGGAACTCCAGACCTTCGGTGGGCGCAGCCTGCAGCTCCAGTTCCATACCCTGGACGGTAGCGTCAGAGTTGGTGATAAACTGGCTCAATCCACTGAACGACAGAGCCTGGTAATCCTGGTAGTCGTAGTAGAAGGCAGCGGCATTGAGACGCACGCTATCGCTGATGTCGGCTTTGAAACCCACTTCGTAGCTGGTCAGGATCTCCTCGTCATACGGTGTATCGGCCACACTCAGGCCGTCGCTTTCATCGAGAAAACCTGCGTTAAAACCACCGCTCTTGAAGCCGCGACTGACGCTGGCAAACACCAGCCAGTCTTCATTGGGACGGTAGTCTAGCCCGATTTTGCCTGAGACATTGTCGTTGTCGATGTCGGTCAGGTTGCCGGCGTTGGCCTCGGTAAAGTCAAAGAATGCAGTGGCACCCACTGCCGGGGATGCCCAAAAGGCGTTGAACTCCCCGACGGTGGGATCCAGGGCATTGACGTACGCCAGTTCCCGCTCTTCGGTGGTGTAGCGCAGCCCCAAGGTCAACGCCAGGGTGTCACTCAAATCGTATTCCATCTGGCCAAAGATCGCGGTGGATTCACTGTCCTGGGTGTAATCCACATCGTAAACCAGGAAGTCCACCAACTCGTCATCCACATAGGGGCCGTTGGCAAAGACGCTGAGCCCGCCTTCAAAACCGCCCTGGTCAGCCGGTAATGCATCGAGGAAATTCAGCAAACCGCCAAAGTACTTCACATTGAGATCCAGCCTGCCTTTAACCTCGGACTCAAAGTAATAGAGACCGGCCACCCAACGGGTTTTTTCCGTCTCGCCGCTAAAGCGAATCTCCTGGGAAAACTGTTCCGCGTCGGAGCGGAACTCCGCCACAATCGCATCCAGCGGTCCCATATCGGTATCTTCAATGTGGTGCTTGTCCAGTTCTTCCACGGCGGTGATAGACGTAAGGGTAAAAGCTTCGCTTTCCCAGTTCAGGGTCACAGAACCGCCAACGGTTTCAATCGCCAGAATGCCGTCAGTGTCGTAATCCCCTTCAAATTCATCACCGTCTGTATCGGCGTAACCCCAGAAATCCATACCGGAGGGATCGGTGACTTCTTGCTGGTACTTGGCGGAGACGGTATCGCTTTTGCCGTAGTGCAGATTGAATAACAGCGACACATCTTCTGTCACATCGACATTTAACAGGGCTCGCATCGCCTGGCTGTCCGCCTGGTTGGCATCGGGACCAACGCGGTTATCGACGTAGCCGTCGTGGCGGTTGGTCGCTACTGCCAGGCGCCCCTGAACACTGTCGCCAAGCCCGCCACTCACGGCGCCTTCAACTTTCACCTGGTTGTATTCCGCCAGGGTCAAATCCAGGCTAGCTGCAAACTCTTCGGTCGGTTTGTTAGAGATATAATGCACCAGGCCCCCGGTTGCGTTGCGCCCGTACAGGGTGCCCTGGGGGCCGCGCAACACTTCGACGCGCTCCACGTCAAACAGCTGGAAGGTTTGGCCTGCCATGGCACTGATATAGACTTCATCCTTGTACATCGCCACTGGGCCTTCGTTGTTGTCGTTAAAGTCGTTCAAACCGACGCCACGCAACACAATTGATGGGTTATTGCCCTCACCCACCGGGGTGCCGATATTCAATCCCGGGGTTTGCGCAGCGAGATCGGTACTGTTGGTAAAACCCAGCGCCTTCATGGCCTCGCCGCCGAAAGCAGTCACCGAAACCCCCACATCCTGCAGGTTTTGCTCCCGCTTTTGGGCGGTTACAACTACCTCCTCCAGCAAAGTAGAAGCACTGTATGTGGGCAGTGACAGGCTTGCCGCTAATAACCCAAGCGAACAGCCTTTGATGCTTTTATAACCTGGACTCTTTGACTTCAACATGATTTTCTCTCCGTTGCCCCGTGTACATCGACGCGATTGGGGCGTAAGTTGTCGTTGTTATTGTTGCCCGGGATTCACTTCTGCGCTTTCCGGGCTATCCACGGCGATAGAGTTGTGGATCAGTCCAGTAAACCAAAAGTTAACCCAGGATTCTCGACCGAGAGGGAAAAGCAAAATTGACTGAGAGGGAAATGGCAGATGTTGGCCCCAAGAACGGTGCTTATTGCTGGTGCTGCTTGCGATACTGGCTGGGGGAAACCCCATACTGGGATTTGAAACAGCGACCAAAGTGAGAGGCATCGTTAAACCCCCAGCGGAAAGCGATTTCCGTGGCGCTGAAACTGTTCATATCCGGATTTTCCAAATTGCCTTTACAGGCCTCCAGACGCTGCAGCAGGATATAGCGGCTGAGAGAAAGCCCTTCGGGCTTGAACAGCATATGCAGGTAACGGGTGCTGATCCCCTGTGACTGGGCAATCATCTCCGGCGTTAACTGGGGGTTTTTAAGGTTTTTGTAGATAAAGTTCTTCACCCGGTAGACATGTTCTACCCGGCTGTCCCGCTCCAGACGCTGGGGCTGCGGCGCGCTGAAACTGAGTGAAGTAACCAGAAGGTCGAGGATATTCGCCTCCAGACGCACGGCCAACTCAGGCTGCATCTTGTCAATACGCTGTAGCAACGACACCACAAACTGGCTAAACAGGCCGTTGGCTCCCACCTCCGAGGCCATCCGCTCCCCCAGGTACTGCTCCGGGTCCCGCAACTGGTCCTGCAACCGGCCATGGGGAATCGCCAGCACCGCCTGGCGATAATAGTCGGGAAAGTGCAATTCGTAGGGCTCGGTGGTACTGGCCAGCACAAAATCCCCCGGGGTGAGGGTCGCTTCCCGCCCACACTGGGAGAAAATGCCCTTTCCCTCCAGTTGGAATTTCACCAGGTAGTAGTCGTCGCTCACCTCGGCAATGTGGGACTTGCGTCGGTAGACATCCAGAGGGGAACTCTGCACCTGGGCCAGATGCATGGTTTCCAGACGGCTGGCTTCCAGACGGCCGTCAAAGCCCACCGTGCTGAGCTCCTTCCCGACCAGATCTGCCCGCTCGCAGGTCACCCGGCTGAAGGTGTCATTGACAGCCCCCTGCCAGGCGTCGAATTGCTCTTTGGCAGGCAGATGGCTTGAAGGGCCGGCAATCACCAAGGCTATATCCCCTGTCTGGTTTCACCTGAGAATAGATGGATCAGTATGGTCCCCTGCTTTGGCACCTCCGTCAAGGGATACGGCATATATGCGAGAAATTAATTTACCGTGTCACTTCTGGTGACATATTCAGAGTAACACTCATTTGGCACGTTAAAAAACATTCAAGCCACAGATTTCCCTGAAGACCCAAAAAAGGCAGGCACTTGCGTGCCTGCCTTTATATTCACACTGCGACAGACTCAGTGGATTTTAATGCGATGGCTTTCCGGTACCCGCCCTTCCACTTTCGGTACTTTCAAAGTCAGGATACCGTCTTTGAAAGACGCATCTATGTCTTTTTCCTTAACGTCGCCACCCAGGTTAAAGCTGCGAACAAACTTGCCATAACGGCGTTCTTGCCTGACCAGCCTGCCCTCTTTCTCTTCCTTCTCTTCCTGTTTCATAACCGCCTCAATAGTTAACTGGCCATTTTCCAGTGTCACGGTCAGATCTTCCTTACTTACTCCCGGTAATTCAGCACTTAAGATATAGTTTTTTTTCCCTTCACGAATATCTACGCGCGGAGAGAAGAAGCCTTCACCGGATTCTCTCCAATATTTCGAAGGTTGGAAAAAGTTTTCAAACATATTGTCAAAATCAAACAGCGAATCACGTGGAATTAAGCTCATGATATAACTCCTAACTCTAGCCAAATTGCACATCGGCAGATCGAGCAGACACTTACCACTAGGAGAGCCCTCTCAACACTACCCAACCTGCGTTTCAATAGAAAATATGGTTAGTATTTTTTTTATTTCAAGGCGGAGAATAGGAACGATTCGCTCTAAGCATAACCGTTTTTTGCTACTCTTTTTTATGCATTATATTTATAAATAAAAGAACATTATGATATTTGGATTTAGTCTTTTAGGGCACTAATCTCTTGATCGAGATCAAGGCAACCCGTCTGGCCTGATAAAGTTGTCAACTTAGGCACTTTCATCCAAGATCGCAAACGATAAAAAAGACGCCAGCAAAAAGGAAAAAACCGCAATAGGTACTGCGGGAATAAAAATTACCAGCAACGCGACTGCCCCCCACAAATACCAGACGATACGCTGTTTGCTGCGGTACTTTGGCGTAAAGCGACGGCGGTGAAAATGTTCAGCGTCGGGTTGGGTTTGAAAAAGCCACGCCGGGAGTAAATAAATACAGAGCAGAGACCAATAGAACTTGAGCATGGCTTTATACATAGCATCCTCGCTAATCGATTTATACCCTCGTTTTTAACAAGTATAGGCGGGATTCAACAGAAACATATTGTGCGGGGGCAAGTAGGGTTATGACAGTAACGAGCGCCCAGCTTTGGTGCGGGCGCTCACACTTCCAAAGAGAAACCGAACGAAATATGAACAGCCTGAGAGGAGCGGGTGTTGTATCAGGTCTGCCTAAATAGCCGTGCAGGAAATTGTTAGCTAGTGCGCGTCCGGAAACTCTGTAGGTCGGACTGGGCCTGCCCCGCGAGCGGAGCGAGTGCTTTGGGTATAAGTCCGACAACCTGCTGCGCTGAACTGCCTGTTTTGTCGGGTTAAAACCCGACCTACAGAGTTTCGGATGGGCACTCACTAAGCGTTAATATCGATACCGCCCTGCTCAGAGCGACGGCGATCCCGGCCACTGCGCATGTCTATCAGGACCTTTTGCCGGGTTTTGCGGCGGTCCTTTTTCTTGCGACGCTCCGTGCCAGGCTCGTATCGCGGCGCCCGTGCCGGCTTGGTAACCGCCAAATTCCCTTCTCCGGTCTGGCTGCTGGGCGTAATTTTGGCCTTTGACGGGGGAGTCGTCGCAGACGGCGGCAGCGTCGGTCCGATAATCACCATTCGTCACTCCAGTTCTGCACCAGGTTTGGTGCGTCCAACAAGAGGCGGTAGCGCTGAATGCTACAGCAACCTCGCCACAGTATCTCTTTACTCTGAATCTCGCTGATATAAAGAGCTATCGACCCGAAGGATCACAACTTGAGTCTTGGGCGTGCACTCAAAAGAGGCGGCGGCCGCAGCGCCAAGCAAGCAGAACAAACAGGGGACGGACCCCAAAAGGGGACGGAGGTTAGGGGTTAAACCACTTCAACTTCTCGTGCAAACTGACAACATCGCCAATAATCAACAATGTCGGTGCATGTACCTTCTCGCTGGCAACCTGTGCCGGCAGAGATTTCAGGTCGCCGGTAAATACCCGCTGCTCCCCCGTGGTCCCTTTTTCCACCAGCGCTACCGGGGTTGCGCTGTCACGGCCATGGTCTATCAATGCCTGGCAGATTGTCGGCAGCCCTTTCAGGCCCATGTAAAACACCAGGGTTTGGGAGGGTTCCAACAGCTCAGGCCAATGAAGGTTGATGCTGTCATCGCGCAAGTGGCCGGTGATAAAACGCACCGACTGGGCAAAGTCCCTGTGGGTTAACGGAATACCTGCATAAGCAGCGCAACCGGAGGCCGCGGTGATACCTGGCACAACTTGAAAGGGAATGCGGTTTTCGGCCAGCAATTCGATCTCTTCGCCGCCGCGACCGAAAATAAAGGGGTCTCCCCCTTTCAGGCGCAATACCCGTTTGCCCTGCTTGGCCAGATCCACCAGCAACTGGTTAATCTCTCCCTGGGGCACCGTGTGCTCACTGCGACGTTTGCCGACGTAGATGCGATCGGCATCGCGACGCACCAGCTCCATTACCGCGTCGGATACCAAACGGTCGTACAGGACAACGTCGGCCTGCTGCATCAGCCGCAGGGCTTTGAAGGTCAGCAAATCGGGGTCGCCGGGACCGCCGCCCACCAGGTATACCTCCCCTTGTTTAACGCCGATTGGCGCCTTCAGTTGTTGCTCCAACCAATCTGCCGCTTTTTCCACCTGGCCGCTTAACGCCTGCTCGGCCACCGGTCCTGCAAATGCCTGTTCCCAAAAATGGCGGCGCTGGTCGGGATCACTGAAGGTCGCTTTCACCTTATCCCGGAAACGCTGGGCCAACTGAGCCAGCTGCCCGTACGCCGCCGGTACCAGGGATTCGATTTTCGCACGCAACTGTCGCGCCAGGACCGGCGCCTGACCGCCGCTACTGATGGCGATCACCAGCGGATCGCGGTCGATAATCGCCGGCGTGATAAAGCTACACAGTTCAGGATTATCCACCACATTAACCGGTAGCTGGCGGGCTTTTGCGTCGGTAGAGACTTGCCGATTGAGCGGCTCATTATCGGTGGCGGCCACCACCAAGGCACAACCTTCCAAATCCGCAGCGACATAGGGCTTGATCAGCGTTTCACCCCCGTGGTGCTGCGCCAATTGCTGCAGCTCCTCGCAGATCTTCGGGGCCACCACGCGCAGTTTGGCGCCGGCCTTACTCAGCAATCGTGCTTTGCGCAGCGCAATCGCGCCCCCACCCACCAGCAAACAGCGCTGGTTTTTGATAGCAAAAAAAAGTGGCAGATACTCCATGGCACTTTACCCTTTTACTGAATCCCGCAAAGCTGCGACCAAAACCGGGCCGGCGGCCTAACCAATCCGCTCGAGACCACCAGTATAGGGCCGCAGGGCCTCGGGCACGACAATGCTGCCATCCTCCTGCTGATAGTTCTCCATAATCGCCAACAGGGTGCGGCCTACCGCCAGGCCCGATCCGTTCAGGGTGTGCAACAGTTCCGGTTTACCGGTTTCCGGGTTGCGGTATCGGGCTTTCATGCGGCGCGCCTGGAAGTCGCGGAAGCTACTGCAAGAAGAGATTTCGCGGTATTTGTTCTGGGAGGGCACCCAGACCTCGATATCGTAGGTCTTGGCGGCAGAAAAGCCGATATCCCCACCACACAGAATCACCGTGCGGTACGGCAGCTCAAGCTTTTGCAAAATCGCTTCGGCGTGCCCGGTCAGGGCCTCCAGCGCCGCGTCGGAATCTTCCGAACGCACAAACTGCACCAGCTCCACCTTCTCAAATTGGTGCTGGCGAATCATGCCCCGGGTGTCCTTGCCGTGGCTGCCGGCTTCGCTGCGGAAGCACGGGGTGTGGCAGACCAGCTTCAGCGGCAGCTGATCTGCCGTTTCAAAGATCTCGTTGCGCAGGATATTGGTGACCGGCACCTCAGCGGTGGGGATCAGGTAAAAATCCCGCTCGTCACACAGCTTGAACAGGTCTTCTTCAAACTTGGGCAGCTGCCCGGTGCCGTAAAGGGAGTCGCTGTTGACAATATAGGGGACATGGATCTCCTGGTAGCCGTGCTCCTCAATATGGGTATCCAGCATAAACTGGATCAGTGCCCGGTGCAGACGGGCAATGCCACCGCGCATCACCGCAAAGCGGGCACCGGTGAGTTTACTGGCGGTTTCAAAATCCAGTTCGTTGTTTTGACCGCCCAGATCGACGTGATCCTTGATCTCAAACGCGAACTCGCGCGGCGTGCCCCAACGTCGGATTTCAACGTTATCGTCCTCGTCCCTGCCCTCCGGCACTTCGTCGGCGGGGATATTGGGCACCCCACTCAACAGCGAATCCAGAGCAGCCTGTACCTTGTCCAGGCCTTTTTCCGCAGTGGCCAGCTCCTGCTTCAGCTGTTCCACTTCCTTCAGCAGCGGGCCAATATCTTCGCCAGCCGCCTTGGCCTTACCGATATTTTTGGAGCGGCTGTTGCGCTCCTGCTGCAGGTTTTCGGTTTTAACCTGGATCTCGCGGCGCTCCTGTTCCAGTGCTTTCAGCTGGTCAATGTCCAGGGTGTAACCACGCTTTAGCAGAGCTTGGGCGACGGCCTCGGGATTACTGCGTACAAGTTTCGGATCTAACATGATGTTTTATCTAATTGGGTATCGAGTTCTGAGTTAAAGAATTAAAGTTTGAATTTAAGCAATCTACAACAGTTTTAGCGTTACCCCTGCTGCCAGCGCCACCGCCAGCAAACAGCTGGCGACGCTCAGCAAGATGTAGCTCGCCGCCGCAATAAAGTGGCCGTTTTGCCACAGATTGAGGGCGTCGAGGGAATAGGTCGAAAAGGTGGTAAAGGCACCTAAAAAGCCCGTCATCACAAAATTGCGCCACTCGGCCGGCACGACCCCTTTTTCAATGATCAACACATAGCAGGCCCCCATCAGCAGCGACCCCAGCACATTGACAATCAACGTGCCCAGGGGAAAGCGGTTTTCCATAATCGGGAAAGTATAGCTGGTAACAGCGTAGCGCCCCACAGCGCCCAACGCACCACCCAGCGCCACGGCCAACCACTGCATCAGTGTGTATCCTTATCCGGTTTTGCCTGCGGCTTTCGCGCCGTTACCGATTCGCCATCCACACGTTGGCCAGTGCCATAGCGCTGGTTGGGGCTGGTTTGATCCAGCTGGCGAAAATAGGCCAATTTTTCCTGTATTTTAATTTCCAATCCCCTGTCCACCGGCAAATAATATTGCCGGTCCGCGATCTCCTCCGGCAGGTATTTCTCGCCAGCCGCGTAGGCGCCGGGTTCGTCGTGGGCGTAGCGATACTCCGCGCCGTAGTCCAGGTCTTTCATCAGGCTTGTCGGCGCATTGCGCAGATGCAGGGGCACATCGTAACCGGGCAACTGCCGTATATCCGCCCGAACGCGGTTGAACGCATTATACACGGCATTACTCTTGGGCGCTGCCGCCAAATAGCTGATGGCCTGGGCGATGGCCAGCTCCCCTTCCGGGCTGCCCAGCCGCTCCTGTACATCCCAGGCATTTAGCGCGATCTGCAGGCCCCGGGGATCGGCGTTGCCGATATCCTCGCTGGCCATACGCACCACCCGGCGCGCCACATAGAGGGGATCACAGCCGCCGTCGATCATGCGCGCAAACCAGTAGAGGGCACCGTCGGGCGAAGAGCCCCGCACCGCCTTGTGCAAGGCCGAGATCTGGTCGTAAAAGGCATCGCCCCCCTTGTCAAAACGACGCACATCCCCGGCCAATACTTCAGCCAAGACCTGCTGATCCACAATACGCTTGCCGTCTACCTCATCCGCCAGATCCGACGCGATCTCCAGCAGGTTAAGCGCCTTGCGGGCATCGCCGTCGGCGGTCAGCGCCAGTTGCTCCAGCGTTCGCTCATCCAGCTGCAGCTGCTTGTCTGCCAGCCCCCGCTCGCGGTCCGCCAGGGCGCTGTGCATCACCCGGATCAGAGACTCCGGCCCCAAGCCGCGCAGCACATACACCCGGCAGCGAGACAGCAACGCGTTGTTCAGTTCAAAGGACGGGTTTTCTGTGGTGGCGCCGATAAAAATCACCGTGCCGTCTTCCACATAAGGCAGAAAGGCGTCCTGCTGAGCTTTGTTAAACCGGTGCACCTCATCCACAAACAGGATGGTTTTACGGCCGGCGCCAAAACGTTCCTGCTCTGCCACCGCCACCGCGGCACGGATCTCCTTGACGCCAGCCAACACCGCTGACAGGGTCTCAAAGCGGGCGTCCGCCTGTTCAGCCAGCATACGCGCCAGGGAGGTTTTGCCCACCCCGGGCGGGCCCCAGAGAATCATGGAGTGCAGCTGGCTTCGCTCAATGGCTTCCCGCAGGGGCTTGCCAGGCCCTAATAGATGCTCCTGGCCGATGTAGTCGTCCAGTGTACGGGGCCGCATACGTGCCGCCAGCGGCTGATAAAGGGATTGCTCAGCCGCCTGCTTAAAGAGATCGCTGCTCATTGAGGGGCCGCATCATCCAGCAGGACATCGGTGCCGGGCGGGGCTTGGAACTGGAACAGTTCGTCATCGATGGCCTGGTTAAACGTCAGCTCAGTAAAGGTAAAGCGGGTTTCCTGGCCCCGGTTGTCACGCAACTGCATGGCTCTGAGACGGCGATCGACAAAGGTCAGCGCCAGGGTACTGAACAAACTGTCGCCGCCGCGCGGCCGCAATTCAAACACCTGCTCACCCGCAATATTGCCGCCCCGCTGCAGCACCGCATATTGTTCCACCAGTGCCTGGCTATCCCCGCTAAGCAACAGCATCGGTGTTTGCTGGTAGTGCTGGGCATTGGGACGCACGGTCACCTGTTCCAGGTCGGGGTCGTACAGCCAGAGTGTTTTTTGATCACTCACCAATACCTGTTCATAGGGCGCCTGGGTATGCCAGTAGAATTTACCGGGTCGCTTGAGCGAGAACTGGCCGCGGCTTTCCTGTAGCAGTTCCCCCTGCTCGTCGCGCAGGCTCTGGCTGAAGTTGCCCGACAAACTTTGCAGTTCCGCCAGCAGGTTTTGCAAAGCCGTGGCCGCCTGACTGTCAAGGGCCGCCTCCGACACTGGGGATTCCGCAGTTGGCGTTGCATAGGCGGGCTCAACCGGCGTCCCGCCGGCATTGACGCTACCAGCCCAGGCCAAACCGATCACGCAGGCAACCACACCGCACAACCGGCGAGAAACCACAGGAGTTGTCTTGTTCATAGGCTGACTTCTGTCCTTGCTTAATGCTTAGGGGGCGGAGGGGCCAACACTTCACGGTTACCATTGACCCCCATCTCACTCACCACGCCGGCGGCTTCCATCGCCTCTATAAGCCGCGCCGCGCGGTTGTAGCCGATACGCAAACGCCGCTGGACGGAGGAGATAGAAGCCTTGCGAGACTCGGTTACTATGGCCACCGCCTGGTCGTAAAGAGCATCGCTTTCGCTGTCGCCGCCCTCTTCGTCGCCCTCCGAGGGAATACCCGGTACCGGAATACTGTTGGTGCTTTCATCTACGACGCCATCGAGGTAGTCCGGTTCCCCGCGGCGCTTCCAATCATCCACCACCTTGTGCACTTCGTGATCATCCACAAAGGCCCCGTGCACCCGCACCGGCACACTGGTGCCCGGTGGCAGATAAAGCATATCCCCGTGACCCAGCAGCTGCTCTGCCCCGCCCTGATCGAGGATGGTGCGGGAGTCCACTTTGGAGGAGACCTGGAAAGCCATTCGCGTGGGCACGTTGGCCTTGATCAGGCCGGTAATCACGTCCACCGAGGGGCGCTGGGTCGCCAGCACCAGATGAATGCCCGCGGCACGGGCTTTCTGGGCGATTCGGGCAATCAGTTGTTCCACCTTTTTGCCCACAATCATCATCATGTCGGCAAATTCGTCGATCACGATCACAATTGCAGGCAGGGTTTCCAGCTCCGGCGGTGTGGCTTCTTCAACACCGGGTTCGTAGTGCTCTTCCGGTTTAAACAGGGGGTCGAGCAGCGGTTCACCCGCCTTTCTCGCCTCTTCCACCTTGCGGTTAAAACCGGCGAGATTACGGACCCCCAGGGCCGCCATCAACTTATAGCGGCGCTCCATTTCCCCTACGCTCCAGCGCAGGCCATTGGCCGCGTCTTTCATATCGGTGATAACCGGGGTCAACAGGTGCGGAATCCCCTCGTAGATGGACAGTTCCAGCATTTTCGGGTCCACCAGAATCAGCCGCACCTCTTTGGGGCTCGACTTGTAGAGCAGACTCAACAGCATGGTATTCACGCCCACCGACTTACCGGAACCGGTGGTGCCCGCCACCAGCAAGTGCGGCATTCTGGCAATGTCCGCCACCACCGGCTCGCCGGCAATATCGTGGCCCAGGGCGATACTGAGGTTCGACTTGGCGCTGTCATAGGCCTCGGAGGACAGGACCTCACTCAAACGCACCATCTCCCGATGCTCGTTGGGGATTTCGATACCCACCACCGATTTGCCGGGAATCACTTCCACAACCCTGACACTGATCACCGCCAGAGAGCGGGCCAGGTCTTTGGCCAGGTTGGTAATGCGACTGACCTTGACGCCAGGTGCAGGCTGTAACTCAAACCGGGTCACCACCGGGCCCGGTTGCACCGATACTACTTCAGCCACCACACCAAAGTCCTTCAGTTTCAGCTCCAGCAAACGCGACATGGCCTCCAGGGACTCCTTGGAGTAGCCCTTGTCAGTGTGCTTATCGGGCGGATCGAGCAAGCTCAAAGGCGGCAACTCACCCACCACCGGCGTGTCGTCAAAGAGCGTGGTCTGCTTCTCTTTTTCCACTCGCGGGCTGGGTTTGGGTTTTTTCGGTGGCGGTGCAATCATGGGCGGTGTGCGCTTGGCCTCAACCTTGGCCTGTTCCTGAATCGCCACTTGACGCACCTTTTGCACTTCCCTGATCTTCTGTTTTTCCTCCTGCTCCCGGCGTTTTTGTACGACCCAGGAGCGAACAGTGTTGATGGCAAAGAGGGTCAGACGCCCGGTTTCATCCATCAGCGCAAACCAGGACAGGTCGATAAAGATAGTGAGACCAAACAGAAAAACCGCCAGCAGCAGCAGGGTACCCCCCACATAGCTAAAGGCGCCCTCCACGCCGTTGGCGACCGAAGCCCCGAGGATACCACCGTTGGAAAACGGCAATACCGAGCTCTCTGAGGGGTAGTTCATGGCGGCGAAGCCAGTACCCGCCACCATGACCAGCAATAGGCCAACAGTGCGCAATCCCAGCAGTACCGGGTCAAAGGGGTGATAGCGCTGCCGCTCGCGGAATACCAACCAGGCCCGGTAGGCCAACATCACCGGGAACAGATAGGCCATATAACCAAACAGAGAGAAAAACACATCCGCCAGCCAAGCACCGGTGGGGCCGCCCGCATTGGTAACGGTGGCGTTAATACCGGTGCGGGACCAACCGGGGTCATCGGGGCTAAAGGAAAACAGTGCCAACAGCAGGTAGGCACAAATGGCGACCAGGCCGATCAGCGCGCCCTCTTTCAGAATACGTACCAGTACATGCGCACCCTTGCCGGATCCTTGCGGGCCAGCCGAATATTGTCGGGTCGACGGTGTTGCCTGACGGCGATTGGTGACCGCAGGGGCCCTGGCCGTTTTGGTATCAACGACCTCAGGAGCGTCTTCGATTGCAGAGGGGCTATCGGAGCTGTTCAAAAGGGAAAATCCTTGGGCACGGCCAGCTTATCGTTTATCGGGTGTTATTATGCATCGTGTCGTTTGAGCACTACGCAGGGGCTATTGTAATGACTAGGCCCCATTTTTCTAGTTGATTCAGCTGCTTAGCGACTATTTTTGGGATTTTGCTTTATCTGTTTTGCGGCACCGGTCACACCGCGATAGATTTTGACGATAAAATAAGACAATCTGATAAATAGCATTAGACAATTTTGCGAGCCTTGGCGGATTCACTTATCATTAGCGCCCTTTAATTTGGACCTCAGACAGGACGACACCATGAGCGAAGTTCAGCATCACCGCCTTATTATTTTGGGCTCCGGCCCCGCCGGCTACACCGCCGCTATCTACGCCGCCCGTGCCAACCTCAATCCTGTGGTTATCACTGGCATGCAGCAGGGCGGGCAGCTCACCACCACCACCGACGTGGAAAACTGGCCCGGTGGTGTGCCTGAACTGCAAGGCCCGGATCTGATGATGCAGATGCAACAACACGCCGAGCGTTTTGAAACCCAGATCATCTTCGACCATATCCATGAAGCGGACCTGAGCCAGCGCCCATTTACGCTCAAAGGCTCCAGCACCTACACCTGTGACGCCCTGATTATCGCCACCGGCGCCTCCGCCCAATACCTGGGGCTGCCCTCAGAAGAAGCGTTTATGGGCCGCGGTGTCAGCGCCTGCGCCACCTGTGACGGTTTCTTCTACCGCGATCAAAAAGTCGCCGTCGTGGGCGGCGGCAACACCGCTGTCGAAGAAGCCCTGTACCTGTCCAATATCTGTAGTGAAGTTACCCTGATCCACCGCCGCGACAAGCTGCGCGCCGAGAAGATGCTGCAGAAAAAGCTGCTCGACAAAGCTGAAAACGGCAATATCCGCGTTCTGTGGGACAGCACCCTGGACGAAGTACTGGGTGATGACGCCGGTGTCAACGGCCTGCGGGTCAAAAGCACCAAAGACGACTCAACCCGGGAGATCGACGTACAGGGCGTGTTTATTGCCATCGGCCACAAGCCCAACACCGATATCTTTGCCGGCCAACTGGAGATGCGAGACGGTTATATCGTGATTAACAGCGGCCTGAATGGCAACGCCACCGCTACCAGTGTTGAGGGAGTGTATGCCGCCGGCGATGTGGGCGACCATGTATACCGCCAGGCAGTGACTTCCGCGGGCGCCGGCTGTATGGCTGCCCTGGACGCCGAGAAGTTCCTCGACGAATAAGTGCTATGACCCAAATCCCCTGGCTGGACCCTGAGGTTATCGACTTCCCCTCCCCGAAGATGGCGCTCGATAACCCAAATGGTCTGCTGGCCGCAGGCGGCGACCTCTCAGTCCAACGTTTGCTGCAGGCCTACCGCCAGGGCATTTTCCCCTGGTACGAAAAGGGCCAACCGATTCTCTGGTGGAGCCCCAGCCCACGTGCCGTCCTGATGCCCGACCAGCTGCACACCTCCCGCAGCTTGCGCAAAACCCTGCGCCAGGGCGCCTTTACAGTGACCGCCGATACCGTCTTTCGGGAGGTGATGACTGCCTGCGCTGACACACGGCAGCTGTCCCCCCACCAGGATACCGGCACCTGGATCACGGCAGAAATGATCAAGGCCTACTGCGAACTGCACCGCCGGGGTATCGCCCACTCCATTGAGGCATGGCAGGGCGATCGCCTGGTCGGTGGACTCTACGGCCTGGCCCTGGGCAAGGTGTTTTTTGGGGAGTCCATGTTCAGCCGAGTCAGCAACGCCTCCAAGGTTGCCTTTGTGCACCTGGTGCAACAACTGTCACAATGGGGATATCAAGTCATTGACTGCCAGGTCAGCAGCCAACATTTGACCAGCTTGGGCGTTCAGGAAATCCCCCGCGCTCACTTCCAAACGTTACTGATAGACTATATTAAAGACAGCGACATCAAAAATTGTCAGACCTATTCCCCCTGGGAGCTGACGCTCGAACAGATGTAACGACAGCTTGGGAATACAGTGTTTAACGCGACTTATCGACAGAGTTCAAATCCAGTCAAAAGCAGTAGGCCACTGTGACCGATTTATCCCACATCAGGCTATTTGCCACCCATCCCCATACCTGCAGCTACCTGGATGACCAGGAAGCCACGACCATCTTTGTCGATCCCACCGCAGATGTGGATATCCACCTGTACAGCCGGTTGTCTGAAATCGGTTTCCGCCGCAGCGGCAGCCACCTCTACCGCCCCCACTGCGCCCAGTGCCAGGCTTGTATCCCGGCGCGTATACCGGTAGCACAGTTCAAACCCAATCGGCAGCAACGACGCTGTTGGGCGCGAAACAGGGATATCGAGGTGCGAAAGATTGATAGTATCGACACCACAGAACACTACGACCTGTATGAGCGCTATATCAACGAACGCCATAACGACGGAGATATGTATCCCCCGTCAAAAATTCAATACGATGCGTTTTTGACCAGTGAGTGGGGCGCAACGCGCTATTTTGAATTCCGCTGCCAGGAAACCCTGCTGGGGGTTGCCGTCAGCGACGAGATGGACAACGCCCTGTCTGCGGTTTATACCTTTTTTGACCCCGACGAAAACCGTCGCAGCCTCGGCAGCTTTGGTATTTTGTATCAAATCTATAAAGCCAGAGAACTCAACCTGAAACATCTTTATTTGGGCTACTGGATTAAAAAGTGTTCAAAAATGAGCTACAAAACCCAATACCGCCCCCTGGAAGTGATGGTGGACCGTCAGTGGAAAATCATGAGCCCTTAATGACTGAGTTCGCCTGATCGGCCACTTTTTTTCTGTGTATATTTGAAATTCCGGCGGTTTGGCGACCTTTTCCCTTGGCTCCACTGCGTAATTAGGGCACAATTCACGCCTGCTTTAACCGGGGCATTTCTTGTAGAAAATTCGCGCAAAAGAAACTCCCCTGAAAATCCTGAGAATTTTTGAGGAAGCTGCCGAATGGCAAAAGAAGACCATATTGAAATGGAAGGTGAGGTGATTGATACCCTTCCCAACACAACCTTCCGCGTAAAGCTGGAAAACGGCCACATTGTGACCGCCCATATTTCCGGCAAAATGCGCAAAAATTACATCCGCATCCTGACCGGCGACAAGGTGAAGGTTGAGTTGACTCCCTACGACCTGAGCAAAGGCCGCATCACTTACCGCGCACGCTAACGTATTCGCGCTTAGCGGGGGACCCCCCAAGCGCCGCCCCACGCAGATCCCGTGAGTTCATCGCCGGCAAGTTGATAGAAGCAGAAGAAGTTTAGAGATAGAGGCAGCCTAGGCTGCCTCTATTGTTATGGCTAAATCGTTGTCTGCCAGGTCGACGTTGACCACACCGCCATTCTCTGACAGCTCGCCAAAGAGCACCTCCTCAGCCAGCGGCTTTTTCAGCTTTTCCTGAATCAAACGCGCCATCGGACGAGCGCCCATTTTTTCGTCGTAGCCTTCGTTGGCCAGCCACTGGCGGGCTTCGTCGCTCACATCCAGTACCACCCGCTTGTCGTCCAGCTGAGTTTGCAGCTCAACCAGGAACTTGTCCACCACGGTTTTGATCACGTCGAGCGACAAGGCACCAAACTGTACGATCGCATCCAGGCGGTTGCGGAACTCCGGCGTGAACATCCGCTTGATCGCCTCCATGGCATCGGTGGTGTGATCCTGTTTGGTAAAGCCAATGGAGCGGCGACTGATCAGTTCTGCCCCGGCATTGGTGGTCATAATCAGAATCACATTGCGAAAGTCCGCTTTGCGACCGTTGTTATCGGTCAAGGTACCGTGATCCATTACCTGGAGCAGCAGGTTAAACACTTCCGGGTGTGCCTTCTCAATCTCATCCAGAAGCACCACACAATGGGGTTGCTTGGTGACCGCGTCGGTCAACAGACCACCCTGGTCAAAACCCACATAGCCTGGCGGCGCACCGATCAAACGGGAAACGGTATGGCGCTCCATATATTCGGACATATCGAAACGCACCAACTCTACCCCCATGGAAAGCGCCAGTTGCTTACACACCTCGGTTTTACCCACTCCGGTGGGCCCGGCAAACAGGAAAGACCCGATCGGCTTTTCGACCTCATTCAAGCCGGCCCGGGACAGCTTGATGGCGGTGGACAAAGTATCGATAGCTTCGTCCTGACCAAACACGACCCGCTTGAGGTTTTCATCGAGGCGACGCAATTGCTCTTTGTCTGAGGAGGAGACACTCTTCGGCGGAATGCGGGCGATCTTCGCCACAATTTGTTCAACATCGGCAACACCGATCAGCTTTTTACGCTTGGATTCCGCCTGCAGCTGCTGGTAGGCTCCCGCCTCATCGATCACGTCGATCGCCTTGTCCGGCATAAAGCGCTCGGTGATATAGCGATCAGACAACTCCGCAGCCGCTCGCAGCGCTGTATCCGTGTAGCGCAGGCCGTGGTGATCTTCGAAACGGCTCTTCAACCCCTTCAGAATCAGGTAGGTGTCCTCCACATTGGGCTCATCCACATCCACTTTCTGGAAGCGGCGCGACAGCGCCCGATCCTTTTCAAAAATCCCCCGGTACTCCTGGAACGTGGTAGAACCGATACAACGCAGGTCCCCGGAGGTCAGAAGCGGTTTGAGCAGGTTGGAGGCGTCCATAACACCACCGGATGCGGCACCCGCCCCGATAATGGTGTGGATCTCATCGATAAACAGGATCGCGTTTTCCTTTTTTCTCAACTCCGCCAACAGCCCTTTAAAGCGTTTTTCAAAGTCACCGCGATACTTGGTACCCGCCAGTAGCGAACCCAAATCGAGGGAGTAAACCACGCTTTTCTCCAGCACCTCCGGCACTTCGCCATCCACAATGCGCTTGGCCAATCCCTCGGCAATGGCGGTTTTACCCACCCCGGATTCACCCACCAGCAGCGGATTGTTTTTGCGCCGCCGCGTCAGGATCTGACTGACCCGTTCCAGCTCGTGAGCGCGACCCACCAGCGGGTCGATACGCCCCACAGCAGCCTGTTCGTTGAGGTTGGTAGCGAAACTCTCCAGCGGGCTCTGCGAGGGCGACTCTGTGCCGATACTCTCTTCGTCGTGCTGTTCGTGGCTGGGTTCGCCGCTGTGATCTGAGTGGCCAGCCACCTTGGAGATACCGTGGGTAATAAAGTTGACCACATCGATGCGAGCAATACTTTGCTGCTTGAGGTAGTAAACCGCCTGGCTCTCCTGTTCGCTGAAGATGGCAACCAGGACATTGGCCCCGGTCACCTCTTTCTTACCGGAAGACTGCACGTGGAAGACCGCACGTTGCAATACACGCTGGAAGCCCAACGTTGGCTGGGTCTCCCTTTCTGCGTCGTTTTCCGGTATCAACGGCGTGGTGGAATCCACAAATTCGATAAGGTCTTTTCGCAGATTGTTGAGATCTGCTCCGCATGCTCGCAGAACATTTGCGGCGGATTCATTATCTATCAAAGCCAGCAGGAGGTGCTCGACGGTCATGAACTCATGCCGCTTGGAGCGCGCGCCCTTGAAGGCCAGATTTAAGGTAACTTCTAAGTCCTTGCTCAACATCGGTTAACCCCTAAAGCAAAAGCCCCTTAAAGACACTAGTTTTCATCATCACTATCGGCCACCTCGATCTCACAGAGCAAAGGGTGTTGATTCTCCTTTGACCACTGGTTCACCTGAGCGGCTTTCGTCTCGGCTATATCACGAGTGTAGACGCCACACACAGCCTTGCCATTCGTATGTACTTTCAACATCACCCGGGTCGCTGTTTCCCGGTCCATGTTGAAAAACATCTCCAGCGTCTCGACCACAAAATCCATGGGAGTGTAGTCATCGTTCAACATGACCACCTTGTACATGGGAGGCTTTTTAAGCCTTGGCTTGGCCTCCTGTACGGCAACATCCCCGTCGACACCTGGCGCCTCTGGCTCGCCATCTTTACTTAATCTTAGTTCAGGATAATCTGGATTTCCCATAGATGTTTTGCACGACTTAATAAAGATTTTGCTTGAAAAGCCCCATTCTACCCTATTGCGCACTCTTTTTGCGGACACGAAGGTTCAAAATTCACGGAATAAGCAGCTCTTGACATAGAACTGATTCTTCGCTAAAAGAGACGTAACCCATGCTAGAAAGAAAGTTGCCTTAAAGGGAGTTGGGGAGTCAGGGATCCATTGTTTTGCCGGTTTTAGCAGGGCTACGCAGTGGCGGCAAAACAGTAAGCAAAATAAAAACCAACATAACAAAGAAATAACAAATAAAATCGACCACGAGCCCCATTGCTCTAGTGGTTTGAATGGCTAAAAGAAGGATTTCCGCCATGCCTACCGGAACCGTCAAGTGGTTTAATAACGCCAAAGGTTACGGGTTTATTCTCCCTGACGAAGAGGGGGAAGACCTGTTTGTTCACTACTCTTCCATTCAGATGGAAGGCTACAAGACGCTCAAAGCGGGCCAGAAGGTCGACTTTGATATCGTCGAAGGTAGCAAAGGCCTGCATGCCACCAATATCCAGCCCCCTGGCAGTAAGGCCTCAAAAGCACCAACCACCGGCAGTGAATCCAGCGAGCAGCCTGCCAATAGCGAGGCCACAAACCTGGAAACGGCCCCCTCCGCCTAACAGTCAGTCAGGCAGGAGTCGAAAAACCTGACCAGCCTCCCCGCGAAGTGCGCGGAGGCCGGATGGCAGACTGTAACCCGCATCTGCACCTAGCCAATCTGTTTGATGATCTCCTCGCCGAATTGGGAGCAGGACTTCAGCACCGCATCGTCCATCAGGCGCTCAAAGTCATAGGTGACTGTTTTAGCGCCAATCGCCGCCTCAACCCCTTGCACCACCAGGTCTGCGGCCTCATTCCAGCCGAGATGGCGCAACATCATTTCAGCCGACAGTATCAGAGATCCGGGATTGACCTTGTCCTGACCGGCGTATTTCGGCGCTGTACCGTGAGTGGCCTCAAACAGGGCCACCGCATCGGATAGATTGGCCCCCGGTGCTATGCCAATCCCCCCTACCTCCGCCGCCAGCGCGTCTGAAAGGTAGTCACCATTGAGATTAAGAGTGGCAATAACGCTGTATTCGGCCGGTCGCAGCAGGATCTGCTGTAACATGGCATCCGCGATCACATCCTTAATCACAATCTCCTTGCCCGTATTCGGGTTTTTAAAACAGCACCAGGGACCGCCCTCCAGCGGCTGGGCGCCAAATTCCTCTTTCGCCAGCTCATAGCCCCAGTCGCAGAATGCACCCTCGGTAAACTTCATGATATTACCCTTGTGCACCAGGGTGACTGAGGGCAGATCCTGATCCACGGCATACTGAATTGCCTTGCGCACCAGTCGCTTGGTACCCTCAGCGGACACCGGCTTGACGCCAATTCCCACATGCTCGGGAAAACGGATCTTGGTAACCCCCATCTCCTCCTGCAGGAATTTGACCACTTTTTTGGCTTCGTCGGAGTCCGCTTTCCACTCGATACCGGCGTAGATGTCTTCCGAGTTCTCCCGAAAGATCACCATATCCACCTTTTGGGGCTCTTTGAGCGGTGACGGCACCCCTTTGAACCAGCGTACCGGGCGCAGACAGACGTACAGATCCATCTCCTGGCGCAAGGCCACATTCAAGGAACGAAAACCACCCCCCACCGGCGTTGTCAGCGGGCCTTTGATGGCCACCACATAGGTCTTAATAGCCTCGAGCGTCTCCGCCGGAAACCAGTCCCCTTCGTACTTCTGTGCCGCCTTCTCCCCGCAATAGATCTCCATCCAGGCGATGCCCTTCTCGCCGCCATAGGCCTTGTTGACAGCGGCATCGGTGACTTTTTTCATCACCGGCGTGATATCCACACCAATACCGTCCCCCTCAATAAAGGGAATGATCGGGTTGTTGGGTACATTCAGGGAATAATCGCCGTTGACCGTGATCATCTCGCCGGGGGGAATTTGAATATGCTGGAACCCCATCGCACCACTCCTTTTTTTTGGCCAATATATCAGTGAGTTGCACTAGGTGTAGGTCAAGAATCCCGGAAAATCCAGAAATGCGCGGAAGACAAAGGTGGAATCCGAAAAACCCGGAGTTATACCGACACCGGGTTTAACAGGTTAATTAGTGCAGTTTTTGTACCACTATTGGTAATATAGCGGCGCATCCACTGAATACGACAACCATGGCCAGCATCATTCTCTTTAACAAACCCTTCCAGGTATTAAGCCAATTTACAGACCAGGAAGGCCGGGACACGCTCAAGCGTTATCTGCCCCAATTCACCCAACACTACCCGGCCGGCCGCCTGGATTACGACTCCGAAGGCCTGATGCTGCTGACCGATAACGGTCCCCTGCAACACAAAATCAGCGCCCCAAAACACAAAATGCCCAAAACCTACTGGACACAGGTAGAGGGTGTGCCCAACGAACAGGCGTTGCAACAGTGGCGCGATGGCATCGCCCTCAAGGACGGCGTCACCAAACCCGCCCAGGCGCGATTAATCCCAGAGCCAGAGGGGCTTTGGCCCCGCACTCCACCGATTCGCGAGCGCCGGGAGATTCCCACACAGTGGCTGGAACTGACCATCACCGAAGGTAAAAATCGCCAGGTGCGCCGCATGACGGCAGCGGCCGGCTACCCCACCCTGCGACTGATCCGGGCCGCTATCGGCGACTGGCAATTGGGGGATCTGCAACCGGGTGAACACCGCGTGGAAACAGTACATCTGCCCAACGCCCCCAGCCAGCCTCCCCGCAGCCGCCCAGGCAATGACCGCCGCCACAAAAAGAGCCGATCCCGGGGACGCAAAACGGCACGCCCGACAGGGCGATAGTTTCACGGGATCGTGGCCACCGCAGTCCAAGTTCGCTACCATTGCCACAATAAGAAAACTCGATAGAAAAAGGAAACCAGATGTCTTGGGCTCCCCATGTTACCGTCGCCACAGTGGTCTACCGTCAGCAAGAAGGCGACCGGGACGGCAAATACCTGCTCGTTTACGAAGAATCCGAAGGCCAAATGGTCTACAACCAACCCGCTGGCCACCTTGAGGCCGACGAAACCCTGGAGCAGGCCGCCCTGCGGGAAACCCTGGAAGAGACCGGCTGGCATATCAACCTGACAGGCGTTCTCGGTATCACCCTCTATACCTCTCCCCGCAACGGCGTCACCTATCACCGCACCACGTTTGTCGCGGAGCCCCTTACCGAAGTCCCCAATCCCACGCTGGACGAGGGTATCGAAGCTGCCATCTGGTTAAGCTACGAGGAGATTCTCGAGCGTCGAGACCAGTTGCGCAGCGAAGTCGTGCTGGAAGTGATCGAGGACCACCGCCGCGACACCTGCTATCCGCTGGAAATGATACGTACCCGTGGCGACAGTGAAGCAGTCCCAACAGTGGCCCTGCCCGCCTGAATCAATTGCCTACCAATTTCTGTCCGTCTGCACTTAAGTGGGGTAAAATGGCGCCCTTTTACCGCTCAGACCAGTTTTATTCAGGCAGCTATGATCGACATTAAATCCACCGGGACCGACATTAAATCAGCTGGGGCCTCCAATGGCTCCACCGGGAACAACAACGCCCGGGTTATCGTCGGCATGTCCGGCGGCGTCGATTCCTCCGTTTCCGCCCTGCTGCTGATGCAACAGGGCTACCAGGTGGAAGGGCTGTTTATGAAAAACTGGGATGAGGACGACGGCACCGAATACTGTACCGCCAAAGAGGATCTGGCGGACGCCCAGGCCGTGTGCGACAAGCTGGGGATCAAGTTGCATACGGTCAATTTTGCCGCCGAATACTGGGACAATGTCTTCGAACACTTTCTGCAGGAATACAAAGCCGGCCGAACCCCCAACCCGGATATCCTCTGTAACCGGGAAATCAAATTCAAGGTATTTATGGAGTACGCCCAGATGCTGGGTGCCGACCTGATTGCCACCGGCCACTATGTACGTCGCCTGGACCGGGATGGCCACACCTATTTGCAGAAAGGGCTCGATAGCAACAAGGACCAGAGCTATTTTGTCTACGCCGTGGGCGAAGCAGAGTTTTCCCGCACCCTGTTTCCGGTGGGCGAACTGGAAAAACCCGAGGTGCGCCGCCTCGCCGAGGCCCACGACCTTGTCACCCACAATAAAAAAGACAGCACTGGCATCTGCTTTATCGGCGAACGGCGCTTTAAAGATTTTTTGCAGCAATACCTGCCGGCCCAACCGGGCGTCATGGAAACCCCAGAGGGCGAGGAGATCGGCCGGCACGCCGGTCTCATGTACCACACCATCGGTCAGCGCCAGGGCCTGGGTATCGGTGGCGTCAAGGGTGCCAGTGATGCCCCTTGGTTTGTGGTGGGCAAAGACCTGGAGCGCAATGTACTGTTGGTGGCTCAGGGCACCGACCATCCCCTTTTATACACCGATACTCTCGACGCCCAGCAGATGCACTGGATCAATGGGGCTGCGCCATCCAGCGCCAGTGAAACCAAGGGTTGCACCACCCTGCGCTGTAGCGCCAAAACCCGTTACCGCCAACCGGACCAGCGCTGTGAAGTCACTGTCCTTGATAGCGGTCACATCCGTGTAGTGTTTGACGAGCCCCAGCGCGCCGTGACACCGGGCCAGTCGGTGGTGTTCTATGACGGCGACATCTGCCTGGGCGGCGCGATTATCGAACGCGCTTTTAACCGCTAGCCATTAGGACACAGAGTTTTGAGTAAGAGTTTCGAAGAGCAGACCATCGCCCTCGCGGGTGTGTTTCAGGCCGCTGCCCTGGTCGAGCAGCTGGCTAAAACCGGCTACATACCCCAGGAACCGCTGCGGTGTGCCATTGAAAGCCTGTTTCAGCAAAATCCCCCCTCCACCCTCGCCGTTTATGGCGATCTTCCCCAGCTGGAGCTGGGTTTCAAGGTGTTGAGCGACCTGCTGCACCACCACCGCAACCGCGATTACCCCGATTGCCTGCGTTATGTGCTGGGCATACTGCACCTGCAGAAAAAGCTGCGAGCGCGGGGGGATATGATGAAAGTGATCGGCAGCCGCATCAAACAGGCCGCCGACCAGGCCGAACACTTTTCCAGCACCCACGACAATGTGCTGTCCAACCTGGCCAGTATTTATACCGAAACCATCAGCTCCTTCCGCTTTCGTATCCAGGTAGTTGGAGACTATAACTACCTGCAGCAACAGAGGATCGCCAACCAGATACGCTGCCTGCTGTTTGCCGGCATCCGCTCCGCCACCCTGTGGCGCCAACTGGGGGGTAACCGCCTGCAGCTGTTGCTGTCTCGCCGCAAGCTGTCTCAAGAAGCGGACCGGCTGCTGCGCCAGGCGCTATAACGGGCTTACATAACCGACCTTCGGTTTACCAGCGCGTTTAGGCTCCAAAAGCACCTGAAAACCGGTGAATTTTCAGGTATGATGGCGCCCCTTCTGCAAAGCCGGCCCAACGCCTATGCGTTAGCCCTTGATTCAGCGATTGAATACCGCTTTTTTGATTTTGAGCACAACCCTTTGAATACGGAACCCACTATGGATCTCTCCGCTCTTACCGCAGTTTCTCCCATCGACGGTCGCTATGGCAGCAAATCTGCCGACTACCGCGGCATCTTCAGTGAATACGGCCTGATTCGCTGCCGTGTGGAAGTTGAAGTCCGCTGGTTGCAGCGTCTGGCGGAACACCCTGGCATTGCCGAAGTGGCCCCGTTCAGCGACGCCACCAACGCCTTGTTGGATGGGATTGTCAGCAACTTCTCTGAAGCTGACGCCCAACGCATCAAAGAGATTGAGAGCACCACCAACCACGACGTGAAAGCGGTTGAGTACTTTATCAAAGAGCAGTTTGGCACTAACGACGAGCTGGCCAAGGTGAAGGAGTTTGTACACTTCGCCTGTACCTCCGAGGACATCAACAACCTGTCCCACGCTCTGATGCTGAAAGCCGGTCGCGAAACCCTCACTGCCCAGATGCAGCAGATCATCGATGGCATGGTCGACATGGCCAAGGAGTTCGCCGGCGATTCCATGCTATCCCGCACCCACGGCCAGACCGCCTCTCCCACCACGGTGGGCAAGGAAATCGCCAATGTGGCCGCGCGCCTGCGCCGTCAGTTGGCCCAGATCCAGCAGGTGGAACTGCTGGGCAAAATCAATGGCGCCGTCGGTAACTACAACGCCCACCTTTCCGCTTACCCTCAGGTGGACTGGCAGGCCAACGCCCAGGCGTTTGTCGAAAGCCTGGGACTGACCTGGAATCCCTATACCACCCAGATCGAACCCCACGACTACATTGCCGAACTGTTCGACGCCATCGCCCGCTTTAACACTATCCTGATCGACTTTGACCGGGATGTGTGGGGATATATCTCCCTGGGTTACTTTAAACAGAAAACCATTGCCGGCGAAGTGGGCTCCTCCACCATGCCTCACAAGGTTAACCCCATCGACTTCGAAAACTCTGAGGGCAATCTGGGTATCGGCAACGCCGTCTTTAATCATCTGGCGGCCAAGCTGCCGGTTTCCCGCTGGCAGCGGGACCTCACCGACTCCACCGTACTGCGCAATATGGGTGTTGGCTTCGGCTACTCCGCCATCGCTTACGCCTCCACCCTGAAAGGCATGGGCAAACTGCAGATCAACCGCGAGCGCTTGGCAGAAGACCTGGACAACAGCTGGGAAGTACTGGCCGAACCGATCCAGACCATCATGCGCCGCTACAATGTGGAAGAGCCCTACGAGAAGCTAAAAGCGCTGACCCGCGGCCAGGCCATCACCAAAGCCGTGATTCTGAACTTTGTAGAGACCCTGGACGTACCGGAAGAAGCCAAGCAGGCCATGCGCGAACTGACCCCGGCCAACTATATCGGCAACGCCACCGAACAGGCCAGCAACATCTAAAACCTGCTACCGCTAGGAGCCTGTCGGACTTAAGCGTCCGTAGCGAGAAAGCGTCCGGTTCGAGGCCTTTTTTACACAAAATTTCGGCGAATAGCGGGACTATTTAACGAAAGTTTGTGTGAAAAAGGGCCGAATCCGGCGGTTTCGCAGTAGGACAGTCTTAAGTCCGACAGGCTCCTAATCTCACCCATTGGGATTAGCGGTATACTGCCAACACACGTTATTCCATCTTCCATCACTACTGGCGGCCGCCCCATGCTGACCCATCTCGGTGATATCTCAGTTGAAACCTTCCTCAAAGAATACTGGCAACAAAAGCCCCTACTAATTCGCCAGGCATTCCCCGATTTTGAATCCCCCCTGAGCCCCGATGAACTGGCAGGCCTGGCCCTGGAGCCCGACGTGGAATCCCGGATTATTCTGGAGCAGGGTAAAACCGGCCCCTGGGAGCTGCACTGCGGCCCGTTTGCAGAGAGCACCTTCAGCCAGTTGCCGGAGAGTCACTGGACCCTGCTGGTCCAGGCGGTGGATCAATGGGTACCGGAAGTGCAAGCGTTGCTGGACCACTTCCGCTTTATTCCCAACTGGCGACTGGACGACATTATGATCAGCTACGCCGCCGACCAGGGCAGCGTTGGCCCTCACTTCGATTACTACGACGTGTTTCTGTTGCAGGGTTACGGCCAGCGTCACTGGCAGTTGGGACAGACCTGTACCGCACACAGCCCCCGCCTGGAGGGCACCAGCCTCAACATTCTGCAGACCTTCGAGCCTGAACAGGACTGGATACTGGAACCCGGGGATATGCTCTATATCCCACCCCAAGTGGCCCACCACGGCATCGGTATCGGCGATTGCATGACCTACTCCATCGGTTTCCGCGCTCCCAGCCACGCCGATATCCTCACGGAATTCAGCCAGGAGCTGGCCGGCCACCTGGACAATGACCTGCGTTACAGCGATGCCGGGCTGTCACCCCAACAGAACCCCGGCGAAATCAAACCCCAAGCCATTCAACAGTTGAAGCGCACCCTGCGGCGTTACCTGGAAGACGACGCCAAGCTCACCGACTGGTTTGGCGGTTATATGACCACCCGTAAATATCCAGAGCTGGAAGACAGTGACCACGATCACTACAGTATTGAGGCGTGGACAGAAGCGATCGACGATGGCGCCCTGCTCTGCCACCATCCCGCTGCGCGTTTTGCCTATACGGAAATCGAAGCCGAACACGCAAATTCACCCGTGCACTTGTTTGTGGACGGAGAAACGCTAAGCTGTAACCAGCAACTGGCACAACTTCTCTGCGCCAAACCCGACTTTAGCGCTGAGGACCTGGCGCCATTCCGCCAGAATGATGGTGACCTGCAACTGATCACCCAGCTGCTAAACCAAGGAGCACTGTTACTGGATACGGATTAACCATGGCACCTGGGGATGAACAACAAAAGGCACCTGGCGATGAACAACAAGAAGCAAAGCTGCATTAATAAGCCACGCTGGTTTGGGTGCGCCGTCTTTGTACTAAGCGTCATCACTAACGCCGTTGCGGCAACCTTGACGATGGCAGACGTCATCCCGCTCTCAGAGACGGCCCCGCCCACCTATGATATTTACACCCTGACACCAAAGCATCGGCCTGCCGATAGCCTCGTCTATTCCCTGCGACCGCTGCTCCCGCCCGGAGGCAGTATCAGCGCCCATAAAAACACGCTGATTATCAGCACCCACGAGGCCAATCTGGCCCAACTGCAAAGCCTTATTGACGAGCTGGATAAGCCATTACAGCAATTGCGGCTAACCGTCACCGACCAGCTGCAGGCTGACCAGGATCAGCACTTCAACCACCGGACTAACGAGCAGCGCACTTATACCCGGCGCACCACAGGTTATCTGGGCACACAACATCAAACAACACTACAAGTACTGGAAGGACACAGTGCCTACCTGATACAAAACACCAACTCCGCACCGATCATTGTTTACGCAGAGAAGGATGAGCACCGGTTTAAAACCTTGGTGCCACAAGAACACACCGAAGCCATTGTGGCAACGCCCTGGATACAGGGCGACAATGTGACCATCAACCTTGAACGTATGCTCGAACACCGTCAAAAGCAGGTACACGCCCAATCCACAGTCACCGGCAAACTGGGCGAATGGATTACTGTTGTAGACCTGGAAGCCGACACAACTCGGCCACTGGGAAAGATAGACACCCGAAGAGTGAAACGTCGTCGCGGAGTGTTTGTAAAGGTCGAATTGGCGGAACCCACTGAACGATAAGTTCGATCACGGTCGGGGACGGAGTCATTTTTAAAAACCGGGGACAGACCACGTTTTTGCTAAAACGTGGTCTGCTAAAACGTGGTCTGTCCCCGGTTTTTCGGTCGCATGGTTTGATTTTCGGGAATGAATTCGTACATGGTCGTGGTGGATTACGCTATCGCTAATCCACCCTACCCAATTACGGAGCACCGTAGGGTGGATTAGGCGTTTTTTGCCGTAATCCACCACGACCATGCCCAAATTCACTCCCGTCAATTAATAATGTCCGCTAATGACACCACAGCGACTGCGAAAGTCTGGGGCACCAAAAAAGCCCGACACATGGCCGGGCTAAAGGGGTATAACGCGCAAAAGTAGAAATCTTACGCCTGCTGGGCTTTGGCCTCGCGGCGGTAGGCGTGCAACAGCGGCTCGGTGTAACCGCTGGGCTGCTCTTTTCCTTTAAACACCAGATCACAGGCGGCACGGAAAGCGACGCCATCGTAGTTGGGAGCCATGGGCGTGTAGGCCGCATCGCCCGCATTCTGCTCATCCACCACCAGCGCCATGCGCTTCATGGTCTCCAGCACGTGCTCTTCGGTGCAAATACCGTGATGCAGCCAGTTAGCGATATGCTGAGAGGAGATGCGCAGAGTGGCGCGGTCTTCCATCAGGCCGACATTGTTGATATCCGGCACTTTGGAGCAGCCTACCCCCTGATTGATCCAGCGCACCACATAACCCAAAATGCCTTGGGCGTTGTTGTCCAGTTCGTTCTGAATATCCTCGGCACTCAAGCTGGCGGGATCTTCCAGCAGCGGAATAGTGAGAATATCATCCAGGCTGGCGCGAGCGCGCTGGGCCAGTTCGTCCTGGCGGGCGATCACGTTCACCTGGTGGTAATGGGTGCTGTGCAGGGTGGCGCCGTTGGGCGACGGTACCCAAGCGGTGTTGGCACCGGACAGCGGGTGACCGACCTTCTGCTCCAGCATGGCCGCCATCTCGTCCGGCATGGCCCACATCCCTTTACCGATCTGCGCTTTGCCCTGCAGACCACAGGCCAGACCGTTGTCCACGTTCCAGTCTTCGTAAGCGTTGATCCAGGGCTGCTGCTTCATGGCCGCCTTGCGAATCATGGGACCCGCCAGCATGGAGGTGTGGATCTCATCACCGGTGCGGTCCAGGAAGCCGGTATTGATAAACACCACTCGCTCTTTGGCGACGCGGATACACGCTTTCAGGTTCACCGTGGTGCGGCGCTCTTCGTCCATAATACCGACTTTCAGCGTGTTACGCGCCATGCCCAGGGCGTCTTCGATACGGGCAAACAGCTCGCAGGTAAACTCCACCTCTTCCGGGCCGTGCATCTTCGGCTTGACGATATAAACGGAACCGGTACGGCTGTTACCTTTGTCGGAGCTGTTTTTCAGGTCGTGTATGGCGGCCAGGGAGGTGACCATACCGTCCAGAATACCTTCCGGCACTTCGTTGCCGTCTTTGTCCAATACCGCGTCGATAGTCATCAGATGACCAACGTTGCGCACAAACAGCAGGCTGCGGCCGTGCAGGGTCAGGTCGGAGCCTTCCGCTGCAGAGCCTTCAGCCAAAGCGTTAGCGCTAGGTGTATAGGTGCGGTCGGCATTCAGGGTGCGGGTCATTGGCTTGCCACCTTTTTCAAAGGTGTCTTCCAGATTGCCCTGCATCAGGCCCAGCCAGTTGCCGTAGACTTCAACTTTGTCTTCGGCATCCACCGCGGCCACAGAATCTTCACAATCCATAATGGTGGTTACCGCCGCTTCCACCAGCAGGTCCTTAACGCCGGCCCCATCGGTTTTACCAATCGGGCTGTCGCGATCGATCTGGATTTCGATATGCAGACCGTTGTTCTTCAGCAGCACAGCAGACAGTGCAGCGGGCTCGCCGTTATAACCCACAAATTTCTCCGGCTGCGCCAGTGCCACTTCGCTGTCATCGGCCAGGGTCACGGCCAGCTGGCCGTCTTTCACAGCGTACTGGGTGGCGTCGGCGTGACTGCCACTGACCAGGGGCACGGCCTGATCCAGGTGGGCGCGGGCAAAGGCAATCACCTTGGCACCGCGCACCGGGTTATAACCCGGCCCTTTTTCAGCGCCGTCGGCCTCACTGATAGCGTCAGTACCGTAGAGCGCGTCGTACAGGCTGCCCCAGCGGGCGTTGGCGGCATTCAGGGCAAAGCGGGCGTTTTTCACCGGCACCACCAGCTGCGGCCCGGCCTGGGTGGCGATCTCGGCATCGACGTTTTCAGTGGTGACTTTAAAGTCGTCGCCTTCCGGCAACAGATAGCCGATGTCGGTCAAAAAGGCTTTGTAGGCCTCGGCATCGTGGGACTGGCCGGCGCGCTCGCTGTGCCAGGCATCGATTTTGGCCTGGAAATCGTCGCGTTTGGCCAACAAAGCTTTGTTCTTGGGCGCCAGGTCAGTCAGAATCTCCTCGAAGGAAGCCCAGAAAGCGTCGGGCTCTATACCGGTTCCGGGGGCGATCTTGTCAGCAACCAGTTCATACAGTGATGCCGCGATCTGCAAGCCGCCCTTTTGAATTCTGTCTGTCATATCCATGCCTCAAACAATAATCTTGGAATAAGGTGTTGTGAGGCAAAGTGTAGAGAGGAATAGCAGATTTAGCTAATTTATAGCTTTTATACCCGCTATTCATTATAAAAATATGGCAACATTTGCTCGTCAGTGAACAAGGCCGCCGCCCACAGATTCCGCCACCTCCACCACCAGGCGACGCATCCACTGGTGCGCCGGATTGTGCTGCAGCAGCGGACTCCAGGCCATCTTCAGAGCAAACGGCGGGATTTCAAACGGCGGCGCCTTGATCACTACCCGCGGGTTGTCCCGCTGCAGTGCCGCCGCCTTCGAGGGAATAGTCACTATCAGGTCTTTTTGCTCTGCCAATAACATAGCGGCCTGGTAGTGGCGGGTAAACACGGTGATATTGCGCTTTCTGCCCAGGCTGCTGAGGGCTTCATCCACCCAGCCCAGACGCTGCACGTTGCTGGGGTTCATCCCTACGCCGACCCCCATGCCGGTCTTACTGACCCACACATGCGGGGCCTGGAGGTAGGTTTCCAGGGTGAAATTCTCCTGGATCGGGTTATCCACACTCAACAGGCAGGCAAAATCGTCTTTCCAGACATCTTTCTGGTGGAAGGATTGGGGCATGGCATCAAAGCGGTTGATAACCATATCCACCTTGCCCTGCTCCACATCCAGGAAGCTGACGTCACTGGGTGTCATGATATCCAGGGTGATATCCGGCGCCTCCTCTCGCAACCGGCGCAGGATATGGGGCACTAAAGTGGATTCCGAATAGTCACTGGCCATAATACGGAACACCCGGGTGGACGAGCCCGCATCAAACGCCTTCTGTGGCTGAACCGCCTTGTCCACCGTGGCCAGTACATCCCGGATCACCGGCTGCAGCTCCTGGGCCCGTTCCGTGGGTGTCATCCCCTCGCTGGTGCGCACCAGCAACGGGTCTTCAAACAGCTCCCGCAGGCGGCGCAGGCCGTTGCTCATGGCCGGCTGGCTGAGCCCCAGTTGGCTGGCCGCCTTGGTGACATTGCGCTCGCGCAGCAGCACATCCAGGTAAACCAGTAAATTAAGGTCGATTCGCGCAATATTCATTTGGCCACCCCTCCAATACCGACCAGAAATATCATCCAGCCACTACTGTAAACACACAAACATCATAAAAGCGTCATGTAGCGGTTTTACAAATATGCCTAAAAGCCGCACCAACGCTGGTTTTATAACCACTATTCTCAAGGTGAATAATAAAAATAATTACCATTTATTTCAATTATGTTTTCGCAAGGCCTACCATAATCAACGTTATCACACATTGCTGACTCCCGGAGCCAGCTAACACCCCTACTGTTTTGAAGGATTGACCATGTCACAGTACACACAAGACATCGAAGCGGTCGCCGCTCTGCGTGAAGCAGGTGGCAGCCCGTGGGACGCCATCAACCCAGAATCTGCAGCTCGCATGCGCGCTCAGAACAAGTTCAAGACTGGCCTGGACATTGCCAAGTACACTGCTGGCATTATGCGTCGCGACATGGCTGAGTTCGACAAAGACAAGAGCAAGTACACCCAGTCTCTGGGCTGCTGGCATGGTTTTGTTGGTCAGCAGAAGCTGATCTCCATCAAGAAGCACTTCGGTTCCACCGAACGGCGTTACTTGTACCTGTCTGGCTGGATGGTTGCTGCCCTGCGTTCTGACTTCGGTCCTCTGCCTGACCAGTCTATGCACGAGAAAACTGCTGTAGCCAGCCTGGTTGAAGAGCTGTACACCTTCCTGCGTCAAGCTGACGCCCGTGAGCTGGGTGGTCTGTTCCGTGAGCTGGACGCCGCTCGTGAAGCTGGCGACGCAGCCAAAGAAGCTGAAATCCAGGACGCTATCGACAATCACGAAACTCACGTTGTACCCATCATCGCTGACATCGACGCTGGTTTCGGTAACGCTGAAGCCACTTACCTGATGGCCAAGCAGATGATCGAAGCTGGTGCTTGCTGCCTGCAGATCGAAAACCAGGTTGCTGACGAGAAGCAGTGTGGTCACCAGGACGGTAAAGTAACCGTTCCTCACAACGACTTCCACGCCAAGCTGCGCGCTCTGCGTTACGCCTTCCTGGAGCTGGGTGTAGACGACGGCCTGATCGTTGCTCGTACCGACTCTGAAGGTGCCGGCCTGACCAAAGAAATCGCTGTGGTTAAAGAGCCAGGCGACCAGGGTGACGTTTACAACTCCTTCCTGGACGTTGAAGAAATTGACGTAGCCGACATGGCCGAAGGCGATGTTGTGATCAACCGTAACGGCAAGCTGGTTCGTCCCAAGCGTCTGCCTTCCGGTCTGTACCAGTTCCGTCCGGGTACTGGCCACGAGCGTTGCGTATTTGACTGTATCGAAGCTATCAACGCCGGCGCTGACCTGCTGTGGATCGAAACTGCCGTTCCGACTGTTCACGAAATCAAGGGCATGATGGACGAAGTTCGCAAGGTTCACCCAGATGCGAAACTGGTTTACAACAACTCTCCATCTTTCAACTGGACCCTGAACTTCCGCCAGCAGGCGTACGACGCTTGGGCTGAAGCTGGTAAAGACGTTTCCGCTTACGACCGTGACCGTCTGATGTCTGCCGAGTACGACGACTCTGAGCTGGCTGCTGAAGCTGATGCCCGCATTAAGACTTTCCAGGCTGATACTTCTCGCGAAGCGAACGTATTCCACCACCTGATCACTCTGCCGACTTACCACACTACTGCCCTGTCTGTAGACAACCTGGCGAAAGAGTACTTCGGTGAGCAAGGCATGCTGGGCTACGTTGCTGGCGTACAGCGTAAGGAAATCCGTCAGGGTATCGCTTGTGTTAAGCACCAGAACATGGCTGGTTCCGACCTGGGCGACGACCACAAAGAGTACTACGCTGGTGAGAACGCTCTGAAAGCTGGCGGTGCCAAGAACACTTCTAACCAGTTCAACAACATCTAATTGTTGCTGACACGTTAGAAGTAAAAAGGCGGCCTTTTGGCCGCCTTTTTTGTTCATCAGTACCGTTTTGATTTGTTAAACTTGAACCACGATTGTTTATAGCGAGGCCTGCCATGTCTGATGTTCCAGCACGCTTGGATGTTCCAGCACACTTAAAAGACGCCAAAGATCTCCTGACTGAGAATGGTTTTACCACCGGCGATACCTGGTATCACGGCACCTCTTCAGCATTGATTGAGTCGATTAAGGAAAACGGCCTTAAGCGCTCTGGCGACAAAGCCATGAAACAGGCGGCTAAACGCACCATGGCCACCATTGGCAATAACTATACGGAATCCATTGAGCCGGTGTTTTTAACGCAGAGTAAAGAGCTGGCTTACTACTGGGCCGAACAGACCGTTCGCAACCGCCGTGTTCGCATTGAAGGTGAAGAGTCGCCTGCAGTACTGTCAATCAAACTCCCCGACGAGCAAAACCAGAAAGTAAGGCCCGATGTAGGCGCCGCCAGCCTGCTGTTAATCAAGGAAGGCGAACACTTCCTGGCCCACTTGGCCGGCATTTACGAAGCTTGTGGCTTCGAGGCTCCCAATATTGACCTGATGAAAGCTGAACGCACAGAATACCTGACTAAGCTGGGTATGGCCTATATCAGCCAGGATATCGATAAAGAATACCTGGACGTGATCTGATCACAGAATTGATAGGGCTGTTTCGCGTTGCTCGATAATTTTTGAATCTATACTGGTTAGTAATTCCACCGGTTTGAGGATTCATCAATGTCTATCGGCAACTACGACCGCGCGGCAGAAATCGCCGCCATTGAAAAAGAGTGGGCGGAAAACCCCCGCTGGGCCAATGTCAAACGCAACTACAGCGCCGAAGATGTGGTGCGCTTACGCGGCTCCATCAAAAAAGAAAACACCTTGGCCAAACGCGGTGCCGAAAACCTGTGGCGTCTGGTCAATGACGGTGGCCGCCCGAGTTTTCGCCCCGACAAGGATTTTGTCAACGCCATGGGCGCACTTACCGGTGGCCAGGCCGTACAACAGGTAAAAGCCGGCGTACAAGCCATCTACCTCTCCGGCTGGCAGGTGGCCGCCGACGCCAACACTTCGGAAACCATGTACCCGGACCAGTCACTCTATGCGGTCGACTCGGTCCCCACCGTGGTACGCCGCATCAATAACGCCTTTACCCGCGCCGATCAGATCCAGTGGCAAAAAGGCGTGAACCCCGGTGACGAAGGTTATATCGACTTTTTTGCCCCCATTGTGGCGGACGCGGAAGCGGGCTTTGGCGGTGTGCTCAACGCCTATGAGTTGATGAGCAATATGATCGCGGCCGGCGCGGCCGGCGTACATTTCGAGGACCAGCTGGCCTCGGTGAAAAAGTGTGGTCATATGGGCGGCAAGGTACTGGTACCCACCATGGAAGCGGTTCAAAAACTCTGCGCCGCACGACTGGCGTCGGATGTGGCAGGTGTATCGACGATCGTGCTGGCACGCACCGACGCCAATGCCGCAGACCTCATGACCTCCGATTGTGATCCCTACGACGCCCCCTTTGTGATCGGCGAGCGCAGTCCGGAAGGGTTTTACCGGGTGAAAGCGGGATTGGATCAAGCCATCAGCCGCGGCCTGGCCTACGCCCCCTATGCAGACCTGCTCTGGTGTGAAACCGCGACCCCGTCGCTGGAAGAAGCCAAAACCTTTGCCGAGGCGATCAAAAAGCAGTACCCGGACCAGCTGCTCTCCTATAACTGCTCCCCCTCCTTTAACTGGAAGCGCAACCTGGACGACCACACCATCGCCAGGTTCCAGCGGGAACTGTCGGCCATGGGTTACAAGTTCCAGTTTATTACCCTGGCGGGCATCCACAATATGTGGAACGGCATGTTTAATTTGGCCTACGGCTATGCGCGCCGGGATATGTCGGCCTACGTGGAGTTACAGGAAAAAGAATTTGCCGACGCGGAAAAAGGTTACACGTTTGTCTCCCATCAACAGGAAGTGGGTACCGGCTATTTTGACGATATGACCACGGTGATTCAGGGGGGGCAGTCGTCAGTTACCGCGTTGACGGGATCGACGGAAGAGGAGCAGTTTGGGAAGTAGTTTTCCGATTTTCTAATCCGGCATGGTCAACGCCGTCGGTGACACGATAATACCGTTATTATCGGCATATACGAACTCGCCTGGCGTAAAAGTCACACCACCGATTTCCAGCTCGACATTGTAATCGCCAATGCCGCGCTTTTCGGTTTTTAACGGTATACTGCCCAGCGCCTGAACACCCAGGTCCAACTCCGCCATGGCGTCTACGTCGCGAATCGCGCCGTAAATAATAACCCCTTCCCAACCGTTTTTGACGGCGTTTTCCGCAATCATATCCCCCAGCAGGGCCTTGCGCAGGGAGCCGCCGCCGTCCACCACCATCACCTTGCCCTGCCCCGGCTTGCCGGCATTTTCCTTCACCAGGGAATTATCTTCAAAGCACTTTACCGTCACGATCTCGCCGCCAAAAGAGCGACGGCCACCGTAGTTAGTAAAGCGACAGCCGTTGATCATAGCCGCCACAACGCGCACCTGATCGGGGTACTCGTCGCACAGATCCGGGGTAATATAATCCATCGTTTTTCCGTCCAATGTTTTGTGTGTCTTTTTTAGGGGTTTGTTAAAAACACTTATTTTACAAGGTCTACAGCATTATACCCAAAACATTCCCTTCGTAGGCGATGGTAAATTTTTCCAATGGATCCAGACAGCCGGCGAGTGAACCTTTGGCATCACCTGAGGCCAAATCGAATTCAATACCGTGTACCGGGCAACGCAAACTGCCAGGTTCCAGTGTCGCGCGGGTCAAAGGGGCATCCATATGGGGACAACGGTTGGTAATCACATAGGGCTGGCCTTCGTTCTGCAGTAGCAACAGATCCTTGCCCGCTACCCGAAAGCTCTTGCAATAGCCATCATACAGTTGGTGCAACTTTTCCAGTGGATAAAAAGTCATCGATTTCCCCCTCTCCCTGTAACCAGGGCATTAACAAAGCGGTCAAATCCAACGGGCAATCGGCATTTGACACCCAGTCGGCACCACTGCCCGGCAGCTGTGTCTCTTCGGCAACCGAAAACAGCGATATCACGGAACTCTCCAACAACAGGTCCAGCCCCTTCTCCCGTTCACTATTTTGCCGCTGGACCAATACCATGGGTACAGAAATCTGCGCCAATTTCTCCGCCACCACCACACCGGCACTTTTACCCATATAACCGAATAGCCCCTGGTCGCGCCAGATCTCCCGATACACTGCCAGGGGCTCGGGTTCCGGGCCCAGCTCCGGGTGAAAGCGCTCAGCGCTGGATAAGCTCGACATGCCATGGTTGATTAGAGGTGACAACAGGCCATTGATTGGCGGGTAGAGGTAATCCAGAAACACCATGCCACTGACGGTCTCACTCGCCAACTGGCCGTCAGCCAGCGCTAAAGCCAGCGCCCCGCCACCTTCCCGGCTGCCCATCCACAGGGGCGTACTCCCGGTTTGCTCCATCACAAAGGCATTCACCGCTGGAATATCATAGCGGGCATAGTCCGACAGGGTATTGGTGGCATACCGCTGGTTAACTGGCGAGACGCCGTGACCGCGAGCCTCCATTAACCAGACATCCAGCCCCATGGCCAATAAGCGAGCGGCGAACCCCTCCCCGCTGGGAGAAATCCATTGATGGCGATTTTGGTGGTTGCCGTGTAATAAGATAATGGGCAAACCGCCAGGCCGGGGCGAATTGATCTCCCCATGCTCATAAGGCGTAAGATGGGAAAGCGCGATTTCGACACTCTTGTCGGGGCTGTTGTTTGGCTTGATAAGATAGACATCTTCCGCCAGGTCACCCAGCACCTCTGCACTGATCAATCGAACGGGAAAAAGGTCGCTACTACTCTTCACTGAAATACATCACCGCTATTTGTCGATATCCATTATCTACGGCCAATCAAGTAGCGCATAGAAAATCATCCTGGCGTCATTATAAGGGATATCTCCGGACTCTGACCACGAAAAGCATTAATCCCCAGCAGCAACACTGATTTCCCTTTGCAAGTGACCGCTATCGCTCTACAATGCCGCGCTACAGCTCAAAGTCGAGATATATGTCCCACTTTATCGTTTCCGACCTCCGCTATTTGGCGGATAGCAGCGCCTATTTTGAAGCCATTCGCGACCTGCCGTCGCCGGTCTGGCTGGATAGCGGTCGCCCGTTAAGCCCGCTCGGCCGCTACGATATTATCAGCGCCAACCCCAGTCGCCGGCTCATTACTCAAGGTGGCATCACGACGGATCAAACCCGGCACCAAACCCGGCAGTTGACCGACAATCCCTTTGACCTGGTCTGCCAGGCACTGGCGCCCATCAGTACAAAGGCCAACAAAGACCTGCCGTTTTGCGGCGGCGCCCTGGGATACTTCGGCTATGACTTGGGCCGTCGCCTGGAAACGCTGCCCAGCCAGGCCAACGCTGATATCCCGCTGCCGGAGATGTATATCGGCATCTTCGACTGGGCCATTGTGCAGGACCACCAGCAGCAGCACGCCTGGTTGATTGCATTGCCGAGCTGCAGCGCGGCGGACCACCGGGATTTGATCCAGCGCTGCGAGCGTGCCGGTCAACAGATTTCACCCGAACCGGGCAAAGTTCCCCCAAACTTCCACACCAGCGCCTTCCAACCGGAAATCAGTGCCGACACTTACGCCGCGGCCATTGCCACGATCCACGAATATATTCGCAGCGGCGATTGCTACCAGGTGAACTTTACTCAGCGTTTTTCCGCGGACTTTGAAGGCGACAGTTACGCCGCCTACCAACACCTGCGCCGGGTTCTGCCGTCTCCCTTCTCCGGTTATATCGGCCTGGAGCAAGGCGCAGTGCTCAGTTTTTCACCAGAGCGTTTTCTGCATGTGGCCGGCCGCCAGGTGGAAACCAAGCCCATAAAGGGCACCCTGCCCCGCGGGCGAACCCCCGAGCAGGATCAGGCCAATGCCCAGCGCCTGCAGCAAAGTGTGAAAGATCGGGCAGAAAACCTGATGATTGTCGACCTGCTGCGCAATGACCTGAGTAAGACCTGCGAGCTGGGCAGCGTGCGGGTACCGGAGCTGTTTGCGTTGGAGAGCTTCCCCAACGTGCACCATTTGGTCAGCACCATTACCGGCACCCTGGGGGAACACCATAGCGCCATTGACCTGCTCAAGGGTTGCTTCCCGGGCGGCTCCATCACCGGCGCCCCTAAACTGCGGGCCATGGAAATTATCGAGGAGCTGGAGCCGAGCCGGCGCTCCATCTATTGTGGCAGCCTGGGTTATATCAGTGCCAATGGCAATATGGACACCAGCATCGCCATCCGCACCCTGGTCTGTGACCAAAACCGTATTTACTGCTGGGGCGGTGGCGGTATCACCGGCGATTCAAAGGTCGAGGCGGAATATCAGGAGTCGCTGGACAAGATTCAGGTATTGTTAAAGGCGTTGGAAGAGGTTAGTGGCTGAGCAATGCCTAGGGTTTTTGATTTGATTATAGACGGTTCAGCGCCACAGGTCGGACTGAAGTCCGACCTACAGAGTTTATGGCTGAGCACTAATCCTACTTTGTCACGCAAGAATGCCGTCGCAATGTAGGGTGGATTAGCGTAGCGTAATCCACCAATTAGTCTGCTAATGGCACGTTTCTTGGTGGATTACGCTACGCTAATCCACCCTACACGATAATTTAGGTTAAGCGTGACAAAGTAGAACTAATTAGCGGCTTGGAGGAAGAGAAGCTACAGGCTCAGATCGCGGTTACTGGCCTTGATAAACTCCTTCTTGAGATCCTCGTATGTATGCACCGCCGGAAACTGCGGGAACTCCTCAATCACATTCTGCGGCGCCTTGAACAGTATACCCGCGTCAGCCTCTGCCAACATGGTGGTATCGTTGTAAGAGTCACCGGCGGCGATAGTGCGGTAATAGAGGGACTTCAACGCCACAATGGACTGGCGCTTGGGGTTGGGCTGGCGAATGTTGTAGTTCACCACCTTGCCGCTGGCATCGGTTTCCAGCTTGTGGCACAGCAGCGTCGGGTAACCCAGCTGTTTCATGAGGGGACCCGCAAATTCATAGAAGGTGTCAGACAGGATAATCACCTGGAAGCGCTCGCGCAGCCAATTGGTGAACTCTGCCGCCCCCTCCAATGGGCTCAGGGTGGCGATCACCTCCTGGATTTCATTCAGCCCCAAACCGTGGGTTTCCAGCTCCGCCAGTCGCATGGTCATCAGCTCATCGTAATCGGGAATGTCACGGGTGGTGGCCTTGAGAGCCTCAATACCGGTTTTTTCCGCGAACTTGATCCAGATTTCGGGAATTAACACACCTTCCAGATCCAAACATGCAATTTCCACTGTCGATCTCCGCTTCGCTCAACTTGGCCTGCCGGCCGTAAATGTGGGTATGGGGGTCAATAAAAGTGCGCACAATCTACCGGTTTGAACAGACCAGCGCAAATACTATCGCCGACCACGCCCCCTGCCCCCGCTCTTTTCACGTGGAACATATAACCTCAAGCAGTAAGCAAGCACTTTTTAAATGCCCACAAAACGGGTTAATGTTAACCACACTGGCTATAGATTGGACCCATCTGGGCATATAGCCGTGATAGAGTGATTGAAAAACCCTGTCAAACAGTATACTTGTCCCACATATCGACCAACTTCAGACCAATGTTTCACAGGCAATCCCCCGGCGGCCTCTCCCGCTCGCGAGTTTGGCACAAAACACCACAAATTACCGATCGAAAACTAGTCTACCAGGCGTTATATCACTATTCTTCATGATTATTGTTAACTTATTTGCAGCTCTGGTATCCTGCGCGTCCCAAAGAGCGACCCAAAATTCCACTGGAGAACGGATAAAGAACTATGAGTGCTGAATTACTGGATACTGTAGATCTCGGCAGCAAACTGCAAAACCAAACGCCGCAGGAGATCATGCGTTTTGCGCTGGAGCAGTTCGACAATATCTGTATCTCATTCAGCGGTGCCGAAGACGTGGTCCTGGTAGACATGGCCCATCAGATCAAACCCGACGTGGAAGTCTTCTGCCTGGACACCGGCCGCCTGCACCCGGAAACCTACCGTTTTATCGAGCGTGTGCGAGAGCACTACAACATCAATATCGATGTGGTTACGCCGGACGGTGAAGCGGTACGCAAGCTGGTCAAGGAAAAAGGCCTGTACAGTTTTTATAAAGACAACCACCAGGAGTGCTGTAGCATCCGCAAAATTATGCCGCTTAAGAAAAAGCTGCAGGAAGTGGATGCCTGGATCACCGGTCAGCGTAAAGACCAAAGCCCCGGCACCCGCGCCAGTATTCCGGTTATCCAGGACGACAAGCTGTTTGCCCGCCCCGGTGAACGCCTCACCAAGTTCAACCCGTTGGCCAGCTGGACCTCCCGCCAGGTGTGGGACTATATCCGCGCCTATGATGTGCCGTACAATGAGCTCCACGATCGCGGCTTTATCTCCATCGGATGTGAGCCCTGCACACGCCCGGTTGGCCCCAACCAACACGAGCGCGAAGGTCGCTGGTGGTGGGAAGAAGCCACCAAAAAAGAGTGTGGACTGCACGCCTCGAATGTGAAAAAGTAAACATTGCCCACTGCCTTCAGGGGAAAAGTATTGTGAAAATTACGTTTGTAAAAAAGATTATGGCTGATGGGTCGCCCTGCAAGAAGTGCGGCGATGTCATTCAGAAGCTGGAAGAAACCGGTCAAATGGCCCATATCGACGAGGTGCTCGTCGCCGATGAGCGAGACCCCAACAGTGCCGGCGTCAAGCTGGCCGCCAAACTCGATGTCAACCGCGCACCGTTTTTTGTGGTTGAAAATGATGGGCAGGATACGGTGGTCTATACCGTGTATCTGAAGTTCGTCAAAGAGGTTTTAGACCAGAAAACCTCCGCCGAGGACGAAGCGCGGGAAATCATGAATGACAATCCGGACCTGGATTTCATTTAAACACAAAAAAGCCCCGATCACGGGGCTTTTTTAATCCTACTTGGCCATCACCTTGTAATTGACCACCGTTTTTGTCTCCGCCGAGACATCACAGATAATATCGGCTATCTCCGAAGGGGCGCCGGCACGACTCACTTTTTGCGATTCAATAAAAATATGAAACACGTCTTCAGTCTCTTCATAGAAACTGGCGTGATGATCGAAGCTATGGCTTTCGAACTCCGCAGAAGAAGTCTTTAATTTCTCTTCACAGATATACATGGCATCCGCCACCGAGTGCAGATAACCGATGCGGGACTTGGGCAATTCAGGCTCCGGTGGCGGCGCCACCGCGGAATCAGGCGCGACCTCCGCCACCGCTTCCGCCGCCTCGGCGTCACTGTCGAAGTGACCCGTCACCAACAGAGTTCCAATAATCGAGATATTGGTCAGCAGTATTCCGCCAACCACCACTAGTAAGCTTTCTTTTCGCAGCATCGATCCACAGTATTTTCTGACTAACCACGAATTTTAACGTAACCCTTGCGGGCCTTAAACAGCGCGATCCCGTTATTGACAGTGGGTGTTCGATCACCTCAGCCAACAGGCCATTTAGCAGGCAAAGTGATTAATAGGTGGGCAGCTCGATATGTTCAAACAGATCGTCGAGCTCCGCTTTAGAGTGGCGGTTATAGGCCTCGTCCACCACATCCTTGGTCAAGTGGGGGGCAAACTGTTCGATAAAGTCATACATAAAGCCACGCAGGAAGGTACCGCGACGGAAACCAATTTTGGTGGTGCTGGACTCAAACAGGTGGCTGGCATCCAGTGCAACCAGATCGGAATCCAACTCCTCGCTGTATGCCATTTTGGCGATAATACCGATACCCAGGCCCAAGCGCACATAGGTTTTGATCACATCCGCGTCGGCTGCGGTAAAAACCACCTTCGGAGCCAGGCCGCGCTCGATAAAGGCCTCGTCCAACTTGGAGCGACCGGTAAAACCAAACACATAAGTGACAATCGGGTGCTTGGCCACCTCCTCCAGCGTCAAGTCGGACACCTGGCACAACGGGTGATTTTTGGGCACCACAATACAACGGTTCCAGCGGTAACAGGGCATCATGATCAGGTCGCTGAACAGCTCCAGGGCTTCTGTGGCAATGGCAAAATCCACGGTGCCATCGGCGGCCATTTCCGAAATTTGCATGGGTGTGCCCTGGTGCATATGCAGGGACACGTCAGGGTATTGATTGATAAAGGTTTCGATGACCGGTGGCAGTGCGTAGCGGGCCTGGGTATGGGTGGTGGCCAGGGACAGACTGCCCTTTTTCTCGTTACTGAATTCTTGCGCCACCTGCTTGATGCTTTCCACCTTGCGCAAAATTTCACCGGCTGTTTTTAAGATCGCTTCCCCTGCTGGCGTTATTCGCGTCAAGTGCTTGCCACTTCGGGAAAACACTTCCACACCCAGCTCGTCCTCCAACAACCGTATCTGTTTACTGATACCCGGTTGCGATGTATACAAGCTTTGTGCGGTCGCTGACACATTGAGATCATGGTGTGCCACTTCCCAAATGTAACGCAGCTGCTGCAGTTTCATAGAGCCTCCAAATGGCCGCAGGTGGGGTTTAAGTTATAAAAATATAAAGAAATATTCTTTTCAAGAATAGATACAAATTAGTATATTTGCCACCCCAAATTACATTTAGAGTGTGTCAACATCGGTTATCTATAACTTTAGCCTATATTCATGGAAATAGTGTTTTTTGTGCTAGCCGGCGCAGCAGTAGGATTAGCAGTGGGCATAACGGGCGTCGGCGGCGGTTCCCTGATGACACCTCTACTCATTCTCTTCGGCATTCCCTACAATGTCGCCATCGGCACCGACCTCCTCTACGCCGCCGTTACCAAGGCCGGCGGCGCCGTGGCCCACAAACGCCAGGGCACCGTGCGCTGGCGGCTTGTTGCCCTCTTGGCGATGGGCAGTATTCCCGCTTCGCTAGCCACCACCTTTCTCCTCGACAATGTATTTACCACGGCAGGCGACTACGAAGCCCTGTTGACCCACAGTCTGGGCATTATGCTGATCCTCACCTCCGGGGTCCTGCTGTTTAAAAAGCGGATTCAAGAGACCTCCGCCGAGGACGGCGCCACCAAAACCTGGGTTCACCATCACGCCCAGGCCATCACCTTTGTCGCCGGTATCCTGTTGGGGGTATTTGTCACTCTCTCATCTGTGGGGGCCGGTGCCTTTTGCGCCGCCCTGTTACTGGTGCTCTACCCCAGACTGCCGGCACTGCATGTGGTGGGAACCGATATTGCCCATGCCGTCCCTCTGACCCTGATCGCGGGACTGGGCCACCTGCTGTTTTTGGGCAACGTCGATTTCAAGCTGTTGGGCTGTCTGCTGATCGGCTCACTACCCGCGGTCCACTTTGGCACCAAATTGGGGGCGCGCCTGCCCAACACGGTGTTGCAGCCGATTCTCGCCAGTATATTGATGGTACTGGGGGTAAAATTTGCCGTTTTTTAAGCGGCGGCCAGAAACGCTTTAATAGGGGTTTTTAACTGCCCCATAAAGGCATCTGTTTTTGCGGTTCCAATTGGGAGAGGTAAGACGGATCCATCATCGGCACCATATAAACCGGCACCTTCGCTAACTGCAGCACCTTACTGGTGACAGAGCCCAACATATTGGATTTCATGGCATTGGGGCCGTGACTGCCCATAATGATCAGATCGGCGTTGCGCTTTTCCGCTTCATCCAATATCACTTCTGCCGGACGTCCCTGCACCACACTCACATCGATAATCCGGGACAGGCCCTGTTCTCCATCCATATACTCTTCCGCCAGGGCATCGATAATACTGTTTTTGATGGTCCTCATCATTTTGATCAAGCCGTCGGCCTGAATTTCATCCGACGACCCTTCCGGCAGGTAAGTTTTAACAACCGCGTTGGCGAAACTGCCCAAGGGTTCAACCGCATGGACAACCACAATCCTTGCGTCGCACTTACTGGCCAGACTCATCACATGCTGGAGGATATGCGGACTAAACACCCCTAAGTCTGTAGCAAAGAGGATGGTTTGGATCATAGAATACGCCTTACTTACTACGCCGCAGTGCCTTTACCCCAGCCGGGAAACCGCCGTCCCACAGCCGGGCAAACACCTTGTCAAAGCCTTTTTATGTTGGTGCGTCTTAACTACAAGAATAGCACCGGATCAGAGATCCGCCTCCAGGCCAGGCAATTTGACAGCCTAATCGGCATCCTCCGCAAGGTGTTTGGAGTGGTTGGCGATGCCGTGGGGTACATGGCCAGTGGCCACGTGTTCCCGGGCAGAATCGCAGTGCTGTACCTGGTCATCAAAGAAGACATCGGCACCGTAGGCCTTAAGAAAAGCCCCTTTATCCAGCCCCCCCAAAAACAGGGACTCATCCAGGCGAATATCCCAGGCCCGCAACGTTCGAATCACCCGCTCGTGCGCCGGGGCCGAACGGGCGGTGACCAGCGCGGTCCTGATCGGCCCATCGCCGTCGGCAAACTCCGACTGCAGGCCCTGTAACGCGGCCAAAAACGCTTTAAAGGGACCGCCGCTTAACGGGGTCTTGGCTGAGGCTTTTTCACTGCGTGCAAACTCTTCCAGCCCTTTGTGTTTGTACACCTGTTCCGCCTCATCCGAAAACAGCACCGCATCGCCATCAAACGCAAAGCGCAAGCCGTCGTCCTGCTCGCGGCTGCCTTTGGAGGCGATCAACGTCGCCGCCGCCACGCCGTTCTCCAGGGCGTGACGCACATCTTCAGCGTGGGTGGATAAAAACAGATGACAACCAAATGCCGAGACGTAACGGTAGGGACTTTCACCACCGCAAAACGCCGCTCGGGTGATATTGAGGCCGTAGTGTTCGATCGAATTAAACACCCGCAGACCGGTATCGGCACTGTTGCGCGATAACAGGATCACTTCCACCCGCGGCGGCTCACCGGGAAAGTGTGCGTTTATCCCCAACAACTTCTGCGCAATTGGCAGCGCGTCACCCGGTTTCAGAACCACATCTTCGTTGTCGATTTGATATTCTGAATAGGCTTTTAAACCTTCTTTGGTATAAATCTCGTGGCTGTCATCCAGGTTGAACAGCGCACGGGATGAAATTGCCACAACCAGTTTGTTGCCATAACCTGCAGGCATTGTTTTCCTTCCCCGGGTGTTTTCTTTTATCGGCGTTCGACCTCCGCCCTGGAGTGCACCATCGCTTGATAGGCGGCGTAATCATTCATACCCGCGGTGCGAGCCAGTGAATAGGCAAGGCCATTCTGTTGCTCTTTGGCCAACGACTCAAGGGTGCCGTCCTCCACTTTGGTCAGACTGACAATCACATAATCACCACCAGGCAGATGAAAGCCGCTGACAACCGGTTCCCCTTGCGGGCGTAGCAGCGAGAAAACATGTTGCAGAATCGATTGATCGACCTTCGCATCTGTGCGAATCGCCCCCAGGCTAACCTGCCACTCCAGATCACTGGCTTTGGCCAGCGCTTCAATCTCTTCGCCGTCGCGAACGCGCTGCTCAAGTTCAGCCGCTTGCTCGGCCAGGGCCTCCTGTGCCTTTTGGCGCTGCACGGCGCTGACAATCTCGTCGCGCACCAAGCTCAATGCTTTGGTATGGGTCGGCTGATGCTCGACCACACGGATCACTGCCGAACGGTCATCCGCCAGCTCCAGCACTTCACTGGTATTGCCCTCTTCTTTTAACTCGCTGCTGAATGCCGCGGCCACCACTTCCGGCAATGCTGCCAACCCTTCACCGCCGTTGACGTCAAACAACTCGGAGCGGCCGACAGACAATCCCAGCTCCTCGGCCGCATCCTCCAGGCTGGAGGCATTGTAGGTCAGGTCACCCAGGCGACCCAGCAGTTCCACAAACAGGGAATCGGCCTCCGCATCCTTTAAGGCTTGCGCAATGCTCATACGCTGCTCTTCAAACGTTGGCGGCTGGGACACCTGCTCCTCCAACAGTTTGATAATGTGCAAGCCGGCATCGGTTTCGACGATATCGGACACCTCACCGGTGGTCAGGCTCGCCAGCGCCGCTTCAAACGCTTCCGGGAAGATATCCCCGGCAGTGAAGCCCAAATCGCCCCCCTGCTCCTTGGAAATCGGGTCTTCGGAGAGCTCCGCAGCCAGTGCTGCAAAATCCTCACCCGCATCCAGGCGCTGCTTGATGCTCTCGGCGATTGCCCGCTCAGACTGATCGTCTTTCGGCTCGATCAAAATATGGGCAGCGCGACGCTCGGTTTTTCTCTCAAAGGCGGCAATCTCCTGCTGGTATTGTTGACGCAGCTGCTCTTCAGTGAACTCGAGATCGGCAACCAGATCTGCCGATGTCACATCGATATATTCGATCGCCACCTGCTCCGGCGCAATAAAACGGTTTTCGTTTTCGCTGTAATAGGATTCGATCTCCGCCGCCGATACGGTCTGTTTATCGGTAGCGGACAATGGCAGGGTCATATAGTAAAAACTGCGTTTTTGCTGTGACAAGGCGGCGCTGCGCGCTAACTCGGCGGGTGTCACAAAACTGCTGCCGGATATACCGGATGCTTGTTGAGTCAACAACATTTCGCGCTCCAGCAACTGCTTGTATCCCACGGCGGTGTAACCCATGGAGCGCAGCAACTGTTGATAACGTTCGCGGCTGAACACACCGTCCTGCTGAAACTGCGGCGCTGAGACAATTTCTTCATCTAGGGCGAGATCGCTAATGGCCATACCGGTTTCTTCGGCTTCTTGAACCAGGGCGCGACGTTCGATCAAACCGTTTAACACCGGCTCACGCAGGCGCTCATCGGACAAAAAGTCGGCGGGTATGCGATCGCCAAAACGGGACAGCATTTGCTGCTTTTGCAAAAAAATCGCCTGGCGAACTTCCTGTTCGGTGATCACTTCACCGTTAACAGAGGCGGCCTCGTTGGGCGAACCATTTTGAATAAAAAGCGAATCGACCCCGAAAAGTGCAAAGGGGATGATCATCAAAGTGACCAGTATGGTCGCTACGGTTCCCTTCAAGTTATCGCGGAAACTTTGCAGCATCTTTAACCCCGAATTTATGATGACTTTGTAAACACATTGATAAAAAAAAAGCGCATCCTGCAAGACACGCCTTTTTAATGCTTTTAGCTTGAACTTGCCAGCGAGCTAAAGTTCAAGCCGTCAGCTATACTGGTAACAAACCCCAGTAAGCCGCGATAACGTTTTAGTTAACCGCGTCTTTCAGTGCTTTACCGGCTTTAAAGCTGGGCACTTTGGCAGCAGCAATTTGAATTTCTTCGCCGGTTTGCGGGTTACGGCCAGTACGAGCGGCGCGATCCTTCACAGAGAAGGTACCAAAGCCAACCAATACCACCTGATCACCCTCTTTCAGAGCGCCGGTCACGGTATCTACCATAGCATCCAGTGCACGACCGGCAGCTGCCTTGGGAATATCAGCAGATGCGGCGATGGCTTCGATAAGTTCAGATTTGTTCACACTCAACCCCTCTTATATTATTGAGTTCCAAAACGTCAAAAATTCTGTATTTCAAACAACTGTCATTAATCACAGTCTTAGGTACTGTTTTCCCGATAAATTCCCCGAATCCGGAAAAAAATCTGCTACAGACCTCTGCGACAGACCAGAGAAACTATAGGGAAAACGCCCTGCGCCCGACACAGAGCAATGAATTGCGATTTATACCAACAGACACCAGGGTGGTCAAGGAATCATTCAAGGAAAATCGCCTGAAAGCCGCATTCTGCCTGTATTTTGAGCGAATAGGCCTCTGGCGATGATCCGTTGACAAGAAAAACCTCAGTGCGTACTGATGCGCTCTTTGGCTTCACCCTGCGCTTTCTTTTCCAAGGCACTGTACTCCTCATCGGAATAAGGCTCGGGCATATGCTGCAGTGCGGCTTCCAGTACCTGATCGATCCATTTTACCGGTTTGATGGTCAAATCTGCCTTGATATTGTCGGGTATCTCCTTCAGGTCCCGCTCATTATCAGCCGGAATAATCACGGTAGTGATTCCACCGCGGTGTGCGGCCAGCAGCTTTTCTTTCAAACCGCCGATCTTCAATACTTCACCGCGCAGGGTGATCTCGCCGGTCATGGCCACATCGGCGCGCACAGGAATGTCTGTCAACACCGACACCAGAGCGGTACACATGGCGATACCGGCGCTGGGGCCATCTTTGGGGGTAGCGCCTTCCGGCACATGGATATGGATGTCAGTTTTCTCATTGTAATCCGGGGCAATGCCCAAAATCTGAGCGCGTGAGCGAACAACCGTTAAGGCCGCCTGGATCGACTCCTGCATCACATCGCCAAGGCTACCGGTTTTCACCAGTCGACCGTTACCTTTAACTGCCGAGGATTCAATGGTTAACAATTCGCCACCAACCTGGGTCCAGGCCAAACCGGTTACCTGACCGACCTGGTTCTCCTCTTCGGCGCGACCGAAATCGAACTTGCGCACACCCAACAGCTCTTCCAGCTGATCGTCACTGATCACCGCCTTATCCAGGTTTTTCTCTTTCACGTGCCGGGTGACCACCTTGCGGCAGAGTTTGGCAACTTCGCGATCCAGTCCACGCACACCCGCCTCGCGAGTGTAGTAGCGAATCACATCGCGAATAGCATCGTCTTCAACCTCCATTTCCGATTCTTTCAGACCGTTGGCTTTCATCTGTTTCGGTATCAGGTAACGCGAAGCGATGTTGATTTTTTCATCCTCGGTATAACCGGGGAGACGAATCACTTCCATCCGATCCAGCAACGGACCGGGAATATTCATGGAGTTGGATGTGCAAATAAACATCACATCGGACAGATCGTAATCCACTTCCAGATAGTGATCGTTAAACGCTTTGTTTTGCTCCGGGTCCAACACCTCCAACAAAGCCGACGCGGGATCGCCGCGACTGTCCATCCCCATTTTGTCAATCTCATCCAACAGGAACAGCGGGTTTTTTACGCCCACTTTGGACATTTTTTGTATCAGTTTGCCGGGCAGAGAACCGATATAGGTGCGACGGTGACCGCGAATTTCCGCTTCATCGCGAACACCACCCAACGCCATACGAACAAACTTGCGGTTGGTGGAACGGGCGATGGATTCTCCCAGAGAAGTTTTACCCACACCGGGAGGACCAACCAAACACAGGATCGGGCCTTTGATTTTTTTCACCCGTTGTTGCACGGCCAGGTATTCCAGAATCCGTTCTTTCACTTCTGCCAGGCCGTAGTGATCGGCTTCCAGCACCTCTTCGGCGCGGTCCAGATCGTGGCGCACTTTGCTGCGTTTTTTCCAGGGTACGTTCAACATCCAGTCGATATAGGAGCGCAACACCGACGCTTCCGCCGACATGGGTGACATCATTTTCAGCTTGTTCAGTTCAGCGTGGGTTTTTTCTTCCGCGTCCTTGGGCATACCGGAGTCGGCTATTTTCTTTTCCAACTCCTCGATTTCATTGGGCTCTTCACCCATATCTCCCAGCTCTTTCTGAATCGCTTTCATCTGCTCATTCAGATAGTACTCGCGCTGGCTTTTCTCCATCTGCTTTTTGACCCGGCCGCGAATTTTCTTCTCAACCTGGAACAGATCGATTTCGGCCTCCATCAGCCCCAGCAAATGTTCGAGGCGCTCGCGCACGCTACCCATTTCCAGCACTTCCTGCTTCTGGGACAACTCCAGCGACATATGCGCCGCCACGGTATCGGCCAGTCGACCCGGTTCATCGATGCCCGACAGGGAGGTCATTACCTCGGAGGGCACCTTTTTACTCAGATTGACGTACTGCTCAAACTGGGACATGGCGGAACGCAGCAGCACCTCGGCCTCCCGCTCGGCCATCTCCTCGCTTTCCATCAGGCTCACTCTGGCGCGGAAATACTCACCACTGGAATCTACGGTCTCGATCTGGGCGCGGTCCCCGCCCTCCACCAGGACCTTGACGGTACCGTCGGGCAACTTTAACAACTGCAAAATGGTGGAAACTGTGCCCACGCTGTAAATATCATTCTCTTGCGGGTCATCCTCGGAAGCGTTCTTTTGCGCCACCAACAGCACCTGTTTGTCGGCCGCCATGGCCTGTTCAAGTGCCAGAATCGACTTTTCACGGCCGACAAACAGGGGAATAACCATGTGTGGATACACCACAACATCGCGCAGGGGTAACAGGGGTAAATCGTCGAGGGATGCGGGTACTTCGTTGGGGTCCATCTGTAGCCTCTTCTTTGCGGAGCTGGAGACATTTAATCGTTTTAATGCTGGCTTGACGTCGAGCAAGGCGCAGCCCGGCCAAACTTAGCTATTAGCAATAAGAGTGGGGTCAGAATGGTAAAATTACAAGTTTTTGGCGGGATAAAAGGGAAAAAAGGGCCTTTTATAAGGCCCTTTTTATAGCAGCAATCCACTTATAGCTTAAACCTTGAACAGGCAGTTCAGGCTTTGCACAACAAGGTCAACCCTTGGGATCAATCTTCCTGGGCTGCCTTGGGAGGCTCTACAGTCTCATAGACCAGCAGCGGATCGGATTCACCCTTAATCACGGCTTCGTCCACCACGACCTTCACCACGCCATCTTCCGATGGGATTTTGTACATGGTTTCCAGCAGCACAGATTCCATGATGGAGCGCAAGCCACGAGCACCGGTTTTACGGTCCATGGCTTTTTGGGCCACCGCCGCCAGGGCATCGTCGCGGAAATCCACTTCGACACCTTCCATCTCAAACAGCTTGCTGTACTGCTTGGTGAGCGAGTTCTTGGGCTCGGTCAAAATCTGGACCAGTGCCGGCTTGTCCAGCTCTTCCAGGGTGGCAATGACCGGCAAACGGCCCACAAACTCGGGGATCAGGCCGTAACGGACCAGATCTTCCGGCTCCAGGTCGCGCAGGGTTTCACCCACATTTTTGCTGTCGTCCTTGCTCTTGATCTCGGCACCAAAACCGATACCGCCCTTTTCGGAGCGATCGCGGATCACCTTGTCCAGACCGGCAAAGGCACCGCCGCAGATAAACAGGATATTGGAGGTATCCACCTGCAGGAACTCCTGTTGGGGATGCTTGCGTCCACCCTGGGGTGGCACAGACGCTACCGTACCCTCAATCAGTTTTAACAACGCCTGCTGCACGCCCTCCCCGGACACATCCCGGGTAATGGAGGGGTTGTCGGACTTGCGGGAGATCTTGTCGATTTCATCAATATAGACAATGCCCTGCTGGGCCTTTTCGACGTCGTAGTCACACTTCTGCAACAGCTTTTGAATAATGTTCTCGACGTCTTCACCGACGTAGCCGGCCTCGGTCAGGGTAGTGGCATCGGCAATGGTGAAAGGCACGTTCAGCATCCGGGCCAGGGTCTCAGCCAGCAGGGTTTTACCGCTACCGGTGGGGCCCACCAGCAAGATATTACTCTTGCCCAGCTCAACATCTTCTTTGTCTTTCTTTTTATCCCCTACACGCAAACGCTTGTAGTGGTTGTATACCGCCACCGCCAGTACTTTTTTGGCACGCTTTTGGCCAATGACGTACTGGTCCAGAATCTCGGAGATTTCCTGGGGGGTAGGCAGGTGATCGGAAGCACCCTCGCTGGTGCTCTCCTGAATTTCTTCGCGAATAATGTCGTTACAAAGATCAACACATTCGTCACAGATGAAAACCGAAGGACCGGCAATCAGCTTCCGCACTTCGTGCTGGCTTTTGCCGCAAAAAGAACAGTACAACAGCTTGCCGTTGTCGTCCCCGTTATCATTGGTGTGATCGGTCATTAAACCACTCCATCAAAAAGACCTGGATAGGCTACAAGATGCTAGCTTTTAGTCCATTTTTCAAGTGCCTGCCCTAAATGAATAGTTCCGGAACCCTGACTACTGGGCTGACACCCCGCTATTTTACGGAATTTGAGCAATGTCAGTGCCAGAAAACCCCTTTAGAGAGGATATCTGGCACTAAATCATTAGGAAAGGATTATTCGGCGCCGGGACGCTGCTCCACCACCGAATCCACCAAACCGTATTCCATGGACTCGTAAGCGCTCATAAAGTTGTCACGCTCTGTGTCCACGCCCACCTGTTCAACAGAACGGCCGGTATGGCCCGCCATCAACTCGTTCAGGCGCTGGCGGATTTTAAGGATCTCTTGGGCATGGATATGGATGTCGGTCGCCTGGCCCTGGGCACCGCCACTGGGCTGGTGAATCATGGTGCGGGCATTGGGCAGGCAATAGCGCTTGCCCTTGGCCCCGGCGGTCAGCAGGAAGGCCCCCATACTGCAGGCCTGGCCGATACACATGGTGCTGACGTCGGGCTTGATAAACTGCATGGTGTCGTAGATCGACATCCCGGCAGTCACCGACCCACCCGGAGAGTTGATGTACAGGTGAATGTCCTTGTCGGGGTTCTCCGCCTCCAGGAACAGCAGCTGAGCCACCACCAGATTGGCCATGTGGTCCTCTACCGGGCCCACCAGGAAGATGACGCGCTCTTTGAGCAGGCGCGAATAGATATCGTAGGATCGCTCTCCCCGTGCCGTTTGTTCAACGACGATGGGAACCAGACCACTGTTGGTAATTTCCGGAGCTTTGCTGGAGAAATCGAAATTTGCCATGCTGTAACTTAATATCCTTCTCAACAGACCCGTCGCGGGCGGCAGTCAAAACTGTTAAATGAGCAATCGGTGTACCGTTAACGCAGTAATTATTGGAGATAACCGATTTATTATCTGTCAGGCCAGATCTCACCTAACCTGCTGTGTCTTGAGCTTAACGCGAGATTGGGTGATATGCCAGTCTGGGAAGACTTTTTAAGACGGGAGACCGCCAAACAGTCATTAATTGACCATTTGGCGGCAAGTTTGGCTACTTATTATTCGCCGGCCTCTTCTTCGCTTTCTTCTGCGGCAGCAGGGGCCTCGGGCTTGATAACCTCTTCGTAGGTACTGTCTTTCTCAGTCACCTGGGCATTCTCGAGGATGTGTTCAACCACTTGGTCTTCCAGCACGGCAGACTCAACACTGGCCAGCAGTTGCTGGTTGTTGTAGTAGTAGTTGATCACCTCTTCCGGCTCCTGGTAGGTGGAAGCCATCTCTTCGATCATTTCGCGAACGCGATCGCCGTCGGCCTTGATGTCGCTGGCCTTGATCACTTCACCCACGATCAGGCCCAGAGCCACGCGGCGCTCCGCCTGCTCTTTGAACATGTCGTCCGGCAGCAGCGACTTGGCGTCAAAGTTCTGCTGGGCACCGCCAAACTGCTGCATCATTTGATTGCGCAGAGTCTCGATCTCACCGGCTACCAATGCAGACGGCAGCTCCAGCTCGTGGGCGGAGATCAGCTGATCCATCACCTGGTTCTTGACCTTGGTTTTGGCGGCGTTTTTCAGCTCGCGCCCCATGTTGGACTTCACTTCTTCGCGGAACTTCTCTTCACCGCCTTCTTCCACGCCGTACTTGGCGAAGAACTCATCGTCCAGCTCAGCCAGCTTCTGCTCGGAAACGGTGTTTACCTTAACGGCGAACTCCACGGCAGCGCCTTTCAGCTCTTCAGCGTGATAATCTTCCGGGAAAGTCAGGGACAGGGTCTTCTCTTCGCCGGCCTTCAGGCCAACGACGCCGTCTTCAAAACCGGGGATCATGGAGTTGGAGCCCAGCACCAGGTTCTGACCGTCGGCCTTGCCACCTTCAAACTCTTCACCGTCTTTGGTGCCCACGTAATCGATATTGACCTGGTCGCCGTCGGCCGCTTCACGCTCAACCGCTTCCCAGCTCGCCTGCTGCTTGCGCAGGGTTTCGATCATGGTGTCCACGTCGCTGTCGCCCACTTCGGCGTTCAGCTTGGTGATTTCGTAATTGTCAAAAGAACCCAGGGTCACTTCCGGATAGACTTCGAAAGTGGCGACAAACTCGATGTCCTTGCCCTCGCCCATCTCTTTCGGCTCGATGGAAGGCTGACCGGCAGGTTTGACCTCTTCCTGCTGAACCGCCTCGTAGAAAGACTGGCTCATGACTTCACCCAGCACTTCCTGACGAACACCGGCACCAAAACGCTGCTTAACGACCTTCAGGGGCACCTTGCCCTGACGGAAGCCGTTCAGGCGTACAGTTTTAGCGGCCTGTTTCAGGCGCTTGGTTACTTCGTCTTCTACTCGTGCGGCAGGAATGCCAACGGTCAGGCGACGCTCTAAGCCGGAAGTCGTCTCGATAGAAACCTGCATGATGGTCCTCGTGAAGTCAGGGAGATGCGGACATGCATCAAACCCGGGTCGACACTGTGCCGACCCGGATCAGTAAAAAAATTTGGTGGGCTCGGAGAGACTTGAACTCTCACACCTTGCGGCACCAGAACCTAAATCTGGCGTGTCTACCAATTCCACCACGAGCCCGTGATTTCGCTTCTTCTTTGCGCACTCGCGCGCGCCTCTTCCAGGCTGGGCAACTGCTCGTGCAGTTTCTCGCATTTCGCTGATAACCCTTTGATTTAATTGAACAAATTGCGTCCAATTAGGGTTGCCTCGCCTCGGAAGGGTGCTGATTGTGCCACAGTCCCCCTGTGGGTTCAACAACTTAGTGGAAAAGGGTGGAAAAGGGGACGGAGGGATTTAAAAAAAGGGGACCAAAAAGGGGACGGAGGGATTTAAAAATAACCAATTTTCAATTGGTTATTTTTAAATCCCTCCGTCCCCTTTTTTTACCTCCGTCCCCTTTTTGTACCTTTTTGTAACTGCACCCTATAACCCCGGCGGCGCAGTTCCGCCACCAGCCCCTGGTCACCCAACATATGCCCCACGCCGACGACCAGAAAGGCGCTTTTTCCCTGTGCCAGAAACTGCTCCACCGCGGCCACCATACGCTGATTGCGCTCGGTAAACACCAGCTGGAACATCTTCTCGGTGCCCCCTTCCTGCTTAAAAGACTCCAGCACCATCTGTTCCAGCGCCGGCTGGTCGGCTGCCTGCCAAGCCTGCACTATCTCGTCCAAAAACACCTTGCCCTCGGCGTATTCGTTCAGGGTCTGGCGCAGGAACAGAACCTGCTCGTCATCGCTAAAACGGCTGAACATCGAGATCTGTTCTTCAATGGTTTCCAGCTCGTAAATGGTTTTCCGCTGCCGCGCCCGCTGCAGAAAATACTGATCGACCCCCAGAGCTTTGCTGTATTCCGTCTGCTGCACCTGCAACCCCACCAGTTGCAACGCCACCAGCCAGGGTTTTAGCGGCAGAAAGTGCTGTGCCCCTATCCCCAGCTGTTCGCTCACAGCCTCCAGAGCCCGCCAATCCCGCTCGCCGATTTGCTGCCGCAAATTCTGTCCCTCAGGGTAATAGCCGTGGGTGGCCATCACCGCCGCCACCCGCTGGGGATGCACCGCCGTTAAATCCACCTCCACCGCCAGCAGGTCGGCTTGTTCATAAGCCGCCATCAGGGCATCGGGCAAGGGGTACATGGCCTGGTGACCAAAGTGAATGGAGCCCAACAGTGTCACCTCACCCTGCCCCTGGTTCGGTCCCTGCACCTGCCAATAAAGGGGGGCCGACGCTGCCTGGATACTGGAGGATGCGGCGATAACGCCGGTCAACAATATCAACCAAACCAGTGCAGCCACGGCCTGCCGCATTGCGCTCAATCCGTGGCGACCGGCCATTGGGGGGATTCGGTACAACGCAAACATGGTTAATTTACTGCCACCCGGGACGACTGCTGTGGGGGAGCTGTTTGGGCAACGCCAGCAATAATACAGCGTCGGCGGTTGAGCGGTTGCGTACCAGGCAACCGGACTGTTCCGGGTTCAGCAGGCAGGCGCTCTGGGGCGCGAGTGAGACTGTGCCCGGTTCAACCTGGGGCGGATTGGTCACCTTGGCCCCCACTGCTACCGTACCGGTCACGCCCATCAACACCCCGTAGGCATCAATGGCAGGCAGACAGCAGTCAGCCTCTCCGCTGAGGGTATAACGGTGCACCGCAAAATCGTCAAAATCCACCACCTGCTCCACCTTGCAGCCGGGGGAACTGGACAGCAGCTTGAGCGGTGTCGGCGCGGGGGTGTCGATATTGACTTTTTCCAGCGCCGCCTCGGTATCCCAATGGGACTGGGTCAGCACCTTCTGTCCAAACGCCAGAATCTGGCGCTCGTAGACGGGGGTTTGGAACTCCACCGTCTGCACACCGTGTTGCAACGAGTGGGGGGTAAAACAGGGCACCTTGACCACGTCACCCAGTGCCAGGGGTTTGACCGCCGTATAGGCCTCCATCGCCGCGCGCTTTTGTGCCTCCTCCGCCAACTGCTCGGCGGGAAGATCCGCCAGCCAGGTCTTCAAGGTATCCGCTGCCACCGGGGCATCGAGGGCCACGCCCGCCGCCGCCCGCGCTTTATCCAATTGCGCATCAATGGCGCGGCGCACCCGCTCATAGGCTTGAACGGCGGCCAGGTAGGCAGCCTTAAAAGCCTGATCGGTGTCGTACTGGGCCCGCTGGGCCGCGTTAAACCCAAACCGGATCCCCCCCTGCCCTTCGGGCCAGGCCTCGGGATCGATACGGGTGACCACATAGACCTCCTGCTTCTCCTCGTGCATCTCAAAGTAGAGGTCGCCAAACACCGGCTCCGGCAGCGGGTCGAGGATTTTCAACAAAGTGATCTGCCGCTCCAGCCCACGGGTCAAGCGCTGCGGTGCGACTGACAACAGCCAGGGCAAAGGCGTAGAGCCACCGTTTCCGGTCACCCGGGAAAGGCCACGCTCTTCAATACCGGTATACCAGATCTCCTGCCCCCAAGGTTTGGGGATCGCCACCGGCTCCAGCAACAGGGGCGCGGACAGGTTAACCAGCGCCGCGCCACCTTCCGCCGCCAGCTTCTCGACAGCCGCTCGACCGTTCGCGCACTCGGGGAGCGCATCGAGCAATAGATCCCCGGCTTCGAGCACCGCAGCTGCGATGCCTACCCTATCCTGGACACGTCGCAGGCTGATCAGGGCACACAGATTGAGCTGGGGTTTCTGGAGCAGGTAATACTGTTCGAAGACATAGTGGAGGCCAAAGCTGTGCTCCGCGGCACCAGACTGGGTAAATTGCTGAATCTGCCGATTCAGCACGTCTTCAGGGGTATCTCCCTGTGCCTGTTGGACGTAATGAAGTGGAATCACGGAGCCTTCGACCTGCCACTAAAAAAGAGGGTGCGAAGTCTAGCAGAAGCGGGGGCAAAGCTGCCAGTTTCGTTATTTCGAAGGGAGGTTGCTGTGGGTCGGATTGGGCCTGCCCCCTAAAACCCTAAAACCGGGGTCTGACCCCGGTTTTTTCGTTAGCTGTAATACTTCTTCCCAGCCTTGGCCATTTCACGCAGACCTTCGGTCACCTCATAGAGGCCACCCAGGTCCTTGTACTTGTCGGCCATCTCGCAGATCTTGTCGACACCCACACGATCCACCCAGCGGAACACGCCGCCGCGGAAGGCCGGGAAGCCCAGGCCGTACTGCAGGGACATATCCGCCTCGGCCACGGTTTCCACAATCCCCTCTTCCAGACAGCGGGCCATCTCGGTCACCATCGGAATCATACAGCGGGCCACAATCTCTTCGTCGCTGAACTCACGGGTTTCGGCCACGTGCGGCTTCAGCAGCTCGTAAGCCTCATCGCTGACGCTGCGGGTGGGCTTGCCCTTCTCGTCCGCTTCGTAGTTGTAGAAACCCTTGCCGTTCTTCTGACCGAAACGGTCGGCCTCGAACATCACATCGGTGCCGTACTTGAAGCTCTTGGTCATACGGTCCGGGAAGCCTTCGGCCATCACCTCTTCACAGTGAGAGATGGTGTCGATACCCACCACATCCGCCAGGTACGCCGGACCCATGGGCCAGCCCCAGTTTTGCATCGCCTTGTCCACCGCCTGGAAGTCGGCGCCGTCGCGCAGCAGCATGGCAAAACCGGCGAAATAGGGGAAGAGTACGCGGTTGACCAGGAAGCCCGGGCAGTCGTTCACCACAATGGCCTTTTTACCCATGGCATTGGCGTAGGCCACAGCGCGGGCCACGGCGGCATCATCCGTTTTTTCACCGCGGATCACTTCCACCAACGGCATGGCGTGAACCGGGTTAAAGAAGTGCATACCGCAGAAGTTTTCCGGGCGCTCCAGGGCTTCCGCCAGGTAGGTAATAGAGATGGTAGAGGTGTTGGACGCCAGCACGGCATCCTTGTCCATGCACTTCTCCACCTCGGCCAGCACAATGTGTTTGACTTTGGGGTTCTCCACCACGGCTTCGATCACCGCATCTACCTGATCAAAACCGTCGTAGCTCAGGGTCGGCTCGATGCTGGAGAGAATGGCCTCTTTCTTCTCTTCGGTCATGCGACCGCGGGAAACCTGCTTCGCCAGCAGCTTGCTGGCCTCTTTCATACCCAGGTCCAGACCGGCTTGGGCGATATCTTTCATCTTCGCCGGCACACCTTTCAGGGCCGACTGGTAGGCGATACCGCCACCCATGATACCGGCGCCCAGCACAGCGCCTAATTGCACTTTCTTGTCCGCCCGCTTTTCCCAAGTCTTGGCTTTCTTGGACACCAACTGGTCGCCGAGGAAGTTACCCACCAGAGCGTCGGCGGTATCGGTGGCTGAAACGGCTGCAAAGGCGGCACCTTCAACGGCCAGGGCGCCTTCACGGTCTTTGTCGGCAGCTTCCTGCATGGCGGCCACAACCGCCACCGGGGCCGGGTAATGGGGGCCGACTTTGGCGGCCACCGCGGATTTAATCGCTTCAAAATCAGCATCGGTTTGCAGCGGGCCTGTTTTGGCGGCGCGGCGGGTAGCATAGTCCAGCTCGCCGTCGATACACTGCTGCAGGGTGGCCAAAGCGGCGTCGCGCAGCTGCTCCGGCTCAACCACTTGGTCTAACACTCCCGCCTTCAGGGCTGCCGCGGCTTTCTGGGGTCTGCCGGATACCATCCAGTCCACCGCCACATCCACACCCGCCACGCGGGGCAGGCGCACAGTACCACCCCACCCCGGGATCAGGCCCAGACCGGTTTCCGGCAGACCAATGGTGGCGGCGGTGCTGGCCACACGGCAGTCACAGGCCAAACAGAACTCCATGCCACCGCCCAGGGCAAAGCCGTTGATGGCCACAACCACAGGTACAGACAGGTCTTCCAGACGGTTGTTGTTGTCATTGTTGAGGGCCAGGTGGCTGATCACGGCGTCACCGCCGGCTTCAAACACGGCACCAAACTCGGTGATATCGGCGCCCACAATAAAGACACCCTTGCCGCTGGTGGCCAACACCCCTTTCAGGCCGTCGGTGGCCTCCAGGGCGTCGATAGCCTCACTCAACTCTTTCACCGCGCGCACGTCAAACTTGTTGACGGACTCGCCCTGTAAATCAAATTTCAGCTCGGCAATGCCGTTGTCGAGCTGTTGAACCGTAATCGCGTTGCCTTGGTATATCATCTGTGACCTCGTAATCTGCAATGGCTCAGCCTATCAAGCCGTTTCCAGCTGCACTCTCTGTGGCCGCAATGTGACGGCGCAACAAGGTGCGCTTTTTATCATGTGCCTTGGTATAGCACTTATCGTTAAAATAAAGCGCGCTAGTATATCTTGTTTAAAACGATTGTTTGAGGCCTGAAAGGTAAAAAATTTACTCCTCCCAGGCGTCAATCACCTCGCGGGCCGCCCGAAAGGCCTCCAAAGACGCCGGAGCACCGATATAGGGCACCGCATGCAGCAAGATGCCACGTATTTCCTCCTTGGTGCAGCCATTGCGCAGCGCCCCGCGCACATGGCCTTTGAGTTCGTTGGAGCACTTCAAGGCCGCCAACATGGCAATGGTGATCATGCTGCGGGTTTTGCGTGGCAGGTCGTCCCGGTCCCACACAGTGCCCCAGGCGGCTTCCATTACCAGCTCCTGCAGGGGCATATCGAAATCGTTGCTGTTGCCCAGAGAGCGATCGACAAACTCGTCGCTCATCACCTCGCGGCGAATCTCTTCACCGCGTTCACGCCGGGATTTGCTCATAAAAATGACTCCTCAAATAATCGCCGGGGTTTTAGAAACCACCACTACGCAATCCACACGGCCGACATTGCGCAGCCGGTGCGGACGACGGCTATCGATATAATAGCCGTCACCGGCGTTGAGCATTTTGGTTTCTTTGCCCACGGTGATTTCCAGTTCACCTTCGACCACAATGCCGCCCTCTTCCCCTTCGTGGGCCAGCGTCTCCTCACCGGTATCGGCGCCGGGGGGATAGCACGTGTGAATAATGGACATGGTGCGGTTGCGCTTGTTGCTGCCCAGCAGCTTGGCCACAATGCGGTCGTGGCCCACATTGGGCATCTCGGCGGCGGTGTAAAACACCTGGGGAGCTTCTTCAAAGTCGAGGTTAAAAAAGTCCGCCAGGGACATGGGGATGCCGTCCAGCACCTTTTTTAACGAGTTTACCGAGGGGCTGACCCGGTCTTGTTCAATAACCGAGATGGTGCTGTTAGTCACCCCCGCCCGCTTGGCCAATTCACGCTGGGACCATCCATTCATTTTGCGAATTGCCTGCAGCCTCAAACCGACATCGATGCTCATCCTTTACTCCGATCGATATGTTGAACACGTGGGGGAGGATATATCAAATTGTCGCCCCGCTATACCATATCCTCATAATTATTCGGTAGATCCAGATCCACAGCCTGGTCAAACCCGGGAATGGTAATGGCCTTGTCGGTCACGTCGATGTGCTGCTCATCGATCATATCCTGGCCAAAGTTGTAGATCGTATCAAACTGCCCCTTTAACGCCGCCTGGTTGTAGGCCTCCGCCTGTTGGCGCACAGTCTCGCGGCGCTCCCGGTAGGCGGCCATCGCCTCCTCACCGTATCGCTTGGTCATCATGCGCTCGGCCACCGCCGGCGAGAAGATGGTAGCGGTGGCATTGTTGCCGCCAAAACCCTTGGAGTTGAGAAAGGCCACCTGCAACCGATCTTGCCCCAGGGCCTGGTCAGTGCTGGAGATGGCCAAATGATCGTCGTACACATCGTCCGCCACCCGATCGATGGTTTTAATGCCCGGTACAATCCCGTACTTGAACACACCCAGGGTGCTGGCAAGCTGATCGGCACTGGCGGGCGCCAGGGAGTGGCCCACGTAGGACTTGATCGCCGCCACCGGCCACTCCTTGATATCAAAAGCTTCGGCCACCTTGTCAAAAATCTGAGATTCGGTCACACGGTTGGCCGGTGTACTGGAGCCATGGGCCTGGATAAAGGAGTGCTCGCGCACGGCCTCCTCTCCCAGGATGGCGCGGGCAGCCGCCACTGCCTTGGCCATGGTGATATAGTTGCCCGGCCCCGGGGCAGAAATGGACTTTTTGTAGCCGTCGGCATTGATAAACACGTCAGTCACCGCACCGTGGATATCCGCTCCCAGCGCCAGCGCCAGCTCTTCGTCCATCAGCACAAAAAACTGGGCCGATTCGGCGATGGTAAAGCCGCAGTTTTCCCCAAAAGGACGGCTGGCGCGGCGGTAATCCGGCTCCTCCACCCCGTCGAGTTTCCTCAGGTTGTCATCGTTGGCCAGGGCGCTCATGGCCGCATAACCCTCGATAATCTCCGGCACCAGCGGCGCCTCGGCGTTGCCCACCACCGCCACGCGGCTGCGACCGCTGGTGATATCTTCCACACCGGCGCGCAGGTTATAGAGGAAACTGGCACAGGCCCCGGCAATGGCACCGGTCTGGCCAACATTGCCCAGCACATAGGCGTTGACAAAATCCGCCGGCATACTGTTCAGCCCCAGCGGCAGTTGTTTGGCCGTGGGGCGACTGCCGGTCAAACGCGCTTTCATAAAACCGCCGTAGCTGTACTCATCACACTGGGCCATGATGCTGCTGGCATAGACGCTGATCTCGTTGGGTTTAACCGCATTCAGCACTGTCTGCCAATCGATCCCCATGGAACGAACCGCATCGGAGGCTGCCACCACTGCCATTTGCAAACCGCGAGGATGGAAACGGGAGCTGTACAGATCACCGGGCTCAAACCCGGTCGGTAGCTGACCGGCAGCCTTCACCGCCAGCTCACGATAGGTATCAAAACTCACCTGCAAGTTATCGGCGATGTCCACTCTAACCTGGCCGCCTTCAAGCTCGGTCACCGTCCAACTCTCGGGAATCGGCTCCGGCAACTGGCGGGCGCGGGTGACAAAACTCAGGCGCTGGCCTTCCGGCGCGGTCACCGAAGTGCCCTTCTGGCCATACACCTTGTCGACATCAAAATGCTGCCTCTCAATTTTGCGGATCAGGGTGGATTCCAGTACCTGACGCTCAAACCGGGTGGCCACCTCGGCAGCGCTGTAGGTCTTGCCCTCAGCATCCACATATTGGCCATCTTCAAAAGTCACCAGCTTCATCATGGCCGCCAAACCCACCAGGGTTTCTTGGCGATCAGCAGCGGGGAGACTATCGATAACCGTGCGGCGATAAGCGTGGTGTGAGGAACTGCGTCCGGCGGCGTTAAAACCACCAAAGCCGACAATGACAGGCAAACGGGACATCTTTCGCTGGCTCTCCCTACATACATCCAATTTCAAATAGGGGACAGACCACGTTTTTGGCTACCAAAAACCGGGGTCAGACCCCGGTTTTGCCCTCTGTTTTAGGGGGCCCCTATAACTTGCGCCAAAGTCTATTGCTAAAGACTATGGATCGGCAGTGCCATACAGGACAAAAATTACGGCATTTCAGCCATGGTAACAGCTGCGCTGACAGGCTCAATAGCCAGAACACTGCAAACCATGCTAAATTGGCCAAATAAAAGGGGATATTAGACACAATGGCTAATCATGACAACTGAGCGCAGACCACAGGCTGACGATCAGGCCAAACACCGCATTCGCTTTGTCCTGTGCGAGGGTATGTTGGCCACCAGCACCACCCTGCCGATCGAAATGCTGCGCGCCGCGGAGAGCACGGCTCTGGGGGCAGATCGCCGGGCAGAGCGGCTGGATATACGCACCGTCGCCACGAGCCGGGAACCGATCATCACCCGTGCGGGTTTTTCCTTTGCGCCAGAGCTCACCTGCGACGACGAGCAGGCGTGTGATTTTGCATATATCCCCTCTCTGTGGCGTAATCCCCGGCCGGTGATTCGCAAAAACGGCCGTTTGTTGAGTTGGCTGCGGCAGCAGTATGAAAACGGGGCGACCCTCTGCGGCGTGGGTACCGGTTGCTGCTTTCTCGCCGAAGCCGGTTTGCTCAACGACAAACCCGCCACCACCCACTGGCACTATTTCGACCAGTTCCAGAAGGACTACCCCCAGGTAAACCTGAAGCGCCAGTATTTTATTACCCAGGCCGGCAGTCTCTACTGCGCCGCCAGCGTCAACGCCTTTGCCGATTTAACCGTGCATTTTATTCAACGCATCTACGGCAAAGCGGTGGCCAGCCATGTGGAGCGCACCTTCTCTCACGAGATTCGCCGTTCCTACGAAAGCACCAGCTATTTCGAAGGCAGCACCCGGCACCACCCGGACGAGGAGATTGTGCAGGCACAATTGTGGCTGCAGGATAACTACGGTCGCGACATCAAACTCAGTCAGGTTGCCGCGCGTTTTGATATGAGCGTGCGCAGTTTTAACCGCCGCTTTAAAAACGCCACCGGTCAGTCGCCGTTACAATATTTACAGGAAATTCGCATCAAAAACGCCAAGGATCTGTTGCAAACCAGCAACCTGTCCATCAGCGAAGTGGCCTACAAAGTGGGCTATCAGGATATGGGGCATTTTACCGGGTTGTTTAAGAAGTTGTTGGCGACCACCCCGACGGAATATCGGGCGACGGTGCGGGCGAAACTCTTTACGGTTAATTGACAAAAAGGGGACAGACCCCGTTTTTCAGAAAAAAGGGGACGCTTTTAACTGGTTAAACGAGAAGAAGCAGCATTGGTTTTCTTCAACAAAACCACATCGGCACCAATAACGGTTAACTCCGCATTAAACTCTTGCGCCAACCACTCGAACGTCCCCCGCGAAAAAAAACACACATGGGTCAAATCGTTTTTATAATGCCAATGAGCAAAGCGCTCTTTGTCGATCACCAGCTTGGTCATCACCCCCAGCCAGCCGCCGGTTTTTAAACACCCCCACAACCGATTCAACTCCGCCCCCGGCGCATACAGATGCTCCACCACTTCGGTGGCGGTAATAAAATCGTACTGCTTATCAAACACCGTTTGATCGGGATAATAAAACAGATCGTAAAGCGACACCGAGTGGCCGGCGCTTTCCAACATAGCGGCCAGCGCCGGGCCGGGCCCACAACCAAACTCCAAACCGCTGGCCTTGCGTGGCAAACGTTCTAACAACGGTTCGGCCAGGCGATTTAAAAAACGCTGATAACCGGCATCGTTAATATCGTTTTCATGCAGATCGTAAATGGCTTTTTCGTCGTTGGCATTGAGCCTGTGTTCAGCGGGAACGAACACCAGCGCACAATTAAGGCACTGGAGATACTCGCGGCGTTTATCGCGAGCATAAGAGTCGCTGTGATTTTCGCCACACAATGGACAAGCGTTTAAACGATGTAGAGTCATATGCAAGCCGCTCCAGCGCGGAGCCTACCCCACGTCGTGTTTTAGGTAACCTCGCGCCCGCGGTATATAGTTCGTCCTGAACGCAAAAAAGCAGGCCTAGTTAATTAGGCCTGCCAAGCAAGGAGGAGAGATGAGAAAAAATCAGCGTTCAGGCTTAAGCCGCGTCGGCTTTTTTGCCTTCCAACAAATCACCGCCATTGATCTGAATGCTGCGAGGTTTCATCGCCTCGGGCAGCTCGCGCACCAGGTCGATATGCAGCAGGCCATTTTCCAGCTTGGCGTTTTCTACCCGCACATGGTCGGCGAGCTGGAAGCGGCGCTCAAAGTTACGGGCGGCGATTCCCTGATGCAGGTATTGTCTTTCGGTTTTATCTTCGGCTTTATGGCCGCTCACGGTCAGCTTGTTTTGATCGACTTCAATGTTGAGTTCACTTTGATCAAAACCGGCAACCGCCATGGTAATTCGGTATTGGTCTTCGCCCGTCAGTTCGATATTGTAGGGCGGATAACTCGGTTGGTTTTGTTCGGCACGGGTTATGTTGTCCAACAGGTTGGCCATGCGGTCAAAACCAATGGAAGAACGGTACAGGGGAGCAAAGTCAAAGTTACGCATGTCATATCCTCTACGGAGCAATATGTTTAAGTTCGGCTTATTCAGCGTGAATCAAGCCCTTTAAGAGTTTTACGCCCTCCATTCGAAGCGGCGTATTAACTATGTAATGTCGAGAAATGAAAATTCAAGCGTAAAAAATAAAAAAATCTAAAAAAATTTTTTATTCCGCCCGCAACGCATCAATCGGCTTTAATCCCGCCGCTTTGGCCGCTGGCCCTACCCCGGCAATCAATCCCACTGCCGCCGCTACCAACAGCGCCCCCACCACCGCTAACGGTTCCAGCACCAGGGGTAGATCAGGCATCAGCAACTTGCCCAAGCCGATCCCACCGGCCACCACGCCCAAGCCGATCAGGCCGCCAGCGATGGAGAGGCACACCGCCTCTCCCAAAAACAGGCGCTTGATCTGCGCCGGCGTAAATCCCAAGGCACACAGCAATCCAATTTCCTGCCGCCGCTCGCGCACGGTGATCAATAAGATCGTCAGAATCCCCACGCCGCCCACCAGCAGGGAGATCACCCCCAGCCCCGCTGCGGCCACTTTTAACACCTGCAGAATTTTGTCCAGGGTTTTTAACATTTCGTCCTGGGTGATGATGGTGAAGTCCTCCAAGCCGTGGCGCTGCACCAGCCGTTGACGCACCCGCTCGGCCACCACCTTGGGCAGAAAGGTCTCCCGGTAGAAGAGGTCCACCTCCATCAGGCTTTCGCGATTAAACAGTTGCAAACCCCGCGCCGCGGGAATATAGACAATATCGTCCAGATCAAAACCCAGAAACTGCCCCTTGGGAGCGGTCACCCCCACAATGCGAAAGCGGTTGCCGCCGATTTGAATCAACTGCCCCACCGCCGGTTCCTGACCGAACAGTTCCTGTTTCAGGGTTGCACCCAACACCGCCATGGGGCGGGCGTAAAACCAGTCGTCCCGCGGTAAAAACTGCCCGCTGGCAATCTCCAGTCGCCAGGCCTTGGCCGCGTCTGGCCCGACCCCCGCCACATCGGTATAACGCCCCCGTTCTGCCGTTTTTACCTGCGCATTGCCAAACACCACCGGCACCACCTGCTCCACTTCCGGCAGTTGCCCCAGGGCCAGGGCATCCTGCAATGACAGTGGTCGCACCGTATTGAGCATCCCCCCCATCCCCAGGGTATTGGTTTTGCCCGGTGTCACCGCCAGGATATGACTGCCAAACTGGGTAAACTCCTGCATCACAAACACCCGCAGGCCTTCGCCAATGGAACTGAGCAGAGACACCGCCGCAATACCCACCGCAAACCCCAGGATGGTGAGCAGACTGCGACTGCGCTGAGCCACCAGGGTTTTGAATACCCACCAGAGTTGATCCCGCCAGCGCATCAGTCCACGCCCCCTGTTTTAATCCGCATCTCTCAGCGCCAACACCGGGTCCAACCCCGCGGCCCGCTTGGCCGGCATCCAGGAGAACACCAAGCCGCACACCCCGGCCACGCCGACCGCCGCCAACATGGCCCACCAGGGCGCGGCCAAGGGCAGCGTCGGATAGAGGGTCCGGGCCAGCGCCAGCAGCCCCTGGGCCACCAACAACCCCAGCGCCGACCCCACCACCACCAACATCAACGCTTCCCCCAAAAACAGGTTACGGATATCACCGGCGCTGGCACCGAGCGCTTTAAGCAGACCGATCTCCTGGCGGCGCTGACTCACCGACACCAGACTGACATTCATAATCAAAATGCCCGCCACCACCAGACTGATACTGCCAATCGCCCCCACCACCAGGGTTAAGACGGTAATAATCCGGTCAAAAGCGCTCATCACCGAATCCTGAGTAATCAGGGTCACATCCTCCTCACCGTCGTGACGTTCGCGAATCAGCGCCAGGATATTCTCTTTGGTGTAACTGACACTGGCGTCCTCCTTTAACTCCATCAACACCCGAAACAACCCCGGCGCGTTAAACAACTGCTCGGCGGAGCGCACCGGAATCACCGCCATATCCCGCAGATCCAACCCCAGGGATTCGCCCCGCTCCGACAGCACCCCAATCACCCGAAAACGCCGGTCCCCCAACCGCATCCACTCGCCGATGGGATTGCGCGGGCCAAACAGCTCCCGCTTCAGCTTCGACCCCAGCACAATCACCGGCATGCGTTGGGTGCGGGTCGCCGGCGGTAGCGCCACTCCCTGGGAAACCGTCAATTGCCGCACCGGAAACAGATCGCTGGTGGACCCCAGCACAATCACTTCCCGGCTACGATTCTCCACCGCCGCAATGGCGTTGCCGGCAATCACCGGCGCCACCGCTTTCACGGTGGCAATGCGGCGAAAACTGTTGGCATCTTCCAGTGTCAGGTCCCGGGGGGTGGTGCCGAAGATGGGTGGCGCCCCGCCGGTGGTCTCCTTTTTGCCCGGCAGCACAATCAGCAGTTTGTTGCCCAGCGCAGCAAACTCCCGGTCCACATAACGGCGCGCGCCCTCACCCAGGCCCGTTAGCAGCACCACCGCCGCCACCCCAATCGCCACCGCCAGCAGCACCAGGCCACTGCGCAGCCGGTGTCGCCAAAACACCTGGGTATTAAACTGTAACTGGTCCGTCAGGCGCATAAGCCGCCTCGTCTTTCACAATCGCCCCATCCACCATATTTAATCGGCGCCCGGCCCGCTGCCCCAGCGCCAGGTCGTGGGTCACCACAATCAGGGTGATGCCCTGCCGGTTGAGAGATTCCAGCACCCCCACCACCTCGTTACCCGAGGCCTGGTCCAGGTTGCCGGTGGGCTCATCGGCCAGCAGCACATCGGGGGTCGTGACCAGGGCGCGGGCAATAGCCACCCGCTGCAACTGCCCACCGGACAACTGTTTGGGTAGATGATGCTGGCGCTCAATCAACCCCACCTGTGCCAAAATGGCCTGTACCTGCTGTTTGCGTTGCCTGGGATTGATACCCGCCAATATCAACGGCAGCTCGACGTTTTCCGCCGCGGTTAAGCGCGGAATCAAGTGGAAGGCCTGAAACACAAACCCCAGGTGCAGGCGGCGCAATCGGGCCCGCCGCTCCTCCGCCAGTTGCGACGTCTCCGTCCCCGCCAGCCAGTATTGACCGGTGTCGGGTCGATCCAGCAGACCGATCATGTTCAACAGGGTGGATTTGCCAGAGCCTGAAGGCCCCATCAAAGACAGGTATTCCCCGGCCTGAATTTCCAGAGTGATATCCCGCAGGGCACGCAACGGGGCATCCCCCACCTGGTAGGTTTTATTGACCCCGCGCAGGCGAACCATGGGTTCCGACAGGGTGTCGGTTCCGGGTGCTGGACTCATGGCACTGACTCGCCAGTGGCATCGCCCGCCGGAGGCATTGAGACCGCGGCACTTTTGGCCACAGCACTGGCGCCCGGCACGATATCCTGCCGCCCCAGGGCAATAATCACTTCCGCCCCCTCCGCCAGGCCGCTCACCACCTCGGTATGGCGCCAGTTGCTCAAGCCGGTTTGCACCGCGTTGGCCACCACCAGCTCCCCCTCCAGGGTAAACACCTGCCCCCCGCTGAGCAGTGCTTCGGTGGGAATCCGCAAGGCATCGGCCTTGGTGGCCAAAATCACCTCGATATCGGCACTGTAACCGGCAATCAGATCTTCGGGTTTACCACTCCGGGATGCCGCATCAAAGGCCACTTCCACATCCACGGTGCGGGCCTGTTTTTCAAACTCCTGGACATAGGCCGCCACCCGCCGCACCCTTCCCGCAAACACCTGGCCTTTGTAGGCATCCAGGGTAATCCGCACCGGCATGCCCACCGCCACCAGGGCCGCGTCCACCTCGTCGATGGGCGCACTGACGTAGTGGCAATCATTGGTCAGCAGATCGATGGCCGGCGGCGTGGCCACGCCCGGGGGCGAGGGTGTGGTGTACTCCCCCACCTCGCCGGTGACTTCCGCCACGATACCGGCAAAAGGGGCCTTGAGGTAGGTCTGCTCCAACGCGGCCTGGGCCACCGCCACCCTTGCCTTCGCCTCGTCGAGTGTGGCGGCGGCGCTTGCACAGGCCGCCACGCTGGCATCGGCGCGACTCTGGGCCCGGTCAGCTTCCTCTTCCGACGCCAGTTGCCGGCTCAACAGCCGGGTGAGGCGGCGGGCCTCCCGCTTGTCCGATTCCGCGGTGATACACTGCCGCTCCCGATCCCGCTGGGCAAACACTATCCTGGCCTGCTCCTGCTGCAAACGCGCCTTGCGGTCCTCGTTCCACAGCTCCAGCAGCAGCTGGTCCTTCGCCACCAGCTGGCCCTCTTTCACATACAGGTGCGCCACCTGGCCGCCGATCGCCGGCGACAGGCGGGAGCGTTCACACGCTTTCACCGTACCCACCCGGGTATTGGCAACGGTGCGCTCGATCAAGGCCCGGTCCACCAGCACCGTAGACACTTCCAGGGGGTTCGGCAGGCGCAGGTAATAGACACCGGCCGCCAGAGCAATGGCCACACCGGCCCACAACCCCCAGCGGGTTGCGGTGGCAAGTTGTTTACCGCCGTTTGGGTCTGGCGCCATTAACACGTCTCCTTATGCAGGCCCGCTGCCACAGGGGTTAATTTCCAGGTCAAGTTCCGCAAACAATGCTATATCTGTATCTTAAGGGTAAGATTACACGGCAATTAGCTCAAGCCATTGATTTATGTCCGTTTTTTGGCCTTTTTTATGCGCATGATCATCATGACCCTGGATTTCCAGCTGCCGGGCTGTCGCTCCCTGAAGGATAAGCGCCACCGGCTGCGGGGCTTAAAGGACCGCTTTGGCAAACTCACCAATGTGGCGGTGACCGAATCCGACTGTCACGACCAGCACCAGCTTGCCCAATGGAGCTTCGTGGCCATCGGCCGGGACACCCAGGGGCTGGACAAAGTGCTGGATGATATCGAGACCTATGCCCACCAGCTGGATGCCCAGATTATCGAAAGCCGCCGGGAACGGAGCTGACAGGAGTATAATATCGTGACTCAACTTGGCAGCGGTAAAAGTGTCCGGGCCTTTATCGGCATTCCCCTGGACCGTCGCACCCAACACACCCTGAACCGGGGCGTCAGACAGTTCAAGGCCGCCGACGAACTCTCCCTCAATAGCCGTGAGACCATTCGCTGGGTCGCCAACCAAAACCGCCATATCACCCTGGCCTTTTTGGATACCATCACGCTGGAACAGGTGGTGGAACTGCAACAGGCCCTGGGCAAGGCGCTGGCAGACCAACGGGGCTTCGACACCGAAATCACCGGCATCGGTGGCTTTCCCGATGCCAAAGGGGCGATTATCGGCGCCTACCTGAGCAGCTCCCCCGCCTTTGAGGCGCTCTATCAGCACCTGTTTGAAGTCTGCGGGGAGCTGGGTTTGCGCCAGGAGGGGCGCAAGTTCCGCCCCCACATCACCCTGGGCCGCTTTAAAACCTCGGGGCGCCGATACAGCCGCCGCCGGCCCCGGCCCTCGCCGTTTGTTCGCCTGCACTTTCGTCTGAAAGTCGATTGTGTGCAGTTGTATCAGAGCCGGCTGACACCCAAAGGTAGCGAGTATGCGGTGATGTTTCGCCAGGGCCTACAATAATTTAACCCCAACTCCCAACCACATTCGCCAATGCCCCCTGCAACTCCGGGTACTCAAACTCAAACCCCGACTCCAGCGCGTAGGCCGGAACCACCTGCTGACCGGTCAGCAGCAACTCATCGGCCATCTCCCCCATCATCAACCGCAACACCGACGCCGGCACCCGCAAGGGGGCTCTTTTGCCCAGCGCCGCCGCCAGGGCCTGGCAAAATTCCTCGTTGCGCACCGGGTTGGGCGCAGTGCCGTTTAAAACCCCCTGGATGGTGGAGTGGTTGATGCAGTGGTAGATCAGGCGAATCAAATCCTGGCGGTGAATCCAGGACATCCACTGACTCCCGTCCCCCATGGGGCCACCCAGCCCCAGACGAAAGGCGGGCATCATCGACTTGAGGGCGCCGCCGTTGGGGCCCAATACAATTCCCGTTCGAATTTTGCACACCCGGGTGCCCAACGCTGTAAAGGCATCCGCCGCCGACTCCCAATCCCGACACAGGGCGTGGGAAAAACTCGGCACCCCGTGACCGGCCTCGTCCAGCACCTCGTCGTTGTGGGGGCCGTAATAACCGATGGCGGAGCCGTTAACCAACACGTCGGGATGTTGCTTCCGGTCCTTAAAATAGCCCAACAGGGCTTCGGTGGTGCCGATCCGGCTCTCGACAAATTTGGCCTTGCGTTTCTTGCTCCAACGGCCACTGGCCAGGGGCTCACCCGCCAGGTTGATCACCACATTAAAGGTGCAATCCCGGGGGATTTCATGGAGATGCTCGACCTCCCGCAGGGAGACTCCAAAAATCCGCTGGGCCTTGACCGCATCCCGGGTCAACACCGTGAGGTCATGCCCCTCCATGGTCAATTGCTGACAGAGCGCCGCACCGATAAAACCGGTACCGCCAGTGACCAGAATCTGCTGTTTTCGTTGGTTTAACCACATGGTTTTTTCCTTTCCCCCCGGCTGTATCGGGGCCATGATGAGTGTCCATGATTAAGGCTATTGCTTAGAGTATACAAAATCGGCGCCATTCTGTTCAGAATAGCGCCGTTTTTGAGTATCACTTCGCGCTTTTGGCAGTGCGAACCGTCTACAGCTGTTCCTGCAGAGACTGCTTGTAGATGACCAGCCGCGGACCACCCTTTACTTGGGTTATTCGCGGTAAATTGCCAGGGGGGCTGCAAATCTGCCAATTTTGGTCTATCTATAGAACTAGGCCTAATAACAATAGATAGTCAGGAGCTGTCATGCCCGAATATGGTGCAGTATTAGCCGCCATCGATTTATCGGATGAGTCCAACTGCGTGATCCAGCGCGGCCTGCGCCTGGTGGGTGGCAACCGGGAAAAACTCCACCTTATCCACGCCTGCGAACACCCCATCACCGGCTACGGGGAGGCGACGGGCAAAAACCATGTGGTGACCGAAGTGCAGATCCGACAAGAAGTCTATCCGGACCTGGAGAACCTGGCACGGGCGTATGAAATCCCCCAAGAGAACCTGCATATCGAGTTTGGCAAAGCCGCCGACGTCATCCACGAGATGGCAGACAAATTACACGCCGAATTGATCGTGATTGGCAGCCACGGGAAAAAGGGGCTGGAACTGTTGCTGGGTTCCACCGCGAACAGTGTCATTCACGGCGCGACCTGTGATGTGTTAACGGTGAGGATTCGCTGACTTTTAACTGACAGGGGACCTGAATCTGACCCTAATTTGGGCCAAACTCATTTACCTAATCCGATCAACTCTAACACCCATTTTTGACCATGACTACACATTTCTGCAATAAATTTAAAATAACCAACACAGCGCAATTTATTCACTTTGTACCCCTAAAAACCCCTTGAAATTTTTTTTGGCAACGCCAATATAAAACCCGTGAGCAGCAAAAAACGCACACCGTTTCTAACAAGGCTGCTCTGTCTTTTATCTGGAAAGCGCCGGAAGTTGGGAGCGATTCCAACAGCCCCGGCATAAGGAGTCATCTTTATGAAGCCAGCCGTAGACGTCGTATACCGCGATCTTGACGCCTCCAACGCACTCAACAGCATCATCGATAAAAAAATCGCCAAGCTGTCACGTTATTCCGACCAAATTATGCATAGCCGCGTTGTCCTCGACGCGCCGCACAACCACAAACACAAAGGCAAACAGTATCGCGCCTCGATCGAGCTGGGCATGAAAGGCTCCCCACTCACCATCACTCAAGATGACGAATCCATTCACATCGCAGTACGCGAAGCGTTTAACGCCGCGGAGCGTAAATTAAAAGATCTGCAAGGGCGCAAACGCTCCGGCCGCCAGAAAGTGATTAATTTGGAAGAGGTGGAAACGCCGGAAGAGTTTGATAGCTAAACGAAAACCGGGACAAAAAACCGAAAAAACGGGGACAGACCAAAAAACCGGGGACAAAAACCGGGGACAGACCACGTTTTTCTAAAGAGAAAAACGTGGTCTGTCCCCGGTTTTTGTCCCCGGTTTTTGTCCCGGCTTTATTTTCAATCCTGTTGCTACGCCACTCTTGGCACAATCTCCTTAATTGCCTCCCCGAGTTCGGCTTCTGCAACCTTCAGTTCATACGCCGTTTGCAAATTTAACCAAGACTCTGCATCCCCGCCAAAATATCGCGCCAAACGCAAAGCTGTATCCGGCGTAATTCCCCGCCGCTCTCGGACTATGTCGTTAATACGAGGTGCCGGTACCCGCAGTGCAATCGCCAAGGCATTGGCACTCATACCCAGAGGAATGAGAAACTCCTCCCGCAAAACTTCGCCCGGATGGATTGCTCGCATTTTGTTCTTGCCCATATCGCTCACCAGCTAGTGATAATCGACAATTTCAACGTCGTATACGCCATCATTTCGCCATAGGAAGCATACCCGCCATTGCCGATTAATGCGGATGCTGTGTTGCTCTTGCCGATCACCTGATAGCGCTTCCAACCGGTTCCCTGGTGGACTTCGCAAAAAATCCAAAGTAGTTGCCGCATCAAGCAGTTGTAGTTTTCGCTCCGCTATTCTCTGAACAGCTCGGAATGAGCGGGGCGAGCCACCTTCGAATAAATCCTTGGTTTCCTTACTGCGAAATGTTTTGATCACTTATCAGCCTATAACGGATTCCGTTAAACGTCAATCATTAAAACTGTCCTCGGTTATTAATCCTCAGCTCTTATCAGTCTTGGACGACCCGGCACTCCGGGCCCCGCTCGCCTTCCTAACAGTTGCTCCACCTGGTTACGAAACTCGGCGGTTCCCAAGACGTAATTTCCGTTTGTCGCATCCCTGATTTCGTCAACGATACGAGAGGGTAATTGTTGGGCAAACAGCTCTCGATAAGCCTCTCTTCGCTCATTGGCTAACATACCAAGCCGTTGATATACTTCATGCACAGAAATCAGATCACTGGCTTCTCCCAGACCATTGGCGCGATAACTGCTCCATGGATAATGCTCGGGAAGCTCCACCATACCCGCGCGCACCGGATTCAATTCGATATAACGGTAACAAACCATCAGATAATCTTCTTCCAGTGTCAAACAAGACTTGTACCGACCTTCCCACAAAGTGCCAGAACGCTGATAAGTGCGGTTAATATACTGGACATATCTTTGGCCTAACTGTTTCATCATCTGGCCAATAGCGCCACCCACCTCTGGCGTAGCCAGTAGGTGGACATGATTGCTCATTAAAACGTACGCGTGCACCTTACACTGATTATGCTCTGCGTATTCAGCCAACCACTCCAAATACAACTGCCGGTCAGTGTCTTTAAAAAAACAGGCTTGGCGGTTATTACCGCGCTGCACGATATGGTGGGGAATATTGGGTAGACTAACTCTTGCTCTCCGTGGCATAAAAACCTCCTTGTTCAACAAACCGGGGACAGACCACGTTTTCCTGGATCTTTCCCATCAACTTCTTAAATTCCGCGTATCCTTCGCTACCGAATGTACACTTTTTAAATACCGAATAGCAACAACGTGATATCGAACCAGGCCATGGAAAAAATGAGAGTGAACTACCCAGCGACACTTCGCGATTGCTGAGAAAAACGTGGTCTGTCCCCGGTTTTTATTCCATACCTTCCTGGTACTGCCCCTGCCGCGCCAAACTGTTTAACCGCGCCCGTTTTAACAACGCCGCTTGCGCCGCCGGCACATTACCCGCCTCACCCCCCCAGGCCTGTAACGCCGGTTGCTGCAACGCCCGCCCGTAGGAAATACTCAACCGCCAAGGCGCCGATGCCTGATTCAGCGCATTGAGATTCGCCGTCGCCTCCTCCGGCCCCTGCCCGCCGGAGAGAAAATTAATACTCGGCACCGCCGCAGGCACGGTGCGACGTAACACTGTTAACGTAGCCTCGGCCACCTCCTCCGGTGTAGCCCTGGGCGCTTCGCTACCCGGCGTCACCATACTGGGTTTTAACAACATACACTCCAGCACCACCCCATGCTGATGCAACCCATGAAACACACTGTGCAGCACCTGCTCAATCACCTCGGCCGCCCGCTCAATCCCGTGGCTGCCATCCATCAACACCTCCGGCTCCACAATCGGCACCACCCCCTGGCTTTGGCACACCGCCGCATAACGGGCCAGCATTTCGGCATTGGCGGTCAGCCCCAGGGAGGTGGGATTGTGATCGGTAATGGGGTACACCTCCCGCCACTTGGCGAACCGCGCCCCCTGTTTTTTATAACCCTCCAGGCGCCCCGCTAACCCATCCAGGCCGTAAGTGATCATATCACCAGGCGCCCCCGGCAAATCCCCCTTGCCTTTATCCACCTTAATACCGGGCACAATCTTCTGCGCCCAGGCCAACTCCGCCAAAGGCACCCCGGCGTCATCCGCCTGCCCCAGGGTTTCCTCAAACAGAATCACTCCGCTGATATACTGACCCAGGCCTTCCGTAGACAACAGCAGGTGGCGGTAGTGGCGACGGCTTTCCTCAGTGGATTCCACCCCGATACCGGCAAAGCGTTTGGCAATGGTGGGCGCGCTTTCATCGGCAGCGAGAATGCCGCGTGTGGTATCTACCAGGTCGTTGATGGTGGCAGATAATGCAGAGGTGGTTTCAGCGTTGAGAGCAAGGGACATAATGAAATACCTTTTAGACATTAACTAACAGTTTAGCCGCCAGCGACAGTTTTGGAATTGCCACCCCCCCCCCCTTTATCGATGGCAACAAGAGAACCGCCTTTACCGTTGGCGTTATCTTTCTGGAAATCAATGGTCACGAGTTTATCGCCAGCGAACCAGATGCCGCTTTAACCTATGAAGCGCTTGCCGGAGGCAAGCTTTCGGAAGCTATTGTTTTCACTGCCAGACTTGTCTACGTCAAGCACGTTCTGACACACGCGGAGTATGACAAATTAGTTAACAGACATCGATGATGGTCTGAATCCCGGCGCCTCCATGCTGCGTCTATTAATGGACCAGCACAAGCTGGTGGCCTCAGATCTTAAGGAAGAAATAGGCGGAGAGGCATTGATTTCGCTTATCAAAAAGGGAGAGAGATCCCTAACCCGAGATCATATTGCCAATTTAAGCAAACGCTTCGGAATCTCTCCTGCTCTATTCTTTTAAACAAAAAATTTCAGCCACGACTTCGAGCAAGTAGCCGAAATCGTAAACTGATAACGCACCTGCCCCGCGAGCGAAGGGAGTGCTTTGGGTATCAATCCGACAAACGGTGCTCATTCCACCATCGCTGTCGGACTTAAGTCCGACCCACAGGGAAATTGGGCTTAAGTAAGTGCCACTCTGGTCTGTCCCCAGTTTTTTAAGTTAGCAAAGACAGTTATAAAAACGTTGTGTTTTAAACACCATTAGCCATATAGCGACCACGCCTACACGGCACCTATCACTTTTATAGGCAACTTTCTGTGATGAAAATCACTTTTTTCTGGCGTACTCGAAAAACATGACCTAATCTTTATCAGTGGAAATAATAAAGACGCCAAAAGGAGTTGTACAATGGAGTCTAAACTACAACAAAGATCGTCAAATAAGCCAGACAAAGCGTTAACCGAGACCAGACTTGACTACATTTTCCTCAAAGAACCACGCAAACACCCCCGAGTTGCAACCAATATTGCAGCCTGGAATACAGTCGAAAGTTCATTAACACCATCCTGCCCTATATCAGCCATCTCGAAAAGCACCTGCCTAGAGAGGTGCGGGATAGCGCACACCACATACACGCGTACTTATCAACATGCAAACGTCATTGAGCAGTTATCGGCATACACACGCCCGTCGTTGCTTTAGGAGGGATAATGATGGAAGGAATTCATTCAAATCTTTGTAAAAGTGTTTCTGATATTGAATGCGCCTTGACCATGGCGCTGACAATCGAAGAGCGGCAGATTTCATCGACTGACCCCGAACCGGATCAAACATTACTCGATCTCATCAGTTCGTTGATTCATGCCAAAGAATATATTGCCAAGGCCCAAGCGGCGATCAACACCAGCGAAGGGGATGCAGCGCCTCTGCCGGAAAACAGTAGACCGCCAAGAAACGCATTCCTGAGCCAGCGTCGCACCGCCTTAACCCAGGAGGAGCTGATGATGCTGTGGAGGACGTGGCCCTAAAAACCGGTTTTTGTCCCCGGTTTTTAAAAAAGCCCGTAACGGTCTTCTTCGTCGACGTGTTGTGCCAAATACGCCTCTATCCGCAATAGCCGCGAAAGGAGTTCGCTTTCCTCGTCCGCAGGGGGCAGAAACCGCACACCGTACTGAAAACCAATATCGCTATCGCGGCTATACCGCAGCTCACAGAACAACTCGTCGACGCGTATGTCAGCCTCGTCCGTAGATAAACAAAAACTGATGTAGAAATGACTGACATCGGGTAGAGGCTGTTGTGAGAACAGTGCGATGCCGCAGTGATTAAAATTAACCGATGTTACGGTACGGCAACCGGCGGCAGTCTTGACAGTACTGTCGCTGAAGTTCTCGCCACAAAGATAACGCGTTAAATGGCGTCGATTTGTCCCGCTGTTTATCTGCTCGCTCACTGCTGCACCTCAGCGACGCTTTGCTTGCCCAACACAAGGCCGCGCTTAGTGTATTCCCGGATATCGACCCCATATTTGCCATTCGGCAACTCACAGGAAATGTGCAGACTGCCTGACTCCTCGCAGGTCAAACTGGGCTGCAAATCCAGGATTCGCTCCTGTTGCAACTCCTTCTTTGCATTCAGGACCAGCAGAATCTTAGGCCGCAACTTATTGGCCGGGTTGCTACTGAGAACAATACCCACTTCACCGGTATTCAGCAGTACGATCGAACCCGGCGGGTAGATGCCGATACATCGGATAAACTCAACGGCGAGCTCTTCATCGAACTGCTTGCCGCGGCATTTGTAGATAATGTCCAAGGCTTCCATCGACGGTCGCCCCTGATCGTAGCAACGGCTGCTGGTGATGGCATCATAGGTGTCCGTCAATGCGATGATCTTCGCGTAATAGGGAATATTCTCACCCGTCACGCCCCGCGGGTAGCCGCTGCCATCAATGCGTTCGTGATGGCTAAAAGCGACATCGATGGCTGCGTGATCCGATTTTTTGAGCGACATTAACAAATTGCGACCAAACACCGTGTGCTTTTTCATCATCACGTATTCAGCATCGGTGAAACGGCCAGGTTTATTGAGTACCTCGGTAGGAATTTTAAATTTCCCAACATCGTGCAGAAAACCGCACAGACCGATTTTGCGAATATCTGCCTCGTTGTGCCCCAGGTGCCGAGCAAAGGCGATCGACAGGATGCAGACATTGAGCGAGTGCTCGGCGGTGTAATCATCCTTCTCTTTCAGCTTGGTAAGCCACATCAGCGCATCGGCGTTACGCAGAATACTGTCCACAATGTTGTCGACGATCTTTCGTGACTCATTGATATCGATGGTGCGACCAATGCGGATGCCCGCCATGATGCTTTTGACAGTGTCTTTCGCCGACTGGTAACTGTCACGCGCTTTAGGCAGCTCCCGGTCAAACGCCACCGTGTTGATATAGCTGACACGCTTTTTGGGAATGCCGCGCCTGTCCCGAGGGGAGCTCTTGTTGGGGGCGTTAGCCTGGGCTTTGCTGCCCCGCGCAGACAGGCCCTGGGCCACTGTTCGGCGACCGGATTTTTGATGGGACAGCTCGGCCGCTGTCACGCCGGTCCTGGTTTCAACAAATACGAAATCGCACTGCCGTCGCAGTGCAAAGATCTCTTCCTGATCCTGGATAATAAAGCCTTGCAGCAAAAATTCAGTATCCTCCCAGGGGCGATCCAGCCGAGTGACACGCATGCCAATTTCCAGATTGCCGACGCGAACCTCCATTTCACCCAGTTCGATTGTCATGTCAATTACCCATCCACTGACTTTTGTTGGCGACTTCCAAAAGCACTACATCCAGTATAGACACCACTTTTGCTGTGATCAAAATACGGTTTTATAGAATTTTAACCTCCTTTTCCTTCCTTGCGATCCGCTTCGCTTAATCGATTTTGCTTGATCCAATCAATAAATTGGTTGTCTTGGGGCATCCAACGCCCCCGCTCTGCACTGTAAATCAGGTTATTTTTTAAACGCCAATGATGGCAACGCCAGTTGCACCAGGTTGATGGTGATTGAGCGGAGGTACCAGCCTACGGAATCAACTGAGACTACGCGGACCGCCAGCGCGAAGTCGGTCGCCCAACACTACCCAGCCGCGGATGAGGCGACAACTATGCTGCCACAGGGGGCCGGCTTGTCCGGTGCAGCACTGGGTTATGCACTTCCTCACGCCGCCACCAATTTTTTGACTTTTAATTCATGGCGGTGCTGTTCTGCATGCCAAAGCTCATACTGAGATTGCTGATTCAACCAGCTCTCGGCAGACGTATTGAAAGCGATGGAAAGCCGAATAGCCATTTCCGGGCTGATACCAGCATTTCCATTAAGAACGGCACTCAAAGTCTTTCGACTAACGCCAAGAGCCTCAGCCGCAGCAGTCACAGAAAGTCCAAGAGGCTCGAGACAAAGCTCCCTTATAACTTCACCAGGGTGAGGAGGGTTGTGCATCAACATCATAATACCTCAATGATAGTCTTCGTAATTTACCACCTCGGCATCACCGTCATTAAATCGGAAAGTCACACGCCAATTTCCACTTACCGTGACTGACCATATCCCTGACCGATTGCCCGACAGCTCATGCAGCCTAAGCCCAGGCAAATCCATGTCTTTGGCATCATTAGCCGCATTAAGCCGGCCGAGGATGAGCCGAAGCCTCTTGGCGTGAGCAGCCTGTATACCGGCAGTACTGCCGGACTTAAAAAATTTGGCCAATCCTTTGTGCTTGAAGCTTCGTATCATCCTTGAAGTGTAACCTATAACGTATCAGGTATCAATTGCGCATAACGTCGCCGGCAAAAGAATGCGTTTTTCAGCATTTCCTGCCAGACAGGATACCGGTACCCCTTGGCAACAGGCACTCCCAGGATTTCACCCCGGCCGCGTTTGCCCCGCACACAGGAAACAAAAAGCGAAGAAACCAACTACCTGAAGTTTTCGGATGCACTTACAGCAGCGCTGAGCAGTCCTGCCACAGCCATGTCGTAGTCCATGGTCTCACCTTGCCAGAGACTGCGCCCTGTGTCCGCATCCATCTCAAGTCCTCTGTCCCGATTGTAGCGCGCCACGGTTTCGGACGCCGAATCGTCATCCCAGTAGTAGTGCAGGGAGCGTTGTTCCTGCTGCCGACATGCCTGGGTGCGGTCCACGCGCCGGAAGTTGCGCACCAGTGCCTCCATATGCATGGCCGTGCCGTGGCGGGCGATCATCAGCAAGAAGCCGCCGCGCAATCCATCATGGCTGCCAAAGACATCATTCGCAAAACCCAGTTCTGGGACACGTTCAGGGAGACACCCATTAACGACCGTCAACGCCTGTTGCTCAATCGCGTGCTGGATCAAGGCAGCGGGTTTGAGGGCCATATTAGCCACAAGCGCTATGCCAAATTGTTGGAACACGCCAAGGTGACTGTCTCACCCATCACGACCAAGCGGGACCTGGCTGACCTCGTCCATAAAGGGCTTCTCACCCCGACGGTTGCGACGGGCCGCAATGCGGCGTACCGATTGAGCGAACCTAAAGAGCCAAGGTGATGCCACACGCAATCACCCGCCATGTATCATCGATGGTGCCCATAGTAGCGTATGTGCGACTGAAGTTTCACCAACCAAATCTACCACCTCAAATTCACGCCCCATCCCAAAACAAACAAGATTGGAGTAACCTGCTACAGGTGCCTCGGCAGAGGGAAGTGGTCCCCTCCGAAGGATTTCAGCTCATCGGCGATTAAAATTGCCGGCTCGTATTTGATATTGCAGTCGATCCAGTCAGCCTAACGCAACTCAGCCGCCTCCTTGAGACTCCGACCGGCGATAAAATCGACACACAGCTGTGCTTCCGCCTGCGTCAGCGAGAAATAATCAGCGATCAGCGACGGACTCGGCAACAGGCGGGCATCCGGATCATAAAAAGGGGAAAACAGGGGACAGACCACATTTTTGGAAAACAGGGGACAGACCACGTTTTTATAAAGGAAAATCGTGGTCTGTCCCCTGTTTTCCCTCACGCCGCGACCAATTTTTTGACTTTTAATTCATGGCAGTGCTGTTCTGCATGCCAAAACTCATACTGAGATTGCTGATTCAACGGCTTGAGATGATCACCAAAAGCTATGGTCCTCTGACGGCTTTTGTTGATCAGAAAAGGCTTTTCTCAATGCCAAGGGCATCGCCCGTATCGCCTCGTCCTCAAAACTGAACTGTGGTAGGTGTTGTTGTATGACGTTGGCTACGGTAAATGCTTGTTTTAAATCACGTTGTTTTTTCACAGGCTCACGAGAATCTTGGTTGCTCATGAAAAACTTGTGCAAGACAAAAGCCCGTGGATCAGGCGTGGTCATCACAACAGGCAACCCGTCAGCGGCAATCACGACTTGATTAAGTTTCGGCGACGATAAGATCCATTCCATTTTGCTCACCCCGTCCGTGGGTCGGGCATCCCCTTTGATCAACGCTTCAAAGGGCGACGGTAACAATGGCGACCTGGGTGCTTGAGTGACAAAATCCACCAGGTAGCCAGATTTATTCACCAGGCGGAAATGGCCTTGTTGTACTGGCTCAAACGATTTGTCCACTTTCTTCAACATTTTTACCAGACTGCGGCCCTCTAATTTACACGCAATTATTAGGGCCTTTCTCGCATCAAAGAGGATATCAATATCGGTCGTTGCCAGAATTTCACGAACAAATTGAACACCCGCCAACGCCTCATAAGCGAACATGGCATTGGTCCCGATCACGGTGTGCTCAACCCCCATGGCATGCATGCCGCGCAGCACCTTTGCCGCATCCACAGGCAGTCTCCCGAGTCGGTTCGCCTTGTTGTATTTGGCCTGCAGGAGTAACTTCTCCTTCAGGGCCTTTACCCGATCCCCTGACTGCTGTTTGCCCAGCATAAATTGGGTGCGCTGCTGTTCTGTTTTTGCCGATCGCGGCCCTAGCGAAGTGCCATTGCCTTTCCTGTCCCTCGCTTTAAACAGATACTCCTTGTCGCCCCGCTTAATCCACCGCATTGACCCTTTGTAATGGGCGGCCTGAGCCATCGCATTCTGCAACGCAGAATACAGCTGACAAGTATCGATATACACACGGGCCTGCTCTTCCGTCAGCGGGGTAAACATCCTCTTTTCCTTCATTTAATCAAAATTGATATTATGAAGGTAAATTTGTTATATTTCAATAACTTATTTTCTTTTCTTTCGTTAAGCTAAAATCATAAACTTGAAGATAAAAACATTTAAATTCAATACGTTATGATTAATTGGGTTAGTTGGCACTGCGAACCAGCAACCTGGTGGTACACCCACCGACGCAGACGGGGGCAGGGGACAGACCACGTTTTTATAAAAGAAAATCGTGGCCTGTCCCCTGCTTTCGATGGCAAGCTACCCCGACGACCCAAAAGCGTTCCATAATAGAACACGAAGTCAGGTCCGGCGGACATAAGGATCTGCCGCGAACGGGCGACGGAGGCCACCATGAGTCGAATTGAACATCTCAAAGAACGCGCGAAAAAAGCGACGGCCAAGGCGTATCAAGAGTCCATTGATGCGGATCTGGTTGTTATTTGTGAAGAGGACGGCTAGATTGTCGCTCCCATAAATTTTCAGTTGCACTTACAGCAGCGCTGAGCAGTCCTTCCACAGCCATGTCGTAGTCCATGGTCTCACCTTGCCAGAGACAGCGCCCCATATCCGCATCCATCTCAAGTCCTCTGTCCCGATTGTAGCGCGCCACGGTTTCCGACGCCGAAGGCTGCGCGGGGACGGCGTCGATGCGCCGCCCATCGAGTCGGGTAAAGATCAGCAGGCCATCGTGGGTGGGACGCAGCCCGAATCCCCCTTCGTGGACCAACCGGTGGTGATGACGGCACAGCAACACCAAACTGTCGAGCCGGGTTTCACCGCCATCGGCCCAATGTTGGATATGGTGGGCATCGGTAAAGCGTTTGAATTTGTACACGTTTTGGCCAGCATTAGGCCATCTCAATAAGCACTGCAACGTTGATAGTGATAAAACCATCTAGCCATATCCGCTGGCTACGCTATAATCCCCTGCTCGAATGAATCAGCTAAAACAAGGTAGTTACCTCGGCTATGATCCCTGTACTCCTTTCCGGCGGTGGCGGCACCCGCCTGTGGCCCCTGTCACGCACCCTCTTCCCAAAACAGTTTTTGCCCTTAACCAGCGAAAAGTCCATGCTGCAGGAAACCCTGCTGCGGCTGGATGGACTGTCGGACACCCGTGCACCGATTGTGATTGCCAACGACAACCACCGTTTTCTGGTCGCAGAGCAGTTGCGGGCAATCAATGCTAAACAAAGCACTATCTTGCTGGAACCAGTCGGTCGCAATACCGCCCCGGCAGTAACCTTGGCAGCCCTGAGTGCCATCGCCCAGTACGATGACGACCCGCTGCTGCTGGTGCTACCCGCCGATCACGCCATTGCCGACATTCCCGCCTTCCACCAGGCCCTCGCCAGTGGTCAGGCCCTGGCCGAAGACGGCAAACTGGTGACCTTCGGCATCACCCCGCACCAGCCGGAAACCGGTTACGGTTATATCAAACGCGGTGCAACCAGCGGCGACGGCTACCTGGTGGATCAGTTTGTGGAAAAACCCAACCAAGAAGTGGCTGAGCGTTATTTAGCCTCCGGGGACTACTACTGGAACGCCGGCATTTTCCTGTTTAAAGCTTCCACCTATCTGGAAGAAGTCAAAAAATTGGCCCCCGCCGTGTTTGAAGCCTGCCAAAAAGCCCTGGCCGCCAGCCAGTCCGACCTGGATTTTGTGCGCATCGCCGAAGCGGAATTCGCCAATAACCCGGATATCGCTATCGACTACGCCATTATGGAAAAAACCGATCGCGCCGCGGTAGTGGCCATGGATCCAGGCTGGAACGACCTGGGCTCCTGGTCGGCCATGTGGGAACAGGCCGACAAAGACGAAAACAACAACGCCATTGTCGGCGATGTGATGATCCTCGACAGCCGCAACAACCTGGTCTACGCCGAAGACGAGTTAATTGCCACCATCGGTGTGGAAAACCTGGCCATTGTGCAGACCCAGGACGCCGTACTGATCGCCAACAAAGATAAAGTCCAGGATGTGAAAACCATTGTGCAGCGGCTCAAAGCGGAGAAGCGCAGCGAAGCGGACCTGCACAGCAAAGTGCACCGCCCCTGGGGCAGCTACGAAAGCCTGAGTATCGGCCCTCGCTACCAGGTCAAGCGCATCGAGGTCAAACCCGGCTCCAGCCTGTCACTGCAGATGCACCACCACCGTGCCGAGCATTGGATTGTGGTCAGCGGTACCGCCAAGGTCACCCGCGATGAGGAGACCTTCCTGGTTACCGAAAACGAATCCACCTATATTCCGCTGGGGGCCAAACACCGTTTGGAAAACTGCGGCACCATCCCGCTGCAGATGATTGAGGTGCAATCGGGCAGCTACCTGGGCGAAGACGATATCGTCCGTTTCGAAGACAACTACGGCCGAAACTAAACCGCCCTAAAACCGGGACAACCTAAAAAGGGGACAGACCTTGTTTTTCTGCTTTTTAGAAAAACTGGGTCTGTCCCCTTTTTAGGTTGTCCCGGTTTTTTTAAAGCTATTTACAAAGCTTTGTCTCAATCTCCATCTCGGGCGCCTGCGCCAACCACTCACACACCATGGTCTCGTACCCGTAATCCATAACCAGCGTTTCAATTTGCTGCTTGGTACGAGGATCCTTCAAGCCCCGCAACATATGTCTATTTAACAGCGGAATTTGCGTAAACTTGGACTGCGCCAGCTTGGCTAATCCTGCTTTTACTATCGACAGATGCACCGGCGCCGTATAGGGCCCAAACTTATCTGCTTGCGCCAAATAGCGGTCCAGCTCTTCATCCAACTCATTCAAGCGCAGTTTCATGTTTGCCATATCCGCCCAGGTATCCGGCCACAGGGGGCGCAAATACGTCGCCTGGCGATGTAACTCCAGTGCCGCCCTAAAATCGGCATTATAGGCCTCGGCCGGTTCTCCATTAATAGCCTTACCCACTCCGCGCCACTCGATCACTTGGGCTTTTAATGTCAACTGGTAGGGATTATCCGGATGCAGATCAATAGCTCGATCAATAGACGCCAAAGCACTGGCCATTGCCGACGCCGAAGGCACTTTAGCCAATTTTGCCCACCTGTTTAACGCATTTTCCACCCGAATTACCTGCAAGTTGGCCAACCCCATGGATGCGGCGTGCAAAGACAGCCAGCCCAAGAGCACAACTGCACTCAAGCTCAACGTCAATCGAATAGGACTAACCTCACGCAAACGGGCGATAAAGCCGGGCTGAGGGCTTGACGAGGATGAACGGCGACGAGGACGTCTGGAAGACTCGCCACGAGCGCTCGCGGAATGTTTGCTGCTCAACCCACTATCCAAACCTTAGCAAGCCAATTCATTACTAATCACAAAGTGGCTGGCGGCAATGCGCCCAGGATTTTGGCGCACCAATTCCCAAGACTTGGACTCCCCTACCACAGCTTCGGCCGCACGACGGCCGGCTTCCATTACCGGGGGGCGACGTTCTTCGTGATGGGCATCGGTGGCCAATATAGTGACCAGCTCCTTTTCCAGCAATTGTCGCGCCCGCCCTTGGGCTGGTTCACCAAAGTACCCCGCCACAGCCCCAGCGGTCACTTGAAACAGGCAACCCAAGCGCGCCAGTGGCATCACCTTGTTAAAGTCGCGGATAATGTCCTTATTGCGCTCCGGATGAGCGATCATGGGTCGGATATTCTGCTTGAGCAACCAACGAACCAACTGCTCGATACCCATAGGGATGTGACTGTGGGGCATCTCCAGCAGCAACACCTGCTGCCCTTCCCAGCTACCCAAAAACGGCACCTGCTTTTGGGCCACCATCATCAGAATTTCATCGGAGAGACGAATTTCCGCGGCCATACCCAACTGCAGAGGAATCTGCTCCGACGCCAACGCCTGTTTTAAAGTGTTATAGGCCTCGGTAATGGTGGCCAAGGTATTAGGAAAACGGCCGGGATGGATATGGGGGGTGGCCACACAGTGGGTAATGCCGTCGGCCACTGCCGCCCGTGCAAGGCGTAAGGATTGCGCCAAATCGCGGGCACCGTCATCGATGCCCGGTAATAGGTGACAATGTAGGTCGATCATGCGACTTTTTTGGTTGCTTTAGCACCTTCGATCTTAACAGCGCCCTCTGCATTTTCTTCCTCAGCTCCCGCGGCCTTGGCATTCTCTGCACCATAACCATACTGGTCGTAGTAACCATAATACTGGCCGTAGTAACCGCCTTTAGAGGAGGTATCGACCTGATTGAGCACTACGCCATCAAGTTTGGCGCCGACTTGCAACAAGCGTCCTAAGCCGTTGGCAATCAACTTCTGGCGGGTACTGTCCGCTTTCACCACATACAGCATGGAATCAGCATAACGGGAAATAATCAACGCGTCGCTCACCGCCTGAGTCGGTGCCGTATCAATAATTACCCGGTCATATTTGTCTATGAGTACCTTCAAGGCTTTAGCGAAACGCGGTGATGCCAAAAGTTCCTGAGGATTCGGCGGTACAGCCCCGGCAGGGATCACATCCAATCCTGTCTCTTCATCGTGGTGTATACACTCAGCCAGTGTATTACTTCCGGCAATAAGATTGGAAAGTCCTGGCTGATACAGCGGTAAGCCGAAGTCTTTACCAACTGAGGGGCGGCGCATATCCGCATCAATCAGCAATACCTTTTCCATTTGCATAAGTGAAAAAGCGAGGTTTTGAGCTACAGTGGTCTTACCCTCGCTAGGTACCGACGAGGTCACCGAGATCACCTTGGCAGGTTTCTCAATATGCGAAAGCACCAAGCTGGTACGCAGGGTTCGTACAGCCTCTGAAAAACCGTGCTGACTCGAATCGAAGAAAGTACGCAACCCCAACTTCTCATCCTTACCGTGTTCCACCCATGGCAACAGGCCGATCATCCTGTGGCCCAACTTGTTTTCCACATCGTCAGGGTTGCGGATACCGTCGTGCAGCAACTCAAACAAGAACGCCAGCATCACACCCAACATGGTACTAAGTATCAAAGACAAGGCCACAATCATTTTTTTCTTGGGTTTAGCAGGAGATCGTGGCGCCATTGCCGGGTCGGTCAAACGGGCATTGGCCGCTTCGAAATCTGAAGTTTCACTGGTCTCCTTAAAGCGAGTTAGAAACGCGTTATACAGCTGGCGATTGACATCCACCTCACGTTTTAACTCTGCATAGCGGGTTTCCTTGCGAGATATCTTCTGAAACGTACCCTTGGCATTGCGCAGCTCCTGTTCCAACGCCTGCACATTGGCCTCGGTAACCTTGTAATCATTCTCGATGCTGGTTACCAGATTGCGCACCTCGGCGCGCAGATTATCTTGCACAGATCGCAGCTCGTCTCGGGCAGCGATCATCTTCGGGTGTTTAGGGCCATAGCGGAGCGCCAGCTCGGAAACCTTGCTACTCGCATCCAATTCAGCCTTTTTTACGCTCTGAATTACGCTGTGATTCAACACCTCGGGAAGGCTCGTCAAAGTGTCTGTATCGGCGCCACGATTCTGCACCAGGTCGTGGATCGTGGTGACCTGCTTCAACTGCTTGCGGGCCTCCAACAACTGGGAAGTGAGTTCATTCAATTCCTGGGCGGCCAAACCACGAACCCCCTGGACATCGACCAGATCTTCTGCCTCCTGGAAGGCCTGTAGTTTGCGCTCCGAATCCTCCAGCTTGTCGCGCAAGCCACCCAAACGGTCGTTCAGCCAAGAGGTAGCCTGCTGGGTCATCTCCAGCTTCGCTTCGAGGTGACTAGTGATATAGACCTCAGCCACAGTATTTGCCACCTCCGCCGCCAACCGGGGGGATTCCGACTCAAAGGTGATTTTAACGAGCTGCGTATTGCGAACAGGAGATATAGTCAATTGGCCCAATAACTTATTAGCCACTGACTGTAGTCGCAGGCGCTGTGCTGCCCCCTCACTCAGAGGCTCAGACTCACTCTGCGGCAAGAAAGGCAACCAATCCCGTACACTAAAACTAAGATTGCTAGCTTCCTGTTGCTGACTCGAATCAAACTCAGGATGCGTCAGCAATCCCAAGCGTTCAACCACTCGCTCGGCAATCTGTCGGGATTTTAGAATCTCATACTGGGTAAGTAAATATTCTTTGCGGCCCGAATCGAGACCATAGATCTCCTCAATTGACAGCAACTTAGCCTGATCCGCCTCAATCAAAAGCGTCGCGGTGGCCTGATAGCGGGGTGTCATGGAGAAGACTACCAGAGTGGTTAACATACCCACAGCCAAAGCCAGCGACAAAATGCGCCACTTATAGCGATCAATAATTCGCCAATACTGGCGCAGATCGATCTCCTCCTGATGGCTACGCTCCTGCTCAAATTCATTCACTTGCGTACTCATGGTTTACCTCAGAAGAAACTCTGTTCAATAGTCACAATATCCCCCGGGCGCACCAGGGTGGTTAAATCGACTTTCTGGGGGATTTGACTGGGGTCATCGCCTCGCACAATAAAGATCTTGCTCTGGGAGGCCCGCTCGGTAAACCCTTCCGCCAAAGCTGCCGCTTTGCTAATAGTTAATCCCGGCTGGAACGGATAAGCACCTGGTGCCTTTACTTCCCCCTTAATAAAGAAAGGCCGGTACTCGATAATAGAGACATGCACATTGGGGTTAACCAGGTAATCCCCCTTCAAACCCTTAACTATCAAGGCTTCCAGCTCCGACAGGGTAAGACCTGAGACCTTTACTGCACCCAAAAGCGGGTAATTGATTACCCCACTATCGCTTAACAGGGTCTCCACCGTCAGGTCATCTTCGCCATAAACCTTAATCAGGATTTTATCGCCGGAACCCAGCCGATAATCCGATACTGAGGCAAAAACCTGCTGGCTCACCATTATCGGCAATAGCAAAATGCCCCACACAAAAGCAACAAAGGCAGGACGCAAAGCGCCCTGCCTGCAACCAGTTAATAGTTCCATCGAGGTTGTTTAACCTTTATATAACAGCTCTTAATCACAAAGCCGTCTATTTCCATCCAATGCTTGGAGAAGACAGCAATTTAACGCAATCCAGTAGAAGCTAAACGTTAGCTGCGAAGCCGCTGCCCGCTGTATTGCGAACAGCATGCAGAGAACTACAAAGACGCCTGGAATCCCACTACAAACAGGGTGCGCTCGTAACTGGAGCCCGCAGCGGTAGAGTCCTGGTCGGTATAAGTCACACCGGCATTTACGTTCAACCAACGACGTAACTGGTAGTCCAGGCGGGCATTAACACCGTTCAACTCTTCCTCACGGCCATCTACCGAACCTTCATAGGTCTTGTCAGAGTAGTTGTAAGACAGCGTGGATGACAGACGCTGAGCCCAAGCGTGATTCCAGGAAACGCTATGGGTATCGGTATCGATAAAGTCACCAGAGCCGTTGGTCTCTTCACTCTTACGGGACGTGGTGAAGCTAAAGGTACTGTAGGTACGCGGAGTCCAGGTGATATTGGCTTCCCAGCGAGCACCGTCAAAATCTTCACGACTGGCGCTGTCAAAGTTCTTCTCGCGGTGACCGACCTTTACTGTACCGGTGGTTTTAGCGGTACCTTCCCAGGTAATACCCACCAGGTAATCAATTTCGGTACTGTCGAGCTCGTCTGCACCTACGGCGGTCACGTCATAGGCGATATCACGCTGAGCTACTTCGGCAATCAGCTCAGTACGGCCACCCACATTGTAGCGGAAGGTTACAGTACCATAATCGGTACCTCGGTCACGACTTTCGGTACGCTCACCGCCTTCAAAATCACGGTCACGGGTACCCAGTTCCAAATCCAGCTTGCCCTTGGCAGTTTCGGCACCAAAGCTGTAAATGGCTTTAACATCAGTATCCTGATACTGGTCCGGCTCGCTCAAAACATCACCAGCCCCCTGAGAGAAACCTTGACCACGGGCTTCATGGCCATCCAAGTAGTTTGTAAATACGCTTAAACGGTGGCGGGCAGTAAACTCAAAAGCAGCCTCTGCGGTTATTTCGTGATCAGTAAAGTTATCATCATCACTGTCGTAGTACTCGCCCTGAGTCACTGAGTAGTTCAATCGGTAGGCAGACTTGTCACCTTCGGCAGACAGCTCAAAGTTGGGATTAAGGATTGTGACCCAACTTTCGGTTTCATCCCGTTCGGCGCTAGTGACGTTATCGTCATACTGCACATCCAGATTGACGGACGGTACAAAATTTACACCACCACCCAGTTTAATGGCAGCTGCCTGAGTTTGCGCTAGTGCAGAGGTTGCCCCCATTGAAGCCAATACACAGATTGCAGCGGAAAGTTTGGTCTTTGTCATTGTTGCTTTTTCCTAACAGTCTTGATGTCCATTGCCCTTTGCCCCAAACGACATAAAGAAGTTCCCTAAACAAGAAGGCATTCCATAATATCCAAGTCGCGATTTTAACACAGGAAAATAGCGGTGGACTATGGCGGTTAAGTAGAAAACCTCGAAAAATAGGCTATTTTTTTGTTTTCTTCATAGCAATTGCATTAAAATTTTCATAAACCTTCACTAAAAAGTCAAAAAAATGACACAACCATTCAAACCAATTTACAAATGTTCCAGGATTCCAAGATCAAGAGTACAATCGAGCCCCACTTTTCAGTTTTCGCAATAGCCATTAAATTGCAAAAATCGATCAAAAAAACAACCACAACTCCAGTACCCATGCCCAATAGTCAAAGCCGTACAGAACAACGCCTTTTTATTGCACTGCTAGCCCTCCTCTTTTGGATACCCATCCCTTTGGGCTCAAATCGCCCATGGGCCTGGGCTCTATTGGAGGTATGGAGTTTTGTTTTATTCTCCATCTGGTTTGTTCAAAATACGTACGCCCCTCGCTGGCAAACCCTGCGCCCCTATTTTCCGTTGTTGCTGCTATTCGGCTTGTTCGTGATCTGGGCAGGGCTGCAACAATTGTCATTGCCAATCAAATGGCTTCAGGCGATTGCTCCGCAAACGGCAATGCACATTCTCAACGTTAATCCCGAAACCACTACAAGCAGTCTTTCCCTGGACCCATCCCAAAGCCATATCAGTTTTGTCAAAGGTTTATGCTACTGGTGTGTATTGTTTTTGGTGCTGGCACTAGTCAATACCCCACAGCGACTAAAAACCCTCATTATGGTGGTGCTACTATCCGGTACCTTTCAAGCCTGTTACGGCGTACTGCTGGCATTATCTGGTTCGGAAACTACCTGGATGATGAATTTTCAAAATGAGAACAGCGCATCCGGTAGCTTTCGTAGCCGCAGTCAATTTGCCAATTTTTTAGTGCTCTGTTTGTGCTTGGGTATTGGATTACTGATTGCCAGTCTCACGGGGAGCAAAAACCGCAGCCTAAAGGAGATACTCAAAGATACCATTATCATGCTCCTCAATGGCAAAGCGGTCGTACGTTTGTGTCTGGCGATGATGGTTATTGGGTTGGTGATGTCGCACTCCCGTATGGGCAATACCGCTTTTTTTGCCAGCCTCTCGATTACTGGTGTACTGGGGCTACTATTAATTCGCCAAAAAAGCCGCAGCCTAACTATACTGCTGACCAGTCTGTTGGTTATCGATTTAATGATCGTGGGTAGCTGGTTTGGTATTGATAAAGTGAAGAATCGATTGCAAAACACCAGCTTGGCACACGAAACTCGGGATGATGTAAACCAATTCGGCCTGTCAATTATTGAGCAGTACCCTCTCACCGGCACTGGCGGTGGCAGTTTTTATTCCACCTTCCCCAGCGTAAAGGGGCCTGGAATTTACGGCTTTTACGACCAAGGCCACAATGACTATCTACAATTCAGCATGGAGTTTGGCCTACCGGCAATACTATTGTTGGGTGTAGCGGTGCTTTGGAGCCTGTATCACGCCTTTTGGGCTTTGAACAATCGGCGCAACAGCCTGCTACAGGGACTGGCCTTTGCCGCAGTAATGGCAATCATTGCCGAACTGCTCATGCTCTCAACGGACTTCCATCTGCAAATACCAGCCACAGCGATTTATTTTATGATGTGTTTGGCTCTCGCTTGGAAAGCGCGGTTTATGGAGATTGGCAAGCCTCACCACAGCCACTAGTATCTTTGTGCTATTTAAACTTACCCAAGCGGCTGCAAGGCTTTTGGCGCGCGCTCCAGGGTTAAATCCAATACTTTTAACATATCGTCCGCCAAGGCATCCCGGCTATACAGCGAGGCTGCCTGTAGGCTATTTTGCTTAAGAGCTGCATATAACGCAGTGTTGTCTGCCAACGTTAACACCGCATCGGCAATGTCTTGCGGCGATTCTGGCTTTACCACAAGTCCAGATTGAGTCGCGGCCACAATCTGTGTAGCCTCCCCTTTGGGCACCCCAATTATCATGGGAATCCCCATACCCATGGACTCAAATATTTTAGAAGGAATAACCGTGCGGAACAGTTCGCTATCCTTAAGATGCACCAAGGAAACGTCACACAGACTCCACAACTGCGGCATCAGCTCTTTGGGCTGTCGCTCAATCAACACAATATTATTTAACTGTTTTTGATTAACATAGGCCTCTAATTGTTCACGGGCAGCACCGCCACCAGCAAATAAAAAGCGAATATCATCACGGTCTTGCAAACTCACTGCGGCATCCACAAGCTTTTCCAATGCGTGGGCCATTCCATGGGTGCCAACGTAACCAACCACAAATTTGTCTCTCAGCTGGTAACGTTCAGCCCATTCTGTATCTTTTTCTTGTACGGGTGCATAGCGGGCGAGATCCACACCGTTTAGCACAACTTCAATTTTATCGCCATTAATACCACGTGCTATTAACTCTTGCTTAAACGATTGGGTGACCGATATAATTGTGTCTGCACGGCGATAAAGAAACATCTCCAGTTTTTCTAACCACTTAATAAGCAATGACTCTTTCATCGCCCCTACGGCCGTAATAGAGGCTGGCCAAATATCACGAAGTTCAAACACGAACGGTTTGCGGCGTACCGCAGACAGCGCCCACCCGCCAACTGCGTTAAAGAACTGGGGGGAGGTGGCCACAATGATGTCTGGCTTTTTCTGGATTAAACCCACAAGAAAACCGCTAACCATAAAGGACATGTAGTCCAGGATACGCCGGGCAAAACCTTCATTGCTGGTGATATAGGTTTTAACGCGTATGACCTCAATACCATCCATATCGGACCGGTGATACCAGGCGTTTTTATAACCCTCGAACACTTTACCCTCAGGAAAATTGGGAGCCCCGGTGATAACAGTTACCTGATGGCCCGCTTTAACCCAACGGATGGCATGCTCATAAGTTCGCGTTGCTGGGGCATTACCTTCGGGCGGAAAGTTATCAGTTAAGAACAGTATTTTCATAATTACGTACTATAGAATTCAGTTACCAAGAGACAATGACTTCTGCCTCAGCCGATTCAAAGTCCACCACCAACACCTTATTGGGAATACTCAACCCAAATTCAGGATGATAAGTACTTCCTTCAATTGAAGCCCGCCCCTTAACAACAAGGAAGGCCACACGATTACCGGCGGCATCGCTACATCTCAGCTCGTTGTCGTTTAGCTCTGTATGCCAATCGGGGTGAAGATGGTAGCGAGCCTGAGCCTGATTAAAATGTCCCACTATGGTATCGCTCACCGCCAAATTGCGCCCATCAAACAACCACTCCCTACGATGATGGGGTTTACCTTTAAGCCAACGATAACCTGTATGACTACAGCCCACCTTAATACCGGCGGCGGTCTCTGCAATCTCAAGCCCCTTGGGATACGCCCGTTGCGCAACCCGAAAGCCGTTCCACACAACTGAAGAGTTCTCATTGTCTATTAGTACCGTATTGTGTGCCGCTGTACCTCTTTGTCTAAGGCGCTCTGCACTGGTTCCATAGCAAGAGGTACCTGAGTTTACCAACAGGCGCTTACCGAACACCGAAAGCTCAAAGCTCAAGCTATCTGCATGGGCATGGCCGGGAATATAATCCGGCCCCACCTTGGCGGCATCCAACATCACAGCGGCATCAGCCGAGTTGAGTCGTAGATAACCTGTGTCTTTAAGGTGCTGCAGGCGCGGCCTAGCCCCCCTAAAATCAGCTGAATCGACACCTAACGCCTCCGCATAGTCTAATAATTGTGCAAATGTAGGGGCGATCCCCCGTGCCGAATCGTTAAAAAATGCTACTTCGCCATCCGGATGTGTCATTGCATCCAACCAAGTTAACATTTGATTAACGCGCGCCTTCCAGTCCGACAAGCGCTTGGCTGTCTCAGGATGGCCATAGCATTGAACCATATTGATCAGGTCCAGCATATCTTGCGTAATGGTCGCATGATACATAGGACTCAGCTCAAAATTACCACCATCCAGCAGTACCTGTTCTTGAATCTCCCGATCCAGAATGTTAAGAGCTACATTTAACCAGGCATTAGCCTCCCTGCCTTCAAAGTAAAGCCCAGTAAACAATAACGCTTTGGCATTTGAAAACAGATGATTGCCTAACAGGTGATATTCCAGGGTTTGGGACAAGACCTTCGCCTGCAACGCCAAACTTTGCAACCACAAAGCCTCCGGCGACTGTTCCTGTAAAAACCACTTAATCCAGTTAACAATGCGTAACGATAAGGGGTAAGGTTCCCATCCGTTGCCCTGTGGTGCCGGGTTCTCATGAATCCAGCGAGCAATTAACTGGCGATGTTCTAACGACCGCTCTGCCCCGTTAATACTGTTTAAATCATCAAAATAGTGCAGATTGTAGAGCCAGAGTTTTTCCTTCTTTGGATCATTCCAATCTCGGGTGCCACCTAGTTGATTTAAAAAGCAAGCTTGCGACTCACAGAGCAGGCTTTTTGGTGCCAATCGCACTGGTGTCCAATCCTTTTCAGCAGTTCGCAATGACAACAGATCACTCGATGTATAATCCAGCTTCCGAAATCGCTTGCCTAGCCGACCAGTGAACTGCACAGGCTTAAGAAAGCGAAGGGTATGAAAATACAAAGCTATTGACATAAAAAAAAAAGGACTTGAGCCCTTTTCCCCGAGTATGTGTGCATTCACTAATAATCGTCAAGATGACTGCCGCAAGCTTTCAGCAACCCTAACAGAAATACGAGAAACTTCTATCAGTTCGTCAAAGGCAATTGGCGTAGACTGGCCAGCTTGGATCGAATTCACGAACGCTTTGGCACAGTCCTTTTGACCTTTATCCTGGGTTAACAATTTATCTTTTTTAAAGCCCTTCCAACCAAAACCTGTTAATTTACGGAAATTGTCCAATTGCAATACGGCATCATTAGCGAATATTTCAATCCGCTCTTTGGGGAAAGCCTTACCACCGTTAGCCAGGTAATGAATGGTACCGAATGAACCATCTTCGAATGTTAAGGTGATGGATGCTTTGTCGTCACAGATACCAACACCCGGCGCCTGCCCCATCATAGTCGCGGTAAAGCCGGTTATGGGAGCACCCGCTAAATGACGCATTAAATCGATATAATGACAGGCTTCCCCAATAATTCGCCCGCCCCCTGCTTCAGGATCCTGGGTCCAGTGGTCTGCGGGGATGCTGCCAGCATTCATAGTCATAATAAACACTTTTGGGGAGTTGACCGTACCTAGCAATTCCTTCAATTTAATAACATGCGGGGCAAAACGGCGGTTAAAACCGATCATCAGCCGGCATTCACCACCGTTGGCATTATAAGCTTCTTCAATTGCATCGATCTCCGACTCCAAGAGCGCTAGCGGCTTTTCAACAAAAACATGCTTGCCAGCATTGAGAGAATCACACACCTGACGGGCATGCTGGTTGTGTTGGGTTGCAATCACTACTGTATTCACCGGACTGTTTTCATACAACACATTCACATCTGTGGCGGCCGTCACAAAATCATTTTTGTTGCCGTGGTGAACCGCACTTACGCCGCCACTGGTTATAATGGTATCCAATTTGGCACCCGCCTCTTTAAAGGCGGGGATCAACACACGTGAGGCATAATTACCCGCACCAATAAAGCCACAGACAGCGTCCTTGGCATCATAGTGCGCTGGCCTATTGAGAGAAACTGTACGATTTTCATCGACTTCATGATCAACACCGTCATAGCTAAGCAATATACCCAGTGAACTCTTATTTTCGAGTTGCTGATATGCCTCCAGGGCATCATCAAGAGCAAAACGATGGCTGATCATTGGTCTGACATCAAGCTGTCCAGATGCCATTAAGTCCAACACAGCTTCAAAATTACGTTGTTCCGTCCAGCGCACAAACCCGATAGGATAGTCTTTGCCCTTCTCTTCGTACTCCGGGTCATAACGACCTGGACCATAGGAGCAGGAAACCTGAAAAGTCAGTTCCTTTTCAAAAAAATCTGCGCGAGAGAGCTCAAGCCCAACAACACCCACCAGGACAATACGCCCCCGTTTGCGACACATGGTTGCTGCCTGATGCACCGGCTCATTGCTCTTGGTGCTGGCTGTAATAACCACGCCATCAACACCGCGGCCCCGGGAAAATGCATTCGCCTTGGCAATGGGGTCTTCCCCCTTGGAAAGGTCCACCGTTTCTGCGCCAAACTGACTGGCAAGTTCGCATTTGTTGCTGTCAAAGTCGATACCTAATACACGGCAACCGTTGGCCCGCAATATTTGAACCGACAACAAACCGACCAAGCCCAAACCAGTGACAACAACGGTTTCACCTATAGTAGGTACAATTAAGCGAATACCTTGCAGGGCAATCGCCCCCAAAACAGTAAAAGCCGCGGATTCATTATCGACAGCATCGGGCACTTTAACGCAAAGATTTTGTGGCACTCGTACCACCTCGGCGTGATTACCGTTTGAGACAACTCGCTCCCCTACTCGAAAATTCGTGTCAGAAGCATCAATCACCGTTCCCACATTGCAATAACCCAAGGATAACGGCTGATCTAACTTAGAACGAACCGCATCAATGGTAGATGCCAGCCCATCTGTCTTGACCTTTTCGAGAACCATTTTAACCTTATCCGGCTGCTGGCGGGCTTTGTCAATAAAATTAGCCTTGCCGAAATCCACCAGCATTCGCTCGGTTCCTGGCGACACTAAGGTTTTCCGCGAAGAGATCAATAAATTTCCAGGAGTGTTTTTCGGGCAAGGTACGTTAACGAGGAGCGTTTCCCCATTAGAGAGGTTCTGTAGTATTTGTTTCATCTTAGCTTCGGTTACTGTTAGCCAACGTCAGATATACCTGTCCCAAGGCAAAGGAATGGAACATTTCTCAGCCAGCGTACATCTATAGTTGCGGTGCCTATAATAGCGGGCAGCTCAGGAGGTAAAAGCATGTGGAGACGGCATTCTGCTTTTTTGGGATTTTACAGGTTTACTATTGACTATCGCTATGACTATACCGATGGCCACCCAAAAGTGAACATAAGCTGTAATATCTGCTGTTGCAGCCACTAACACGAACATCCAAATCAGACGGTTGGCGAACTGTCCCATGTCGTCTTTCCTCCGATTTGTTCTTGTCAGCAAGTTTTTTCCAAAAATCACCATAAAAATAGTAGCAGCCAGCCCCCACTCTACTAGCAGGATAAGATAGAAGTTATGAATGCCAACAGCATGGCCATATTTGTCTTCAAGGACCCCAAGGCTATCAACTAGATAAAAGTAATGGAAATCAGCAAACTGACTAATTCCCACGCCAATAAAACCGGTTTCCAAACCCAGATTGAGCCCGGCTACAGCCAACTCTTTGCGGTAACCGGCACGAGTTATCTCAGAAATCCCAAAACGATAAGCAAGCCGACCGTCCTGGTAGCTGTTCAACCACTCCAAGAGTTCGGCACCAAACGACAGGTATCCTAACGTCCCCACAAGGAACAAGACTACTAGGGCGACACGTGCTCCTGGCTGACGAACTGCCCCCATCAAAACCACCAGCAAGACCGCAAAGAGAGCCGAACGGGAGCCTGTCAAAAATATCCCTGCCAACAGAATGAACAGCGTAGCGACTATTAGCCATTGTCGGCGATTGGATACGATACCAACAACATACATACAAGCTACACCTAACGCGGTGCCCAAATGGTTTGGATTTCGGAAGAACCCGGTCTCCCGGTAGAAGTCGGAGCTTTCAATGAACCATGCATACCCCAAATTTACTAGTAACCCCAATACCAGAAAAAACATTCCGATCCTGATCGCACGCATTGAGGCAGCTACTGCGCAAAGAGTTAGGCAGATTCCTACCGATAACAATTTTAAACTGTGCATAACAGCATCGTAATCTGCTTCTTCAACCGCCACAAGCAACAGCGATAGGCCGATTGCGCAGGCCAGCGATAACAGTAATGGCGACATCAGGCCTAGATACTTCTCTCGCTGCCCAATCAATTTAGGCAGCACTAGCAGGGCACCGATGAACGCTACAATACGATAAGGCTTCCAAATCGAGTCAAAACCAAAAACATTAACAAAAAAATACTCGAAGTTGATCAGGAACATTAGGGCGATTAACAACCAATCACGCAAATACAAACGCTCTTTCTTCGTACGCGCCATTGCCGTTAAAACGCTAGTGTCTAATGGTAGTATTGAGCCACCCACTTCACTATTCTGCAAACTTGTTGTTGATCCCTTCAGGCTCACGCTGTCCCCTGCCATTCCGACCATTTGACGCAATTACTGATTTCACTGCTGCTTCTAGACAAGATTATCAATATGACTCAGGTACCACACCTGAATAAGCTTAGCTTTTCTTCCTGTGACGGATAGTTGATCAGCACTGCACGGTATTTGCCCTTGAAAACGAATAGACTACCAGCCGCCGCCCCAATGTTCCCGAATCGCTCTATCAGCTCACTGATGTCGTCAAGGGATCCAGCGCCACCAAGCACGGTCATGGGTATGCTCAAGCGGTCGCGCACCTGCGCCACCAAGTCCAAGTCATAAGCGTTCATTTTTCCGTCGCGTTCGATGGAGTTCAAGACCACCTCGCCAGCCCCTAGATCTTGTACTCGTGCTGCAAAGTCCCCCGGTCCAATACCGGTGCCCTTAGTGCCATTGTGTGTGAATACCTCGTGTCGTCGGAATAGTCCGGACTTCTTAACATCCATTACCACCACAACACTCTGATTTCCAACCCGCTGAGCCGACTGGGCAACAAGATTTGGATCAAATACTGCTGCTGAACTCATGGCCACTTTCTCTACGCCAAGGCCGATAATCTTCTCTACCTGTTCCGCTGTCTGAACACCTCCACCGTAACACAGCGGCATTCGACACTCGGTCGCCAGATTTCCTATCATCTCGTAATTTGGCTCGCGATTTTTAGCTGTAGCGTCAATATCTAGGACGATCAGCTCATCCACTACCTTCTCGTTGAAAATCCTGACGGCATTTATCGGATCGCCGACATATTTACCCTCATTAAACTGCATAGTTTTTACTAATCCTCCGTTGCGGACTAGCAGACATGGTATAATACGTGGACGCAGCATCTTCAAATCTCAGCGAAGTTCTTGAGTAAACGAATGCCCCACCCGTGGCTCTTTTCAGGATGAAACTGGACACCGTAGACATTACCTTTGCGGACTGCCGATGTAAATTGGCCGGCGTAGTCCGTCTCTGCAAGGACACACTCAGTTTTGTCCGGGGCGAAATAATAGGAGTGCAGAAAATAATATTGCGGCTCATCCTCTAGCTCTTGGAATAGGCAGCCACTGTTCTTGGGCATGACTTGGTTCCACCCCATGTGAGGAAGATGTAGGTTTCGATGATTGTCTTGCTCCTCAAATCGCCTGACCTCAGCTTCAATCCATCCGAGGCCCTCCACTTGCCCTTCATCACTTCTCCGCGCCATCATTTGCATGCCCACGCATACACCGAGAATGGGGAGTTGCTCATCATGGACGAGAGTTTCAATCTGCGGGCGCATCCCAGATTCATTCAGCCGCTTCATTGCCCAGTCGTAAGAACCGACACCTGGAAGAATAAGGCGTGACGCCCCGTTCAATTGCTCAACACAGCTGGCAACTTTAACAGGAATGTTTAAACGGCGATATATGTTGACAAAGGCCTGGATGTTGCCCAGTCCATAATCAATGACCGTGATCACCGTTTCCCTCCGACTTCCATCCCCAGCTTCTTCATTACATTCGCCCCGACAGTATAAAGCAACTGCTCGGACTTATAGTCGCGGAAACTCTTATTCGGTGCATCAAAGTAGCCCTGCAGCTCATTAATAGTGATTCCAAGCTTTGTGGCGACGTATTCAAACTCCTGTTTGATAGTATTATCGTCCAATGGGGGGTGTTTCAGCTTCTCAAGCGCTTCCGCACGCGTCATCTGACCGGTTAGAATGAGACTTGAGAACTGTACTCGACGCGTGTCATAGCCAAATTTCTTATACAGCCAATACCCTTCATAAAAACGCGTGAATCTAGATTCAAAGTGCTTCTGTGGATACGGCTGCCAGCCGAACTTTTCCGTCAACAATTTGACCGCATCTTCTTTAATGTAGGGGACACAATTCAGCGGTCGCACCACTCGAATCCCCTTTACATACGGCAGCCATACTTTGTGCCACAGGATAGATGTAACCGGATAATTTTTTAAGGGATTCTGACCGAATTGCCGGTGGATATCCCGTAACTGCACTGAATCGGACTGGTAGTACATCCATTCGATTGGGTTCCGCACACACTCAGTCGACAGGTTCGCCCCAGTGAGGATGTACTTAACCTTGTGCTCGACCGCAAATTTGTACATGGTGGCAAAAAATGAGTGATCTTGCGGGGTGTCAATGTGGGGCACACCTGATTTGAAGAACGATAGCTGCAGATCGCGCATCTCCTGCCAATCGATTACCTCGGTGAACAGGTCCAGATCAAGTTTGTCAATAAGTTTCTCAATGTTGTTGACGGCTTCCTGAGAGTTCCATCCAGCATCAACATGGAACACCAACGGTCGCAAGCCGAGCTGCTCTTTTGCTATGTATGTTAAATAGGAACTGTCTATTCCCCCGCTCATCCCAATGATACAGTCGAAATCCCTACCTTTTCCAGCACGCTTGATGTTCTCAACCATTCGATCCAATGCTGCACGGCCGCGATCTCCGGTATGCCAGTTTGGCAGAGTATGGTCGTAATATGTCCGGCAATGGTCACATATGCCGTCCTTGTCAAACACAATCATGGAGTCCGTTGTATCCATGACACAGTTAGCACATATGCTATAGTCGTTCCGCCCCTGATTAACCATAAATCTGCTTCACTACCCGTTCCAATGATTTGTATTGATCGTAATGTTCAATTGCCTCAGGCGAAGGTATGAAGGGAGTTATACACTTTACCCTCGCAAAGTCCACAGCCTTCGCGAACCAATCATCGTCCTTCAAATTAACGACAAATACCCGCTCCCGCATACAAGCTGGCATCAACTCCATATATTGGTTGTATTCTGCTGCTACGCAGGAGCCCGCAAAAACAGCCTCGTAAACACTACGGGGAGACGAATCACTATTGGGTATGGAGATGGTCAACAATGTCTCTGCCAGCAGTGAATATAAGTCTTCCTTACTCACCCTGCCCAGATCTTCATCATCTTCCATAAATACCGCTTTGGTCGTCACATAGTAGTCATCATCTTTGAATGGATACACAAACGTAAGTGGAATTTTTTCCTCTGTTCTATTCCTGGCATCAACCACTTCTCTGATCCGGTAGAGCGGAGTAACTCCCCGTATAGAACTGATTCTCGACCTTTTTTCAACTTTAGTGGCATATTTGAGAATCTCTTCGGTATCCACTCCATTCTGCACCACCAAAGCCTTTACACCACTCAGCTGTTGAACACTGTCTTTCATGCTGATCGAATCTACGGTAACAAAGGCGGCAGCTTGCAGCGTTCGCCGTGCAAAGTACCTATAAAGCCTGGATCGCTTCGGGCGCACCAATATTTCGCTGCCCTGAGGCGTCACGCCGCACTTCACACCTGCAATCCAACACAGAAACATGTAATACATTGGATGTGCGTGCATTATCGCGGTCGGATTTTTGGCCATAAAACGTCGCAACAGAATAATCTGTAGTGGCAGCACCATCAGTTTCAACAGGTTGCGCCATAAATCCGCCAAGCGAGACCCTTTCCCCAGCAACAGAGAATCAACTACATAGAGCTGTTCGACGTCATCTTCCTCGGATACGATTTTCTCGAATCCTTCCCCAACAATAGTATCGGTAAGCATCGACACGCGCCGTTCACTCGCGACCCTTCGAATTGCTCTATACCAATCCACTGCATGGTAGTCACGAGCTCCTCCCAGAATGACGATATCGTTTTCTGATTTAGTCTTAATTACACCCACCTTTTTCCCCGCCGGTAATAAATAGCCACAATCTCTTCACTCGGTTTAATACACGCTGGCCAATGTTGAGGGAATAGACATACACTGCAATTAACGCTCCTTGGTAGCGGCAATTTATACAGAAGACTTCGTGCTGTCCGCGTAACCCACTACCCGAAATACCCCCAACCCGGAAACTCGCCATAGATTCCGGGATCGTTAGAAATTCTATCCCACATTTATACGCGCGCTGGTAGAATTCATAGTCGGCTGCCACAGCGAAATTCGTGCAATAAAGCCCCACCTCTTCATAAACCTTTTTAGGAACATACCAACTTGGATGCAATATGCTCGGGTAGAAACGGCTGGCGCCTTTATCATCGATTACATTTATTACATCACCATTCAGTGCGGTCAGGTTTATGTAACTCCTCACTATTTGTCGGTTGCCTAAACCCGTATCTTCAAAATAATCAATCGCCCGCTCGATCGCGCACGGAGCCAGCGTGTCTCCTGAGTTAATGATCTTAATGATGCTACCTTGGCATTGCTTGATCCCTTTGTTTATCGCATTGTATACGCCCCCATCGGGCTCGCTTACCCAGTAATCAATTTGATTGTCGTATTTCTGGATTAAATCCAATGTGCCATCGGTAGACCCACCATCGATAACTATGTACTCTTTATAGTTATAAGACTGCGACAGTACACTCTGGATGGTCTCTTCAATGTGATCGGCATCATTCAACACAATGGTAACAATAGAAACCAGCGGAAAGTTATCGTTTGCTCCCGCTACATCATTTGTTCGGCTTCCTCTTTGCTGATGCCATTTGTTATTTAATTCCACTCCAGTTTTCACTCCACTTGTGAGCATATTCGCCTTCATACCTTTCGCTTAAACAAGGGCATCTACTTTACCTAGTACTCATTAGTTTGTGACATAAATCGATATATGAGCGGGCTTGGTACTCCAATGAGTATTCCTCCCCAAGTAAGGAGATTTGCGATTGCGGCTGATCCAGAGCCCAAACGATTCCTTCAGCCATGTCATTGGTACAAAAAGGCTCGGCCAAGTAACCATTTTCCCGGTGCTTGATCATATCTGGCATACCACCAATATCAAAAGAAATGACTCGCGTTCCACAACTGAGCGATTCAATAACAGTGTTTGCGAGGTTTTCTTCCTTTGATGGGGCAACAAAGACATCGGCTGCCGAGTATAAGAGTGCCAAGGTTACATCATCATGCAATACTCCAAAATTCTGTACAGGTAACCCCAGTCCTTCCAAAGTTGGATTAGCGAAACCAAAGGTAGCCAACAATATCCGATCATTGTTACATTTCTCAGTCAACTTTTTAATGGCTGCTGCTGCCTCTACTCCGCCCTTCCTTGGATCACCTTTTAGGTTGACGGCCCCCAGCAGCACTACCTTGTGGTCATGAGGGATATTTAACACCTTCCTTGCAGTAAGTTTGTTCACAGGTTTATAAATCTGCTTATCAACACCTGTCCGGATCACTATTGGGTGCCCTTTTGAAAATATCGCGCTCCTCCTCACGCAATCTGCGATCCAATTGCTTGGACAAACTATGCTGATAGCCAGATCGTTCCATAGTCGCTGCTTTGTCAAAAAGCGCTTTCTGGATATATCGAGACTTCGTGAGCTATTCAGAAGGTGGCACTGCCCACACTCATTGACATATCTTTCACACTCTCCAGAATAATGACAGCCACCCGTAAACGGCCACATGTCAGATAAGCGCCAGATTATGGGTTTTTTCAAAAGGGAAAGCTTGCGAAGACTATTGGGCGAAATAAACCCGCCTGCTACCCAATAGAGAATAATGACATCCGCCTCTCTGACAACATCCATCGTGGATATATCCACGCCCCAAACTGCCGGACTCCATGCCGCCCTTTGTCTATCGTAGGATGAGAGCCACAAGTTATCTAGGCCGTGGGCGAACTTCGAGTAAATTCGAGAAATTCCCCCAGTGGCTGCACTAATCACAGATTCATCATTAATAGTCTTATGCAGCGCAATCAGGCGGCTGTCAATATCCAGCCGTTGAAAAGCCTTATGCAACCGATAGCATGCTCTGCCTGCACCACCAGCAAAATCTTCCGTGGAGATATTAACAATTTTCATACTCAAGCGAGACCAACAAACTACTGCATTAACTGGCTTTTTTAAAACAGTGGCAATACCACAGTTGGAACATCAGAAGTATCCATAGCTGCCATCCAAAATTATGCGTACCAGCTAAATGTGGTCGAACGAGAGTTTTGTTTATATTTGGATTCAAAATTCCCTGATCACGCAGATAGCTTTCTGATAGTAAAGTTTCAACTTGCTCTCGCAACTGCTCCCGCAACCACTGTGCCTCTGGGAGAACAAATCCACGCTTTCGCCCCTGCTGCACTGGTTTCGGAATCAAGTCGCCAACAGCCTCTTTAAAAAGCGTTTTACCACGATCAATACGTACTTTGGGATCAATCTGCAGCATGCTTTCCACAAACTTGCGATCAAGGAAGGGCGTGCGCGCCTCCAATGAGTGTGCCATTGAGAAGCGGTCGGTCATAAATAGGAACTCCTCCGGCAATTGCATACGCAAATCCACATAAGTGATTCTGTCGCGCAAAGAGTCCGTTCCGGAAGCTGTGGCTTCCTCCGATAGGTATTTCTCGACTGAACTTGTCACTTGCTTTCGAAAGTCTCTGGACAATAAACCATTTCGAGCGCCATCCGGGAAATAAGGGTAATGAAGTGCACCGAAGGGGTGGCGGACCAGAGTCTTTAATCTTCCCCCCCGCTTCAGAAAACCGAGCGAACGCCGCAGCCTGTCTCCTATCTGCTCAAACTTGTCATACTTGCCATAGTTGCTGAACAGTTCGTCGCCGCCGGAGCCGGTCATACCTACCTTGACATGCTCAGCCATGCTCTTGAAGACCCACCATGAAGGCAACCCACCCGCATAGGGTTCTTCAAGAGCCTCAACCATGTGCGGTAATTCACTGAGGAGATCGGTACCCGAGACGACAATTTCCTGGTGCTCTGTCTGCCACCGATCTGCCACACTTGACGCTAAATCACGCTCGTCTATATCTGGAGCATCATTGAAACCCAGTGAAAACGTTTTTATTTTGGAGTGCCCCCCTGCTGCCAAGGCTCCGACCACAGCGGATGAATCAAGGCCACCTGAGAGCGAGCATGCTATCGGCACATCACTCCGCGACCAACGCTCGACGGCGTCGATAAATTCGGTTCGAACCAACTCCCTTGCCTCTCTACGGTCCATTATAGGCTTATCCAGAAACCTTGGCCGCCAATATCGTTCAATTTTTAACTTCCGAGTCGTTAGATCGTAGGTAAAGCACTCACCTGGGCCAAGTTTTCGGATTGATCTGTAAATGGTTTGGGGCGAGGGGATTGTCTGACACGCGAGAAAATAATTCACCGCATTCGGGTCTATTTCAAAATCAATCCACGGTAGCATTCGAAGTGAAGTAATTTCAGAAGAGAAGCTGAAATACTCGCCCTCACAATGGTAATAGAGAGGCTTAATACCCAGTGGATCTCGAGCACCGAAGAGGACTTGCCGGCGCGTATCGCATATGACAAACCCGAACATCCCATTTAGGTGCTGCACAACTTCAGGGCCAAATTTTTCGTAAAGGTTTATCAGCACCTCTGTATCAGAGTGATCACTTGAGAAAGTAACTCCTTGCAACCAATTGTTACGAAGCTCTCGGGCATTGAATATCTCACCGTTAAATACCACCCATGTCTGCCCTGAGGCCCCAGCCATGGGCTGCCGCCCACCTTCTAGATCAACAATACTGAGGCGCCGCATGCCAATCGTTGTTAAGCTGTCTTCAAAGTGTCTGACTCCTGAGTCGTCAGGCCCACGATGAACCTGGGAACTAGCCATCCGTTCAATTAAAAAGGAATCTCGGTGACCGCTAAATCCGTATATGCCGCACACTAGATAAGGAACCTTCAGTCAAATTTAAGTTGTATCAAAGTAGCTGGCAACTATACCTACCCGCAACTAACGGCTGGAGTTAAGTTACCAACTGTTGCAACGACTACACGATATTCAGTTTAAATTTTCGGAATATCATATCGTGCGCCAAATGTATCGAAAGTATTGATTGTACTCCACTCAATCTTCGCTTCCTTGAAACCTTATTCCTATTAAACTCCGATAAATGACGGCGCTTAAGATTCCCAACCTTATTAAGGAGAACTCAGACCTTCTGCAACGCTACTGTTGTATTATCTGGAAGTGGATAAGAAATGACATGCAATATGTGAGCACATTCGGATACAAGTCGGTTCCCCAACCGACTCTCATCTCAAAAATAGTGGAAGTGCCAGCGCAGGCTATTTCTCAATGTGCTGGAGTTCTTCCCTTTCCCTCTTAGTAAACACGCTACCGCCCGACCGATATTTCAGCATGCACGAGAGGTTGAGTTATTGTAGGTGGTGCTCGGTCGTTTAAAAGCGAAATTTAAACAAAAGCCCTTAAAACTGTCAATGTTAAGGGACAAATTAATACCAACTTCTTGCTTAGCTCTGGGCCGTCTAAGCCACGTCACACCGCACCACTTCTCGTTAAATAGCTATCTTTTTATAGTGATAGAGAGATAATCTACTAATTCCAAGCACATAGAATCTTAAGCTATAGCGCGACAGCTGGCGATCAACAAACAGCCTTTATGGACAAAAATTAGCCGGCAAAGGGATTGTACGCATCCTTTCAGGTCAAAATATTGCACAAGAATCAAACAGCACAAGTTTCGACATGCCTTTTACTAGCGGTAGAACAAATTGAAATAAAATTAGGGTAAAAATAGAAAGCCGCATATTCAAAACGATTGATTCATATGCTAATTTATGGGTTTACCCCAGTTGGGAGACACTAACAACGTTACATAACAGAAACGCCGGATGACCAACACTAAGATTCATGGTGGTGTACAGATTTCCTTGACTACTACAACCATTGGTCTTTAAACCAAGTACTTAAGCAATTGGACTTTGGACTGATTATAGCGATGCCAAGCAATAATGTGACGATGTTTTGAAAAGTAGTTGACATTTCGAGACCTCTTCGATTTTCGTTTTTTTGCTGACAAGCAAAAAAACGTGTTTCTGA